>Ga0213872_10000002_pt1 | contig 554092 bp, 493 predicted proteins | sample VelepicomBERX_R2_FD_160071 | JGI IMG/M metagenome (GOLD analysis project Ga0213872, IMG submission 160071) | Rhizosphere microbial communities from Vellozia epidendroides in rupestrian grasslands, the National Park of Serra do Cipo, Brazil - RX_R2 | ecosystem: Host-associated > Plants > Roots...
GGTTGGCCAGCGAAGGAGCGAAGCCGCCTTCATCGCCCACGGCGGTGTTCAGGCCCTTCTTGTGCAGGATCTTCTTCAGGGTGTGGAACACTTCGGCGCCGTAACGCACGGCTTCCTTGAACGAAGGTGCGCCCACTGGAATGATCATGAATTCCTGGATGTCCAGGTTGTTGTCGGCGTGCGCGCCGCCGTTAATCACGTTCATCATCGGCACTGGCAGCTGCATGGCGCCCGAACCGCCGAAGTAGCGGTACAGCGGCAGGCCCGCTTCTTCAGCGGCGGCCTTGGCCACGGCCATCGACACGGCCAGCATGGCGTTCGCGCCCAGGCGCGATTTGTTTTCGGTGCCGTCCAAGTCGATCAGAGTGCGGTCCAGGAAGGCCTGTTCATTGGCGTCCAGACCCATGATGGCTTCCGAGATTTCGGTGTTGATGTTCTCGCAGGCTTGCAGCACGCCCTTGCCGAAGTAGCGCTTTGGATCGCCATCGCGCAGTTCGATCGCTTCGCGCGAACCGGTCGACGCGCCCGACGGCACGGCCGCGCGGCCCATCACGCCGGATTCCAGCAGCACGTCGCATTCCACGGTCGGATTACCGCGCGAGTCGATGATTTCACGGCCGATAATATCAACAATAGCACTCATATCATTCTCCAAAGGTAGGCAAAGCGGTATCGCTCATCGCGTCTTGATGCGCAACTAGCGGTCGAGGGAGCCGCCCGGCGCCGCACTAACGCGCCGGGCCTGCGGGTTTTAGTTAAAGCTGTTCTCCAGGAAGCCAGCTTTTTTGGTGGCGCGATCCAGCTCGATCAGCACCGACAGCAGATCCTTCATGCGGCCCAGCGGCACGGCGTTCGGGCCATCCGACAGCGCCTGCGCTGGATTCGGATGGGTTTCCATGAACAGGCCGTCCACGCCAACGGCGACAGCGGCGCGCGACAGCACCGGCACCATCTCGCGCATACCACCCGAGGAAGTACCGTTACCGCCGGGGAGCTGCACCGAGTGGGTCGCATCGAACACCACCGGTGCGCCCGATTCGCGCATGATGGCCAGCGAACGCATGTCGGACACCAGGTTGTTGTAGCCGAAGGAAGCGCCACGCTCGCAAGCCATGAAGTTGTCTTCATTCAGGCCCTTGGCCTTGGCGGCGGCGCGGGCCTTGGCGATCACGTGCTTCATATCGCCCGGCGCCAGGAACTGGCCCTTCTTGATATTGACCGGCAGGCCGGATTCGGCGCAGGCATTGATGAAGTCCGTCTGGCGGCAGAGGAAGGCCGGCGTCTGCAGCACGTCCACCACCTTCGACGCCACTTCGATGTCTTCGATGGTGTGCACGTCGGTCAGGATCGGCACTTGCAGCTCGCGCTTGACGGCGGCCAGGATCTCCAGGCCCTGCTCGCGGCCGGGACCGCGATAGGAGGTGCCCGACGAGCGGTTGGCCTTGTCGAACGAAGCCTTGAAGATGAAGGGGATGCCCAGTTCGGTGGTCATCTCTTTCAGGGCGCCAGCGGTGTCGAAGGCCATCTGGCGCGATTCGACCACGCAGTTACCGGAGATCAGGAAGAACGGCTTATCGAGGCCGACATCAAAACCACACAACTTCATGCTGCGTCTCCTTGCAGTGCATTGTCAACATTCGCGACAGCGTGCAGGTGCTTGCCTGCGGCTGCCTTATGCGCCAGCGCCGCCTTGATGTAGGACGTGAACAGCGGGTGGCCGTCGCGCGGGGTCGACTTGAATTCAGGGTGGTACTGCACGCCCATATACCATGGGTGCGAATTGTCGCCGGTGCGCGGCAGTTCCATGATTTCGCACAGGTCTTCGGTCGGGGTGCGGGCCGCGACCACCAGGCCGGCAGCTTCCACGCGCGGCAGGTAGTGGTTGTTGGCTTCGTAGCGGTGACGGTGACGCTCGGTCACGACGCTGCCGTAGATTTCCGACGCCAGGGTGCCCGGCTTGACTTCGCAGGTCTGCGCGCCCAGACGCATGGTGCCGCCCAGGTCCGAGTTCTCGTCGCGCTTCTCTACCTTGCCGTCCTGGCCTTGCCATTCGTCGATCAGGGCGACGACGGGCTGCGAGGTTTCCAGGTCAAACTCGGTGGAGTTGGCGTAGGTCAGGCCGGCCTTGTGGCGGGCGTATTCGATCAGCGCCACCTGCATGCCGAGGCAGATGCCCAGGTAAGGGATCTTGCTCTCGCGCGCGAACTGGGCGGCCATGATCTTGCCTTCCACGCCGCGCTTGCCGAAGCCGCCCGGCACCAGGATGGCGTCGTACTTGCCCAGGTCACCGCAGCCGGTGCTTTCGATTTCTTCCGAGTCGATGTACTCGATGTTGACCTTGCACTCGTTGTGAATGCCGGCGTGGCGCAGCGCTTCCGTCAGCGACTTGTAGGACTCGGTCAGCTCCACGTACTTGCCGACCATGCCGATCGACACTTCGGTCTTCGGATGCTCCAGCGTGTAAATCAGCTTGCTCCATACCGACAGGTCGGCCGGCGCCGGGTCGATGTCCAGCGCTTCGCAGATGATCTTGTCCAGGCCCTGGTCGTGCAGCATCTGCGGCACTTTGTAGATGGTGTCCACGTCCCACACGGAGATCACGCCCTGCTCTTCGATATTGGCGAACAGCGAAATCTTCGCGCGTTCGTCGTCCGGAATGCGGCGGTCGGCGCGGCACAGCAGCGCGTTGGGCGAGATGCCGATTTCGCGCAGCTTCTGCACCGAGTGCTGGGTAGGTTTGGTCTTCAGTTCACCGGCGGAGGCGATGAACGGCACCAGCGTCAGGTGGACGAAGGCGGAGTTCTTGCGGCCCACGCGCAGGCTCAGTTGACGCGCGGCTTCCAGGAAGGGCAGCGATTCGATATCGCCCACGGTGCCGCCGATTTCGCACAGGGCGACATCGTAGCCTTCCGCGCCACGGCGGATATAGTCCTGGATTTCGTTGGTGATGTGCGGGATCACCTGCACGGTCTTGCCCAGGTACTCGCCACGGCGTTCCTTGCGGATCACGGACTCGTAGATCTGGCCGGTGGTGAAGTTATTCACCTTGCGCATGCGGGTGGAGATGAAACGCTCGTAGTGGCCCAGATCGAGGTCGGTTTCCGCACCGTCGTCGGTGACGAACACTTCGCCGTGTTGCATTGGAGACATCGTGCCCGGATCGACGTTGATATACGGGTCGAGCTTGAGCATGGTGACTTTAAGGCCGCGCGATTCGAGGATCGCAGCGAGAGAAGCGGCCGCGATCCCTTTACCCAGGGAGGACACGACACCGCCGGTGACGAAGACAAATTTGGTCATTGTGCAGATGGTGCCGAACGGCACGCGCGGGAAATTGAAATTATACCCTAAAACGGGTAATTTCTCACCATTCCCGGGTAAAAGCTAGCTGTTACCCTAATACCGCTTATATGCCAGCTAGCAGAAGTCGCGGCTCGCGGTAGGCAAACGCCCCAGCAGATGGGACATATCCACCAGCCGCTTGGCCACCAGGTGGCGCACTGTTTTTTCCTCCTGCCAGATGCCGTAGACGCCCAGCAGGGGGGCGCTCAGCACCTCCTTGCGCTGCTGCTCCACCAGCGACGGCCACAGGATCACATTCACGCTACCCGTTTCATCCTCGAGCGTAATGAAGATCACGCCCTTGGCCGTGCCGGGCCGCTGGCGCACGGTGACGATGCCGCATCCCCGCGCCAATTGGCCGTTTTGATAAGTATTCAGCACAGAGGCCGGCATGAAGCGCTGCTCCAGCAGCTTGGGACGCAGCAGCGCCAGGGGATGGCGGCCCAGGGTCAGTCCCTGCGCCCGATAATCGCCCAGGATTTCCTCCCCTTCCGTGGGCGCACGTAGCTCAGGCGTTTCCTCCACCGGCTCCGTGGGACGCAGCAGATCCTTGTCCGGCGTGGCGCCCACCGCCTGCCACAGCGCGTTCCGTCTATGTCCCGCCAGTTCGCGCAGCGCATTGGCGCCCGCCAGCACCTGCAGATCGTGTCGGTCCAGGTCGGCCCGACGCGCCATGTCCGCCACCGTGGCAAAGGGACGAACCGCGCGCGCCGCCTCGATGCGCAGCGCCGCTTCCTCCCGCATCCCCTTCAGCCGCGACAAGCCAAGGCGCACGGCAGGCTGCCCGCGCGGCCCCGCCGCTTCCTCCAGCGTGGAATCCCAGCAGCTGACGGCGGCGTCCACCTCGCGCACGATCACGCCGTGGCGGCGCGCATCCTGCACCAGCTGCGAAGGGCTGTAGAAGCCCATCGGTTGGCTGTTCAACAGCGCGCAGAGGAAGGCGGCTGGCTCATGGCACTTGAGCCAGGAGCTGGCATAGGTCAGCAGCGCGAAGCTGGCCGCGTGCGACTCGGGGAAGCCGTATTCGCCGAAGCCCTTGATCTGCTCGCAGATGGCTTGCGCAAAGTCCAGCTCATAGCCGCGTTCCAGCATGCCGTCGATGATGCGCTGCTGGTATTTGTCCACGCCGCCCTTGCGCTTCCAGGCCGCCATGGCCCGCCGCAGCTGGTCCGCCTCGCCCTCGCTGAATCCGGCCGCGATGACGGCGATCTGCATCACCTGCTCCTGGAAGATGGGCACGCCCAGCGTGCGCTTGAGCGCCTCGTCCAGCCGGGGCGGATACTTGATCAGGCTCCGATCCATGCGCCGCTGCAGATAGGGATGCACCATCCCGCCCTGAATCGGCCCCGGACGCACCAGCGCCACCTCGATCACCAGATCGTAGAACTCCTTCGGCCGCAGGCGCGGCAGCATGCTCATTTGCGCCCGCGACTCGATCTGGAACACGCCGATGGTATCGGCCTCGCACATCATGGCGTAGGTGGCCGGATCCTCGGCGGGAATGTCCTGCATGCCGAAGGGCTCGCCGCGCCGCTCGCCCAGCAGGTCCAGCGCGCGCCGCAGGGCGGACAGCATCCCCAGCGCCAGCACGTCCACCTTCATCAGGCCCAGCTCCTCCAGATCGTCCTTGTCCCACTGGATCACGCTGCGGCCCTCCATGGTGGCCTTCTCGATCGGCACCAGCCGCGACAACTTGTCCTGCGCGATCACGAAGCCGCCCGGATGCTGCGACAGATGGCGGGGAAAGCCCAGCAGAGTCGCCGCCAGCGTCGCCCACTGCCGCGCCAGGCGCGACTCCGGATCGAGTCCGCATTCCGCCAGCCGCGCCAGCAGATCGCGCTTGCTGTCGAACCAGTGATGCGACTTCGCCACCTTCTCCACGATGGCCAGATCCACGCCCAGCGCCTTGCCGCTATCGCGCAGCGCGCTCTTGGGACGATAGCTGATGACCACCGCCGCCAGCGCCGCCCTGTCGCGTCCATATTTATCGTAGATATACTGGATCACCTCCTCGCGCCGCTGGTGTTCGAAATCGACGTCGATGTCAGGCGGCTCATTGCGCTCACGCGAGATGAAGCGCCCCGTCAGCATATTGCTGCGTTCCGGATCGACCTCCGTCACGCCCAGGCAGAAACAGACGACGGAATTGGCCGCCGATCCCCTGCCCTGGCACAGGATCTCCTGCGAACGGGCGAAGCGCACGATGTCGTACACGGTGATGAAGTAGGATTCGTATTCCAGCTCAGCGATCAGGGCCAGCTCGTTCTCGATCTGTCCCTGCACCTTGGCCGATATCCCCTGCGGGAAGCGCCGGTGCACGCCCCGGTACACCTCCTGCCGCAGATAGCTGGCCGGCGTATGCCCGGCCGGAATCAGCTCGCTCGGATACTCGTAGCGCAGCTCATCGAGACTGAAGGTGCACAGCGCCATGATGCGCAGCGTCTCCGCCAGCACTTCCGGCGGATACAGATTCGCCAGTTTCAAGCGCGGACGCAGGTGCTGCTCCGCGTTCTGCGACAGGGCATAGCCACACTCGCCCACGGCCTTGCCGATGCGGATACCGCACAAGGTATCGTACAGCGGCTTACGCGAGCGCACATGCATGCAGACGTGTCCCACCGCCACCATCGGCATGCCGTGCTGCGCCGCCACCTCCGCCACGCTCAGGCGGTGCGCCTCGTCGAAGGCCCTTTGCAGCAGGTTCAAGCCCATCCACGCCCGGCCGGGAAAATTCGCCTCCATCCACGCCGCCTGCGCATGCAGCTTATCGACATCGCCCGGCTGGTGGGCCGGATAATGGGGCAGCAAGATCAGCAGACAATCCGGCAAGCCGCACAAATGCTCGAAGCCGGGCTGCGGCGCCGCCAGATCGTCCGGCGTCAGCAAGTAGCTGCCCTTGGCGACGCGGTTGCGTCCCAGCGTAACGAGTTCGGACAGATTGCCGTAGCCCTCGCGGTTCTGCGCCAGCGCCACCAGCGACAGGGCCGGACTGCCGTCCGGATTGCTGAGCTGAAAATAGCTTCCTATCAGCAGGGGGAAATCCGCCTGTTTTGCCTCGGCGTGAGCACGCACTACGCCCGCCAGCGAGCATTCGTCCGTGATCGCCAACCCCGCATAGTCCAGCTGCACGGCGCGCGCCACCAGCTCCTCCGCATGGGACGCGCCCTGCAAAAAAGAGAAATTCGTCAGACAAAACAGCTCGGCATACGCCGGCAGCGAGGTGGCCATGATAAGAATACTGTGTTTTTATACAGTATACACCAGATCAAACCTGAAACAGCCTGTAACGTTTTCTTACATATCGCTAACTTAAAGCAACGCGGCCGCGATCTACACTGACTTCCAGTTATCCCCTCCTGGAGCGAGCGATGCGCCGCGCACTACTTTCCCTGTTGTTACTCTCGCTGCTGCAAACGGCAGTGGTTTCCGCCGCCTACGCCTCGCTGGGCGGGGCGCCTTCACAATTTGGCGGCACGGCGCCGTTGCGGCAGGCGGCGCGCAGCCTGGCCGCCGCCGATACGACGGGCGCCGCGGCCAATTACACCGTCAGCCAGTCCACGCTCGACACGGGCACCGTCGTGCGCGAATACGTCGATACCGCAGGCGTCGTGTTTGCCGTCAGCTGGAACGGCCCGCTCCTGCCCGACCTGCGCACCCTGCTCGGCGACCACTTCACCACCATGAGCAGCGAAGCGGCCAAGCATCCCAAGGCGGGACACTCGCAGCTGGCCATCGACCGGCCCGATGTGGTGATCGTCTCCAACGGCCATATGCGCTCCTTCAGCGGCCGCGCATGGATTCCGTCGGCCCTGCCGGCCGGCTTCTCCACCGACAGCATTGAATAAGGAGCGCAGCATGAACAAGCGATGGACTTCCTTCGCGGCGACGGCCCTGTGCCTGCTCCTGGCGGCTTGCGGCGGCGGCGGTGGCGGCACTACCTCCGCCAGCACTTCACCGGCAATGTCGGCGCAGGCGGCAACGCCCGCCGTGTCCGCGCCCACCGTCAGCCTGGCGCTGACTCCGGCCAGCATGACGACGGCGCAATCGTCGCAACTCACCTGGTCGTCCACCAACGCCACCTCCTGCACCGCCAGCGGCGCATGGAGCGGCAGCCAGGCCACGTCCGGCGCGCTGACCGTATCGCAGTCCACGGCGGGCAGCTATATCTACACCCTGTCCTGCACCGGCGCGGGCGGCACCGCCAACGCCAGCGGCACGCTCACCGTCAGCACTGCGCTCAACAACAGCGCCGCGCTGGTGGTCGACAGTGGCCCCGACGGCGCGGGCGGCGCCATCAACACGCCCTATGTCAGCGTGACGGTCTGCCGTCCGGGCACCTCCATCTGCCAGACCATCGACCATGTGCTGGTCGACACCGGCTCCTACGGCCTGCGCCTGCTCGCGCCACTCAGCTCCGCGCTGTCCCTGCCCACGGTGAAGACGCCGTCCGGCGCCGACGCGGGCGAATGCGGCCAGTTCGTCAGCGGCTATACCTGGGGCGCCGTGCGCCAGGCCGATGTGAAGATGGCGGACGAAACGGCGTCCGCCATTTCCATCCAGGTGATCGGGGACACGGCGTCCAGCTACGCCAACGTGCCGTCCAGCTGCAGCAATGTGGGGAGCAATCTGGGCACGCTGTCGGCGCTGGGCGCCAATGGTGTCCTCGGCATCGGACTGTTCAAGCAGGACTGCGGCGCGTCCTGCGCCAGCCGCGCGCAAAGCGGCACCTACTATGCCTGCAGCGCGGGTTCCTGCACGGCCAGCGCGATGCCGCTGGCGTCGCAAGTGAGCAATCCGGTGGCCTCCTTCGCCGTCAATAACAATGGCGTCATCGTCGTGCTGCCCGCCGTGGGAACGGACGGCGCGACCTCGCTCAGCGGCTCGCTCATCTTCGGCGTGGATACGCAGGCCAACAACGCCATCGGCACGGCGACCGTCTACCGCGCCAACAGCGTGGGCGATTTCAGCACCACCTACAAGGGCCGCGTGTATTCCGCCAGCTTTATCGACAGCGGCTCCAACGGCTACTTCTTCAACGATTCCAGCCTGCGCCAGTGCGGTGGCAGCAGCGGCTTCTACTGCCCGTCCAGTCCACAGAGCCTGAGCGCGGTGAACTCGTCCTACGACGGCAGCAGTTCGGGCACGGTGACTTTCAGCGTGGTCAATATCGACAATCTGTCGGACTCCATCACCGCCGCCCAGGTTGGCGGCGTGCAGGGCAGCCGTTCCAGCCCGTCCAGCAGTGGCGCCTTCGACTGGGGACTGCCCTTCTTCTACGGCCGCCGCGTCTATGTGGTCATAGAGAGCGGCAGCACCAATAGCGGCGCAGGACCTTTCTGGGCGTACTGAGGACCCAGCGCCGCGGCAGGTATCAGCTGCCTTGCGGATTGGGCGGACGCTTCACATGCGGTGCGTCCGCCTGCGCTGGAGCCAGCGCTGCGCCGGCCTTCACCGCCCGGCCTCCGGCCCTCGCCACATCATCCTCGCTCAGGACCAGCGCCCGCTGCTGACGGTGCAAAACACCTAGCCGCCCCTGATCCATCAGGAACAGGTCGCGCACCTCGAATGGCCCGCTGGCGTTGGCGATCAGCTCCGGCGCGAAGGCCAGCGTGATCTTGCCCTGGCCCGCCTCCATCCACTGCGCGGAGTCGCCAACGCCTAGCGGCGAAAGCACGCCGTTCACCGTCCCATATAGCACGCCCCGAACTTCATAGCGCCCGGCCGCAGCAGCCTCCACGCCGACCGACAGGTTGACGCCCGCGCCATCCACCAGCGCCACGCCATGCGTCAGCCGCGCCACCGGCATGGCAACAGGGAAGGCCAGCCGCACCGAACGCACGACGGACTGTCCCTTGACCGTCGCGCTGGCGTCGGCATGCACCTCCCACAGGCCAGGCGTCGGTGTTTCGTCCGCGTCCAGCGCCAGCGCCGCGCTCATGGCGCCATCCTTGCCCGCCTTGAACGTGACGGGGAAGCGGCGCCCTGCCGGCGACAGCACATAGCCATCCAGCGTGCCCATCGCATGCTTCGCGCCTGGCTCCTGCAACGCGGCCGTCAGCACCAGCTGCTGGCCGTGCAGATAGTGCAGCGCGCCGCTCTGCATGGTCAGCGTGTAGGGGCTGTCCGGCTCCACCACATTGACCAGATAGCGGTTGCTGCCCGAGATGCCATTGGCCCGCAGCTTGAAGCTGCCCGCGCCCAGCGAGGGATGCAGGCGGAAGGCGGACGTCCCCGGCGCGAACGGCACGTCGGCCTTGGCCAGCTTGTCGGCGCTGACCAGCATTTCCATGCCGGCGCCGGAATCGTAGGCGCGGCCAGACTTGTCCAGCACCGTCATCGACAGCGGGTGAATGGCCAGCGCCTCGCGCGGACTAGCGCCGTCGCCGATGGCCTGGATGCGCACCAGCGCACGCGGCGCCGTCGTATTCAGCGTCACGCCGGCGGCCAGGTCGTCGGCGCTGGCGCTGAACCAGGTTTCCTTGCTCTGCGCGAGGAAGGGAGCCGGTGGCGCGGCCACGGCGCCGGTGGCAACCCAGCTGAGAGAAACCGCGTCGTGCGAGGGCTTGATATTCAGCGCGGCAGCGGAAGCTGCACCAGCGCTGGGCGCCACCGCCTGCGCAGCCGACAGGTCACCCGCCTGCTCCGGCAGCAGTTCATGCGGCGCGGCGGCGGCATGGTTGGTGGCGGCAACGGCAAAGGCCAGCATGGAAACGCACAGGGTCTTGAACGAGATAGTCAAAGTCATGGCGTGGCTCCTTAGATATCGTTGCGCAGAATGACGTCCAAGCTGAAGCACTGGCGCCGGCTCTGGTTGTGCGACAGCGGTTCCGCGCCGTCGGTGCGGTCCTTGTCGTTGAACCAGTGGATGCCGGCGCCGGACGCGCTGGTGCAGTTGATAAAGCCATCGGAGCAGCTGTCCAGCCAGGCCTGGGTAATCTCCAGTCCCAGGTTGAGGGTGTAGCCGCCGCAGTAGCTGTCGCTGTCGAAGGGGCTGGAGTCCACGTCCGTGCCCACCACGTTGTAGAAAGGCTTGGGCAGCGCGGGCCGTCCCGCCGTGCCGTACAGCCAGGAGGCGTTATAGCTGGCCATCCAGCTTTGCTGCTGCTGGCGCACTGCGTCGCTCTGGTAGCCGAGCAGCCAGCCGACGGCGCTCTCGAACACATTGCCGCTGATGACGGCGTCCGCCAGCGGCGTGCCGAGCGAGGACGGCGCCATCGCATTGGCCCAGCGGATCGACGAAATGATCTTCGGATAGCGGCTGTCCCAGGTGGGGTTGGACAGTATCCAGCGCAGCACATTGCCGCCGTTGGAGTGCGTCTCCACCACCAGGTCGGTGATGTTGTTATTGACGATGAAGGGATACACCTGGTCCGCCAGGCAGCCTGCGGCCGGTGTGGTCCACATGTACTGGTTGAAGTCGCAGTTGATGACGAGGTAGAGATTCTGGTTGGGCAGGCCCTGTCGCACGGAGTTGATCATGTCCCAGGTCCAGTAGTCGTTCGCCGCGTCGGTCTGCTGCCCGGTGCCGTGCACGAACACGACGCCCGTGTTGCCGGCCGTCGCGGAAGGCGTGCCCAATACGGCCGTGCAGGCCAGCGCGGAAAGTACCGCCATGTGGGTCCATCGTTTGCGTAGATTCATACCTTGTCTCCATGTCGTGGTTGATCGAAGGATGACGCATCGCCGTGCGCCGGCGACAGATGGTCCGGGCGCAGAACGCCAGCTTAGGCAGGGGGGGTTCAGTCAGTATTGATGGAACACGCCAGCGCCTTGCTTTAACGCGCCATGGCTCCGTGGGTCCACTGAAAGTCTTCGTATTAATACTGATTTCATATAGATAGTGTTTTGTGATTGTCTTGTCATCGTTACGTCATCTGCCTTGGTTAAAGTCGCCACCTTGATTTTTCCTTCACTTTTTTTGAGGTAGCGATGAAAATTAATCTGGTCATGTTGGCTGCAATGGCGACTGCCGGCCTGGTAGGCTGCGGCGGCTCTTCCACTCCTGCGACTCCCGCTGCCCCTGCCGCTCCGGCCATCCCGGAAGGCACCACCGTCACCCTGGCGCTGTTGGAGACCACCGACATCCACGCCAACGTGATGAGCTATAACTACTACGCGCTGGCGGAAGACACCACCCTGGGCCTGGAGCGCACCTCCACCCTGGTGCAGGCCGCGCGCAAGGAAAATCCGAACAACGTGCTGCTGGACGACGGCGACGTCATTCAGGGCACCCTGCTGGGTGACCTGCAGGCCGTGACCAAGCCGGTTGCCTGCTCCGACACCATGGCCGTGCACAAGGCAATGAACGCCATGAAGTACGACGGTGGCGGCTTCGGCAACCACGAATTCAACTACGGCCTGCCTCTGCTGAGCCAGATCACTAACACCGACTTCGGCATCCCCGGCATCACCAAGCCGGCCGGCACCTGCGGCTCGCCAGCCTTCCCGCTGGTGCTGACCAACGTCACCGGCGTCTCCAGCGGCAAGCCTATCGTCCAGCCATACGCCCTGCTGCCACGCACCTTCGCCGCCACCACCCCGGACGGCAAGGCGCTGAACGTCAACCTGAACATCGGCATCATGAGCTTCGTGCCGCCGCAGATCCTGGAATGGGACGCCAAGAACCTGTCCGGCAAAGTCGCCGTGGGCGGCGTGCAGGAAGCGGCCAAGCAGTACGTGCCTGAAATGCGCACCAAGGGCGCCGACCTGGTGGTGGCCCTGTCGCACGGCGGCCTGGATGCCAGCGGCTACAGCCCGAAGATGGAAAACGGTTCCTACTACCTGACCACCACCGGCATCGACGCTCTGCTGATCGGCCACTCGCACCTGATCTTCCCCAAGGGTAAAGAGACCGGCGCCGCCGCCCTCGATGCTTCCTTCGCTTCGATTCCTGCCAGCGCCAACGTCGACGGCATCAACGGCTTCGTCAACAATGTTCCGACCGTGATGGCGCAGAGCTGGGGCCGTCGCCTGGGCATCATCAAGATGACCCTGAACTACACCGGCGGCAAGTGGGTCGTGCAGCCGACCAAGACCACCGTGGAATCGCGCGGCTTCAAGTACACCGACGGCACCACCAATGTGGCCGCCGATCCGGCCATCGCACCGCTGGTCGCCACCGAGCACAATGCCACCATCGCCTACGCCAAGCAGCCGCTGGGCGTGACCACCGACTTCGAAATGTCGGCCTACTTCGCCCTGGTGGGCGACGTGTCGGCGATCCAGCTGGTGAACCAGGCGCAGATCGACTACGTGAAGAAGTTCATCGCCAACAGCACCGACGCCACCATCTCCGGCTACAAGAGCATCCCTGTGATCTCGTGCAGCGCACCGTTCAAGGCCGGCCGCAACGGTTCCTCCGACTTCACCGACGTGGCGCCAGGCGCCAGCGCCGCAGCGCCAATCGGCCTGCAAGTGCGTAATCCGGGCGACCTGTATCTGTACTCGAACAACAACCTGCAAGCAGTGAAGATCAAGGGTTCCGACCTGAAGAACTGGCTGGAAGCGGCGGCCAAGCAGTTCGGCCAGATCGACCCGACCAAGACCACCGAGCAGGATCTGGTGCCGTCGTACAGCACCATCTATAACTACGACGTGTTCTACGCCGAAGGCAATGCCCTGACCTATCAGATCGACGTGACCAAGCCAGCGGGCAGCCGTATCGTCAACCTGACCTACCAGGGCAAGGCCGTGGCCGATACCGATGACTTCATCGTCGCCACCAACGACTACCGTGCGGGCGGCGGCGGCGCCGTGCCTGGCATCGACGGCAGCAAGACCATCATCAAGTCGCCGGACGCCAATCAGGCCGTGGTCAGCAACTACCTGATCGCTCAGGGCGCGGCCACCGGCAAGGTCACGCTGGCCAACAACGGCAGCGCGCGTAGCTGGAGCTTCGTCCAGACCACCACCGCCGGTCCGGTGATCCTGCGCTCGGCGCCGGGCCACCTGGCGCTGGCACAGAGCAGCGGCATCAAGAACATCACCGCTGAAAGCAGCACCACGGACGCCAACGGCTTCTCCAAGTACTCTGTGGATCTGAGCAAGTAATGTCGTAACGGGGATAGACCTGCCGGTCTATCCCCTTTTGGAATGAGCATGGAACGAATCAAGAATGCGGCCAGCCTCACGCTGGCCTTTATCGCCTGTGTAGCAGCGCTGATCGGCTGCCAGTCACCGCCACCGCCAACCTCGGCGGAAATCGAAACGGTCAGCATGGCTGCCGTACAAAAGAACGACGTGAAGGCGGAACGCCGCCTGCGCGACTGGGCCGCACAAGGCCTGCCCGTGGCTCAGCGCGAGCTGGGCATCCTCTACGAATCCCGCCCCAGGCAGCGCGACGAAGCGATGCAGCTGCTGGAGCACGCCGCCAACACCGGCGACACGGAAGCCGCCTTCCAGCTGGCGGAAATGCTGCGCACCGGCGCGCCCGGCATTGCGGCGGCGCCGGCCAAGGCCATCCCCTGGTACGAGCAGGCCGCCCAGCAGAAGCACGCCAAGGCGGCCCTGATCCTGGGCATGCTGTTCAATAACGGCGAAGGCACCAAGGCCGATCTGGAGCAAGGCGCCAAGTGGCTGGCCATGTCCAGTGATCTGGGCAATCCGCACGCCATGTTCCTGCTGTCGAACGCCTACCGCGAGGGACGCGGCGTGGCGCAGAACGCGCGCTTCGCCCGCAAGCTGCTGGAAGACTCGGCCGAGCATGAATATCCGCCCGCGATCCAGGAGCTGGCCATGACGGTAGAGACGGGCGACGCCCTCAGCGGCAAGGACACGCTGCGCGCCGACCACCTGCTGAAGGAAGCCAACGAGCACCGCCGCAACAACTGGAACCGCTTTTAAGCTTTCTTGCGTGGGGCGGCGCACAGAGCATGCCGTCCCATCCTCCTAGACTGGTGCATCTCCCCTCACACCAGTCCAGGAGCCGCAATGAGAACCACCTCCCATACGCCGGAAAAATCGGCCACCCGCCATCAGGCCAATCTCGCCCAGCAGGACGCCATCAAACTGCTGACCGAGGACCACGACAAGGTCAAGGCGCTGTTCGATCAATATGAAAAGCTGGGCGAGCGCGCCCACGCCAGCAAGCAGAAACTGGCCCAGCAGATCTGCACCGAGCTGACCAAACACACCACCATTGAAGAGGAAATCTTCTACCCCGCCGTGCGCAGCGCCGACAAGGATAACGAGGATGCCGTCGACGAGGCGCTCGTCGAGCACGCGGCGGCCAAGGACCTGGTCAAGCAGCTGATGGCGATGGACGCGGCCGACGAGCTGTTCGACGCCAAGGTCAAGGTACTGTCCGAGCAGATCCACCATCACATCGAGGAAGAGGAAACGGAGCTCTTCCCCAAGGCCCGCAAGTCGGACCTGGACCTCGAAGCGCTGGGCCAGCAGATGGCCCAGCGCAAGGAGGAAGTCGATGTCTGAGCGTTGATTAAGCGCCGTTCATCCAGAACGCCAGTTCGTGTGCGCGGTTGCCCTTCTTCCAGTCCGAAACAGGCTGGAACAGCTCCGACGCCTTGCCGCCGTTGGACAGGAAGGCCCGCCACGCGAAGTGGTCGTACACGCCCTCGATATGGACCGCATAGCTTTGCGCGAGGGTCCGGTTGCCCCGTATGATGACCAGGTTCTCGTCGTTGTGTTCCGACGCCGCGGGCGAGAAGTTGTGCGAGCCGGTGATCACCACGCAATCGTCCGAGAAGGGGTCGATCACGATGGTCTTGGAGTGGATGATCGCGTTCAGGCCGGCGGCAAAATACATATTGCGCTCGAACTCATCCCGCGACCAGCCAGGCTTGCCCTTGGCCGGAAGGCCGGTCGGCAGCAGCACTTCATCATGGAAGCGGTTCTCCGGCACGCCATTGGCGATCACCTGCGACTTATGCTCGGTGATGGCGCCCGTCGCCGTCGCATTGACCGTCGAAACCACACCACGGATATACGGCGCGTTCTTCTCCGTCACCCGTCCCAGTAGCGCTTGCAGCAAAGGCGACTCGCCCGGCATGAACATCAGGAACAGCGCGCCCTGCTTCGCATTGGCGATGGCGTCGAGCACAGGCTTGAATTCCGCCTGGCCCTTGGTGGCTGCAAAGTAGGTCGCAATCTTGTCATCGTCAAAACGCTGGCCATTGGAGGCGCGCAGCGCCGCCGGCATATCGTCGCCCACTTCCGACAGCTTTTTCCACTGCTGGTAGAAGTGATTCGCCGTCTCCGGCCGCTCAAGCAGCAGCACGTTATTGAGCTGGGTGCACAGGCCCGTCGTCGTCCAGTTGGTGCTGCCGGTCAGCATGCGCAAGGCCTTGCCGCTGGCGGCGTCGACTTCGACGGCGAACTTGTTATGCACGCTGGGACTGGACGCGCCCTTCTTCGACAAGTCGCGGTGCTTGACCTCCACCTTGGCCGCTTCCAGATCGTGCGCCGTGTCCGCTCCCGTGGACGAGCCGTTCCCCAGCAGCACGTGGGCGCGCTTGCCGAAGGCCTTCAAGCCCTCCACCAGCTCCGGATCGTTCAGCTCGTACAAGGCCGCATACAGATGGTTGCCGCGCCGGTCGGCATTGGCCATGAAGTCGAGCAGCGCATGGCGCGCCTGTCCCGACAAGTAGCGGCGGCCAGCATATCCCGGTTCCGCCAGCTTGGTCTTGAGCGCCTTCAGCGACGCCACGTTGACTTCGCCATCCACCAGCCGGCTCACTACCTGCGACATCAGCGTGCCACGGTTGAAGCTGACGCTGGCGCCATCCTCGGCGTCCGCCGCGGCGGGCGAAACCCAGGTCGACGCCTCGGCATCGCGCGGCGCAAAGCCGTCGCCCGACTCCGTCATCGGAATCACGCGATAGGCGACTTTGCCGCCCTGCTCCACTTCGTGATCGGTCCACATGCAGCGCCGTATCGGCGACGCGCTCGAGGCGACACCGCCGGCCGGCACCGTGCCACCGGGATCGGCCGGAATGCGGTTGTTCAGGGTAGTCACAGCGCCGCTGGCAAGGTCCTTGCGCTCGACGGTGAAGCCGACGACATCGTCCTGCCACGGCTCAGGCCGCCAGGCAAGCAGGGCATCGTCGGAATTGGCATACACATGCAGGATGACAGGCATGACTCCTCCCAAAAGTGTGCGGAATGTCAAAGCAATATAGGTCGGAATATGCCCGATAAATACACGCTTTGTCACACGGGAGAAGGTGCCTGAATTTTTTTCAGCCGGCGGCCAGCACCGCCATCTCGCGCTGCATATTGGCAATCGCGCGCTCATTGTACTGGTCGGCGAACCAGGCGTCGGCAAATAGCTGTCCCGCCTGTGCCTTGCGGCACAGATGCGCCAGCGCACCGCCCCGCTGCTGGCGATATTCCGCATCGGGCAGATGCAGGTATTCGCGACGGATGGCGTCCGCATAGTTGCCGTACACCTCGTCGTCCTGGCCGAGGATGGCCAGGTCCACGCCCAGCATGATGTCCTTCAGGCGGTGGCTGATGGAGGCTTCCTGGAAATGGTCGGTGCTGCGGATCAGCTGCGCCGCATCGTCCATATTCTGCGCCAGGCCGCTGCTGAACCACAGCTGAGCGCTGGCTTCCTCGTTGCTTGGCGTTTGGGCGCCATGGCCGTACTCGGCGTCGTGGAACCAGAAGGCCTGCTTGACGATGTCCGCATCGGCCGGGTCGGCCTGGGTATTGGCGGCCCAGACGCGGATCTCGCACAGGCCGTGCACCAGGTGGTCGAGGTTGTGATAGTGGCGGTCCGCGCCGCCGTAGGACGAAGTGCCCGTCAGGCGCGCGAACCACTGCTCCGCATGCGCCCTGGCGGCGGCGTCGAGGCGCTCATAGCACCACAGCGCTTCCCACTCCTTGCGCAGCCAGCTCAGGACCCAGGCCTGATAGGCGGGAGCGGGCACGAACTTCTTCATGATCCAGTTCCAGCCCACCGGCCCTTCCAGCGCCTTGACGAAGCTGGAGCTGACCGAACCCAGGTCGCGCGGCGGCATGACGAAGATGGTCTTCGCGCCTTGCAGCACGTCGACATTGGTCTGCTGGATCAGGTTCTCGTAATCGAAATCGGCGGTGGTGCGGATACCGCGGATCAGGCATTCGACGCCATGCTTCTTGGCCGCGCGCGCCGTATAGTCGCCGCGCACGATCACCACCTGCACATTGTCCCAGCCCTGCTCCGCGCAGCTCTGGGCGACGATGTTCTTGCGTTCCTCGGCCGTGAAGCGCGGCTGCTTGGACGGATTCTCCGACAGGAAGACCACCACCTCGTCCGCCAGCGAACGGGCTTCGCCGATCACCCACAGATGGCCGTTGGTGATGGGGTCCAGCGTGCCGGAAAATCCGATTTTCTTCATCTGCCGCTCCGCGCGATATAAAAAACGCCATTCTAGCCGGGAGCGGCGGCAAAATGCTCAGGCCATGGTGGGAAATTCGATCTTCACCTTCAGCCCGCCCAGGCGTTCCGACTGGTCCAGCGTCAGCTTCGCGCCATGCCGCTCGGCGATGGACTTGATGATGGCCAGCCCCAGGCCGCTGCCGCCCGCCTCGCTGCCGGGCACCCGGTAGAAGCGGCTGAACACGCGCTCGCGCTCTTCCGGCGAAATGCCGGGGCCTGAATCCTCCACACACAGGGTGGCGCCGGCGTCGGGCCGGCGCAACACTTCGATGTCCACCGTGCCGCCGGCGGGCGTGTATTTGATGGCGTTGTCGACCAGGTTACGCAGCAGGATCACCAACGCATCGCACTGGCCCTTGACGCTGGCGTCGTCCGCCTGCTGCAGGCCCAGGTCGATCTGCCGCGCCCCCGCCACGCCGGCCATATCGCCCAGTGTGCGCTTGGCCAGATCGGTCAGATGCACCGGCTCCAGCTTCACCTCGTTGGCGTTGGACGCCTCCTGCCGCGCCAAAATCAGCAACTGCTCCACCAGCCGCGTCGAACGCTCGATGCCCGCCGTGAGGCGGCCGATGGCAACCTTGCGCGCCACATCGTCGCTGGCCCTTTCCAGGCTCAGGATCTGCAGCTTGAGCGCGGCCAGCGGCGAGCGCAATTCATGCGCCGCGTCGGCCACAAAATGCTGCTGGGCGTCGAAGGCGGTGCGCACGCGGCCGAACAGCAGGTTCAGTTCCTGCACCAGCGGCAGCACCTCGTCCGGCAGGCCGCTTTCGGACACGGGCGACAAATCGTCCGCCTGCCGCGCCGCCACCTGCCGCCGCACGCGCGAGACGGGCGCCAGCGAACCGCTGACCACCCACCACACCACCAGCATCAGCACCGGCGCCATGACGGCGATAGGTCCAACCGTGCGCAGGGCCAGCGTGCCCGCCATGCGCTGGCGCACGGCCATGTCCTGCGCCACCTGCACCGTCTGATTCGCCGTCTGCACGGAGAAGATGCGGTAGGTGGTGCCGTTCGCCTTCACATTGGAGAAGCCCAGCACGGCGCGCTGCGGCAGCGAGGCGTGCGACTGGGAGCGGAACACCTGCACCCCGTCCGGGGTCCACATCTGCACCACCAGGTCGTCGTTGTCGCCGTCGGCCATGCGGCCGGCCGGATTGTTCGTCATCGGCACGCCCGTGCGCAGCGAGAACGCCATCTGCTGCATGTGGTAGTCGAAGATCTGGTCGGCGTCGTAAAGCGCGCTGCGGTAGGCGATCATGGCCTGGGCCACGGCCGCCATGATGATGGCCGCCAGCAGGAACCACAACAGGCGGCCACGCAGCGAATGAGTCGGGAGATGGGGGACCTTCGGCACCCGCATCTTCATAGTTTGGGCACCATGTAGCCAAGGCCGCGCACGTTCTGGATCAATTCACTGCCCAGCTTTTTGCGCAGGCCATGGATATACACTTCCACCGCGTTGGAGTTGACCTCATCCTTCCAGCTGTACAGCTTTTCCTCCAGCTGGTGGCGCGACAGCACGATGCCGGGACGCGCGATCAGCGCTTCCAGCACGGCCCATTCGCGCGCGGACAGGTTGACTTGCTTGCCGTCCGCGATCACTTCCCGCGTCTGCGGATTGACGGTCACGCCCTTGTGCTCAAATATGGGTTCGGCGCGGCCGGCGGAACGGCGCAGCAGCGCGCGGATACGCGCCAGCAGCTCGTCCAGGTCATAGGGCTTGAGCACATAGTCGTCGGCGCCCGCATCGAGGCCGGCGATGCGCTGCTCCTTGGCGTCGCGCGCCGTGGCCACCAGCACCGGCGTCAGCTCCTTGCGCGCGCGCATGGAGCGCAGCACTTCCAGGCCGTCCTTGCGCGGCAGGCCCAGATCCAGCAGGACCAGGTCATAGGTCTGCGTCTGCAAGGCCGTATCGGCCATGGCGCCATCCTTGACCCAGTCCACCGCGTAGTGCTCGGCCCTCAACAGGTCGAGCACCACCTCGCCGATCATCGTATCGTCTTCCACCAGCAACAGCCGCATTGTTTCTATCCTTTCAACCCAAACGCACGGGAATGAAGATTTTTTCATCTCCGCGCTGGATTAGCAAGGCCACCGACTTGTCGGACTTGCTGACCACCTCGCGCACCTGCTCCACACTGTTGACAGGACGGCCATTCACCGACAATAGCACGTCGCCCGGCTGCACGCCCGCATTGGCCGCCGCGCCGCCCGCATCTTCAATCAGCAGGCCGTTGGCGATGCCGCTCTGGCGCTTTTCCATCGGGTCCAGCGGACGCAGGGACAGGCCCAGGCGCAGCTTGGTGCCGGCCGGTGCTTCGCGGTCTTCGGAAGCCACCTTGTCGCTGGCGTTGCCCAGCGTGGCCGCCACCTCGACCGGCTTACCCTGGCGCCAGACTTCCAGCTTGACCTTGTCGCCCGGCGAGGCCAGGCCGACGATGGCCGGCAAGTCGCCCGAGCCGACGATCTTCTGTCCGTTGATCTTGCGGATCACGTCACCCGGCTTCAGTCCCGCCTTCTCGGCCGGACTGCCCCGCTCCACGTTCGACACCAGCGCGCCTTCCGGCGTCGCCAGGTTGAAGGAATCGGCGAAGCCCTGGTTCACTTCCTGCACCGTCACGCCCAGCCTGGCGTGCACCACTTTGCCGGTGGTGAGGATCTGGTCCTTGATCTTGGCCGCCACGTCGATGGGAATGGCGAAGGACAGGCCCTGGTAGCCGCCGCTCTGGCTATAGATCTGCGAGTTGATGCCCACCACCTCGCCGCGCGTGTTGAACAGCGGACCGCCCGAGTTGCCGGGATTGACCGCCACGTCGGTCTGGATGAAGGGCACGTTGGAATCGTCCGGCAGCGAGCGGCCCTTGGCGCTGACCACGCCCGCCGTCACCGTGCTTTCCAGTCCGTAGGGCGAGCCGATGGCCAGTACCCATTCGCCCACTTTCAGGTCGTTGGTCTTCGACAGCGGCACCACGGGCAGGTTCCTGGCGTCGATCTTCAGCACCGCCACATCGCTCTTGGGATCGGAGCCCAGCACCCTGGCGCGGAATTCGCGGCGGTCGGTCAGCTTGACCGTCACTTCGCGCGCATCGCGCACGACGTGGGCATTGGTCAGGATCACGCCGTCCGGGCTGATGATGAAGCCGGAGCCGATGCCGTGGGTCGGCACATCGCGCTGGCGCCCCTGCGGCCCCTGGAAGTGGCGGAAGAATTCAAAGAAAGGATCATCGCCGAACTGGTCGCCACCGCCGCCACGCTGGCCGCGCGCCATTTCGCCGCCGTCATAGCCGGCCTTGATGGTGCCGGTGACGCTGATATTGACCACCGCCGGACCGTTGTGCGCGGCGATGGCGCTGAAGTCCGGCAACGCCATCATCGGCGCGGGCGCCGGAGCGGCGCCATTGGCCGTAGCGGGCGCCTGGGCGGCAGCCACGATTTGCGGTGCGGCCGCGGCGGCTGCCGCACTGGCGCTTTGTTGATAGAAAACGGCTGTTGCACCTCCAGCACCGAGCACGCCGGCGGCAGCCAGCGCCAGGACTAGCTGCTTGGTGGTGATCGCTCTCAGAGTAGTTTGTGACATTGCTGCACTCCTGATTGAATGAGGTTTGTTGATGCATTCAATATGAGGCTTAAAACTTAGATGCCGCTTAACTTTTCCGCCCCGGGCGCCGGATGTACAAAGGCCGGGATCCCCCGGCCTTTCTGTCCTACTCAGCTATTTTAGCCGGTTTAAGCGGCCGCGCGCTGCTCCAGCGTGGTGACGTTGTCGCCGCCGCCGATCACGATCTTGCGCGGCTTGAGCGCTTCCGGCACTTCGCGCACCAGTTCGATGGTGAGCATGCCATTGTCGAAGGAGGCGCCGGTCACTTTGACGTGGTTGGCCAGCTGGAACCGCTGCTCGAAATCGCGCGAGGCGATGCCGCGGTGCAGATAGGTGCGCTCCACGCCGTCGCGCTGCTTGCGGCCGGTGATGTGCAGCGATTCGCGCTCGGTGTTGATGTCGATTTCGTCGCGGGTAAAGCCGGCCAGCGCCATCACGATGCGGTACTGGTCTTCCGACACCAGTTCGATATTGTATGGGGGGTAGCTTGGGGTGGCGTCGTTGCGCTGGGCGTCGTTGAGCATCTGGGCCAGACGGTCAAAGCCAATGGCGGAACGGTACAGCGGGGTCAGGTCAAAAGTACGCATGGTGGATATCCTTTTCAAGTTAAGCGATATGGTCAACGGTCCCCTTCTGGGCAACCGCTGAATCCCATCTAGGGCTAGTCAAAAAACTTTTCAAGGGCTGTTTTTTCAAAAAATTTTATTTGCCAGATTTGCAAGTTGCCCGCGTGCTACACTCATTCCCTCAATTTCCACTTTGCCTCTTTCTTATGACCATGATCCGCTTCACACCGCTGCTGGCAGCACTGGTGGCCGCCGGCGCCTTCGCCGAGCCATCGTTCACCGATCCGATTCCCGCTCCGCTCGACCAACCCTACCCCGGCACCATCGTGCTGCAGGTGGACGCTTCCAACACGGCGCAGCAGATCTTCACCGTCCACGAAAGCATCCCCGCCAAGCCGGGCAAAATGACCCTGCTGTATCCGCAGTGGCTGCCCGGTAAGCACAGCCCCGTCGGTCCGCTGAACCAGGTGGCCGGCCTGAAGTTCTCGGCCAACGGCAAGCCGCTGGACTGGCGCCGCGACAGCGTCAACGTGCACGCCTTCCACATCGACGTGCCGAAGGACGCCGCCACCGTGGACGTGGAATTCGAATACCTGTCGCCGGTGGAAGCGAGCCAGGGCCGCACCACCATGACCAGCGATATCGTGGGCGTGCAGTGGTACTCGGTGGCGCTCTACCCAGCCGGCTACAACAGCCGCCGCATCACCATCCAGCCGAACCTGACCCTGCCTTCGGGCTGGCAGTACGGCAGCGCGCTGGAAGCCTCCGGACGCAACGGCGACGTGGTGGCCTTCAAGCCGACGGACTTCGAATCCTTCATCGACTCGCCCCTGTTCGCGGGCCGCTACTTCAAGTCCATCGACCTCGATCCGGGCGCGAAGCTGCCCGTGCATCTGAACGTGGTGGCCGACAACGAGGAAGGCGTGAAGATCACGCCGGAGCAGATCGAACTGCACCGCGCACTGGTGCAGCAGGCCTACAAGCTGTTCAACTCCCAGCACTACCGCCACTACGACTTCCTCTTCTCCACCAGCGACGAATTCGGCGGCATCGGCGTCGAGCACCACGAGTCGAGCGAGAACGGCGTCAAGGGTGGCTACTTCAGCGACTGGAGCAAGAACGAGAACATGCGCGGCTTGCTGCCGCACGAATTCACCCACTCGTGGAACGGCAAGTTCCGCCGCCCGGCCGACCAGAACGTCCCCGACTTCAACACGCCGCTGCAGAACTCCCTGCTGTGGGTGTACGAAGGCCAGACCCAGTACTGGGGCGAGGTGCTGTCCGCCCGTTCGGGCCTGGTCAAGACGGAGCGCATGCGCGACATGCTCGCCGCCACCGCCGCCCGCTACGACCAGATGAAGGGCCGCGACTGGCGCTCGGTGCTCGACACCACCAATGACCCGATCATCAACAGCCGCCGTCCGCAAGCCTGGAACAACTGGCAGCGCAGCGAAGACTACTACTCCGAGGGCGAGCTGGTATGGCTGGACGTGGACACACGTATCCGTGAGATGTCGGGCGAACAGCGCTCGCTGAACGATTTCGCCAAGGCCTTCTTCGGCGTGGACAACGGCGCTTACGTGGCCAAGCACTACACCTTTGACGACGTGGTGGCCGCGCTGAACGCCGTTCAGCTTTACGACTGGGCGGGCTTCCTGCGTGGTCATATCGAAGGCCACGGCCTGGCCGCGCCGCTGGACGGTTTGACCCGCTCCGGCTGGAAGCTGGTCTACACCGACAAGCAGACCGACTACGTCAAGTCGCGCGAGGAAGAAGGCAAGTTCTCCGACTTCCAGTATTCGCTGGGCTTCGCCGTCAACAACGAGGGCAAGGTGCAGTCGGTGGTATGGGACAGTATCGGCTTCCGCGCCGGCCTGTCGGTCAGCGCCAGCATCGTGGCGGTGAACGGCCGCGCCTACAAGGGCGAAGTGCTGCGCGCCGCCGTCACCGCGGCCAAGGACAGCAAGGCGCCGATCGAACTGCTGGTCAAGCGCGGCAACGCCTACCGCACCATCGCGCTGGACTATCACGGCGGCCTGAAATATCCCCGCCTGGAACGCATCGCCGGCACGCCGGACCGTCTGAGCACGATCCTGGCGCCGCTGAAGTAATTCAGTTCAGTCGCTTAGTCGATATACCGCTGGGACCACGCGGCGATGAGGTTGGCCACATAGGCCGCATCCTCACGCCGCGTCAGCAGATGGTCAGCGCTGTCCAGCGAGATGAAGCTTTTCGGGTGCTTGGCCGCCGTGAAAATCTCCATCGCATTGCTGATGCCGACCGTGTCGTCGCCGGGCGAATGCATGACCAATAAAGCCCGCTTCAAATTGGCGATTTCCGCCTTCAGATTGTGCTCCCCCGCGTCATCCACGAACTGCTGCTTGATGCGGAAGGGACGCCCCGCCAGCTGCACCAGCGCCTCGCCCTTCTGCTCGATCTCGCCCAGGTATTGCTGGAACAGTCCCGTGACGTGATGGGGATCGCTGGGCGCGGCCATCGTCACCACCGCCTTCACTTCCGCGATCTTGCCCGCCGCGCCCAGCACGGCCGCGCCGCCCAGGCTATGGCCGATCAGCAGCCGCGGCGCCGCGTAGTGCTCGCGCAGATAGTCGGCCGCCGCCACCAGGTCGGCCAGGTTGGAGGAAAAATTCGTATTGGCGAATTCGCCCTCGCTGGCGCCCAGTCCCGTAAAGTCGAAACGCAGCACGGCGATGCCATGCTCGGTCAACGCCTGCGCGATGCGGGTGGCGGCAAAGACGTCCTTGCCGCAGGTGAAGCAGTGGGCGAACAAGGCATAGGCCCGGGCTTCGCCTTCCGGTTTATCGAGGCGGGCGGCCAGTTTCTGGCCGTCGGCGCCGGGGAATTCAAGTCGTTCTGCTGGCATGCCTGCTCCCTTCGGATATGAGGTCTTGCCTTGATGGTACGTCAGCCGAACAAACCGTGCAAATACCAGCGCTGTTCCGCCTCGCCGTCGCCGTTGCGGGGACGCTCGCGGTAGATCCAGTAGTGGGTGTGGTCCTCGCCCTGGGCGATGAAATAGTCGCGCGTTTCAGCCTCGCCCCACCAGCCAGCCTCGATGCGCTCGGCGGTGGACATCAGCTTCAATGGCGAGCCGTAAAAGGGACGGTGGTCGCGCATCAGCAGAGCGATGGGCTTGGCCAGCAGCCAGCTGGGACGCGGCAGGCTGGGCATGTCGGGCGGCAGCTGGGCGCGGGCGTCGGAGGGACGGACTTTTTCCTGCACGCTGACCCAGCGGTTGGCGTGCTCGGGACGATAGTCGGCCAGCGGCGCCGCCTGCAGCACGTTCTCCGCGCCCAGCCGCGCCACCAGCAGCTCCATCAGGCGCTGGCGGTCTTCCTTGCTGCCGCCGGGATCGGGGAACAGCGATTCGCTGGGCGGCAGCATGGGATGGACTTGCAGCGCTTCCAGCGTGAGGCCGATCACGGGCGCCTCCAGCGTGAGCTTGGCCAGACGCTCCTTCAGCAGGCGTAGCAGGTGCTCGTCGCGCCAGGTCGGCTCGGCCAGGATGATCTCGATGGCGGTGGGCGGACGCGCCTCCCTGCCCCGCTCATGTTCCAGCAGCAGGTGGATGCGCTCGACGGCGAACTGGCGCGCGCACAGCCAGCCCGTCATCTGCAGGATCAGGCGCTGGGCGCCGTGCAGCAGCGCGTCCGCATGCTCGACGCGGTCGAACAGTTCTAATTTGGCGCGGAAGGTGGGCGGCGCCTCCAGCCACTCGAACAGCTCCGGCAGCAGGCCGTGGGCGGCGTCCAGCATGTCCAGCACGGCACGTCCGCAGCGGCGCTGCAGGCCGGGACGGGGCAGGCGCCGCAGCTCGCCCAGTGTCTGGCAGCCGATGCCCTCCAGCCAGTCCAGATAAGGCCGCAGAGGCTGCAGCAAGCCGCATGGCAGGCCGGCGAGGCTATACTCCAGCGACGCCAGCGACAGCACGCGTACGGCGTATGCCGGTGGCTCGGCGTCGCTGCGGCGAGCGATGTCGCCGGGCCGCGCGGCACGATCGGAATGCGCGCTGCGGTCCGCCTGCTCGGCGCGATGGGAGTGGGCGCTGCGGACCACCTGCGCGGCGTGCTGGCGCGCTCCTGCGGCAGCCGCGCGTGCGGCGCCGCCACGCGCCAGCAGCCAGGCGCCGCGCGCGGTGGGTGCGCACGAGATTACACCGCTGAATCCCAGCGTACGCAGGCTGACCTGTATCTGCCAGCAGAGCGCGCGAATGCCGCCGAACAGGCGCAGGCTGGCGCCCACGTCGAGCAGCAGGGTCGCCTCCTCCGCCTCCGCCACCTGCGGCGTGAACTGCAGCATGGCCAGCGCCACGGCGTTGAGCGCCTCCGCCTCGCGCTGCGGTTCGCGCTCGTGCACCTGGGCGTCCGGCGCCAGCATCAGCGCGCCGCCGCGCCGCATGCCTGCGCGCACGCCCGCCGCCCGCGCCAGCGGCGACATCGCGGCCACGCGTTCCTGCTCCAGCACCACCGTGCACAGGTCAGCCGACCAGCGAGGGCAGAACACTTCGAGCGGGAGCCGAGGCAGATGGAGTCCGATCCAGAGGCGCATGGCGTTGCAGCAGCGACGGAGTTAATGGGAGGAAGAGCGGCGCATCGCGCTGCGGTCCCTTACGTTTCACAAAGCCGATCTCGATGCCACCCGGCGCCGGCATCACCGACAGGCGCAGCGGCGCGGGCGAGGCGTCCTGCGCGGCGGCCAGCGGACGTATCATGAAAAACAGCGTATTGCCGCTTTGCGCCGCCAGATGCAGGCGGCGCAGCGTCTCGCCGCGTACGTGGTTCTGCCACAACAGCAGCGCGCCGCAGCAGCCGCTGCGCAGAATCTGCTCGGCGGCCCACAGCGCGTCGCTGCTTTGCCTGCCGTCCCTGCCCGTGCCGCGTATCCAGACCAGCTGCGACGGGGCGATCCCTTGCGCCGCCAAAGCCAGCGCCTGCGGCGCATGCGGCGGCTGCACTAGCACGATGGAGCCTTGGGCTATCCCCGCCAGCGTAGGCCGCAATAAGCGGAACTCCCCCACGCCATGCTGAGGCAGCAGCAATTCGACCATCATCCCCTGCGGCCAGCCGCCACCCGGCAGTTGCGCCGACAGCACGGGATAGCCGGTGTCGAGACAGTCGGTTGAAGTGTGCGCCAGTTGCGAAGCCCGCCACAGCGCAGGGTGGACAGCCTCGGGCGCATCAGCGAGCTGCGATTTGATCATCAATCATAGACTATAATACTGTATGAATATACAGTATACAACACAAAGGCTTTGGGTAAAGACCTCGTGTTACTATTACATAAAAGGCAACCAAATGAGCCGCAATGAAAGACATCCCAGAATCCGAGGCACGCGCACTCCTAACTCAGCAAAGCTTTGCTGACTGTGACCAGGAATGGGTTCCTATTCACACTCAACCCGGCACCTTCACGATTGATTTGGGTCTCTTGGATAAGGAGGGGGTGAGCCGTCAAATGCTGGTCAATTTGACATTCCGTCGAGGCCTGAAGACAGGGATAATTAAGTTTGTTTTTACTGTACGCAAGCGCAATCCATACGGACTAGACCGTGTCTATCAGTTAGAAGTGGTACAAAGCCGCTATCCACTTAAGGACGTTCATAAAAAATCGCACGAACATATGGGTGACAAGCGACTCCCGGGTAAGTCATCATGGGACAGTTGGGGATATGACGAGGTACTACGATATTTTTGCGCACAAGCAAACTTAACTTTTATATCGGCACCGCCCGATCCTGAGGAATATCAGCTCAAGGGGTAAAAATGATCTGTAGTCAAATTTCTGAGCTACTCGGGTTTACGTGTCATCCACTAAGCCTGACTGGCGATATCGCTTTAATCGACACTCCATTTGCATTTCCAGATGGAGACGAAATCCCGATTTTTATTGAGAAACTAGGACCGCAAGTTCGTTTCTTTGACGACGGGGGCCTGATTCTGCACCTCTTGGGAAGGGGTGTGTCCTTGGTCGATCATCGCAAAACTCGATTCATTAAGAACTTTGCAGAACCCAATGGTGTAACGCTAAACGATATGGGGGAACTGGAGATCTGGACGAACATCAATCAAGCGCCGGCTGCCTTCGCCAAATATATTTCAGCCATGCTAGCACTTTCGCAATGGGAAATGGATAACACGGGAGTATCCACCGATCTGTCTTACTTAGTTGACGAAGTAGCGCTCTACTTACGTGCATGGAAACCCAATGCAACGATAACCGAACAACCCGAGTTCACAGGAATATCAGGCCATACTTATAAACTCGACTTTAGCTTGAATGGGGACGGAGTTATTGCAATATCGCCTCATCATTCCGCTGTTAGTTCTGCAGCCAAAAAGCTCCTAGATATCCGCGCAGTATCGGAATATTCGCAACTGAAAGTAATTGTGATAATCGACGACAGGTATGACACCGATACTGCAGTACGCGAAGGTAAAATCCTTGACTCTGTAGGAAGCGTAATGATGATGTCTCGACTTCAACGTCAAGCAAAACGACATCTATCTAGCGAATTAAATTGACAACCATCCAGCTTACCGGCGCCATCCTGTTTGGATTGGCGCTCCTGCATACCTTTGCCGCGAAATCGTTTGAGGTGCTGTCGCACCGGCTGCCGCGCCATGCGGGGCTGCTGCATTTGCTGGGCGAAGTGGAGGTGGTGTTCGGTTTCTGGGCCTTCATCCTGGTCGCCGCAATGGCTCTGCTGGAGGGCGGCGAGGAGGCTGTCCGCTACGCGGAATCGCGCCAGTACACGGAGCCGCTGTTTGTCTTCGTCGTGATGGTGGTGGCCGCCTCGCGCCCCGTGCTTGATATCGTGCGGCGTGTGCTGCTGGCGCTGGCGCGGCTGCTGCCCATGCCAACCAGGCTGGCGCTGACATGGTTCGGTCTCGCCCTCGTGCCGCTCACCGGATCGCTCATCACGGAGCCCGCCGCCATGACGCTGGCCGCGCTGATGCTGGCGCCCCTGATCTTCCGCGACGGCGTGCCGGAATGGCTGAAGTATGGCACGCTGGGCGTGCTGTTCGTGAACGTCTCCATCGGCGGCACGCTGACTGCCTACGCCGCGCCGCCCGTGCTGATGGTGGCCGCCACCTGGCAGTGGGACAGCGGCCATATGCTCGCCCACTTCGGCTGGAAGGCCGCCATCGCGGTGCTAATCAATGCTACGGTAGCCGCCTTCATGCTGCGCCGCTCCCTCGCCGCCGATGTGTCTCACGCCAGCGATGACGAGGGGCAGGCGCGCATTCCGCTCACGGTGACGGCGATTCATCTGGTCTTTCTGGCGGCTGTCGTCCTGCTCGGACACCATCCCGTGCTCTTTCTCGGCATCTTCCTGCTCTTCCTCGGCTTCACACAAGCCTACGGACGCTACCAGTCGCCATTGATCATCAAGGAAGGCCTGCTGGTCGGCTTCTTCCTGGCCGGACTGGTGGTGCTGGGCGGGATGCAGCAATGGTGGCTGCAGCCCATCGTCTCCAGCCTGCCGCCGGTGGCGCTCTTCTTCAGCGCCCTGGGGCTGACGGCCATCACCGACAACGCCGCCCTCACCTATCTGGGCTCGCTCATCGACGGCATCTCCGCCCAGTCGCAGTACATGCTGCTGGCCGGCGCAGTGGCGGGCGGCGGCCTGACCGTGATCGCCAACGCGCCCAATCCGGCCGGCGTCTCCCTGCTGCGACGCGGATTCCGCGACCAGTCGATCAGCGCCCTCGGACTACTGGCCGGCGCCGCCGCGCCGACTACCGTGGCGGCAATCGCCTTCCTGCTCTGAAAACTCAGATTACCTCGGACCGCCGCAGCTCAGCGATTTGCGCATCATCCAGCTCCAGCACCCGCTTGAGTACCTGCGCCGTATGTTCGCCCAGATCAGGCGGCGCTTGCCTGTACTCCACCGGCGTGGCGGAAAACTTGACTGGATTGGCGACCAGCGACACCTCACCCAGGCTGGCATGAGGCATCTTCACCAAGGCTTGCCGGTACTGGATCTGCGGGTCCGCGAACACTTCCGCCAGTGAATTAATAGGACCGCATGGCACGCCTTTCGATTCCAGCAAGGCGATCCAGTCCGCCGTATTGCGCTCCACCGTTTTCGCCTTCAACAGCGGAATCAATACGGCACGGTTCTCCACCCTCGCCGTGTTGGTCGCAAAACGCGGATCGACGGCGATGTCGGCGCAGCCAGCGCTTTCGCAAAACCGGCGGAACTGCCCGTCATTGCCTATCGCCAGAATCATATAGCCATCGGCCGTGGGGAAATCCTGATACGGCACGATGCTGGGATGGGCATTCCCCAAGCGCTTAGGCGCCGAGCCGGTCGCCAGGTAGCTGCTGGCCTGGTTGGCCAGACAGGCCACCTGCACGTCCAGCAGCGACAGGTCGATATGCTGCCCCTCGCCCGCGCGGAAGCCCTCGCGGTCCCGGTGCGCCAGCGCCGCCAGGATGGACGAGGTGGCGTACAAGCCGGTCAGCACATCGGTCAGCGCCACGCCCACCTTCATCGGACCGGCTCCCGGCTCGCCATCCGGCACACCGGTCAGGCTCATCAAGCCACCCAGGCCCTGCACCAGAAAGTCGTAACCGGCGCGCTGGGCATAAGGTCCCGTTTGTCCGAAGCCCGTGATCGAGCAATACACCAGCTTGGGATTGACTTGGCGTAGCGAGTCATAATCCAGCCCGTACTGCTGCAAGCCGCCGACCTTATAGTTCTCCAACAGCACATCGCTATGCCTGGCCAGCTCGCGCACGAGCTCCTGTCCGGCCGCGCTGCTGATGTCGATGGTGATCGACTGCTTGTTGCGATTAGCGCTGAGGAAGTAGGCCGCCGTATCCGTCGTGTCACCGTGCGGATCGCGCATGAAGGGCGGGCCCCAGCTGCGCGTGTCATCGCCCGCCGCCGGGCGTTCCACCTTGATGACGTCCGCTCCCATGTCGGCCAAAGCCTGTCCGGCCCAGGGACCGGCCAGGATACGTGAAAGATCAAGCACACGAATGTGCGAAAGCGCGCCGGCCATGTTCAGCTCCTAGTTGGAAAACGCGGGGATATCGGTGATCGCGCGGCCGAGAATCAGCGCGTGCACATCGTGCGTTCCCTCGTAGGTATTGACCACCTCCAGGTTGACGACGTGACGGATGATGCCAAATTCATCCGAAATGCCATTCCCACCCAGCATGTCGCGCGCGACACGGGCGATGTCCAGCGAACGTCCGCAGGAGTTCCGCTTCATCATGGACGTGATTTCCGGCGCATCCGTCCCCGCGTCCTTCATCCGGCCCAGTTGCAGGCAGCCCTGCAAGCCCAGCGCGATATCGGTGATCATGTCGGCCAGCTTCTTTTGCACCAGCTGGTTGGCCGCCAGCGGACGGCCGAACTGCTGCCGGTCCAGCACATACTGCCGCGCCGTCGCATAACAGAATTCGGCGGCGCCCAGCGCGCCCCAGGCAATGCCATAGCGGGCGGAATTGAGGCAGGTGAATGGGCCTTTCAGTCCCTTCACATGGGGCAGCATGTTTTCTTCAGGTACAAAGACCTGATCCATGACGATCTCGCCGGTGATGGAGGCACGCAGGCCGACCTTGCCGTGGATCGCCGGCGCGCTCAGACCCTGCCAGCCCTTCTCCAGGATGAAGCCACGGATGACGTCATCGTCCGTCTTGGCCCAGACGACGAACACATCGGCAATCGGGCTATTGGTGATCCACATTTTCGAGCCGGACAGCGAATAGCCGCCGTCCACCTTGCGCGCCCGCGTCGCCATCGAGCCGGGGTCCGAGCCGTGATTGGGTTCGGTCAGTCCGAAGCAGCCCACCCATTCGCCCGTCACCAGCTTGGGCAGATATTTTTTCTTCTGCGCTTCGCTGCCGAATTCATTGATGGGCACCATGACCAGCGACGACTGCACGCTCATCATCGAGCGATAGCCGGAGTCGACGCGCTCCACTTCGCGCGCAATCAGGCCGTAGGACACGTAGTTGAGCCCCGCCCCGCCGTATTCCTCCGGGATCATCGGGCCCAGCAAGCCCAGTGCGCCCATCTCGGTAAAGATTTCGCGGTCGGTACGTTCGTGACGGAAGGCCGTCAGCACGCGCGGCATCAGCTTTTCCTGGGAATAGGTGTAAGCGCTGTCGCGCACCATGCGTTCGGAATCGCTGAGTTGCGCGTCCAGGAGGAAAGGGCTTTCCCAGTTAAACACGTTTTTACTTTGCGCCATAATATTTTCCTCCTAAGGATAGCCGGCCGGACGAATCGTCGCACCGCAGCGGCCAAAGCCTATGCTTCGATAGCCGCTGGCATTGCAGCGGCCGCGGAATTCCACGTAATCGCCATCTTCCAGATAGGTCCGCGTCTCCCCGTTGGGCAGGACGATGGCCTCGGCGCCGTTATTGGTCAGCTCGAGCAGGCAGCCGCTGTTCCGCGCATCGGCGTCCGATACGGTGCCGCTGCCCAGCAGATCGCCGCTGCGCAGATTGCAGCCATTGCTGGCGTGGTGGGTCAGCATCTGGAAGATGCTCCAGTACTGGTCGGCGAACCGCGCCTGGCTGACGGCGAAAGCGTCGCGGCGCTCTTCCCGCATGCGCGTCGTTTGCAGAGACACGCCAAGGGCGATGTCGACCCCGCCGCACAGCTCATGTTCACGGCTGTTCAGGAAGGCGGCCAGCGGCGGCGCATCGTCGCCACGTCCGGCCGCCGCGCAGCGGAACGGCGCCAGGGCATCCAGCGTTACCACCCAGGGCGACACCGTGCTCATGAAGCTCTTGGCCAGGAAAGGTCCCAGCGGCTGGCTTTCCCAGCGCTGGATATCGCGCGCAGACCAGTCGTTCAGCAGGCATAGGCCGAACACCTGCTGCTCCGCTTCCTCCAGCGTGATGCGGGAGCCGAGCGCGTTGCCGGGGCCGACGTAGATGCCCACTTCCAGTTCAAAGTCGAGCCGCTTGCTTGGCGTGTATCCGGACTCCGCGCCGGTCTGTCCCAGCGGACGAACGCAGGGCGTGCCGTCTGCCACGATGGACGATGCCCGCCCATGGTAGGCAACAGGCAGATGGCGGAAGTTAGGCTGCAATGGCGTATCGGGACGGAACATCTGGCCCGTGCGCCGCGCATGGTGAATGGAGGTGAAGAAGTCCGTGAAGTCACCGATGCGCGCTGGGACCAGCATCATCACCTGGGCCATGTCCAGCAGCAGGGTGTCGCCATGCTGCTGCGCCGGCGAACCGGCCTTCAGCAGATCGAACAGCGCATGGCGCAGCCGCCTTGCAGCGGGCCGCCCCATCGCCATCAAGGTGTTCAGCGACGGCTCCCGGCAAGCGGCCTCCAGATCGCTGATTTGCGACAGCAGTCCCGTATCAAATGCGCGGCCCAGATCCAGCACCTGCGTGCCAATGGCCACGCCGATGCGGGACGCGCCGTCACCGGCCTGGTACACGCCCAGCGGCAAATTCTGGATCGGAAAATCCGTGTCCTCGATTTGTGCCGAACTTACCCAGCTGGCGGCGTTCGCGTCGTGGGTGTGGTCGAGCTCAATCATACGCACCACGCGGGCTGCGACGGCTGAGGATCACGCGCCGCTGCTTCAAGTCCTCGATGAGGTCCGGCGACACCTTGCGCTCCGCCAGAATCTCCGCATTGTTCTCGCCCTGGAAGGCCGGCACGCCCGGTGGCGGCAGCGTGGAACTGCTGAAGCGCCACGGCGCGCCCGGCATGCGCACGGTGCCGCCATTGCGATCGTCCACATCGACCACCGCGCCCCACTGCTGCGCCCATTCGGAGTTCGCGAACTCGTTGGTGGTGCGCACTTCGCCGATGGCCAGCGCCGCTTCGCTGACCTGCGCCTGCAACTGCTCCAGGTCGGTGAAGGTGAGTATCCAGGCGCGCACTTCCGCCAGCAGCTCCTTCAGGTTCTGCCTTCTCAGCTTCGCGGTGGCGAATTGCGGCGCCGTGAGCAGGTCGCTGCGCCGCATCATGGAGCAGTAGCGGACGAACATGGGCGAATAAATGGGGCTGCCCGCGATGACCACTTGCCGCCCGTCGGGCAAGGCATAGATATGCGATTCCGGCGCGCTCAGGGCGATCGGCTCGCCGTCCGTGTCAATCTCCGACATCTGCGCGCCGGCGCGCTCGTTCACCGACAGCATGGTGGCAGCCATCGACACGTCGACATGCTGCCCCTCCCCGGTGCGGGTGCGGTGCTGCAGCGCCGCCAGCACGGCGATCACGCCCTGCAGGCCGGTGTACACGTCCGCATGGCTGCAGGCGTCGTTGCGCATTTCCGGCAAGGCGTCGCCGTAGTGATGCTGCAGGATATCGGTCAGCCCCGTCTCGGCCTGGATGGTGGGCGCGAATGCGGGACGGTTGCTCCACACGCCAGTCTGTCCATAGCCCGTCATGGAAACGTAGATCACATTCGGATTAAATTCCTTCACCTGCTCATAACCCAGGCCGAAACGGGCCAGGGTGCCAGGACGGAAGTTCTCCACGATGACGTCGGCGTCGCGGCACATATCCTTGACGATCTCGCGCGCTTCGGGCCAGTTGAGGTCAATACTGAGGTTGCGCTTGCCCGCGTTCTGCTGCGAGTAGTAGAGGGACATGCCGTTAATGTGCGGCATGCCGGCGCGGCCCACGTCGCCCGAAGGCGGTTCGATCTTGGTCACATCGGCGCCCAGGTCGCGCAGGGTCTTGGTGCAGTGCGGTCCCGCCAATACGCGCGTGAAGTCGATGACGCGCAGTCCAGCCAGAGGTGAGTTCATATCAGTTCCCCTCAAAGATGGCCGAGCCGGGACCGGTGGCGGCGAAGGCGGCCAAGCCGCGTTTTTGGTCGGCGCTGGCCCACATGGCGTTGTTCATTTCCGTCTGCCTGGCGTCGCCGCCGTGGATGCCGTGGCGCGCCGACAGGTTGGCCAGGGTCTTGATGCCGCGAAGAGCGACGGTCGGACCGGCAGCCAGCTGCTTCGCCCACGAGAGCGAGGCGGCGGGCAGTTCCGCTTCCGCCACCACCAGGTTAATCAGGCCCCAGCGTTCCAGCGCGACGGGATCGTTGCGGCGGCCGAACATCGCCATCTCCTTGGCGCGGGCGGGACCCACGCGCTGCACCACGCGCTGCACGCCGCCCAGCAGGGGCAGCAGGCCCAGCGAGGCTTCCGCCATGCCGAAGGAGGCGGTATCGGCCGCGACGACCATATCGCAGGTCATCGCCAGTTCCAGGCCACCGCCCAGCGCCGCGCCGTGCACGGCGGCCACCACGGGCACCGGCACGTCTTCCAGCGAAGACAGCAGCTTTTCAAAGTTTTCCTGGTCGCGGCGGCGGCCGTTATTGGCGAAGCCATTGACGTCGGCGCCCGCGCAGAAATGCCGCTGGCCGCTGCGCAGCAGGATCGCGCGGCAACCGTCGGCGAGCGCCTTGGCGTAGGCATCCTGGATACCCGTCAGGAAAGCGTCGTCGATCAGGTTGTGCGGCGGCTTGGCCATGGTGACGATGCCGACGGCGCCGTCTTTTTCGTAGTGGACGTGACTCATTTTGGCTCCTTGATAGTTTTAATTTAAACAATCGGTGCTAACATCGTTAACATCGAGTCTGATATGATGTTATCGGTGATTACATTGGAATGCAACCGCTTTTTCGGAAGATTTTTTTTATGCCCTTTTACTTCTCCATTGAGGTAATCTGGCGGCGGGGCAGCGCCGTGCAGCTGCAATAGATCAGGATTTGAAAAGTAATGAAGACCAAGCCGGGTTCAAGGAAAAAAAGCGAGCTCGCAAACAACACCGCCGACGCGGTCGCCGCCCCCTCCTACCACCATGGCGATCTGCGCAACGCATTGATCGCGGCCGGGCGCGCGGCGCTGGAAGAACTGGGGCCGCGCGAGCTGAGCCTGCGCTCGGTGGCGACGGCGGTCGGTGTGTCCGAAGCCGCGCCCTCGCGCCACTTCGCCGGGAAGGATGGCCTGCTGGCCGCGATGGCGGCGCAAGGCTTCAGCGAGCTGGCGGAAAAGCGCAAGCTGATCGCCGCACTGGATGAGACGCCGGAAGAAATCGTTCGCGCCATGATGGCCGAATACGTGCGCTTCGCGCAGAAGCATAAGGGACTGTTCAATCTGATGGTCGGGCCACGCATCATTCAGCCGACCAGCTATCCCGAGCTGAAGGAAAGCACTGCCACGTCATTCAAACTATTTTCCAGCGCCGTGTGCAGTTTCGGCCGCGCCTATGACTGGCCCGATTCGTCGCTGAATCTGCTAGTGCATGCCGCCTGGGCGGTGGAGCACGGGCTGGCGACGCTGATCCTCGGCGGACGCGCGCCCGCCTCAAGTTTCCCAGTCCCGATCAATGACATGATCAACTTCTCGATTTCCATCTTTATCGAGAGAGTCATTGCCGGCCCTGAATTCTGGGGTCAGGAAAATCTTATCGCAAGCGCCAATTGAACGAAGGGATACGGCGCTCGCACCGTATCCCTTTTCGTTTCAGACGTTTCAGGCGCGCGCCACGCTTCCAGCGACAGACTCCTGCGCCATCTTGCGCGCCGCCACCAGAGGCAACAGCACGACCAACGCCAGCGCAGCGGCCGCCTGCACACCGGCCGCGGTGAGGAAGCCGCTGGAGTAGGAGTTGCTGGCCTCACGCACATAGCCGATCAGCCACGGAGTCAGGAAGCCCGCCAGATTCGCTGCCGAGCTGATGAAGGAAACGCCGAACGCCGCCCCGCCCTTGGGTAGGTAACGCACTGGGATCTGCCAGAACATGGAGATACCCGCGCCCGTGCCCGCCGTCGCCAGCACCAGCGCGACGAGGGTCGCCGTCTGGCTGCTATGCCAGATAAACACCAGCCAGCACATGCTGGCTGCGCTGACGACGGAAGCGACGGCGCAGTACTGGCGCGCGGCGCCGTAGCGGCTGGCCAGCGTGCAGAAGCCGATATTGCCGATGGCGCCGAAGATGCAGATCAGGGCGACGGTATTGCCGATAGCCTCGAAGCTGCCGAAGCCCACTTCCTTCAGGATGGTCGGGATAAAGAAGGCCAGCGCCGAATTCGCCGTCAGGATGCAGAAATACGCAATGATCAAGGCCCAGATGATGGGATTGAACACCAGCGAGCGTCCTGGCTGGTGGTTCACCTCTTCCTTCACGCTGTCACGGTCGCGCTGCAAATCCGCCTGGATCAGCTCGCACTCCTGCCGGGAAAGCCAGGATGCGCTGGCCGGATCATTGGGCAGATAAAACATGGCGATAGCGCCAATCACCAGGGTCGGCGCAGCCTGCAGCAGGAACATCCATTTCCACCCCGCCAGCGCCATCAGGCCGTCCAGGTGGTGCAGGATAAAGCCGCCGCTCATGCCGACCACCAGCGGCGACAGGATGGCCGCAGAGTGGAAGATGCTGAAGTTGCGCGTCCGGCGCTTGCTGGGGAACCACTGGTTGAGATAGAGGATGATGCCGGGATAGAAGCCCGCCTCGAAGGCGCCAAGCAGGAAGCGCAGGACGTAGAACATGGTCACATTCGTCACCAGCATCATCGTCAGGCTGGTCAGGCCCCAGCCGATGACGATGGCGGAGATCATGCGCTTGGCGCCTATCCTTTGCTGCAGCAGCGTTGAGGGCACGCCGAAGATGACATAGCCAAGGAAGAATAATCCGGCGCCGAAGCCGTAGACGGTTTCGCCGAAGCGAAGGTCGGACAACATTTGCAGCTTTGCAAACGCGATATTCGCGCGGTCGACCCAGGCCAGCAGCCACAGCATGAACAGGATAGGCATGATGCGCCATTCCGACGCGGCATAGGCGCGCCGTAATTTGCCATCGACTTCGGATGCCGCCCGGTCGGCGGTTTCGCTTGGATTCAACATGTTGACCAGCCTTTCGTCTCAAATATTTTACGCGCCTATTTTTTTGGCGTCTGAGTCTAGGCTAACAGTGTTAACTTCAAGCTGCAATAGGTGGCGCATATTTTTTTTGGGAGAGGACGCCTGCGCCACAGCGCCCTCTTTCCCGCTTGATATCAGGCGGCCTTCTGCTGCTCCAGGTCGAAGTCAGTGGACTGCGCCAGCTCCAGCCACTGCAACATTTCAGCATCGACAAAGGCGTTCTTGGCGCGCACGCGTTCCACCGTATCCGAGCCCAGTTGCAGGCGCACGGGCGGCTTGTCGCTGTCGGCCAGTTGCAGCATCGCCGTCGCCAGTTTGGCGGGATCGCCTGGCTGGCCGTGGTTGGCGCCGGAGGCGAAGGTGCGCATGGCGCCCACGGTATCGGCATAGTCTTCGATGCGGATACGGGTGGACACCAGCGACGAGGCATCGAGGAAGTCGGTGCGGAAGAAGCCCGGCTCCACCACGGTGACGTTCACGCCCAGCGGCGCCAGTTCCATGTGCAGCGCCTCGCTCAAGCCCTCGACGGCAAACTTGGTCGAACCGTACACGCCCCAGCCAGCATAGGCCGAATAGCCGCCGACCGACGAGATATTCACCACATGGCCGCTGCCGCGTTTGCGCATCGACGGCAGCACGGCGCGGGTGACGTTGAGCAGGCCGAAGACGTTGGTCTCGTACAGATCGCGGATTTCCTCGCCAGTGGCCTCCTCCACCGCGCCCAGCAAACCGTAGCCCGCGTTATTCACCAGTACGTCGATGTGGCCGAAGCGTTCCACCGCCTGGCGCGCAGCCATGATGGCCTGCGCCTCCAGCCGCACGTCCAGACGCACAGCCAGCAGATTGGGATGCTCGCCCAATGCATTGATAACCGTCTGCGGATCGCGCGCGGTGGCGACCACGCTGTCGCCGCGCTGCAGCGCCTGTTGTGCAATCAGTGCGCCGAAGCCCCGCGATGCGCCAGTGATGAACCATACCTTGTTTGCCATGATGCTCTCCTTTGGTTAAGTGGTACTGCGATGGAGGCCAGTTTAGGCGTCAGTGACCTGCTACACTAGACATAGGAAAGCTGTTTTATCTTAAACCATTAGTTGTAAATAATATGGACAAGGCGCGAGTCATCACACTGTTTATGGGCGTCGTGCGCGCCCGCAGTTTCAGCCAGGCGGCGGCCGATGCGGGGCTGACGCCGCAAGCCGTCAGCAAGGCCGTGCGCCAGCTGGAGGATCACCTTGGCGTGCGCCTGTTCCACCGCACCACGCGCAGCCTGAATCTGACCGAGGAAGGCGCGCGCCTGTTCGAGCTGGCCAACCCGGGCATGCGCCTGCTGGACGAGGCGCTGGAGCAGGTCCGCAACAGCCGCCAGGAAGTCGATGGCCTGATTCGCGTCGCCGCGCCGCAGAGCATCGGCACGGCCCTGCTGATTCCCTTGCTGGCCGAATTCCAGCAGCGCTATCCCGGCGCGTATTTCGACATGCAGCTGGACGATCACTTTGTCGACCTGGTGGAGAACAAGATCGACGTCGGCTTCCGCGCAGGCAGTCCACCGGAGCGCAACCTGGTGTCGCGCAAGCTGGGCGATATTCCCCTGCTGATCTGCGCCTCGCCCGCCTATCTGGCGCAGCACGGCACGCCGAAGAACGTGGCCGCGCTGTCAAAGCACCGCTGCACCGGCTTCCGCCAGCCGAATACGGGCAAGCTGCTGCCGTGGGAGCTGCACAGCGATGGCGGAACGGTGTTTCAGGAAGTGCCGGCGGTGGCCAGCTTCAATACGGTGGAAGGAGAACTGGAGGCGGTTCGCTCCGGCGTAGGCATCGGCCAAATGCCGCTATACATGATCCTGCGCGATCTGGCCGACGGCACGCTGGTGCATCTGCTGCCGCAGCAGGTATCCGCGCTGCGCGGAGTGTTCATGTACTACCCTCAGCGCACGCAGATGCCGCTGCGCGTGCGCCACTTCATCGACTACATCGCAGAAAAAGCCCCGCCGCTGATGCCGCCCTGGAAGCGGCGCAGTTGAAACAATTCGGGGGTCAGGTCTGCCTTTCGGCCAAATTTTGCTTGGCGAGAAATTTTTGGCCGAAAGGCAGACCTGACCCCAGGTTTAGCGCTGCATTGACTCCCAAACTTTTTGCAGGCGCTTGGCGGAGACCGGCATTGGCGTGCGCAGCTCCTGCGCGAACAGGGATACGCGCAGCTCTTCCAGCATCCAGCGGAACTCGACCATCTTCGGGTCGGTGTTCTTGCCCGCCGATTTGTCGCGGCTGACGCGCAGATACTGCGCCGCCGCCTGCTGCCATTCCGCCATCAGCTTGCCGTCGCGCGCGGAATCGCCGCGCAGCTTTTCGATCCGCACATTCATCGCCTTCAAATAGCGCGGGAAGTGAGACAGCTGGCTGTATTCGTTCTCCTGCAAGAAGCGCTTGTGCACCAGGCCTTGCAGCTGCTGCTGCATGTCCTGCGCCGCCTGCTGCGGCAAGCCTTGCAGGCGCTTGGGCAGGCCGTGGAATTCTGTCAGCACTTGCGACAGCAAACGCGCGATCTCATTCACCAGCAGCACCAGGCGCGACTTGCCTTCGTCCTTGCGCTTGGCGAAACTGGCGGCGTCGATCGGCAGCGGGTCCTGCAGGCAGGCGATGTCCAGCGCCTTGTTGATGATCTGCTCGCGCAGCTCTTCCTGCGTGCCCATGGACATGAACTGCATGCCCATCTGCTGCAGGCCGGGGATGCCCTTTTCGATAAACTTGATCTGGTCTTTCATCTGCAGCGCGAACAGGCGGCGCAGGCCCACGCGGTGCGTGCGCGCGGCGACAGTCGGATCGTCGAAGACTTCCAGGTCGCAGTGCGTGCCCTTGTCGACCAGCGCAGGGAAGCCGATCAGCGTCAGCTTGCCCTGGACGATTTCCAGCAGCTCCGGCAGTTCGCCGAAGGTCCATGAGGTCAGGTTGGTCAGCGTGATGTTGTTGGCCGCGCCACCCGCTGCCGCGCTCGAGCCGCCGGAGGCACTTGCTGCGGCAGACGAGCCAGAACCGCCACCGCCAGCTGCCGCGCCGGCGCCTGCTCCCGTGGTAGCGGCGCCGCCCTTAGCCGGCACCACCGCACGCGCGGCAACCGTCGCCTGTGGGCCGGACGCCTCGGCCATCTTCTGGAAGCTCTCGCGCGCCTGATGGCCGAACTCCGCCTGCAAACTGGCGAGGTTGCGCCCCATCTCCAACTGGCGGCCATGCTCGTCGATCACCTTGAAGTTCATGAAGTGGTGCGCGGGCAGCGTCTCCGGCTTGAAGTCCGTCGTCAGCGGCGTGATCGTGATCTGCTTGCGGATATCGGCAATGATGGCGTCGATCAGCTCACCACGGCCGAAGGCGTGCGTCTCTTCCACGCGCTCGCAGAACTTGGCCGCATACTCCGGCAGCGGCACGCAGTGGCGACGCAACTTTTGCGGCAGGGACTTCAGCAGCAGATGTACCTTCTCCTTCAGCATGCCCGGCACCAGCCATTCGCAGCGCTCGCGCGACAGCTGATTCAGCGCATACAGCGGCACGGCCAGCGTCACGCCGTCGCGCACGCTGCCCGGCTCGAAGTGATAGGTCAGCGCCAGTTCCAGGCCGCCCATCTGCATCTTCTTCGGGAACAGGTCCGTGGTGACACCCGCCGCTTCATGGCGCATCAACTCATCGCGGTTCAGGAACAGCAGCTTGGGTTCCGCCGTCGTCGCATCCTTGTGCCACTTCTCGAAACCGGCGCCGTTCACCACGTCGGCCGGAATCAGCTTGTCGTAGAAGGCGGCGATCAGCTGATCATCCACCAGCACGTCCTGGCGGCGCGACTTGTGTTCAAGGTTTTCGATCTCGCGCACCAGCTTGTGGTTATGCGCGAAGAACGGCGCCCGCGTGTCGTAGTCGCCGCCCACCAGCGCGTCGCGGATAAAGATTTCGCGCGCCTCGGCCGGATTGAACTGGCCGTAATTGATGCGACGCTGGGCGTAGACCACCAATCCGTACAAGGTCGCGCGCTCCGACGCCGTCACCTGCGCGGCGCGCTTTTCCCAGCGCGGCTCACCCCACGATTTTTTCAGCAGATGGCCGCCGACCTTTTCCAGCCACTCCGGCTGGATCTGCGCCACGCAGCGCGCGTACAGGCGCGTGGTGTCGACCAGTTCCGCCGCCATGATCCACTTGCCCGGCTTCTTCGACAGCGAGGAACCTGGCCAGATATGGAATTTGATCCCGCGCGCACCCAGGTAGCCAGCACCCGGCTCGTCTTCCTGCTTGAAGCCGATATTCCCCAGCAGGCCGGTCAACAGGGCCAGATGCAGATTCTCATAAGTGGCAGGCGTTTCGTTCAGGCGCCAGCCCTGCTCCTTCACCAGCGTAAGCAGCTGCGAATGCACATCGCGCCACTCGCGCAGGCGCAGCTGCGAGAGGAAGTTGGTACGGCAGTTTTCCTGTAGCTGGCGATTGGTCTTCTTATGCTCAATCGCGTTTTCGAACCACTTCCATATCTTCAGATAGCTGAGGAACTCGGACTTCTCGTCGGCGAACTTCTTATGCGCTTCGTCGGCCGCCTGCTGGTATTCCATCGGCCGGTCGCGCGGGTCCTGTACCGACAGCGCCGAGGCGATAACCAGCACTTCGTTCAGACAGACATTGTCATGCCCGGCCAGGATCATGCGGCCCACGCGCGGATCAAGCGGCAGCTTGGCCAGCTTGCGGCCCAGTGGCGTGATCTGGTTGTATTCATCGACCGCCCCCAGTTCCTGCAACAGTTGGTAACCGTCCGCAATCGCGCGCGCCAGCGGTGGCTCGATGAAGGGGAAGGATTCCACGTCCGCCAGATGCAGCGTCTTCATGCGCAGGATGACGGAGGCCAGCGAGGAACGCAGGATCTCGGGATCGGTGAACTTGGGGCGCTGGATGAAGTCCTGCTCGTCGTATAAACGGATGCAGACGCCATCGGCCACACGGCCGCATCGGCCCGCGCGCTGGTTGGCCGCCGATTGCGCGATCGGCTCGATCTGCAGCTGCTCGACCTTGTTGCGGTAGCTGTAGCGCTTCACGCGCGCCAGGCCGGCGTCCACCACGTAGCGGATACCGGGCACGGTCAGCGATGTCTCGGCCACGTTGGTGGCCAACACGATGCGGCGCGCGTTGCTGGTCTTGAACACGCGTTCCTGCTCTTCCACCGACAGACGGGCGAACAGCGGCAGGATGTCCACATGCGGCGGGTGATGCTTGCGCAGGGCTTCGGCGGCGTCGCGGATTTCGCGCTCGCCGGGCAGGAAGACCAGCACGTCGCCGGAGCCGATGCGGCACAACTCGTCGACCGCGTCGACCACGCCGTCCATTAGATCGCGCTTTTCGCGCGCGGCGGCGGCGCGCAGGCTCCGGCCCTCGGCGTTGGCCACGGCGGCCGCATTGGCGCCGGCCGGCACGTCGCTTTCGATCGGGCGATAGCGCACTTCCACCTTGTACAGGCGGCCCGATACTTCGATCACGGGCGCCGGCTTTTCCGGCGTGCCGAAGTGGCGCGCGAAGCGGTCGGCGTCGATGGTCGCGGAGGTGATGATCACCTTCAGGTCCGGACGGCGCGGCAGCAACTGCTTCAGATAGCCGAGCAGGAAGTCGATGTTCAGACTGCGTTCGTGCGCCTCGTCGATGATGATGGTGTCGTAGGCCTTCAACAGCGGATCGGTCTGCGTTTCCGCCAGCAGGATACCGTCGGTCATCAGCTTGATGTAGGCGCCGCGCGTCAGCGTATCGGCAAAGCGGACCTTGAAGCCGACATGCTCGCCCAGCGGCCCGCCGATCTCCTGCGCGATGCGCTTGGCGGTCGACGATGCGGCGATGCGGCGCGGCTGCGTGTGACCGATGATGCCCGCACGGCCGCGTCCCAGCTCGAGGCAGATCTTCGGCAGCTGGGTGGTCTTGCCGGAACCCGTCTCGCCCGAGACGATGATGACCTGGTGCTTTTGCAGCGCTTCGGCGATCTCGTGGCGGCGGCTGGAAACAGGCAGGTCTTCAGGGAAGGTAATCTCCGGCAGCGGGTTGCGGAAGGCCGCTTCCGCCGCCTTTGCAGCCTGCTCCTCGGGCGTCAGGCGTGGCCGCCCTTCTCTGCGCGGAGGACGATTCGAGGGCGGACGGGGCGGATTTTTCGGATTATTGCTGGCTGCTGACATTGTTTTACAAGTATTTGGTGCGGAACTCGCGCAGCGAATTATAATGCCGCACATGGAAAACCCCATCGAATTCGTCCACTGGCTGCGCTCTGTCGCTCCCTACGTCCACGCCTTCCGCGGTAAGACCTTCGTTGTCGCCTTCCCCGGCGAGCTGGTTGAAGCCGGCGCCCTGCAGGTGCTGGCCCACGACCTGTCGCTGCTGCACGCGCTGGACATCAACGTCACCGTGGTCTACGGCTCGCGCCCGCAAGTGGCCGAGCAGCTGGCACTGCGTAACGTGGAAGGCCGCTTCCACAACGGCGTGCGTATCACCGACACGGCGGCGATGGAATGCGCCAAGGAGGCCGCGGGCGAACTGCGCCTCGATATCGAGGCCGCGTTCAGCCAGGGTTTGCCCAACACGCCGATGTCGCACGCGGCGATCCGTATCATTTCTGGCAACTTCATCACGGCCAGGCCGCTGGGCGTGATCGACGGCGTCGATTTCGAACTGACTGGCGTCACGCGTAAGGTGGACGCGGAGACCATCCACTCCATCCTCGGCTCGGACGGCCTGGTGCTGCTGTCGCCACTGGGCTTCTCGCCCACGGGCGAAACCTTCAACCTGACCATGGAAGACGTGGCCTGCAGCGCCGCCATCGCCCTCCACGCCGACAAGCTGGTCTTCATCACCGAAACGGAAATGATGAAGGACGCGGGCGGCACCGAGATCCACGAACTGTCCTCGCACCAGGCGGAAGCGGTGCTGATGGCGGGCTTCCTCGACGACGCCACCGCCTTCTACCTCAAGCACTGCGTCAAGGCCTGCGACAACGGCGTGGAGCGCGCCCACATCGTGCCGTTCGCGATGGACGGCTCGGCTCTGCTGGAACTGTTCACCCACGATGGCGTGGGCACCATGATCTCGCACGAGAACCTGGAATCGCTGCGCCAGGCGACGATTGAAGACGTGGGCGGCATCATCAAGCTGATCGCGCCGCTGGAGGCCGACGGCACCCTGGTCAAGCGGGGCCGCGAACTGATCGAACGCGAGATCGAATGCTTCTCCGTCATCGAGCACGATAACGTGATCTTCGGCTGCGCGGCACTGTACCCCTTCCCCGAGCAAAAGATGGCGGAAATGGCATGCCTTACCGTCAACCCGGAAGTGCAGGCCCAGGGCGACGGCGAGCGCATTCTGAAACACATGGAAAACCGCGCCCGCGCCATCGGCATCACCAAGCTGTTCGTGCTGACCACGCGCACGGCGCACTGGTTCATCAAGCGCGGCTTCGTGCCCGCCACCGTGGACGCGCTGCCGAAGGACCGCCAGCGCATGTACAACTGGCAGCGCAAATCCCAGGTTTTGATTAAGTCTTTATAATGTCGGTTTTACCGATTTAGGAGCATCAGGAAATGGCCCGCACCGTTCATTGCATCAAACTTAACAAAGAAGCCGAAGGTCTGGACTTCCCGCCGTATCCGGGTGAACTGGGCAAGAAGATCTGGGAATCGGTTTCCAAGGAAGCCTGGGCCGCATGGCTCAAGCACCAGACCATGCTGGTCAACGAGAACCGCCTGAACCTGGCCGACCAGCGCGCGCGCAAATACCTGGCCGCGCAGATGGAAAAGCACTTCTTCGGCGACGGCGCCGACACGGCGCAAGGCTACGTGCCACCAAGCGCTTGATTTTCAAGCCGATGTAAAAAAAGGCCGCATCAGCGGCCTTTTTAATTTCTCACATCGCCCGACACTGGCGCAGCTCGCACTTGGCGACGAACACCTTGCCGCCATCACAAGCCATGCGGTAGATCTCCACCGGACCAGGAGCGCTCAGCAGGCCGGCGCCCAGGCCGCCATGGCAGCCCTGCTGCTTGGCCAGGTTCTCCACCGTGGCCGACGACACGCCGGGACGGAACTCCACTTTTTCAATTTCCACGCCATCGGAAGTGACGATGGCCGTGCCGTCGGCCGCCGTCGTGCGCGGGGCGGGCTTGCGGGCCTCGGCCAGCGCGGCATCGGCGCGGGCCTGCTCGTCGCGTTGGCGCGACGGCAGCCAGGAACATGCACTCAACAACACAGCAGCAGACAACAACAGCACGGACAATCGTTTCATGGAGTCGCTCGGGAGAGATTAGAACTTCAGGGTACGCACGCCTTCCGCGGTGCCCAGCAGGCAGACGTTGGCGCCGCGCGCGGCAAACAGGCCGACGGCGATCACGCCCACGATCTGGTTGATCTGCGCTTCCAGCGCCACCGGATCGGCGATCGCCAGGCCGGAGACGTCGAGGATATTGCCGCCGTTGTCGGTGACGAAGGCTTCCTGCGTGCCCGCTTTCAGGCGCAGCTTGGGCGTGCCGCCCAGCTTGGCCAGCTGGCGCGACACGGCTTCGCGCGCCATCGGCAGCACTTCCACCGGCAGCGGGAATTTGCCCAGCACGTCGACCAGCTTGGAGCCGTCGGCGATGCAAACGAACTGCTTCGACACGGAAGCGACGATCTTCTCGCGCGTCAGCGCCGCGCCGCCGCCCTTGATCATGGCGCCAGCGTTGGTGATCTCGTCCGCGCCGTCGATGTAGACGGCGATTTCCGTCACTTCGTTCAGGTCGTGCACGGGGATGCCGTGGCCGGCCAGGCGGGCCGCCGTCGCTTCCGACGAGGCCACGGTGCCCTTGATGCGGTGCTTGATCTTGGCCAGTTCGTCGATGAAGAAGTTGGCGGTGGAGCCGGTGCCGACGCCGATGATTTCGCCGTCCACCACATATTCGATGGCGGCGCGGGCGACGGCTTGTTTCAGTTCGTCTTGAGTCATGATTGCAAAAATAAAAAGGAAAGCTGGGAGCGATGCATAAAATCCGCGTGAATGCCGCCATTTTACCGGATCGCCCGCTCCCGCCCGCCTCTTTCCCGTAAAAATTGCGCTATAGCAATGCAACTTCAACTGCTCTGTAGCAGACTTGGCACAGGGCCGCTATCCCTTGCCAGCGCCCGCGTTGAATATGCGACAATGAATCCGCCTCACCAAGTTTGCTCCCAGATCGCCAGGAAGACGACAATGACGCCAAAGACGATTTTGATCGTGGATGACAGCCGGGTTTCGCGCATGATGGCGCGGCAGTACATCGTCAGCCTGCACGCGGACTGGCAGGTGGAAGAAGCCGGCACCGGCGAGGAGGCGCTGGAGCGGGTGCGCAGCATCGCGCCCGACCTGGTGCTCATGGACGTCAACATGCCCGGCATGGGCGGCATCGCGGCCGCCGAGCAGATGCGCGCGCAACTGCCCGCCGTGCCGATCTCCCTGCTGACGGCCAATGTGCAGACGGCCACCCGCGAACGCGCCACCCAGCTCGGCATCGGCTTCATGGAAAAGCCCATCACGGAAGCGCGCATCGCCCAGCTGATCGCCCCGCTGGAAGCCTAGGCCATGTTCAACCTCTCGGAACTGGAAAACGACGCCCTGGTCGAGATATTCAATATCGGCGTCGGCCAGGCCGCGTCCTCGATGAGCGCCATCGTCAACGAGCCGGTGCGCATGTCCGTGCCCTCGATCAGTTTCATGAACCGCGCCGAGGCGGGACGCCTGCTGGCCGGACGGGAGGCGACGCAGGAACGCATCTGCGGCGTCAGCCAGCATTACGAAGGCGCCTTCCGCACGGAAGCCATCCTCATGTTCCCCGAAGATAAAAGCCTGGAGATCGTGCGCCTGATGGTGGGCGAGGCGGTGCCGCTGAAGGAACTGACGGAGATGGAACAGGAAGCGATGTGCGAGATCGGGAACATCATCCTCAACTCCTGCGTAGGCACGCTGGCCAACATCTTCCAGCGCGAGCTGCAAGGCTCGCTGCCCCGCTACCACATCGGCACCAGCGACGAGATCCTCACCGCCTCCGGCAGCCAGGCCGACACCGTGCTGCTGCTGCACATCGACTTCGTGCTGGAGAAGCACCAGATCCACGGCTATGTCGCCTTCATCCTCGACATGTCGGCGCTGCACGATCTGAAAGAGCAGATCAACCTCTACATCGCCCGCGCCATGGGGCAGGCCTGACATGGACGCCCACCTCCAACACCGACTGCAGCTGCTGGAGAGCGTGCTATGCGCCGTCAACGTGGGCGCCATTGTGCTCGACAGCGAGCGCCGCATCGTGCTGTGGAATACCTGGATGGCGCGCCACTCGGCCCGCAGCGGCGAGGAGATGGTGGGCCAGGACTTCTTCGCCGTCTTCCCCGAGCTGCGCGGGCAGCGGGTCGACACGGCGATCCAGCAGGCGCTGTACAACAACTTCCCTTCGCTGCTGTCGCAGACGCTGAACAAGGCGCCCTTCCCCCTGTTCGCGCAGCCGGGCGTCGATTGCGAACGCCTGCAGCAGGCAGTGGAAGTGTCGCCGGTGACAGCGCCCGATGCGCCGCGCTACTGCCTGATCCAGATTAACGACGTCAGCATCGCCGTCGGCCGCGAAAGGCTGCTGCGCGAGCAGGCCATGGTGCTGCGCTCGCAGACCTTCTCCGACGGCCTGACGGGCATCGCCAACCGCCGTCACTTCGACGTGGCGATGGAGAAGGAGCACCGGCGCGCCAAGCGTGGCTGCCTGCCGTTGTCGCTGCTGATGATCGACATCGACAACTTCAAGGCCTACAACGACCATTACGGCCACCAGAAGGGCGACCAGTGCCTGATCCAGGTCGCAGCCGCGCTGGCGGGCATCTTGAAGCGTCCCGCCGACCTGATGGCGCGCTACGGCGGCGAGGAATTCGCCATCATCCTGCCCGATACCGATGTGGAGCAGGCGAGCCTGATGGCGGAGGCGCTGCGCCTGCGCGCGAGCGAGCTGGCGATTCCGCATGAGCGCAGCAGCAGCGATCTGCGCCAGGTGACAGTCAGCATCGGCATCGCCACCCAACAGCACGACCGGCCGGTGGACATCAGCACCCTGATCGGCGCCGCCGACCGCGCCCTCTACCAGGCCAAGCGCGGCGGCCGCAACCGCATCCATTCCTGCCTGCCCGATTAAGCCTGCTTAGCACACGGCGCGAACTTGATTGTGAAGCGCGGCTTCATTGGGCATCTTCGCCAAGGCCCTGTTTCATCCCCCGGTCCGCGCCTAAGATGACGTCACTTCGTCACCTGGACTGAAAAGGAAACTCCATGATTCATCAACATGCCTCGCGGCTTATCGCCGGTGCTGCGGCCGCGCTCGCGCTCACCCTGCCCTTGAAAGGATTCGCCATGGCCACCCCGCTCGACTCGTATGAAACTCAAGTCGGGCAATTCAAGCCCGCCAGCGGCCTGGCGGCGACCAACAGCAATGACCTGCGGCGCTTTGTCTACGACTGGTTCACACACTTCGAGCACGCCTCGGCCAGCGACTTCTATCTGAGCCATCTCGACAACAAGAACATGTCCATCACTTTCCCCGGCATGGCGCCGTTGGCCAGCCATGCCGATTTCACCGCCTGGTACAACAATCTGCTGGCGCAGACGAAGTGGAATTTCCATGACGTGTCGGCGCTGCAGGTCCGGCAAACGGCGCCGCAGGAATTCCTGGTTAGCTTTATCATCGACTGGTATGGCGAGGTGAAGGCGGACAGCAGCCAGCTGGCCGGATGGCAAAGCCGCAGCGACAGCTTCCTCTACCATCACAAGCTGCGCCAGACCTGGACGGTGAAAACCGGCGAGCGCATGGTGATCGAAAAGCTGGTCGTCAGCGGCGGCGACACGCCCTCGCCTATCCGCTAAAATCGCCTGCAGTGGATATCGCGGAGGCCGGTCATAGAATGCGCCAGGAACAGTTGGAAGGACTCGTTGTGTTCATCGCCGTGGCGGAGACCAAAGGCTTCTCCGCAGCGGCGGCGCGCCTTGGCATGTCGACCTCCGCCGTCAGCCAGTCGATCCGGCAGCTCGAAAAACGGCTGGGAATGGTGCTGTTCAACCGCACCACCCGCAGCGTCAGCCTGACCGATATCGGGGCGCGCTTTCTGGAGCGGGTCCAGCCGGCGATCACGGAGCTTACGGCCGCTGCGGAGGAACTGGGCAAAGAGGCTTCCTACCCGAGCGGGTGGCTGCGGCTGAATGTGCCGAGAGCGGGCTATATGATCGCGCTACAGCCGCTGCTGAAAGGGTTCATGGACCAGTACCCCGACGTCAAGGTCGAAGTCTGCATCGAGAATGCACTGGTCGATATCGTGGGCCGGGGCTTCGATGCGGGTATCCGCTTTGGCAATCTGGTCGAGAAGGACATGATCGCGGTGGCGATAGGTCCGCCGATCCGCGCCTTCATTGTCGGCGCGCCCGAATACTTCAAGCGGCACGGGGTGCCGCGGCATCCCATGGATCTGATTGAGCACAACTGCATCGGCTTCCGCCACGTCACGACCGGCACCGTCGAGCGCTGGAAGTTCGCCAGGGATGGCGAGACTATCGACATCGCCGCCGACGGCCGCTTCGTCATCAACGATGCGGCGGCGCTGGTGCAGGCGGCGCTGGACCAGCTAGGCCTCGCCTACATGATCAGCGGCTACGTCGAGCGCTTCATCGGCCAGGGACGCCTGGTCCGGGTGCTGGAAGACTGGAGCCCCGAGCTCCCCGGCCTGACGCTCTACTACCCCGACCGCAAGCGCGTCCCCGCCAAGCTCCGGGCGTTCATCGACTACCTCAAAGAGCAGCAGCCCCTGAACCCCGAAGCGACGCCGGACGCCTGGCTGCGATAGCGGCACTTCTTGATCTAGTTGGTGATACCAAAATTCGTGCGTTCTACCATGTCGTGAGAGCGGTTTCTCATGGAGGGTACGATGCGCCACAATGTAAAATACAGCCATGCGCACGGTCGCTGAAACGCCAATTTTCAGGCGTTATGCGGCAGATATCTGGAGTGATGCGGAACGCATGGAATTCATCACCTGGATTGCCACTCATCCCGACGCGGGCGCGGTCATTCCCGGCAGCGGCGGCTGCCGCAAGGTACGCTGGTCGCGAAAAGGAAAGGGGAAGCGCGGCGGCGCCCGAGTCATTTATTTTTGCGCAGCAGATGAAGTAATCTGGCTGTTGATTGTCTACACAAAATCCAGCTTCGATACGCTGCCGGCAGCCTTCCTATCAGCGCTGCGAAAAGGAGTTGAAGATGCCCTCTGAGAAAGAACAGTTTCAGCGCGACTTGCTGGAGTCGGTCCGGCAAATGCGCGCCGGCGAAGCTGCCGCTGTCAACCAAGTCAACACGGAAGCTACCGCCAGCATTTCCTTAAGCCTGCCGCTGGACGTGATCGAGCGCTGGAAGCGGACCGGCCCCGATTGGCAAATCCGCATGGCCGAGTTGCTCAGCAAAGCATATTAATTAATCACTTGGCCTCGACCGAACCCAGGAATTCGGCGATCGTCCGCACTTCATGGCCGTAGGTCGGGTAGGAGATTTCGATGGCGGCCTTGTGCGCCGCCTCGGTGAATTCAGCCACGGCGTCCTTGAGGAAGGTGACGTGGAAGCCGGATTCCAGCGCGTGGCGGCCCGTGCCTTCGACGCAGGTCTGCGAGGTCAGCCCCGCCAGCACAACATTCTGAATGCCTTGCGCGCGCAGCTGCTGCTCCAGGTCCGTGCCCATGAAGGAGTCGAACATGCGGTGCTGGCTGATGATAGTCTCGCCCTCTCGCGGACGCAGGGACTCGAAGAAGTCCGCGCCATAGCTGCCCTTCCAGAATACCTTGTTCTCCATGCCCGCATGAAAACGGGGATGCAGATGGGGCACGTCGTCGAAGCTGTGCTCATCCAGCCCGTGCGGCGAGAAGAAAATCTTCACACCCTTGGCGCGCGCGCCTTCCAGCAGGCGCTGGAGGTTGGCGATCAGGCCCGTCTGCTCCAGCATGGGCGCAATCGCCGGATACAGCTTGCCGTCTTCGGCGAGAAAGTCGTTCAGCACATCGACCAGGACCAGGGCAGTGGCGTTGTTTTGGTAATTCATGGCGTTTCCTTGAAAAGTAATTAGCGATGAACCCAGTGTACTCATTTGCGCTATAGTTACTATCCATCGGAAATGAACAACACTTATTTGAAAAATGAATGACCGTTTCCAGGAACTGAAGCTGTTCGTGCGGGCCGCCGAAACGGGCAGCTTTTCCGCCGCCGCGCGCGAGATGCAGCTGTCGCAGCCCTCCGTCTCGCGCATCATCTCCGAGCTGGAGGAGCGCCTGGGCGTGCGCCTGCTGCTGCGCACGACGCGCAAGATTTCGCCGACCGAGGCGGGACTGGCCTATCTGCAGCGGGCCAAACAGATCCTGTACGACCTGGAGGAAGCGGACGATGTGGCGCGGGGCGCGGACAGCCTGACCGGCCTGCTGCGCGTGGCCGCCTCCACCACGCTCTGCGTACGCAGCATCATTCCCCATCTGCCGCGCTTTTTACAGGACCATCCCCAGTTGCGGATCGAATTCCTGACGGCGGACCTGATGCACGACCTGATCGCGGAAAGCGTCGATGTCGCCATTCGCTTCGGCGCGCTGCAGGACTCCGGCTTCGGCGCCAGAAAGCTGGCCACCTTCCGCCGCGTGCTGGTGGCGTCGCCGTCCTACGCCGAGCGGCGTGGGACGCCACAGTCGCCGGACGAGCTGTCCGGCCACGACTGCCTGTTCGGCCCGACCGGCAATCCGGCCCTGCCGTGGGAATTCAAAAAGGGAAAAGAAACGGTGACGGCGAAGGTGGAACCGCGCTTCCTGTTCACCTCCGCCGACGCGCTGATCGCCAGCGCCAGCGCGGGCCTGGGCATCGCCCGCGTCTCGGCCCTCATGTGCGAAGCCGAGCTTAAATCGGGACAGCTGGTCGAACTCATGCCGGACTACGCGCTGGCATCGGTCGACATCCACGCCGTCTACCCCGCCGGCCGCGTGCCTTCGCAGAAGGTGCGGCTGTTCAGCGAATTCCTGTCCCGCGTGTTCAGCGAGATTAACGCAGACCGCTAGCGGCCTTTGCCAGATCGGTGATACGGGACCAGTCGCCGGCGGCGATGGCGTCCTTCGGCGTCAGCCAGGAGCCGCCCACGCAGGCGACGTTTTTCAGCGCCAGGAACTGCGACGCCGTCTCCTGCGAGATGCCGCCAGTCGGGCAGAACGTCACGTCCGGCAGCGGGCCGGCGATCGCGTTCAGCATGCCCACGCCGCCCGCCGGCACGGCAGGAAACAGCTTGAGCTGCCTGAAGCCCTGCTCGCGCGCGGCCATCACTTCCGACGGCGTCATCACGCCCGGCAGCAGCGGCAGGCCGCTGCTCTTGGCGGCGGCGATCAGCGCCGGGGTCAGGCCCGGCGACACGCCGAACACGGCGCCCGCATCGCGCGCGGCGGCGAATTCCTCCGGCTGCGTCAGGGTGCCGACGCCGACGATGGCGCCTTCCACTTCCGTCATCGCCTTGATCGCGCCCAGGCCATGTTTGGTGCGCAGCGTTACTTCCAGCACGCGGATACCGCCCGCCACCAGCGCCTTGGCCAGCGGTACAGCGTGTTCCGGTTCGTCGATCGCGATCACGGGGATCACGGCCGAGGTACGCATGATATCGAGCAGAGACATGGTCATGGCTTAGGCTTCCTTCTTCATGGAGAAATCTTCATCGGAACCCGGCACGGTATTGCCGACCGGGTCAGTGTCGTGCAGGCCCACGGTGGTGGGGATAGGCGACGGCAGCGGGAAGGTGGTGGCGCCCTTCTCCGCTTCGCACACGCTCATGCGGAACATGGAGAACAGCTCGCGGCCCATGCCGATGTGGTTCGGCGACAGGTCGGCCGTCGCCATCGAGCGCGCATGCCATACGTTCGATTCCACCTTCGCTTCCAGCGTGCCCGTCTCGGCGCAGACACGGATGATGTCGCCGTCGCGCACGAGGCCCAGCGGACCGCCGGCCAGTATCTCCGGCGAGACGTGGATCGCCGCCGGTACCTTGCCCGAGGCGCCGGACATGCGGCCGTCCGTCACCAGCGCCACCTTGCGGCCAGCGTCCTGCAGATTGGCCAGCGCCGGGGTCAGCGCGTGCAGTTCCGGCATGCCGTTGGCGCGCGGGCCCTGGAAGCGGATCACGGCGACGAAGTCGCGATCCAGCTTGCCGGCCTTGTACTGCGCCATGAATTCTTCCTGCGAATTGAACACGAGGGCCGGCGCTTCCACCGTACGATGTTCCGGCTTCACCGCCGACACCTTCATCACGGCGCGGCCCAGGTTACCCTGCACCAGCACCATGCCGCCATCCGGCGAGAACGGCGCGCTGGCTTTGCGCAGCACCTTCTCGTCGCCCGATTCCAGCGGAGCGTCTTTCCACACCACGCCATTGCCACCCTCGCCCAGGAAAGGTTCGGCGCAATGCTTGCGCAGGCCCTTGCCCAGGATGGTGGTGACGTCGTCGTGCAGCAGGCCCGCATCGAGCAGCTCGCGAATGACGAAGCCGGTGCCGCCGGCCGCGTGGAAGTGGTTCACGTCCGCTTCGCCGTTGGGGTAGATGCGGGTCAACAGCGGCACCACTTTCGACAGCTCGTCGAAGTCGTTCCAGTCGATCACGATGCCGGCCGCCTTGGCGATGGCCACCAGGTGCAGCGTGTGGTTGGTCGAGCCGCCCGTCGTCAGCAGCGCGACGATGGCGTTGACGATGGACTTTTCATCGACCACATGGCCGACAGGGAGGTATTCGTTCGACTGCGCCGTGATGACGGCGGCGCGCCTGGCGGCGGCCTTGGTCAGTTCGTCGCGCAGCGGCGTGTTGGGGGTGATGAAGGCGGCGCCCGGCAGGTGCAGGCCCATGACTTCCATCAGCATTTGGTTGCTGTTGGCCGTGCCGTAGAAGGTGCAGGTGCCCGCGCCGTGGTAGGACTTGGCCTCGCCTTCCAGCAGCTCTTCGCGGCCGACCTTACCTTGCGCGTACAACTGGCGGACCTTGGCTTTTTCAGAATTCGACAGGCCGGTGGTCATCGGACCGGCAGGCACGAACACGGCCGGCAGATGGCCGAAGTGCAGCGCGCCGATCAGCAGACCCGGTACAATCTTGTCGCACACGCCCAGGTACAGCGCGGAGTCAAACATGTTGTGCGACAGCGCCACGGCGGCCGACATGGCGATGGCGTCGCGCGAGAACAGCGACAGCTCCATGCCCGGCTGGCCCTGGGTCACGCCGTCGCACATGGCGGGCGTGCCGCCGGCGAATTGCGCCACGGCGCCCACTTCGCGCACGGCGGCCTTGATAATCTGCGGGAAGCCTTCAAACGGCTGATGCGCCGACAGCATGTCGTTGTAGGCGGAGATGATGGCCACCGACGGCTGCTTCACTTCCTTCAGCACCAGCTTGTCGTTGGCGGGGAAGGCGGCAAAGCCGTGGGCCAGGTTGGTGCAGGACAGGGCGCCGCGCTGGACGCCCTTGACACGGGCTGCCTCCAGGTGGGCCAGGTAAGCGCCGCGCGATGGTTTGCTGCGCTGAATGATGCGAGCGGTGACGGTTTCCAGGACTGGATGCAATGCCATGATCGTTCCTTATGAATGAATTCCGTGAAATTTTACTACAAATTTCAAAGCAAAGAGCACCAAAACCGATTTCATTTACTTCGATTTAAGTCCGAAACCTCTCCGGCGATATTGAATTCACCCGGCTGTAGTGAATTTACCCGCTTTTCCTGTATGATTCACCATCAACCGCAACCTCATTCAGCGACGACCATTATGCGCCAGCCCGCCCTCACCTCCACCGCCAGCTTCCAGGCCCTCCAATCGCACGCCGCCACCGCCGCCCACTGGCAGATGCGCGAGCTGTTCGCCGCCGATGCGCAGCGCTTCTCCAGGCTGTCGCTGGAGGCGGCCGGCCTGTTCCTCGACTATTCCAAGAACCGGCTGGACAGCCATACCGTCTCTCTGCTGCTGGACCTGGCCCGCAAGCGCGGCGTGGAAGACCGCCGCGCCGCCATGTTCGCCGGCGAGAAGATCAATCTTACCGAACGCCGCGCCGTTCTGCACACGGCGCTACGCATGCCGCGCGGCAAGGCGCTGAAGGTGGACGGCCAGGACGTGGCGGCCGACGTGCATGCGGTGCTGGACCGGGTGAAGGACTTCACCGACCGCGTGCGCAACGGCGCCTGGCTGGGACACAGCGGCAAACAGATCACGGACGTGGTCAACATCGGCATCGGCGGCTCGGACCTGGGCCCGAAAATGGCCGTGCTGGCCCTGCGCTCGTACAGCCACCCGCGCCTGAACATGCACTTCGTCTCCAACGTGGACGGTCATGACATGGACGCCGTGCTGGGCCAGGTCGATCCCGAGACGACGCTGTTCATCGTCGCCTCCAAGACCTTCACCACGGCCGAGACCATGCTCAACGCAGGCACCGCGCGCAAGTGGTTCCTCGAACGCGTCGCGGCCGAACATCTGCCGCGCCACTTCGTCGCCGTCTCCACCAATACGGAAGCGGTGAAGGCCTTCGGCATCGACCCGGCCAATATGTTCCCCTTCTGGGACTGGGTTGGCGGCCGCTATTCCGTCTGGTCGGCCATCGGCCTGCCGGTGGCGCTGGCCGTGGGCTTCGGTTACTTCCGCGCCTTCCTCGACGGCGCCCACGGCATGGACGAGCACTTCCGCACCGCCCCGCTGGAGCAGAACATGCCAGTGCTGCTGGCCATGGTCGGCTTCTGGAACCGCCAGTTCCTCGGCTGCGGCTCGCTCTCCATCGCGCCCTACCACCAGGACCTGAACCGCTTCCCCGCCTATCTGCAGCAGCTCGATATGGAGAGCAACGGCAAGCGCATCACGCGCGGCGGCGCGGAAGTCGATACGCCGACCTGCCCCGTCGTATGGGGCGAGTGCGGCACCAATGCGCAGCATGCCTACTTCCAGCTGCTGCACCAGGGTACCGACGTGACGCCAATCGATTTCATCGCCGCCCTGCGCGCGACGCATGATCTGGCTGGCCATCACGACGCCCTGCTGGCCAACTGCTTCGCTCAGTCTGAAGCCTTCATGAAGGGCAAGACGGCAGCCGAGGTGAACGCCGACCTGAAGGCGCAAGGCCTGAGCCAGAACGAGATCGACGAACTGCTGCCGCATAAGACCTTCCCCGGCAACCGCCCGTCCAATACCATCCTGATGGACCAGCTGACGCCAGCCACGCTGGGCGCGCTGATCGCGCTGTACGAGCACAAGACCTTCATCCAAGGCGTGGTGTGGGACGTGAACAGCTTCGACCAGTGGGGCGTGGAGCTGGGCAAGGTCCTGGCCAAGAATATCCAGTCCGAGCTGACGGGCACCGCGGCGCTGGAGCAGCACGACAGCTCCACCAATGGCCTGATCGCCATGGCCAAAGCGGCACAACATATCTGAGCACCGGCATGAGCACTTATCACGTTGAAGCAGCCTGCGAAGGCGTCATGCAGACGGGCGAATGCCCGCTGTGGCATCCGGAAGAGCAGGTTCTGTACTGGGTCGACATCCCCGGCTTTACCGTGCACCGGCTCGATCCGGCCACGGGCGCGCGCCGCGCGTGGAAGCTGGAGAGCGAGCCGGCGGCGCTGGTGCGCAGCGCGCGCGGCGGCCTGGTCGTCGCCATGCGCAGCGGCTTCGCGCATCTGGACACGGCTAGCGATGCCGTGAAGCTGACCATGATCGCCCCGGCCACTTACGATCAAAGCACGACCCGCTACAACGACGGCCGCGCCGACGCGCAAGGCCGCTTCTGGTGCGGCACCATCTACGAGCCGCGCGACCAGCAGGCTGCCGAGATGTTCGTGCTGGAGAAAGGCCATGTGCGCAAAGCCTGGTCGGGCGGCATGACGGTCTCGAACGGTCTGGGATTCAGCCCGGACGGCCGCACCATGTACCACTCGGACACGACCTCGCACCGAGTCTTCCGCCATGATTACGATATGGCGACCGGCATCCCGTCCAACCAGCAGGTGCTGCGCCAGTTCTCGATGGACAAGGCGAACAACTACGGCGGCCGCCCCGACGGCGCGGCCGTGGACAGCGAAGGCAATTACTGGTGCGCGATGATCGAGGGCGCCCGCATCGCCAAGCTGTCGCCGACCGGCGAACAGCTGGACGAAATTCCGCTGCCCGCCCGCGCGCCGACCATGGTGTCCTTCGGCGGCCCCGATCTGCGCACGCTCTACATCACCACCATCGGCAACCGTCCCGAGGCCGAGCTGGCCCAGTATCCGCTCAACGGCCGCGTGCTGGTGACGCGGGTCGCCGTGGCGGGCCGCCCCGAGCCAGCGTATATTGACTGAGGACAGCCTCTAAAATTGTAGTAAATTTCCTTGAAATAGAAGGTTTTGTGTAGTAAATTTACACTCAACTTCGGCCCACTTTCTGCGATCACACATTATGGCTCTTAAAGACTTTGACCTGGTTCTGTTTGGCGGCAGCGGCGACCTCGCGATGCGCAAGCTGCTGCCCGCGATGTATGCCCGCGACGTCGCCAACGATCTGCCGCCGACGGCGCGCATCATCTGCGTGGGCCGCCAGGACTGCTGCCAGGAAGACTTCCTGAAAACGGTGGAAACCCAGTCCAAGCCGCACATCAAATCGCCCGCCGCCGCGGTATGGGCGCGCTTCACGGCCCGCATCGTCTACGTGTCGCTCAACGCCACCGACGCCGCCACCTATGCCCCGCTGGTCGAAGCGCTGCGCAAGGACGATGGCCTCACCCGCGTCTACTACCTGGCCACGCCGCCCGCGATCTTCTCCCAGATCTGCGACAACCTGAAGGACAACGGCCTGGTCACTGCCAGCTCGCGCGTGGTGCTGGAAAAGCCGCTGGGCCGCGACCTGGTCTCGGCCAAGCAGATCAACGCCGAGGTGGGCAAGGTGTTCGAGGAATCGCAGATCTACCGTATCGACCACTACCTGGGCAAGGAAACGGTGCAGAACCTGCTGGCCCTGCGCTTCGGTAACATCCTGTTCGAGCCGCTGTGGCGCCGCGAGTGGATCTCCGACGTGCAGATCACCATCGCCGAAAAGCTCGGCGTGGGCAATCGCATGGGCTACTACGACACCTCGGGCGCGCTGCGCGACATGCTGCAGAATCACCTGCTGCAGCTGCTGTGTATCGTCGCCATGGAGCCGCCCACCTCGATCGCGCCGGACGCCGTGCGCGACGCCAAGCTGCAGGTCCTGCGTTCGCTCAAGCGCTTCACGCCGACCACGCTGGCGCAGAACATTGTGCGCGGCCAGTACCGCGCCGGCCACGTCGACGGCAAGCCCGTGCCGAGCTACCGCGACGAGCCGGATGCGCCGGAACACTCGCGCACCGAAACCTTCGTCGCCATGAAAGCGGAAATCGACACCTGGCGCTGGGCCGGCGTGCCCTTCTATCTGCGCACCGGCAAGCGCATGGCCGATTCGCTGGCGGAGATCGTGGTGCGCTTCAAGCAAATCCCCCATTCGATCTTCAACCAGCCAACGTCCAGCTTCATGAACAATTCGCTGGTGATCCGCCTGCAGCCGGACGAAGGCCTGCGCATGAACTTGATGGCCAAGACGCCGGGCGAAGGCATGCGCCTGAAACCGGCCGAGCTGGAACTGGACTTCCGCGAAACCTTCAAGACCCCGCGCATGGAAGCTTACGAGCGCCTGCTGCTGGACGTGCTGCGCGGCCAACTGACCCTGTTCATGCGCGGCGACGAACTGGAAGCGGCATGGGAATGGGTTGAGCCTATCCTCAACAACTGGGAGCAGGACGAGTCCGTGCCGATTCCTTACGCCGCCGGCACCTGGGGTCCCGCCGCCGCCTCGGCCCTGATCGGCCGCGATGGCTTGCAGTGGCGCGAAGAGGCCTTGCCAGAGGACTAATGCACTGATGCTGCTCGATTCAATCCGCACCCAGCTCGACTCGCTCTCCAAATCGGAGCGCAAAGTCGCGCTGGCGGTGCTCGACAATCCCAACCAGACGGTCAACCAGAACATCACGTCGCTGGCCAAGAGCGCGCAAGTGTCCGAACCGACCGTGGTGCGCTTCTGCCGCACGCTGGGCTACGACGGCTGGCATGAGTTCAAGCTCAAGCTGGCCCAGGGCCTGGCGCTCGCCCTGCCCGGCCTGAACGAACAGCCGACGCAGGACGATCTGGCGTCCGACCTTGTCAACAAGATCTGCAGCCGCTCCATCAACACGCTGCTCGACCTGCGCAACAACCTGAATCCGGAGGCGATCCAGAAGGCGCTCGACATTCTGTCGAAGGCCAACAAGATCGAGTTCTACGGCCAGGGCACCTCGGGCATTGTGGCGACGGATGCGCAGCACAAATTCTTCCGCTCGGGCGTGCCGACGGTGGCCTATGCCGACCCGCATATCCACAGCATCGCGGCGGCCCTTCTGCGCACGGGTGACGCGGTGGTGGCCATTTCCCAGCGCGGCAACAGCCCGTCGCTGGTCCGCTCGGTCAAGCTGGCCCGCCGCGGCGGCGCCGACGTGATCGTGATGGCGCCATCGGGCACGCCGCTGGCCGATCTGGCGACGGTGCTGATCCCCATTGACCTGATCTTCAACACCGATCCGTATACGCCGATTTCGGCCCGCCTGGCCTACCTGGTGGTGATCGACGTGCTGGCGGTCGGCCTGGCCCTGCAGCGCGGCCCCGAATTCCGCAAGAAGATGCAGAACGCGCAGAAGGCGCTGCAGGAATTCGACATGCAGTTCGATTCCTTCATCGGCTGAGCCAGTAACATTTCGTAATACTTTTAGCACCGGGATTTACACCCTCCCGGTTGCCAGCTCAATCGTGCTCAACTAGCCTGTTCATACTACTCATCAGGAGGCTAATATGAGCAACGGCTATCAATTCGACATCAGCAACGAGCAGGTGACGGGCGAAACGCGGGTCTTCGGCAGCCATAGCGAGAAAGTGCACATTCCGTCCGATGCCAGCTTCAGCGTGGGCAGCGGCACCGTCACCGAAACGCTGACCGGCACACGCGCCACGGACACGCTGCAATTCACGGCCGACGCCAGCGACGCCACGCTGTACCACCTCACCTCCGAGAAAACGGTGATCGCCAATCCCACCACCAGCTATGGCAACGGCGGCACCTTCGGCTACGGCTTCACTATCGCCAACGGCGCCGTGACGGCGATGCAGGTGACGGAATCGCACGGCAGCCATACCTTCACCCATACGCTGCACACCGATCCCACCGCCACCTTCATGGTGAATGCCGACGGCAGCGTGACCGAAACTTCGGTGGCAGGCCACACTATTGACAGCACCACGTTCACGCCATCCGGCACGGCGGGCCTGTACGCCATCAGTTCTGAGACCGACACCTTCATCCAGTCCGGCGGCTCCACGACGCGGCTTGATGTGGAAGGCTACGAGCGCGCCAAGTTCACCATCGACGCCAGCGGCGCCGTGACAGCCATCCAGCGCGTCCTTCCCGATGGCAGCGACAAGACGGTCACGCCGGGCAGCGCCACCACTTTCAGCCAGCTCGCCGCAGGCTATGTGCTCGAAGTGCAGACCCACGGCACGCACAGCTCCTATGAGGTCTACCACGACGGCAACGGCGACGGCGTCTACACCGCCGTAGCGCACGGCAGCGGTTCGACCGTCGATCTGGTAGGCTTGCAAGCCCAGATCACCGCCAGCATCAACGGCGTGCTATAGCCTCCCCCATTTCGTCCAATCTACGCTAAGATAGATTCCATGTCACGGAATCTATCTTAGCTGTCCGGATGATCATTTCCTTTGCCAACGCTGAAACAGAAGCGCTGTTCCAAAGCCGTAATGTCCGCCGCTTCAAGAATATTGAACGGACGGCGCGGCGTAAGCTTTTACAACTTCATGGCGCTGGCGAGCTCAAGAGCTTACGCATACCTCCTGGCAATAAGTTGGAAGCTTTGACTGGCGATCGCAAAGGGCAGCACAGCATCCGTATCAATGAGCAGTGGCGCATATGTTTTAAGTGGAAATCAGACGGTGTATATGACGTTGAAATCGTCGACTATCATTAAGCAGTGAGGAAAGTCAGCATGATAAAGTTACTCGACGAAATACACCCCGGCGAAATCCTGCTCGAAGATTTTATGAAGCCGATGGGAATCACCGCGCAAAGATTGGCGGCGGATATCGACGTGCCCCCCAGCCGCATCAGCGACATCGTCAATGGGAAACGTCCGATTACAGCTGATACAGCACTACGACTCGGCATATTCTTCGCGATGGAAGCAAGGTTCTGGCTCAACCTGCAAACCGAATATGACATCCGAATCGCATCACGCACAATGAAAAGTCAAATCGAGTCCCGCGTTCGAACCTACTCTCCACGCGCCGCATGAGCTTAGTGATTCATCTTCTGCAGCAAGAGCAATTTGACGACTTCCTGCGCTATCTGAACGACCACCTGTCCGATAATGGCAGCGGCGCGACGGCGTATTTCCAGCCGCTGCCGCGCAGCGAATCGTTCTTCCCAGCGGAGAAGGCAGAACTGTTCCGCACCGGCCTTGCTACGCCGGTCGGCACGCCAGGCTGGCGGCGCGCGTGGATCGCGCGGACGGACGACGGCCGCATCGCCGGCCACATCGACCTGCGCGCCCATCCTGAACGCCTTTCCACGCACCGCTGCCTGCTGGGCATGGGCGTGGATCGCGGCTTCCGCCGCATCGGCCTGGGCGCCCGCCTGATCGCCCACGCCGCGCAATGGGCCGCCGACGTTCCCGACCTGGCATGGATCGACCTGCAAGTGCTGTCGGTGAACCAGTCCGCCGTCCGCCTCTACAAGCGCTGCGGCTTCGTCAAAACCGGCGAAACCGAAGACATGTTCCGCATCGACGACCAATCCTACGCCTATACCTTCATGTCCAGGTACCTGCGGGCCGGATAGGGTATGATGTCAATCGCACATCAATATCTATCTGATTGGCCAAGAACCATGAACCAACTCGAACAACTCAAGAAATTTACCGTCGTTGTCGCCGACACGGGCGACTTCCAGTCGATCCAGCAGTACACGCCGCGCGACGCCACTACCAATCCTTCGCTGATCCTGAAGGCCGTGCAGAAGGACGAGTACAAGCCGCTGCTGGAAAAGGCCGTGCGCGACAACCTCAACGCCTCCACCGGCGAAGTGATCGACCATCTGCTGATCGCCTTCGGCAAGCAGATCCTGAACATCATCCCCGGCCGCGTCTCCACCGAAATCGACGCCCGCCTGTCCTTCGACACGGAAGGCTCCATCGCCAAGGCGCGCGAGCTGATCGCCATGTACGAAAAGGCCGGCGTGCCGCGCGAGCGCGTACTGATCAAGATGGCCTCCACCTGGGAGGGCATCCATGCCGCCCAGGTGCTGGAGAAGGAAGGTATCCGCTGCAACATGACCCTGCTGTTCTCGCTGTGCCAGGCCATCGCCTGCGCCGAAGCGGGCGCCCAGCTGATTTCGCCCTTCGTCGGCCGCATCTACGACTGGTACAAGAAGTCCACCGGCATCGAGCCGACGCCGGCCGAAGATCCGGGCGTGCAGTCGGTCAAGCGCATCTATAACTACTACCGCAAGTTCGGCTACGACACCGAGGTGATGGGCGCGAGCTTCCGCACCACGGGCCAGATCCTGGAACTGGCCGGCTGCGACCTGCTTACCATCAGCCCCGACCTGCTGCAAAAGCTGGCCGATTCGAACGAGCCGGTGGAACGCAAGCTGTCCGTCGAAAACGTGCCGTCCGTCGGCATGGTCAAGATGAGCATGGACGAGAAAACCTTCCGCTTCCAGCTCAACGAAGACCAGATGGCGACCGAAAAACTGAGCGAAGGTATCCGCGCCTTCTGCGCCGATTCGGGCAAGCTGAAACAGATCATTTCCGGCATGCGCTGATCCGCGGCAGACAGCCAGTAACACCCCAAAAAGCACGCTTCGGCGTGCTTTTTTATTTGTCCTGCACAATTGCATTTTACAAAACGTTACATTCCTGCCTGTATTACAATGTTGCAACTTCCGCCTGCGGCACCCCACGTCCGGCTGAAGCATGATCAACATTTTTACGAGCCCCATCCATGAGATTTGCTCCTCGTTACACGGCTGTCGCCGCCGCCCTCTTCCTGTTGAGCGCCTGCGGCGAAAAAGCTCCCGCCAGCAGCGCCCCGCCTCCCGCCACCGTCTTCACCGTCACAGTCGCTCCCGCTTCCCTCACTCTCAGCACCGAACTGCCAGGCCGCCTGGAAGCGTCGCGCACGGCGCAGGTGCGCGCGCGGACGGCCGGCATCGTGCTGCAGCGCGTGTACCAGGAAGGCGGCGACGTGAAGGAAGGCCAGGTCCTGTTCCACATCGACCCGGCCCAGTTCCAGGCCAACTTCGACAGCGCGCAGGCGGCCGTCGCCAAGGCCGAGGCGAATCTGGAGCAGGCTAACCTGAAGGTCAAGCGCTACAAGCCGCTGCTGGCCGCGCAAGCCGTCAGCCAGCAGGAATACGACGACGCCGTCACGGCGCAGAAGCAGTCCCTCGCCGATCTGGGCACGGCCAAGGCGGCGCGCACCAGCGCCGGACTGACCCTGGGCTATGCCACCGTCACCGCGCCGATCTCGGGCCGCACCAGCCGCGCCCTGGTCACGGAAGGCGCGCTGGTGGGACAAGGCGAAGCGACGCCCATGGCCACGGTGCAGCAGATCGATCCGATCTGGGTCACCATCACCCAATCGTCGACCGAACTGCTGCAGCTGCAGAAGGCCTTCGCCGCCGGTAAGCTGAAGAGCGCAGGCAAAGACCAGGCCAAGGTCACGCTGCTGACCGAGGACGGCCAGGCCTATCCGCAATCGGGCAAGCTGCTGTTCTCCGACGTGTCGGTGGATGAGAGCACGGGCTCCGTCTCCATGCGCGCCGAATTCCCGAATCCCAAGCATACCCTCCTGCCGGGCATGTACGTGCGCGCCCGCCTGGAACAGGGCGTGGACGACGCGGCCATCACCGTGCCGCAGCAGGCCGTGATCCGCAGCCCCGAAGGTTCGTCCGTGCTGATCGTCGGCGCCGATAATAAAGTGCTGGCGCAGCCTGTTACCGCTACCTCCAGCGATGGCCAGAACTGGGTCGTCAGCTCCGGCCTGAAAGGCGGCGAACGCATCGTGGTGGAAGGCTTCCAGAAGGCCAAGCCGGGGGCGGTGGTGAATCCGCAGCCGTGGAAAGGCCCCGCCGGCGCGGCTCCGGTCCCTGCTCCCGCTGCGAAATAACGGGAGATCAGATGGCCAAGTTTTTCATTGATCGTCCCGTCTTCGCGTGGGTGATCGCACTCTTTATCCTGCTGGGCGGCGCGCTCGCGATCACGATCCTGCCCGTGGCGCAGTATCCGACCATCGCACCGCCGTCCATCGTCATCACGGCGAGCTACCCCGGCGCCACGGCGCAGGTGCTGGACGACGCCGTCACCAGCGTCATCGAACAGGAGATGAACGGCGCCGACGGCTTGCAATACGTCGAGTCGCAAAGTGAAGCCAATGGCAACGTCACCATCACCGTGACCTTCGTCCCCGGCACCAATCCGGACCTCGCTTCCGTCGATGTGCAGAACCGCATCAAGCGCGTGGAATCGCGCCTGCCTGCCGCCGTCACGCAGCAGGGCGTGCAGGTCAACAAGGCGCGTTCGAACATCCTGATGTTCGTCGGCCTGACCTCCACCGACGGCCGCCTCGACCCGACGGGCCTGGGCGACTACCTGGCCCGCAACGTGGTCAATGAAGTCAAGCGTATTCCCGGCGTGGGCCAGGCGCAGTTGTTCGGCACCGAGCGCGCCATGCGCATCTGGGTCGATCCGGCCAAGCTGGTGGGCCTGCACATGAATATGTCGGACGTCACCAACGCCATCAAGGCACAGAACGCGCAGGTCACATCCGGCACGCTGGGCGACCTACCCAGTCCCGAACGGCAGACCTACTCCGCGCCCATCGTGGTGACGGGCCAGCTGTCCTCGGTCGACGAGTTCAAACGCATCGTCCTGCGCGCCAATCCGAACGGCTCGCTGGTGCGCCTGTCGGACGTGGCCCGCCTGGAAATGAGCGGCGCCAACTTCAACATCAACGCCCGCCTGAATGGCGCGCCCTTCTCCGCCATCGCCGTGCAGCTGTCGCTGACCGGTAACGCGCTGCAGACCGCCACCGCCGTGCGCGAGAAGATGGACCAGCTGGCGAAGTACTTCCCGCCCGGCGTGAAGTACACCATCCCTTACGACACTTCTCTGTTCGTCAAGATCTCCATCGAGGAAGTGGTCAAGACCCTGCTGGAAGCGGTGGTGCTGGTGTTCCTCGTGATGTACCTGTTCCTGCAGAATATCCGCTACACGCTGATCCCGACCATCGTCGTGCCGGTGGCGCTGATGGGCACTTTCGCCATGATGCAGGTGTTCGGCTTCTCCATCAATGTGCTGACCATGTTCGGCATGGTGCTGGCGATCGGTATCCTGGTCGACGACGCCATCGTGGTGGTGGAAAACGTCGAGCGCATCATGAGCGAGGAAGGCCTGTCGCCGCGTAACGCCACCCGCAAGGCCATGGGCCAGATCACGGGCGCCATCATCGGCATTACGCTGGTGCTGGTGGCGGTGTTCATTCCGATGGCCTTCTTCGGCGGCGCGGTGGGCGCCATCTACCGCCAGTTCTCGCTGTCGATGGTGTCGGCCATGCTGTTCTCCGCTCTGATGGCGCTGACCCTGACGCCGGCCCTGTGCGCCACCATCCTGCAGCCGGTGGAAGCGGGGCACCACCATGAGAAGAAAGGCTTCTTCGGCTGGTTCAACCGCCGCTTCGCCGTCACCGCCAGCGGCTACCAGGGCGTGATCGGACGCATCCTCAAACGCACGGGCCGCTACATGCTGGTGTTCGCCCTGATCCTGGGCGTGGTGAGCTGGCTGTATATCCGCCTGCCCTCGTCCTTCCTGCCCAACGAAGACCAGGGCTACCTGATCACCAACGTGCAGCTGCCGGCCGGCGCGTCGACCAGCCGCACCCAGGCCGTGCTGAACCAGGTGGAAGGCTACTTCCGCAAGCAACCGGGCGTGGCGCGCACCATCGCCGTGGCGGGCTTCAGCTTCTCCGGCAACGGCCAGAACGCAGGCCTGGTGTTCATTCCGCTGAAGGACTGGAAGGAGCGCGGTTCGGAAGACACGGCGCAGGCGATTGCGCAGCGCGCATTCGGCGCCCTGTCCGGCATCCCGGATGCGATTGTGTATCCGCTGTCGCCGCCGCCGATCCGCGAGCTGGGCAACGCCACCGGCATCACGGCGCGCCTGCAGGACCGCAGCGCGCTGGGACACGACGCGCTGGTCGCCGCCCGCAACCAGCTGCTGGGCCTCGCCGCCAAGAGCGCCGTGCTGAAAGGCCTGCGTCCGGAAGGCCTGGAAGATGCGCCGCAGCTGCAGGTGGATATCGACCGCGAAAAGGCCAATGCACTGGGCGTGAATTTCGCCGACATCAACGCCACGCTGTCCACCGCGCTGGGTTCGACCTATGTCAACGACTTCGCCTCCAGCGGCCGCCAGCAGCGCGTGATCGTGCAGGCCGACGCGCCGCAGCGCCTGCAGCCGGAAGACATCATGAAGCTCAACGTGCGCAGCGCGGCGGGCAGCATGGTCCCGCTCTCCTCCTTCGCGTCCTCGCACTGGATCCAGGGCCCCGTGCAGCTGGTGCGCTACAACGGCTATCCCGCCATCAAGCTGACGGGCGACGCCGCGCCGGGCCGCAGCACGGGCGAGGCGATGGACGAGCTGGAACGCCTGGCGGAACAGCTGCCGCCGGGCTTCGGCATCGAGTGGACCGGCCAGTCGCTGGAAGAAAAGACGTCCGGCTCGCAGGCGCCGATGCTGTTTGCCTTGTCGCTGCTGGCGGCTTTCCTCGTGCTGGCCGCGCTATATGAGAGCGAGACGATTCCCGTCGCCGTGCTGCTGGTGGTGCCGCTGGGCGTGCTGGGCGCGCTGCTGGGCGCCAGCCTGCGCGGGCTGCCGAACGACGTCTACTTCAAGGTCGGCCTGATCGCCATCATCGGCCTCTCGGCCAAGAACGCGATTCTGATCATCGAATTCGCCAAGGACCTGCAGGCGCAGGGCAAAGGCCTGATCGAAGCGACGCTGGAGGCGGTGCACCTGCGTTTCCGCCCCATCATCATGACGTCGCTGGCCTTCATCCTCGGCGTGCTGCCGCTGGTGATCGCCAGCGGCGCCGGCTCCGCCAGCCAGCGCGCCATCGGCACCGGCGTGATGGGCGGGATGATCACCGCGACGGTGCTGGCAGTGTTCCTGGTACCGGTGTTCTTCGTCGTGATCCGCCGCATCTTCAAGGGCAGCGAGCGCCAGCGCAAACTGGCGGCGCATGAACTGAACGATAAACTGATTGATACCCATGATTAAACCCGTCCACACCACAATCGCCGCCGCGCTGGGCGCGGCACTGCTGGCGGGCTGCTCGATGGCGCCGACGTTCCAGCGCCCCGCCGCGCCGGTGGCGGAGGCCTTCCCGGCCGACACCATCGGCGCCGCGTCGAAGACCGGTCCTGTCGCCGCACACGCAGGCGAAGGCACGAAGGCCGCCGTCGACACCGGCTGGCGCGAGTACTTCAGCGAGCCGCGCCTGCAGGAACTGATCGCCGCCGCGCTGGAGCACAACCGTGACCTGCGCACAGCCGCCCTGCGCATGGAGGAAGCGCGCGCGCAGTACGACATCCAGTCAGCCGACCGTCTGCCCAACGTGAATGCCAGCGTGGCGGCCGCCAAGGCCAAGACGCCGGCCTTTCTATCGCCGACAGGCGTGACCACCATCGGCAAGCGCTATGACGTGGGCGTTTCCGTTTCGTCCTTCGAGCTGGACTTCTTCGGCCGCGTAAAAAGCCTGAACGACGCCGCGCTGGCCGCCTATCTGGCCACCGACGAGGCGCGTCAGGCGGCGCAGATCGCGCTGGTGTCCCAGGTCGCACAAGCCTGGTACACCGAGCGCGCCTTCGCCGAGCAGTACGCGCTGGCGCAGCAGACCTACGAGGCGCGCGCCCGCACCTATCAGCTCACGCAGCAGCGTGCGGAAGTGGGCGCCTCGTCCCTGCTCGACCTGCGCTCCAACGAGACGCTGATGGAGACGGCGCGCGCCGCCGCCCTCGCGCTGGCCCGCCAGCGCTCTCAGGCGGAAAACGCGCTGACGCTGCTGGTCGGCCAGCCGCCCGCCGCGGCTGCGACGGCGGCTATGCCAGCAACAGCCGCTGCCGCCGCCGCGGCATCCCCTGCGCCATCTGTCGCATCCGGCGCCGCATCGCTTGCCGTATCCAGCGCCGCCTCGGGCGCCATGCCGAGCGACGCCCGGATCGATGCCATGAGCGCGCTGCCCGAAGGCCTGCCATCCGATCTGCTGGAACGCCGTCCCGACATCCGGGCCGCCGAACAGCGCCTGAAGTCCGCCAACGCCAACATCGGCGCGGCGCGCGCCGCCTTCTTCCCCCGCATCAGTCTCACGGCGGCGCTGGGCAGCAGCAGCCCGTCGCTGGGCGGCCTGTTCGACTCCGGCTCCGGCAGCTGGACGTTTGCGCCGCAGCTGGTGCAGCCCATCTTTGACGCCGGCCGCAACCGCGCCAACCTGTCCCTGAGCGAAGTGCGCAAGGACATCGCCGTGGCCGACTACGAGAAGACCATCCAGACCGCCTTCCGCGAAGTGGCCGACGCCTTGGCCGCCCGTGAGTATCTGGGTGAGCAGGTGGCGGCGCAGCGCGCCGTGCAGGATGCGCAGGCGGACCGTCTGAAGCTGCTGCAACTGCGCCAGGAAAACGGCGTCGCCAGCTCGCTCGACGTGCTGGACGCCCAGCGCGAATTGTTCAGCGCCCAGCAGTCCCTGGTCCAGGCGCGCCTGCTGCGCACCACCAGCGCCATCGACCTGTATCGCGCCCTCGGCGGCGGCCTGAAGTAAGTCCCACCGGCCGGAGCCACCCGCGCTCCGGCCATTCCCCGCACAATGCAGCCGCCCAACTGGCGGTAAAATGGCGGACTCGCCGCCGCCATTCCGCCGCGCCGTTTTTTCGCAGGGTTTGTCAATGCAGTCACCGATTTCCATCCGTCTGGGCGCGCGCGCCCGGCAGCGTATTGCCGCCGAGGGCGTGCAGGCCGCCGATATCGCCATCGTTCCCGCCGCCGCCGGCGGCCCCAAAGGCCTGATCCTGCACGGCGTCGACCGCTGGCTGTTCGGCGACTTCCTGCCGCGCGCCCGGCGCCAGCGGCGCTTCATCGGCGCCTCCATCGGTTCCTGGCGCATGGCCGCTGCCGCCTTCCAGGACCCCGTCGCCGCGCACAAGCGCCTGGCCCACCTGTATGCCAACCAGCGCTATCCCGAGAAGGTGGACGCCGCCTACGTCACCCGCACCTGCCGCGCCCTGCTCGACGAACTGCTGGACGGCCGCGCCGGCGAAGTCGTCTCCCATCCCGAGCACCACCTGTCCGTGCTGACCATCCGTGGCGTAGGTCCGCTGGGACAAACCAATGGCGCCCGCTGGCGCGAAATGGCAGGCTTCCTGCTGGCGGCCATCAGCAACACCGTTTCCCGCAGCCGTCTCGCCGCGTCGATGGAACGCGTGATCTTCCACCACGCGAGCGACAACAGCCAATGGCTGCGCGATGACTTCGACGCCTTCGCCAGCCACTTCGTCGGCCTCTCCGGCGCCAACCTGCGCGACGCGTTGCTGGCTTCCGGCTCCATCCCGCTGGTGCTGGAGGCGGTGTCCGGCATCGCCGGCGCGCCCGAGGGCGCCTACTGGGACGGTGGCCTGATCGACTACCACCTGCACCTGCCCTACCAGCGCGATCCCGGCCTGGTGCTCTACCCGCACTTCAACGACTACATCGTGCCCGGATGGCTGGACAAGTCCATACCCTGGCGCCGCGCCCGCGACGCTGCTTTGGACAACGTGATCCTCGTCTCCCCCTCGCCCGAATTCGTGGCCAGCCTCCCCAACGGCAAGCTCCCCGACCGTAAGGACTTCAAGCACTACGGCCAGGACCACGCCCGCCGCATCCGTGACTGGACCTATGGCATCGGCGAAAGCGAGCGCATGGCCGAAGCTTTTGCCCGCTGGTGCGAGAAGCCCGATCTGAAACAGGCGGCCAGTTTCTAAAGCAGATGATTTATTAGTAAATTATTTATCCGAGGCAAGATTTTTTACCAAAAATCGGCGATACTAGCGACCGCAGTGGTAACGGTAACAAGCCTCGTATTTACTGATCAAATCATCAACGCTCATGAACGCCCTTTCGAACCTCCGCATCGGGACCCGCCTGGCGATCGCTTTCACCATCGTGCTGGTCCTCTCCACCATTTCCACCTGGTTCGCCGTCGATACCGCGCGAGACAACGCCAACGCCACCTCGGCCATGATGAAAGAGCCGCAGACCCGCGCGCGCGCCGCCGCAGACTGGTACACCCAGACCAGCGTCACCATCGCCCGCACCGTCATGCTGGCGCAGACCAGCGACCAGACCCTGGCCACCACTTTTGCGGAAATCATCACCGAAGGCTCGAAAAAGGGCTCAGCCCTCAACAAGCGCGTGGGCGACATGCTCACCACGCCCGAGGAAAAGGAGCTGTACAAGCAGACCCTCGCCGCCCGCGATCAATTCGTCAAGGCCAAGCAGCAGCTGATCGACGCCAACAAGGCGGGTGATATGGCCACCGCCGCCCGCGTCCTCAAGGAATTCACGCCTGCCGCCGACGCCTACCTGGCCGGCGTAGAATCGCTGGTCAAATACGAGCGCAAGATGCTGGACGATATGGCCGCCGACATCGAAGCGTCGACCGCGCGCCGCATGCGCCTGAGCATCCTGCTCGGCGTGCTGCTGGTGGGCCTGGGCGGCGCCTGCTCCTTCCTCATCACGCGCAGTATCACGGGACCGCTGGGCAAGGCGGTCGATGTCGCCAGCACCGTCGCTTCCGGCGACCTGACCACCGAATTCGCCCCGCCCACGCAGGATGAAGTGGGCGACTTGATGCGCGCCCTGCGCGGCATGAACGACTCGCTGAGCAAAGTGGTGGGCGAAGTCCAGCAGGGCACCGTCGCCATCTCGCAGGCCTCGGGCGAAATCGCCGCCGGCAACCACGACCTGTCAAAACGCACCGAGCAGCAAGCCAGCTCGCTGGAAGAAACGGCGTCCTCGCTGGAAGAACTGACGGCCACCGTCAAGCAGAACGCCGACAACGCGCGCCAGGCCAACCAGCTGGCGCAGAACGCGTCCGGCGTGGCGGAGCGCGGCGGCGCCATCGTCAGCCAGGTGGTGGACACCATGGGCGCCATCGACACCTCGGCCAAGAAGATCGTGGACATCATCGCCGTCATCGACGGCATCGCCTTCCAGACCAACATCCTGGCCCTGAACGCGGCCGTGGAAGCGGCGCGCGCCGGCGAACAGGGACGCGGCTTCGCCGTGGTGGCGACGGAAGTGCGCAATCTGGCCCAGCGCTCGGCCAGCGCGGCCAAGGAGATCAAGGCGCTGATCGACGATTCGGTGCAGCAGGTGGGCCTGGGCGCCACCCTGGTCGAGCAGGCCGGCGGCACCATGGACGAAGTGGTGGCTGCCGTGCGCCGCGTGACCGACATGATGGGCGAGATCACCGCCGCCAGCGTCGAGCAGAGCGCGGGCATCGATCAGCTGAATCAGGCCGTGGGCGAAATGGACCAGGTCACCCAGCAGAACGCCGCCTTGGTGGAGCAAGCCGCCGCCGCCGCCGCCAGCATGGAGCAGCAGGCGGCCCGGCTGGCCGAAGCGGCCGCCGGATTCCGTCTCACGTCCGGCCCTGCGCATGGCCGGATGCTGATGTCCAGCGCTGCGGCGCCGGTGCGAGAAAGCGTTCTAAGCCTCCAATGCAACACATGATAGTGACTGCATAAATTTACATTTCCCCGCCTTTTGATTCGGCGCATACTATTCCCAGAGGGTAGGATGCGCCGAATTTTCTATGGGGGACACCATGAATTTTCTGTCACAGATGCGGATCACCAAACGGCTCGCGCTCGGCTTCGGGATAGTCCTGCTGCTGTCGGTGATCGCCACTGCCTTCGCTTTGGTGAACGCGCGCGCCAATGCCGCCGCCACCAAGCAGATGATGGCCCAGCCGCTGGCCAAGGAGCGCCTCGTCTCCGACTGGTATGTGCTGATCTACTCCGCCATCGCGCGCACGGCCATGATCTCCCGCAGCACCGACGAAACCCTGCCCACCGTCTTCGCCGACGTCATCGCCGAGAGCATCAAGCACGGTGGTGAGCTGATGGACCAGATTAAACCCCTGCTGGCCAGCAGCGAAGAAAAGGCCATGTTCGACAACATCGTCAGCCTGCGCAACAAGTACCAGGCCGGCAAGGCCGCCGTCATGAGCGCGCGCAAGGCGGGCGACACGGCCGAAGCCGAGCGCCAGTTCAAGGACAACTTCTCCCCCGCCGCCGACGCCTACCAGAACAAGGTCAAGGACCTGCTGGCGGCGCAGCGCAAGGCCATCGACGACACGGCGCACGCCATCGAAGCAGCCAATGACCGCAGCAACATGCTGCAGGTGCTGCTGTCGGTGTTGCTGATCGCCTTTGGCGTGCTGGCCTCATGGGTCATTTCACGCTCCATCACGGTGCCGCTGCAGACGGCGCTGGGCGTGGCCACCAAGGTCGCCGGCGGCGACTTGAGCACGCGCTTCGACCAAGTGCCCACCAGCTGCGAAATCGGCTCCCTGATGCGGGCGCTGAAGGGCATGAACGACTCGCTGCACCATGTGGTGAGCGAGGTGCAGATGGGCACTCACACCATCGCCACCGCCTCCAGCCAGATCGCCTCAGGCAATCAGGACCTGTCCAACCGCACCGAGGAGCAGGCCAGCTCGCTGGAGGAAACGGCGTCCTCGATGGAAGAGCTGACGTCCACCGTGCGCCAGAACGCGGAAAACGCGCGCCAGGCCAACCAGCTGGCGCAGGCCGCATCGGAGGTGGCGGAAAAAGGCGGCAACATCGTGGGACAGGTGGTCGATACCATGGGCAGCATTGACGCTTCGGCCAAGAAGATCGTGGACATCATCGGCGTCATCGACGGCATCGCCTTCCAGACCAATATCCTGGCGCTGAATGCGGCGGTGGAGGCGGCGCGCGCCGGTGAACAGGGACGCGGCTTTGCCGTTGTGGCGTCCGAGGTGCGCAATCTGGCGCAGCGCTCGGCCAACGCGGCCAAGGAGATCAAGGAATTGATCGGCAATTCTGTGGAACAGGTGGACATCGGCTCGAAGCTGGTGCAGCAGGCCGGGAACACCATGGGCGAAGTGGTGAGCAGCGTGCGGCGCGTGACCGACATCATGGGCGAGATCACCTCCGCCAGCAGCGAGCAGACTATCGGCATCGAGCAGGTGAATACGGCGATCACGCAGATGGATCACGTCACGCAGCAGAACGCGGCGCTGGTGGAAGAAGCGGCGGCAGCGGCGGCCAGCATGCAGGAGCAGGCGGCCAAGCTGGCGGAAGTGGCGTCCCAGTTCAAGCTGGGCGATGAGGCGCCAGCAGTCCGCACCATCGCACCGCAGCGCGCCGCCGTTACCGCGCCGGCACAAGCCGCGGCACGGCCGGCCCGCGCGCCTGCTCCGGCGCCGAAACGGCTGACAGCGCAGGCGCCCGCCCGCTCAGGCTCCAAGCCCGCTACCGTGGGCGGCGAGCAGGATTGGGAAGAGTTCTAGCCGGGCCGCGTCAGGCATTCAGGAACATCTGCTGCAGATCATTCAGGAAGCGCTGGCCCAACTCCGTCGGACGGATGATGGTGTGGTCGCGGAACAGCAGGCCCTTGGCCTCCGCTTCGTTCAGCGTCTTCTCGATCGCGTTCAGGCCCATGCCGGTGCGTTCGTAGAACAAACGCGGATCGAAGCCTTCATGCAGGCGCAGTGTGTTGAGCATGAACTCAAAGCCCATGTCATCGCGCGCGATCTCGTATTCCTCCTGCACCGGCGCGCCCATCTTCACCTGCTCCATGTAAGCCTTGGGCTGCTTGTAGCGCGCCTGACGCAGAATACGGTGAGGGAAGGACAGCTTGGAATGCGCACCCGCTCCCACGCCGATGTAGTCGCCGAATTCCCAGTAGTTCAGATTGTGCCGCGCGCGCTTGCCCGGCTGGGCATAGGCTGACACCTCGTACTGGCCGTAGCCCTGCGCGGCCGTCAGCTCCGCGATCATGTCCTGCATGTCAGCGCTGGCGTCGTCGTCCGGCAGCGCTGGCGGATACTTGGCGAACAGCGTGTTCGGCTCCATCGTCAAGTGATACAGCGACAGGTGCGGCGGTTTGAACGACATCGCTGTCTCCAGGTCCTGGCGCGCTTCCTCCAGCGTCTGCGAAGGCAGCGCGTACATCAGGTCCAGATTGAAGTTGTCGAAGTTGGCCAGCGCGATTTCAATCGCGCGTTTCGCTTCGTTGTCGTCATGGATGCGGCCCAGCGCCTTCAGGTGGCGCGGGTTGAAGCTCTGGATGCCGATCGACAGGCGGTTGACGCCGCTGGCGCGATAGGACTTGAACTTCTCCGCCTCGAAGGTGCCGGGATTGGCCTCCATCGTGATCTCGGTATCCGGCTCCAGCGGCAGCAAGGTGCGGACGTCCGACATCAGCCGGTCCAGGCCCGCCGCCGACATCAGGCTGGGCGTGCCGCCGCCGATGAAGATGGTGTGGATCTTGCGGCCCCAGATCAGAGGCAGCGCCATCTCGATATCGGCGCGCACCGCGTCCAGATATTCCTGCTCGGGGAAGGCGCCGCCCTCCTTCGCCTCATGCGAATTGAAGTCGCAGTAAGGGCACTTGCGCACGCACCAGGGGAAGTGGATGTACAGCGACAGCGGCGGCAGCGCCGTCAGATTCAGCGAACCCGCTTGCAGATACTTGAGCGCCGCACCAGCCGCATCGCCCAATTGCGCCGCATTGCCCGCAGCATCGGCTGGATTGGACGGGCCGCTGCTGACAGCAGGCGCACCGGGACGGACGATTTTAATCGGGATCATTTCAGCTTCTCTACCAATGCGCGCAGGGCCTGGCCACGATGGGACATGGCGTTCTTTTCATCGGATGCCAGCTCGGCCACGCACTTGCCCAGCGACGGAATGAAGAAATGCGGATCGTAGCCGAAGCCACCGTTGCCACGCGCGGTGGCGATGATCTCGCCGTTCCAGCGGCCGTCCGCGATCACCGGCTGCGGGTCGTCGGCATGGCGCACGAAGACCAGCACGCAGTAGTAGTAAGCCGATTTGTCGGCATGCGCAGCCAGGTCCGCGATCAGCTTTTCGCTGTTACGCGCGTCCGACTTCGGCTCGCCCGCGTAGCGCGCCGAGTACACGCCGGGCGCGCCGCCCAGCGCATTGACGCAGACGCCCGAATCGTCCGCCAGCGCGGGAAGACCGGTCAGCCGTGCGGCGTGACGGGCTTTTTCCAGCGCGTTTTCCACGAAGGTGTGATGCGGCTCTTCCGCTTCGGGCACATTGAATTCGCCCTGGGCGTGAACGGAAAAACCAACCGTGGACAGCAGTTCGTTGAATTCTTTGAGCTTGCCAGCGTTGTTGGAAGCGAGGACGAGGCGTTGAGTCATGATCATAATGGCAATGGTGGACGATGCCCGCGTTGCGGGCGCCGCCATTGTAAACCTTTTGCCGCAGGGACGCCCCGCCGTCCCATCGCGCCAAACCTTGCTCAGCCGGGAATGGCTTCGCTGGCCACCCGGCGCAGTTTATCGAGCAAATCGAGGGAATCGCGTTTGATGCGCCTGCGTGCAAACAGCCGGTCGGCCAGGCGGCCTATCGGACTGGCAAAGTGGTACTCCAGCGTTCGCACAAAGCGCGTGCCGCTGTCCACCTCCAGGCACTCGTAGGTGACGAGCAGCTCCAGGCCATATTTTCCCCGCGCCCTCGCTTTCCAGCTGCGTTGCGGCACGTGGTCCACTACGTCCCAGCTCAAACGCCCTGCACGGCTGCTGTCGTACTCGAACGAGCAGCCTGCCGGAACAGGTCCGGCCGGCCCTGTTGTCGTCACGGGATAGGGATGCCATTCGTGCCAGCGCGTCACGGTGCGCACGTAGTCCAGAACCTGCTCCGGCCGACGGCCGATCTCAACGTGATTCTGTACCCGCACCACTGCTGGTGATTCCCGGTACAGCGTGCCCAGGACCCAATCCCACAGCGGAAAGGTCACGTTGAAATTCACCGTCTGCATCAGGTCCCGCCTGTGGTGCACTGCATGATGCTTGCGCATATGGCGCACCCAGAGCAAACGCGAAACAGGATGATCGTCGGGAAAATGCTCGCAGGCGTGAAGGACCTCATAGCCAAGATAGCCGATCAGCAGACCGCCAAAGAACAGCGACACTACGTTGCGGTTCAGCGCTTCGAGCAGCAGCCATCCCAGCAGCATCACGACCGTGGCCACGACGATCAGCCAGGCGGGGAACAGGATCACCCGCCAATCGCGCAGGGACTCGAAAGTCATCTGCCCATCGGCGAAGAAGCTGTGATGGTCGCCCGTATGCCGCTGGTAGAACATGCGAGCCCAGGCGCGCCGGTGGTGGCCCAGATACCTGTGCGTCACATATTCGATCCCGTTGTAGCACACCAGCGCCAGCGGCACCGTCAGCCACTGAAGGGGCTGGACGTCCGTGGCACGGCTCCAGAAAAAGCCGATGGCGGCAATGCCGAACAGCAGTACGAAGCCGCCATGCAGCCACACGTTGTAACGCGGGTGGATGGCGGCGCGATAGCGCGCGCGGAAGGGCTGGGGATCGTAGGACATGGGAGCACCCGTGTTGTCATGGATGCATCCATCATAGGCTTTGCAGTATTATTTGAATAATGGATATTTCTGAAGAGCTTTATTCATGATCTCGAATTTGCGCCAACTCGATCTGAACCTGCTTCTTGTCTTCGACGCCCTGATGCAGGAGCAGAACCTGTCGCGGGCGGCCCTGCGCCTGCACATGAGCCAACCAACCGTCAGCAATGCGCTGTCGCGCTTGCGCGAGCAGCTGGGCGAGCCGCTGTTCACCCGCACGGCGCGCGGCATGGTGCCTACGGCGCAAGCGCATCTGATCCACGGGCCGGTGCGCCAGGCCCTGCATCTGCTGCAGGCGGGACTGGGCAAGCAGGATGTACTGAACCCGGCCGCCGATCTGGTCTTCCGCATCGCCATGAACGACTATGGGCTGGCCAGCTTTCTGCCGCACGCGTTTGCGCATCTGAAATCGCTGGCGCCGCATATCGTGTTGTCCGTGCAGCGCGACGATGCGGAGTCCATTCCCAAGCGGCTCGCCACGGGAGACCTGGATCTGGCCTTCGACTATCTGCATTTTGATGATCCAGACCTGCGCTACTAGCCCTTGCGCGAAGAGCAGCTGGTCGTGATCGCATGCGCCGGACATCCCGCCCTGCTGGACGGGCTGACGCTGGAGCGCTATCAGGCCTGCCAGCACGTGGCGGTCCAGCCGCGCTCCAATCGCGGATCGCCGCTGGAAATCGTGCTGGGGTCGGCCAAGGTGCGGCGGCAGGTGGTGCTGTATGTGCCCGACTATCTGCCGATTCCGGCCATCGTGGCGCAGTCCGAACTACTGGGGACCGTGCCACTGGGATTGGCGCAGTTTTTCGCGGCCAGCTATCCGCTGCAGATCCTGCCGCTGCCGCTGGAAATCCAGCCGGTCCAGGTGAGCCTCATCTGGCACCGGCAGCAGGACATGGCGCCCAGCCTGCGCTGGCTGCGCGAACAGATGGTCCGGCTTACAGCAAGCCGAGCGCCTGCTTCTGCAGCTTGATCAAGTCGGCGATGCCGGCCTGCGCCAGATCGAGCAGGCGGTTCATGCCGGCGCGGTCGAAGGCGGCGCCTTCCGCCGTGCCCTGCACTTCGATGAAGTGGCCAGCCTCGGTCATCACCACGTTCATGTCGGTATCGCAGCCCGAATCCTCGACGTAGTCCAGGTCCAGCACGGGCATGCCCTGGTAGACGCCAACCGAAATCGCCGCCACAAAGTGCTTCAGCGGGATGGCGGGAATCGCTTCACGCGCCACCAGTTTGGAGAAGGCGTCATAGGCCGCCACCATGGCGCCCGTGATGGACGCCGTGCGCGTGCCGCCATCGGCCTGAATCACGTCGCAGTCCAGATGCAGGGTGCGCTCGCCAAACGCTTCCAGGTCGAAGGCGGCGCGCAGCGAACGGCCGATCAGGCGCTGGATTTCCTGCGTGCGGCCGGTCTGCTTGCCGCGCGCCGCTTCGCGGTCCATGCGGCTGTGGGTGGAACGGGGCAGCATGCCGTATTCCGCCGTCAGCCAGCCCTGCCCTTTACCCTTCAAAAAGCCGGGCACTTTTTCTTCGATGCTGGCGGTGCAGATCACCTTGGTGTCGCCGCATTCGATCAGCACCGAGCCTTCGGCGTGCTTGGTATAGTCGCGGGTCAGACGCAGGGTGCGCAGCGCATCGACGGCGCGGCCGCTTGGACGGGATTCAAAAGTCATACAGTTCCTTTACGTTTTCAAGATTTGAGAATTTGCGAAGATTTTTCGATCGCGCCGCGGATCTCGGCGATGGCTTTTTCGATTTCGTCTTCATCGAAGGCGTCCACCTCCTGCGCCGGTTCCAGTTCCATCGGCTCGGTGGGCAGGTTGTCCAGCTCCGGCGGCGTGGTGGGATTGATGGTGGTGCTGAGCAGATTGTCCGGCAGCGCCTCGGTCGAAATCACGGTCGAAGTGTCGAGGGCCGTCACCGTGCTCACGCTGTCGGCCACTGAGCTGCCCTGCCACATGATGGCCAGCGCCGTCGCGTTGTCGCTGGTTTCGCCGGCGCGGGCCAGGGCCTTGTGCAGCAGCTCCGGCACGGCGCGCACCACCGTCTGCGAGGCCAGCGCGCGCGCCATTTCATCGTCCGGCACCACGGCCCACAGGCCGTCGGAGCACAGCAGCATATGGTCGCCGGGCAGCAGGCCAGCGTGGGTCGACACTTCCACCTTCGGCAGCGCGCCCGCACCCAGGCAGTTATAGAGCTTGTTGCGGTCGGGATGGGTCATGCGCTCGGCGGGCGATATCTGGCCTTTGGCGATCAGGTTTTCCACGTGCGAGTGGTCGCGCGTGCGCGCCAGCACCTGGCCGTTGCGCATCCAGTACAGGCGCGAATCGCCGCAGTGGGCCCAGGTGGCCGTGTTGTGCTGAATGAGGCAGGCGACGACGGTGGTGCGCGGCGTCTCCGGCAGGTTGTGCACGGCGCGGTAGCGGTGGATGTCCTGGTGCGCCGCCATGAAGGCCGCTTCCAGGAAGCGCTCCGGCTTTTTCACATAGGGCATGGCCTGCTGTTGGAACAGCGAGGAGATGGTCTGCAGGGCGATGGTGGCGGCGATCTCGCCGCGCAGATGGCCGCCCATGCCGTCGGCCAGCACCAGAAGCAGCGCGTCGCGGGTGAAGCAGTAGCCCATGCGGTCCTGGTTGACCTTGCGGCCGCCGATGTGGCTTTCCTGATACACGGAGAATTGCATGTCCAGTCTTCCTCAAAAGGGCTACTGCAGGGTGTCCGGGCCGGCGGCCTTGGCGCGGCCCAGGCCCAGGCGGCCTGCCAGGCCACGTAAGCCGCCGCTGATCTTTTCCAGGGCGCCGGTCGGCTCGGCCGCCGTGGCGGGCGCCGACACGACCGTCGCCGCCAGCACCTTCTGCAGGGCGAACACGCTTTGCGGACGGGCCAGCGGGTCGATTTCCAGGCAATCCCTCACCAGCTTCACCAGCTCGGCGGAATACTGGCCATCGAGCTTGGCGAAATGCTCCGCCATTTTATCCTCAGTGCGGCGCTGGTCGGCCGGCTGTGGCGGCGATCCGACCATGCAGGCGAACATGGACGCGCCGATGCTGTAGATATCCGACCACGGTCCCAGCCCGCCCGTCTTGGAATACAGCTCGGGTGGGGCGAAGCCGGGGGTGTACATGGGCGTCAGCTTGGGCATATCGTTGTTGACGGTCTGCCGCGCCGCGCCAAAGTCCAGCAACATGGGCGTGCCGTCCGTGCGCAGGTAGATGTTGGCGGGCTTCAGGTCCAGGTGCAGCAGCTTGTTGGCGTGGACTTCGCGCAGGCCCTTCAGCACCTGGGTGAAGATCTGGCGGATAAAGGGCTCGCCCAATTTGCTGCCCTTCACGCGCTGGCGCTGGATCTGCTCCTGCAGGGAGTGGCCCGATTCGTAGGCCATCACCATATAGACCGTGTCGTGGGCGCGGAAGAAATTCAGCACCCGCACCACGTTGGGGTGGGAAATGCGGGCCAGCGCCCGGCCCTCCTCGAAGAAGCATTTGAGGCCGATGCGGAAGATCGGCAGATTGGACTTGGAAATGGCGGGCACCATCTCGCCCTCCTGGCGCAGGGCCAGTGAGCTGGGCAAATATTCCTTGATCGCCACCGCCGCGCCCTCGGCGTCATACGCCAAGTAAACAATACTGAACCCACCGGACGCAATTTTCTTTACAATGCGATATCCAGCAATTTCCAGGCCATCCGGCAATGGGGCGTTATTTTGTGCAGCCATAGATTTCCTCGCCTCAACAACCGGATTGTGTGGATAAATCACTGTTTTGTAAAGATTATTAAATCGGGGATATCCTTTGAGCATTTCCAGCATGACAGGCTACGCGGTCGCCACGAGTGAGAGCGCGGCGGGCACTTTGACGATCGAAATCAAGAGCGTCAACTCCCGCTTTTTAGACCTGCAGTTTCGAATAAACGACGATTTACGGGCGCTGGAACCCGACTTGCGCGCGGCGATCATGGCTGCCATCACGCGCGGCAAGGTCGAGTTGCGCCTGAGTTTCGGCCGCAAGGCTGCAACCGCCGGGAGCCAGGCGCTGAATCTGCCGTTATTGAGCGAATTGCAACGACTGCAATCCGAAGTGAGCCAGCATTTCCCCGGCGCCCAGGCCATGAGCATGGCCGAGCTGCTGCGCTGGCCCGGCGTGATCGAGGAGGCGCAGATCGGCCAGGAGTCGCTGCAGGCCGACGTGGCCGCCCTCACCGCCCGCACGGTGCAGGCCTTCGTCGCCAGCCGCCAGCGTGAAGGCGCGGCGCTGGAGACGATGCTGGTTTCGCGCATCGAGGCCATGGAAGGCATCGTCAAGCGCATCACGCCGCTGATTCCGCAGGTGGTGGCGGCCTTCCAGCAAAAGGCCGTGGAGCGCATGCAGGATGCGCTGGGCCTGGCCTGCCAGGGCTCCAATTCCGCCCTGTCGCGCCAGGATGCGCTGGAGCGGATTCGCCAGGAAGTGATCCTGTACGGTATCCGTATCGACGTGGCTGAGGAATTGGGCCGCCTGTCGGCGCACCTGACGGAGACGCGCCACATCCTGAAAAAAGGCGGCCAGGTCGGCAAGCGCCTGGATTTCATGATGCAGGAGCTGAACCGCGAAGCCAACACGCTGGGCGCCAAGGCTTCGGTCAAGGAGCTGGCCGATGCGTCGATGGAACTGAAGCTCCTGATCGAGCAGATGCGCGAACAGGTGCAGAACCTGGAATAAGCCCGCTTACAGCAGCTGGTTCAGCTTCGCCACGTGGATGTCGGCATGGGGGCCGAGCGCCTGGACCAGCTCATTGAAATGCGGCGTCGCCTCGTGCTGCGCCAGCGCCTCGGCGTCGCGCCACGCTTCCAGCATCGTGAAGCGGGCGGAATCGGCCAGATCCCCATGCAGGTCATAACGCAGGCAGCCCGCTTCGGCGCGGCTGGGCGGCACAACGCGCTCCAGCGCGGCGCGCACGAGGGCTTCCTTGCCCGGCTTGGCGGCGATGGTGGCGACGATGATCAGGTCTTTCATGGCATTTCCCGTGCTGTGGATCGAAACCTCAACAGTGGGGCCGGCTGATACAAAACACAAGCCCTGCGTCCCGCCGCCGCTATCTGCGCTATTATCAATCCATCCATTTTTCGGGAGGATGGCATGGCGAAGGCGGGCGAGGTGCGGGTGGGGATCGGCGGCTGGGATTTTGCGCCATGGCGCGAGACTTTCTATCCCCAGGACGTATCGGTGAGGCGGCAGCTGGAATATGCCAGCCGCCAGCTCACCAGCATCGAGATCAACGGCACCTTCTACCGCAGCGCCAAGCCGGAGCATTTTGCCTCCTGGGCGGAGCAGACGCCGGACGATTTTGTGTTTTCCGTCAAAGCCAGCCGCTTTGCCACCAACCGCAAGGTGCTGGGTGAGGCGGGCGAGTCCATCGAGCGCTTCATGCAGAGCGGGCTGACGGAACTGGGCGACAAGCTCGGTCCCATCCTGTGGCAACTGGCCGCCACCAAGAAATTCAATCCCGACGATCTGGAGGCCTTCTTCAAGCTGCTGCCTGCCAAGCTGGGCACGCGCAAGCTGCGCCATGTGCTCGATGCGCGGCATGAAAGCTTCATGTGTCCCGAGTATCTGGCGCTGGCCCGCCGCCACAAGATCGCCACGGTGTTCACGGATTCGCCCAAATATCCCTCCTTTGCCGATGTGACGGGCGAGTTTGTCTATGCGCGTCTGATGAATGCACAGACCGAAGTTGAAACCGGCTATACCAAGCCCGCCCTGAAGACATGGGCCGAAGCGGCCCGGCAATGGCAATCCGGCGATCTGCCTGCCGAGCTGCCCTACGTCGAATCCGGCAAAGCCAGCACCAAGGAGCGCGCCGTCTTCATCTACTTCATCAATGGTGCGAAGGAACGCGCCCCGGCTGCTGCCCAGCACGTCATTGAATTGCTCGAATAGCAATTCGATTTGAATACCACCCGTTGCTCTTGGTAAAATAACTCTTTGGGCGACAGAGTTGCCCGCAGACGTTAGCGAAAGATAAACATGAGCCAACTTCCCGCCTTCTCCGGCAGCCTGTTCATGGTGGTGGCGCCTTCCGGCGCCGGCAAGTCGACCCTGGTCAACGCCCTGCTGGCGCAGGAACCCAGCATCAAGCTGTCGATTTCCACCACCACCCGCGCCCCGCGCCCCGGTGAGACCCACGGCAAGGAATACTATTTCACGACGGCGGAAGATTTCGTCGCCCGCGCCCAGGCCGGCGAGTTCCTGGAATGGGCTGAAGTGCACGGCAATTACTACGGCACTTCGCGCATCATGGTGGAACAACAGATGAAGTCGGGCACCGACGTCCTGCTGGAAATCGACTGGCAGGGCGCGCGCCAGGTGAAAAAGCTGTTCCCGCAAGCGGCCGGCATCTTCATCCTGCCGCCCTCGATCGCCGCCCTGGAAGAGCGCCTGAAGAAGCGCGCCACCGACGAACCGCACGTGATCACGCGCCGCGTCCTGGCCGCCGGGGGTGAAATCGCCCACGCTCCCGAGTTCGAGTATGCTATTATCAACGAAGAATTCTCGGTCGCCCTGTCCGAGCTGACAGCGATTGTCCGTGCGGCCCGTTGCCGTTTCGCGCAACAAGCGGCCCGCAACGCCGAGCTGTTCTCCCAGCTGGGCATCCACGCCGAATAAGCCAATACTTAAGCATTAAGCAAATACACAAGATTTAGGAGTTATAGATGGCCCGTATCACTATTGAAGATTGTCTGAAAAACGTCCCCAACCGTTTCCAGCTGACCCTGGCCGCAACCTATCGCGCCCGCCAGCTGCTGCAAGGCCATACCCCGAAAGTGGAAGCCAAGGACAAGCCAACCGTCGTCGCCCTGCGTGAAATCGCCGCCGGCAAGGTCGGTCTGGAAATGCTGAAAAAGGTCCCCATGTAAGTTGGGACCAGCGCTCCCTGCAGTGAGAATGTTGTACGGACGATGATCAGTCCCTGCTAGTATTGAGACATTCCTACCGCAACGGAACGCGACACGTATGAACCTGACTTCTGCCGATACTCCCATCACCGGCAACAAGCCCGCCAGCCGGGCCAAACGTTCGGATTCCACGCCGGGTGCAGCCGCATCCGGCGGTGTTGCAAGCACACCTTCTGTAAGCACGCCCGTTCCCGTCTCCACTTCGTCCCTGGCCGCACCGCCTTCCGCCATACCGGCAAGCGTCGCTTCCGTCACCCATCTGACGGAAAAGCTGGCCGAGTACATGAATCCCGCCGACCTGAAAAAGGTCAAGGAAGCCTATCGCTTCTCGGACGAGATGCATCTGGGCCAGGTGCGCAAGTCGGGCGAGCCTTATATCTCGCATCCGATCGCGGTGGCCGAGATCTGCGCCGACTGGAAGCTGGACGCCCAGGCCATCATGGCCGCCCTGCTGCACGATGTGATGGAAGATCAGGACGTCAAGAAGGATGAACTGATCGAGCGCTTCGGCGCGCCCGTCGCCAGCCTGGTGGACGGTCTGTCCAAGCTGGAGAAGATCGAGTTCCAGAGCCAGATCGAGGCGCAGGCGGAAAACTTCCGCAAGATGCTGCTGGCCATGGCCTCGGACGTGCGCGTCATCCTCATCAAGCTGGCCGACCGCCTGCACAATATGCGCACGCTGGACGTGATGGCACCGGCCAAGAAGGCGCGCATCGCCAAGGAGACGATGGAGGTCTACGTCCCCATCGCCCACCGCCTGGGCCTGAACAATATCTACCGCGAGCTGCAGGACCTGTCCTTCTGCCACCTGTACCCGACGCGCTACAAGGTGCTGTCGAAGGCGGTGAAGGCGGCGCGCGGCAACCGACGCGAGGTGGTGAAGAAGATCCTCGAGGCGGTGAAGAATACGCTGTCCATGGCCAGCATCGAGGCCGAAGTCTATGGCCGCGAAAAGACCCTGTACGGCATCTACAAGAAGATGCGCAGCAAGCACCTGACCTTCTCCCAGGTGCTGGACGTGTACGGCTTCCGCGTCGTGGTGGACGACTTCCAGAACTGCTATGTGGCGCTGGGCACACTGCACTCGCTGTACAAGCCCATGCCGGGCAAGTTCAAGGATTACATCGCGATCCGCAAGCTGAATGGCTACCAGTCGCTGCACACGACGCTGATCGGCCCTTACGGCACGCCCGTCGAATTCCAGATCCGCACCACGGAAATGCACCGCACCGCCGAATCGGGCGTGGCCGCGCACTGGCTGTACAAGAACGGCGAAGCGAATATGTCGGACCTGCAGCAGCGCACCCACGCCTGGCTGCAGTCGCTGCTCGACATCCAGCAGCAGACGGGCGACTCGGCCGAGTTCCTGGAACACGTCAAGGTCGACCTGTTCCCCGACTCGGTCTATGTGTTCACGCCCAAGTCCAAGATCATCGCCCTGCCGCGCGGCGCGACGCCGATCGACTTCGCCTACGCCATCCACACGGGCATCGGCGACCATACGGTGTCGGTGGTGATCAACAATGAAGCGGCCTCGCTGCGCACGGAGCTGCGCAATGGCGACATCGTGGAAATCGTCACCGATTCCTCTTCGCGCCCGAGCCCGACCTGGCTGTCCTTTGTCCGCACGGGCAAGGCGCGTTCGGCGATCCGCCATCATCTGCGCACCATCAACCTGCCAGAGTCGATCAAGCTGGGACACCAGCTGCTGGGACAGGCGCTGAGCAGCCTTGGCCTGAGCCCCGAGCTGGAAGACCATCTGACCGAGCGCCTGCTGAACGAATCGAGCGCCAAGTCGCTGGACGAGCTGTATGCCGACATCGGCATCGGCAAGCGCATGGCGGCCCTGGTGGCGCGGCATATCTTCGGCCTGCGCGGCGGCGAATCGGCCAGCGCGCCGGTGGACCACAACAGCGCGCACGAGCTGGACCCCGTCACCATCTGCGGCAGCGAGGGCGTGTCCGTGCAGCTGGGCCAGTGCTGCCTGCCGATTCCCGGCGATGCCATCATCGGCCAGCTGCGGCGCGACCAGGGCCTGCTGGTGCATACCTGCGACTGCACCATCGCCAAGCGGCAGAAGGCCAAGGAGCCGGACCGCTGGATCGCCGTCAAGTGGGGCACGGAGCTGAACCGCCGCTTCGACAGCCGCATCAAGCTGCTGATCAATAACGAAAAGGGCATCCTGGCCCGGGTGGCGGCGGAGATCGGCGAATCGGACGCCAACATCACCTATGTTGGCATGGACGAGGACAAGGAACATGTCTTGCACCAGCTGCGCTTCACTATTCAGGTGAAAGACCGCGTGCATCTGGCTGGCCTGTTGCGCAATGTGCGCCGTGTGGCGGGCGTCAACCGCGTGCTGCGCGAACGCAGCTGATCAGGCCAATCAGGCCGGGCTTGGCGCCGGGTAGCTCACTTCCAGCACTTCCAGCTCATCCACACCCTGCGGCGTCTGCAGGGTGATCAGGTCGCCCTCGCGCGCCTTGGTCAGCGCGCGCGCCACGGGCGCGATCCAGCTGATTTTTCCCTTCAGCGGGTCCATTTCGTCGATGCCGACGATCGTGATGGTGCGCTCCTCGCCCGCGTGGTTGGCATAGGTAACAGTGGCGCCGAAGAAGATCTGGTCGCTGCCATGGTGCACGCTGGGGTCGACCACGGCCGCCAGGTCCAGGCGCTTGGTGAGGAAACGGATGCGGCGGTCGATTTCGCGCAGGCGGCGCTTGCCGTAGATGTAATCGCCGTTTTCCGAGCGGTCGCCATTGGAGGCGGCCCAGTGCACGACTTTCACCACCTCCGGCCGCTCGACGTCGATCAGCTGCAGCAACTCATCCTTGATGCGCTGGTAGCCCAGGGGAGTGATGTAGTTTTTCGAGCCGGGCGGGATCGCCAAAGCCGCCGCAGCGGCTTCGTCATCCTCGTCCTGGTCCGATTCTTTTACAAATGCCTTGTTCATACGGCTATTGTACCGCCCCGATCCATTTTTCACGTATCATCGGCGGTACAACACGAGACGTTTCCGATGAAACCTTTGCACCGCTTGCGGCACTGGCTACTGGCGCCGCTGGTCTACGCCGCCGCCCTGTTCCTCCTGCTGGAGGACTGGCTGTGGGACCTGGGCGCCCGCCTGACGGCACGGATGGCCGCCTGGCCGCCCTTGCGCGCGCTGGAAGACTGGCTGCGCCGCCTGCCGGCCGCCGCCGCGCTGGCCGTGTTCGCCCTGCCGGCCCTGCTGCTCCTGCCCGTCAAGCTGCTGGCCTTGTTCGCCATCGCCCGCGGCCATGCCTTGTGGGGATTGCTGGTGATCGTCGTGGCCAAGGTGGCCGGAGCGGCCGTGGTGGCGCGCATCTACCTCATCACGCGCCCCGCCCTGCTGACTATCCGCTGGTTTGCCGCCCTGCTGGGCTGGTTCCTGCCGCTCAAGGAGCGCTGGATCGGCCGCCTGCGCGCCAGCGCCGCCTGGCTGCGGCTGCGGGCGCTGGCTGACGCGCTGCGGGGCTGGTGGCCCAGGCCGTCCGTACCCCGGCTGCGTCCGCGCCTGCTGCGGCTGATGCGCCGCTTCGCCGCCTTCTGGCGCGACGCGCGCCGCCGGCACGAATAACGATATAAACGGTTTATCCCATATTCATGAGCGCAATCCCCAACTCCAGGCGCAACACCATCTCCGGCACACCCGGCCTGCTCTACCAGTTCGAGCGCCAGCCGGACGGCGGCATCTCCTTCCCCCATCTGAGCGACGGCTGCACTGCACTGCTGGGCGTGACGGCGCATGAGCTGCAAACAGAGCCGGCGCGCTTCCTGCACCTGCTGCTGGCGGACGACCGCCGCTCCTATCTGGACGCCATGCAGGCCTCGGCCGCCACCCTGGGCAGCTGGAACTGGGAAGGCCGCATCTGGATCGACGCCTGGAAGGACGTCAAGTGGATCAACCTGCGCGCGACCCCGCACGCGCTGCCCGGCGGCGGCGTGCGCTGGGACGGCATCATGACCAATATCACGGAGAGCAAGCTGGAACAGCTGGAGGTGCGCGATTCGCGCGCCCGCCTGGCCGAGCTGACCGACCACATCGAAAAGGTCAAGGAACAGGAACGCACCCGCATCGCGCGCGAGATTCACGATGAGCTGGGCGGCAACCTCACCGCCATCAAGATGGGCTTGGCCATGCTGGCGGCGCGCCTGCCGGAAAGCGACGCCGCCCTGCAGGAAAAGGCGGCCTATGTCGACGCGCTGGTCGACCGCACCATTGACGCCGTGCACCGCATCTCGGTCGATCTGCGCCCGGCCCTGCTGGAATTCGGCCTGGTGCCGGCGCTGGAGTGGCAGGTCAAGGAGTTCGAAAAGCAGGCCGGCGTGCGCTGCACCTTCAGCGCCAGCCAGGACATCGAACTCGACAACGACCAGGCCACGGCCCTGTTCCGCATCGCCCAGGAGGCGCTGACCAATATCGCCAAGCACGCCCGCGCCACGCGGGTGACGGTCAAGCTGGCCCGCAGCCGGCAACAGGTGAGCCTGAAGATCAGCGACAACGGCGGCGGCATCTGGCAGGCCGACCGCGCCAAGCCCGATTCCTTCGGCCTGCGCGGCATGGCCGAGCGGGCCAGCGCCCTGGGCGGCACGCTGAGCCTGGACCACGCGCCCGGCGGCGGCACGGTGGTGGCCGTCAAAATAAAGCTCCCCGCAGCGGACGCCGCTGGCGCTACAATAGCAGCTGACAACATTTCCTCTGCGAAATAGCAGCGTAGTGATTCCCCATGACTCAAAAAGCCACCATCAAGGTCTTCATCGCTGACGACCACGCCATCGTGCGGGAGGGCTTGAAGCAGATCCTGGCCGAAACGCCCGACATCGTCGTCGCCGGCGAGGCCGAGAACGGCGTCGACGCCGTCAAGCTGTTCCGCAAATCGGGCTGCCACGTCATGCTGCTCGACATTTCCCTGCCCGACCGCAACGGCATCGACGTGCTCAAGCAGATCAAGAAGGACAAGCCGGAGCAGGCCGTGCTGATGCTGTCCATGCACCGCGAAGACCAGTACGCGATCCGCTCGCTCAAGGCCGGCGCGGCCGGCTACCTGACCAAGCAGAGCGCGCCACGCGAGCTGGTGACGGCGATCCGCCAGGTGGCGGGCGGGTTAAAATACATCAGCGCCGCGCTGGCGCAGGAGCTGGCCAACCACGTGGGCGACGACCACGAGACGCCGCCGCACGACACATTGTCCGACCGCGAATACCAGACGCTGACCATGATCGCCTCCGGCAAGACGGTGGGCGACATCGCGCGCGAGCTGTCGCTGTCGGTGAAGACGGTGAGCGAATACCGCGCCCGCCTGCTGGTGAAGATGGGCTTAAAAAACAGCGCCGAGCTGACGCATTACGCCATCAAGAACCGGCTGGTCGAATAGGCTGCCCAAACGAGAATTGCAAGTATGGAAATGTTTTATGCCAAAAAGTAAGACGGCTTCTCCCGCCTTTTTGGCGCAATGGCGCACGGGACTGTGGCCTATTATGTAGCTAGTCTTCACTTAATCAGAGGCCGTGCGCAACCATGTCCAGCAAAACTCCTTCCCCCGCAGACCAGAACCCGGCCGAGATTGCGCGTGAAGCGTTCCGGCGCCTGGCCGTGCACCGCATTGCGCCCACGCCCGAAGCCTACCGCGACATTTATAACGAAATCGCCGGCATCGCGCCGGAGGCGGCCCCGCCCTTGGGCAGCGCCGATCCCGGGCCGGAATCCGTCCTGGTCCAATTCGCCACCCGTCTGGCCGATGGCAATGGCATGGGCGATCTGGCCGACTTCGGCCGCCGCCTCAACCGCGCCGTCAAGTCGCGCGACTGGGACGGCTATGCCAAGGCCCTGTCGCAGCTGGTGGAGCGCCAGGTGGCGCCCGTCAAGAAGGGCATCGAGCTGGCCGAGCTGCCGGAAGGCGAACAAAGCCGCATCCTGCGCGACCTGCTGAGCCGCACCCTGACCCTGGCCGTCGCCTCCCTGCTGTCCGGCACCCCTGCCCTGGTGGCCGAGGCCGAGTCGCTGGGCGCCGCCACCAAGCTGGCCCACAGCGAGGAAGCGCTGGCCGAGATCGCCGTGCGCCTGAAGCAGCTGTGCTACCAGATCGAGGTCAAGAGCGGCGACACGGCCGAGCAGCAGGAATTGCTGCTGCGCCTGTTCAAGCTGCTGCTGGAAAACGTCAGCGAGCTGCTGGACGACGACAGCTGGCTGCGCGGCCAGATCGAATCGGTGCAGGCCCTGATCGCCGGCCCGCTGGACCAGCGCGCGCTGGAAGACGCCACCCGCAGCCTGAAGGACGTGATCTACAAGCAGGGCCAGCTCAAGCACAGCCTGTCGGACGTCAAGCTCACCGTCAAGAACATGATGATGACCTTTATCGACCGCCTGGGCCAGGTGGCGGCGACGACGGGCGACTTCCACGAAAAGATCGGCGGCTATTCGGACAAGATCAGCCGCGCCGAAAATATCACCGAGCTGAACTCGATTCTGGACGAGGTACTGAAGGAAACCCGCATCGTGCAGAACGAGGCGCTGAAGGCGCGCGACAAGATGGTGCTGGCGCAGCAGGAGGTGCATGACGCCGAGCAGCGCATCCACGCGCTGGAAGCCAAGCTGCAGCATATGAGCGAACTGGTGCGTGAAGACCAGCTCACGGGCAGCCTCAACCGCCGCGGCCTGGACGATGTGTTCGAGCGCGAGACGGCGCGCGCCGACCGCCGCGGTACGCCCCTGTGCATCGCCGTGCTGGACCTCGATGATTTCAAAAAACTTAACGATACCTATGGCCATATCGCCGGCGACAATGCCTTGAAGCACCTGGTCAAGATCGTCAAGGACACCCTGCGCTCGATGGATGTGATCGCCCGCTTCGGCGGCGAGGAATTCCTCATCCTGCTGCCGGAAACCTCGATCGAGGCGGCGACCCAGACCATGACCCGCCTGCAGCGCGAGCTGACCCGCCACTTCTTCCTGCACGACAACGAGAAGGTCTTGATCACCTTCTCCGCCGGCGTCGCCCTGCGCAAGCCGAACGAGGACCAGACCGAGCTGGTCAAGCGCGCCGACAAGGCCATGTACCAGGCCAAGCAGACCGGCAAGAACCGGGTGGTGGTGGCCGACTAGCCGGCCCTTGCCTCCGTGGTACCTCTCTCCCGGCCACTGGCCGGGATTTTTTTTGCCCAATCTTGCCCAAAATTCAGGCAATCTTGTCCTGAAAATTAATTTATTTTGGCCCTAAAGATTCAAATTTTGCTGTCGTTTAACGGGCATGCATTTCGATTTCTTAGGGCGAAAAAATAAAATTTAGACGCGTTTTCAGACTAAATTTTCCCGTGTGGCAACCGTAACGCATTACAACAGCGGTTTGATTGTTCCGGAACAGCGGAGCAGACCAAAGTGAAACGAGCAAGTCGCCCAAATCGAAGTACTAGTCTGGAGAAACATCATGGCACAAACCATCAACACCAATATTGCCTCGCTGAACGCACAGCGCAACCTGAACTCCTCGCAAAGCGCGCTGCAAACTTCGCTGCAGCGTCTGTCGTCCGGTCTGCGCATCAACAGCGCAAAAGACGACGCGGCAGGTCTGGCAATTTCTGCTCGTTTCAGCTCGCAAATCCGCGGCGACAACCAGGCAGCACGCAACGCCAACGACGGCATCTCGCTGGCTCAAACGGCTGAAGGTGGTTTGAGCACCGCCGGCGACCTGCTGCAGCGTATCCGCGAACTGGCTGTGCAGTCCGCCAACGGCACCAACTCCGACTCCGACCGCGCCTCGATCCAGAACGAGGTGTCGTCCCTGTCGAACGAACTGAACCGCGTGGCCAACACCACCCAGTTCAACGGCCAGAACGTGCTGGACGGCTCGCTGACCGCGGCCCAGTTCCAGGTCGGCGCCAACTCGGGCCAGACCATCAACATCGGCATCCAGTCGGCCAAAGCCACTGACATCGGCAACAACAGCCTGACGGCAGCCTTCGCCGCCGGCGGTGGCGGCCTGTCCGACGCCGTGGCCGCCGCCGCGACCGCCGTGACCGCCCACCTGAACAACAATCAGCTGGCCGACACCCTGAACATCACCTCCGGCACCGGCGTGACCACCAACGTCAGCGTCTCCGCCGGCGACAGCGCCAAGAAGATTGCCGCCACCGTCAACTCCCTGTCGAGCCAGAGCGGCGTGACCGCCAGCGCCACCACCACCGAGACCATCTCCGGCCTGGGCCTGGCTGACGGTTCCGTGCAGTTCACCCTGCGCGGCGACAACTCGCTGGAATCGGACGCCAACTCGACCGGCGTGACCATCTCGGCCAAAGTCAAGGGCGGCGACCTGTCGGCCGTGGCCCAGGCGATCAACGCCCAGACCGGCACCACCGGCGTCTCGGCTTCGATCAAGACCAACTCGTCCACCGGCGCCAAGGAACTGCAGCTGAGCAACAGCTCGGGTTCCGACATCGAGATCAACAACACCAACGGCGCAGCGGACGACATCCTGAAGGCGGCCACCACCACCTTCCGCGGCACCGACCAGCCAGCCGTGGGCAGCACCGCCGCCGTGACCGCCAGCACCCAGGCCGGCCTGGCCCAGGGCAGCGCCATCACCGTCGGCGGCCAGCTGAGCTTCTCGTCCGACAGCGGCTTCACCATCGCTTCGCAAAACGCCCAGACCACCATCGTCAACGGCTCCACCGGTTCCGACCTGCAGTCGGTGGCCAAGGTGGACGTGTCGACCGTGGACGGCGCCAACAAGGCCCTGAAGACCATCGACTCGGCCCTGAACCAGATCAACAGCAACCGCGCTGCCCTGGGTGCGATCCAGAACCGCTTCGCTTCGACCATCTCCAACCTGCAGACGACGACGGAAAACCTGTCGGCATCGCAGAGCCGTATCCAGGATACGGACTTCGCGGCGGAAACGGCCAACCTGACCCGCGGCCAGATCCTGCAGCAGGCTGGCACGGCAATTCTGGCGCAGGCGAACTCGCTGCCGAACGGCGTGCTGTCGCTGCTGCGTGGCTAATCCGTGATGTAACGGTGGAGAAACATCGTTCATGACCGGTTCCCCGGCTGACCAGGTCAGCCGGGGATTTTTCACAAAGGAAGCATCATGACTATCGATACATTAGGTGCGACCGGCTCAGCCACCGCGCCCCGCCCTGTCGAGCGCAACCCGGCCGGCGCCGATACCGTCGCCCTGTCCGGCGCCGGCCGCGCGCCCGCCACGGCGGTCGACACGGTGGACGCGGTCAAGGGCGCCGCCGCCGCACCCACCCTGGACCAGGTGGAGCAAGCCGTGTCCAAGCTGAACAAGTCGCCGCAAGCCCAGTCGCAAGGGCTGGAATTTTCCATCGACAGCGACACCAAGCGCACCGTGGTCAAAGTGGTGGACCAGTCGACCAAGGAAGTGCTGCGCCAGATTCCCTCGCCCGAGGCGCTGGAAATCGCCAAATCGCTCGAAGCGAGCGAAAACAAGGGCTTGCTGATCAAGCAAACCGCCTGAAGCGGCCGCGCTCGCGCGCGCCGCTTTTCCCTTCCGGCCGCGCCGGCCACGGGATGCCATCGCCACCCCGTCCGCCCCGTTTGCACACAATTTAAGCGAACGCTAAACTGGACCGTATTCCCCCTTCTCAAGTCCTCTTTGATACGGCCGATAATCCCTTATATTATCGTTTTCCAATAGGAGTCCACTGTGACCATTTCCTCGCCAGGCATTGGCTCGAACCTCGACGTCAACGGCATCGTCAGCAAGCTGATGTCCGTCGAGTCGCAGCCGCTGACCGATCTGGACAACAAGACCGCCAGTTACCAGGCCCAGATCTCGGCCTTTGGCACCTTGTCCAGCGCTTTGGGCTCCTTCCAGGGAGCGCTCGGCTCGCTGACTACACTGGGCAGTTTCCAGACCCTGACCGCCACGCCCAGCGATTCCTCCGTGCTCAGCGCCACCGTCAGCTCCGGCGCGCAGGCGGGCAATGTGCGGGTCAATGTGACCCAGGTGGCGCAGGCGCAGACCCTGGCCTCGGGCGGCTACAAGAGCACCTCGGCGGCGATCGGCGTGGGCGCCACCACCACCGTCAACTTTACCCTGGGCACCGTCACCAGCGGCAGCTTCGGCCTGACGGGCACCCAGCTGAGCGCGTCCGTGCTCAGCAGCGGCCTGACGCCCGGCTCGCTCAGCATCAACAACACCACCATCGCCACCGACAGCAGCACGCGCAGCGCGCGCGCCCTGGCCGACGCCATCAACGCCAAGAGCGACACGACGGGGGTCTCGGCCAAGGCGGCCGCCACGGTCACCCGCGACGACCTGTTCGGCTCCGGCGGCGCCAGCAGCTTCGGCAACGTGGACACCAGCGGCGGCGGCACCTATTCCCTCGTCGTGGGCGGGGTGGAGATCGCGGCCCAGGCGACGGGCGTGGCGGGCGGCGCGGCCGCCGGCGTGACGGCGGCCAGCATCGACTCCGTCCTGACGGGCAACACGGCCGTCACCCGCGCCCTGGCCGACGCCAACATCACCGTCAGCGGCAAGGCGTCCGACGGCACGCTGAAATTCACGAATGCCGACGGCAACAATATCGCCATCACGGAAGCGGTCAGCGGCACCGTCACCGGCGGCATCGGCAACAGCGGCGCGGCCAATACCGGTTCGTCGGTGACGGCGATCAGCTCGATTTCGCTGGTCTCGTCCGACGGCAGCCCCATCACGGTGGGCGGCACCAACCCCACCGGCGCGGGCCTGACAGCGGGCACGGGCGGCTCCTACATCGGCGCCGGCTTCACGGCCGACCCCGACCGCACCTCGGGCAATATCACCATCGATGCCAACAACAACACCCTGCAGGGCATCGCCGACGCCATCAACAAGGGCAATTTCGGCGTCACCGCCAGCCTGGTGTCGGACGGCAGCTCGGATCCCAACGCCACGCCCAACCACCTGGTGCTGACCTCGACCCAGACGGGCGCCTCGTCCACCATCAAGATCACCCTCGGCGGCGCCGACGGCAATCCACCCGATCCGGCCCTGGTCAGCCTGCTGGGCTACGATCCCGGCGGCACGCAGAACCTGACCCAGAAGTCGGCCGGCCAGGACACCCTGGCCACGGTGAACGGCATTGCCGTCACCAGTAACGACACGACCATCAGCGGCGCCGTCAAGGGGGTATCGATCAGCGTGGTCAAGCCGGGCACCTCGAACGTCAACGTGGCCAAGGACACCAGCACCCTGACCACCAACGTCAACGCCTTCGTCAAGGCCTACAACGACCTCAGCGCGCAGATCACGGCGCTCAACGGCTACGATGCGGACAGCAAGAAGGGCGGCCCCCTGCTGGGCGATTCCACCGTGCTGAACCTGCAGGCCGGCTTGCGTTCCCAGCTGTCGCAGCAGATCACCGGTCTCAAGGGCAGCCTGACCAATCTGTCGCAGATCGGCATCTCCTTCCAGAAGGATGGCACGCTGACCCTGGACAGCTCCAAGTTCAACCAGGCCCTGACCAGCAACTTCAACGACATCGCCGGCCTGTTCGCGGCGGTGGGCAAAACCAGCGACAGCAATATCAGCTTCGTCAGCGCCGGCAGCGCCTCGCAGGCGGGCGACTACGCCATCAGCATCAGCACCCTGGCCAGCCAGGGCACCCTGACCAGTTCGGCGCCCGTGGCGGCCAGCACCACCATCGACAGCGACACCACTTGGACCGTCAAGCTGAACAACAGCGACTCGGCCAACAGCACGGCCACCATCACCATCCCGGCCGGCACGTATACGCCGAGCCAGCTGGCCACCATGCTGCAGTCGAACATCAACGGCGCCAGCGCCTTCTCCAACGCCGGCTACACGGTGTCGGCCACGCTGAACGATGACGGCACGCTGAAGCTGACCTCCAGCAAATACGGCTCCCAATCCAACGTCAGCCTGGTGGACCAGACGGGCACCTCGGTGGCCAGCATCTTCGGCGCCGGCACCACCACCAACGGCGTGGACGTGGCCGGTTCCATCGGCGGCTTTTCCGCCACCGGCGACGGCCAGTACCTGACCGGCGCGGCGGGCGCGCCCACGGCCGGACTGAAGGTGCAGATTCAGGGCGACACCACCGGTTCGCGCGGCGATATCAGCTTCTCCCAGGGCTATGCCTACCAGCTGAACAATTTCACCTCCAACTACCTGGGCAGCAACGGCTATATCACGGGCAAGACCAAGGGCCTGAACGCCTCGGTGCAGGACATCGCTAAACAAAGGGACGAGCTGAGTGCGCGCCTGACCGACGTGGAGGCGCGCTACCGCGCCCAGTACACGGCGCTCGACACCAGCATTTCCAGTTTGAATTCCACCGCGTCGTTCCTGACGCAGCAGTTCGCGGCCATGGCCAAGAGCTAATCCATAGGAGACTCACAATGTTCGGATCACGACAAACTGGCGTCAACGCCTATGCCAAGGTCGGCATGGAGACGGGCGTGATGGCCGCCAGTCCGCACAAGCTGATCGTGATGCTGTTCGACGGCGCCATGACGGCCATCAACAGCGCCCTGACCAGCATGCGCGCCGGCGATATCGGCGAAAAAGGCAAGTCGATCTCGAAAGCCATCATGATCATCGACAGCGGCCTGCGCGCCGCGCTGGACAAGAAGGCCGGCGGCGAGATCGCCGACAGCCTGGACGCCCTGTACGAATACATGAGCGCACGCCTGCTGCAAGCCAACCTGAAGAACGAGCCGGAAATCCTGGAGGAAGTGCAGCGCCTGCTCACCGAACTGCGCGACGCCTGGAACGCCATTGCCGACACCCCGGAAGCCCAGGGCAAGTCCACCCCTAATCTCGCGAGCGCCTGATCCATGACTCTGATGACGACTAAAGAAGTGCTGACCGTATATGCCGCCATGGCCGAACTGACCGAGCAGATGGTGCAGGCCGCCAGCAACAGCGACTGGGATCTGCTGGTGCTGCTGGAAAAACGCTGCGCCGCCCATGTGCAGCTGCTGCGCGAGCGCGAATCGCCGCAGCCCATGCAGGGCGCCGACCGCGAGCAGAAAATCGAATTGATCCGCAAGATGCTGACGGCCGACCGCCAGATCCGCGACCTGACCATGCCCTGGATGGCGCAACTGTCCCGCCTCATCAACGCCACCGGCACTGAACGGCGCGTCGTCAACGCCTACGGCAGCGTCTAAAGCGGACGCGCGCCATGGTGACGCGCCTGGAGGGCTCCAATACGGGCGCGGTCGCCGCGCCGTCGGCGTCCGCCGCGCCCGATGCCTCCTCTTCCGCCGATGGCCGCCAGGCCGCCTTGCAGCGCACGCTGCAGGGCATGATCGGGCAGCAGGTGCAAGCCTCGGTGATTTCCCGCTACAACGACGGCAGCGCCCTGGTGCGGGTGCAGGACAACACCATGCGCATGGTGCTGCCCGCCAATATCGAGGCGGGCACGCAAGTGCCGCTGACCGTGATCGCCGCCGAGCCGCGTCCCACCTTCGAACTCAACAATGCCGCGGGCAATCCGTCGGCCCTGGTCTATACGGAAAACCTGCCTGCGGGCGAAGGTGATCTGGTCTACACGAATCTTCCCTCGCAAGACGCCCTGCCCGGCGGCGGCCGTCCCGGCCAGCCCGGAACGGCCGATCCCTCGGGCGCCGCAGCCTATGCGGCCGAGGCGGCGCTTGCGGGCGAAGAAGGGGCTGCGGGCGGCACGGCGGGCGCGCTCGCTGGCGCTGCCGGCGGCGCAGAGGACGCGGCGGGTACCGGAGCGGCAGGCCCTGGCGGCGCCAATGGCGCGGCGGGCGCGGACGGAGCCGAAGGTGCGGCGGGCGGTGCCGCCGGCCCAGGTGGGTCGGGTACGGCAGCCAATGGCTCCGGTATCGCTGGCGGCGCAGCGGGAGCTGGCGGTGCGGCCGCTGCGGCTGGCGCCGGTGGACCGGGCGGCTTCGGCGCGGCTTTCGGCGCTGGCGGGGCTGGCGATGCGGCAGGCGCCAATGGCGCGGCTGGCCGTGGCGGCCTGGCTGGCGGCGCGGCTGGCGCCGACGGTGCGGCGGGCGCAGGCGCTCCCGGCCTGGCGGGCGGCGCGGGCGATTTGGCCGGTCTCGGCAGTCCCGGCTCCGCTGCAGGCAATGCCGCCGCCCTCGCCGCCGGTCTGGCCGCTGGCGCCAATCCGGCGAGCGCTGCCGCCGCTGCCGCCAACGCCGCAGCCGCGGCAGCCAACGCGGAAGCGGCCAATCCCGCCGCGCTGTCCGCCGCCTTGCAAGCCAGTGGACAGTCAGCCGGCGCCAAGGCCCAAAGCCTGGCCGCCCAGCTGCTGGAAAAGGCGCCGCTCACGCCCGCCTCCGACCTGCCCGACCTGGCCCCATCCTCGCCCTCGGCCAACCTCAGCAGCGCCGCCAGGGTCCTGACTTCCATGCTGAGCGCCGCGCAAGGCGCAGCCGCCTCGCTGGTCGGCAAAACGGCCCTGTTCAGCGGCACGCCCGACACGGGCCAGCTGGCCCAGCGCCTGAGCGACACCATCGCCCAAAGCGGCCTGTTTTACGAATCCCACGTGGCCCAGTGGGCCAAGGGCGACCGCAGCCTGCCCGACCTGATGCGCGAGCCGCAGATGCAGCAACTGCAGCTGCTCCAGCGCCAGGCCGACGGCGGCACCGCCGCCCGCTCCGGTCCCGACCTTTCGGCCGCGCAAATGATCAACCAGCAGCTGAACGCCCAGGAACAGGCGCGGGTGCAATGGAACGGCCAGGCCTGGCCCGGCCAGCCCATGCAATGGGAAATCCGCCGCGAGCAGCGCGAAGGCGGCCAGGGCGGCGATCCCGACGCACCGAAGGAGCAGGTCTGGCGCAGCGGCGTGCGCTTCCGCTTCCCCATCCTGGGCCAGCTGTCGGCCACCGTCACCCTGGTCGGCGAGCAGGTCCACATCCAGATGCAGGCCGACAGCGAGCAAGCCGTCACCACCCTGCGCGCCTACGCCGGCCAGCTGGAGCAGGCGATGAACGCCGCCGGCGCGCCGCTGGCTTCCCTCACCATCAGCGAGGCCGACGATGACTGACGATAGCGCGCCGCGCCGCCCGCCCCTGCAGAACGCCGTCGCCCTGGCCTACCAGTCGGGCGCGCCCGCGCCCAAGGTGGTGGCCAAGGGACGCGGCCTGGTGGCCGAGCAGATCATTGCCGTGGCGCGCGAAGCGGGCGTGTTCATCCACGAGTCGAAGGAACTGGTGTCCCTGTTGATGGAAGTCGATCTCGATCAACAGATCCCGCCCACCCTGTATCGTACAATTGCGGAACTGCTGGCCTGGCTATATCATATTGAATCAGCGCAAAAGTCTGGCGCGCCGCCCGACACCAGCAACCCACTGACCCATCCAACAGAATAAGAAGACAGGCCTTGATGCACTCACTCTTGCAGGAAGCGGATTTGGAAAACTGGCACGATTTTGAAGTCGCCTCGCGCAGGGAAATCATTGCCCTGCTGCGCAGCATAGGCGAAAAGAATCAGCTGATCCGCATGCTGGTCCATGGCGAATCGGACGTCTGCGTCACGTCCATACTGGAAGTCCAGGCCGAGAACAATACGGTGCTGCTGGACTGCTCCATCGACCAGGAACAGAATCAGCGCATCCTGTCGGCCAAGGGCCTGTCCTTCGAGACGACGCTGGACAAGATCCGCATCCTGTTTTCCGCCGAGCGGGTGGAAAAGTCCACCTTCGAAGGCAATCCCGCCTTCCGCATCGCCCTGCCCGTCTCGCTGATCCGCCTGCAGCGGCGCGAGTTCTACCGCATGACGACGCCGGTCAGCAATCCCGTGCGGGTGGTGATTCCCCTGCCGGCCGAGATGGGCGGCGGCACCAACACCTTCCCCCTGGCCGACATCAGCTGCGGCGGCATCGCCATCCTCGACAACAAGATGCTGCTGGGCGACACCATCGGCCGCAACTATGCCGACTGCCGCATCGACCTGCCGGAGATCGGCAACGTGACCACCTCGCTACAGATCCGCAATGCGCTGGACCTGACCCTGCTCAACAACAAATCCAACCGCCGCCTGGGCTGCCAGTTCGTCGATATTCCGCGCGGCATGCTGTCCATGGTGCAGCGCTATATCACCAAGCTCGAGCGGGAACGCAACGCCCGCATCGCGGGATTAAGTTAAAAAAAACCGGCCGATGGCCGGTTTTTACTTTCTTATTTACACCTGCATATTCATGATGTCGTGGTAGGCCGACACCAGCTTGTTGCGCACCTGGATAGACGCCTGGAAGTTGATGCTGGCTTTCTGTCCTGCGATCATCACGTCCGACAGGCTCACGCTGTCGTCGCCCATGGCGAAGGCCTTGCCCATCTGGTCGGCCTTGCTCATGCTCGTGTTCACCCCGTCCAGCGCGCTCTTCAGGGCGTCGGAAAAGTCCACCTTGGCCGCCGGCTGCTCGGCCTGCACCACGGGCGGCGTCGCCGCCGGACGCGTGGCGTGCGCCTTCAGCTGGGCGATCATGGCCTGGATCTGGCTGCTGTCGATGCCGAGTCCTACGGGTTTCATATCCTGCTCCTTGGTTCATTGCCGCCGCGAAACAAAATTCACGGCAATCGTCCGGCGCGGCGGTACAATACGGGCACACCAGACTTCTCAGGCTGCCAGAATAACCGGCGGCCGGGGCAGCCACAGGGCCGAGCAGGACCGGAAACGGCGCTCTGTTTGCCCGTTTGGATTGTTGCTGGCGCGGCGATAATATGCTTCAGGATCCCTTAACCCCCACTCACCGACCATCATGGCCGTAGCCGAAGAAATCGACGAAAACGCCACCGGAACGACTCCCCTTCCCGAGGAGCCGGCCGAAAAGCTGCCCTTCATCCAGACGCCGATGGGCCGCAACTTCCTGCGCGCGGGCGCGGCGGCGGGCATTCTGGCCGTGCTGCTGGCCCTGTGGCTGTGGAATAAGCCGCCCGAATACGCCGTCCTGTTCTCCAACTTCACCGACCGCGACGGCGGCGCCATTACGGCCGAGCTGGACAAGATGAACGTCAAGCACAAGTTCTCGGACCACGGCGACGCCATCCTCGTCCCCGCCGACCAGGTGCATGACATTCGCCTGAAGCTGGCGGCCCAGGGCTTGCCGAAAGGCGGCAACGTCGGCTTCGAGCTGATGGAAAACCAGAAGCTGGGCGTGTCCCAGTTCCTGGAACAGGTCAATTACCAGCGCGCCCTGGAAGGCGAACTGGCCCGCTCCATCCAGTCGCTGGCCGCCGTCGAGCAGGCCCGCGTCCACCTGGCGCTGCCCAAGCCGTCCGTCTTCGTGCGCGACCAGCAGAAGCCCACCGCTTCCGTGCTGCTGACCCTGCATCCCAACCGCATGCTCGATCCGCAGCAGACGGCCGCCATCGTCCACCTGGTGGCCTCCAGCGTGCCCGACCTGCTGCCGGCCAACGTCACCGTGGTCGACCAGGCGGGCAACCTGATCTCGGACCAGACCAAGAACGGCAGCGCCGGCCTCAACGCCAAGAACATGGACGAGACCCAGCTCAAGTATGTCAAGGACATGCAGCAGCAGGTCATCAAGCAGGTCGAATCCATCATCATCCCTATCGTCGGCGAAGGCAATGTGCGCGCCGAAGCGACGGCCGACGTCGACTTCTCCCAGGTCGAGCAGGCGGCGGAAACCTACAAGCCCAACTCGCCGCCCAACGCCTCGGCCATCCGTAGCCAGCAAAGCGTGGAAACGAATGGCGGCGGCAACGCCAATCCCAGCGGCGTGCCGGGCGCGCTGTCCAACCAGCCGCCGGGCACGGCCACGGCGCCCCTGCAGACCAATAACCAGCCGGGCACGGCTCCTGCTCCGGGCACGCCGCCGGGCGCCGCCGCGTCCAGCAACAACGGTACGGCGCACAAGGAATCGACCACCAACTACGAGGTGGACAAGACGGTGCGCTACGAGCAGCACGGCATGGGCGGCCTGCGCCGCCTGACGGTGGCCGTGGTGGTCAACTACAAGCGCATCGTAAGCAAGGATGGCAAGGTCACCATCAAGGGGTATACTCCGGATGAGATGGCCAAGATCAACGATCTGGTCAAGCAGGCCATGGGTTTCAACCAGGACCGCGGCGACGCCGTCAGCGTGGCCAATTCGCCCTTCGACGGCGTGGACAAGCCGCAGGAGACGCTGGACTGGTGGCGCGATCCGGCCAACCTGCCGCTGGCCAAGGAGCTGGCCAAGTTCCTGATCACGGCCCTGATCCTGCTGTACATTTTCCTGCGCATCGTGAAGCCGATGATGCGTCCGGTCTTCAAGAAGATCGACGAAATCAACGCGCCCGAGCCGGAACCGGAAGAACCCGAGGAGCCCGTGGTCGAAGAACCCGATCCGTCCCTCATCGCCGAGGAAGAACTGCGGCAAATGGAAGAAAATACCGCGCGTACGTACCGCGACAATCTGGCGATGGCCAAGAAACTCGCGGCCGAAGATCCGCGCATCGTGGCCAACGTCATCAAGGAATGGATAGGCGCAAATGACTGAGAATACGGGACTGCAAAAGGCCGCCATCCTGATGCTGGCCATGGGCGAATCGGAGGCGGCCGAGGTGATGAAATTCCTCGGCCCGCGCGAAGTGCTCAAGCTGGGCGCCGCCATGGCGACCATGAAGAACGTGCCGCACGAGCAGGTGGTGGGCACGCTGGACGATTTCCGCGACCGCGTGGCGGCCGCCTCCACCGTCGGTCTCGACTCCGACGAGTATATCCGCCAGGTGCTGACCAAGGCGCTGGGCGACGACAAGGCCTCCGTGCTGCTGTCGCGCATTTTGGGCGGCAAGGACGCTTCCGGCATCGAGTCGCTGAAGTGGATGGACTCCAACTCGGTGGCCGAACTGATCCGCAACGAACACCCGCAGATCATCGCCACCATCCTCGTTCACCTGGAGCGCGACCAGGCTTGCGAAATCCTCGGCCACTTCACCGACCGTCTGCGCAACGACGTGGTGCTGCGTATCGCCACCCTGGACGGCGTGCAGCCGGCCGCGCTGCGCGAGCTGAACGACGTGCTGACCAAGCTCCTGTCCGGTAACGAGAACATCAAGAAGTCGACCCTGGGCGGCGTGCGCGCGGCGGCCGAGATCCTGAACTTCATGAGCGGCGAGCAGGAACAGGCCGTGATGGACAATATCAAGAACTACGACAACGACATGGCGCAGAAGATCATGGACGAGATGTTCGTGTTCGACAACCTGATCGACATCGACGACCGCGGCATCCAGCTGCTGCTGCGCGAAGTGCAGTCGGAAATGCTGATCGTCGCGCTGAAAGGCGCCTCGCAGGAATTGCGCGAGAAGATCTTCAAGAATATGTCGGCGCGCGCCAGCGAAATGATGCGCGAAGACCTGGAATCGAAAGGCCCTGTGCGCCTGTCCGAGGTGGAGTCGCAGCAGAAGCAGATTCTGCAGATCGTGCGCCGCCTGGCCGACGAAGGACAGATCGTCCTGGGTGGCAAAGGTGAGGATTCGTTCATCTGATGTCTACGCTTCCGAAAGAACAGCAAACGGCCTTCCAGCGCTGGGAAATGCCCTCCTTCGGCGACGAACGGGCCAGCGCCGTGGCCGCCCGCCAGGCCGAGGAACAGGCGCTGGAGGTGCGCCGCGCCCATGAGCTGATGGAACAGCGCATGCACGAAGCCCTGCACGCGCAGCAGCAACAGATGGAGATGGGGCCGCCCACGCCGCCCCTGATCGACTATCCCACGGCGGCCGAGCTGGAAGCGATCCGCGAGGAGGCGCGCCAGTCCGGCTACCAGGACGGCCTGGCCGCCGGCCACGCCGATGCACTGGCCGCCGGCAAGCTCGAGACGGACAAGGAACTGGTGCATGCGCGCGCCCTGGCCGTCAGCTTTGCCGACGCCATCCACAACGCCGACCAGCTGATCGCCAACGAAGTGCTGGACCTGGCTCTGCATCTGGCCAAGGGCATGCTCAAGCAGGCCCTGCCCGTCAAGCGCGAGCTGATCCTGACCATCGTGCGCGACGCCATCGAATACCTGCCCGTGCTGCAACAGCCGGCCCTGCTGATGGTCAACCCCGAAGACGCGCCCATGGTGCGCGAGGGCATCGCGGAAGAGCTGGAAAAAGGCGGCTGGCGCGTGATCGAAGACCCCACCATCCTGCGCGGCGGCTGCAAGGTCGACACGGCCAGCAACCAGATCGACGCCCAGGCGTCGTCGCGCTGGCAGCGCCTGACCCACGCCCTGGGCAAAGACAACGACTGGCTGGCATAAACCATGGACGCCCCGTTCGACCTGGCCCCGCCGCAAGCGCACGCGGGCGGCGACGCCTCCGGCAATGTCCATGCGGGCCGCTGGAAGGCCTATCTCAAGGATTGCAACACCCTGATCGACTTCGTCGAGCCGATGCAGATTTCCGGCCGCGTCACCCGCGTGGCGGGGCTGGTGATGGAAGCGGTGGGCCTGCGCCTGGCCGTGGGCGCCGCCTGCACCGTGCCCCTGCCCAGCGGCGGCAAGATCGAGGCGGAGGTGGTCGGATTCGAGGGCGACAAACTCTTCCTCATGCCGCAAAGCGATGTGGAAGGCGTGGTGCCCGGCACCCGCGTCTTCCCTGTCGAACCGACGATTCCCAAGCCGGGCAGCGTGGCCCATCCACGCCGCCGTCCCAGCGACCGCGCGCGCCACCTACCCGTGGGCAAGGAGCTGCTGGGCCGGGTGGTCGACGGCGCGGGACGGCCGCTGGACAACCTCGGCCCGCTGCATGCCTACGACAGCGCGCCCATCAATGTGCGTCCCGCCAACCCACTGGGCCGCGCGCCCATCAAGGACACGCTGGACGTGGGCGTGCGCGCCATTAACTCCATGCTGACCGTGGGACGGGGCCAGCGTATGGGCCTGTTCGCCGGTTCCGGCGTGGGTAAATCCGTCTTGCTGGGCATGATGGCGCGCTATACGGAGGCGGACGTGATCGTCGTCGGCCTGATCGGCGAACGGGGCCGCGAGGTGAAGGAGTTCATCGAGCAGATCCTGGGCGAGGAAGGCCTGGCCCGCTCGGCCGTCGTCGCCGCGCCGGCCGACACGCCGCCGCTGATGCGCCTGCAAGGGGCCGCCTATGCCACGGCCATCGCCGAGCACTTCCGCGACGAGGGCAAGAACGTCCTGCTGATCATGGACTCGCTGACCCGCTACGCCATGGCCCAGCGCGAGATCGCCCTGGCCATCGGTGAACCGCCCGCGACCAAGGGCTATCCACCGTCCGTGTTCGCCAAGCTGCCCATCCTGGTGGAACGGGCCGGCAATGGCGAGGAAGGCGGCGGCTCCATCACCGCGTTTTATACCGTGCTGACCGAGGGCGACGACCAGCAAGACCCCATCGCCGACTCGGCGCGGGCGATCCTGGACGGCCACATCGTTCTGAACCGCCGCCTGGCCGAGGCCGGACACTACCCCGCGATCGACATCGAACAGTCGATCAGCCGCGCCATGCACTCGATCACCACCATGGAGCACCAGAACCGGGCGCGCATGCTCAAGCAGCTGTTCTCGCGCTACGAGCGCAGCCGCGACCTGATCAGCGTGGGCGCCTATGCGGCGGGCACCGATCCCGTGCTGGACGCGGCCATCGCCCTGCACGACAAAATCGAAAAATTCCTCCAGCAGCAGATCACCGAGCGGGTGGGCATGAGCGAGAGCTTGGGCCAATTAACCGCTCTATTCGAGTGATTGACTGCGCGGACGGCCACCTATAATTCCCCATCATGGCTTCCAAATCTCAGCTTGAAACCCTGATGAACCTGGCGCAGCGGGAAACCGACGACGCCGCCAAACGGCTGGGCGCCGCCCTGAAAGCGGTGGCCGAGGCCGAGCAAAAGGAGCAAATGCTGGTCGGCTATCGCGACGAGTATGCAAGAAAGTTTGAAGCGGCCCAGGCGGCCGGCATTACGCCCATGGCATATCGCAATTTCCAGGCCTTCATGGACAAGCTGGAAGTGGCGATCAAGGGCCAGCAGGAAGTGATACGGCACGCGGAACAGCGCAGCTCGAAGGAAAAGGCGGCCTGGCAGGCCAGCGAACGCAAGCGCATGTCCTACTCCACCCTGAACGACAGGGCGGCGGCGGAAGCGCTCAAGCTGGAAGCCAAGCGAGACCAGAAACAAATGGACGAACACGCGGCGCGGCAGACGTATTACAAACGCTGACCGGCCGCAGCACTCAAGGAACGGCGCGATCATGCAGACACCGATACTTCCATTGCCCACTTTCGGCGCCAACGCAGCGGCGGCGCCCAAGGTGTCGTTCAATGCTCCCAGCCCGGACAACAACCAGTTCCAGCAAGCCCTGTCGCGCGAGATGGACAACCGCCAGGCGCAGAATACCCAAAGCAGCAACGCGCCCGCGCGCGCACCGGACAAGGCGCCCGCGCCGCAGCAGGGCGCCAAGGCGCCCGCGCCCGCCGCGCAGAACCAGTCCTCCTCCGATGGGGATGAGCAGCAGGCCGACGCCACCGCGCCGGACGCCAGCGCACAAACGGGCGGCAAAACGGATAAATCCACCACGACCGCTGCCGCCTCCGGCACTAAAAAAGCCGACGACAGCGACGACAGCAAGAGCGACGGCAAGGATGCCGCCGCCAGCGATCCCGTGACCGATATGCTGGCCCTGGTGGCCGCCTTCAACCAGCCGCAGACGCCGGTGGCCAGCACGGCCACGCCGGCGGCCGCCGCCGCTGATGCCGCCGCATCCGGCGGTGCCGGCGCCGGCGCGGCCGCAGTGGCGGCCGACGCCTCGGCCGGTGTGCCCGCGCTGACCGACGCCGCCACCGGCCTGCCCCTCGATCCCGCCGCGCTGAAGGCCGCCGCCGACGCCAATGCGTCCGACGCGGCCGCCATCGACTTCAAGGCGGTGCTGGCCCAGGCTGGCGCCGCAACCAAGGCCGCCCCAGCGGCGGCCGACAGCGCCGCCGATGCCGCCGCGACGGCCGCCGCCGCAGCCATCGCCAATGCCAGCGGCAAGACGGCGGCCACCGATGCCGCCGCCCTCGCCGCGAAAATCAAGCCCGACGCGTCCGCCAAGCCCGACAAGACCGACGCCTCGGCCGATGCCGCCGCGCTGCCCGTCGATGCGGCCGGCGACAAGAAATCCGTCGACACGGGCGCCGACCTGATCAACAAGATCGCCACCAAGGCCGCCCCGGCCGATGGCGCCGCCGTGCAGACGACGGCTGAGCACCAGCCGTCCGGCGATGCGGCGCAGATTCCCGTCTTCAAGGCCAGCGCCGAGGCCCTGCCCGCCGCCGCCAAGGAAGCGGCGGCGCCAGCGCCCGCCATCACCGTCGCCCCGGCCGCGCAAGCCGCGCTGGAAGCGGCCAAGGCCGTGGCCGCCGCACCTGGGGACAAGCTCAGCGCCCGCGTCGGCTCGACCGCCTGGGACCAGCAACTGGGCCAGAAGATCGTCTTCATGGCCGCCGGTGGCGAGCAGAGCGCGACGATGGAACTGAACCCGCCCGACCTCGGCCCGCTGCAGGTCGTGCTGAGCGTGAACAAAGACCAGGCCACGGCCGCCTTCAGCTCGGCGCAGCCGGAAGTGCGCCAGGCGCTGGAAGCGGCCATGCCCAAGCTGCGTGAAATGATGAGCGACGCCGGCATCCAGCTGGGCAACGCGACCGTTTCGGCCGGCATGTCGAACCAGCAGAACAACGCCTTCCAGCAGCAGGCCGCGTCCTCGCAGATGGGCAATGGCGGCGGCCGTAGCGGCGGCAACGGCGGCGGCAGCCGCTACGGCACCGACAGCGGCGGCGCCGACACCATCACCCGCGCCGCCCCTCCCCCGCGCCGCACCGTCCTCGGCGCCGTCGACACCTTCGCCTAAATACAATTCGGGGTCAGGTCTGCCTTTCGGCCAAAATTTGCTGAACCAGCATGTTTTGGCCGAAAGGCAGACCTGACCCCGAATTTATTATCTGTTCTACATGGAAAGTGTGAGATGCAGGCACTTCCGGCCTCTTTTCCACAGATGTAACTCCGCAGGCTTTGCCGATAATGACATAATGTCGACGTGATCCACTTCCGCATCATGCAAGGGCTACTTTGAAAGCTAATCAAAAAACGAAAGCCGATACCAAGGCAGCCGAGGCGGCGCCTGGCGGCGGCAGCAATAAGACCAAGCTGCTGATCATCGTCCTTGCGGCCGTGCTGCTGCTGGGCGGCGTGGGCGGCGGTGCGGCATGGTTCTTCATGCACGGCAAGGCCGATGCCGAAGAGGACGCACCAGCCAAGAAAGGCAAAAAATCCAAGAAGCCGGCCGGTCCGCCCGTCTTCGTCAATATCGAGCCCTTCACCGTCAACCTGCAGCCCGTCGACGGCGGCGGCGACCAGTACCTGCAACTGGCCATCACCCTGCAGGTGCCGGAGCTGGAAGATTCGGAAGTCTTCAAGAACAATATGCCCAAGGTGCGCAGCCGTATGCTGCTGCTCTTGTCGAGCAAGCATGCGAGCGACCTGAATACGCCGGAAGGCAAGCAGCAACTGAGCAAGGAAATCATCGCCCAGCTGAAGGAGCCGTTTGAAGACCGCGGCAGCCCGCAGGAAGTGAGCGATGTGCTGTTCACCTCGTTCATCATCCAGTAACGCGTAAGAAATCGAGTGTAGTCATGGCGGATAATTTTCTCTCCCAGGAAGAAGTCGATGCCCTCTTGAAGGGCGTCAACGGCGACCAGGAAGATACCCAGCAGGTCGAAGACGTCGCGGGGGTCAGGACTTATAACCTGGCCACCCAGGAGCGCATCGTCCGCGGCCGGATGCCGACGCTCGAGATCATCAACGAGCGCTTCGCCCGCCTGCTGCGCGTGGGCCTGTTCAACTTCCTGCGCCGCAGCGCGGAAGTGTCGGTGGGCTCGGTGCGCGTGTCGAAGTACAGCGAATTCATCCGTAACCTGGTGGTGCCGACCAACCTCAACCTGGTGCACATGAAGCCGCTGCGCGGCACGGCGCTGATGGTCTTCGATCCGGGCCTCGTGTTCCTGCTGGTGGATAACCTGTTCGGCGGCGACGGCCGCTTCCACACCCGCGTCGAGGGCCGCGACTTTACCCAGACCGAGCAGCGCATCATCCTGCGCATCCTGGACATCGTGTTCGAGGCCTATACCAAGTCGTGGGAGCCCGTCTATCCGGTCGAGTTCGAATACATCCGTTCCGAGATGAATACGCAGTTCGCCAACATCGCCACGCCGAACGAGGTGGTGGTGGCTTCCACCTTCACCGTGGAACTGGGCTCGGTGTCGGGCCAGATCCACTTCTGCATGCCCTACTCGATGATCGAGCCGATCCGCGATTCGCTGACCTCCAGCCTGCAGGGCGAGGCGCTGGAAGTGGACAAGCGCTGGATCCGCCTGATGACGCAGCAGATCCAGATCGCCGAGGTGGAACTGGTGGCCACCCTGGGCACGGCCAAGGTGAATTTCGACGACATCCTGAATATGCGGGCGGGCGACATCATCCCTCTGCAAATTCCGGAATTCATCCAGGCCACCGTGGACGGCGTCCCCGTGATGGATTGCAGCTATGGCGTCATGAATGGACAATACGCGCTCAAAGTAGAAAAACTGCTGGCCAACGCCGAAAGCGCAACGAAGTAATAGGAGAGAAATATGTCGGATAATCAAGACGATCAGAGCCTGGACGACGATTGGGGCGCGGCCATTGCCGAGCAGGCCAAGGCGGAAGCGGACGCGCTGGCGGCCCAGCAGGCCAGCCAGGCGGCCAGCGCCGCCGTGTTCAAGGATTTTTCCGCCCAGGGCAGCAAGACGGAAACGCATAACGATATCGACTTCATTCTCGATATCCCCGTCCAGCTGACGGTGGAACTGGGCCGCACCAAGATCGCCATCAAGAACCTGCTGCAACTGGCCCAGGGTTCGGTGGTGGAACTGGACGGCCTGGCCGGCGAGCCGATGGACGTGCTGGTCAACGGCTGCCTGATCGCCCAGGGCGAGGTGGTGGTGGTGAACGACAAGTTCGGTATCCGCCTGACGGACATTATCACGCCGTCCGAACGCATACGGAAATTGAATAAATGACGCGGTTCTTCAGCTTGGTAATGCAAAGTGCGGCTGCCGCTGGGGCAGCCGCAATGTTGTTGGCGGCCCCTCCCGCGATGGCGCAGCACAGCGTGTCCGGCACCATCGGCGGCAAGCAGGCGGCGTCGGCCTCCGCTGCAGCCGCGGCGACGGCACCGACGCCGCCCCCGGCCGCTGCGGCAAGCGCTGCGGCTCCCGTGTCGGCAGGCGCTGCGGCTGGCACTGCGGCGGAGACGGCCGGCGCACCGACATCGGCGGCTTCCGCGACGGCGGCCGGCACGGCGGCCGCGACTGCCACGGCGCCCGCGCCCGTCGCCAACAACGGCATGGTCACGCCCTCGCCCCGTCCTGTCCTGGACGTGGCGGCCCCGCCGCCACCGGCCTCCACCGGCAGCCTGCTGCAAACCACCCTGGCCCTGATGTTCGTGCTGGCCCTGCTGGTCGGCCTGGCCTGGATGCTGAAGCGCTTCGGCCCCAAGACTTTCGGCGGCGGCAGCAAGACGGTGCGCCTGGTGGGCGCCCTCAGCGTGGGCGCGCGCGAGCGCATCCTGGTGGTGGAAGTGGGCGAGCAATGGATCGTGGTCGGCGCCTCGCCCGGCCGCATGAATGCCCTGGCCACCATGCCGCGCCAGGAAATCGACGAAGCCCAGGCGGCCTCCGCCGGCGGCCTGCCGGGCGCGCCCAACTTCGCCGAATGGTTCAAACAAACGATTGAAAAGCGCAATGGCAAATAAGCTGCACCCGCTGTCGATGCGCAGCCTCCTGGGTTCCCTGCTGACGCTGGCCCTGCTGGCCCTGCCGCTGTGGGCGGCGGCCGAGCCCGGCATCCCCGCCTTCACCGCCACCCCGGCGCCGGGCGGCGGCACCAATTACGCCCTGCCGCTGCAGACGATGCTGCTGATGACATCGCTGTCGCTGATCCCGGCAGCCTTGCTCATGATGACCAGCTTCACCCGCATCATCATCGTCCTCTCCCTGTTGCGCCAGGCGCTGGGCACGCAGTCGGCCCCGCCCAACCAGGTGATGGTGGGCCTGGCCCTGTTCCTGACCCTGTTCGTGATGGGCCCCGTGTTCGACAAGATCTACACGGACGCCTACCAGCCGCTGCAGGAAAACAAGATCAGCATGAGCCAGGCGGTGGACAAGGGCGCGGAACCCTTAAAAGCTTTCATGATGAAGCAGACGCGCCAGACCGACCTGGCCCTGTTCGTCAAACTGTCGCGCGGTCCCGCCCTGCAGGGGCCGGAAGACGTGCCGCTGCGGGTGCTGATCCCCGCCTTCGTCACCAGCGAACTGAAAACGGCCTTCCAGATCGGCTTCGCCATCTTCATTCCATTTCTGATTATCGACATGGTGGTCGCCTCTGTTCTTATGTCGATGGGCATGATGATGATGTCGCCCGCCGTGATCTCGCTGCCGTTCAAGCTGATGCTGTTCGTGCTGGTGGATGGCTGGCAGCTGATGCTCGGCTCGCTGGCCCAGAGTTTTTATTGATTAAGGAGCGGCCATGACACCGGAAAGCGTCATGACAATCGGCCGTCACGCCATGGAAGTGACCTTGATGATCGCCGCGCCCATGCTGCTGGTGGCGCTGATCATCGGCCTGGTGGTGAGCGTGTTCCAGGCGGCGACCCAGATCAATGAGGCGACCCTGTCCTTCATTCCCAAGCTGGTCGGCATTTTCATCGCCCTGGTGGTGGCGGGACCGTGGATGCTGACGGTCATGCTCGACTATATGCGCGAGGTTTTCAGCGGTATTCCCGGCTTGGTCGGCTAAAAAAGCGTTCATGATTACGCTGTCTTCTGCCGATATGAATACCTGGATCGCCGCGCTGCTGTGGCCGCTCACGCGCATCCTGGGCCTGATCGCCGCCGCGCCCGTGTTCGGCCACACGGCCGTGCCGATCACGGTCAAGGTGCTGCTGGGCGTGCTGGTGGCCCTGATCGTGGCGCCCGTCGTGCCCGCCCTGCCGGCGGCCGACCCGCTGTCGCTGGCGGGCCTGCTGATCCTGGTGCAGGAGCTGCTGATCGGGCTGGCGATGGGCTTTTCCATCCGTCTCGTGTTCGCGGCGGTGGAAATGGCGGGGGAAGTGAGCAGCCTGACCATGGGCCTGGGCTTTGCCGCGTTTTTCGACCCGGCCACCCAGGGCCGCTCGTCGGCCATCAGCCAGTTCCTGGCCCTGGTCGGCACGCTGGCTTTTCTTTCTGTCAACGCCCACCTGGTGCTGCTGTCGGCCCTGGTGGAGAGTTTCACCACCCTGCCCATCTCGGCGCAGCCCATCTACGCGGGCGGCTTCAAGCACCTGGCGGACTGGGGCGGGACGATATTTAGTACTAGCGTGCAACTATCACTGCCGATTGTTGCCGCCCTGTTGATTACCAACGTCGCGCTGGGGATTCTGACCCGCGCGGCGCCGCAGTTGAACTTGTTCGGGATCGGTTTTCCGATCACTTTAGGCGTAGGTTTGCTGGTTATTGCCATGTCTCTCCCTTACCTGGCGACGCCCATGCAAAACCTGTTCTTGGACGGCATCGAACGGGCCCGCTTGATGGCGCGCACCTGGAATGACAAGGGAAAACCGGCACCGTTGCCGGTCGTCCACAGACTCAATCCATAGCGAAAATCAATAGCCCGCAGATGTGATTTTTGGTTTCCATGAGGCAATTAATAGCGTATCATGGGGACGCCCTGGGAGAATTGCTAATGACTTCGATCGTTGTCGACTTTACTACTGACCAGATCATTGCCTTGCGCACTGATCAGATTTTGCTATTGTCGACCGCCGACTTCCAGGCGCTGAACACGGACCAGATTGCCGTCTTCGGCAGCGATCAGCTGCATGTCATGAGCTCGACCATGTTCCGCGCCATAGGCAGCGACGAGATCGCCGCCCTGACGACGGACCAGATCGGTTTCCTGCTGACCCAGCAGCTTGGCAACCTGACCACCAGCCAGACCGCCGCCCTCACCACCGACCAGCTGCCCGTCCTGTCCACGCGCGATATGGTTTCCCTGCGCACCGACCAGCTCAACGCCCTCAGCCTGAACCAGGTGCAAGCCCTGGGCACGGACGACTTGCGCGTGCTGAGCACGGCCCAGATCAATGCCTGGGGCAGCGACCAGATCGCCAGCCTGAGCAGCGACCAGCTGGACGCCCTGGGCAGCCAGCAGCTGCGCGCCATCACCACCGGCGGCATTGCCGCCATCGGCGCCGGCGTCGTCGGCGCCCTGGCCACCGACGTCATCAAAGTGCTGACGACGGCGCAGACAGCCACCCTGAACCAGACCCAGCTGGCCCAGCTCAGCACCGACCAGATCGTGGCCCTGACCTCGGCCCAGGTCAGCACCCTGGGCACCCTGGCCCTGTCCTCGCTCAGCACGGACCAGATCGACGCGCTGGAAACGCGCGACATCCAGGGCTGGAACAGCGCCCAGGTCGGCAGCCTGACCCAGCAGCAGGTGATCGCCCTGACCTCGGCCCAGGCGCACGCGCTGACGACGGCGGAAATCAGCTTCCTCAGCACCGACCAGATCGTCGTCCTCAGCAGCGACCAGATCGCGGCCCTGAGCACGCTCGCGCCCCTGACCACGGCGCAGATGGCGGCCCTGACCACCGACCAGCTGTCCACCCTGAGCAGCCAGAACGTCGCCAGCCTCAGCACGCGCCAGCTGTCGGCCCTGCAAGGCTACCAGCTCGACTCGCTGACCACCGACCAGATCGTGGCCATGGGCTCGCTCCAGCTCTCCAGCCTGAGCAGCACCGCCATCGCCAGCCTGACCACCAGCCAGGTGGCGGCCATCGAGACGCGCGACTTCAAGGCCCTGGGCACGCAGCAGATCCACGCCCTCACCACCGACCAGGTGGCGGCCCTGACGACGGACCAGATGGCGGCCATGACCAGCAACGAGCTGCAAGCCCTGGGCAGCGACCAGATCACCGCTCTCAGCAGCGACCAGATCGTCGCCCTCAGCTCGCTCGTGCCCCTGACCACGGCCCAGGTTGAAGGCCTGAGCACCTACCAGATGTCCACCCTGGTGACCAGGGATGTGGCGGCCCTGACCAGCAGCCAGCTGGCCGCCCTCAGCGCGACCCAGCTGGACGCCCTGAGCTCCGACCAGATCGTGGCCCTGTCCGCCACCCAGGTGGCCAGCCTGACCACCGACGCCCTCAACGCCCTGACCACCGACCAGGTGCAGGCGATCGAGACGCGCGACGTGGCCGCCCTGCGCCCGGTCCAGGTGGCCGCGCTCGACACCGACCACCTGGAAGCGCTGACCACCGACCAGTTCAAGGCCCTGTCCAGCGCCGCCATCGGCGCCCTGACCACCGACCAGATCGCCGCCCTGACCACCGACCAGCTGGGCGCCCTGTCCACCCTGGCCGGCATGAGCAGCCGCCAGATCGGCGCCTTCACCACGGCCCAGCTGAGCTCCCTGTCCACCAAGAACCTGGCCAGCCTGGCGGGCAGCCAGCTGGGCGTGCTCAACTCGGACCAGATCGAGTCCCTGACCACCGACCAGATCGTGGCCCTGAACAGCGTCCAGCTGCGCGCCCTGACCTCGGCCGCCATCGCCGCCCTGACCACCGACCAGATCGTGGCCATCGAGACGCGCGACATCGCCAACCTGACGACCCAGCAGATCAACAAGCTGAGCACCGACCAGATCGTGGCCCTGACCCTGGGCCAGGTGGCGGCCCTCAGCTCGGCCGAGACGGCGGCCCTGACCAGCGACCAGCTCGACGCCCTGAGCTCGGACCAGATCGACGCCCTGCACTATCTGAACGTGCTCAGCACGCGCCAGATCGCCGCCCTGTCCACCGACCAGATCCTGAACCTGACGACGGCCGACCTGGCCACCCTGACCTCGCGCCAGATCGCCGCCCTCAGCAGCGACCAGGCCCTGGCCCTGAGCACGGACCAGGTGGTGGCCCTGACGACGGCCCAGATCGCCTCCCTGAGCACGGCCGCCCTGGCCGGCATGACGGTGACGCAGATCGACGCCATCGAGACGCGCGATATCCGCGCCCTGAAGACCAGCCAGATCGCCGCCCTCACCACGGCCCAGGTGGCCTCCCTGGGCAGCGACCAGATGGCGGCCCTGACCACGGCCGAGGTGCGCTCCCTCAGCGCGGCCCAGGTGCAGGCCCTGAACAGCGACCAGATCGGGGCCCTGACCAGCTTCGCCGGCTTCAGCAGCAAGCAGATCGCCGCCCTCACCAGCGACCAGCTGAGCGGCATCAGCACCCAGGACTTCGTCACCCTGCTGACCAGCCAGATCGGCGCCCTCACCAGCGACCAGGTGGCGGGCCTGACCCTGAACCAGGTGGCCGCGCTCAGCACGGCCGCGATCCGCGCCCTGAGCACCTCGGCCCTGAGCGTGTTCAGCACGGACCAGATCAACGCCATCCGTCTGGCCGACCTCGCGGCCATGAGCACGCGCCAGATCGCCACCCTCAGCTCGCTCCAGCTCGACACCATGGCGACGGCCCAGCTGCACGCCCTGACCTCGGCCCAGGTGGCGGGCCTGACCCTGAGCCAGGTGGCGGCCCTGGGCAGCGACCAGATCGACGCCCTGGGCGCGCTGACGGCCCTCACCTCGGCCCAGATCGGCGCCCTGGGCACGGCCCAGATCGCCACCCTCAGCACGCATGACCTGAGCAGCATGACCACGCGCCAGATCGCCGCCTTCAGCACCGACCAGCTGCTGGCCCTGAGCACGGACCAATTGAGCCATCTGACCACGGCCCAGCTGCGCGCCATCGGCACGGGCGCCATCCAGGCCCTGACGACGGACCAGATCGCCAACCTGAGCGTGAGCGAAGTCAACAGCCTGTCCACGCGCCAGGTCGCCTCCCTCACCACCGACCAGGTGGGCGCCCTGACCACCGCCCAGGTGCACAATCTGAGCACGCAGGACATCGCGGCCCTGACCCCGGCGCAGAAGGCGGCCCTGAGCAGCGCCCAGCTGGCGGCCCTGAGCTCGCTGGCCTCCTTCTCCACGGCGGCCATCGCCGCCCTGACGACGGACCAGATCGCGTCGCTCAGCCTGTCCACCCTGGCCAGCCTGACGGCGGCCCAGGTGGCGGCCTTCACCACCGACCAGGTGCAAGCCCTGACCACGGACGAACTGGACGCCCTGAGCAGCCAGCAGCTGCGCGCCCTGACCAGCACCGAACTGGCGGCCCTGACCTCGGACCAGCTGCCGCAGCTGGCCCCGAGCGTGCTGCAGGCCCTGAGCACGCGCCAGCTGCAAGCCTTCACCACCGACCAGATCGGCGTCCTCACCACCGACCAGATCGGCGCGCTGAGCACGGCCGACATCGCGGCCCTGGGCACGCTGCAGATCGGCGCCCTGACGACGGACCAGATGGCCGCCCTGGCCAGCCTGGCGCCGCTGAGCTCGGCCCAGATCGGCGCCCTCAGCACCAACCAGCTGCAAAGCCTGTCGGCCACCGCCATCACCACCCTCAGCACGCGCCAGATCGCCGGCCTGAGCAGCAGGCAGATCGGCGCCCTGACCAGCGCCGAGATCAACGCCCTCAGCACGCGCCAGATCCGCGCCCTGAGCGGCGCCACCCTGTCCGGCCTGAGCACCGACCAAGTCCAGGCCATCAGCCTGGGCGACATCGCGGCCCTCAACACGGCCCAGGTGCAGGCGCTGACGACGGCCCAGGTGGCGGCCCTGACCACCGACCAGCTGGGCTCCCTGAGCTCGACGGAAATCGGCGCCCTCACCTCGCGCCAGCTGGGCGCCATGAGCTCGGCCCAGATCGCCGCCCTCGGTTCCGTGGCCGGCCTCAGCACGAACCAGATCATGGGCATGAACAGCGACCAGATCATGTCGCTGAGCCTGACCCAGGTGGCGGGCATGAAGACCAGCCAGATCGCCGCCTTCGGCAGCAACCAGATCGTCTTCTTCACCACCGACCAGATCGGCGTGCTGACGACGGCGCAGATCCGCGCCCTGTCCGCGCCCGTCGTCGCCGCCCTCACCACCGACCAGCTCGACAACCTGAGCGCGGGCGACCTGGTGGCCCTGAAGACGGCGCAGATCGTGGCCCTGACCAGCGCCCAGCTGGCGGGCCTGACCCTGGGCCAGTACGGCATCCTGAGCTCGCAGGAAATCGCCGCCCTCAGCACGCGCCAGATCGGCTACCTGGGCAGCGACCAGATCGCCGCCCTGTCCAGCCTGGCGCCCCTGACCTCGGCCCAGATCGGCGCCCTGGGCAGCGACCAGCTGCAAAGCCTGAGCGCGGCCACCTTCGACGCCCTGAGCACGCGCCAGATCGCCGGCCTGGTGGCGGGCCAGGCCGCGGGCTTGTCCACCGACCAGATCGCCGGCCTGGGCACGGGCCAGATCCGCGCGCTGAGCCTGCCCCTGCTGGCCCACCTGAACACGGACCAGATCGAAGCCATCAACCTGGCCGACATGCGCGCCCTGACGACGGACCAGATCCGCACCCTGACGACGGACCAGATGGCCAGCCTGCTGACCCAGCAGCTCAACGCCCTCAGCAGCGCGGAAATCGGCGCCTTCACGGCCACCCAGCTGGCGGCCCTGACGCCGGCCCAGCTCAACGCCCTGGGCAGCCTGGCCGACTACACGACGACCCAGATCGTGGCCATGTCCACCAACCGCATCGCCTCGCTGACGACGGACGACATCGGCCTGCTCAACACGCGCCAGATCGGCGCCCTGCAGCCGGTCCAGGTGGCCGTGCTCAACAGCGACCAGCTGCAAGCGCTGAGCGCGCCGCAAATGGCCTCTCTCTCCACCCAGGCGGTGGCGGCCCTGACCACGGACCAGGTTCCCTTCCTCCTGCCCGGCGAAGTGGCGGTCATGAAGACGGCCCAGCTGGCGGCCCTGGGCACGGACCAGATGCACGTCCTCACCACGGACCAAGTGCAAGCCCTGAGCTCGGCCGAAATCGCCGCCCTCAAGCCGAACCAGCTGGGCGCGCTGAACACCGACCAGTTCGACGCCCTGAGCACCTTGGCCAGCCTGAGCACGGCCCAGATCCACGCCCTCAACAGCGACCAGCTGGCGGGCCTCACCCTGGGCCAGCTGGGCACGCTGAAGAGCAGCCAGATCGGCGTCCTCAGCAACGGACAAGTGCCCTTCCTGACGACCGACCAGATCGCCAACCTGAGCACGCGCCAGTTCGTCTCCCTGAGCAGCCGCGCCGTGGGCGCCCTGACCAGCGACCAGATCGCGGCCCTGTCGGCGCAGGACCTGCTGGCCCTGCGCAGCAGCCAGGCCGTGGCCCTGGGCACCGACCAGCTGAACGCCCTGACCACGGACCAGATCGGCATCCTGAACACGGCTTCCATGGCCAGCCTCAGCGCGGCCCAGGTGGCCAACCTGAACACGGACCACATCGCGGCCCTGACGGCGGCGCAGTTCCACGCCCTGTCGAGCAAGGCCATCGCCAGCCTGAACACGGACCAGTTCACGGCCATCGCCCTGGCCGACATCGCCGCCCTGCGCACCGACCAGATCCGCGCTTTCACTTCCGACCAGCTGACGGCCATCACCACCGACCAGCTGTCGGCCCTGACGGCGCAGGAAATCGCCGCCCTCAGCGCGCAGCAGCTGAGCTATCTGAGCCCGACCCAGTTCCTGCTGCTGGGCGCCCTGACCTCGCTCAACACGGCGCAGATGGCGGCCCTGCCGACCGACCGCATCGCCGCGCTGGACGACGCCCACCTGGCCATGCTGACGGCGCTGCAGATGTCGGCCCTGACCAGCAAGCAGGTGCCGGCCTTCAACACGCACCAGATCTCCGTGCTGAGCACGCTGCAAATGCGCGCCCTCAACACCAGCGCCATCAGCGCCCTGACCTCGGACCAGATCGACGCCATCAGCTACGATGACTTGCGCGCCCTCAGCACGCAGCAGCTGCAGGCGCTGAAGACGGACCAGATCGGGGCCCTGACGACGGACGAGATGAACTGGTTCACCTCTCAGCAGCTGGGCAACCTGAGCACGCGCCAGATCGCGGCCCTGAGCACGGACCAGCTGCAAGGCCTGGCCACCCTGGGCAGCTTCAACTCGGTGCAGATCGGCGCCCTGTCCAGCGACCAGCTGACCAGCATCGACGCCGGCCACCTGGCCACGCTGAAGACCAGCCAGATCAAGTTCCTCAGCAGCCTCCAGCTGGGCGTCCTCACCACCGACCAGATCGTGGCCCTGAGCGCGCAGCAGATCCAGTCCATCAGCACGGCCTCCCTGCGCGGCCTGAACACGGACCAGCTGCAAGCCATCGAACTGGGCGACATCGCCGCCATGACGAGCGCCCAGCTCGATTCGCTGACCTCGGCCCAGTTCGTCAACCTGACAACGGACCAGGTCAACGCCCTGACCACGCGCCAGATCAACACCCTGACCACGGCCGAGATCCGCGCCCTGACGACGGACCAGCTGAACGCCCTGCCCACCCTGGGCGCGTTCAGCTCGGACCAGATCATCGCCCTCTCCAGCGACCAGCTGGCCGCCATCGACCTGCCGCACCTGGGCACCCTGCGCACGCAGCAGATCGGCGCGCTGACCAGCCGCCAGATCGTCCAGCTCACGACCGACCAGATCGCCGCGCTGGACACCAGCCAGGCGCGCGGCCTGAGCCTGAGCGCCATCGCCACGCTGACGACGGACCAGATCGCGGCCCTGAATCCGGCCGACTTCACCGCCTTCACCTCGGCCCAGATGCAAGCCCTGCGCACGAGCCAGATCGCGGCCATGACGCCGGACGAGCTGGTGTCGCTGTCGACCCGGGCCATCGCCAACCTGAGCACGCAGCAGGTGCGCGCCCTGACCTCGGACCAGCTGGAAGCGCTGGGCAGCCTGGCCGGCTTCACCACGATACAGATCGGCGGCCTCAGCTCCGACCAGATCGGCGCCCTCGACGTCAATGTCCTCACCAGCCTGCGCACGGCGCAGATGGCGGCCCTGGGCGCCCAGCAGGGCGCGGGCCTGACGACGGAGCAGATCGCCTCCTTCAACACGCAGCAGGTCGCCGCCCTGTCCACGCGCGCCCTGGCGGCGCTCAACTCGGACCAGCTGAGCGCCCTCGACGCCAATGAAATCCTGGCCCTGCGGACCGACCAGATCGCCTCCATGGCGACCCTGCAGATTTCCAGCCTGACGGCGATCCAGATCGCCGCCATGAGCACGCAGCAGATCCGCGCGCTCAAGGCCAACCAGCTGAAGGCGCTGACCAACACCCAGATCGCGGCCCTGACCGTGACCGAGGTGGCGGCCTTCGCCTCGACCCAGGTGTGCGCCCTGACCAGCGACCAGATCGCCGCCATGGACGCCAGCCAGACGGCCGTGCTGCCGGCCGGCAGCCCGCTGATCCTGGACCTGGACGGCAACGGCATCAGCACCCTGTCGCTGACGGCCGGCGTGCAGTTCGACCTGTACGGCACGGGCGCCAAGGTGGGCACGGGCTGGGTCGGCAAGGGCGACGGCCTGCTGGTGCTGGACCGCAACCACGACGGCAAGATCGACGACGGCAGCGAGTTGTTCGGCACCGCCACGCCAAGCGCGGCGGGCGGCGCCAGCAAGGACGGCTTCGCCGCCCTGTCCGACCTGGACACCAACCACGACGGCGTGATCGACGCCAACGACGCCCAGTTCAAGGACTTGCGCGTGTGGGTGGACGCCAACGCGGACGGCATCAGCCAGCCGGACGAGCTGAAGTCGCTGTCCGACCTCGGCATCGCCAAGCTCAACACGGGCGCCACGGCTTCCGGCGCCATCGACAACAATAACTGGGTCAAGCTGGTGTCCAGCTATGAAACGGTGGACGGCAAGACGCATCAGATGGCCGACGTCTGGTTCCTCACCGACCGCAGCGCCCAGGCTTCGCAGGACGACGCGGCGGCGGCCAGGGCGGCCGCCCTGTCCACCCAGGTCAGCGCCCTCAGCCAGGCCATCGCCAGCTACGGCCAGCAGGCTGCAACTGCCGCCGCCAATGGAGCCGCCGCGCCGGGCGCCAATGCCGCGGCATCGGCCACGGCCTCCGGCCAGTCCGCGCTGGCGGCCGATCCCGGCCTGTCGGGCAAGGTGGCGGAACTGGCCAGCCAGCTCAGGCAGTTCAACCAGGCCGGCGGCGGCGATGCGGCGGCGGCCCAGTTCGGCAAGCAGGACGAGCTGGCGCGGCGCCTGCACACACAAGGCATCCTGGCGGCGAAGTAGCAAGCGGCCCACCAGGACCAAGGCCGGCATGGCGACATGCCGGCCTTTTTTATCGGCCGAAAAAAAAGCCCGTCCGGGCTGGTCAGGCGCGGACGGGCTGGGCGGCGGGCGGCCGCGAAAGATGGAACAGCTTAAGTGATGTAATTGAACAGCGACAGGCCGGTCACGCTCTTGAACGACTTCTGCGCCGCATCGAGATTGGTCTGCTGCTGGGTGAACAGCGAAATGGCCGCCACCGTATCCACATCCTGCAGATTGGACAGGGTGGTGGCGTACTGCAGGCCCGCATCGTCGCCCGAGCTGTCGAGGTAGTCGAGCTCCTTCAGGCGCGAACCGACCGAGGCGCGCACGGCCAGCACATTGTTGGTGGCGTTGTCGATATTGGACTGCACCTGGTTCAGCGCATTGTTCAGGCTGGCCTGCCCCGCCGAGCCGTCGCCGGGCGCGCGCAAGGCCGTGATCAGGTCGCGCATGGTGGTGAACACGGACTGCTTGCTGCTGGGGTCGACGCTGAACTGGTCCTGGTCGGCCGGGTCGCCCTGGATGTTGAACTGCAGGCCGTCGAAGCTGATGTTCTGCCCGCTCACGTAGGGCTGGGGCACGGCCGGCACGGGCGCCGGCGGCACGGGCTGGTTCAGGGTCAGGTCGGTCACCGTATAGGTGGTGGTCTTGGGCACGCCCGGCGACGGCGAGGGCGTGACCTGGAAATCGATCTGGTACTTGTGGCCGGTGAGCTGGGTCGGGTCCTGCACCGAGCCGGGCGAAATGATGCCCGTGCCGCCGCGGGTGTAATTGCCGGCCGCCGCGCCCGTCTGGAAGCTGCCGTTGCCGGTGGTATTGTTCTCGAACACGGAGAAGCCCGAGTCGCTGACGGGAATCTGGCGCGTGGGGCCCACCTTCAGCTCGCGCTGGCCCTGGTCGCCCTGGTAGGCGGCGCCCGTCGGCGTCAGGGTATAGGGCAAGGTGGTCGAGCGGAAGCCGCCGAACAGGTAGCCGCCCTCGCCGTTGGACGTGTTGGCCACGCCCAGCATGTCGTTCAGCTTGCCCTCCATCTCCACCGCCAGCGATTCGCGGTCGCTCTGCGTCATGCCGCCATTGCCCGCGTTGACGGCCAGCGTCTTCACGTCCTGCAGCAAGCTGGTGGCGCTGGCCAGGGCCACCTCTTCCTGCGACAGGTCGCTCTTGGCGTTGTCGCGGTTGGTGGACAGCTGGGTGTTGACGTCCTTCGACTGCGACACTTCCAGCGCGCGCGCGGCGGCGATGGGGTCGTCCGAGGCGGTCAGGTTCTTGCGCCCCGTGGCCAGCTGCTGCTGGGTACGCGACAGCGCCGTCTGCAGGCCGGTGATCTGGGTGACCCCGACGTTGTAAATGGTTTGAGTACTGATGCGCAAGCTCATGATTATCCCGCCTTTTAAGTTCCGATGCTGGTCAGCACATCGAACAGCTGGCCGGCGATCTGCATGATCTTGCCGGCAGCCTGGTAAGCCTGCTGGTAGCGCAGCAGATTGGCCGCTTCCTCGTCCAGGTTGACGCCGGACACGGACTGCTGCGCATTGGTGGCCGAGGTCACGGCGGCGTCGGCCGCGTTGCTGCTGATCTGCGCCTCGCGCGCCTTGTTGCCGACAGTGTTGACCATCTGCGCGTACGCCGTCTGGTAAGTCGAGTTGCCGCCGTTGAGCACGTTCTGCGTCTGCAGGGCGCCCAGCAGCACGCCGTTGCGGGCGTCTCCCACGCCATTGGTGTTGGGGCCGACGCTGAAGGTGTCGGTGTCGGCCGGGGTGCCGCTGATGGCGAAGTTGACCCCGCCAAAACTGATCTGCGCCCCGTCCGTGTAGGGAATGCTGGGCGTGCCGGCCGGGTAGACGGTGGGCACGCCGTTGACGGTCACCGTCACGTTCTGCCCCGGCGGGAAGCCCGACAGCGAATTGCTGGCCTTGTCATAGGCCAGGGTGACGGCCGCGGCCAGCGTATTGCCCGGCTGCAGATAGGTGGCGTCGACCGAGCCGGGCGAAATCGTCGCCTTGCCCGTATTGCTGCTGGGGATGCTGGTGGAAATGGGCGCGGCCAGGGCCAGCTGGGTCGGATCGTTCATCACCACCGAGATCGAGGCCGCCGCATTGTAAGTGGGGCGCACGAGGAAATTGTCGCCGCCGGCCGGGTTGCCGCTGAAGGTGTAGTCGACGCCGTCGATGGTCTGCGGCGAGCTGGTGACGGGGAACTTGGTGCCGTCGGACAGGCGGGTGACGGTGTAGGCCGCCGTCGTCGCATCGTAGTCGACGCTGTAGTCGCTGCTGGTCAGGGCGCTGGCGTTGGACACGACGGCCGTGACGGACGCCGTGCTGGCCGCCGAGTTATGCGTGTTGGGCCCCACGTAAGCGTTGATGGGGCCGAACACGGGCTTGCCCGGCGCCCCGTTCAAATCCTGGCCCAGCGCCTGCTGCGCGTTGAAGCTGACGGCCAGGCCGGCCGCCACCTGGCCCAGCTGGTTTTGCGCCTGGTCCAGGGCGCCGTCGCGGAAGCTGAGCAGGCCGCCCATCTGGCCGCCCGTGAACATGGTGTCGGGCAGCGGGCTGAAGCCGCCGTTGGGCGTCTGGAAGCCCACCTGGGTGCGGCTGACATCGGTCGTCGACGGCGCCGTCGCCAGCGTGAAGGTGGTGGTGGTCAGCACCAGCGGCTGGCCGTTGCCGAAGGAGACGGAAACGGAATTGTCGGCATTGTTGGTGACATTGATCTGCACCAGATTGTTCAATTGCGTCAGCAGCTGGTCGCGCTGGTCGAGCAAGTCGTTGGGATCGGTGCCGCCGGCCATGATCTTGCCGTTCAGGTCGGCGATCTGCTGGGTGTAGGTGTTGATCTGGGTGGCCGTGGTCGCGATCTGGCCGTTGACGCCGGTCGCCACTTCCTGGAAGCGCGAGCTGATGTACTGGAAGCGGCCCGCCAGCGAGGACGCGCTGGACAGCAGCGCCTGGCGCGAGGCGGTGGAGGCGGGATTGGAGCTGGCGTCCTGCACGCCGCTGAAAAAGTCGCTCATGGCCGGCGACAGGCCGGCCGTGGGATCGGCCAGCAGATTGTCGATCTGGCTGATCTGCGAGTTATAGGTGTCGAGCGATGCCTGGTTGGCCTGCGCCCCGCGCAGCTGGGTGGCGAGGAAGTTGTCGTAGGAGCGCTGGATGGCCACCACCTGGGTGCCCGTGCCCTGGTAGCCGAAGCCGAAGAACTGGGTGGTCGCATCGGTCTGAATGGCCGTCTGCCGGCTGTAGCCGGGGGTGCTCGCATTCGAGATGTTATTGCCGGTGACGGACAGGCCCACTTGCGCGGCCAGCAAACCTGTTTTTCCGATGCTAAGTAATGACATGATGTGTTCTCTCTGCTCTGTTTACGGCAGCCGCGGCGGATTCTTGACCGCCTGCCGGCCGCTAACCGGTCAGTGACTGTTTGATAATGCGCGTCAGCTTGCTGGCGTAATGCGGGTCGGTCGCATAGCCGGCCCGCTGCAAGCCCTGGGCGAAGCTGCTGGCGTCGCCGCCGCTGGCCAGCACCTTCTCGTAGCGCGGATTGCTGGCCAGGACCTTGGCGTAGTCCTTGAAGCTGTCCGCATAACTGTCATAGGCGCGGAAGCGCTCCACCTTGCGCTGGGCCTTGCCGTTGACGTATTCCGTGGTGACGGCCTCGGCCACCTTGCCCTTCCAGTCGGGGCCGGCCTTGATGCCGAACAGGTTGTGGCTGTTGCTGCCGTCGCGGCCCTTGATCTCGCGCTTGCCCCAGCCGCTCTCCAGCGCCGCCTGGCCCAGCATGAACTTGGCCGGGATGCCGGTGGCGCGGCTGGCCTCTTCCGCGTGCGAAGCCAGCTTTTCCTGGAAGCTGCGCACATGGGGCGCCTGGCTGGACTTGGCGGCGCTGTCCGCGCTGTCCGCGCCCGTCACATTGGCGTTGCCGCCGGCCGCCGCGATGGCGCGCTGCAGGCGGGCGTCGAGCAGGCTGCTCATGCCGCCGAAGCTGCCATTATTGGCTGCAGCGTCCGCGCCCGGCAGCGCCGCATCCACCGCCGGCGCGCCGTCGCCGCCCAGGGCCAGCGCCTGCGCGTTATTGGCGTTCTGCGACAGCTGGCGCACCAGCATGTCGGCCAGGCCCATGCCCTTCTTGGCGATGTTCTGGCTCATCTGCTGGTCCAGCATGGTGGTGAAGGTCTTGGTCTGCTGGCTGTCCATGGGGCCGTCCTGCGGCGTGGCCTCGCGCATGCTCTTCATCATCATGTTGACGAACATCGCTTCGAACTGCTGGGCCGCACCCTTCAACGCCTCCGGCGAACCGGCCCTGGCGCCCTGGCGCAGGGAGCCCATGCCATTCACGTCAAGGGCGAATTTACCGGTGAGGTCGTTGCGGGTGTCCATGGCGCCTGGTCCCTTAAATGATTTCCAGCTCGGCGTGCAGCGAACCGGCCGCCTTCATCGCCTGCAGGATGGCCAGCAGATCCTGCGGCGTGGCGCCGATGGCGTTGAGCGCCTTGACCACGTCCGACAGCGAGGCGCCGCCCTTGACCAGCATGACCTTGCCGCTGTCCTGCTGGATGCCGACTTGGGTGTTCTGCGTGACGGCCGTATTGCCGCCCGCCAGGGCATTGGGCTGGCTCACCTGCGGCGTGCTGGTCACCGACACGGACAGGTTGCCGTGCGAGATGGCGCAGGTGTCCAGCGTGACGGCGCGGTTCATCACCACCGAACCCGTGCGCGCATTCATGATCACCTTGGCCGCCTGCTCGGCCGGGTTCACCTGCATCTCTTCCAGCGAAGCGATGAAGCTCACGCGCTGGTCGCTGCCGCTGGGCGCCTGCACGCGGATCACGCGGCTGTCCAGGGCGTAGGCGATGCCGGGGCCGTATTTATCGTTGATGGCTTCCACCACGCGGCTGGCGGTGGCGAAGTCGGCGTTGTTCAATTCCAGCTTGATCTGGTTGTTCTCGCCCAGGGCCGAAGCGACGGCCCGCTCCACCGTGGCGCCGCCGGAGATCTTGCCCACGCTGAGGTGGTTGACCACCAGCGAGTTGCCGCTCTGCGTCACGCCCACGCCGCTGACCAGCACATTACCCTGGGCCATGCCGTAGACCTGGCCGTCCGCGCCTTTCAGCGGCGTCATCAGCAAGGTGCCGCCGCGCAGGCTCTTGGCGTTGCCCATGGAAGACACGGTCACGTCCAGCAACTGGCCCGGCTGGGCGAAGGCGGGCAAGGTGGCCGTCACCATCACGGCCGCCACGTTTTTCAGCTGCAGCTGGGTGCCGTTGGCGGGCAGGTTCACGCCCAGCTGCTGCAGCATGGAGACGACGCTCTGCACGGTGAACGGGGTCTGCGTCGTCTGGTCGCCGCTGCCGTCCAGGCCGACCACCAGGCCATAGCCCAGCAACTGGTTCTGGCGCACGCCGCCGATGGCGGCCATGTCCTTCAGGCGCTCGGCCTGGGCCAGCGGCGCGGAGGCGGCCAGGGCCGCCGCCAGCAGCAGGGCGCCGCCGATCCGGATGTGTTTGATAAGGGTAGCGATCATGGCGTCAGAACGGCAGGAGGCTCTGGAAGAAGCGCGAGGCCATCGAGCTCAGCTCGGCGCGGTCCAGGGTGCTGTTGGTGCGGTACTCCACCTTGGCGTCGGCCACGGCGGTGGAAGAGACGGTGTTGCCGCTGATATTGTCGGGATTGACCATGCCGGAGAAACGGATGAATTCTGTGCCCTTGTTCATGGCGATCTGCTTTTCGCCGGCCACGATCAGGTTCCCGTTCGGCAGCACTTCCACCACGGTGATGCCCATGGTGCCGGTGAAGGTGTTGCTGGCCGACTGGTTGTCGCCATCGGCGTACTGGCTGCTGCTCTTGCTGCCGGCGGTAGAGCCGAAGGTCGACTGCAGCGGCTTGGGAATGCTGGTGCTGACGCTGCCGGACTTGTTGCCCGAGCTGGCGCCCGCCTTGACGGCCGCGGTCTTTTCCGTGATCAGCAGGGTCAGCACATCGCCCACATGGCGCGCGCGGTGGTCTTCGAACACGGGACGGTAGGACGTGGCCTGGTAGATGGCGCCGTTGGCCTGCACCTGCTGGTCCGCGGCCAGCGGACGCGCCGTCAGCGGCTGCTGCACGATGGTGGTCGGCACGGCGGTGCAGGCGCTGAGCGCTACTGCCGCGATAAGGGGAAAAGCGAATTTCATGGCCAGCTTCCTTTACATCTGGGTCAGCTTTTGCAGCATCTGGTCCGAGGTGGTGATGGCCTTGCTGTTCAGCTCATAGGCGCGCTGGGTCTGGATCATGTTCACCATCTCCTCCACCACGTTGACGTTGGAAGTTTCCACATAGCCCTGCAGGACGGCGCCCGTGCCGTTGGTGCCCGGCGTATTGGTCTGCGCATTGCCGGAGGCGCCAGTCTCCACGTACAGGTTCTCGCCCTTGGACTCCAGGCCCGTCGGGTTGATGAAGGTGGCCAGCTGGATGCTGCCGATCTGCTGCGGCGCCGTCTGTCCCGGCAAGGTGACGGAGACGGTGCCGTCGCGGCCCACGGTGATGCTTTGCGCGTTGATGGGAATGGTGATGGCCGGCTGCAGCGGATAGCCGCTGGAGGTCACCATCTGCCCGTTCTGGTCGCGCTGGAAGGAGCCGTCGCGGGTGTAGGCGGTGGTGCCGTCCGGCAGCAGCACCTGGAAGAAGCCGTTACCGTTGACCATCAGGTCTTTGTCGTTGCCCGTGGACTGGGGATTACCCTGGGTGAAGATGCGCTCGATGGCGACGGAGCGCACACCGGTACCGATCTGCTGGCCCGACGGCAGGTTGGTCTGCTGCGACGATTGCGCGCCCGGCTGGCGCACGTTCTGGTACAGCAGGTCCTCGAACACGGCGCGCGACTTCTTGAAGCCGTTGGTGCTGACGTTGGCGAGGTTGTTGGACGTTACGTCCAGCTGCGTCTGCTGGGCTTCCATGCCCGTCTTGGCAATCCACAGTGAGCGAATCATGATGCTTCTCCCTTATCCTTTGCAGGCTTGGCCGGCGGCTGGCAAATGCCGCCCACCCCATGCAAGCATTATGCGGGAGAGGCCGTCAACTCAAAGAGAGGATCTGAGTGGCTTTTGCGGCGTTATTCTCGGCGTTCTTCAGCAGGCTCATCTGCATTTCGAACTGCCTGGCCAGGCTGATCATGCTGACCATGGAGTCGACCGGATTGACGTTGCTGCCCTCCAGCGCGCCGTCCACCAGGCGCACATTCGGGTCGCCGTCCGCGTTGGCGCCCGTGTTCAGGCGGAACAGGCCGTCTTCGCCGCGCACCATGCTTTTCGGGTCGGGATTGACCATCTTGATGCGGCCCAGCACATTGGCCGGACCGGGTTTGAAATCGGTGCTGATCACGCTCACCGTGCCATCGCCGGCGATGCTGATCGTGCTGTCGGGCGGGATGGCGATGGGACCGCCGTCGCCCACCAGGTTCTGCCCGTTGGCCGTCTGCAGCAGGCCGTTGTCGCTGACCTTCAGGCTGCCGTTGCGGGTATAGGCTTCCGAACCGTCGGGCGACTGCACGGCGAACCAGCCCTGGTCGCGGATCGCCACGTCCAGCGCCCGCCCCGTGGTCTGGATGGGGCCGGAGCTCATGTCCGCCCCCACCGTGGAATCGACCACGAAGGCGCGGGTGGGCAAGCCCTCCGATACCACGGGCACGGCGCGGAAGCTGTCGAGCTGGGCGCGGAAGCCCGTGGTGGAGACGTTGGCCAGATTGTTGGACGCGGTGGCCTGCTGCTCCAGCACATGCCGCGCGCCCGTCATCGCCGTGTAGATCAAGCGGTCCATGGCAGCTTATTCCATTAACGCAGGTTCACCAGCGTCTGCAGGATCGAGTCCTCGGTCTTGATCGTCTGCGCATTGGCCTGGTAGACGCGCTGCGCCGTGATCATGTTGACCAGCTCGTTGGTCAGGTCGACGTTGGAGTTTTCCACCTCGCCCGAAATCAGCAGGCCGAAGGGGCCGGAATTGGGCACGCCCACGCTTGGAGGACCCGAGCTCGAGCTTTCCGCCCAGGCGTTGTTGCCCAGTGGGGTCAGGCCGTCGATACTGGCAAAGGTGGCCATCGCGATCTGGCCCATGGGGCGCGTGCTGCCGTTGCTGTAGTGGCCCAGGATCACGCCGTTCTGGTCGATCTGGTAGTTCTGCCAGGCGCCGGCCGAGTTGCCGTCGCCCTGGCCCGAAACCATATTGGTCGCGCTGCCGTACTGGGTCAGGCCGGTGAAAGTGGTCTTGATCGACAGCGGCTGGGTGGCGCCCGTGTCGGGGAAGATAGGCAGATTGGCCGTGAACGGCGCCGATTGCGGCGGATTCAGCAGGGCCATGCCGGCGGCGCTGATGGCGCCCGTCTGATCGAACACCAGCGAACCGATTTTCACCGGCGGCACGGTGACGGCGGCCGCCAGCTTGGCGTTGATCTGGTCCGGCGTGATGCCGGACTGGGTGCCGACGCCGGTATTCGGGTCGTACACGGCGGCCAGGGCGTCGAGCTGTGCCTGGGTGGCGCCGTCGTTGGTCATGGCGGTGGTCATCGCCGAGCCGGCCGCCTGCGCATAGGCGTTGGCGTCGAGGTCAAGCTGCGCCTGCCCCACGGGCGGCACGGCCGTCGCGTCCGTCTGGTACTGGGCCAGGGCGGCGATGGTTGGGCCATCGGTCAGGATGGAGGCGGCCACGCCTTGCGCCATCAGTTCCTTGCCGTCGGCTGAGGCGTACACGTCCCAGTTGTTGGCCGAGGTCTTGACGTAGTAGGTTGTCATCGTGTGCTTGGTGCCCAGGGTGTCGTACACCGTGGCGTCCGAGCGCGCGCTGTAGGTGGCCGGGTCGTTGGCGTCGAACGGCACCTTGCTGATGACGGGCGCGGTCGAGCTCAGGTTGCCGGGGAAGTTGACCGTGGTCGAGGCCACCGGCGTCAGGTCCGACTTGTCCAGGGTCAGCGGCACGGGCGGGCCGTACTGGATGATGCCGTTCTTGTCGGCCAGGTAGCCCGTCACCTGCGCGCCCGAGGCGTTGACGATGGTATGGGTGGGGTCTTCATGGAACTGGCCGTTGCGGCTGTACTGCACGGCGCCGTTCACCACTTCGCGGAAGAAGCCGTTGCCGTTTACCGCCACGTCGAGCGGATTGTTAGTCGTCTCCAGGCCGCCCTGGGTGAACTGCTGGGCGATCTTGGCCACGCTCACGCCGATGCCGGCCGAGTTGCCGAAGGCGCCGTTCAGCGTGTTGGCGTACAGGTCGGCGAAATCGACGGTCGATCCCTTGAAGCCCACCGTGCTGGCGTTGGCAATATTATTGCCGATGACGTCCAGCGATTTCGATGCGCCGTTCAGGCCGCTAAGTCCTTGTTGAAACATGCTATTCCCCTATTCCAGTGAGGTGACGATTGGCTCGCGCCAGACTTACATGACTTGCTTCACGTCGGACAGCTGGTACTGCTGTCCCGACGAGGTGTTCAGTTTGGTGCCGCCGCTGCCGGTGGAGATGCTGGTGACGGCCACCAGGTTCAGCGCCGTGGAGTCGGTCAGCGTCTTGCCGGCCGAGGTGGCGGTCAGCTTGAAGGTGTAGTCGCCGTCCGCCAGCTGCTTGCCCGAGTCGTCCTTGCCGTCCCAGACCTGAGTGAAGCTGCCGATCTGGCCGGAGCCGAGGTCGATGTTGTTGACCACATTGCCGTTCTTGTCCATCACCTGCACCGAGACGTCGTCCGCCGGCGAGGCCAGGTCGTAGCCGAACACGGCGCCGCTGACGGTGGTCGTGCCGTCGCTGCTCTTGCTGGTGTTCAGGCTCAGGGAATTCCCCGACACCATCACGCCTTTGCCGATCAGGTTGGTCGCCTGCACCGACTGCTGCGAGGCCTGATCGCTGCGCAGGGCCTGCAGGGTGGAGTTGACCTGGTTGATGCCCTGCACGGTGGACAGCTGGGCCAGCTGGCTGGTCATAGCCGCGTTGTCCATCGGATTCAACGGGTCCTGGTTCTTCAGCTGGGTCACCAGCAGGGTCATGAATTTATCCTGGTCCGCGCCGATGTCGGTGTTGTTGCTGGTGCTGCTGGGGCTGGTGGTCGAATTGACCTGGGCCGCTGTGGTGTCGGAGACTCCGCTAACGCTCATGGCATCCTCTTTATTTTAAAAACGCGGCTTACTGGCCGATCGTCAGGGTTTTCAACAGCAGCGTTTTCGCTGAGTTCATGGTTTCCACATTGTTCTGGTAGGCGCGCGAGGCCGACAGCATATTGACCATCTCGTCCACCACATTCACATTGGGCATAGTGACGTAGCCCTTGTCGTCCGCCAGCGGATTCTTCGGGTCGTACATCTGCTTCATGGGTGAGGGATCCTCGATCACCTGCTTGACCCGCACCCCCGTCGTGTCGCCGCCGCTGCCGCTGGGCGTGGCCTCGAACACCACCTGGCGCGCGCGGTAAGCCTCGCCCGAGGCGCTGGTGGCGCTGTCGGCGTTGGCGAGGTTACTGGCCACCACGTTCAGGCGCTGCGACTGGGCGCTCATGGCCGAGCCGGATACATTAAAAATGCTGAACAGCGAAGACATAATCAATTACCTCCCTGGATGGCCGCCAGCATCGCCTTGACCGAGGAATTGATCATGGTGATGCCCGCCTCGTAACGGATGGCGTTGTCGGCGAACTGGTTGCGTTCCACGTCCATGTCCACCGTGTTGCCGTCCACCGCGCCCTGCACCACGCCACGGTAGTACAGCGGCGTGCCGTCGGCCGTGACGCCAGCCTGGTCTTGCGGAGGGCCGGAGAAATGCTTGGCCGCCGTCGTGCGCAGGGGATTCTGGTTGACGCCGGCGGAGCGGTCGAGCGCGCCTTGCAGGGCGCTGTTGAAATCCATGTCGCGCGCTTTATAGTTGGGCGTGTCGCCGTTGGCGATGTTCGACGCGAGCACGGTCTGGCGCTGCGAACGCAGGCGCAGCGCCGTTTCGTCAAAGCGAAAGAATTCGTCGAGTTTACCAACCATGACAGGCTCCCAAAAAATACGCAGCAACTGGTGATGACGGAAGCCATGATACGGCCGCGACCGGATAAGCGATCGCCAGATAAGGCCGCCCTTTTCCGTCCTATTCACCGCTTAGTCCCGCGCCTGCCCGGCCTATCATGGCAACATTCCAGGGAACCATTTGCCATGAATACTCGCCTCTCCGCCCTTCTGCTGACACTGCTACTGAGCACGCCAGGCGCCTTCGCCCAGGCTCCCCGCACGGAGCCGGCCGCGCTCAGGCAGACGGTCAGCGACTTCCTGCAGCAGCAGGCCGGCGGCCTGCCGGGCGAAGTCAAGGTGACAGTGGGCGCCATCGACCCGCGCATGAACCTGGCGTCCTGCCCCGCCCCGCAAGCCTTCCTCATGCCCGGCGCCCGCGCCTGGGGCAAGACGACGGTGGGCGTGCGCTGCCCGGCGCCGTCCTGGACCATTTATATTCAAGCCATGGTTTCCGTGCAGGGCGAATACATCACCAACGCCGTGCCCCTGGCCCAGGGCCAGACCATCGAGGCGAACCAGCTGGCCACCATGAAGGGCGACCTGGCCATGTTGCCGCCCGGTGTGGCCACCGACATCGGCCAGGTGGTGGGCCGCAGCAGCAATGTTTCCCTGCCGCCCGGCACGCCCCTGCGCCTGGACACCCTGCGCAGCAAGCCCGTGGTGCAGCCGGGACAGCTGGTCAAACTCATTTCCAGCGGCAGCGGCTTCAGCGTCTCGGCCGAAGCGCGCGCCCTGAGCACGGCCGGCGACGGCCAGACCGTGCAGGTAAAGACTGCATCTGGGCAACAAGTTACAGGAATAGCAAGGGCGGGAGGTCTGGTAGAAGTCGCGTTCTGAACCCGGCAGTAATGAGTATTGCGTCGCGGAAGGTCTTATAGCCTAAAGTTTGGCCCACCGCCGCCGTTAAAGACTCAGATCCCGGAGTTCCGTACTCCTATCAGAGAGGATATTGCTGTGAAAATCAATGATTCATTAAAGAGCACGCCGGGCTTGCCGGCTTCGCCCGCGACGACGACCAACGCGCGCGGCGCGGACAAGACGGCGGCCACGCCGGGCACGACGGACAATGTGCGCCTGTCGCCGCAAGGCCAGGCGCTGGCGGCCAGTTCGGCCAGCGGCGCGAATGCCGTGTTTGACGCGGAGAAGGTGGGCCGCATCAAGGACGCCATTGCCGGTGGCAAGTTCCAGGTCAATTCAGAAAAAGTGGCGGACGGTCTGCTGGACACGGTCAAGGACCTGCTGCACTCAAGGAAACGTTAGGAATAACTCATGTCTGCTTCCCCGATGATCAGCCTGCGAGAAGAACACAAGGTCATGACGGCCTTGCTCGATGTGCTCAAGCAGGAGCAAAACCATCTGGTGGCAGCCGATATCGACGCCCTGACTTCGCTCACGGCGGAAAAGACGGCCCTGGTGAGCCAGATGGCCCAGTTGTCCCAGCAGCGCAACGCCGCGCTGGGCGCCGCCGGCTTCCCGGCGCGCGAAGCGGGCATGGATGGCTGGATCGCCGCCAGCGGCGAAACGGAAGCCAATACGCTGTGGCAGGCCCTGCTGGCCAACACCCACGAGGCGCGCGAACTGAACCGCATCAACGGCATGCTGATCAACCGTCACATGCAGCACACCCAGGGCGCGCTGCAAGCCCTGCGTCCGCCGGCAGCCACGGCCGCCAGCGTCTACGGCCCCAGCGGCCACACCACCACCACCTCCAAGAGCCGCGGCTTCCTCGCCGGCTGAAAATTGGATTCCCGCCAAGGGGGCCGCCGTCGGCCGGGAAGTCGTTGCGACCAATGGGAGCAAGGACGGTGTCATTCCCGCGCAGGCGGGAATCCCATTTCTACCTCGCCGCCGGATTGGTCGGCAATTCCGTGACCGTGTCGGGCAGTCCCGACAGGATGGTGACGGCCACGCGCCGGTTGCGCGCGCGGCCTTCCGCCGTCGCATTGGACGCGACGGAGATATTCGAGCCATGGCCCACGGCCGTCAGCCGCTCCGGCGCCACGCCCGCGTCGATGAACAGCCGCACCACGCTGGACGCGCGCACGGACGACAGCTCCCAGTTCGAGGGATAGATCGAGTTGCGGATAGGCTGGTTGTCCGTATGCCCCTCCACCTGCACATCGTGCGTGTCGTCCTTCAGCAGGCCGGCCACGGCGCGCAGGGCTTCCGTCGATTCGCTGGTCAGCCGCGCATCGCCCGAATCGAACAGCACGGAAGCATTGATCTCCACGCTGACCCCGCGGCTGTTCTGCGTCACCCTCACCTTGCCCTCCTTGACCAGGGGCGCCAAGGTGGACAGCAGGTCCTGCGCCAGCTTGGTCATATGCTCCTTCTCCTTGCGCAGCAGCTCGCGCCGCTTCAGGCCCGGATTGGGGATGGGCAGATTCTGCACCTGCGTGTTATTCAGGTCCGCCGCGCCCTGCCCGCCGAAGGCGTCGCCCAGCGCGTCGGAAAACACCTTGTACTTGCCGATGTTGACGGACGAGATGGCGTACATCACGACGAAGAAGGCAAACAACAGCGTGATGAAGTCCGAGTAGGAGATCAGCCAGCGCTCATGGTTTTCCGGTTCGTCGTCGAACTTCCTGCGCGCGCGGCGGTTGAGCATCTCAATGCTCCCGCATCAGGGTGGCGATGCGTTCGTCGATGACGCGCGTGTGGTCGCCGGTGGCGATGTCGTAGAACACGGCGGCCGCGATCTCCTGCTGGTGCACGGCCTGGGTGACGATGGCCTTCAGCTTGTTGGCGATCGGGTAGAAGAACAGATTGGCCAGGCCCACGCCATAGATGGTCGAGACGAAGGCCACGGCGATGCCGGAACCGAGCTTGCTCGGATCGGTGAGGTTTTCCATCACGTGGATCAGGCCCAGCACCGCGCCCAGGATGCCGATGGTGGGCGAATAGCCGGCCGCCGATTCCCAGATGCGCACGGCCTGGCGCTCCTCCGTTTCATAGGCGCTGATTTCCGTGTCCAGCAGCTGGCGCAGCTTGTCCGGCTGGATGCCGTCGACGATCAGGCGCAGGCCCTTGACGTTGAACTTGTCCTTGGACGAGAGCATATAGCGCTCCAGCGCCAGCAAGCCGTCGCGCCGCGCCGTGAGGCTCCAGGTATTGATCTCGCGCGCCAGCACGGCGCGGGTGTCCTGCGGCGGGGCGAACACCAGGCGCAGCATGCGCAGGCCGCGCAGGAAGGTGGGCAGGCGCGTCTGCAGCAGCACGGCGCCAAAGGTGCCGATGACGACGATGCAGAAGGCGGCCGGCTGCAGCAGGGCCGACAGCTTGCCGCCCTCCAGTCCCTGGCCGACGACGATGCCGGCCAGCGCCAGCAGCACGCCGCCTACACTGGCCCAGTCCACGAACGCTCCCTAAGCGATGCACGCAGGCGCGCCACAGCCTGCGTATGCAGCTGCGACACCCGCGATTCGGATACGCCCATCACGGCGCCGATCTCTTTCAAGTTCAGTTCCTCCTCGTAGTAGAGGCCCATCAGAATCTTCTCCCTTGGCGGCAGCGCGTCGATGGCGTCGATCACCGCCTGGCGGAAGTCGCCGTCCAGCAGCGAGCGCAGAGGGTCCGCTTCTTCGTCCGAGGCATAGCGGTCGAGGAAGCTGTCGTTGCCGTCATCGTCGTGAAAATCTTCGTAGTAAACCAGCTGGTGGCCGCCGCCTTCCGACAGCATTTCCTGGTAGTCGTCCAGCGACAGCTTGAGCGACTTGGCCACTTCCGACTCGGTCGGCGGACGTCCCAGGCGTTGCTGCAGGGTCGACATCGCCGTTTCAATCTTGCGCATGTTCTGCCGCATGGAGCGCGGCAGCCAGTCGCTGTTGCGTAATTCATCGAGCATGGCGCCGCGGATTCGCATCACAGCGTATGTCTCGAACTGGGCCCCATGGGTTTCCTCATAGCGGCTGATGGCGTCCAGCAGGCCGATCATCCCGGCCTGCACCAGATCGTCGACTTCCACGCTGTGCGGCAGCTTGGCCTTCATGTGATGCGCCAGGCGCTTCACCAAAGGCATGTGCTCCGTCAGCAGAGAGTCTTTATCCGCTTTCCCTTTGACCGTGTACATAAAACCTTGTTATTCGTTAGGCGCTGAAATGGCTGCCACTCCCCGTGCTCAAAGAAGGCCGGCCGCTCAACGCGAAGCGCCCCGCCAGTTGACGAAACGCCACCGATGCACCGGCCAGCGGGAAGGCATCCACCACCGCGCGCCCCAGTCGCGCGGCACGCTGCAAGTATTCGTCCGCCGGGACGGAACCCATGGACACCAGGTTCACAGCCAGATAGCGGCTCGCAGCTTGCGCCATATTATCGTAAACCAACCTCGCTTCGGCCTCCGAAGTGCCGGTGACGAGAATTCCGAAGGGACGGCGGCCCAATTCCATGTTCAGCCGCTTGATCATGCTGTAGGCGGCCTTGATCGAGGCCGGGCTGCCCGAGACTTGCACCACGATTTCCGAGCTGGCCATGACTGGCACGGGAAAAGCCTCTCCGTCGAATTCGCCGTCCACCAGGGTGATGCCGCTCTGTTTGACCAGGACGTCGAAGGCCTTGGCCAGGCGGCGCCGTTCGTCCGGGCCGGCGCAGTGGGCGCCGCGCGTCATCGAGGCGACGGTGAAGCCCTGCGGCGCGGCGTGCAGCACCTGATTCAGGCCGCATTCCTGGCGCGCCACATCCAGCACGCTGGCGCCGCCGTCCATGCCCAGGCGCGAGGCGACGCCGTGGGCGCTGGCGCAGGCGTCGACCACCAGCACGTCGTCGCCGGCGCGGGCCAGCGAGGCGGCCAGGTTGACCAGCATGGAGCCCTTGTCATCCTGCGGCGTGGCCGAGAGGAAGGTGACAATGCGGGGCGTGGGCCCCGCCAGCATGCGGCGCAGCCCCTCCGCCTGGTCGAAATTAAAGTTAGCCAAGGTGCACCTCGCGCAGCGCGGCGTCGTTGGCGGCGGCCGACATCACCAGCGGCAGCTCGCCGTCCTGGTACTGGGTGGCGATGGCGTCGCGTTTCAGCCTGAAGGCGCGCTCCACCAGGTAGGACGGATCGGCCAGGTGCAGGTCTTCCGGCACGCGCTGGCCGTTCGACACGTAGAACAGGTTCAGCTTCTGGCGGATCACCACGTCCAGCACATTGCCGATGGACGCCGCTTCATCGAGCTTGGTCATGATGCAGCCGGCCAGGCCGCTGCCCTGGTAGGCGCGCACCACTTCGGCCAGCGTCTCCTGGGTCGAGGTGGAATTCAGGCACAGGATGCGCTTCACGTCGGCGTCCGCGCCCTGCAGCATGGAGACCTGCTCGGTGACCATCTGGTCGCGCTGGCTCACGCCCACGGTGTCGATCAGGACGGTGTGCTTGTTCTTCAGTTCTTTCAGGGCGATGCGCAGGTCCGCCTCGTCTTTCACCGAGTGCACCATCACGCCCAGGATCTTGCCGTAGATGCGCAGCTGTTCGTGGGCGCCGATACGATAGGCGTCGGTGGTGATCAGGGCCAGCTTGTCCGGGCCGTGGCGCATCACGCAGCGCGCGGCCAGCTTGGCGGTGCTGGTGGTCTTGCCCACGCCGGTGGGGCCGACCAGGGCGAACACGCCGCCTTTATCAATCATGGCTTCTTCGTTGGCCATGGCCGACAGGTTGCGGGTCAGGACCGTTTTAATCCAGCGCATGCTCTCGGCCGCGTCGCGGTTGGCGGGCAGCTTTTCGATCAGGTAGCGCGCCAGGCTGGCGGAGAAGCCGGCGGCCAGCATCTCGCGCAGCACGGCGGCTTTTTGCGGTTCGCGCTGCTGGGTCGAGCCCCAGGCGATTTCTGCCAACTGGGTTTCCATCATGCCGCGCATGGCGCGGATTTCATTCATCATGCCGTGCATCTCGGCGACGGCGTTCTGCTTGGCGCTGGCGACGGCGGCGGCCACCATTTCCGTGATGCGCTCCATGTCGACGGCGGGAGCGGCTTTCGGCTGCGCTACGGGAGCGGCGGCGTGGACGGCGGCGGGAGCTGGAGCCGGAGCGGCTGCGGCGGAGGCCGCTGCGGCCGTCGCGCTGGCATACGACGATGGCGAAGCGACCACGCGGCGCACGGGCTGCTGCGGCAGATTGGGAGCCAATGCGGGCGCCAGGGCGGACGGCACCGGCAGCGCGGCGAAGCCTGGTTCGGCGAATAGCGGTTCGGAGAACGAAGGCTCGGCCAGCGAAGGCTCGGTGCGCAGGTCCAGATTCGGCTGCGGCTGGGCCATGGGCGAGGCGGCGGGCGGCATGGCCAGCGAGGCGGCATCGTCGTTGGCCAGGGCCAGAATCTCGACCACGCCATCGGCCTGGCGATTGGACAGGATCACGGCATCCGGACCCAGTGCTTCACGCACTTTGCGCAGCGCGTCACGCGAGGATGCAGCGGTAAATTTCTTCACATTCATGGCCATCGACTCCAGTTGCCCGAGCACATACGCTCTGATGTTGTCATTATTGACGATGCAACCAGGAAACGATCCGATGAACAGGAGTGGAAATGGGCCCCTTTTCAGCGTGGCGCCAAAAAGGGGCCGGCGGCGTTAACCCGGCTGCTGGCCCACCAGCGCGGTGACGCGGATTGTCTTGGTTTCCGGGATCTCGGCGTGCGACAGCACCTTCAGCTGCGGCAGCGCGCGGCGCAGGAAGCGCGAGAGCAAGGCGCGCAGCGGTCCCGGCACCAGCAGCACCGGCGTCAGGCCCAGGGCTTCCTGCTGCGCGGCGGCCTGCTGCGCCTGCGAGGCGATGGTGTCGGCCAGGCCCGGCTCGATGCCCGCGCCGTCCGGACCGCTGGCCGCCAGCGCCTGCATCAGCAAACGCTCGAGGCGATTATCCAGGGTCATCACGGACAACTCGGCCGCGCCGGGGAACAGCTGCTGCACGATGGCGCGGCCCAGCGAGATACGCACCAGCGCCGTCAGCTCGCTCGGATCCTGCGTATGGACGGCATGCTCGGCCAGCGTCTCGATGATGGAGCGCATGTCGCGGATATGCACGCCTTCGACCAGCAGGTTCTGCAGCACCTTCTGCAGAGTCGACAGCGACACCATCTTCGGCACCAGGTCCTCCACCAGCTTGGGCGAATCCTTGCCCAGATGGTCGAGCAGCGACTGCACCTCCAGGCGGCCCAGCAGTTCCGAGGCGTGCGTCGTGATCAAATGGTTGAGATGGGTCGCCACCACCGTGCCCGCGTCGACCACGGTATAGCCCATGCTCTGCGCCTGGTCGCGCAAGCTGGCCTCGATCCACGTCGCCGGCAGGCCGAAGGCCGGGTCGGCCGTCACCAGGCCCGGCAAAGTGCCCGTCGCCATGCCCGGATTGATCGCCAGGAACTGGCCGTTGAAGGCCTCGCCCGTGCCCACTTCCACACCTTTCAGCGTGATGCGGTAGGCGGAAGGCTTCAGCTCCAGGTTGTCGCGGATATGCACGGGCGGCGCGAGGAAGCCCACTTCCTGCGCGAACTTCTTGCGGATACCCTTGATACGCTTGAGCAGCTCGCCGCCCTGGTTCTTGTCCACCAGCGGAATCAGGCGGTAGCCCACTTCCAGGCCCAGGGTATCGACGGGCATGATGTCCTGCCAGGTCGCCTCTTCCTGCTCGGCGGCCGCTGGCGGCGGCGCTTCCGGCGCCTCGGCCGCTTCGGCTGCGGCCGTGGTCGCGCGGCGGCTCATCAGGTAAGCCGAGCCGCCCAGCACACTGGCCAGCAGCAGGAACACCAGGTTGGGCATGCCCGGAATCAGGCCCATGCCGCCGATGATGCCGGCCGTGATATACAGCACCTGCGGCTTGGCGAACAGCTGCCCCACCACCTGGGTGCCGATGTCGTGGTCGCTGGCCACGCGCGAGACGACGATACCGGCCGCGGTCGAAATCACCAGCGAAGGAATCTGCGCCACCAGGCCGTCACCGATGGCCAGCAGGGTGTAGTTCTTGATCGCGTCGTTGAAGCCCATATCGTGCTGCAGCAGGCCGACCAGCAGGCCGCCGACGATATTAATCACGGTAACGAGAATACCGGCCACCGCATCGCCGCGCACATATTTCGACGCACCGTCCATGGCGCCGTAGAATTCCGCTTCCTGCGCCACGTCGCCACGGCGGCGGCGCGCTTCCGCCTCGCCGATGAGGCCCGCGTTCAGGTCGGCGTCGATCGCCATCTGCTTGCCCGGCATCGCGTCCAGGGCGAAGCGCGCGCCCACCTCGGCGATACGGCCCGCGCCCTTGGTCACGACGGTGAAGTTAATGATGGTCAGGATGATGAACACGACGATACCGACCGTGTAGTTACCGCCGATCAGGAAGTGGCCAAACGCTTCAATCACCTTGCCGGCCGCGTCCGCGCCCGTGTGGCCCTCGGTCAGCACGACGCGGGTGGAGGCCACGTTCAGCGACAGGCGCAGCATGGTCGACACCAGCAGGATGGTGGGGAAAGCCATGAAGTCCAGCGGCTTGACCGTGTACAAGCTGGTCAGCAGCACGATGATGGACAGCGCGATATTAAAGCTGAAGAACAGGTCCAGCACGAAGGCCGGCAGCGGCAGCACCATCATCGCCAGCAGCATGATGATCAGGATGGGCGCGGCCAGGCTCTTGTTGGCGCCTTTGGCCAGGCCGTCCATCCATGGCGGCAGTTTGATGTTGCTCAGGGCGTTCATTCAGGTGCTCCGTTATTCGTATCAGTTTGCTTGCCGTGCTTGGGCACATAGGCCGGGTTGTGCGGGTCCATTTCCGCCGGCACGTCCAGCGTCTTCGGTTCGGTCGGACGGTTGCCGCCGCCTTTGCTGAACACGCGCAGCTGGAAGACGTAGGCCAGCACTTCCGCCACGGCCGAGTACAGCGATTCCGGAATCTCGTCGCCGATTTCCGTGTGCTTGTACAGGGCACGCGCCAGCGGCGGCGCTTCCAGCATGGTGACCTTGTGTTCTTTCGCGATCTCGCGGATCTTGGCCGCGACCTCGTCGATACCTTTCGCCACCACCTTCGGCGCGCCGCGCTGGCCGTCGGCGTACTTCAGCGCGACGGCGTAGTGGGTCGGGTTGGTCACGATCACGTCGGCGGTCGGCACGTCGGCCATCATGCGGCGGCGGGCCATTTCGCGCTGCAGCTGGCGGATACGGCCCTTGACCTGCGGATTACCCTCCGCTTCCTTCGATTCCTGGATCAGCTCCTGGCGCGTCATCTTCAGCTTGTTCGCGTAATGCCACATCTGGTAGGGACCGTCGATGGCGGCGATAAAGCCCAGCGCGCCGACGATGATCAGGAAGCACATGGTCAGCATGTCCATCAGATGCACCACGCCCAGCTTGAGCGGCTCCAGGGCCAGGCCGATCACGGCGTCCTTATACTTCATCACCACCAGCCAGGCCACCAGGCCCACCACCAGCGCCTTGGCGACGGCCTTCACCAGCTCGACCAGCGCGTTACTGGAAAACATGCGCGCGATGCCGCTGATGGGATTGAGCTTGGCGAAATTGGGGGTAATGGCCTTGCCGCTGAACAGCCAGCCGCCCACCAGCAGGGGCGAGGCCAGGGCCACCACCATCACGGTCACGCCCAGCGGCAGACAGGCCAGCAGCACGCGCACGATATCGACGCCGATGCGGTTCAGCAGCACGTCGGTGTTGAAAACTTGTTCATGGTCCAGCGCCAGCCCGGACACGAGGGCGGAACTGAGTTGGCGCACGAGTCCGCCGCCGGTCATCCACAGACCGGCGCCCGCCGCCATCAATACGGTAAAAGTCGCGACTTCCCTCGACCTGGGAACGTCGCCTTCTTCTCGCGCCTGCTCGAGGCGCTTCGCTGACGCCGGTTCTGTCTTTTCTGCATCGCTGTCTTCTGCCATGCCGCCGCTCCTATCGTAACGTTGCCATTATCGGATGGGCGGCGCGGCGGCCATCGGCGGAATACGGGCGGTTTTCCCGGCCTCTTCCTTGATTCTGCAAAGCAACATCAAGCGGCGGGAGCCGGTTCCGGGGCGGCGTTGGGGTTGCGCACGGTCTGCTCGATGGCGCCGAAGATGGATTTGCCGTTCGCATCGAGCATTTCGATACGGATGGTGTCGCCAAACGCCATATAGGGCGTGACGGGCTCGCCGCCCGCGATCATTTCCAGGCAGCGCTGCTCGGCGATGCAGGAATAGCCGCGCTTGGCGTCCTTGTTGGACACCGTGCCCGAGCCGACGATGCTGCCCGCCCGCACATTGCGCGTCTTGGCCAGGTGTGACACCAGCTGGGGGAAATTGAAGATCATGTCCACGCCCGCCTGGGGCTGGCCGACCAGCTTGCCGTTCCAGGTCGAACGCAGGGGCAGATGCAGCTTGCCGCCCTTCCAGGCGTCGTCCAGCTCGTCCGGCGTGACGGCCACGGGCGAAAAACTGGTGGCCGGCTTCGATTGCAGGAAGCCGAAGCCCTTGGCCAGCTCTTCGGGAATCAGGTTGCGCAGGGAGACGTCGTTGACCAGCATCAGCAGGCGGATCTGCTGATACGCCTCGTCCGCCGTCGCTCCCATGGGCACGTCGTCCGTGATGACGGCCACTTCGGCCTCGAAGTCCAGGCCCCAGGCTTCGTGCAGCAGGGCGATATCGTCGCGCGGGCCGAGGAAATCGTCGCTGCCGCCCTGGTACATCAGCGGATCTTCCCAGAACGAGGCGGGCAGCTCCGCGCCGCGCGCCTTGCGCACCAGCTCCACGTGATTGACGTAGGCCGAGCCGTCCGCCCACTGGAAGGCGCGCGGCAGGGGCGCCATGCAGTTGGCGGGATCGAAGTCGAAAGTGCGGCGGCCGCGGCCGTTGCTGAGGTCCTGGTAGACCTGCTGCAATTGCGGCGCGATGAAGCTCCAGTCATCGAGGGCGCGCTGCAGGGTCGGCGCGATGCCGTCCGCCAGCTGCGCCGTTTTCAGGTCGCGCGAGACGACGGCCAGCTGCCCGTCGCGGGTGCCGTCTTTCAGAGTAGCGAGTTTCATAGGCAAGGCAGAGCAAATTCAACAGGGCCACACTCTATCAGATGGCTGAAGACGGCGGAAGCGCTTCTATTAATGTCGAATAATGTATTCAGGCGGCTCTGGAAGTATAAGCCTACCGTCTGGCCCCAATGTGAACGGTGGCAATTTTGGCTCGTCCTTTCGCGCGGGAATGGATTTCGGAATAGAGGCCGCTAACGCAATAAGCTGCGCCTTTTTTCTTTTCCACAATTACGTTTGCATCTAACCATATCTCGTAGTAACGCCGGCCTTCAGTCCAGCTAATGACTGAAATAGCCTTTCCATTGCTCGTTTGCAGGACCGACAACCGCGCAGGAAAATCATTCACGCGCTCAGGCTCGTCTTTCGGGTTTCGATAGGATTGCGTTCCGTCGGCTGACATATCGTTCTCATACAAGGTGACGATATGGCCGTCGGGCATCTTGAAGCTTCGATATAGTCGCGACTTAAAACCTGACACATCTTCCGCAAATGCCCCTAGAGTTGAAAAAGAGTTGAAGGGAGTGGCGGTCAAGTCAACCGGCTGGAAGTCCAATTCCGAAACGACCGCTGCCACCGGGCGCAGGTCCGAACCGACGTCGTACCGCGTCAGCATACCTTCGCAGACCATTTCGTATCCAAGACGCTGTACTTCAGCAGACTGGCGTGCTTCAAATGCAACAAATTCGCTGGAACCTGGAGGCGGCCCCAGCCCACACCTGACCTCTTTGGGCGCCTGGGCTGGTGACAGCAATACATACCCGCACGCAACGGCTATGAGCAAAACAATCGGTAGTAGTCGATTCTTCCGCATTATAGATATCCGCCGATAAATTATAGGTTTATATATTATCTATATTATAATTCAACTCAAGAATCCAGCTAGCCTACTTCCGCAAGCGGCCAGCACCGGCCGTTGGGAGTCTGACTCTCCAGAGTACAACCATATATATGAAACTTCTCAGAATGGGATTTATTCTTCGAACAGCGGCTGCTGGGGTTGTGGGTGTCGTATCCTACCTGTTTGTTCGTGCTGCACTTCGTCCTCGCGGCTGGGGAATGCAAAGCTCACTGACTGATTCTGAAAACTATCTGGCTCTTGGGGGCGCTGTAGTTATCTTCGGGGTTGTCTTGTGGCGACTTTGCAGGGGCACTTGGGGGAAAGAGCAAATTGATCAGATTTTGGATATAGGCGATTCGGGTTATTAACGGCGCAACACGGCCAGGAACAGACCTTCAGAAGCTGCATGAGCGCATTTACTTTAACCGAATGGATTTTTGTTTAATGACGAGCTACCATTTACACAGGTTGAGAAGTTAATTCTGATGGCACGTGCTGAACTAGGAACTTTTGAAGACGGTAGTCCGCTGCCAAAGCCCGTATGACGACATTCGGCCAACGGCGGGCGCTTCGTTCGCAATTCACCACCACTTAGGTCTGTTTATGAAAAAAATCTCAACTTTACTGTTCGTGGCAGTCCTCGCCGGCTGTGCTAATCCGTATGCCAAGTTCTATCACGGGCTAGAAAATGGGCAGTCGATACCGGGATACATTTCCCCAACACAGCCACTACAAATCTATTCTTCCAACGATTTTTCTAAGGACATCCAAGGACTGCAAGCCAAAGGTTTCGTAGTGATTGGCTCTGCGGCCTTCCAAGGGGCCAGTAATCAAGACACGGAAAGACCTTTGCGGGAGCAGGCAGCAAAGGTAGGTGCTCAGGTAGTGCTCGTTTCTTCGAAATATTCGCATACAGTGTCGGGGGCAATTCCAATCACTACGCCGACGACTTCAATGGCATATACGAGCGGGACGGCCACGGCATACGGTAGCGGCGGTGTCGTTAATGCCTATGGAAACTCGACTACCACTATGTACGGTCAACAGACCTCGATGGTCCCTTACTCGATTGACCGCTCAGAATTTGGCGCTGTCTTCATGGCCAAAGTGAAAGGCCGCCTAGGCGTTATTGTCACGCCATTGGATGACGCTACTCGCAAACGTTTAGAAACAAACCAAGGCGTACTGGTTCGTATCGTTGTGGAAGGCTCACCTGCATATCTTGCAGATGTTTTGCCGGGTGACGTCATACTGCAAATTGGTTCAGACACTGTGCAGTCTCCGGAATATTTCACTAAGACCCTACTGGTAAAATATCAGGGGCAAGCTACTACGCTAAAGTTGGACAGAAACGGTAAGTCCGTCGAGAAAAATGTAACGCTTAATATTAATTAAACAGATTTCTCCAGAAAGTATTGTAGGCATATTCACTTACTCTTCGTGCGGCTGCGTTTAATACGCTAGGATATAAGCACGAATGTCCGAGTTGGGGCGAATACGAACAACGTATTACACCATTGTTGCGAAAGGTTGCTGTTTATATACATTAGGTCAGTTTAACGTTTGTACGTCCCGTGCATGATGTAACACACGCAGCACAAAAATATCGCCGCCGATAATGGTGTAGAACACGATGTAAGGAGTAGAAGTCGTCCAGCTTCGCACTGCAACGCCGAGTTCAGGACGCACACGGCCAAGATGTGGTTGCTGCGCGAGCAGACTCGCCTCGCGCTCAATCACCTCCAGAATATTGTCCGCTGCGGCGAGGCTGTCTTGGGCGACAAACTGCCATATTGAGAGTAAATCGTCCTGCGCACTCCGCGTGTAGCGCACAGTGGCCATTGATTCAGGCCATCTTGTTCAATAGCGCGGCTCGTCCTCGCGCTTTGATCTCATTGATATCCAGCCCGTCAACACGGCCATGCCGCATATCCTCCAAGCCCTGAGCAATATCATTTCTTAGCGCTGCGAGCTTGGCCTGGTTAGCCGAATCGAGACACGCCTCCAATAACAGCAGCGCTTCGCAGACGACTTCATTGGCGGAACCATACAGGCCGGAGCTGACGTGCTCATGAACACGTTGCTCAAGCTCCGCAGGCAGCGTAATTTCTAGTGGCACGATAACCTCCCGGCAAAAACGGCTCAAGCCATTCTAGCGCGATTCGACAAGCTGCCCTTTACGCGAAATCAAACCGGCGCCAGCAGCGCGAGCTGTTCAGGCGTCAGATAGCACCACTCGCCTTCGGCGATGCCCAGCGACTCCAGCGTCAGCCCGCCGATGGCGGAACGGTGCAAGGCGCTGCAATGGTTGCCGGCCGCCGCCAGCATGCGCTTGACCTGGTGGTACTTGCCCTGCTCCAGCACGATTTCCAGCAGATGCTCGCCCCGCTTCTCGCACACAAGGGCGGCCAGCGGCGCCGGTTCGTCGTGCAACTGCACGCCAGCCAGCATCTGCGTCACCAGTTCATCGGTTACCGGCTCGGCCGTCGTGGCCTGGTAGACCTTGGGCACATGGCGCTTGGGCGACGACTGGGCGTGGATGAATGGTCCGTCGTCAGACATCAGCAGCATGCCCGTGGTGTCATGGTCGAGGCGGCCGACGGGCTGCACTTCGCGCCAGCCGAACTGCTCCGGCAGCAGGGTCAGCACGCCGGGATGGTGGCTGGGCTTTCGCGAGCATTCGTAATTGGCCGGCTTGTTCAGGCAGATGTACAGGTGCTCACGGTACACCCACTCCTCGTCGAAGATGGTCATCACCAGGCCGTCCGTTTCGATACTGGCCTTGTAATTGTCATGCACCACGCCGCCGATGCTGATTTCGCCGTCTTCGATCAGGGAGCGGCAGTATTTGCGCGTGCCGAAACCCTGCGATTGCAGGATGCGGTCCAGGGATAATTTACTCATGGCCGGAATTTTACAGGATGCGGCATCTTGATTAAAGCTGAGTCAAATCATTGAGCTACATCAAGGGTCCTTTAAATTGCCTTGCTACACTTGCTCTCAGTAGGAATTATCTGAACGCATTAGGGAATATGGCAGAGCCATGAATACCGACACCGAACAGCTCCAGGAGCAAGCCGCCGCCCACCTCACCCGCCTGGCGCTGGCGCGCTGGGGAAACAACCATCTGCAGCGTTCGCCCACGGCGGCGCAGGCCATCTGGCTGCGGCAATTACAGGAGGGATATCTGGCCTGGCTGCAGGCCGGCGGCTTCGCCCAGGCCGGGCAGGACGCCAATGAAAACAGCGGCATTGCGCCGCTGTTTTCAGCCCCAATGCGGGACTATTGACGAGGAATTTAAATTCTCTCTACTCCGCATATTTAAATGCAGCTGAGTAGTTCTGAAACAAGAACGTGCTACAACGAGATAAACTGTTTATATCGCCCTCCTTGGTAAGAACTACACCACTACTATAGTCCACGAGCCTGAATATACAAGGCAAAAAGAAGGCAGATTGATAATGTTAATCGGCTTGCCAGTCATGCTACAACTGGCGCTACCGCACTCAGCCTTTAATGCAGGCTGGGCTTGACGTCCTTCACCATCGTCTTCACCGCGCCCGCGCCCATCGCCGCGCCGAATTTCTTCAGCACCCGCTCTGGCAAGCCTTCATGCTGGGTATAGTCGATGATGTCTTCCGCCTTGACGATATCGCGCGCGACCGAGTCGACCGTGCCGAAGCCATCGGCCAGGCCCATGTCGATCGCCTTGGCGCCGGTCCAGAACAGGCCGGAGAACATTTCCGGCGTTTCCTTCAGGCGCTTGCCGCGGCCGTTGCGCACGACGGCGATGAACTGCTGGTGGATCTCGTTGAGCATGCTTTGCGCATATTCGCGGTGCTTGGTCGACATGGGGCTGAACGGGTCCATGAAGCCCTTGTTTTCGCCCGCCGTCAGCAGGCGGCGCTCGACGCCCACCTTGTCCATGATGCCGGAGAAGCCGAAGCCGTCCATCAGCACGCCAATGGAGCCGACGATGCTGGCCTTGTTGACGTAGATGCGGTCGGCGCCGGAGGCGATGTAGTAGCAGCCGGAGGCGCAGATCTCGTCCACCACCACGTACAGCGGCTTGTTCGGATAGCCTTTGCGCAGGCGGATCATTTCGTCGACGATCATGCCGGCCTGCACGGGACTGCCGCCGGGGCTGTTGACGTGCATGACCACGGCCACCGAGCCGCTGTCGGAAAAGGCCTTGTTCAGGGCCGGAATCACCACCGAGGCGGCGCCGCTGCCTTCTGCCTCGATCTCGCCTTCGATTTCGATCAGGGCCGTGTGCCGGCTCAGCGCCTCGGCGTCGGTGCCGGTCCAGCTGAAGTCGAAGTAGGCGGCGGTGCCGAACAGCACGATCAGCAGGACGAAGAACTTGAAGAAAATCCCCCAGCGGCGGGCGGCGCGCTGTTCCTTGAGCGTGGCGAAGACCAGCTTTTCCAGCACCTCACGCTCCCAGTTGGAAGCGGCCACGGCCGGCTTGCCCGGCGCGGACGCCGCAGGTGCAGGTCCAAGTGTAGGCGGCGGCGTGGCCGGTTTGGATTCGCCCGCGCCCTGGCTGGCGCCGGTGCTGCCCTCATTGCTCGAATTTTCTTCGTTCATAGTTTCGCTGGTTAAATTTAGGCGTCAGGCGCGCACGGGACGGACATAGTCGTCCGGCTGCCAAAAGATCTGCTCGTCGTGTTCCACCACCGCGATGGGCCGCAGCCGCCCTCCCCGGCACGGGCCGCCTGCGCACTGGCCGCTGTCCGGAATATAAATGGCGCCGTGGGTGGAGCACATCAGGTACAAGCCGCTGGACTCGAAAAACTCGCCCTCGGCCCAGTCCAGTTCGATGGGAACGTGGGCACAGCGGTTCAGGTAGCCATACGCCTTGCCGCCGTAGCGCACGACAAAGCCCGTGCCATCCTCGCCGCCCACGGTCAGGGGAAAGCGCATGCCCTTGCCGCCCTCCAGCACCGCCTCCGACGCGCAGACCCGTATTTCTTCGACCACGTCCGCCATCATGCGTTCTCACTGAGCCACTGGTGCAGCTCGGCCACCGTGCGCGCCGAGAACAGCGGATTACAGGAATGCAATTGGTCGACGGGATGGGCGCCGTACTGCACGGCAATCCCCGCCGCGCCCGCGTTATTGGCCATCAGCAAGTCATGGGTGGTATCGCCGATCATTACGGTGCGCTTCATGTCCTGGCCCAGCTCACGGGTCAGTTCCTGCAGCATGGCCGGATGGGGCTTGGAGAAAGTTTCATCAGCGCAACGGGTAGCGTCGAACATGGACAGCAGCTTGGCCTCGTTCAGGGCGCGGTTCAGGCCCACCCGGCTCTTGCCGGTGGCCACGGCCAGGAAATACGCTTGCGATGACAATTCCTGCAACATTTCTTCCACACCAGCGAACAGGGTCAGTTCGTGATCGCGCGAGAGGAAGTGATAGCGGTAACGCTCCACCATGCGCGGATAGATCTTGGGGTCCACGTTCGGCATCACGACCTGCATCGCTTCATGCAGGCCGAGGCCGATGACATGCGCTGCGGCATCGTCCTTGGGAACCGGCAGGCCCAGGTCGCGCGCCGCCCCCTGGATACATTTAACGATGGTTGACGTTGAATCCATCAACGTTCCATCCCAATCGAAGACGATCAGGTCAAATTGCTTTCTTGGCATGTCACTGTGTATTTAGGTTGCTTGCCCCAAGCTTACCAAGAATCGCTCACATTCGGCGGCTAAAGGCGCATTCAGGGTCATGATTTTGCCCGATTCCGGGTGCTTGAAGGTAATTTGATGGGCGTGCAGGAACATGCGCTTGAGTGCGCCGCGCTCGGCCGTGGCCTTCTGCAGCTCGCGGTTTAAGGCGAAATCGCCGTATTTATCGTCACCTGCGATGGGGAAGCCCGAAGATGAGGTATGAACGCGGATCTGGTGCGTGCGCCCCGTCTTCAGCTCGGCTTCCAGCAGGGCGAAGTCCTTGAATTTCTTCAACAAGGTGAAAACGGTGTGCGAAGCCAGGCCGTCGGGCGAGACGCGCACGCGGCGCTCGCCGTCCGGCGTCGTGTATTTATGCAAAGCCAGCTTGACGTGCTGACGGGAATTTTTCCAGTCGCCCGCCACCAGGGTCAGGTAGCGCTTGTCCGTCAGGCCGTCGCGCATCTGCTCGTGCAGGCTGGTCAGGGCCGAACGCTTCTTTGCCAACAACAACAAGCCCGAGGTTTCGCGGTCCAGGCGGTGCACCAGTTCGAGGAACTTGGCGTCCGGACGGGATGCGCGCAACTGCTCGATCACGCCGAAGGACACGCCGGAGCCGCCGTGCACGGCCACGCCGGCCGGCTTGTCGATCACCAGCAGGTGGCTGTCCTCGAAAACAATCTTGAATTCGGCGGCCGGCACGGCAGCCGTGTCGGATTTTTCCGCCAGGCGGATAGGCGGAATGCGCACCACATCGCCCTCTACCAAGCGGTAGAGCTGGTCGATACGGCCCTTGTTGACGCGCACCTCACCCGAGCGCAGGATGCGGTAAACGTGGCTTTTCGGCACGCCTTTGCAAACGCGCAACAGGTAATTATCAATGCGCTGACCGGCCTCTTCTTCGGTGATCGTGACGAATTGCGCAGCGAGCGAAACCGGTGTTGAAGGGGGAACAACATCATTTTGTACCTTCATTCGCTCTGTCTTCCCAGAAAATCTCTCTAAGTCCTTCATTTTGAATATATAATCGTTTCGCTGCGGCCTAGCTGTAGCAAGTGTAAGAATAAAATGACATTTTACACAGGGGCGTCTCCACTGGCCTCGCCTAACTGCAAATTCAGAGGAAAAAATGTATACGCACCATCCCTGCCCGAATCTGGGTTGCACCGTAGTTGCAATCGGAGCCTGGCAAGGTTGCTGAATTAAGATGATTGGATTGTAAGGATAAAACCCGGCAAGCACGGCCACACGCTTGCTTGCTGGAGAATGAAGTTGATAACGCTTGCCGTTTTCGCCAGACCCCATGCTTTGCTGCAAGCTCATGACGGAAGGCTGATATCAGCCTGAGTAACCGAAGTTGAAGTACTTGTGGTGCGTAAGCGTGGCCGGGATTTGGCCATACGTCATTGCCTGCCGACTGTGCTCTCTGCCTCCCGATGACCACGGGCCGCATTTGATGAGCTGCAGAAGTTGCGGGCACTCGGCATGACGATCGACCTCATGCGCCCGTTGCGGCCGCCTGGATAAGCCATGCGGGCCGCATATGCTGGGCATACCCACCGCAATCGTTTTAATTCTCGCGTATATCCCTGTAGCTTGCCGCTCCGATAAAGAGCGGCCTAAAGATGGCCTTAAGGGTCGCGGAGTTAATAAAAATGAAACGCATGTTGTTTAATGCTACGCAGCAAGAAGAACTGCGCGTGGCCATTGTCGACGGTCAGAAACTGATCGATATCGACATCGAAACCGCCGGACGCGAACAGCGCAAGTCCAATATCTACAAAGGCGTGATCACCCGCATCGAGCCCTCGCTGGAAGCCTGCTTCGTCAGTTATGGCGAAGATCGCCACGGTTTCCTGCCATTCAAGGAAGTAGCACGCACTTACTTCCGCGAAGGGATCGACGTCCGCAACGCCACCATCAAGGATGCATTGCGCGAAGGCCAGGAAATCATGGTCCAGGTGGAAAAGGAAGAGCGCGGCAACAAAGGCGCCGCCCTCACCTCCTTCATCTCGCTGGCCGGCCGCTACCTGGTGCTGATGCCGAACAATCCACGCGGCGGCGGCGTGTCGCGCCGTGTGGAAGGCGAAGAACGCCAGGAACTGCGCGAAACCATGGACAAGCTGGACCTGCCGCAAGGCATGTCCGTCATCGCCCGCACGGCCGGCATCGGCCGCAATGTCGATGAACTGCAGTGGGACTTGAACTACCTGATGCAACTGTGGCGCGCGATCGAAGGCGCCGGCAAGTCGGCTTCCGGCGCGTTCCTGATCTACCAGGAATCGTCGCTGGTGATCCGCGCCATTCGCGACTACTTCCAGCCTGATATCGGCGAAATCCTGATCGATACGGACGAGATCTACGAGCAGGCGCACCAGTTCATGAGCCACGTGATGCCCGACATGGTGCATCGCGTCAAGCGCTACAGCGACGACGTGCCGCTGTTCTCGCGCTTCCAGATCGAACACCAGATCGAGACGGCCTACTCGCGCACCGTGCCGCTGCCATCGGGCGGCGCCATCGTGATCGACCACACGGAAGCGCTGGTCTCCGTCGACGTCAACTCGGCCCGCGCCACCCGCGGCTCGGACATCGAAACCACCGCCTTCAACACCAACTGCGAAGCGGCCGAGGAAGTGGCCCGCCAGCTGCGCCTGCGCGACCTGGGCGGCCTGATCGTGATCGACTTCATCGACATGGAAGTGGCCAAGAACCAGCGCGAAGTGGAACAGCGCCTGAAGGACGCCCTGCACCATGACCGCGCCCGTGTACAAATGGGCAAGATTTCCCGCTTCGGCCTGATGGAACTGTCGCGCCAGCGCCTGCGTCCGTCGCTGTCGGAAGGTTCGCACGTGACCTGCCCGCGCTGCTCGGGCACCGGCCATATCCGCGACACCGAATCGTCGGCCCTGCAAGTCCTGCGCATCATCCAGGAAGAGGCGATGAAGGAAAATTCGGCCACCATCCACGTGCAAGTGCCGGTGGACGTGGCAGCCTTCCTGCTGAACGAAAAGCGCGGCGAAGTGCTGAAGATCGAAAACCGCCACCGCATCAACGTCATCCTGATCCCGAACAAGCATCTGGATACGCCGCACTACAAGCTGGAGCGCATCAAGCACGACGATCCGCGCCTGGAAGACTCGCAAGCCAGCTACACCCTGGCCGAGCAGGCGGAAACCGACATGGCCTACAGCAAGCGCCAGAAGGAAGAAGCCAAGCCGCGCCAGGAAGCCATGGTCAAGACCATCACCCCTGAGCAGCCTGCGCCGATGGTGGAGCGCAAGGCCAGCGAAACCGTCAAGACCATTGTTCCCGCACCGGCTCCGGCAGCGGAACAGGGCTTCTTCGCCAAGCTGATGAGCTTCTTCCGTGGCGCCCCGGCGACCCCGGCTCCTGTGGCGCCGACCATCGTGGTCAAAACGCCAACGGGCGACCGCGCCGAACGCGGCAATGCCCGTGGTCCACGCGGCCGCAACCGTGGCAAGGGCCGTGGCGAGCGCGATGAGCGCGAAGGCACGAAAGAAGAAGCCGCCAAGGCGGAAGGCCGTCCAGCCCGTCAACCACGCCAGCCGCGCGAACAGCGTGAAGGCCAGGTCGAGGCAGCAGGCCAGCCGCGCGAACGCGCAGAACGTCCGGAACGCGCCGAGCGTCCGGAACGTGCGGAACGCCCTGAGCGTGCCGAGCGCGCGGAACGTGGCGAGCGCGGCGAACGCGGCCAGCGTCAGCCTCGCGAACCGCGCGGCGACAAGGCAGCGGCAACGGAAGCCAAAGTGGAAGAACTGGCATTGTCGGCAACCGGCGCAGCAGCCAGCCTGACCTCGGGCGGCAATGGCCCGGCGACGGAAGCCACCAGCATCCTGAAAACCGCGCCTAACCTGGGTCCGGATGGCGAGGAAGTTGAGGGCGCAGAAGGTGGCGACGAGCCACGCCGCCGTCGCCGTCGTGGCGGCCGCAACCGCAACCGCCGCGAGCGCGACGCCGTGGAAGGCGCAGGCGAGGAATCGGCTGACGAAGCCGGTCTGACCGCCGAAGGCGCCGAAACCGCTCCGGTAGCGCAAGCAACGCCAGCCGTGGCTGCCGAAGCTGCTCCTGCCGCTGTTGAAGCTGCTCCTGCCGCAGCCGTAGCCGTTGAAGCTGCACCGGCCGTAGCCGTGACCGCCGACGCCGCACCAGTCGCAGCCGCCGTCGAGGCCGCACCTGTCGCCGCTGCTGAAGTCGTGGCTGCCGCACCGGTTGCTGCCGCTGAAGCCGTAACTGCCACCGCGCCAGCTGCTGAAGCCGTCGTTGCAGCCACGCCAGCTGCTGAAGCTGTGGTTACCGCAGCTCCGGCTGCCGCTGAAGCCGTAGCGTCCGCACCGGTCGCCGCAGCTGAAACCGTAGCCGCTGCCGCTCCTGCTGTGGACGTTGCCGCTGCGTCGGTCGCCGCTGTCGAAGCTGCGCCAGCCGTAGCTGTTGAAGTAGCAGCTCCTGCTGCCCCGGTCGCCGCAGCAGCACCTGCCGCCGTCGCCGCTTCGGCCGTCATGCCAGCCGCCGTTGAAGTAGCAGCCCCGGCCCCAGCCGTGGCAGCCGCTCCAGCAGCAGCCCACGCCGGCACCGCGCCAGCCGCCGCCTACGCCCCATCGGCATCCGGCCCGATCGACCTGCAAGCCGCCGGTCTGACCATGGCTGCAACCGATCCGGCCAAGTTGCGCGCCGCGCAGGAAGCCGCCGCGCAGATCGTACAGCCGGTGCGCAAGCCGCGCGAGCGCAAGCCCGTGCAGCAGCAAGTTGACGAACCGCTGGTCCAGGTCAGCACCCGTCAGTAAGCGTCCCGCCAGGGCATGAAAAAAGGGAAGCCGCGTGCTTCCCTTTTTTTTCGTGCTATCGTAGCTGGATGAAGTGCACTAATTCGTAAAACATGGCTGAAAAAATAATCTTCGTGTCCGACCAGCGTCGGACCGCGCCGGCCATTCCCGCAGTCCTGGAAGCACCTACCGGCAGTGTGACCGACCGCCTCGCGCGGCCTTTGCATGACTTGCGCATCTCGGTCACGGACCGCTGCAACTTCCGCTGCGTGTACTGCATGCCGAAGGAAGTCTTCGACAAGGACTACAACTACCTGCCCCACGGCTCGCTGCTGTCTTTTGAAGAGATCACCCGGCTGGCCAAATTGTTCGTCGCCCACGGCGTGGAAAAGATCCGCCTCACCGGCGGCGAACCCCTGCTGCGCAAGAACATCGAAAAGCTGATCGGCATGCTGGCCGAGCTGAAGACCGTCCACGGCAAGCCACTGGACCTGACGCTGACCACCAACGCCTCCCTGCTGGCGAAGAAGGCGCAGTCGCTCAAGGACGCCGGCCTGCAGCGCATCACCGTCTCGCTGGACGCGCTGGACAACGCCATCTTCCAGAAAATGAACGACGTCGATTTCGCCGTCGACGATGTGCTGAAGGGGATCGATATCGCCCAGCAGGTCGGCCTTGGTCCCATCAAGATCAACATGGTGGTCAAAGGCGGCATGAACGACCAGGAAATCGTGCCGATGGCGCGCCATTTCAAGGATACGCCCTACATCCTGCGCTTCATCGAGTACATGGACGTGGGCGCCTCCAATGGCTGGAAGATGGACGAGGTGATTCCCTCGGCCGAAGTCCTGCGCCGCATCGGCGCCGAGATGCCGCTGCTCCCGCTGAACGCCAATTACAGCGGCGAGACGGCCACCCGCTGGCGCTACGCCGACGGCGGCGGCGAGATCGGCCTGATTTCAAGTGTATCCCAGGCGTTCTGCCGCGACTGTACCCGTGCGCGGCTGTCGACGGAGGGTAAGCTGTACACCTGCCTGTTCGCCACCAGCGGCCACGATCTGCGCGCCCTGCTGCGCGACGGCCGCAGCGACGCGGAGATCTCGACCGTGCTGGCGCATCTGTGGCGCTCGCGCGGCGACCGGTATTCCGAACTGCGCACCAGCCAGACCACGGGGCTCGAGAAAAAAGTGGAAATGTCTTACATCGGGGGATAGCTTGGCTTTGGACAGCACGAAGAGCAAGATCAGCGGATTGATACTCGCCGGCGGACGCGGTACACGCATGGGCCGCGTGGATAAAGGCTTGCAGCCCTTCCGTGGCGCCACGCTCGCCGCGCATGTGATGCAGCGCCTGGCGCCGCAGGTGTCCAGCGTGGCGATCAACGCCAACCGCAATCTGCCGCAGTATGAAGCCATCTCGCCGACAGTGCTGCCCGACCAGCTGACGGGCTTTGAAGGTCCTCTCGCCGGACTGCAGACTGGCCTCAGTCACTGCGCCACCGAGCTGCTGCTGACGGCGCCCTGCGACTCGCCCTTCCTCCCTGCGGATCTGGCCCAGCGCCTGTACGGCGCCATGCAGGCGCAAGACGCCGACCTGGCCGTCGCCGTCACGCTGGAGTATGACGAAGAAAGCAAGGAACAATACTGCCAGCTCCATCCCGTATTCAGCCTGCTCAAGGCGAGCCTGTTGCCGCAGCTGGACTCCTACCTCGCCACCGGCGCGCGCCGCATGGAAGGCTGGTACAAATCGCTGCGCGTGGCCGAAGTGCTGTTCGAAGACGCCAGCGCCTTCCGCAATATCAATACGCTGTCGGACCTGCAGGAGCTGGAGCGCGCCGCGCCCGCCGCCGTCGCCGTGGCCGCGACCTGCCCGAACGATCCGGATGCGCTACCGGTCGCGCAGGCGCAGCGCCTTATCCTTGAGCGCATCGCACCCGCTGATGGCACTGAAATGCTCGCCCTGCGCAGCGCCCTTGGTCGCGTACTGGCGCAGGACATCCTCTCCCCCATCAACGTCCCGGCCTACGACAACTCCGCCATGGACGGCTACGCCCTGCCCGGCGCCGACCTGCCCGCTGATGGCGCCGCGCCGGTAACGCTGAAAGTGGTGGGCATCGCCTACGCCGGCCGCCCTGCAAGCGTAAGCGCGGGCCCCGGCGAATGCGTCCGCATCATGACCGGCGCCGCGATTCCCGCAGGCTGCGACACCATCCTGCCGCAGGAACTGGCCGCCGCCATCGGCGACAACACCGTCACGATCGCCGCCGGCGCAATCCGCCCCGGCGACAACCGCCGCTTCGCCGGCGAAGACCTGAAATCCGGCAGCGCCGCGCTGACCAAGGGCCGCATCCTGCGCCCCGCCCATCTCGGCCTGCTTGCATCGCTCGGCATCGCGGAAGTCCCCGTGCAGCGCCGCCTGCGCGTCGCATTCTTCTCCACCGGCGACGAACTGCGTTCCCTGGGCCAGCCGCTTGATACGGGCTGCGTCTACGACAGCAACCGCTACACCCTCTACGGCATGCTCGAACGCCTGGGCTGCGAAGTAATCGACATGGGCATCGTCCGCGACGATCCCGCCGCACTGGAAACCGCCCTGCGCAACGCCTGCACCCAGGCCGACGCCATCATCACCTCCGGCGGCGTCTCCGAAGGCGCGGCCGACTACACCCGCGACATTTTGAGCGCGCTGGGCGACGTCGCCTTCTGGAAGCTCTGCATGCGTCCCGGCCGTCCGCTCGCCTTCGGCAAAATCGGCGCCGACAGCCAGAGCGCCTGGCTGTTTGGCCTGCCCGGCAATCCCGTCGCCGTGATGGTCTCGTTCTACTTCTTCGCCCGCCCCGCCCTGTTGCACATGATGGGCGCGGACCCGTCGCATCTGCAACCGCTCACCTTGCGCGCGCGTGCGCAGGCGCCGATCCGCAAGCGCGCCGGACGCACCGAATACCAGCGCGGCATCATCGAGCGTGACGCCACTGGCGAGCCACAAGTACGCCTCACCGGCGCCCAGGGCTCCGGCATCCTGAGCTCGATGGCCGAGGCCAACTGCATCGTCATGCTGCACCACGACCAGGGCAGCGTGGCCGCCGGCGACATGGTGGACGTGATCCCCTTCGAGGGCCTGATCTGAACATGGCGACGGCAACGCCCCGTCTGCACGTCGACCAAATGCGTTCCGCGCTGGCGGGCCCCTTCTCTTTCAGCTTGCAGGCGGGCGAATGCCTGGCGATCTCCGGCCCGTCCGGCTCCGGCAAAAGCCTGCTGCTGCGCATGCTGTGCGACCTCGATCCCAATACCGGCACGGTAACGCTGGACGGCAAGCCGCGCAACAGCATGAGCGCTCCCGCCTGGCGTTCCAAAGTGCTCTACCAGCCTGCCGAAGCGGGGTGGTGGGACCCTACACCGGCAACCCATTTCAGGCCGCAGCAGATGGAGCGCGTGCATGCGCTGCTGCCGCGCCTTGGCCTATCAAGCACTCATTTGAATAACGAAGTGCGCCTGCTCTCCACCGGTGAGCGCCAGCGCATGGCCCTGATCCGCTCCCTCGCCTGCGAGCCGCAAGTCCTGCTGCTGGACGAGCCCACCGCCGCCCTCGATCCCGAATCCGTCTCCGCCGTCCAGCAACTGCTGCAGGAAGAACTGGCGAAAGGCATGTCGCTCGTGCTGGTCACACATTCGGAAGACCAGGCCCGCCTGCTGGGCCGCCGCCGCATACGCATGGAAAACCGCTGCCTCTCTGAATGGAGCGGCGCATGACCAGCATCCAGCCCGGCGCCCTCGATCTGGCCATTGCCGCCTCGCTGATCGTATTCGACGCCGTGATCTCCACCGTGTTGGGCTTGCGTCTGCACCGCCAGGTGATATGGGCCGCCGCGCGCATGGTGGTGCAACTGCTGCTGGTCGGACTGGTGCTGCGCTGGGTATTCGCGCTCGGCTCGCCCGCCGCCACGCTGGCCGTTGTCGTGCTGATGATCGCCGCCGCAGCGCGCGAAGTGGCGGCGCGTCCCGCCAACAGCCTGCGCGGCTGGCCGGGACTGTGGCTGGCCAGCGCCAGCGTCGGCCTGTCCAGCATCGCCACCGTGCTGCTGGCACTGCTGACGGTACTGCATCCCACGCCATGGTACGAGGCGCGCTACGCCATTCCGCTGATCGGCATCGTGCTGGGCAACGTGCTCAACTCCGCCAGCCTGGGACTGGACACCTTCTACAGCGGCGTAGTCAACGCCCGCAGCGCCATCGAAGCGCGCCTGGTGCTGGGCGCCACGCGGCAGGAAGCGCTGATGCCGCTGATACGCGACTCGATCCGCAAGGGGCTCATCCCCATCATCAACCAGATGTCGGCGGCTGGTATCATCACTCTGCCCGGCATCATGACGGGCCAGATCCTGGCAGGCATGGACCCGATGGACGCCGTGCGCTACCAGATCCTGCTGATGTTCCTGCTGGCCGGCGGCAGCGGCATATCCGCCACGCTGGCCGTCTATCTGGCCGCCCGCAGCATCACCGACGAACGTCACCGCCTGCGGCTGGAACGCCTGCATCACAACTAAAGGAGACCCGATGTATTTGAAGCGCCTTGCCCTTGGCATCGCACTGGCCGGCCTGGCCGCCACCGCACAAGCCCGCGTTGTCTGCACCGTGCTGGCCGATGCGGCCACCGGCAGCATCCTTCACAGCAAAGGCGATTGCGCCACCCGCGTCACGCCCGCCTCCACCTTCAAGATGGCCATCAGCCTGATGGGGTATGACGCCGGTTTCCTGCAAGACGAACACACGCCCGCCCTGCCCTACAAGGAAGGCTATGTCGACTGGCGCGAGGAATGGAAGCAAACGACCGATGCGCAGCGCTGGATGAAGCTGTCCGTGGTCTGGTTCTCGCAGCAGGTCACACAGACGCTAGGCGAGAAAAGCGTGCAGCACTACGTGGATACTTTCAACTACGGCAACCGCGACATGCGCGGCGATCCCGGCGAACATAATGGCCTGACGGCCGCGTGGCTCAACTCATCGCTGAAAATCTCGCCGCTGGAGCAGATCGAATTCCAGCGCAAGATTGCCAACCGCAGCCTGCCTGTTTCGGCCCACGCCTACGACATGACGGACAGGATCACCTTGCAGGACCAGCGCCCTGACGGCTGGGAGCTGCACGCCAAGATCGGCGGCGCAGGCGGCAACGGCTGGTACGTCGGCCGCGCGAACAAAGACGGACGCACCATCCTCTTCGCCCGCCTGATCCACGACGACCAGCCGCAGGACACACCAAGCGGCTACCGCGCCCGCGACGAGTTCCTGCCTGAGATGCCTGGCCTGCTCAACAAGTTCAAGTAAGCTCGTCGTCCGCTTCCGGCACCGGCCCAAGCAGCAACTGGGCCGCTTCGCTGGGCAGCGCTTCCACCGATTTGAGCTTGCGCGCCATCTGGCGGCTGCGCGTCTCGGCTGATTCGATATTCTTGGCGGCGCGTTCCAGGGTTTGCCTGGTCAGCGCCAGCACATCGCCGAACTTGGCGAACTCCGTCTTCACCGCGCCCAGCACCTGCCATACCTCCGACGAACGCTTTTCCAGCGCCAGCGTACGGAAGCCCATTTGCAGACTGTTGAGCAGCGCCGTCAGCGTGGACGGCCCGGCGATGCTGATGCGGCTCACGCGCTGCAGCTCGTCGGCCAGGCCGGGACGGCGCATCACTTCCGCATACAAGCCCTCGGTCGGCAGGAACAGAATGGCAAAGTCCGTCGTATGCGGCGGCGAAACATACTTCTCGGCGATCGTCTTGGCCTCGCCGCGTATCGCGCGTTCCAGCTCGCGCCCCGCCAAAGCCACGCCCTCCGCGTCCGCGCTGTCGGCCGCTTCCAGCAGACGCTCGTACTGCTCCTTCGGGAATTTGGCGTCGATCGGCATCCACACCGGCACGCCGCCTTCCTCCTTGCCCGGCAGCTTGAGCGCGAACTCCACGCGCGCGCCGCTGCCCGCGATGGTTTCCACGTTCTTCGCATACTGGTCCGGCGTCAGCACCTGCTCCAGCAGCATCTCCAACTGCACTTCGCCCCAGGTGCCGCGCGTCTTCACATTGGTCAGCACGCGCTTCAGATCGCCCACGCCCAGCGCCAGCTGCTGCATCTCGCCCAGGCCCTGATGCACGCGCTCCAGACGCTCCGACACCTGCTTGAACGAAGCACTCAGGCGCGACTCCAGCGTGGCGTGCAGCTTCTCGTCCACCGTCTTGCGCATCTCTTCCAGACGCGCGCCGTTATCGGCTTGCAGATCCTTGATCTTGGTTTCCAGTGTGGCGCGCACTTCCACCATGCGCAGGTTCATGCTCTCGGCGAAGTGCTTCAGGCTGCGCGCCTGCTCTTCGCGCCCGCTCTGTCCCTGCTGCTCCAGCTGGCGGCGCAGCACCTCGAACTGCTGCACCGTCGCCGCATGCGTGGCCTGCGCCGTCGTTTGCAGCTGCATGCGCACTTCGCGCTCGACGCGTTCGATGCGCTCGGCCAGATCGCCGCCCGGCGTGGCGGCGCCTCGCCCGCGCAGCAGCGCCATCACCTGCAGCACGAGAATGGCGACGCCCAAAACCAGCAGCACGAGAAATTCGACCATGCCCATATCAATCCGCCTTGTTGCGCATCCAGTCCGCCGTCTGATAGAAGGACTCCATCAGCCGCAGGCGCAGTTCTTCGGAGATGCCCACGTCTTCCATGGCCCACGCCATGCAGCGCAGCCATTGGTCGCGCTCCTGTGTGCCGATGGGGAAAGGCAGATGCCGCGCGCGCAGGCGCGGGTGGCCGAAGCGTTCGATATAGTGATCCGGCCCGCCCATCCAGCCTGTCAAAAACCAGGCCAGACGGTCGCGCGCGTTGTCCAGCGTAGGCGGGTGGACGGAGCGCAGCAACGCGAAATCCGCTTCCAGATCCATCAGATCGTAGAATCGGTCAACCATTTCGCGAATGCGCGCTTCGCCGCCGATGATGTCGTAAAGAGGTGTCGGTTCAGTCATAACCGACATCATAGCAGTCTAGACGAGAGCCAGCTTGCGCATGCGGCGGGTGGAAGACCAGCTTTCCATGTCGGTCTCCTCGCGCAGGTCGGCGCAGGAAGACAGCACCTGCGCGATCTGCGCTTCACTCAGGCCGGAGTTCGGCGTCAGCCGCACCAGCGAGCGGTTCTTGGGCGTGGCCGGCGCGCAGAACATGGCGCCATACACGCCCCGCCGTTCCAGCGCCAGACGCAGCGCCAGCGACATCGGCTCCGCGCCCGCCTCCAGCGCGATGATCTGTTCCGTACCGTCGCTGACGTTGAAGCCCAGCTCACGCAGTCCGTCGCGCATCTGGCGCGCCTTGCGGTGCAGCGCCGCGCGGCGGTCATCGGCGGCGGCGATGAAGTCGGTGGCCGCGTCGAACCACGCCAGTTCGTGCGACAGCAGGCAGGAACTGAAGATGGCCGGACGCGACTCCGCCATGTAATAGCCGCGGAACTTGGTGGAGCAGGAAATAAAGCCGGCCCGCCCGCCAAAGGCCTTGGCCAGCGAGGCGGTGCGGAAGTGCACCCGCTCCGTCAGCCCCAGTTGCGCCACCAGACCCGCGCCTCTGGGGCCGTGCGTGCCCAGCGAATGCGACTCGTCCACCACCAGCACGCAGCCACTGTACTCGGCCAGCTCCACCAGTTCGTGCAGCGGCGCCACGCTGCCATTGGTGCTGTACAGCGCATCGACGCAAATGATGCCGCGGCCGTACTTCTCCACCTGGCGCCGCAGATGGCCCAACTCGTTATGCAGGAAGGCCACCGCCTGCGCGCCGGCCGAGTGCACGCCCTCCCACAGCGAAGCGTGGGCCTGCATGTCCAGGTAGACCGGCACGCCCGGCTCGGCCAGGCACTGAATCAGGCCGACGTTGGCGGCCCATCCCGACTGCGTCAGGATGCCGTCCTCCGCGCCCATGAAGCGGCCCATCTTGTATTCCACCCGGTGCTGCGGACTGTCCTCCGGCAGATACACGGCCGACATCAGCAGCTCCCCCTTGCTGTTTTCCATGGCCGCCATCTGCGCCCGCAGCAGCGCCGGCTCGCCGGCCAGGCACAGGTAATCGTTCCCGGCGAGGAAAATGGCGCCGGCCGGCGTCGGCTGCCAGGCGGTCGGATGGTGGCCACCCAGCAGGCGTTCGATGCGGACCACATAGTGTTCGTCCATGCGGCGGTTGACGTAATCGGGCATGCAGTGTTCGGCCGCAAGCGGCTTGGAATGATCAGGCAAGGCAATCGACATAGCGGGTTCCCCTAGTTGGTTTTTATGAGCGACAACAAGAACATGACCGGTCTGAGCCGTAGGGAGTTTGATCTGTATCAATGCTTATTCAATTTGCATGAACTGACCGGCGTTTTGGGGAGATGATGCAGGCTTGATTATTGTCAATATCAACCATGTATAGCGAACTCAAGGATGCCTACCGGCGCTGGAGCTACTCGCTGCGGCGTGCGCTGCGGGTGGTGCACAGCCAGACCGACCACGCCACGATGCGGCTGCAGATGCTGTCCTTGATCGGTCTGATCTGCCATCCCCTGTGCTACCTGCTGTGGCACCGTCTGTGGCCGCTGGAGTACGAATCGGCCCCGCTGCGCCTGGTGGCGCTAATGCTGTGCGGTGTGGGGATATTCGCCCGCCGCTTCAGCCAGCGCCTGCAAAACATCCTGGTGCTGCTGGCGCTAAGCTATGGCCTGAGCTTTTTCTTCACCTTCATGTGCCTGATGAACCACGCGGCGCCCGTATGGGCCGAGACCTTGCTGGTCAGCCTGATCGCGCTATTCCATTTCGAAATGCCCATCGCGGCCGCGGCTTATGTGATTGGTACCGCCAGCGCCGGCGCCAGCGTGGTGCTGATCGGCGCGTCGGACCGGATCACGGATCCCAACGTGCTGCAGCAACTGCCCATCCACGCCTTTGCGATCGCCGTGCTGTCGGTGGCCAAGATCAGCCGCAATGCGCTGGAGCGCGAGCGCCTGAGCGGCCTGCAATCGGGCCTGGCCAGCGTGTCGCATGAGCTGCGCACGCCGCTGGTCAGCGTGGACGCCAATGTGCGCGGCCTGCTACGCACGCTGAGCGACAACACCGCCACCGGCAGCGAGGAACGCCTGCACTGCGCGGACGCGCTGGCCCGCATCCAGTTCGAGGTGCGCCACATGAACCACATGATCGACATGTTCCTGCTCAGCGCCAGCGCCGTGAACCACAGCCTGCGCCCGCGCGAGATCGTCTCGATGGAGGACGCCATCGAATGCATGCTGCGCCGCTATCCCTTCACCGGCGCCAGCCAGCAAAGCGCCGTGTCGGTGGAGGTGCGGCGCGACTTCCACTTCGCCGGCCAGACCGAATTGTCGGTGGTGATCCTGCTAAACCTGCTGCGCAATGCCTTCAAGGCTATCCAGCGCGCGGGCAAGGGCCGCGTGCGCATCGTGATCGACGGTCGCCGGAGCACGCCACGCCTGCTGTTCATCGACACCGCCTGCGGCGTGGCGCCGCGCCACCTGCCGAAGATCTTCCGCCGCTTCTACTCCTATCCGCCGCACCAGGGCAGCGGCATCGGACTGGCGCTGTGCCGCGAGATCATGCAGGCTTGGGACGCCAGTATCCGCTGCGTCTCGCGCGAGAATGCCTACGCCATCTTCGTCCTGGAATTTCCGTCCACCACCAACGCCATCAGGTGACTCATGCACATCCCCGTCTATTCCCATCCGACGTTGACCGTGCTGGTCGATGACAGCGATTCCTTCCTCAAAAGCCTGTCGTTCCAGCTCGACCCCATGCTGGCCGCCAAAACCTTCCACGACACCCAGGTCGCCCTGCAATGGCTGAAGCAAAGCGCGCGGCTGGACCAACTGCCTTTGCAAGCCAACTTCGACAACCTCAACCAGCCGGCCGACCAGTGCAGCGTGGCGCTGGACCTGGAGCGTATCCACCGCATCAGCCAGCAGCGCAGCCGCTTTGCCACGCCGTCCGTGCTGGTGGTGGATTACTCGATGCCGCAGATGAACGGGCTGGAATTCTGCGAGCAGCTGCGCCATCTGCCCTGCAAGAAGATCCTGTTCACCGGCGCGGCGGACGAGAAGATCGCCGTCAACGCCTTCAACCGCGGCCTGATCGAGCGCTATATCAAGAAGAGCGACGAGCGCGCGCTGGATATTCTGGAAGACGAAATCGCCACGCTCCAGCGGGCCTATTTCACCGACCATTCGGAAGCCCTGTGCGAGATGGTTGCGCTGCACAGTTTTAACTTCCTCAACGACGTGGCAATGGCGGCCCTGGTGGAACAGCTGCGCCGCAAGCATGGCTTTGTGGAGCACTACCTGTTTCCCAACCCCAGCGGCATCCTGTTTTTCGACAAGCGCGGCCGCGCCAGGCTGATGATGATCGAAACGGAGCAAGGCATGCGCGCCCAGTACGAAATCGCGCGCGACAGCGACGCCCCGCCGTCGCTGCTGAATGCCCTGCACGAGCGCCGCGTGCTGCCCTTCTTCTGGGATGGCGACGGCATGTACTCGCACGCAGTGGGCGGCAACTGGCACCGCTACTGCCTCGAGCCCCAGGTCTGCGAGGGCCGCGAGCGCTACTACTGGGCCTTGTTCGACCTGCCGCAGCATTATCTGGACGGCTCGTTCTACCCCTACAGCCAGTTCCTGCAGGAGGAATGCGCGCCGGGCGGCATCGCCGCATAGGGCAGCCGCCTAGCTGGCCGCTTCGCGCAGGGTTTGCAGCGGCGGCTGGCGCAGCACGTTGCGCAGTCCCAGCCAGCCGCCGATCACGGCGCACAAGGCGCCCGCCAGCAAGCCCGCCAGCCAGACCACGGGGCTGAAGCTCCAGTCGAACTTGAACTGGTAGGTGGCCAGTCCCCAGCCCATGGCCGCCGCACCCGTCGCCGCCAGCAGGCCGGACAAGCCGCCCACCAGCGCCAGCTCAATCAGCTGCGCCTGCGCCAGCTGGCGCCGCGTGGCGCCCAGCGCGCGCAGCAGGCCGGACTCGCGGCTGCGCTCATCCTGCGATCCCATCAAGGCCGCGTACAGCACCAGCACACCGGAAGCGAGGGTGAACACGAACAGGAATTCCACCGCCGTCACCACCTGGTCCAGCACCTGCTGCACTTGCCGCAGCAGGCCGCCCACATCGACGATGGTCAGGTTGGGATAGTCGCGCGTCATGGCGTTCATCGCCGCACCCTGCTGCGGCGGCAGATGGAAGGCCGTGATCCAGCTTTGCGACACTTCCGTCATCGCCTTGGGATTGATGATGACGAAGAAGTTGACGTGCATCGAACTCCATTCCAGCTTGCGCAGGCTGGTGATGGTGGCGTCCACCGGCGTGCCCGCGATCTCGAAGCGCAGCTTGTCGCCCAGCTTCCAGTGCAGGGTCTTGGCGATGCCCTCTTCCACCGAGGCTTCCGGCGCGCCCGGCTGGTCGGCGAACCAGCGGCCGGCGCTGATCTTGTTCTCGGGCTGCATCTGCGCCATGGTGGACAGGTTGAACTCGCGGTCGGCCAGGCTGCGCGCCCGTTCCTCCGTATAGGTGTCCGCCGTGACGGGCGCGCCGTTCACGGCCGTCAGCCGGCCTCGGATCATGGGATACTGCGGCGCGTACTGCACGCCAGCGCGCGCCAGGCGGGCCGCGATATCGTCGCGCTGCTCCGGCTGGATATTGATGACGAAGCGGTTCGGCGCATCGGGCGGAGTCGCGTTGCGCCAGGCGGACATCAGGTCGCCGCGCACGACGGTCAGCACCAGCAGCGCCATCAGGCCCAGCGCCAGCGACACGATCTGCACCACGGTGGCGCCGGGACGCCGCTGGAGGGAGGTGATGGCGAAGCGCCAGCTCTGGTGGTCGAAGGCGCCGCGCAGCGATTTCAGCGAGGCCAGTCCCAGCCAGCCCGCCAGCGCAAACACGACGAAGGCGCCGAGGAAGCCCAGCGCCATGTACAAAGCCAGCTGCGCATCGCCCGTCTGCCACAGCAGCAGCACGACAAAGCTGGCCAGTCCCAGGCCATAAGTCGCCAGCGCCATCGGCTGCGGCGCGTCCTGCTCGCGGCGGATCACACGGTTGTGCGGCACGTTGCGCAGCTGCAGAATCGGCGGCAGCGCGAAGCCGCTCAGCAGCAGCATGCCGGTGGCCAGGCCTTGTAGCGCCGGCGCCAGGCTGGGCGCGGGCAGTTCATTGGCCACCAGCTTGCCCAGCACGTCCAGCAGCACGAAGTGGCCCGCAAAGCCGAGCGCCACGCCCATCGCGCTGCCGACCAGGCCGACCAGCAGGAATTCGCTCAGATACATCAGCGTCACCTGGTTCTGCGTCAGCCCCAGGCAGCGCAGCATGGCGCAGGCATCCAGATGGCGCAGCATGAAGCGGCGCGCGGCCATCGCCACGGCCACCGCCGCCAGCATGGCCGACAGCAGGCCGACCAGCGACAGGAAGCGGTCGGCGCGGTCCAGCGTGGTACGCATTTCGGGACGGCCGTTTTCCAGCGACTCCACCCGCACACCCTTGATATTGCCGTCCTTGATGCGCGCCTGCAGCCACTGCTCATAGCCGGCGGCAGCCTCCGCATCCTGCTTGCCCGCGCCGCGCGCGGCGGCCAGCAGGCGGTAGGTGACGCGCGATCCCGGCTGAATCAGATTGGTCGCCGGCAGATCCTGCAGCGAGAACATCACGCGCGGCGCAAAATTGATGAAGGCCGCGCCACGGTCCGGTTCCGACGCGATCAGCCGCGCCACCTTGAAGGTCTTGTCGCCCAGCTTGATCTCGCCGCCGATAGTGGCGTTGATCCCGCCCAGCAGGCCGGCGTCTATCCACACCGTGCCCGGCGCCGGTGTGTCGGCTGCGGGAACGCCCGTGCTTTGCTCGGCCAGCACGGGATCGGTGGTGAGCTTGAGCTGTCCCCGCAGCGGATAGCCAGGACCGACCGCCTTCAGCGATGCCAGCTGCGACTGCGAATCATCGCCCTCCCCCGCCTGCGCCATGCTGGCGAAGCTGACCGTGTCCGTCACCACCAGGCCGCGTCGCTGGGCCTCCGCCCGCCACTCGGCGGGAACGGGCAGGTCGGCGTTGATCACCACGTCCGCCCCCAGCAGCTGATGCGCGTCGCGGTCCAGCCCCGCGCGCAAACGGTCGATGAAGAAGCCGGTCGCTGACAGGGCGGCCACCGCCACTGTCAGCGCGATCAGCAGAAAGCGCAACTGGCCGGCACGCCAGTCGCGCAGGGTCATTCTCAGAGCTTGTCGGAACACGGACACCTCAAGGCTTACGTCAATTACATGGGCAGAGCGGCGAAATAGGCGTCCACCTCGCCGAGGAAGGCCTGCTTTTGCGCGGCCGGCAGGAAGGACGCGCTGAAGCTGTTGCGCGCCAGGCGCCTGGCGTGCGACAGGCCGAGCGGCAGCGCCTCGAAGGTGGCGATGAAGTTATCGTTCATATAGCCGCCGAAGTAAGCCGGATCGTCGGAGTTGATGGTCGCAGCCAGGCCCGCATCCAGCAGCTGCACCATATTATGCTGTTCCATCTTGTCGAACACGCACAGCTTCACATTGGATAGCGGGCACACGGTCAGCGCGATCTGCTCGCGCGCCACGCGCTCCGTCAGCGCCGCGTCTTCCAGCACGCGCACGCCGTGGTCCAGGCGCTCCACTTTCAGCACGTCCAGCGCCGCCTCGATATAGGCCGGCGGCCCCTCCTCGCCCGCATGCGCCACCAGATGCAGGCCCAATTCGCGGCACTTGGCGAACACGCGGGCAAACTTCTCCGGCGGATTGCCCACTTCGGAGGAATCGAGGCCGACGCCGATGAACTTGTCGCGGTAAGGCAGCGCCGCCTCCAGCGTGGCGAAAGCGTCTTCCTCCGACAGATGGCGCAGGAAGCACAGGATCAGCGTGGCGCTGACGTCGCTGTCCTGGCAGGCGCGGTGAATCCCGCTGATCACCGTCTGCATGGCCACGCCGCGCGCCGTATGCGTCTGCGGGTCGAAGAAGATTTCAGCGTGGCGCACATTGTCCGCCTTCGCGCGCGCCAGATAGGCCACCGTCATATCGTAAAAATCCTGCTCCTTCAGCAGCACGCTGGCGCCGGCGTAGTAGATATCAAGGAAGGACTGCAGGTCGGTGAAGGCATAGGCCGCGCGCAGCGCCTCCACGTCGGGATAGGCCAGCGCCACGCCATTACGCCGGGCCAGCGCAAAAATCAGCTCCGGCTCCAGCGAACCTTCGATATGGATATGCAGTTCCGCTTTCGGCATGCCGCGCAGGGCGGCGCGCAATTGGTCGTTCATCATGTTTTTATTCCTGTCAGTAGGCGTGGTGGACGCATCTTAGCGCACGCCGCGCGCAGGCGTGATACTGTGGCATAAATACGCGGAAAATGCGGGCAAAAATACTCAGGGAAAGCAGTAATTTATTTGGCTTTACCCTTTTAAATCAAAGGATTAGCCAAGAGTATTAACTATATAGCGACATATCTTTTGACTTCCTGAACCAATAGAGCAATAATAAATTTCAGCAACGTAAGAGGCGTTACGACCAGCACATAAAGAGCCGGCAACCATCCACCGCACGGCCAATCACGCCAGTTCCAGGGCCGGGCAATCCGGCCGCCACAGGGAAGCTGACGACGCTAAAAAATAATAAACAAGGAGTAAGCACAGATCAAAGGCCATGGCAGAGACCAGCGGACCGACTGCCGATGACAAGTAGCTCGTAGGTTCACATTAAAGGACATTCAAATGACCATTTTTGACAACTACGCCGCACGTTACGAACGGACCAGGGAAGAAGAGATGTCGATGTCGGAATATCTCTCGCTCTGCAAGAAAGACCGCCTGACTTATGCCAGCGCCCCGGAACGCATGCTCGCCGCCATTGGCGAACCGACGCTGGTCGATACCCGTAACGACACCCGGCTGTCGCGCATCTTTGCAAACAAGGTCATCAAGATTTATCCCGCCTTCCGCGAGTTCTACGGCATGGAAGAAGTGATCGAGCAGGTCGTTTCCTACTTCCGTCACGCCGCGCAGGGGCTGGAGGAACGCAAGCAAATCCTGTATCTGCTGGGTCCCGTGGGCGGCGGCAAGTCGTCCATCGCGGAAAAGCTCAAGTACCTGATGGAACATGTGCCCTTCTACTGCCTGAAGGGCTCGCCCGTCAATGAATCGCCGCTGGGCCTGTTCAACGAGGAAGAGGACGGCGTCATCCTGGAAGAGGATTACGGCATCCCCCGCCGCTATCTGCGCGCCATCCCCAGCCCCTGGGCCGTCAAGCGCCTGCATGAGTTCAACGGCGACATCAACCAGTTCCGCGTCGTCCGCCGTTATCCCTCAGTGCTGAAGCAAATCGCCATCTCCAAGACCGAGCCGGGCGACGAGAACAACCAGGATATCTCTTCCCTCGTGGGCAAGGTCGATATCCGCAAGCTGGAAGACTATTCCCAGGACGATCCCGACGCCTACAGCTACTCCGGCGGCCTGTGCCTGGCCAACCAGGGCCTGATGGAATTCGTCGAGATGTTCAAGGCGCCCATCAAGGTGCTGCACCCGCTGCTGACCGCCACCCAGGAAGGCAATTACAAGGGCACGGAAGGCTTTGGCGCCATTCCCTTCGAGGGCATCATCCTCGCCCACTCCAACGAGTCGGAGTGGAAGTCCTTCAAGAACAACCGCAACAACGAGGCTTTCCTCGACCGTATCTACATCGTGAAGGTGCCGTACTGCCTGCGCGTGACGGACGAGGTCAAGATCTACGACAAGCTGATCGCCAACTCCTCGCTCTACCAGGCGCCCTGCGCGCCGGGAACGCTGAAGATGATGGCCCAGTTCGCCATCCTCTCGCGCCTGAAGGACCCGGAGAATTCCAGCGTCTTCAGCAAGATGCTGGTCTACGATGGCGAAAACCTGAAGGACACCGATCCCAAGGCCAAGTCCATCCACGAGTACGTGGACTATGCTGGCGTGGACGAGGGCATGAGCGGCCTGTCCACCCGCTTCGCCTTCAAGATTCTGTCCAAGGTGTTTAATTTCGACAATTCGGAAGTGGCGGCCAACCCCGTCCACCTCCTGTATGTGCTCGAGCAGCAGGTCGAGCGCGAGCAGTTCCCGCCCGAGCTGGAACAGAAGTACTTCTCTTATATTAAAGAGCACCTGGCCCAGCGCTACGTGGAATTCATCGGCAAGGAAATCCAGACCGCCTACCTGGAATCGTATTCCGAGTACGGCCAGAACATTTTCGACCGCTACGTCACCTTTGCCGACTTCTGGATCCAGGACCAGGAATACCGCGATCCGGACACGGGCGAAAGCTTCGACCGCGAGTCGCTCAACAACGAGCTGGAAAAGATCGAGAAGCCGGCCGGCATCTCCAATCCGAAGGACTTCCGCAACGAGATCGTCAACTTCGGGCTGCGCGCGCGCGCCAACAACGGCGGCAAGAATCCGGCCTGGACCAGCTACGAGAAATTCCGCACCGTGATCGAGAAGAAGATGTTCTCCAACACGGAAGAGCTGCTGCCTGTGATCTCCTTCAACGCCAAGGCCAGCGCCGAGGACGCCAACAAGCACGCCGACTTCGTCGCGCGCATGGTGGAGAAAGGCTATACGGCCAAACAGGTGAGGCTGTTGTGCGAATGGTATCTGCGTGTGAGGAAGTCGTCGTAAGGAGCATACTGTTACCGGGCTCTGATCCACTGCAGGAGGTTTCTTTTGACTTACCTCATCGACCGGCGTTTGCAAGGTAAAAACAAGTCTGCCGTCAACCGCGAGCGCTTCCTGCGCCGCTACAAGGCGCAGATCAAGGATGCGGTGGGGCGCGCCATCAAGGGCCGCTCCATCACCGACATTGAAAACGGCGAAAAGGTGTCCATCCCCGTCAAGGACGTGGGTGAGCCTTCTTTTGGCCATGCCCATGGCGGCATCTGGGAAAGCGTCCACCCCGGCAACCAGGAATACCAGAAGGGCGACCAGATCAACCGGCCCAAGGGCGGCGGCGGTTCCGGCCGCGGCCGGGCCGGCAACAGCGACCAGCTCACCGAGGACGACTTCATCTTCGAGCTGTCGCGCGAAGAGTTCATGAACTACTTCTTCGAAGACCTGGAACTGCCGCATATGGTGAAGACCCAGCTGGCGGCCACGACGGAATTCAAGAACCAGCGCGCGGGCTATACCGTGTCCGGCACGCCGTCCAATATCCACGTGCTGCGCTCCCTGCGCGGCGCCCTGGGCCGGCGCATCGCCGTGGGCGGCAACTCGCGCAAGCGCATGATCGAGGCCGACAAGGAGCTGGAAACCCTGCTGCTGGAGGGCGAGCCCCTCGATTCGCCGCGCGTGCAGGAGCTGAAGAAGCTGATCCACCATCTGCACACGCGGCTGCTGGCCATCCCCTTCATCGACCCCTTCGACCTGCGCTATGCCAACCGCATCAAGGTGCCCAAGCCCATGACCCAGGCCGTGATGTTCTGCATCATGGACGTCTCCGGCTCCATGGACGAGACGCGCAAGGACACGGCCAAGCGCTTCTTCATCCTGCTCTACCTTTTCCTCAAGCGGGTCTACGACAAGATCGAAGTGGTGTTCATCCGTCACCACACGGCCGCCGCCGAGGTGGACGAGGATGAGTTCTTCCACTCGCGCGAGTCGGGCGGCACGGTGGTCTCGTCCGCCCTGCACCTGCTGAACAAGATCATCGACGAACGCTACGGCGCGGGCAGCTGGAACGCCTACGTGGCCCAGGCGTCCGACGGCGACAACTGGGACAACGACTCCGTCATGTGCCGCCAGCTGCTGGTCAACACCATCATGCCCAAGGTGCAGTACTACACCTATGTCGAGATCACCGATGGCCCGCCGCAGAACCTGTGGGAGCAGTACGCCCAGATTCCCGACCACCATGCGCATTTCGCCATGCAGAAGATCGTCACCCCGGCCGATATTTATCCGGTATTCCGCGAACTGTTCAAGAAGCAGCCGAAATAATGAACGAGATGATCAAGAAACAGCGCCACCCGCGCGCCCTGCCCGACCAGTCGGAGTGGACCTTCGAGCTGATCGAACAAGCCCATGAGGAAATCCGCCGCGTGGCGGAGAACTTCGGCCTGGACACCTACCCCAACCAGCTGGAGATCATCACGGCCGAGCAGATGATCGACGCCTACACCTCGGTCGGCATGCCCGTCTCCTATAACCACTGGTCCTTCGGCAAGCACTTCCTCAGCACGGAAAAGGGCTACAAGCGGGGGCAGATGGGGCTGGCTTATGAAATCGTCATCAACTCCAATCCCTGCATCGCCTATTTAATGGAGGAGAACAGCCTGACCATGCAGGCGCTGGTGATCGCCCACGCCGCCTATGGCCACAATTCCTTCTTCAAGGGGAACTACCTGTTCCGCACCTGGACCGACGCCGACGCCATCGTCGACTATATGGTGTTCGCCAAGAATTACATCGCCGAGTGCGAGCAGCGCCACGGCATCGACGCCGTCGAGCTGCTGCTCGACTCCTGCCACGCCATCCAGCACTACGGCGTGGACCGCTACAAGCGCCCGGCCAAGCTGACCCTGGCCCAGGAGCGGGCGCGGCAGAAGGAGCGCGAAGCCTATGTGCAGTCGCAGATCAACGAGCTGTGGCGCACCCTGCCCCGGCGCGAGGAAGAAGCGATCAACGAGGTGCAGCGGCGCTTCCCGCCCGAGCCGGAAGAAAACCTGCTGTACTTTATAGAGAAGTACGCGCCGCTGCTGGAACCGTGGCAGCGGGAGATGGTGCGCATCGTGCGCAAGATTTCCCAGTACTTCTACCCGCAGCGCCAGACCCAGGTGATGAACGAGGGCTGGGCCACCTTCTGGCACTACACGATATTGAACCAGCTCTACGACGAGGGCATCGTGGGCGACGGCTTCATGATGGAATTCCTCAAGAGCCATACCAATGTCGTCTACCAGCCGCCCGTCAACAGCCCCTATTATGGCGGCATCAATCCCTACGCCCTGGGCTTTGCCATGATGTCGGATATCCGCCGCATCTGCGAAAACCCCACGCTGGAGGACCGCGAATGGTTCCCCGGCATCGCCGGCAGCGACTGGCGCAAGACGCTGGACTTCGCCATGCGCAATTTCAAGGACGAGAGCTTCATCGCCCAGTACCTGTCGCCGCGCCTGATCCGCGAATTCCACTTCTTCTCCGTGCTGGACGACGATAACAATGAAAAGCTGGCCGTCTCCGCCATCCACGACGAGCTGGGCTACCGTTACGTGCGCCAGCAACTGGCCGACCAATATAATCTGGGCAACCGGGAGCCGAATATCCAGGTGTGGTCGGTCAATACCCGCGACGACCGCGCCCTGACCTTGCGCCATACCCAGTTCCAGCGCCGTCCCCTGAACCAGCAGGCCAACGAGGTGCTCAAGCACGTCGCCCGGCTCTGGGGCTTCGACGTCCACCTGGAAACGGTCACGCCAAACGGGGAAGTGATCGGCACCATGGAAGTGAAGCGCGAAAAACGCGCCCGCAACAGCTAAAAAAATCCGTGGCCGGGACGCATAATCTGGCCATTTTTTCAACCCTGCCCAAAAAGTCAATAGCTTTTCGCACCAGGCTTGTATATCTGACTTGGAACGAATTGACGCACAGCAACACTAGCCGCCGAATTTAACTCAGCCTGTAGTAAAGTTACACTCATAAAATTCCGTATTAGGGAATATGGGAAAACTTAAGATCAGCTTAGAGGAAGATGCCCAAAAGTAGTGCTTGAAAGCATTATGTTTTGTGCTAGAACGGTGCAGATGTGAGCGCTATCATCCTCGCTAAACACATGAAAATTAGCTGGTTTTAGCATGCAAAAATCTATGTAAAATCAAGAATTCGTATGTATAATTCGCCGACGTCCCGGATGCGGCTGTTGTTTTGTGTCGCCATTTAGGGGTTTAGTAGCAACAAAAAGAGTTGGTATTGGAGAAAGCAGGCATGAATTTTACGACGGACAACGAGAAGAGCGCCGGGAAGAACTTTACAGGCATTACCATTGTCATTTTGTTGCACCTCCTGGTAGCTTACGGAATCGTGACGGGCTTGGGCAAACGTCTGGTCAGCAAGATGATTGCGCCAGTGGAGACCAAGATCATTGAAGAGGTGAAACCACCTCCACCAAAGGAACTCCCGCCACCACCACCACCACCAGAGATGAAGGCGCCACCACCGCCATTCATCCCGCCAGTTGAGGTGAACGTGCAGCAACCGGCGCCGCAAAGCCCAATCGCAAGTGCGACCAACGTGAAGCCGGCGACGAACGATCTGCAAAAGGCGCCGCCGGCCCCACCGGCCCCACCGGCGCAAGCACCGGCCAAGTCGGTGCATATTCCTGCCGTGGCTGATTTCAGCACTTGCGCAAAACCGGAGTGGCCGAAGTCCTCCCTGCGTAACGAAGAAACCGGCACGGTAACGTTGTCGTTCTTGATTGGAGTCGATGGCCGTGTCGCCGATTCCAAGATAGTGAAATCCAGTGGGTTTAGGGAGTTGGACAAGGCTGCAGTAGCTGGCATCAGTAAGTGCCACTTCAAGCCGGGACTGACTGACGGCAAACCGGAACAAGCGTGGATGCAGATGCAATACGTCTGGACGCTGGAGTAAAACCGAGACAGAACATCGTCTCAACTTAGTAATGTCGTTGTTAATTACATTCAGCGATCTGAATATTTTTCAAATTTGGAGGAAGCATGTTTAAGAATACCCGTTTGTCCGCTGTACTGGCCGCTGTGCTGTTCTCGGTGACCGCAGCTACCGCCCTGGTCAGCGCCCCAGCCTACGCTGATGACGCTCCTGCGGCCGCTTCGGCCCCTGCAGCCGCTCCAGCAGCTGACGCGGCTGCCCCAGCGGCATCGGCTCCAGCCGCTGACGCAGCGCCTAAGGCTGCTGGTGGTAAAGAAGAAGTGGAAAACCCATACGGCTTCGAAGCAGTGTGGAATGGTGGTTTCGTTTCCCGTGGCACCCTGATCATCCTGTCGCTGATGTCGATGGGTTCCTGGTACATCATCATCACCAAGCTGATCGACCAGATGAAGATCTTCAAGCAGTCGAAAGAAACCTCGGCTAAGTTCTGGAAAGCTTCGTCGATCGCTGCTGGTTCCGCTTCGCTGACCGACGGCTCGCCTTTCCGCTTCATCGCTGAAACCGGCACCAAGGCCACCGCTCACCACGACGGCGCCCTGCTGGAACAAATCGACCTGTCGACCTGGGTGACCATGTCGATCCAGCGCGCTGTTGACAAAGTTCAATCGCGTCTGGCTGATGGCCTGTCCTTCCTGGCTACCGTGGGTTCGACCGCACCGTTCATCGGTCTGTTCGGTACCGTTTGGGGTATTTACAATGCACTGATCGCCATCGGCATGTCCGGTAACGCGTCGATCGACAAGGTTGCAGGTCCTGTGGGTGAAGCGCTGATCATGACCGCCTTCGGTCTGTTCGTTGCGGTTCCTGCCGTTCTGGGCTACAACTGGCTGGTGCGTCGTAACAAGACCGCAATGGAAGATGTGCGTTCCTTCTCGGCTGACGTGCACTCGGTGCTGATCTCCGGCGCCATGTCGACCGCTTCGGGCGCCAAGAAAGTTGGGTAATTAACCATGTCTATGTCCGTTGGCTCCGATAGCGGAGATGAAGATACCGTCATGTCGGAAATCAACACGACGCCCCTCGTGGACATCATGTTGGTTCTGCTGATTATCTTCCTGATTACGAGCCCGGTTGTTCTGAAGCTGATCAAGATCCAGCTGCCAGAAGAAACCAACCAGGTGATTCAGACCAAACCGGAAGACGTCAACATCGTTGTGAGCAAGGATGGCGACATCTACTGGGGCAACAAGAAAATGCGTGACACCAACGAGCTGTTCGACAATCTGAAAGTCGAAGCCGTGAAGCTGCCGCAGCCGGAAGTGCACGTACGTGGCGACCAAGAGACCCACTACGAAGCAATCGGCAAGGTGATCTACACGACGCAGCGCGCTGGTATCCAGAAGGTCGGCTTCATCACCGAACCGCCTGACAAGGGTTAATTCCCTGCCGCTGCCCGCCTCCCCGGAGGCGGCGGCGGCCAGTCAGACATCTTCTAAAAAGGAAACACCATGGGTATGAATGTCGGTTCGGGTAGCGCCAAGGGCGCCGATCCGGAACCAATGATGGAAATGAATATGACGCCCCTCATCGACGTGATGCTGGTGCTGATTATCATGATGATTATTACGATTCCAAAGGCAAACCACTCGGTGAACTTGAACATGCCGGTCGGCACCCCGCCACCGCCAACCAAGGAACCCGTAGTGATCACGATCGACGTTGACTTCGACGGTACGATTCTGTGGGATAACGCTGTCGTTCCCGACCGCGCCCAACTGGAAGCGCGCCTGACCGAAGTGGCTGCACAGCCTGATCAACCGGAAGTGCACCTGCGTCCGAACAAGCTGGTTTCGTACAAGGTTGTAGCAGGCGTGATGGCTTCGGCACAGCGTCTGGGCGTAACCAAGATTGGCCTGGTCGGCAACGAGCAGTTCCAATAACAAGTAGGTATTTACTTGAACAATAGGCAGGACTATCCTGCCTATTTCTCATTTTGATGAAAGAAAACATCCCCATGACCAAGTTTCGTCTCGCTCATCTCGGCCTGGTAATGGCCGCCATCGGCTTCACCGCCGCCACTCCTCTGGTAGGCCTGACGTCCGTCGCCTACGCCGCTGAAACGGTGCGCGCGGAAATCGGCAAGCCGCTGCAGGAAGCCCAGAAACTGGCCGCAGCAGGCAAGAACAAGGAAGCGCTGGCCAAGCTGAAGGAAGCAGATGCAGTCGGCGGCAAGACCCCGAACGAAACCTATCTGATCGAGCGCACCCGCGCTTCGGCCGCTGTGGCCGCCGGCGACAACGACACCGCCGCCAAGTCCTTCGAAGCGGTCATCAACTCCGGCAAGCTGGCGCCTGCCGAGAGCGCAAAGTTCACCGAAGCCCTGGCCGGCATCTACTACCGCGCCAAGGACTATCCCAAAGCGATCACCTGGTTCCAGCGCGTGCTGAAGGACAATCCGAACGATTCCCAGGCGCATGAATATCTGGTCAACATCTACTACACCTCGGGCAAGTACGCCGAGGCCTCCAAGGAACTGGAGAACAGCAAGAACCTGAGCGAAAACCAGCTGGGCATGCTGGCCAACATTCAGCTGAAGCAGAATGACAAGACCGGCTACGTCAACACCCTGGAAAAGCTGGCCGCCAACTATCCGAAGGCCAACTACTGGACCGACCTGCTGAACCGCGTGTCGGGCAAGCCTGGCTTCTCCGGCTCCCTGGGCCTGGACGTGCTGCGCCTGCGCCTGGCCAACGGCCTGCTGTCCAAGCCTAGCGACTACATGGAAATGGGCCAGCTGGCTCTGCAGGCGGGCAATCCTGCCGAAGCCCTGAAGATCATCGACCAGGGTTACAAGAAAGGCGTGCTGGGCACCGGTTCCGACGCCGCCCGCCACCAGCGCCTGAAGGATCTGGCAACCAAGACCCAGGCTGACTTCGACAAGAACCAGCCTGCCCAGGAAGCCGAAGCCATCAAGAACAAGGACGCCGACGCGCTGGCCAATATGGGCCTGGCACTGGTTTCCGCCGGCAAGGCCGACAAGGGCCTGCCCCTGCTGGATGAAGCCGTCAAGATGGGCACCGCCAAGCATCCTGAAGATGTGAAGCTGCACCACGGCATCGCCCTGCTGCAAGCGGGCAAGAAGGCGCAAGCCACCACCGCCCTGAAGTCGGTCAAAGGCAGCGACGGCGCCGCCGATCTGGCCCGCTACTGGACCTTCGTCCGCGGCTAAACGCGGCACGGCCGGCCCGGTCTGGCCTGTTTTGCAAGCCCAAAGCGCTGTTTGCCCTGTGCAAACAGCGCTTTTTTCCTTTGCAACGCAACAAACCGTATAATCCCTGATTTAGCGACAGTTTTCCCAGATTCCCATGAAGGTATTTCGCGGTCTTCCCAACGCAGCGGCGCGCGCGCCCTGCGCGCTCACGATAGGCAACTTCGACGGTGTACACCTCGGCCACCAGGCCTTGCTCAAGCACGTGCACGCGGCAGCCGGCCGTCTGGGCCTGGAAGCGGCCGTGATGACCTTCGAACCGCACCCGCGCGAATTCTTCGCCCAGCGCATGGGCGACCTGTCCAAGGCCCCCGCCCGCATCGCCAATCTGCGCGACAAGCTGCAGTCGCTGTCCGATAACTGCATCGACCGCGTCATCGTCGAGCACTTCAACGCCCACTTCGCCTCGCTGACGCCGCAGGAATTCACGGAAAAGGTGCTGGTCGAAGGCTTGCACGTCAAATGGCTGATGGTGGGCGATGACTTCTGCTACGGTTCCAAGCGCGCCGGCAACGTCGCCATGCTGAAGGAGGCGGGCAGGCATTACGGCTTCGAAGTGGAAACCCTGCCCACCGTGATGAACGGCGCCACCCGCATCTCCTCCTCCGCCGTGCGCGCCGCGCTGGCCGAGGGCGACTTCCCCCACGCGGAAGCGCTGCTGGGCCATCCCTACGCCATTTCCGGCCATGTGATCCACGGCCAGAAGCTGGGCCGCGACCTTGGCTTCCCCACGCTGAACCTGCGCGTGCCCCACCGTCCCGCGCTGTCCGGCATCTTCATCGTGCAGGTGCACGGTCTGGCCGACAAGCCGCTGGCCGCCGTCGCCAGCCTGGGCGTGCGCCCGACGGTGGAAGACGCCGGCCGCGTGCTGCTGGAAGTGCACGTCTTCGACTTCGCCCAGAACTGCTACGGCAAGCGGGTGCGGGTCGAATTCCTGCACAAGATCCGCGACGAGGCAAAATTCGTCGATCTGCCGACGCTGACGGCCGCCATCGACAACGACGCGAAAATCGCGCGCGCTTACTTTGATTCCGAAAATACGTCCACTTAAAAGATAAAACAATGTCCGACAAATCCGCCAAGAAGCCTGAAAGTAAATACACGGTCAACATGACCGAAACGCCCTTCCCCATGCGCGGCGATCTGGCCAAGCGCGAGCCGAGCTGGGTCAAGGAATGGCAAGACAAGAAGATCTACCAGCGTATCCGCAAGGCGGCCGCCGGCCGTCCTAAATTCATCCTGCATGACGGTCCACCCTACGCCAACGGCGACATCCACCTGGGCCACGCCGTCAACAAGATCCTGAAAGACATGGTGGTCAAATCGCGCACCATGGCCGGCTTCGACGCGCCCTACGTGCCGGGCTGGGACTGCCACGGCATGCCAATCGAGATCCAGATCGAAAAACAGTTCGGCAAGAACCTGCCCACCGCCGACGTGCTGAGCAAGGCCCGCGCCTACGCCCACGAGCAGGTCGAGCGCCAGCGCAAGGACTTCATCCGTCTGGGCGTGCTGGGCGAGTGGGAGAATCCCTACCTGACCATGAACTACTCCAACGAAGCCGACGAGCTGCGCGCCCTCGGCAAGCTGCTGGAGAAGGGCTACGTCTACCGCGGCCTGAAGCCCGTCAACTGGTGCTTCGACTGCGGCTCGGCCCTGGCGGAAGCGGAAGTGGAATACCAGGACAAGCGCGACCCGGCCATCGACGTCGGCTTCAAGTTCGCCGAAATGGACAAGCTGGCCAAGGCCTTCGACCTGGACCGGCTGCCGACCGAAAACGGCTTCGTCGTCATCTGGACCACGACGCCATGGACCATCCCGTCCAACCAGGCGCTCAATGTGCATCCGGAAGTGATCTACTCGCTGGTGCAGACCGAGCGTGACGGCCAGCCCCTGCTGCTGATCCTGGCCCAGGACCTGGTGGAAGCCTGCCTGGCGCGCTACAAGCTGCACGGCGTGACCATCGCCACCTGCCACGGCGCGGCGCTGGGCGGCATCGCCTTCCGCCACCCGCTGCACGCCTCGGACACCTTCTACGACCGCCTGTCGCCGATGTACCTGGCCGATTACGTGACCACCGACAGCGGCACCGGCGTGGTCCACTCCGCGCCCGCCTATGGCCTGGACGACTTCATCTCCTGCAAGGCCCACGGCCTGAAGGACAACGATATCCTGACCCCGGTCATGGGCGACGGCAAATACGCCTCCACCCTGCCCCTGTTCGGCGGCCTGACCATCTGGGAAGCCTCCAAGCCGATCTGCAACGCGCTGAAGGAAGCGGGCGCCCTGTTCGAACTGAAGATGTTCGACCACAGCTACATGCACTGCTGGCGCCACAAGACGCCGATCATCTACCGCGCCACCTCGCAGTGGTTCGCGGGCATGGACGTGCATCCGAAAAACGGCGGCCCCACCCTGCGCCAGACGGCGCTGAAAGCCATCGACGAGACGCAATTCTTCCCTGACTGGGGCAAGGCGCGCCTGCACGGCATGATCGCCAACCGTCCGGACTGGACCCTGTCGCGCCAGCGCCAGTGGGGCGTGCCGATGGCATTCGTCGTCCACAAGGAGACGGGCGAGCTGCATCCACGCACCCCGGAACTGCTGGAGCAGATCGCCCAGCTGATCGAAAAGAGCGGCATCGACGCCTGGCAGGCCCTGGACCTGAAGGACCTGATCGGCGACGACGCGGCCATGTACATCAAGAACAAGGACACCCTGGACGTCTGGTTCGATTCCGGCACCACCCACATGACGGTGCTGCGCGGCTCGCACAAGGCGCAGTCGCACTACCCGGCCGACCTGTACCTGGAAGGTTCGGACCAGCACCGCGGCTGGTTCCACTCGTCCCTGCTGACCGCTTCCATGCTGGACGGCTGCGCGCCCTACAAGGCCCTGCTGACCCACGGCTTCACGGTCGACGGCGAAGGCAAGAAGATGTCCAAGTCGCTGGGTAACACCCTGGCGCCGCAAAAGATCTCCGATACCCTGGGCGCCGACATCCTGCGCCTGTGGATCGCTTCGACCGACTACACGGGCGAGCTGTCGATCTCCGACGAGATCCTCAAGCGCGTGACCGAGTCCTACCGCCGCATCCGTAACACCGTGCGCTTCCTGCTGGCGAACACCTCGGACTTCGACCACGCCAAGGACGCCGTGCCAATGGCCGACCTGCTGGAGATCGACCGCTACGCCATCGCCAACACGGCGGCGCTGCAGGCGGAAATCGTCAAGCACTACGAGCAGTACGAATTCCACCCCATGGTCTCCAAGCTGCAGAACTTCTGCTCCGAAGACCTGGGCAGCTTCTACCTCGACATCCTGAAGGACCGCCTGTACACCTCGGCCGCCACTTCGCACGCCCGCCGCTCGGCGCAGACGGCGCTGTGGCACATCACGCAAAGCCTGCTGCGCCTGATGGCGCCGGCCCTGTCGTTCACGGCGGAAGAGGCATGGGCCGTCTTCGCCGGCAAGGACGCCTTTGCCTCCAGCGACGAAACCATCTTCACCCAGACCTACTGGCAGCTGCCGCAACTGGCCGACGCTCCCGCCTTGCTGGAAAAGTACGCCGCCCTGCGCAGCGTGCGTACCGACGTCACCAAGCAGCTGGAAGACCTGCGCGCCTCGGGCGCCATCGGCTCCTCGCTGCAGGCCGAGCTGACCGTCAAGGCTGCGGGCGACAAGTACAAGCTGCTGGCCAGCCTGGATGATGACCTGAAGTTCATCTTCATCACCTCGCAGGCCAAGGTGGAAGAAGTGGCGGACGCGGAGCAGGAAGCCGTGACCGTGGCCGCATCGTCGGCGGAAAAGTGCGAGCGCTGCTGGCACTACCGCGCCGACGTGGGCGCCCACGCCGACCATCCGACCCTGTGCGGCCGCTGCCATAGCAACCTGTTCGGTGCGGGCGAAAAGCGCAAATTCGCCTAAGATACGCGCACCATATAGCCCTCTGCCGCCGCAGAGGGCTGAACCAACTTAAGAATTTATGGCCACTAAAAAAACCTTCGCCACCAAATCCAGCTCCAGCCTGACGCCATGGCTCGGCATCGCCTTCATCGTCATCCTGATCGACCAGCTCACCAAGATCACCATCGCCAAGCTGTTCGTGCAGGGCGAAGAAAAAGTCGTCACCTCCTTCTTCAACCTGGTGCTGGCCTATAACAAGGGCGCGGCCTTCAGTTTCCTCGCCTACGAAAGCGGCTGGCAGCGCTACTTCTTCACCGGCCTTGGCCTGGCGGCGGCCGCCTACATCATCTACCTGCTGAAAAAGCACGGCGGCCAGCGCATGTTCAGCTGGGCCCTGTCGCTGATCCTGGGCGGCGCCATCGGCAACGTGATCGACCGCCTGCTGTACGGCCATGTGATCGACTTCCTCGATTTCCATCACGCGGCCTTCGGCCACTTCCCGGCGTTTAACGTCGCCGATTCGGCCATCACCATCGGCGCGGGCCTGTTCATCCTCGACGAACTGCGGCGCGTGAACCGCTAAGCTTTTGGAATATCTGGAGCAGCATCATGGAACTCTCTGGTAAAAAAATCGTTCTCGGCCTGTCCGGCGGCGTCGCCTGCTACAAGGCGGCGGAACTGTGCCGCGCGCTGACCAAGTCCGGCGCCGAAGTGCAGGTCGTGATGACCGACGCCGCGCTGCACTTCATCACCGCCGTCACCATGCAGGCGCTGTCGGGCCAGAAGGTCTTCAGCAGCCAGTGGGACCCGCGCGTGGACAACAACATGGCCCACATCGACGTCACCCGCGACGCCGACGCCGTCATCATCGCGCCCTGCTCGGCGGACTTCATCTACAAGCTGGCGCACGGCGTGTGCGACGACCTGCTCTCCACCATGTGCCTGGCCCGTCCGCGCAATGTGCCGCTGCTGGTGGCGCCCGCGATGAACGTGGAGATGTGGCAGAACCCCGCCACCCAGCGCAATGTGCAGCAGCTGAAGGACGACGGCATCGTCATCTTCGGCCCCGCGCCTGGCGACCAGGCCTGCGGCGAAGTGGGCATGGGCCGCATGCTGGAACCGCAGCAGCTGCTGGAAGAACTGATCGCCTCCTTCCAGCCCAAGGTCATGGCGGGCAAGCGGATTCTCGTCACCGCCGGCCCCACTTTTGAAGCCATCGACCCGGTACGCGGCATCACCAATCTGTCCTCGGGCAAGATGGGCTATGCCGTCGCCCGCGCCGCGCGCGAGGCGGGCGCCGAGGTGGTGCTGATCTCCGGCCCCACCGCCCTGCCCACGCCCTTTGGCGTCACCCGCATCAATGTGCAAAGCGCGCAGCAGATGCACGACGCCGTGATGGCGCAGGTGGACACCCAGCACGTCTTCATCGCCGTGGCGGCGGTCGCAGACTGGCGCGTGGTGAACTCCAGCCAGCAGAAGCTGAAGAAAAAAGGCGACGGCACCGTGCCCGACCTGAAGTTCGAGCAGAACCCGGACATCCTCGCCACCGTGGCCGCCCGCACCAACCTGGCCGGACACCCTTATTGCGTGGGCTTCGCCGCCGAATCGGAAAACCTGATCGAATACGGCGCCGTCAAGCGCGAGAAGAAAGGCATCCCTCTGCTGGTGGGGAATATCGGCCACCAGACCTTCGGCCAGGACGACAACACCATCATCCTGTTCGACGAAAACGGCCACACCATTCTGCCGCGCGCCGACAAGCTCACGCTGGCGCGCCAGCTGGTGTCCGAAATCTCCAAACGTATCTCAACGCATTCGCTGTTTAAATAATGAAGAATATCGACGTAAAAATCCTCGACCCGCGCATGAAGGACCAGATGCCGGCCTACGCCACTCCCGGTTCCGCGGGCCTCGACCTGCGCGCCTGCATCGACGCGCCCATGGTCATCGAGCCTGGCCAGACCGTGCTGGTGCCGACCGGCCTCGCCATCCACATCGCCGATCCCGGCTACGCCGCCATGATCCTGCCCCGCAGCGGCATGGGCCACAAGAACGGCATCGTTCTGGGGAATCTGGTAGGCTTAATCGACTCGGACTATCAGGGACAGCTGATGGTGTCGACCTGGAACCGGGGCCACAGCACCTTCACCCTGAATCCGATGGAGCGTCTGGCGCAGCTGATCATCGTGCCGGTGCTGCAGGTTGGGTTTAATATTGTGGACGAATTCGACGCCAGCGAACGCGGTGCTGGAGGTTTTGGCAGCACCGGCAAACAGTAAGACCAAATAAGGACAACAATGCCACGCAACGCCTCCCGCAATGCGACCTTTCTGACCATGGCCACGGCAGCCCTGCTGCTCTCGGCCTGCTCGACCTTCAAAAAATCCGCGCCGGCGCCAGCGCCCGCCCCGGAGCCGGTCAAGCCGGCCGTGGTGGAGCCGCCCGTCGTCACCGCCAGGATGGCGGCGGCGCAGGAAGCCTTGAGCCAGATGGTGGCATTGCAGGACCGTCTGTATCGCGTGGCGGCGCCCCTGTTGATCAATAACGCGGACCTGTGCCGCAACCAGGCCCGTAACCTGCTCGGCTTCACGGCCAAGAACAAGTATTCCTACCCGGGCGAATTCGTCGAGGCGGCGGAGGAAGCGCTGGGCTACGGCGACCGGCTGGAAGTCTCCAGCGTCCTTTCCGGCAGCGGCGCCGCGCGCGCCGGCCTGCACAAGGGCGATGGCCTGATCGCCGTCGAAGGCAAGAACCTGCCCATCGGCGTGAACGCGGAAACCCAGGCCGCCGGCATTCTCGGCCCGCTGGTCGGCACGCACCAGGCGCTGAACCTGACCGTATGGCGCGCCAACGCGACCCAGATCATCAAGGTGCCGGTGACGCGCGCCTGCGCCTTCAAGGTCGATATCGGCAATTCGGACAACGTCAATTCCTACGCCGACGGCACGCGCGTCATGATCACGCGCGGCATGGTCAACTTCGCCGGCAGCGACGAGGGCATCGCCTTCGTGCTGGCCAAGGAGATGGCGCACAATGTGCTGGGCCACGCCAACACCACCCGTTCCTCCTACACCGTGGGCAGCATCATCGACAACCTGGTGACGGTGCGTCCCGACCTGTCCATGCTGATCGGATCGGCGGGCGTGAAGGCCATGCCGCAGGAACTGGATGCGGCAGCCGATTATCTGTCGCTGTACATGCTGGCCCGCGCCGGCTACGACATCGGCCATGTGCACGCCTTCTGGCAGCGCCTGAACACGCAGTATCCCGCCTCGGTGCTGAACGGGTATAACGCCATCCATCCCGCCGTCGCCTACCGCCTGTCCGTGATCGACAAGACCGTGGCCGAGATCAAGGCCAAGGAAGCGGCGCGCAAACCGCTGGTCCCATGAAGAAGCCGGGTCTCCTGCCGCTGCTGCTGTCCCTGATGCTGGCTTCCGGCTGGGCCGCCGCCGCGCAGTGGGCCAGGGTGGCGGGCGGCAGCGCCCACACCTTCTACTTCGACAAGGCCAGCATCACCAAGGTGGAAAAGACTTCGCGCAAAGTGTGGTCGATGCAGACCTTCCGCAAGGAGCAGACGGCGCCCGAAGGCCACGCCTACCGCTCGGTGAAGGCGCTGCACCTCTACTCCTGCAACGAGCACACCGCCACCCTGCTGGCGCAAGTGTTCTACCCCGAGCCGCTGGGCAAGGGGGAGCCCGTCGAAAACTACAAGTACGAGAAGTATGGTCCGGAAGACATCGTGCCGGACAGCCCGCAGGACCGCGTCCTGTCGGTCGCCTGCAAGCTGCGCTGAAGCCGCTTTGAAGCCGCTTATGTGAAGTTCGGGAAGTCGGGGAAGACCTCGCCCATCACCCAGGTCAGCGCCACACAGAACAAAACAGCCAGGATCAGCACGATCAGGAGGCGGCCGAATTTTGGGTTGCCATCGTCGTTGGATGAAGTCATACCGCTTTCTGCAAGGTTGTAAAAGTCATAGTATAGTCCATTGATAGCACTCGCCACGGACGCTCAGCAATGGACAGTATCGACCTTGAAGTTTTAAAGACCAGCGCCCGCTGGGTCGCCAGCGGACACCGCGCCGAACTGATCACCGTCATCAAGACCTGGGGCTCCAGCCCGCGTCCCGTGGGCGCCACGCTGGCCATCTGCGACGACGGCACGGTGATCGGCTCCGTCTCCGGCGGCTGCATCGAGGACGACCTGATCGAGCGCGTGCGCCAGCACGGCATTGTGCACACGGCGCCGGAGATCGTCAGCTACGGCATCACGGCCGACGAGGCGCACCGCTTCGGCCTGCCCTGCGGTGGCACCATCGAGCTGGCCATCGAGCCGCTGTCGGCGCACAGCCGCATCGGCGAGCTGCTGGAGCGGCTGGAACGCCACGAGCTGGTGCAGCGCCGCGTCGATATGAAGACGGGCGAGGTGACGCTGTCCAAGGCGCCGCCCGGCGCGCAGATGCAGGTCAGCGAGCAGGCTTTCGTCTCCATCCACGGCCCGCGCTGGCGGCTGCTGATCATCGGCGCGGGACAGCTGTCGCGCTTCCTGGCGCAGATCGCCACCGCGATGGATTACCACGTCACCGTCTGCGACCCGCGCGAGGAATACCGCGCCGGCTGGCAGCTGGACGATGTGCAGCTGGTGCACGCCATGCCGGACGACCTGGTGCTGGACATGAAGCTGGACCACCGCAGCGCCGTCGTCGCCCTGACCCACGATCCCAAGCTGGACGACCTGGCCCTGATGGAGGCGCTGAAATCGCCCGCCTTCTACGTCGGCGCCATCGGCTCGCGGCTGAACAACAGCAAGCGGCGCGAGCGCCTGAAGGAATTCGACCTGACGCAGGAGCAGATCGGCAAGCTGCACGGGCCCATTGGCCTCTACATCGGCAGCAAGACGCCGTCCGAAATCGCCATTTCGATATTGGCTGAAATGACGGCGGTTAAAAATGGCGTACCATCCTCGCTGCAAATCCGCCATGCCGCCACGCCGGCGGCGCCGGGAGAAAGCGCCTGCGTGGCCGATCTGGGCTGACTCGAATTCAAAAGCAAGAATCGGCTGGCGTCCGGCCCGCAAGGGCTGGATAATGGCGGCTCCCCCGCAGACCCACTTCAGGAATCCGCATGAGCACCGCCAATCTGTTCCGACTGATCCTCCTGGCCGCCATCTGGGGCGGCTCCTTCCTCTTCATGCGGATCGCCGCGCCGGTGCTGGGCGCGGCCGTCCTGATCGAATTCCGCGTGCTGTCGGCCGCCGTCTTCCTCGCCGTGATCGGCGTCTTCCTGAAAAAATCGCTGCACTGGCGCGAACACTGGAAGCACTACTTCATCCTCGGCCTGTTCAACTCCGCCCTGCCCTTCCTGCTGTTCGCCTTTGCCGCGCGCACGCTGTCGGCTTCCCTGCTGGCGGTGCTGAACGCGACCACGCCGCTGTGGGGCACGCTGATCGGCGCCGTCTGGACCCGCCACATGGTCAGCGCCAAGGTCTTGCTGGGCCTCGTGCTGGGTGCGTGCGGCGTGACGCTGCTCGTGGGCTTCGACCATATCAGCAGCAAGCCCGGCGCGGGCATCGCCATTGCGGCCGTGCTGTTCGCCTCCTTTAACTACGGCGTCGCCAGCAACTACGCCAAGCAGGCCAAGACGGTTGAGCCCTTCGCCAATGCTCATGGCTCGATGTGGACGTCCACCCTGCTGGTGATGCCGGCGCTGGCCTTCTTCCCCATGCAGGGCGAGCCCACCATCGGCATCGCCGGCGCCGTGCTCGCGCTGGGCATTCTGTGCAGCGGCGTCGCTTACCTGATCTACTTCCGCCTGATCCAGGACGTGGGACCATCGTCGGCGCTGACGGTGACCTTCCTCAGCCCCCTGTTCGGCATCCTGTGGGGCATGCTGTTCCTGAACGAGACGGTGGGCTGGTACACCTTCGTGGGCGCGGCCATCGTCATCACCGGCACGGCGCTGGTGACGGGCTTCCGTCCCAATATCGGCTTCCTGCGCAAGGCCAGCGCCGCATGACCTTACGCTTCGACCTGCCGCTGCCGGACGGCTACCGGTTGCACGACATCCTCGCCTTCCACAGCCGCGATGCGGAGAGTGTGGCGGAGCAGGTCAGCGCGGAGCGTCTGCGCAAAGGCATGCTGCTGGACGGCGTGCCGCTGGTGCTCGATATCGACTGGAGCAGCAATCCGTCCAGCGCCAGCGTCACGATTGATGCCGATGGCAAGCTGACCGAAGCCGCCGCCGCGCAGGCGCGCGAAGCGGCGCTCAGCGTCCTGGGCCTGCGCCTCGATCCCGAGCCCTTCACCGCCTTCGTCAAGAAGGACAAGCTGTTCGGCCCTCTGGCCAAGCGCCAGCCCGGCCTGCGCGTGGTGCAATCGGCCACCGTGTTCGAGGCGTTGACCTGGGCCGTGATGGGACAACAGATCAACCTGACGTTTGCGATTGCCCTGCGCCGCACCTTCATCCTGCAGGCGGGCCGCCAGCACAGCAGCGGCTTGTGGTGCTATCCCGGCGCGGCCGACGCGGCGGCGCTGGATATCGAAGAACTCCTCAGCCGCAAATTCTCGCGCGCGAAGGCGGAGACCTTGCTGCGGCTGGCGCAGATGGTCGCCAGCGGCGCGCTGCCGCTGGAGCTGACGCCCGCCAACAGCATCGAGCAAATCTCCGCCGCGCTGCTGGCGGTGAAAGGCATCGGACCGTGGACGGTCAACTACGGCCTGCTGCGCGGCTACGGCTACGCCGACTGCTCGCTACATGGCGACGTCGCCATCCGTAGCGCCGTGCAGCTGCTGCGCGGCGATGAAGCGCGTCCCGACATCCCGCAAACCGAACAATTCCTCAAACAATACAGCCCCCACCGCACCATGGCCGCCGCCCACCTCTGGGCCAGCCTGCATCCACGCGATGCAGAAAGCGCTTGACCCTCACGCGGCGTCAGGCTTCAAGCTGTGTTCTCGCATGAAGAACAGGAGCTGCCCACGATGTTGAAAGTAGGAGAACTGGCCAAGCGCACCGGCCTCACAGTGCGCACCCTGCATCACTACGACAGCATTGGTTTGCTCCAGCCTTCGGCGCGCTCCGACAGCGGCTACCGCCTCTACCAGCGCGACGACATCGCCCGTCTGCATCAGATACAGGCGTTGCGCCGCTTCGGCATGTCGCTGGCCGATATCGGAGATCTTCTGGCCAACAAGGGGACATCGTTTGCGGTGATTGTCGATGAACAGATTGCGGCACTGGGACGGCAGATCGAACAAGCCAACGCCTTGCGCAATCAACTCATGCAGCTGCAGCGGCAGCTGGACAAAGGCGATCAACCCGAGTTGGCCGATTGGCTAACCACACTGGAGTTGATGACCATGTACGATCAATACTTTAGCAAGGAAGAACTGAGCCGCCTGCCCTTCGCGCAGCCGGATACCAAACGCCAGCAGGAGTGGGACACGCTGGTATTACAAATGCGCGCACTGATGGAGGGCCGCACGCCCGCCAACAGTGTGGAGGCCCGGCACCTGTCGCATCAATGGATGGTCATGCTGGAGCGTGACACGTCTGAGAATCCCGACTTCGCCGCTCGCCTGAACGCCATGCTGACGGCCGATCCGGCGGTACGCGAACGCAGCGGCATTACGCTGGATCTGCGCGAATATGTGCAGCAGGCGTTCAGTGCTTTCCGGCTCTCCCTCTACGCAAAATATCTCGACGCCGACGAGCTCGCCCACATGCGCGACAACAGCGGCAAACACACGCAAGAATGGGCTGAACTGGTAGCGGACGTCCATCGTCAGATGCACTTAGCCTCAGCGCCAGAGAGCCCCGCCGTGCAGGCGCTGGCGCGACAATGGTTCGCCCTGTTCCAATCCTTCGCCGGCCCCAATTCGACAACGCGTGAAAAAATCCGCCACGCACATGAACAAGAATCGGCCCTGCTCACCGGCACCTGGATGAATGACGACATGCTCGCCTTCCTCCGTCAATCACTCGCATCCCTGCAGGCGAACTAAGCAAATAAAGCGCTGCCCTAAAGGGTGGCGCTTTTTGCGTGTGCCGATTGCCACTTCCTTTGCGCAGGCTTAAAGTGATCTACTGATCGCAGAAATAACATAGCGGAGGTGCCACCGTCGAGTGCGATGTAATGACAAAGCGAGATCATCAAGTCCTCAGCCGTCGCCTGATAATCCTGCTGGCACATCTGCTGAAATGCCAATTCCAACCAAGCCACATTTCCAACAATTGGCGCGGAACAATTGGCGAGCAACGCAAACGCATCCACAAACTCATGCTGCGCACGCCGAGTTTAGCCAATTTCATCGACACGTATGCCGACGCAGCGTATAGAAGAGCTGTGCGGCTTGCGGCCGCCGAGACTCAGTTGCCGACATCAACATTCCCACCCGCCCTACCGTATACGCAACACGAATTACTTGATCATACTTTTATACCAGGAGGCCAGCCATGAATCATGCAGCGGCCAGTGAATATGACACCGATTTACTCATCTGGATCCATCAACAGGTCGAGCTCTTGCGCGCAAAAAAATTTGACCAGCTTGATATCGAAAACCTGATCGACGAGGTGGAGTCCATCGGCATCCAATTCAAAATTGAATTCTCCGATCATTTGGAAATGGTCATGAAGTACCTGCTGAAATGCGAATATCAGGCGGCACATCCTCCTCAAAAGTGGAAAAGCCTTCTATGGGATCACCGTTGCCAGATGAGTGACATACTTGAAGACATGCCCAGCCTGGAAAACTCATTCGATGAATACTGCACAGAAGCTTACTCTTACGCCGTTGAACAAGTTACGCTGGAGGCTAAGGTAGCCCGATCAAAACTGCCTTCCGCCAATCCTTACTCAAAACAGCAACTGTTCGATCTCGACTATCTTCCGGAATCGAGGAGATTACAGTGAACAAAATGCGCGAAGCCATTCAGTTCGACGACTATCTGATCTGGCTCAATCATCAGATCGAACTGCTGCGCGCCCGAAAATTCGAACAGCTAGACTTGGACGATCTCATCGACGAGCTGGATGACATGGGCCGGAGCAGAAAAAAGGAACTGAAAATCCGGCTGACAGTTCTGGTCAAGCATCTGTTGAAATGCAAAGTTCAGCCGGATCATATCTGCGGCAGCTGGCTGGGAACGCTGAATGAACAACGGACCGCAATCCGCAGCCTGCTGGAGGACGCTCACAGCATAGGAAAACTGGCCTCGGAATATTTGCAGCTCACTTACAGCGATGCAGTCTCGGAAGCGGTCGAGGATACGACTCTTCCAATTTCCTGCTTCCCAGCAGAACTGCCGCTCTCGCCGCAACAGGTCCTAGATCGCCGCTTTATCCCTGGCTCCCCCGCCGTCCTGTGGGGGAGTGACCGTTTTGAAACCAGAGAACGCTTCAACTTTCGGCCACAAACCCAGTAACCATGCGGCTCTGGGACCAGTTTCCCTACTCAGTACCTTTTGGAACTTTCCGCTTAGAATTGAATGGATTGTGCACACGATTGCAGGTTTTTTGAAACCTCTTCGGTAACCTTTTGTAGGATTTTGGTAGGTAGGGTCATTGGCTGGTGTCGCCGTCTGGACCCCGGATATCCAGTTCACGCAGGCACGCTTCACGGTATCAGCCCGTTCTTTGAGAACGGAGTCCAGGGCGAGCATCAATCGTTCGATACGGGATTCTTTTGAAGGCGATGAATTCATTGCAATACTAGTTTCCAGAAATCAACTATTGTAGCAATGAAGTACCACGTAAATTCTCACCAAATGTCACAAAACGGCCCGAAAGACGGTTGCCATGCGGTCTTCACTGATTGACTCATCGACCACCAGGATGTCATAGAGAATCGCTATAACGGCGGAGCGCCTGTCGTCGGGAACCTTGACGTTCCGAGTAATGGAAGTGAAGGAGCAGGCCAGGCGTTCAAGTGCGAACCGATCTTTTCCCCACGAATCAATGCCGCTGGCACCGCAATCATTGGCGGTTATGTTTTCGTCGGTGCAGCGCCATCACCAGAGGTGGCCAGCTATACCTTCGAGGTTTTGCGCGGAAAGCTGGCCAAAGCCCGTTCTGTCTACATGGCCGGCGCGTTGAAGCGCTACCGCAAGAATAAGACCGCTGCAGCGGATAAATTCTGTGAAGGATGGGTACATGCCGTCTATTGCTTGGTAGATGTTGCCGAGCCAGAGCCAGAACATACGAAGGCCCTGGCTGCGTATCTGCAGCGTCGCGGCGCGACGGAAACGCTCCAGCCTCGTTCGCGAGAGCTGACGACGGGCGGCGATGGGGGCGACCATCGCTATGTTGGCTACGCAGAAGGCAAGAAGATCAAGCTGCACCAGGGCGTCGGTACAAACCCGCATGGCGTTGCCGGACTTCTGGAGTAGGAGCATTGGATATGCCGCAAGTGAAAAGTGAAGCAGCACGTAAAAGCGAACTGGCAATGATCCACGTCGCCAAGAAATCCCTGGCGCTGGACGATGACGTCTACCGCAGCATCCTGGTCAAAGTGACGGGGAAGTCCAGCGCATCCGAACTGGACGCCGCCGGCCGCAAGACGCTGATCGACCACTTCAAGAAGCTGGGCTTCAAGGTGGTCGCCAAGCGTGCAGGCCGGCCTCGACCAGCTGTTGCCGGCGACCGCACGATCTACATCAAGAAGATTGAGGCGCAGCTGGCCGAAGCGGCGCGTCCATGGGCCTATGCAGACGCCCTGGCAAAGCGCATCTGCGGTATCGACCGCATCGACTGGTGCGAACCAGCCGACCTGTTAAAAATCATCGCGGCGTTGACGTATGATGCGCGCCGCCACGGACGGGAGTAGCCCGATCATGCAAGCCGATCTGTCTTGTCTCCCCATGACTGCGCAGAAGCTGGTGGCTCTGGTCGGGCTGCCGCTGACCTTGCGCCTGGTCGACGTCTACGGTGGCCGCACAATAAACCTGTACAACAGCGATAACAGCCTGGATCGCATGGCTGAGCTGATCGGCCGCGAGGGCGCGCAGAAGCTGCTCTCATTCTTCGGCAATGCGCCTTTCACGGTGCCGCTGTGTAAGCGCGCCCTGATGTTGATGCGTAACCGGACCATCCTGGCCGAGTTCGACCGCCTGACTGTCGATGAGGGCTTGTCGGCGCGCGCCAGTGTTGCGCGGATCACCCGACTGTTTACACCGCATATCCACGAGCGTACTATCTGGCGGGTTCTAAAAACGACCGGCGAAGTCAAGCAGGTCGACCCGCGCCAGATGAACCTCTTATAGGCGCAGCGCCAACGGCGCTGCAAGCCTTTTCCATCCCTACATTCCCACTGCTGACACCAATCAGTCTTATTGAGATTCACGGTCATCCGTAATCTCGGCGGTATGCAAATACCGTCCTTACACCACTCCCGCCAAATCCGGCAGCACGCCGCCCATCAACCATGGGAGTGCCTGCCATGCTGAAGGCCGATTTTATTGCCGCCATTGCGCCGGCCGCGCGTGCTTGCATGCTGACCACCGGCATTCCGGCCAGCTTCACGATTGCCCAAGCCGCCCTGGAATCTGGCTGGGGTAAATCGCAAACGTGCGCTATGGCGCACAACCTGTTCAACATCAAGGCAGATGCTTCCTGGCATGGCCCGGTGTATCAAATGGCCAGCACAGAGCATGTGGATGGCAAGGATGTCCTGCAACCAGCCAATTGGCGCATGTACCCCAACTGGCAGGCTTGCATTGACGACCGAGCCAAGTTCTTCACCAATAACCACCGCTACGACAACTGCCGCAACCTGGTTGGCGGTGAGGCGTGGGCGCGTATGGTCGCCGCCGACCACTACGCCACCGATCTGGGTTATGCCGACAAGCTGCTGGCCGTCATCCATTCCAACAACTTAACGCAGTACGACAGCGCGGAGGGACATCATGCCTGACGCCCTGAATGAGCACGAAGACCAGCGCACCCTGCGCGAGGACGTGTTCTACCCGGATCACGACGGCCGTACCGAGTCGCCGACCTTCCTGGCCACCAAGCGCACTGGCAAGAAGGCCGGCGCGCGCTGCGCGATCACCGGCCAGGCCGTCGACCTGGAATGGCACCACGCCTTCATGGAATGGGCCTTTCAGCACGCCGTGTGCTGGAAGACCGTTAAAGGCATCGCTCTGGGCACGGTGAAGGAACTGCCGGTACTCGATCCCTACACCTGGCTGCCAACCGGCGAGATGGCGCCGGTCGAAGGTTACCTGATCTACTGGATCGTCCTCTTCTTCAAGTGGCGCGGCTTCGACTTTAACGCCTTTGACCCAGGTAAGCCGGAAACGCTGGTCGACAGCGTCCAGGCGATGCTGGTCCTGCACAAGCATGTTCACCGCGAGAAGAACCACGGTGTGCATGCCATCACCGGCCCGATCTTCTTGCTTCAGGCGTTCCCGTTTGTCGACGGCTTCGTGTTCTCCCCCGACGAGCTGGCGGCGCGCCATGGCGCTCCTACCGCCGCACCAGTTTCATCCACCGTTGCTGTCCACATCGAGGAACCCGCGCAATGAACTCCACCAAAATCAAACTCACCGTTGGCGTGATGCTGTTCGCCACTTGGCTGGGACTGGTCGTCTTCAAGATCGACAACGCCAACGACATCATCACGGCGATCAAGCTTGCCCTGGCCGGCTTGGGCGCCTACCACCTGAACGACCGCACGAACCTGCCATCGACCAGCGGCACTACCCCGCCAAGCGACAAGCAGGCGGGCTTCGCACGGCCATTCCTGTTGCTGCTGATGGCTGGCGCATCGCTCCTGGCCTTGCCTGGGTGCGGCACCATCAATGCCTTTACCAGCGCTGCTCTGAACGCCCAGCAGGCAGACTATGCGGCGGCCAAGAAGAATGCCCAGGCAGCCAGCGACGCCGCATTCAAGGCATGGACCGACGCGGCCTGCACGCTGCCACTGGGCGCCCTGCAGCGCAATGACACGGGTAACCCGGGCGCCCCTGGCGCTGCCATGGCAGCCTGCCCGGCGGCCAATACCGGCGTCAATACCATCAGCGCGCCGATCTCTCAGCAAGCGGCCCCTGTGATGGGGGCGGCAAAGTGAATCCGCTCACCTACGCGCTGCTGGCCGATGCAGCCTACTCCACCAAGCCGACTTTCGGGAATCCTGACTCGGCCGCCCGTGCGGTCATGTCAACGACCGACGATGGCCTGGTGATGGGCTTCCCAGGAACGAACGACCTGGCGTGCTGGCTGGCCGACTTTAACGTGCGCCTGCTGGAGACGCATGACCTGGGCACGGTGCATCGGGGATTCTGGGAATCGCTGCAATCCCTTTGGCCAGAACTGTCCAAGCAAGCGCCGGCCGTCGTCTATGGCCACTCGGAAGGCGGCGCCCTGGCATTGCTCTATGCGGCGATGCTCTGTATCGCCGGCAAGCCACCGCGCGCTGTATTCGCCTTTGAACCTCCCAGGGTCAGCATTGATTCGACCATCGGCGCCATGCTGGCCAAGGCGGGTGTCGCACTTCACCTGTACCGCAACGGCAATGACCTCGTGCCGCTGCTGCCGGTCCCGATCCGGGGTGTCGCTGAGTGGCAACACCCTGCGCCCCTGAACCGGATCGGCAAGCCCCTGCTGCTGCTCCCTAACGTCCAAGACCATCTGATGGCCCATGTCATCGCCGGCATTCGTGCTTTGGCAGCCGCGCCTGAAGTGGCAAGTGCCGTTAAGGAGGTCGTCCAGTGACAGACGTTTTTGACCAGGCTTCCGACATCGAGCAGCTGCTGCGCGACCAGGCCATCGCACGTCAGCGCCGCGAGTCCGAAGAACGGGAGCGCAGCCGCCAAGGCGGCGCCGCTTCCTTGCGCTCGGAGTGCGCCGACTGCGGCGACCCAATCCCGGAGCGACGCCGCCAGGCGATTCCCGGCTGCAGCTGCTGTACCGAATGTGAGCAGGCACGGGAAGCGCGCCGCCGCCCCGCATACCGTTAAACCCCGAATAGGAAACACTGCATGGAAATCAGTAACGACGATCTGGCGCGCATCCTGGGCCGCATGGAAGCCAAGCTGGACGCCCAGTCGGTCGGCCTGGCCAGCCTGGCCATCGGCATGACGGTCATCCGTGGCCTGGCCGAGTTCGTCCAGGAGCGATTCCCTCAGCATGGTTCCATCCTGGTGGAGATTCTGGAGCCGTTCGGTGACGTGCTGCCCAAGATTCTGGCCAACGCGAAATGAAGCACAACGACCTCACCACCAAGGAGTTCCAGAACGAGCTGACCGACCTGGTCAGCTCTTTACGTCGGGACATTGATGCGCACAAGGTTGGGCTGGACCCGTCGCCAAAAGCAATCCGGGCGCGGCGCCGGCGCGTGTTGGAGGGCGACTTCCAATTCTTCGCCTATACCTATTTCCCGCACCACATCCGTGGTGAGCCATCGCTCTTTCACGCCCAGTTCTGCACCCGCTTCCCGCAACTGCTGCGCATGGCAGGCGGCGTTAAAGAATGGTGGATCGCACCACGCGGCGAGGCCAAGTCGTCCCTGACGACCAAGATCGGCCCGGTCTGGTGCTGCGTCCAGGCGCTGCTGCAGCGCCCCGAGGTGCGCGCAGAGATCGAGTTTAACGGTCCACTGCCGCCGTTCATCGACTACATCATCCTGCTCGGCGCCGAGACCCGCCTGCCGACCAAGCTGGTGGAGGTCTGCAAGACCGAGCTGACCATGAACGCGGCGCTGGCCCTGGACTTCCCCGAGGTCTGCGGCAAGGGGCCAATGTGGAAGGTGGGCGAGTTCATTTCAAAGACCGGCGTTAAGGTAGAACCCTTCGGCGCCGAGCAGGCGATCCGGGGTACATTCCACGGCGCCAGCCGCCCCAAGCTGTTGCTGGGCGACGATCTGATCACAGACTCGGAAGCGAAAAGCCCGACCGAGAGAGATAACCGCTGGACGTGGTTGACCAAGGCCATCGACTACCTGGGGCCGCCAGATGGCACCGTTAAATACTGCGGCGTGGGCACGATCCTGGACAAGGACGACCCGATCAGCCGGGCCAAGAAGACCATCGGCCACATCGTCCACCACTTCCGTGCCATCGTCACGCTGCCCGACAACATGGACCTGTGGGCACGCTGCCAAGAGATGATGCTCAACGACGACAAGAGCCAGGTCGAGCAGGCCGCGCTTCGCGGTGAGGTGCTGGACGAGAAGGCATTGCCGTCATACCTGTTCTATCTGACCAACAAGGCGGCCATGGATGCCGGCGCCGTCGTCTCCTGGCCATCGGTGCGCCCGCTGTTCTGGTTGATGCGCCAGCGCGCCGTATCGAAGCATGCATTTAACACCGAAATGCAGGGCGACCCGCGCAGCGACGAAGACAAGGTTTTCAGCAAGGTCACGTTCTGGGTCCAGCGTATCCCCGACTGGATCATCTTCGGCGCCTGCGACCCCTCCATGGGCCTCGGCAAGAAGTCCGACCCGTCGGCCCTGATCGTGGGCGGGCTGGACCCGCGCATGAAGCGCCTGCACGTCATGGAAGCAGCCATTAAGCGTCGCGCTCCCTCCAAGCTGGAATCGGACCTGATCGACACACAACGGGAATTCAACTGCCGCGCCTGGGCTTTTGAAAACAACAACGCCTACGAGCATTCCCGTCAGACCTACATTGCGGCCGGACTGCGCGCCGGTGTACCACTGCCGCTGGTCGGTGTAACGGCCACGGTCAGCCCAGAGGTGCGCATCGAATCCCTTGAGCCGTACATCACCGACCCCGTAGTGCCGAGCATCGTGCTGCATGACAAGCTAGTCCAATTGCTGTCCGAGATGGACACCTGGCCGGAGCCGCAGAGCAACCACCACTATGACGGTCTGACGGCGCTGCACCTGCTGTGGCATATCGCCATGACGCGGGGCGCATTGAACTACGACGACTTCAAGAGTATTGCGCGGCGCCTCCAGTCCGGCGGCGGCGCCAGCCGCGACGACTATCAATCGCATTCCAGGAGCATGTTTTGAACAAGATTCTTGACCAGTTCGGTCGCCCCATTGATCGCGTCGTCCTTGACGCCCCGCAAACCGCCAGCGTGATGCCGCTGCAGCATCAATATTTAACGCCCATGCTGCGCGGCCTGACGCCGGCCAGGCTGGCGCGCACGCTGGAGCAGGCCGACATGGGAGACTTGCTGGAACAGCACCGGCTGTTCTCCGACATGGAGGAGCGCGATGGGCACATGCGCGCCGAGATGGACAAACGCAAGAACGCCGTCATTGGCCTGAGCTGGGACATCATGCCGCCTCGCAATGCCACCGCCGCAGAAAAGGCAAACGCGGACTGGGTGCGTGAGATGCTGCTGGATGCGGTCGATCCAATCGAAGACGTGCTGCTGGCGATGATGGACGGCGTGGGTCATGGCTTCGGTCCAATCGAACTAGAGTGGCGCCAGGAAGGCAGAGAGTTCCTGCCAGGCTTCCACCCACGGCCGCAAGAATGGTTCCGCCTCAACCAGGCCCGCACTGAGCTGACCCTGCGTGACGCCACAATCGACGGCATCCCCCTGTTGCCATTCGGTTGGATCATGCACACCCACGGCAAGGCTAAAACGGGATACCTCGGCCGGATGGGCCTACACCGGACGCTGGCGTGGCCATTCATCTATAAGGCATACGGCCTGGGCGACTTCGCCGAATTCCTGGAAACCTTTGGCCTGCCCATCATCATCGGCAAGTATATGTCGGGCGCCACGAACGAAGAGAAGGCCAGTCTGCTGCGCGCGGTTACGGCGCTGGGCCATGACGCCCGCGCGATCATGCCGGCCGAGATGAGCCTGGAGATTCAGAAGGTCACAGGTGGCGGAAGCGGTACGCCGCCGCATATGACCATGATTGAATGGGCCGAGAAGGCCATCTCCAAGGTAATCCTTGGCCAGACCCTATCGGCCGACGACGGCAATCGCGGAAGCGGCGGCCTGGCGCTGGGCAAGGTCCACAACGAGGTGCGCCACGACATCTTAAGTGCTGATGTGCGCCAACTGGGCGCGACGCTCACCCGCGATCTGGTATATCCGCTGGTCGCCTTAAACCGTGGCGGTGTTGACGGCCTGACGCGCTGCCCGCGCTTCGTCATCGACGACGGCCGCCCCGAGGACGTGACCGCCTATGCAGATGCGCTGCCAAAGCTGGTCGCCGTCGGCTTCCAGGTGCCGTTAACCTGGGCGCAGGAAAAGCTGCGCATTCCGCAGCCGCAGGAAGGTGAGCAGGTCCTGAAGATTGCCTCCCCGCAGGCAGCCCAGGTGATCGAGTCGACCGGCAATCCGCCAGCCGGGATGTCATCGGTCGTCGCGCTTCCCGGCACCTCAGCTGCAGCTCCCGCCGGCTCACACCTCGCGGCCCTCACCACCACCCCGGTGGCCGACGATCCGGCCGGCGATGTGGTAGACCAGCTGGCCACCGCTGCGGCGCCGGTATGGTCCAGTATGATCGACAGCGTTAAAAAGCTGGTGGACAACGCAACAGATTTAACGACGCTCCAGAAAGACCTGGTAGCCCAGTTCGGTGGCCGGCCGCAAGACGACCTGGTCAAACTGATGGCGGCGGCCTTCGCTCTGGCCGAGCTGAAAGGCATGAGCGACATCCAGGACGGTAAGTAAGATGCCGGTCAGCGTCAGTTTCCCTGGGAAAGACTCTCCTAACCCGTTTGCCGAACAGCTGGACTTCTTCCGGCGTAAGCTGGCGTTGCCCAGTGAGCGCTGGGATGACATCCTCAAGGGCGCACACGACCGCGCCTTTATCGTTGCCGGCGCCGCCAACTCCGATCTGGTCAATGACCTCCACCAGGCGATTGCTACGGCCATCGAGCAAGGGACCGGCCTGCAGGCGTTTCGCAAGGACTTTAACGCTATCGTCCTCAAACACGGCTGGACCGGTTGGGCCGGCGAAGGCAGCGCGGCCGGCCAGGCGTGGCGCACGCGGATCATCTACCAGACCAATATGTCGACCAGCTACGCTGCCGGCCGTTGGCAGCAGCTCAAGGACCCGGCGCTGTTGTCGATCCGCCCATACTGGCGCTATGTCCACGCCGATGGCGTCATGCATCCCCGCCCGCTCCACCTGGCCTGGAATGGCCTGGTGCTGCCACACGACGATCCATTCTGGGACACCCACTACTGCCCGAACGGCTGGGGCTGCCACTGCCGCGTCACCTCGGCCGATGCCAGCGAGTATGCGGACGCCCAGGCAGCTGGCCGCGCCACTCCGCCGGCCGGCTGGCAGGACATCGACCCCAAGACCGGCGCGCCGGTCGGCATCGACAAGGGTTTCGACTATGCGCCTGGCGCCAACACCCATCTGCCGCTGCAGGAACTGATTAATGCCAAGCTGATCAATCTGGATGCTCCTATCGGTGCTGCGATGTACCAGGCGTTGGAGCCGGCGCTGCAGGCCGAGCAGCAGGCGCTGTATCGCTCCTTCCTGGGCGATGTCCTGGCCGATCCGGTCAAGCGCGCCCGTACCGCCGTGGTCGGGGCCATCGACCCGGACATCCTGGACTGGCTGGCCACGAACAAGGGCATCTCGCCGGCCACGGCCGAAATCGCCGTACAGGACGGCTTGATCGTTGGGAAGAAAGCTGCGCGCCACCAGGCGGCGGGCGATGCGTTAAGTACGGCGGACTGGGAGCAGCTCCCCGACCTCCTGGCCCATCCCGACCAGGTGCTGTACGACACCGGCAGCGGCAAGCTGCTCTATATAAGTACGTCCACTGACCCGACCGTGGCCAAGCTGGCGGTCGAGTTCGATTACAAGCTAAAGAAGAGCAAGGGCGAGACCAACCTGCTGGTGTCGGCTTTCAAGGTGCTGGGAGACGCCATCAAGGCGGGGATCGTGGGGGGAATCTACGAGGTAGTGAAATGAACCAGTGGGAGGCCGGACGTCCCTCCATCCATGCAGGCCGCCGAGGCGGCTTTCCAAGCCTGTGGACTCCGAATTTCCACAGCTCACTGGTTCACACTATCTAGTATAAGACAAATTCATGGCCAACTACATCGAAGTGGACAGCCGGGCTGTCATCGACGCCTTAACCCAGGCCAACGGTAAAGTGCAGGACCTGTCGCCGGCGCTGATCGCCATCGGCCAGGATATTATCGAACGCACCAAGCAGCGCTTCGCCTCGGCGACCGCGCCGGACGGCACGCCGTGGGTGCCAAATACCCAGGCGACGTTGATCAACTACATCCACGCCCAGGGCGGCTTTTCGCAGAAGACCGGCAAAATCCTGGCCAAGGGCAGAACGCTGGCCATCTCCAAGCGCCCGCTGCAGGGCTTAAGCGGTGATCTGGAGCGGCAGTTTAACAGCCTGGTCGTAGGCGGTAATACGCTGCTGGTCGGCTCCACCATGATTTACGCCGCCATGCAACAGTATGGTGGAACCAAGGCCCAGTTTCCCAACCTCTGGGGCGACATTCCCGCTCGCCCGTTCTTGCCGATCATGCCGGATGGTTCGCTGTACCCTGATGAGGAAAGTAGAATTGTGGCAACAATACAGGCGTATCTGGTAAATTAGAGCGCGATAACAGCCACATATTAGGAGTGTCAGGTGATAGGTTTCTTGAGCGATGATGATGGGGAGCAGGTATCCGACTTACACCGTGAGGCAACGGTATTAAAGAATAACGGCGACCTCGGAGGCGCTATTGATGCACTGAGGCTGGCCAAATGGCACCTCTTAAAATCATCGGTAAGTTTTTCCTATAACACCTGGTGTAGATTGGCTAAGGTTCTCCAGCAGGCCGGATACTACGATGAGGCGATAGTTGAGTTCGATTTCCTTCTGTCGGATTTGGAGCGGCGCTTGAAAAAAGAACTGCACTTTGATAACCCGGCCATCAGCGTTGGCGCCCCCAAGGACATGGCGCTTGCCGAATCATTGAAAACTAACCGGGCGCTGCTTTGGCGTGAGCGGCGTAAGCTTCAGAAGCTGGAGATCAAACGCCGCAGGAAGTTGGCAAAGTCAGCGTGATGAATGGGGTGCTGCAGCCCAAACCGGCAAAATTTCAATACAGCCCCGCCAAGGCTGCAAAGCAATCAGGCATGCAGCTTTCCGCGAGTCGATGGGCTTCGGCCTGTTAAACCCCCGTTAAAATCGCTCCAAGTGCCATTGGGAACGACATCGCCGCCCGCAGAAGTCACCAAGACAGTAAAATGGCCGTCCCTGGCGTTGTTCAACGCTCAGACCTGAGCCTGGTGGCGGTGGCCTCGCGCAATGGCCTGGCACCAGGTTGCAGGCATCATTTTTCCCCTCCCGCATAGCCACTGCTGACACTCTTCAGTCTGTTTACAGCGCAGTCGCCCTGACACCATGGCGACATGCCCAAGCCATCCACCACCAAACCCATTCCCGCAGCCGGCGTTGCGCTGGCCGTAGCGGCTTGCTCCAGCACTCTGTCCTCTGGCAATGAGCTGCAGCTGCTGCCGGCTGGCCAGTTTAAGGCCCGCGACGGCCGGCCGACTGATGCCCCGTGCTGGTATCTCGACGCCGCGCTGGCGCAAGTGCTGATCAACGCCGCCGCCGCGCGCCAGACGCCCTACGTCACTGACTACGAGCACCAGACCCTTCTGGCCAAGAAGACCGGCAACCCCGCGCCTGCGGCCGGCTGGTTCTCCAAGCTGGAGTGGCGTGAGGGCGTGGGCCTGTTCGCCATTGACGTGAAATGGACTGACCGCGCCTCGGCCATGATCGAAGCCGATGAATACAAGTTCATCTCGCCGGTCATCGGCTATGACAAGACCACCGGCGCTGTCACCGCTCTCTATATGGCGGCGATTACCAACGATCCGGCCATCGACGGCATGGACGAAGTGCTGCTGACTGCGGCCGCTCTGCATTTTTCGCTCCCCACACCAACCCCACTGACCCAGGAGAACCCCATGGAAGAAATGCTGGAACAACTGCGCTGGCTGCTGAACATGCCAGTCGGCGCTACCGCTGACGACATCGTCGCCCAGCTGCAAAAACTGATCGACCAGGTGAAACAAGACCCGACCGCAACCGCTGCGGCGTCGTTCGACCTGGCAGGCTACCTGGCCGCCCAGCGCGCCTCCATCGCCAGTCTGTCCTCGGCCGAGCCTGACCCGACCAAGTATGTCCCTATCGAAGCGATGCAAGCCGTCCAGACCAAGCTGGCCAGCCTGTCCAGTGAAACCGCCGCCGGCCGCGTCGACAAGCTGGTACGGGATGCGGTGGCCGCCGGCAAGCTGCTGCCAGCCCAGGAAGCCTGGGCGCGCGCGTTGGGCAACAAGGATATGGAGGCCCTGTCCGCATTCATCGACAGCGCTGCGCCCATTGCCGCCCTGAGCGGCATGCAGACCGGCGGCAAAGCGCCGGCCGAGACCTTGAACGCGGCCGGCCTGACTGAGCACCAGGTAGCCCTGTGCGCGGCCATGGGCGTCAGCGAGGAGGCGTTCGCCGCCACGCTGAAGGCCGAGCAGTCCTGATTTTTAACGCAACACTTATCTGGAGATCAAGATGTCCCTCTCTGCTGACCGCAACACCCCGTACCGTGAAACTCGCACCATCGCCGTGCTGGTAGCAGCCAACGCCAAAATCTACGCCGGCGCCCAGATCGCGGCCAACGCCAATGGTTTTGCCGTTCCTGGCGGCCCTGGCGTCAACCTGACCTACCTGGGCCGCGCCGAAGTCTTCATCGACAACACGGGCGGCGCTGACGGCGCGCACACCCTCATCGTCCGCCGCGACCAGCAATTCAAGTGGGCCAACAGCACCACCGATCCTATCGACCAATCCTGCCTGGGTAAGGTCTGCTACATGGTGGACGACCAGACCGTGGCCAAGACCAATGGTGGCAACACCCGCTCCCCGAGCGGCATCGTCATGGGCATCGACGTCGACGGCGTTTGGGTCGAGTAAGGCCCGCGCCGCTCACCAGGTCGTCAATTTTTCGCACTCCTCTATATAGGTATACACATGAAACGCAATTTCGCACATCGCAGTCTGCCCTGGCTGGCCGGCCTGGCCGGCATCGTAATGGTGGCGGTGCTGTCCGTCACCCTGCACCCCGCCATCGCGCACATGCCGCCTCACGATCCCGGCATGGCCTTCATGGCAGCCGGCATGCTGATTAACAAAGAAAACATCAGCAACGTCTTCATCAGCCTGAAGACCACCTTCCTCAATGCGTTTGGCGCGGCACCGTCGAACTGGCAGAAGATCGCCATGAAGGTGCCTTCGACCAGCGGCCAGAATGACTACGCATGGCTGTCCAAGTTCCCACGCATGCGTGCATGGATTGGCGAAAAAGCCGTCAAGGCGCTGTCTGCGTTCAAGTATGTGATCGTCAACCAGGACTTCGAGGCTACTGTCTCGGTCGACCGCAATGACATCGAGGACGATAACCTGGGCATCTATGGTCCACAGGCGCAAATGGCCGGCGAATCGGCCGCCCAGCTGCCCGACGAAATCGTCTTTGCCGTCGTCAATGGCGCCATGACCACCCCATGCTACGACGGCCAGAACTTCGTCGATACCGACCATCCAGTGCGCCAGGCCGACGGCACCGTCCTTTCGGTAAGCAACAAGGGCACGGCGCAGCTGTCCGTGGCAAGCCTCAACGCCGCACAAGCCTGCCTGGGCGTGGCCGACACCACGATGATGCAGTTCACCGACGACGAAGGCCGTCCCCTGGGCATCATCCCAGACACGCTGCTGGTGCCACCGGCCTTGAAGCAGACGGCCAACGCCCTCATGACCACTGATCGCCTGGAAGACGGTAAGCCCAATCCGTTCAAGGGCGCCTACACGGTGGTGGTCGATGCCCGCCTGACGTCCAAGACCGCTTGGTATCTGCTGGACACCAAGAAGCCGGTGAAGCCATTCATCTACCAGGAGCGCAAGGCGCCGGTCTTCGTCCAGCAGACCGACCCGCATGCTGACGACGTGTTCAACCGTCGTGAATACAAGTTCGGCGCGGAGGCCCGTGCAGCTGGTGGCTACGGCTTCTGGCAGCTGTGCTTCGGCTCGGACGGTAGCGCCCCGGTCGTGGCGTAAGCCAGGAACTCCCACAGTAATGTTTGCCCGCCCATAGCTTATGGGCGGGTCATCGACAGACAAACAGCATCAGGAGCACAGACATGTTAAAAAACGCCAAGAAGGCCATCAGTGGTCCGGCTGGTGGCCAAGGCGCCGAACAAAGCAATTCCTCGGAGTTGGCTGGCCAGGGCAACAACCAGGTAGCGGCAAGCACCGCTGGCCAAGAGCAATTCTCGAATCAGGTTGCCTCCCAGACTTCGACTGAGCAGGTGTCGCAGACCGAATTGCCGGGTGCTGAGGGTGAGCTGGCAACTGGCCAGGTGCCGCAGGCCGAGGTATCTGGCGCGGCAACCGGGCTGGCGGAAGACCAGAAGCCGGCTGGCGGATATATCGCCTATGCAGTGATGGCAGGCATCCATGCAGTCAAGGTCTCGGCTCCTCACGATGGCTATCGCCGCGCTGGCCGCGCCTGGCTGAAGTCCGCGACGCATGTCCCGCTCGACGAGCTGACTGATGCGCAGCTGCGGCACCTGACCGAAGACAGCCGCTTGATCGTCACCCCCGTGCGCGGCTTGCATGCGAAGGACATCGAGTAAGCCATGACCTACGCCCTCCGTGAAGACCTGGCACAGCGCTATGGCTCCGACGAGATCGCCCAGCGCGAAGCCGCGCTCGACCCCGGCGCGCTGGACGTCATCCTGGCCGATGCCGATGCGCTGATCGACGGCTACCTGGCAAGCGGCTACACGCTGCCCTTGGTGCCTGTGCCGGCCAAGCTGACCCAGGTGGCATGCGCAGTGGCCCGCTACAACCTGCTGGGCGATGCGGTGACCGAGCGTGCGCGCAACGACTACACCGATGCCCTGGGCTGGCTCAAGGACGTCCAGGCCGGCGTGGTCATGCTGCAGGTGGCCGCACCTGAACCCGAGCTGGCCCCGGCCATGACGGTTCTGGTGCCGTCGTCCGCATCAGTATTCAAGCGCGCGGGCCGGCCATGATCAGCGAGGTCGTCACCTACCTGCAGGCGGCGGTGCCAGCGTTAAAGCAGGTCGGGGCGGCGGCACAGTTCCAGGCTGCTGTTGAAAGTAATCCCAGGGCGACCCCGGCCGCTTTCGTCATCCCCCTGAGCGAAGACCCAGGCCCCAGCACCATGGCCGACCAGGTCATCCAGCGCGTGGCAACTTCGTTCGGCGTCGTCCTGGTAGTCAAGAACCTGACCGACAACAAGGGTGTTGCAGCCAGTCAGGACCTGGAAGTGTTGCGCAAAGAGGTGAAAGCCGCGCTGCTGGGCTGGCAGCCGGCGCCAGAGTTCGATCCACTGCAGCGCGGACGTGGTGTGCTGCTGACCTTCAAGGACGGCCACATGTGGTGGCAGGACATTTATTTAACGACGACTTACGACAGGAGCATCTTATGAATACGAACAAGAGCGGGGGCAGCACACCCCTCGACTTCACCAAGTGCCCGCACTGGGGCAAAGGCGGCAGCTACACCGCCGACCCCGAAACCGGCTTGCGCACCCGTGTCAGCGATGCGCCGACCGCAATTGACACCGCGCCGGCCAGCGCACCGGAAGCAGGCCAATCCCCCGTTAAACCGTCGAAGGAGAAGAAGGAATGACCACCCCAGGCAACCTGATCGCGGCACCGCGCCGCTGGAAGAATAAGGCGATTCTGGTCAAGCCAGAAGCCACCTACGGCGTGGACACGACGCCGGACGGCGCTACCAACTGGATCGAGGCGCGCAATGTCGTACTGACGCCGATGGATAACGACAAGGTCGCGCGCAACATCGAACTGCCGTACCTGGGCGGCGCCGGTGACATCATCGTTTCTTCCTGGACCAAGCTGACCTTCGACGTGGCCTTGGCTGGCTCCGGCACCGCAGGCGTAGCGCCAAAGTGGGCGCCGCTGATCCTGGCATGCGGCACCGCGGAGACCATCGTAGCTACCACCTCGGCGCAGTACAACCTGGTCAGTTCCGGCTTCGGCAGTGCCTGCGCCTATATCAACATCGACGGCATGCTGCATAAGCTGCTGGGCGGCCGTGGTGAAGTCAAGGGCAAGCTGGGGGCAAAGGGCACGCCTATGCTGTCCTTTGAATTCACCTTCCTGTATGCGACCCCAGCTCCGCAGGCGGCGCCGGCAGTGGTGCGTACCGGCTGGCCGATTGAAGAAGGCGTCAACAGCACCAATACGACTGCCGCATCAATCAATGGAGTTCCGATGCCGTTCTCCGCAATGGACTGGGCGTTCGGCAACAAGGTCAATCGCATGAACCTGCCAGGCCCGCAACGCGAAATCTCCATCACCGACCGCGCGTCGACGTCGACCTTGACTGTCCTGGCGCCGGACCCGGCCACGTTCAACCCATTCCCGATTGCCGAGTCGGCGGCAGTGGTGCCGATCACTACGACGCATGGCAGCGTCGCCGGCAAGAAGGTCGGCATCAACATGCAGGCTCGCATCATTGATGTCGGCTACGACAAGATTGATGACCTGCTGGCCTACAAGCTGACGCTGCAGCCGATCCCTGTCGTGGGCAACGACGAAATCTCCCTCATCACCACCTAACGCAGTGCGCTCTCCCAATTCAGGGAGGGCGCATAGCGTTAAACCTGATTGCATCACCCTTACTTACGAAAGAGGAAATACACCATGTTCAAAATCGCAGCCACCCCGACCTTCAAGTGCAAAGTGAAGGTCGACTTCCCAGGTGACAACGGCTCCATCGCGTCGAAAGTGTTCACCGCGATCTTCAAGCGCCAATCGCAGGCCGAAATCGACGAACAGCAAGCCGGCATTCGCGAAGGCAAGATCAAGGACAGCGACGTGGTCGATACCGTCCTGGCCGGCTGGGAAGACGTCGCCGACGAAAACGGCACGCCGCTGGAATTTAACGATGCCAACAAGGCGCTGCTGATGGACCTGCATCCGGTGCGCCCTACCACCGTTACCGCCTACTTCAACGCCATCAGCGGCGCCAAGGTAAAAAACTAGAAGCCGCCGCCGCCTGGTGGGCGGCAGGCGGCAAAAGCAGGGAGCGCTTCGGCGGCTCCCACGTCAGCGAGGAACTGGCGGAGGACATGAAAATCCTGGGCATCGCGGACGAAATCGCGGACGTACCGGTGCAAAACCCTGAACCGGAACAGTTCGAGATATGGAAGGAAAACCGCCACACCGTGGCGGTGTTCTGCGCGATGGGCACGCAATGGGACGTGAACGCCGACGGCGTGCGCATCCACCTGAAATATGAGGCATTGCCGGCAGTCGAACGGATGTTCCCCGACATCCCCAAGAAGAAGTGGCCACGCATCTACAACGAAATTCGCATCATGGAGGCGGCGGCCTTGGAGGTGATCTTCCAGAAACGCCAGGAAGAAATCGACAGAATGAATCAGCAGCAATAGGACGGATATGGGACAGACGGTAGAACTCGGGATTAAGATCAACCTCGACGGTAACCAATATGCCGCGACTGGCATGGATCAGGTCACCCAGTCCACCCAAAAGATGGCAGCCACTTCTGTGAGCGCTAGCGAACAGATGGCCGCAGCGAATGCCTCACTTGGCAATTCCACCGCCCAGCTGACCATCGGCCAGCTCCACTTCCTGGACAACCTGCGCGACCAGGCGGCAGCGGCCGGCCTGACCAAGGTTGAGCTGCTGCAGCTGCAGGCGGCCGAGATGGGCCTGTCTGATGTCTCGGCAGACCTGATCGCCCAGATTGACGCGGCGACGGCCAGCCATAACAAGTTCTCCCTAGCCAGCGCCGGCGCCACCCGTGAACTGGCGGTGATGGGACGCGAGATCGCAGCGGGCAACGTCGACGCACTGGCCAGTAGCTTTACGGTCCTGGCCAGCCGCACCGGCATGCTGCCGGCGCTGTTCTCCCCGGTCGGTCTGGGCATCGCGGCCATTGGCGCTGCCGTCGTCGGTTTTGGCATTGCCGTGATCGAATCGGAGAAGCAGCAGGAAGACCTGCAGAAGGCCCTCGACGTCACCAATGGCTTCGCCGGCATGACCCGTGACGGCATAAATGCCATGGCGGCCGACATTCAAACGTCGGCCACCGGCGGCGTCAGCGCGGCCACCACCGCGCTGACCGGCCTGGCTGCGACCGGCAAATTTACCGGTGGCGCGCTGGCTGCTGTCGGTCACACCGCATTGGAATTTGGCGAGCTGACCGGCAAGTCCACCGAGCAGGCTATCCAGTACTTTGCCGGTATGACCGATGGCGTGACAGCCTGGGCCGACAAGGCGAACCAGTCTTACCATTTCATGAATGCGGTGCAGTACGAGCACATCGCAACTCTGGAGAAGGAAGGAAAGAGTCAGCAAGCCGTCATTGAGGTCATGCACCTGATGGACGTGTCGATGGCCGGCCACAAGGAAAACGTCGGAATTTTAACGGCGGCCTATCGTGGCTGGGGCATGATCATCGACGATGTCACTGCCGGTCTCAAACGGATGGTCTTTCCGTCCATCGGCGACCAGGTGAAGAAGGCTATCGCCGATCTGAATGAGCTGCAGGCGAAACTCGCCGCCTCCAAGCAACTGCCTGGCAACGACGGCATTTCCGCTCAGCTGGCCCAGGACGTGGCCAACCAGCGTAAGAAGGTTCATGACCTGATTGCCCAGTCCAACGCGGAAGAGATCGCGGCCGCCAAGAAGCAAGATGATGATCTATCAGCTCTGCGCGGTGTCGCGGCCCAGAAGGAGCTGGACCAGATCAAGCAGAGCTTGATGACGAAAGAGCAGCAGCGGGCTGCTGCCGAAAAGAAGATCCGCGATGACGCCGCCGCCGTCAACGCCGATGCGGTTCGGAACGGTCACGCCATCGTCGAAACCACCGAGCAGGTAAACGCCCTGGTTGCCGCGTCGAACGAGAAATACGCTGACAACACCGCCCAGCAGCAACAAATCGCGGCGTTAAAAAATCAGGACGCCCTGCGCCAGATCGGCCTCAAGACGCTGGCTGACGACATCAGCGTGCAAAAGCAGCGTGGCCAGATTACCCAGGTGCAGTTCGATGCGGACATGACGCAGAACGCGCTGGCCGCCATTTCCTCCAAGCAGCGCTACGAGCAGGCTGTACTGCAAATCAGCGGTTTGAGCGCGCTGGAGCGCCAGGCGCACCAGGACAGCTTATCGCAGCTCAAGGCGCAGGCGCAGGCCATTGAAGAATCGGGCATCAACAAGTGGCTGGCCGACCAGGACGCGCTGTATGGTGCCATCTCCAAAGCCATTGCGCAGAATAGTGCTGCAGAGTCGAGCCAATTGGACGCCGCCATCGCCAAGCAGAAGCAGCACAATGCGGAGATCGGGCAGAGTACCGTTCAACGGGAACTGGCCTTAAAGCAGATCGAAGCGGAGAAGCTGGCCGAGTCCGAGAAGTATGCCCAATACCTGCGCGACATGATCGCAAGCGGCACGCTGGATCAGAACCAGCTCAACATCGACAGCCAGCTGCTGGCCGAGACCGACAAGAAGATCGAGAAGCAGAAAACGCTGATGGCGTTAAAGCAGCAAGGTGCAGCGCTGGACGCGGTGGTCGAGCAGAAGAAGATCGACACCAAGCAATTCCATGATGCGATCACGGCCGCGAAGACCATGGAAACCGAACTGACGACCAGTTTCGGCAACATCGGTTCGGCCATCGGGCAAATGACCCTGGCGTTTGCCACCTATGGCAAGACGCAGTTCGACATCCAGAACAAGCTGCAGGCCCAGACGGACGCCGCCAATGGAGACCAGGTGGTGATCCAGGCCGCGCGCGACAAGGCGAACCAGGACTCCGCCGCCGCGCAGATGAAGCAGTATGGCGACATCGCTGGCGCAGCAGCCCAGTTCTTCGACAAGGGTTCCAAGGGCTACAAGGCGCTTGAGGACGTACAGAAAGTCTACCGCCTGGCGGAGATGGCCATGACCATCGAATCCACCGCCAAATCGCTCTGGGGCATCGCCACGGCCGTTACCGCCCATGTTACTGGTGAGGCCACCAAGACCGACGCGACCGTCGCCGGCACCGCCGTGCAGCTGTCTACCGACCTGGCTAAGGGCGCCTCGGCCGGTGCGGTGGCCATCGTCACTCAGGGCCAGGGCGACCCCTATACCGCCTGGGCACGCATGGCAGCCATGGCGGCGGCCGTGGCTGCGCTCGGCTTCGCCGTAGCCGGTGGCGGCGGATCGGCGTCTGATCCCAACTCGGCCGCCCAGCAGCAAGCCAATCAGGGCACCGGCACTGTACTGGGCGATGCCAAGAAGCAGAGCGATTCTGTCTCGGCCAGCCTGAAGCTCCTGGCGGCCAACTCCAGCGCCATGCTGCCGCTGACATCTCAGATGGCGACATCGTTAAGAAATATTGAGGCCGGTATTGCTGGCGTCGCCAACATCGTCGCTGGCAACGGCGCCGGCATCCTGAATGGCACGAACTTCAGCGCGCCCGCAGGTGGTTCAAGTACGAATATGCTGGCCGGCGCGGCTGGCGGTGCCGGCGCCGGCTATGCGGCAGGTACGATCTTCGGCCAGGAACTGGGTTCTCTCCTGGGGCCGCTTGGCGCTATTGCCGGTGGTGTGGTTGGTACAGTCATCGGCAAACTTTGGGGCAGCTCCTCTTCCTCTGTGACCGACTCGGGCCTGCAGATCGGAGGCACTGTCGGCCAGCTCCAGCAGGGCCAAGGAGTGGATCAGTACGCCAACATCCAGACCAAATCCAGTAGCTGGTTCGGCTTGAGCCACAGCACCAGCGACTCCACGCAGACCGCTTCGGCTGGCGACGCCATCAACCAGCAGTTTGCGCTGATCTTCCAAGGCTTGCAGTCCACGCTGGAAACCGCCGGCACGGAGCTGGGCAAAAGCTCGGCCGACGTCGGCGAGGCGGTGCAGAACTTCGTCATCGACACCACCAAGATCAGCTTGAAAGGCTTAACGGGCACGGCGCTGACCGATGCTATCAACGCCGTTATCTCGGCCGCGATGGATAACGTGTCTAAGTCGATCTTCCCCAATCTGACCGCCTTCCAGCAGGTTGGTGAAGGCTATACTCAGACCGTGGTGAGGGTTGCTACGGGCATCGAGCAGGCCCAGAGCGTCCTGCAGGCGTTTAATATCACAGCGATCAACTTTACCGACGTCCTGAACAAGCAAGGCGACGTGGCTGCGGAGATTGTGCGCCAGAGCATTGACGCGGTCGAAACCGCAGCCAATGGCACCCTGAACGGCGTGGGCAAGATCATCCAGACCGCTTCCGGTGCGGCCACCGACCTGGCTTCGCTGTATCAGAGCCTGGTGACGGTACGCACGCTGATGAATGACACCGCGTTAAACGGCCAAAACCTCAGTGCCAGTATGATCCAGGGCGCCGGCGGCGTCTCCCAGCTCAATACCGGCCTCTCCAACTACCTGAAGGACTTTTTCACACCTGCCGAGCAGTCGGCGGCCGAGATGAAAGACCTGTCGGCGCAGTTCGCCGTGCTCAACGTGGCAATGCCGACCACCAAGGATGGCTTCCGTACCCTGGTCAGCTCGATTGATACCAGCACCGATGCTGGCCAAAAGCTGCAGGGGCAACTGCTGTCGCTGGCCGGTGCATTCTCCGACGCCGTCGATCATGCAAATGCCCTGACTACCGCCACGTCCTCCAACACCATCGCCCAGCAGCACGCGCTAGATGAGCAACTGCTGCAGGCCGAGGGGGATACGGCAGCCTATACGGCCGCGACTCGTGCCGACACGCTGGCGACGCTGTCTGGCAATCTGCTGATCACCCAAGAGGCGATCTATGCGGCCCAGGATAAGACTGCGGCGGTGACCAAGGCACAAAGTGACCTGAACGCCGCCTATAACGCTCAGGTGAGTTCGCTCAACAATGTTATCTCGCGCATGAAGGCATTCGCGGATTCGATCACGACGTTCAAGGACTCGCTGACAATTGGAAACGACTCCCCGCTCAGCCCACAGGAGAAGTACGAACAGACCAAGAGCCTCTACGAGAGCACCTTGACGGCGGCGGAAAGCGGCGACACGACGGCTCAGGGCAACCTCCAAAACTACGCCACCGCTTTCCTCGACGCCTCCAAAGCATACAACGCCAGTTCAGCGGCCTATTCGCAGGACTTTAACCAGGTCCAGAACGATATGTCGAATATCGCCAGCTGGGCCAATCAACAAGTCAGCGCCGCGCAGGCCCAACTGGCGATCCTGAGCGCTCAGGTATCTAGCCTGATGACAATCAATAACAGTGTCTTATCAGTTCAGCAAGCCATCCAAAACCTTGCTTCAGCGATGGGAACATCGGCAGGTTCGACGCTTGGTACAGCAGCGGGTGTGGGCGGCGGCTCAGTCGGTGAAAGTGGATATCGTCTGGTGACGGATGCAAGCGGCGCAACGCTGTACTTCCCAGGGGGCGGAACGCACCATGTGGCAGGTCCAGACGCAGCCGGTCTACTGACTTCGACTTACGGCCTGGTGAGTTCTGGCGCCGATGGCGCTGTGATCAGGACAATTGATGGCTCCCATGCCTCTGGTCTGGAGTCAGTCCCATTCGACGGCTATCGCGCGGAATTGCATAAGGGCGAGGCAGTGATTGATGCGCCGGCGATGGCGGCCATGCGGCGCTACTTTAATGCTCCGGCGCCAGTGTCCAATTCGGTGCCAGTGTCCAATTCGGTGCCTTCGGGGGGCGACAAAGAAACCATTGCACAGCTGAGGGAGCAGAACCAGCACCTGGGCGCACTGGTGCGGCTGCACTCAGCGGGATATCAGGCGATGCTGACCAGGTTGGACGACTCTGCCCGGTCCCTGGACGGTATTCATAAGAAGGCAAAATTGGAGGCCGCAAAGTGAGTTCCATGATTTATCTGCTGGAGGTCGATTGCGCCATTGACGCGGCCGGCACCGTTAAGACGCTTTATTTTTCGTCTGGAAATTTCGTCACGCAGCCAAGCGACAATCCGGCATCGGTAGCCTATATCCCACGGCTCACGCAGCCGGGAAGCTTGACGCGCATGATGTACCAGGATGTCACTACGGGTGGCCGCTCACAGGTCTCTTACGGCACCTGCGAGTTGGAAAACGTTGATGGCGCCCTGGACTATATCCTGGGCTACAGCCTGGACAAGCGCAAGCTGCGCCTGCTAGTTGGCGACCCCACCCAGCCGTACAGCAGTTTTGCGGTGGCCCAGCGACTGACCATGCAGCAGGCGGAGGTGACGTACAAGAGTCTATCCATCATTCTGCGGGATCGTCAGCTGGAGCTGGACATGCTGCTGTGTCAGCACCGCTATGGTGGCACCAACGTCCTTCCAGCCGGCAAGGATGGGACAGCCGATATCGCAGGCACCGCCGTGCCACGTCTGTATGGGACTGCGCTCAACTTCGCCCCCGTGCTGTGCAACACCAGCCTGCTCATCTATCAAGTGCATGACGGCGCTATTGCAACTGTGTCGAACGTCTACGACTCCGGCGTGGCACTGACCAGAGGCGCGGACTACACCACCCTGGCCGATGTCGAGGCGACGGCGCCGACGGCGGGGCAATACCGCGTCTATCCAGCCGGTGGTTATTTCCGACTCGGTTCCTCACCCACCGGACAACTGACCTGCGACGCATCGCAGGGTGCGGCCGTGGCCAACCGTACCTGTGCGCAGATACTGCGCCAGATCGCGCTGGATATGGGCCTGCAGGCGACCGATATCTCTGCGGCCGACGTCGCCGCGCTCGATGCGCTCAATGGTGCCGAGTGCGGTGTCTGGGTGCAGGACGACACTACCGGACTGACTACGATGGACGCCGTAGCGGCCAGCATCGGCGCCTACTTTGGCTTCGACCGGCTGGGCAATCTACGCATGGGACGCCTGGATGTCCCGACCGGTGCGCCCGTGGCGACCCTGAGCGTGCTGAACGTGAAAGACATCGACCGGGTGCGCAGCAACGATGCCAATAACGGCATCCCAGCCTACCGGGTCACCCTGACCTATGCGAAGAACTACACTGCACAGACCAGCGGGCTGGCGGGTTCGGTCACGGCGGCTCGCAAACTGGTTGTCGGCCAGGCCAACCAAAGCACGATGGCGCAGGACTTAAGCATTCCAGTCAAGTATCTGTGGTCGCCTGTGATGACGCGAGACACCTTGCTGGTGCAAAAGGCTGATGCGGTGGCCGAGTGCGCGCGCCTGCTCAATATTTTCAAGGTAGCGCGTAACACCTTCACGCTCAACGTAAAACTGGACCCATCGACGATTACCGCGCTCGATCTTGGCGCCGTGGTCGCCGTGACGGTGAACAGGTTCGGGATGAACAATGGTGTGCTGCTGCTCATCATCGGCATTGCTGCGGACTATGCGTCCAACAGCGCCACTTTAACGTTGTGGGGCTGATATGAGCAACATCATGCTGGGTTTTCCCAATCGCACTGACACGTCGACCTTGTCGAACGGAGCGTGGGTAGCGACGCTTCCACTGGCCAACCTTCAAAACCGGCTCTTGGGTGTGGTCGCCCGCACGATGGATGCGACCTTGCCGAGTACGAAGCTTGATATCAACCTCGGCGCACCAAAGAATATCCGGTTGCTCAATCTGAGCAACCACAACCTCTCGCTGACAGCGTCCTATCGCGTAACCGCGTCGAATGCCGCGAACTTTTCCGCGCTGTCCTACGATTCCGGCTGGCAGCCGGTGTGGCCAGTCGTCTATCCCTTCGGAACGCTCGAATGGGAAGATGATAACTGGTGGAGCGGCCAGTATGCCGCCGAGGAAATTTCGGGCTACACCACAGCGCTCACGCACATCCTGCCTGCGAATAAGGTGGCCCAGTACTGGCGCATCGAGATGAACGACACGGCGAACGCAGCCGGTTACGTGCAGGCAGGGCGCCTGTTCATCGGGCCGGCCTGGCAGCCCAAGTACAACATGAGCTATGGCAATTCGCTTGGCTGGGAAACCAAGACCGTCGTCGATGAGACCCTGAGTGGCGCTGAATACTTCGACCGCCGCACACCTTATCGTGTGGCGCGGATATCAATTGACTGGATGAGCCAGGATGAGGGGTTTTCCAAGGCATTCGAGATCACCCGACGCGCGGGCATGGATCAGGAAATCATGTATGTGCATGATCCAACCGACACGGTCCACGCGCTGCGGCGTCGGTTCCTGTGCCGGATGCGAACGTTAAATCCCATCGAGAACCCGTACTACAACATCAACAAACAGGCTTTTGAACTAAAGGAATTGTTATGACACAAGTGACCGCCAACGGAAATACTTATTCAGATGATGGCAGCACACCCAACGACATGAATTCCGGTGGGTTCCGCACGTACTTTCTCAAGATGGTGTCGGACGTACTGGTGTCCATCGCGTCCAGCATCGGCATCGCCTCTGGCTATGTTGCGGCTGCCCAAGCACAGGCCAACGCGGCGGCGGCCAGTGCCGCCAGCGCGGTGACCTCTCCCGGCACTTCCGCCACGTCGACGTCCGCGCTTACGATTGCCACTGGAGCACAGAACCTGGTCATCCAGACGGGCAAATCATTGGTCGCAGGCATGCAGGTCGTCATCGCCAACACGGCGGCGCCGACGAATTGGATGGCCGGTTCGGTCACCGCGTACAACGCCGCCACCGGCGCGCTGGGCGTGACGGTGACGAATGTCCAAGGTACTGCTGTAGGCGTGTCGACCTGGACGGTGTCGCTGGCCGGTGCACCTGGCGTGACAGGTGTACTGAACGAGCAAAAAGGTGTTCCTCTCGCCAGTGCGGCCACGGTCAACCTGGACGCGGCGACGGGCAACCTGGTGCACATCACCGGCACGACAGCCATCACCGCAATTACGCTGGCCGCTGGATCGCGTAGGACGGTCGTGTTTGACGGTGTTTTAACGCTCACGAACAGCGCCACTTTGCAGTGTGGCGGCGGCGCTAACATCACTACGGCACCAGGCGATATGGCCACCGTCTATGGCGACGGAGCCGGCGTAACGCTGGTCCGGGACTACATCAAGGCAAATGGCTTAGCGACCACCGTTCAAGGAGCCGGTGGCCAGATCGGCACCACCGGCAGCGTAACGCTGACTTCCGCCAGCGCAGGTGCTCAACTTGTCACGCCGACCGCACCGGGAGCTTACGTGACCTTGCCTGATGCGACCACATGCCTGAAAGGGGCGATGCTCTATGCCGTCACCAACGGCTCGGCAGACTATGACTTAGGCGTGAAGGATGGGGCGGGCAACAAGCTCGGCTGGATTAGGCCCAATACCACGGCGTTGATCGGTCTGGCCGATAACGTTGCCGTCTCTGGCGTATGGAACCTGTTCGGCACAGAGCGAACCGGCATCACCGCGCAGTTGGCGACCTCTACTGCAGTGGGCGCGTGTGTGAGCAGGTATGTCCTTGATGCCAATCGCACCATGCTAATCTATGGCAACTTTTCGACCACCACCTATGCCGTGGTGTATGACGCCAGCGCCAATCAATTCGGTTCGCCTGTGTCGCTCGGCACCAGCTGTCTCTCTGCGACTTGCGCTGGCGTCGTGGCGGGACAGGTCATGGTCGTCACCGTTCAATCTTCGGGTACTGCTGGTGCTGTCTACACATTAACTGCGACTGGCACGGCAGTGAATATCGCTGCGACCGCTCCCTTTACGCTGGCCACCGCCAATTACAATACCCTTATTGCCATCGCGCCAGCTGGTTCGTCCGGCAATTTCGTCATCGGATATACCCGAGATAGCAGCAATTATTACTATTGCCTGCGTGGAGTGAGTACCACCAATGGGCTGTCGATCTCAATTGGCGCAGAAACCACTGTGATATCAGGGGTTCAAGCGGCAACCTACTACACTGCACTCTATTCAATCAGTAATTCAGTGGTGTTATCGTTGCACTCTGACGGCACCAACCTGGTGGCCAAGCCCTATACGGTCACAGGAAACGCGCTGGCAGCAGGCGCGCAGGCAACTGTTTCGCTCGGCGGGATGGCATTTGCGCCGAAATACTTGCCTCAACAGGCTACAGGTCGGATTCCCGTTTTGTATTCCAATGGATCGGGTCTGTCATTTGGCCTGGTGAGTGTGGCAGGAACTGTCGCCAGCATCAGCACCGTGCTTACTGGGGGCGCCAACTCGACCGAAGCCTTTACTGACGTCGCATTCCTATCGAGTACCAAGTTTGCGACGGTAGGGGCCACTAGCTCCAATGTGATCGTCAACGTTTTAACGGACACGAATGGCGTGATGGGGGCGGGGTCGCCAATTTCGCTCAGTGGAGCTATTACGTCGACAGCACCTTGCATCGTTTACTCAACGGCCACTCAAATTCGCGCGGTTTGGTCTTACAACACCACCACTACCGCAATGACGGTGGACGCCTCCGGTTCCAGTCCAGCCCTGATCGCCACCAACGTCGTACAGGGGGCTTTTAACGTGCCGACGTCCAACGACTGGAGCAATAACCTGCGTATCTACAGCAGGAGCTACAAATACGTACTTGGCTCCAACAACGTCGCCTACACGCTAGCCTGCGGTGTGAACCCTCCCGCGTCATTTTCTCTTAACGGTATCCAGATCAACAAACCGCTGCAGGTGTGTAGCACGACGGGTATGCCAGGAGTGGCGGCGAATGATACCTGGTTTGTTGGCAACTCATTTATTCAGCACGTGGAGGCAGCATGAATCTTCTAATCTCAGGCACCCAAATTGTGGCGGTCAGCGACACCGAGTTCACTGAGAACTTCGATGCCGTATTCGCCAGCGGTGCGGTCTATTACAAGGCGGTAGGCAACTATCAGGTCGTGGTTGCGGACCTTCCTGAAGGCCACGTATGGCAGGACTGCGAGTACGTGAATGGCGCAGTTACCGCAAAATCGGACAGCATGCCGACGCTGGTGGATTACGAGGCCGCTGTCCAGCAGGTGCTAGACACCAACGCGCGGCGGTTTGGATATGACGGTATTCTGTCGGCCGCATCGTACGCTGGCGACGACAATACCACCTTTAACAGCCAGGGTACGGCACTGAAAAAATGGCGGTCCGACGTGTGGGCAGCATGCTATGGCGCGCTGGCTCAGGTGCAGGCTGGCACGCTGGCCCAGCCCACGACGCAGGCCCTAGTTGACATGCTGCCGACCTGCCCGATTTAGCTGTATCACGATTGAAGTCAAAACAGAGCGGCCGCCCCCTTTGCGTGACTTTTGAATCTGGTTACTTACAAATCGTTCCAGTGGATGTGTTTTGACAAGATTTGCCTTTGGGGCAGACGTCATGAGCGCCAGGGCAAACTTGCCCACCTTCCGGTGCGCAGACGTGGCCAAAGGGCGTCTGATAGCATGTATTCCCTTTTGTGCACACGCTGTGAGAAGCCGGGCAAACTTGTCCTCCTGGGTCATTACACAGGTGCTCACCATAAGCAGTGGTGTAACAGACTTGGGGGGATTTGCAAGTTAGCGCACCACACGGTTGATCAGCCGAGGCGGGGCGGGATACGCCAAGATATCCAACCAGAAAGAGTAACGGAAGGGCAACAAAGGCCAAAAGTTTAAACCTCTGCATAGTGGGCCTCCAATTGGTTAATAAGCAATTCCCCATTGGATCAATGGGGTGCTTAGATTGCGCTCTCAGGTGTAAGCGAGAGAGTCAATCAGAATCTTCAAGATAGCAAAGGGCCATCTCAAGACAATCACCAAATGTCACGGAAGTGCAGATTGAACTCCGCGCCAATTATTGTGCAATTTTTTACACTGGCGCTTGGATTAGCTGCGACAAAACCGCCGCAAACGGATGACAAAACCGCCGTCGCGTTATACCGCCATGGATACTTGCTGATGCTGCCAGACGCTTAGCTTCCCATGCCTTGTGGAGTATCAAAAAACCTGTAAATGCTGGCGCGTAGACCAATGGCTCGCGGTTTCAAAAATCCCGCAAATGGGTGTCAAAACGCGCGCCGCGTTACACGTCCGCAAGCGCATCAAACGCAGGGCAAATTAAAGAGACGTCCTCCGGACTTTATTCCCAGCGCCTGAAAACGAAAAAGCCGCTGATCCTGAACGGTATCAACGGCTTCGAATTTGGTTGCGGGGACAGGATTTGAACCTGTGACCTTCGGGTTATGAGCCCGACGAGCTGCCAGACTGCTCCACCCCGCGTCTGATACGAGTATTATAAGGCAGATCGGCAACTTAGGCAATATTAATCCCCGACATACGCATGATAGTTCCGATAAATATGAGGATATGCGAGGATATCCCGGGCCAGAATGACAAGCCCCATGCCGCAGCGGCCCCAATCGGTGTAAAGTAAGCATAAACCGACTTGATCACTCCCTCTATGAAATTCTGTTCCGAATGCGCCCATCCGGTCGAGCTGATTGTGCCGGCCGGCGACAACCGCCCGCGCTACGTTTGCGTCAACTGCGAAACCATCCACTACCAGAACCCGAAAATGGTGCTGGGCTCCATCCCCGTATGGGAACGCGATGGCGAATTGAAAATATTGCTGTGCAAGCGGGCCATCGAACCGCGCTACGGCTACTGGACCCTGCCCGCCGGTTTCATGGAAAACAATGAAACCACGGCCGAAGCCGCCATGCGGGAAACCCAGGAGGAAGCGGGCGCCAATATCGAACTGGGCAATCTGTTCACCCTGCTCAACGTGAGCCGCGTGCACCAGGTCCATATGTTCTACCTGGCCACCCTGCTCGACCTGAACTTCGCGCCCGGCGAAGAAAGCCTCGATGTCAAAATGTTCACCGAGGCGGAAATCCCCTGGGACGACCTGGCCTTCCCCACTATCCGTACCACGCTGGAACTGTTCTTTGCCGACCGCGCCAAAATGCGTACCGGCGGCAGCTATGGCTTCCACACGCAGGACATCAACCGGCCCATGCGCTCCGACCTGTAAAGCACATGATTCCCTGGCTCGAAGCGCACACGCCCTTTCCCGACGTGTCCGAGGCGCTGACCACGGATGCGCCGGGCTTGCTGGCGGCGGGCGCCGACCTGTCGCCCCAGCGCCTGCTGATGGCCTACCGCAACGGCATCTTCCCCTGGTTTTCCGAAGGCCAGCCCATCCTGTGGTGGAGCACCGATCCGCGCATGGTGCTGATGACGGACCAGTTCCGCATTTCCGACAGCCTGAAAAAGACCCTGCGCAAAGTCCTGCGCGACAGCCGCTACGAAGTCCGCTTCGACAGCGCCTTCGAGGCCGTGATGCGCGCCTGCGCCGCCCCGCGCCGGGATGGCCCCGGCACCTGGATCTCGGAAGAGATCATCGCCGGCTATGGCGGCCTGCACCGCCTCGGCTACGCCCACTCGTCCGAGCTGTGGCTGGATGGCGAGCTGGTGGGCGGCGCCTATGGCGTCTGCATCGGCCGCATGTTTTATGGCGAGTCGATGTTTGCCCGCGTCACGGACGGCTCCAAGGTGGCGCTGGCCTGGCTCGTGCATTTTCTGCGCCACAACGGTGTAACAATGATCGACTGTCAACAAGAAACGTCCCACCTGGCCTCGCTGGGCGCCTCTCCCATTTCCCGGGTTCAATTCCTGGCGCATCTGCGCAACAATATCGAATTGCCGCAGATCACGCAGTGGGAACCAATTGCACCACTGGCGCAGGCCAGTTAAGCTAAAGGCGTAGCGTTTTAACTTGATAGGCCGTACATGACGCACCTGAACGATCTGCCGTTTGCCACGCTCCAGTTCTACACAACGGCGCCCTATCCCTGCAGCTACCTGGACGCGCGCCAGGCACGCTCGCAGGTCGCTACGCCCTCGCATCTGATCAACGCCGACGTCTACTCCGAACTGGTGAAGAACGGCTTCCGCCGCAGCGGCATCTTCACCTACCGTCCCTATTGCGACGGCTGCCAGGCCTGCATCCCCGTGCGCGTGGTGGCCGACCTGTTCGCGCCCAGCCGCGGCCAGCGCCGGGCGTGGGTCAGGCATGGCAATCTGCGCGCCGGCGTGGCCACGCTGTCCTTCTCCGACGAGCATTACGAGCTGTATCTGCGCTACCAGAGCAAGCGCCACGCGGGCGGCGGCATGGACCAGGATTCGCGCGACCAGTACGCCCAGTTCCTGCTGCAAAGCCGGGTCAATACGCGGCTGGTGGAGTTCCGCGAGCCGGACGGCACCCTGCGCATGGTCAGCATCATCGACGTGCTGTCGGACGGCCTGTCTTCCGTATATACCTTTTTCGATCCCGACGTGGAGGGCGCGTCCTTCGGCACCTTCAACGTGCTGTGGCAGATCGCCCAGGCGCGTGAGCTGCAGCTGCCCTATGTCTACCTGGGCTACTGGATCAAAGAAAGCCCGAAGATGTCCTATAAAACCAACTTCCGGCCGCTGGAAGCGCGCATCAAGGGCGTATGGAGCGTGATGGACGCCTGATAAAATACGGGCGAACCATCATAAGAGCGCCCCAATGTCCGAAAAATTCCTGTATTCCCTGGCCCGTCCGCTGCTGTTCTCCATGGACGCCGAATCGGCCCACCACTTCACCCTGCCCGCCCTGAAACGCGCCGCCGCGCTGGGCCTGACCAGGATGGTCAAGCAGCCCAAGGCCGATCCGCGCACCGTCATGGGCCTGACCTTCAAGAATCCCATCGGCCTGGCCGCCGGCCTCGATAAAGACGGCGCCTTCATCGACGCGCTGGCCGACCTGGGCTTCGGCTCCATCGAAGTGGGCACGGTGACGCCGCGCGCGCAAGCGGGCAATCCCAAACCGCGCATGTTCCGCATTCCGGCGGCGCACGGCATCATCAACCGCATGGGCTTCAACAACGGCGGCGTGGACGCCTTCGTGGCCAACGTGCAGTCGTCCCGCTTCTACCAGAACAATGAAGGCATCCTGGGCCTCAACATCGGCAAGAACGCCGATACGCCGATTGAAAAGGCGGCCGACGATTACCTGCACTGCCTGGAAAAGGTCTATCCCTACGCCAGCTATGTGACGGTGAATATCTCCTCGCCCAACACCAAGAACCTGCGCCAGCTGCAGGGCGGCTCGGAGCTGGATGGCCTGCTGGCGCAGCTGAAGGACGCGCAATCGCGCCTGGCCGACCAGCACAAGCGCTATGTGCCGCTGGCCCTGAAGATCGCGCCGGACATGGACGGCGACCAGGTGAAGAATATCGCCGACGCCCTGCTGCGCCATAAGATCGACGCCGTCATCGCCACCAATACGACCCTGAGCCGCACGGCCGTTGAAGGCATGCTGCACGGCGCGGAAACGGGCGGCCTGTCGGGCGCTCCCGTGTTCGAGCTGTCCAACAAGATCATCCGTCTGCTGAAGGCGGAACTGGGCGATGCCCTGCCCATCATCGGCGTGGGTGGCGTCATGCGCGGCGCGGACGCGAAAGTGAAAATGGAAGCCGGCGCGCAGCTGGTGCAGCTGTACAGTGGCTTGATCTACGCCGGCCCGGCCCTGGTGCGCGATTGCGCGGAAGCGGTGCGCGGCCAATAAGGAGCTCGACATGCAGAAGATTCAACTCGGCGGCAGCAAGCTCCAGGTGAGCAAGATCTGCCTCGGCACCATGACCTTCGGTGAGCAGAACAGCGAAGCGGACGCCCACAGCCAGCTCGATTACGCGCTGGAGCGCGGCGTCAACTTCATCGACACGGCGGAGATGTATCCCGTCATGCCGCGCCCGGAAACGCAGGGTGCGACTGAGCGCTTTATCGGCAGCTGGCTGAAGAAGTCGGGCAAGCGCGATCAGGTCGTCCTCGCCACCAAGATCGCCGGGCCGAATCCCAATGCCTACTGGCTCCGCGACGGCAAGAGCAATTTCGATGCGGCCAATATCCGCGCCGCCGTTGAAACCAGCCTGCAGCGCCTGCAGACGGACCATATCGACCTGTATCAGCTGCATTGGCCCAGCCGCAATGTACCCATCTTCGGCAACAACGTGTTCAACCCGCAGGCCGAACGCGCCCATGTGGCGGTTGAGGAAACGCTGGCCGTGCTGGGTGAGCTGATCGCCGAGGGGAAGATCGGCGCCATCGGCGTGTCGAACGAATCCAGCTGGGGCGTGAGTGAATTCATCAAACAGTCCGAGATGAAAGGCCTGCCGCGCATCGCCACCATCCAGAACCTGTATAACCTGAGCGCGCGCGGCTTCGAGACCACGCTGCTGGACGAAACCTGCTATCGCGAGAACGTCAGCCTGCTGGCATACAGCCCGCTGGCTTTCGGCCAGCTGACGGCCAAGTATCTGGACAATCCCAAGGCGCATGGCCGCCTGACCATCTTCCCGCACAACTGGAGCCCGCGCTATGTGCGTCCCGCCGTGCTGGAGGCCACCGCGCAGTACGCACAGCTGGCGCGCGACAACGGCATGACGCCAACCCAACTGGCGCTGGCATGGTGCTACTCGCGCTGGTTCGTGGCCTCGACCATCATCGGCGCCACCACCATGGCGCAGCTGAGGGAAAACATCGACGCCTTCGACATCAAGCTGTCGCCGGAATTGGCGGGCAAGGTGGACGCCGTCCACGCCCGCATCACCAACCCCGGCCAGTAAGCTTAGCGCCAGCCGCCTGCCGCGTCGATCAGCGAACCGGTGACCCAGCCCGCATCGTCGGAGGCCAGATAGGCCACCAGTTTGGCGATGTCGGCTGGCTCACCCAGGCGGCCCAGCGGCGTCGTGCTGATCATCATATTGGCGAAGTCGCCGCTGTCCATGCCCGCCGTCTTCAGGCCTTCGGTGACGGTCATGCCGGGATTGACGGCATTGACGCGGATCTTGCGCGCGCCCAGTTCCTTCGCCAGCGCGCGCGTGATGGTGTTCACCGCGCCCTTGGTGCCAGCGTAGACGGAGGACGTAGGCTGCGGCATCTCGCCCACCACGGAGCCGATATTAATGATGCTGCCGCCTTCCACCGGGAAGTTAGGCAGGGCCGCCTGGCTGGCCAGCAGAACGCCGATCACATTGGTATCGAACATATTGCGGATACCATCCACCGTCAGATCTTCCAGCGCGCCGAACGCATACACACCGGCGTTGTTGACGAGGATGTCGACGCGGCCGTAAGCCAGCTTCACCGCTTCGAACACGCGCTTCATATCGTCCGGCTGCGACACGCTGCCTTTCAGCGCGACCGCCTTGCCGCCCGCCGCAGCAATATCGGCCACCACCTTGCCCGCATCCTGCTCGCTCGAAGCGTAGTTGACCACCACCGTGGCGCCCTGCGCCGCCAACTCCCTGGCGATGCCCGCGCCAATGCCCTTGGACGCGCCGGTGACCACAGCGACCTTACCTGCCAGTTTTTTCTGCGACATGATGAACTCCTTGTTTGCCGGCCCGCGACATGCGTGCCCTTGGAAGACATCATCATCCATACAGGATCCCTGCGGTAGATGGTGTTTTGATCTATCATTTATTCATCGTGTGAATTAATCAGGGAAGGCCACCATGCACGACCATCTGTTTGCACTCAGGCTGTTCGTCCGCGTCGCGCACAAGGGCAGCTTTTCCGCCGCCGGACGCGAACTGAATATCCCCCAGCCAACCGTCTCCCGCCTGATCGCGCAGCTGGAGCAGGAAATCGGCGCCGCCCTGCTGACGCGCACCACACGCGCCGTCACGCTAACGGAAGCTGGCCGCGACTTCCTCGCCCGCATCGAGCCCGTTCTGGCCGCGCTGGACGACGCCGAGCAGGCCGCGCGCGGCGCGGGCAAGCTGCGCGGCGTGCTGCGCGTGGGCGTCTCCTCCAGTCTCGCCATACGGGGCCTGATGCCACGCTTGCAGCACTTCATGGACCTGCATCCCGATCTGCGCATGGAACTGCTGCTGGACGACGGTCGCCAGGATTTCGTCATCGAAGGTGTGGACATTGGCCTACGCTTTGGCGCCCTGCCCGATTCCAGCGCCGTCGCACTGCGGCTGGGCGCCATCGAACGCGTGATCGCCGCATCGCCCGCCTATCTTGCCCGCAGCGGCACACCGCGCGCGCCGACCGATCTGGCGCGGCATGATGTGATCGCGGGCCCAGGCCTAAAAACCACCACCTGGAGCTTCAGCAAGAACGGCAAGAGCCAGTCGGTGCGCGTAGAGAGCCGCCTGTCCGTCTCGCTGAACGAAGTGGCGACGGCCGCCGCGCTGTCCGGCCTGGGCATCGCCGCCATGAGCCTGGGCGCCTGCCTGAAGGAGCTGAATGAGGGCTCGCTCATCCGTCTGCTACCCGACTGGGACATGGGCAGCACGGAACTGCACGCCGTCTTCGCCGCCGGACGCGCCGCCAAGCCTTCCGCGCGCGCCTTCGCCCACTACCTGTCGCAGAATCTACAACACATGGCTCTGCAATAGCACCATTGGGTGCTATGCAATATCCGAAACTTGAATATCATTAGGCGTAATCATTCGTGGGAGATCAAAACCTCCACTGATAAGCTTTACTCGGTCATCACTTGAGAAAGAAAAGCCTATGCATGCAAGCCGTCCCGTGTTGGCCGCGAGCCTGATCGCGGCATTTTCCGCTCCAGCATTCGCGCAGGATGCCATCGAAGGCGAGCTGCCTTCAGTGGTCGTCACCGGCACCTACGCCAAGAACCGCCGCACCGTGGACTCCGAATCGCCGGTCGACATCATCGGCGCGCGCGAGCTACAGGCCACCGGCTCGACCGAGCTGGCCACCGTGCTGGCGCGCGTGCTGCCCTCCGTGAACTTCCCCCGCCCTTCCGGCGCCGACGCCAGCGACGCCGTGCGTCCGGCCCAATTGCGTGGACTGTCGCCGGACCAGGTGCTGGTACTGGTGAACGGCAAGCGCCGCCACACCTCGGCCGTCGTCAACGTCAACGGCACGCAGGGACGCGGCTCCGCGCCGGCCGACCTGAACGCAATTCCGCTGGAAGCCATCGACCACATCGAAGTACTGCGCGATGGCGCGGCGGCGCAATACGGCTCCGACGCCATCGCGGGCGTCATCAACATCATCCTGAAAAAAGGCCCCAAGGGCGGCGACGTGGAAGTGGGCTACGGCGAATACCAGGAGCGCGACGGCAAGCAGAAATCCATCAAGGGCTCGACGGGCTTCGAGCTGGGTGACCGAGGCTGGGTACGCGTCGCGCTGGAAGCGGAGAACCGCGATCCCACCAACCGCGCCGGCCCCGACTTCCGCGAACCGAAGGAGCCCCGCTATGGTCAAGTCAATCAGCGCCTGGGCGATCCGGACACCAAGCCACGCACCGTCTTCGTCAACAGCCAGTACAGCATCAACGACGACATCGACTGGTATGCCTTTGCCGCCTATGGCCAGCGCGCTACCTCCGCCGCTGCCACCTGGCGCACGGCGCTCGTGCCGGTCAGTGTTCCCGCAACCGCCACCACACCGGCGCACACCGATCTGGTACAACGCACGCCCATTTATCCGGACGGCTTCCTGCCGCTGGAAGACAGCACCAGCACCGATCAGTCAATCGTGACAGGCCTGCGCGGCGAAACGAATGAATGGCGCTGGGACACCAGCGTCAATTACGGCAGCAATGAGTTCAAGCTGGATCTGGACAACACCGTCAATCAGGACCTGGGGGCGAACAGTCCCACGCACTTCTACGCCGGCAAACTGAAAAATACGCAGGCGCTGTTCAATATCGACATTGCGCGCGACTTTCCGGTGGAAGTCTTCAGCGGCCCGCTGACAGTGGCGCTGGGCGCGGAAGCGCGCCATGAAAAATACGAGATCGGCGCGGGCGATCCGGACTCCTATACCGGCAGCGGTTCGCAAGGCTTCTCAGGCTTCCGCTCCGTCAATGCGGGTTCCAACAGCCGCCACAGCCAGTCGGCCTATATCAACCTGGAAGCAGACGTCACCAAGGCCTTCTCCGCCTCCGGCGCGCTACGGCGCGAGCATTACAGCGATTTTGGCAGCACCACCTCGGCCAAGGCCTCTGCGCGCTACGCCTTCAACGACGCCGTCTCGCTGCGCGGCACAGCGTCGTCCGGCTTCCGCGCGCCGTCGCTGGCGCAGGAGTTTTACACCATCACGACGACCAACTTCTCCGTCATCAACGGCTCCAGCACGGCGATTGAGACGGGCACCTTCGCCGTCAACAGTCCCGCCGCGCAGGCGCTCGGCGCGCAGCCGCTGAAGGCGGAAAAGGCCCACAACCTCAGTCTTGGCCTGCAGCTGCAGCCAGTCCGCGACTGGACCACCACGGTCGACGCCTACCGCATCAACATCGACAACCGCATCCTTTTCTCCGCCAACCTGATCCTGCCGGACAAACTGAAACAGATGCTGGCCGCGCAAGGCTACCCGGTCGGCGCGGCGCGCTACTTCACCAACGCCATCGACACCCGCACCACCGGCGTGGACGTAGTCAGCACCTACCGCCTGAACCTCGCGACGGCGGGCCGCTACGACTTCACACTGGCCTATAACCACAATAAAAACACGGTGGAAAACGTGGCGCCCAATCCGGCGCTGCTGACGGCCAATAACCTGACCCTGATCGACCGCCAGACCATCCTGCGCACGACGGTCGGCTCGCCCAAGGACAAATTCAGCCTCGCCACCGACTACACGCTGGGCATCTGGGGCGCGCGCGCCGTCGTCACCCGCTACGGCAGCTTCATCGTGCCGCAGAATGTCGCATCGCAGGACCAGGACTACAGCCCGCAATGGGTGCTGGACTTGTCGGGCAGCGTCGCGCTGAGCAAAAGCTGGCGTCTGAATGCGGGCATCGACAACGTCACCGACCGCTATCCGGACCAGGTGACATCGGTCGCCAATCTGAACGTGAACGGCATCACGCGCTACAGCGGCTTTGCGCCGAACGGTTTCAACGGCCGCTTCTACTACGCCAAAGCCTCATACAGCTGGTAAGGCCAGCGGCGCGGGCGCGGCGGCCCGTCCGCGCCGTGGCGCCGCATATTCAGCTTGATTAGAAAGTTTGAATACGGCCACCGACTGCGACAGCAACTCCGCCTGCTCGCGCATGCTCTGCGCGGCGGCGGCGGCCTCCTCCACCAGGGCCGCGTTCTGTTGCGTCACATCGTCGATGGAGACGATGGCCTGGTTGACCTGCTCGATGCCCGAGCTTTGTTCACTGCTGGCGGCGCTGATCTCGGTCATGATATTGGCCACCTGCTGGACGGCGCTGACGATGCCGTCCATCGTGGCGCCGGCCTCGCTCACCAGCCGCGCGCCCGTCTCCACCGTTTCCACCGATTGGCCGATCAGCTCCTTGATCTCCCTGGCCGCGCTGGCGGAACGCTGGGCCAGCGTGCGCACCTCCGACGCCACCACCGCAAAGCCGCGTCCCTGCTCGCCCGCGCGCGCGGCTTCCACCGCCGCATTCAGGGCGAGGATATTGGTCTGGAAGGCGATGGCGTCGATGACGCTGATGATGTCCACGATCTTGCCCGAGCTTTCCTTGATGGCGCCCATGGTCGTCACCACCTGCCCGACAACCTGCCCGCCCTTGGAGGCATAGTCCGAGGCGGACAGCACCAGCTTGGCCGCCTGGCGCGCGTTTTCCGCGTTCTGGCTCACGGTCGACGTCAACTGCTCCATCGAGGATGCCGTCTCTTCCAGGCTGGAAGCCTGCTGCTCCGTGCGGCTCGACAGATCGAGGTTGCCGGTGGCGATCTGGTTGGACGCAATGGCGATGGTGTCGGAGCCGGAGCGCACCTGGCCCACGGTGCGCGACAGGCTTTCGTTCATGTCGCGCAGGGCGCGCAGCAGCTCGCCCGTTTCATCCCTTGTTTCGCTGCTCACTTGCATCGTCAGGTCGCCGCCTGCGACAGCCTGCGCCAGGGTCACGGCGCTGCTCAGCGGCCGCGTGATGCTGCGCGTAATCAGATACAGCACCCATGCCGCCAGCGACGCGGCGACGGCCGTCAGCGCCACCATCATATTGCGCGAGCTCTTATAAGCCTGCGCTGCTTCTCTGCTGGCCTGGATCACGGCCTCGTTCTGGAATTTGACCATATCGCCCAGCGCGTTCATGTAAGCGTTCTGCTCCTTGCGCACACTGGTCAGCAGATACTTGACCGCTTCATCGCGCTTGCTTTCATCCCTGGACATCTGGACGAAACTGGCCTGCACCACGAGATATTTTTCACGCGCGTCCATCACGGCCTGGAATTTGGCCTTGCTTTGTGGGTCCGCGTCGTCGGCCACCAGCTTGCTCAGCGCATCGAGGCGGGTGGCGTTTTCCTTCCTGCGCGTCTCGATCCGCTCCACTTCCTTGCGGACCGTTTCCGGGTCCTTGGAGAGCATGGTATTGCGCATGGCGCGGGCGATGTCGTTCAAGCCGCCGATCACCTCATAGGCCAGCACCAGCTTGGGTACCTTATCGGAAGCCAGATCGGCGGTATTATCATCCAGCTTGCCCAGATTGCTGATGGCGATCGCCGAGATGCCGATCATGAAAGCCAGTGAAATACCCAGTCCGACAGCCAGCCGGACGCCTATCTTCCAGTTCCTCATGCCCATGACACGCTCCCCAGAGCAGAAATGCTGATGAATATTCTACTCGCTACTATTCAGCGCCGCGTCGATCTCCCCCCGGCTCAGCTCCGGCGCGAATTGCATGATGAAGTTGTAGGCATACGAGCGCAGATAAGCGCCCCGCCGCACGGCCAGCCGCGTGGTGTTGGACGCGAACAGGTGCGATGCTTCGACTGCGCGCAGGCCCTTGTCGCGACCATGGTCGAAGGCCATTGAGGCGACGATGCCGACGCCCAGTCCCAGCGCCACATACTGCTTGATGACGTCCGAATCCATCGCCGTCAGCACGATGTCCGGCTTCACATTGGCCTTTTCAAACGCCGCGTCGATATGGCCGCGGCCCGTAAAGCCCACGTCGTAGGTAATCAGCGGGAATTCGGCCAGGTCCTCCAGCTTGATGGGCGAACGCGCCAGCAGTGGATGCCCGTCCGGCACGACGATCAAATGGCTCCAGCGGTAGCAAGGGAAAGACACCAGGTCGGGAAATTGCGACAGGCCTTCCGTCGCGATGCCGATATCTGCCTTGCCCGACAAGACCCACTCCGCGATATGATCCGGCGCGCTTTGCTGAAGCGCGATGCGCACATCGGGGAACTCTCTGCGGAAGGACTGCACCACCTTGGGCAGCGCATAGCGCGCCTGCGTGTGCGTGGCCGCCACGGTCAGCGTGCCGCTGCTCTGGCCCGTGTATTCCTGGCTGGCCTGGTGCAGGTTCTCCGCCTCGATCAGCAGGCGATCGATGATCTTCAGGATACCTTTACCCGGCTCCGTCATGCCCGTCAGGCGCTTGCCGTTGCGCTCGAAGATGACGACACCCAGTTCATCTTCCAGCTCGCGGATCTGGCGGCTGACGCCGGGCTGCGATGTGAACAGCGCATTCGCCACTTCGGTCAGGTTATAGCCACGCCGCGCGGCTTCACGTATGGATCGCAACTGCTGGAAATTCATATGGCCGCTCCTTCGTCGACAAAGACATGCAGGCGCTTGGGACGCACCACCAGCGTTTCGCCTTCCTTCAATTGCAGCAGGCCGTAACGCTCATTCTGAATCACCGCTTCGATCAATTCGCTGGTGTCACTGCGCTCCAGGTCCAGCTGGGCCAGTGGGCCGATGGCGTGGGCGCGACGCAGCTTGACGATGATGCCTTCCGCGCCCGGCGTGTAGCGGTCGATGTCCAGGTCATGCGGACGCACATAGGCCGTGCCCTGGCCCACCGCCGCCGGCTGTCCCGGCACCTCGAAGCTCGCCTCGCCGCTGGCCAGCACGCCGTTCTGCACGCGGCCATGGAACATGTTCACATTGCCGAGGAAGCCGTAGACGAAGGGCGATGCGGGATGGTTGTACACCTCGTCCGGCGTGCCGATCTGCTCCACGTTCCCCTTGTTCATCAGGACCACCTGGTCGGCCACTTCCAGCGCTTCTTCCTGGTCGTGGGTGACGAAGATGGAAGTCACATGCAGATCGTCGTGCAGACGGCGCAGCCAGCGGCGCAGTTCCTTGCGCACCTTGGCGTCCAACGCGCCGAAAGGCTCGTCCAGCAGCAGCACGCGCGGTTCCACCGCCAACGCGCGCGCCAGGGCGATACGCTGACGCTGGCCGCCGGACAGTTGGGGCGGATAGCGGTCCGCCAGCCAATCCAGCTGTACCAGTTCCAGCAGTTCCTTCACCTTGCGGCGGATCTGGTCTTCGGACGGACGCTCGGAACGGGGCTTGACGCGCAGGCCGAAGGCCACGTTCTCGAACACCGTCATGTGCTTGAACAGCGCGTAGTGCTGGAAGACGAAGCCCACCTGGCGCTCGCGCACATGGCGGAGCGAGGCGTCGTTCGAGTCCAGCAGCACCTGCCCCGAATCGGGATGCTCGAGGCCCGCGATGATGCGCAGCAGCGTGGTCTTGCCGCAGCCGGAAGGTCCCAGCAGCGCGGTCAGCTCGCCGGACGGGAAATCCAGCGACACGTCGTTCAAGGCAGTGAATTCGCCGAAGCGTTTGCGAATGTTTTTAACGGCGATAGTCATATCAAAGCTCCTCGGCACGGGGTTCGTCGGCGACGTTTTCGTTCAGGCGCCAGGCGATAAAGGTTTTCAGGGCCAGCGTCACCAGCGCCAGCAAGGCAAGCAGGGACGCGACAGCGAAGGCGGCGGCGAAGTTGTACTCGTTGTAGAGGATTTCCACCTGCAGCGGCATGGTGTTGGTCTCGCCACGAATATGCCCGGACACCACGGACACGGCGCCAAATTCGCCCATGGCGCGCGCATTACACAGGATCACGCCATACAGCAGGCCCCATTTGATGTTGGGCAGCGTGACGCGGCGGAAGGTGTCCCAGCCCGATGCGCCCAATACGATGGCCGCTTCCTCTTCCTCGCTGCCCTGCGCCTGCATCAACGGAATCAGCTCGCGCGCGACGAAGGGGAAGGTGACGAAGATCGTCGCCAGCACAATGCCCGGCACGGCGAACAGGATCTTGATGTCATGGTCCTGCAGCCAGGGACCGAACCAGCCCTGTGCGCCGAACAGCAGCACGTAGATCAGGCCCGAGATCACGGGCGAGACGGAGAACGGCAAGTCGATCAGCGTCAGCAGAATGCTCTTGCCGCGGAATTCGAACTTGGCGATGCACCACGACGCGGCCACGCCGAAGACAAGATTCAGCGGCACGGCAATCGCCGCCGTGATCAGCGTGAGCTTGATGGCGGACAGCGCGTCGGCTTCCGTGATCGAAGCAATGTAGGCTTCCCAGCCTTTTTTAAACGCTTCCACGAACACGGCCACCAGCGGCACGAAGAGGAACAAGGTCAGGAACAGCAGCGCGATGGCGACCAGCACACCGCGCACCCACTTCGGTTCCAGCACATCGGGCGCGGACGGCAGCTCGCCTCGGCGACGGACGGGAGTTGGAGCGGCGCTCATTATTTACCTGCCTTTCTGCGGGTCCAGGCCTGCAGCAGATTGATCGACAGGAGCATCAGGAAGGACACCACCAGCATCACCACGGCAATCGCGGTGGCGCCGGCGTAGTCGTACTGCTCCAGCTTGGTGATGATGAACAGCGGGGTAATCTCCGACACCATGGGCATATTCCCGGCGATGAAAATCACGGAGCCGTATTCGCCGGTGGCGCGGGCGAAGGCCAGCGCGAAACCCGTCATCAGCGACGGCAGAATGGTGGGGAAGACGACGCGGCTGAAGGTTTGCCAGGCGCTGGCGCCCAGGCTGGCGGCGGCTTCCTCCAGTTCGCGCTCGGCGTCTTCCAGCACGGGCTGCACGGTGCGCACGACGAAGGGCAGTCCGATGAAGGTCAGCGCCACCACCACGCCAACGGGCGTAAAGGCCACCTTCAATCCCAGCACGCCTTCAATGTACTGGCCGAACCAGCCGTTTGACGAATAGAGGGAGGTCAGCGTAATGCCCGCAACCGCGGTCGGCAGCGCGAACGGCAGGTCGACCAGAGCATCGACAATCCGCTTACCGGGAAATTCATAGCGCACCAGCACCCAGGCCACCAGGCAGCCGAAGACGGCGTTGATGGCGGCGCCGATCAGCGAAGCGCCAAAGGTCAGGCGATACGAGGCCAGCACGCGCTCGGACGAAACGGCGTTCCAGAAGCCTTCCCAGCTCAGGGTAAAGGTCTTGAGGAAGACGGCCGACAACGGAATCAGGACAATCAGCGCCAGGTAAAACAGCGTGAAGCCCAGAGACAGCCGGAAGCCCGGCATCACGCGGAAAGGCGCGCTGGCGGGGCTTGGAGCGGAACTGACGTCGGCCGGAGCCGCGAGGACAGCAGACATGAATGAGACTCCCTTATTACAAATACTTCTATAAGGGCTGCATCGTCTCACCAAAACTTCATATCACAAACGAAGGATTTCTTATTTGATTAGATGATTCAGCTATAAAGCTCAGGAAATCAGCTTTACCGCCACGCTGACAAGCGTAAATGCCAGCACACCGCGCAGGATGCGCTCGGGGACGGCGCGGGCGGCGTAGGCGCCCAGGGTAATGCCGGGCAGCGAGCCGACCAGCAAGGTGCCCAGCAACTCCCAGTTGATCGAGCCCAGCCACCAATGCCCCACGGCGGCAATCGCCGTCAGCGGCACGGCGTATGCGATATCGGTGCCCGCCACTTCGGCCGCCGTCAGACGGGGATAAAGCAGCACCAGCAATGTGGCGCCGATCGCGCCCGCGCCGATGGAGGAAATCGTCACCAGCGTGCCCAGCAGCGCACCGGAGGCCACCGTGGCCGCCACCAGCTTCGCGCCATGCAGCTGGCGCTCGGGATGGGCGTTGATCCATGCCAGCAGCTTGCGCTTGAATAGCAGCGCCAGCACGGTCAGCAGCACGGAGATGGAAATCGTATAGCGGATTATCTGGCCGATATCCTTGTTGACGGCGCCGAAGTTCTTGAGCCACAGGCTGGCCAGCAAGGCCGCCGGCAAGGCGCCATAACAGAGACGCCGCACGATGTCCCAGTGGACCGTGCCGCGCAATCGGTGGGTGAAGGTGCCCGCGCTCTTGGTCAGCGCGGCAAAGGCGAGGTCGGTGCCCACCGCCGTCGACGGGGCCACACCAAACAACAGGGTGAGCAAAGGCGTCATCAGCGAGCCGCCGCCAACGCCGGTCATGCCGACCAGGAAGCCCACTGCAAAGCCGGATAGCACAAATGATAAGCTCATCATTCCCCCCAAAGTATCCGACAGGGTAATGACTATCGCCGCAAATCCAAAGGACGAAGTCCTTATTTGCTTATGCGTCCCCAGCATGAACTGGGGACTTTCATATGCTTACTTATTCGGTTGCGGAGTAAGGCGCAGGTATGGACGCTCTGCCTTGTAGCCTTTTGGATATTTTTGCTTGATCAGGTCCGGGTCCTGCACGGTCAGCGGAATGATGACGTCATCGCCATCTTTCCAGTTACCGGGCGTGGCGACGGTGTAGGTGTCGGTCAGCTGCAGGGCGTCGATCACGCGCAGCACTTCGTCGAAGTTGCGGCCGGTGCTCATCGGATAGGTGATGCTCAGGCGGACCTTCTTGGCCGGGTCGATCACGAACAGCGAACGCACGGTGGCCGTGGCCGATGCCTGCGGGTGGATCATGTCGTACATCATGGACACTTTGCGGTCGGCGTCGGCGATGATGGGGAAGCCCACGACCGTGTTCTGCGTTTCTTCGATGTCCTTGATCCAGGTCTTGTGCGCGTCAGCCGGGTCCACGGACAGGGCGATGGCTTTCACATTGCGCTTGTCGAATTCCGGCTTCAGCTTGGCGGTCAGGCCCAGCTCGGTGGTGCACACGGGCGTGAAGTCGGCCGGGTGCGAGAACAGCACCACCCAGGAATCGCCCGCCCATTCATGGAAGTTCAGCGCGCCGATGGTGGAATCTTGGGTAAAGTCAGGCGCGGTATCGCCCAGTCGTAAAGTCATTGCAGTCTCCGCGAAGTTAAAAGGTGGTCAAAGCTGTCATTTAGCCATTCTGCACTGTAGCTACTCAAAATGGCAATGCTCGCGACCACCTTTCAGCCAATTACTTCGTTTGGTAAATCTGGTCGAAGACGCCGCCGTCGGCAAAATGCGTCTTCTGGGCCGTGCTCCAGTCGCCCGCCACCTGGGCCAGGGTGAACAGTTTGACGCTGGGGAACTGGGCCGCGTATTTCTTCGCCGCCTTGTCCGTGGCGGGACGGTAATAATTTTTGGCGATTAGTTCCTGCGCCTCGTCTGTGTAGAGGAAGTTCAGATAGGACTCCGCCACCTTGCGCGTGCCCCGCTTGTCGACCACCTTGTCCACCACAGCCACGGGCGGTTCGGCCAGAATGCTGGACGCCGGCGCCACCAGCTCCACCTTGCCCGGTCCCAGTTCCTTGATGGCCAGCAGGGCTTCGTTTTCCCAGGCGATCAGCACGTCGCCGATGCCGCGCTCGACAAAGGTGGTGGTGGCGCCGCGCGCGCCGGAATCGAGCACCGGCACGTTCTTGTACAGCTTTTTCAGATAATCCCTGGCTGCGGCCTCGCTGCCGCCAGGCTGGCGCAGTGCATAGCCATAGGCGGCCAGGTAATTCCAGCGCGCTCCGCCCGAAGTCTTGGGATTGGGCGTGATGACGGAGACGCCCGGCTTGATCAGGTCGTTCCAGTCCTTGATGCCCTTGGGATTGCCTTTGCGCACGAGGAAGACGATGGTCGAGGTATAAGGCGAGCTGTTGTGCGGCAGCCGCTTCTGCCAGTCCGGCGCCAGCAGCTTGTGGTCGGCGATGGCGTCGATGTCATAGGCCAGGGCCAGGGTGACGACGTCGGCGTCCAGCCCGTCGATCACCGCCCTGCCCTGCTTGCCCGAGCCGCCGTGCGACTGCTTGATCTTCAGCGTGTCGCCCGTCTTCGCCTGCCAGCTTTTGGCGAAGGCTGCGTTCACATCCTGGTACAGCTCGCGCGTGGGATCGTAGGAAACGTTGAGCAGCGAGACTTCGGCGGCAAAGCCAGGCAGAGCGGCGGCGGCCAGCAGCGCGGCGGCGAATATTTTTTTGGACAGCATGCAGGATTCCCCGTGGGTTGATATTCAGAACACCCAGCGTAAATCCGTCCCTTATGAAAGAGAACTAAGCATTTCGAGGTTTGATATACCTCGAATTTATATAGCGTCAGAAAAAGCGGTTATACAGCACGACGCCCCAGGCTGCCGCCGCCAGCAGACAGGTCAGCAGCACGGCCGCGCTGCCAAAATCCTTGGCGTTCTTGGACAGGGGATGGCGCTCCAGCGACACCCGGTCCACCACCGCCTCGATGGAGGAATTGATCAGCTCGACGATCAGGATCAGGGCCAGCACGCCGATCAGCACCAGCTTTTCAAAGGCGGAAATCTTCAGCGCCAGGGCGACGATGCTGCCCACGGTGCAGACGGCAATTTCTTGCCGGAAGGCATGTTCATGCTTCCAGGCCGACTTGAAACCATCCATGGAATACAGAAGAGCGGAGTAAATCCGCTTGAGGCCACTTTTGCTTTTGAATTCGCTGACTGGATCCATGGGAGGCTTGCGCGTCTGATTCGATGCCGCATTATGCCTGCGCCCGCCCCTGCGCCACCATACAATTCACATTTTTTTCACATCATGGTATAAATACAGGGTCGAATTACTGCACCGCACAAACCGCATCATGAAAAACGAACCGGTCAAAGAGCAAAAGACAACGATCCAGGTGATCGAGCGCATGGTCGCCCTGCTCGATGCATTGGCGAAATATCCTGATCCCGTGAGCCTGAAGGAATTGTCCAAGGTCTCAGGCCTGCACCCGTCCACCGCCCACCGCATCCTCAACGATATGGTGCTGACCCGCTTTGTCGACCGCATCGAGCCGGGCACCTACCGCCTGGGCATGCGCCTGCTGGAACTGGGCAATGTGGTGAAGAGCCGCCTGTCCGTTCGCGAGGCGGCGCTGGATTTCATGCGCTCGCTGCACAAGAAGACGCAGCAGACCATCAACCTGTCCGTGCGCCAGGGCGACGAGATCGTCTACATCGACCGCGCCTTCTCCGAGCGCTCCGGCATGCAGGTGGTGCGCGCCATCGGCGGCCGCGGTCCCCTGCACCTGACCTCGACGGGCAAGCTGTTCCTGTCGGTGGACGAGCCGAAAGCCATCCGTGCCTACGCCACGCGCACGGGCCTGGCTGGACACAACAAGAATTCGATCACGGATCTGGCCAAGCTGGAACGTGAGCTGAGCCTGGTGCGCTCGCGCGGCTATGCGCGCGACAACGAGGAACTGGAGCTGGGCGTGCGCTGCATGGCCGCCGGCATCCACGACGACACGGGCAAGCTGGTGGCCGGGCTGTCGATCTCGGCGCCGGCCGACCGTCTGCAGGACGAATGGCTGGAAGACCTGGTGAGCACCGCTCAGCAGATCTCCGCCACGCTTGGTTACATCCCCGTCGAATAAACGGGCGTGGTGCTCAGGCTGGTCGGCTTGAGCGCCTGCAGCCATTTGCGGATACGGCCCGCGTCGGCCGTGCGCGACAGCTTGCCCTTGGAATCGAGGAAGACCATGATGACCGAGCGGCCTTCAATCACCGCCTGCATCATCAGGCAGCGGCCCGCCTCGTTGATGAAGCCCGTCTTCTGCAAGCCGATGGTCCAGTCCGGGCTGGAGGTCAGGTGGTTGGTGCTGCCGAAGGCCATGGGATGGCCGCTGACATCCACCACCGCCTTGGGATCGGTGGAGAACTGGCGCAGGACGGGATACTGGTAGGCCGCCTGGGCCAGCTTGGCCAGGTCGCGCGCGCTGGCCACATTCATTTTCGACAGGCCGTTGGAATCGACGTAATGGGTGTCCGTCATGCCCAGTTCGCGCGCCTTGGCGTTCATCGCTTCCACGAAGGCGGGCTTGCCGCCGGGATAGTAGCGGCCCAGGGCGGAGGCGGCGCGGTTTTCCGAGCTCATCAGGGCGATATGCAGCATATTGGCGCGGGTCAGGCGCGCGCCCACCTTCAGGCGCGAGCTGCTGAATTTTTCCCGATCCACATCCTCGTCGGAGACGGTCAGCACTTCATCCATGTCCTGGTTGGCTTCCATCACCACCAGGCCCGTCATCATCTTGGTGATGGAGGCGATGGGCAGGGCAATATTGGAATTCTTTTCAAACAGGACTTCGGAATTGTCCTGGTCCAGCACATAGGCCACGTTGGACTTCAGGTCCAGCGGATCATGGGTCAGGTTGAGGCCGGCCAGATCGCCCATGGTGGGCACGCCAGGCGCGGCGGCGAACAGATGCTGGTACACCACCTTGCGGCGGCCATGCACCAGCACCACGCGCTTGACCATTTTTTCCTTCGGTTCGGCGGCGGCCACATGCACGGGCTGGTGCTTGCTTTTCTTCTTGACGTGATGTTTCCTGGGCGCTGAGCCGGCGTCCGCATCCTCGGCAAGCGCGGGCACGGAGACCATCAACAGCGACACCAGCGCGGCTAAGGCATATTTAGACATGATTTCCCCAACAAAAAAGAACGGTAACTATCGTTGCAGTGTAGCAAAATAGTATGACGCTGCAATAGCATTCAGTCCACGAAAGTCACAAATTCCGACAGGGGCATACGCTCCGTCACCAGGGTGTTTTCGATTTTGCCGAGGTCGGCAAAACCGAGAGACATTCCACACACGACGGTTTCATTGTCCGGCAATTCCAGCGTTTCGCCAATGATCTTGTGGTACTGTGTGAACGCTGCTTGAGGGCAAGTATCCAGGCCCCGGCCGCGCGCCGCCACCATGATGTTCTGCAGGAACATGCCGTAATCCAGCCAGGAGCCCTGCTCCATGATGCGGTCGATGGTGAAGATCAGGCCCACGGGCGCGCCGAAGAACTCGTAATTGCGGCCATGCTGGGCGGCCATGCCGGCCTTGTTGTCGCGCGTCAGTCCCAATAAAGCGTACAGATCCCAGCCCACCTTGCGCCGGCGCTCGATGAAGGGCGACACCCATTCGCGCGGGTAGTAGGCGTATTCCTCCACATGCTGTTTAGAAAGTTCCGGGTTGTTGTGCGCCTCGAGGATGGCAGCCGACAGCTTATGCTTGCGCTCGCCCGTCAGCACATAGACTTTCCACGGCTGGGTATTCGTGCCGGACGGCGCACGGGCGGCCACCTGCAGGATCTGCTCGATGTCTTCGCGCGGCACCGGCGTGTCGAGAAAGGCGCGGATCGAGCGGCGCGAGGTGATGGCGGTGTCGACGGCGTTCTGCTCTGGCGTGGAAATCATGTGCTCCCTCATTTATTTATTGCTTGGTTTGACTACAAATACCACACCCAGCACGGCCAGCGCCATGCCCGCGACGCCGGCGGCGCTGAGCGCCTCGCCGAACATCAGCCAGGCCATGACGGCCGTCGTGGGCGGGGTCAGGTACATCAGGCTGCTGACCTGGGTCGCATCGCTGCGGCGGATCAGGGCGAACAGCAGGAAGATGGCGCCGATGGACAGGCCCAGCACGGACCACAGCCAGGCGCCGATGAATTCAGTTGTCCAATGCACCGCAGCAAAATCGAAGCTCAAGCCTTCAAACACGATAGCCAGCGGGAGCACCAGCAGCAGCGAAGCGGCAAACTGGATCACGGTGCCGGTGCGCAAATCGAACTGGGGACACCAGCGCTTCTGGTACAGCGTGCCCACCGTCATGCACAGCAGGGCCATGACGCACAACACGATGGCGTCGACGGACAAGCCGGTGAGGCGGATCTTGGCCGCCACCACCAGCCCCACCCCGCCCAGGCCGAACAGCAGGCCCAGCCACTGTCGCGGACGCACTTTTTCGCCCACCAGGGGCGCGGCAAAGGCGGTCAGGATGGGCTGCATGCCGACGATCAGTGCCGTCAGGCCGGCCGGCATCCCCAGTTTGATGGCGCACCATACCCCGCTCAGATAGCCCGCCTGCACCAGCAGCCCGGCGACGGCGATGGGTACGATCTTGCCGCGCGGCCAGGGCGCCTTCAGCAACAGCACGGCCGGCAGCAACAAGACCAGTACGCCGAGGAAGCGCAGGGCCAGGAAAGTCAGCGGCGGCGCATACGGCAGGCCGTAGCGGGCAACGATGAAACCGCTGCTCCACAGCAACACAAACACCGGTGGCATCGGTGACAACATGCTGGACGGGGAGGCGGAAAGGAAGCTCTGGCTGGCGCGGCTATCAGACATGGTTACGGTTACTATTTAACTGAAAGTATATACCGCCTCCGGACGAGCGGGAGGACAGTCTAGCACGGGGCCGCAGCGGCCATCCCCCTGCCCAGCGGGAGGCCCGCCCCATGCGGGTTTCAGCAAGATTCGTTCCGCCAGGAAATGCTTCTGAAAAGCGATGTTTTATGCCTTGGTGCAATGCACAAAAAATCGCTTGACTTAATTTTCGAAGGCCGTAAAATCGGGTTTGTTGCGTTGCACAATTTGTGATTCGGTCTGAAACAAAGCCTCACCTGTTTCACACCGTACGGTGTGGAACAGCGCATGCCAAACCATCGACTTTATTTTCTGGAGAGTTATATGTTTTCGATTCCTGAGCAATTTTCCAATGCGACCAAGGCTAACTTTGAAGCCCAATTCGCCATCTTCTCGACCCTGACCAACAAGGCGTTCGAAGGCGTGGAAAAGTTTGTCGACCTGAACCTGACCGCCGCCAAGGCATCGCTGGAAGAGTCCTCGAGCACCACCAAGCAACTGCTGTCGGCCAAGGACCCACAGGAATTCTTCTCGCTGACGTCGGCCCAGGTGCAGCCGACCGCTGAAAAGACCATCGCCTACGGCCGTCACCTGGCCAGCATCGCCTCGAGCACCCAGGCTGAATTCAGCAAGGCCGCCGAGACCCAGATCGCCGAGACCAACCGCAAGGTGATCTCGCTGGTGGACGAAGTGAGCAAGACCGCGCCTCCGGGCACGGAAAACGCCGTGGCCATCCTGAAGACCGCCATCGGCAACGCCAACGCCGGCTACGAGCAGTTCGCCAAGAGCGCCAAGCAGGCAGTGGAAGCGCTGGAAACCAACTTCAACGCCGCAGTGAGCCAGTTCTCGCAAGCCGCCGCCAAGGCAACGCCAGCGAAGAAGTAATCAAGGGCCCGCCGGCGCGACAGACGCCGGCTCCCCGTGACAGGTCTCCTCGGCATCCGTGGCGTCCTCCTCAGCGGGTGTCCTTAGAAGCCCCGGCTAACCCCGGGGCTTTTTTTATTTGATGCAGTCGGACTCCAGCATTCGCCATCTCGTCCACCATATCCTAAAAGGAGGGATGGCATGGACTGGGACTTCATCGTCTGGATTTGCATCAATATCTTCATACCTGCACTGGCGCCGGTTCTGCTCTTGTTAATGCCAAAGATCCCACGCAAAACCCGCCCTTACGCTAAAGGCGTGGTGCTCAAAGCAATTCAGGACGGCCAGCTCTTCTGGGTATCGACAGCTCAATGCTCAGTAGGGCTATACGAGTTCTACACTTATTTCAATCGCAACATGCAGCAGACAAACCATGTTCTGGCATGGTTCTGTGTTCTGACTCTTGGTGCAATTCTGCTGGCATCGGTAACGCTTGTTCTTCTCCAGGCATTGGATTTCAACGATATGCCTGAACGACTCGATCACGGATTAATTATGGCATCGATAATTCTGCTGGGAGTCGCAGCAGCCATATCATGCTATGGTCACTACCTTGCGGCGCAATCCAACCAGAGTGCTACACTGATCCAAGATCGGAAGGAGCGATGAAATGATGGACAGGATTGTAGAAATCATGAGCGTTCCGACAGTACGCCAGCGAATCATACGTCGGCTCTGCAACTTCAGCATGGCCTTTTCGCTAACGGCCTTATTAATTGTATTGGTTGGTGCGTATATCACCAATTAAAACAAAGCGGCCTGAACGGCCGCTTTGCCTTCTTACTTATTCGCCCAGATAGGCGGCTTTCACGCGGGGATCGTCGAGCATATCCTTCGCCTGGCCCGTCATGGTGATGGCGCCGGAATCCATCACATAGCCGCGATGGGCGGCCTGCAGGGCGAGCTTGGCGTTTTGCTCCACCAGCAGGATGGTCACGCCTTGTGCCGACACGTTGCGGATCACTTCGAAGATCTTGTCGACCATGATCGGCGACAGGCCCATCGACGGCTCATCCAGCAGCAGCAGATTCGGATGGCACATCAGCGCGCGCGCCATGGCCAGCATTTGTTGCTCGCCGCCGGACAGGGTGCCGGCCAGCTGCGAGGCCCGCTCTTTCAGACGGGGGAAGGTGTCGAACCACTTGGCGATGTCGGCCTCGATGCCCGCCTTGTCGTTGCGCGTATAAGCGCCCATCATCAGGTTTTCGTGGATGGTCATGCGGGTGAATACGCCCCGCCCTTCCGGCACCATGGCCAGCTTTTTCTCCACCAGATGGAAGGACTTGCTGCCTTTGAGCGACTCGCCCATATAGCTGACGGTGCCTTCCACCTTACAGGGCGGCAGCGTGCCAGTGATGGCTTTCAGCGTGGTGGTCTTGCCCGCGCCGTTGGCGCCGATGAGGGCGATCAGCTCGCCCTTGTTCACTTCCAGGTCCACACCCTTGACTGCCTTGATGCCGCCGTAAGCGACCTTCAGGCCCGACACTTTCAATACATTGTCGCTCATTAGTGCGAACCTCCCAGATAGGCGTCGATGACGGCCTGATTGCTCTGAATTTCCGCCGGCAGACCTTCGGCGATCGGTTTGCCGTACTCCAGCACCATCAGGCGGTCGCACAGTCCCATCATCATCTTCACGTCGTGCTCGATCAGCAGCACGGTCTTGCCTTCGTTCTTGATCTTCACCAGCAGCTCGCGCAGGGCCAGCTTTTCGGTGGCGTTCATGCCGGCCGCCGGTTCGTCCAGCGCCAGCAGGGTCGGATCGGTGGCCAGTGCGCGGGCAATTTCCAGGCGGCGCTGGTCGCCGTAGGACAGGAACTTGGCCGTGCGGCTGGCGAATTGTCCGATGCCGACGAAGTCCAGCAGCTCCTGCGCGCGACGGCGGATCGCAGCCTCTTCCTCGCGCGCCGCCTTGTGGCGGAACACGGCGCCAAACACGCCCTGATGCGTGCGCACATGGCGGCCCACCATCACGTTTTCCAGCGCCGTCATTTCGCCGAACAGGCGGATATTCTGGAAGGTGCGGGCGATGCCCGCCTTGGCCACCTCATGCGGCGCGGACGGAGAATACGGCTTGCCATCGAGCTCGAAGGTGCCCGTATCCGGCTGATACAGGCCCGTGATCACGTTAAAGAAAGTGGTCTTGCCCGCGCCGTTGGGACCGATCAGGCCGTATATCTGGCCCTTCATGATCTTGATGCCGACATCGGTCAGCGCCTGCAGGCCGCCGAAGCGTTTGTTGACGCCAGCGATATGGAGAATGACTTGTTCGCTCATTACGCTCTCCCTTACGCCGCCATCACGCCGGACGATTGATCTTTGGTGTCGGTATCCGCATCGGGACGGTCCTCATGCTTGGGCGCTGGCCACAAACCAGCCGGACGGTTCAGCATGATCAGCACCATGGCCAGGCCGTACAGCAGCTGGCGCAGCACTTCCGCTTCGATGATGACGTGGCCAAACAGCTGTTCCTGCAGCGGCTCCACCACGTGGCGCAGCACTTCCGGCAACGCCGCCAGCAGCGCGCCGCCCATGATCACACCGGGGATGTGGCCGATACCGCCCAGCACCACCATCGCCAGCACGGCGATCGACTCGGTCAGCGAGAACGATTCCGGCGACACGAAGCCCTGGAAGGAGGCGAACATGGCGCCTGCGATGCCGCCAAAGGAAGCGCCCATCGAGAAGGCCAGCAGCTTGACGTTGCGGGTATTGATGCCCATGGCCTTGGCCGCGATCTCGTCCTCGCGGATCGCCACCCAGGCGCGACCCAGGCGCGAATGCTGCAGGCGCGTGGTGACGAAGACGACGGCCACGCAAAGTAAGAGGAAGAGGAAGTAGTAGGCGTTCACCGACGGCATGCCGTAGCCGCCGATATAGACCGTCGCGCGCGAACCGGCCTCGCCCGACAGATTCACGCCGAACACCTTGATCGGGTCGATCAGGTTGATGCCCTGCGGGCCGTTGGTGAAGTTGATCGGCTCGTTCAGGTTGTTCATGAAGATACGGATGATCTCGCCAAAGCCCAGAGTCACGATGGCCAGGTAGTCGCCGCGCAGCTTCAAGGTCGGCGCGCCGAGGATGGCGCCGAACAGGCCCGCCAGCGCAGCCGCCAGCGGCACGATCACCCACACAGACAGATGGATGCCGTTCTGCTGGATCTCCGGGCCCAGTACGGCGATGGCCGCATTGGCCAGCGCCGGATATTCGTTGACCAGCGATTCCAGCAAGGTGGCGAACTGCGGCGACGCCAGCAGGCCCGCCAGGTAAGCGCCCACGGCATAGAAAGCGATATAGCCCAGGTCCAGCAGGCCGGCAAAGCCGACCACGATGTTCAGGCCCAGGGCCAGCATGATGTACAGCAGCGCGATATCAACGATGCGCACCCAGGAATTGCCGTACTGCGCCGCAAAGAAGGGGAAGACCAGCAGCAGCGCCATCACCAGCGCCATGCTGACGTAGGCTTTGCGCGGATTGCGCTCGGTATCGAAACTCAGAATAGCCATTGATGCTTCCTTTCTTAGGCGCGGTCAGCCACGCGTTCGCCCATGATGCCGGACGGACGCAGCGTCAGTACGAGAATCAGCACGACGAAGGCAAAGATGTCCTGGTACTGGCTGCCGAGGAAGCCGCCCGTCAGGTCGCCGATATAGCCGGCGCCCAGGCTTTCGATAATGCCCAGCACGATGCCGCCGATCATGGCGCCGTAGATATTGCCGATGCCGCCCAACACGGCGGCGGAGAAGGCTTTCAGGCCCGGCACGAAGCCCATGGCGAACTGGATAGACGCATAGTTCGCGCCCCACATCACGCCCGCCAGCGCCGCCAGCGCCGCGCCCAGGGCGAAGGTGGCGACGATGACCTTGTTCGAGTCCACGCCCATCAGGCCGGCGACGCGGGGATTTTCCGCCGTGGCGCGCATGGCGCGGCCCATCTTCGTTTTCTCAACCAGCAGCACCAGGCCGACCATGGACAGGGCCGCCAGCACCAGCAGCAGGATCTGCGTCTGCGAAATCAGGGCGCCGCCGATCATGATCGGTTCCGACGACAGCAGCTGGGGGAAAGGCAGCGGATTGCGGCCCCAGATCATCATGGCAAAAGTCTGCAGCAGGATGGAAACGCCGATGGCGGTAATCAGCGGCGCCAGGCGGGGCGCGTTGCGCAGACGGCGGTAGGCGATGCGCTCGACCAGCACGTTGACGGCAATACAGACGGGAATCGCACCGCCGATGGCGATCGCCAGCTTGATCCAGCCCGGCAGATCCGGCGCATGCTCGTTGAGCAGCTTGAGGATGGTCAGGCCCGCCATGGCGCCGATCATCAGCACATCGCCGTGGGCGAAGTTAATCAGGTTCAGTACGCCGTACACCATGGTGTAGCCAAGCGCGACCAGGGCATACATGCTGCCCAACACCAGGCCATTGATAATTTGCTGGATAAAGGTATCCATTTAACCGCCTTTAACATAAAAAACGGCACCAGAGGTTGGACCTCGTAGTGCCGTCGTTGATTCGACGCCGCAGGGTTTGCTCAAGCAGAAACGACAACTTTCTTATAGCTGGGCAATCATAACGACAATCGCGGAAAACTAACAGCGAAAAAATGGTAATTTCGCTGAATTAAATTCTTCCGCAGGCGGTTTGGATGTTTAGGCCGCATCCTCCGAAGGAGAGGTCTTGACGCCGTCCAGGCCCTTGGGCAGGGGGAAAGTCACCGCTTCCTGCACGCCGTCCAGCGGACGCACGCTCTTCGCGCCCAATTCCTTCAGGCGGTCGATCACGGCCTGCACCAGCACTTCCGGCGCCGAGGCACCCGCCGTCACGCCGACGCGCAGCTTGCCTTCCAGCCAGGCCGGATTGATCTGGGCCGCGTTGTCCACCATGTAGGCTGGCGTGCCCTTCTTCTCCGCCACTTCGCGCAGGCGGTTGGAGTTGGAGCTGTTCGGGCTGCCAACCACGATCACCACTTCCACCTGCGGCGCCATGAACTTCACAGCTTCCTGGCGGTTGGTGGTGGCGTAGCAGATGTCGCCCTTCTTCGGTTCGATGATGGCGGGGAACTTGCGCTTGAGGGCGGCGATGATGTCGGCCGTGTCGTCCACCGACAGGGTGGTCTGCGACACATAGGCCAGTTGCTCAGGCTTGGCCACTTCCAGCTTTTCCACGTCGGCCACGGTTTCAACCAGGTACATGCCCTGCTCGGACTGGCCCATGGTGCCTTCCACTTCAGGGTGGCCTTCGTGGCCGATCATGATGATCTCGCAGCCCTGCTTGCGCATCTTGGCCACTTCCACGTGCACCTTGGTAACCAGGGGGCAGGTGGCGTCGAAGATGCTCAGGCCGCGCGCTTCCGCTTCCGCCCGCACGGCCCTGGACACGCCGTGGGCCGAAAACACCAGCGTATTGCCGGCCGGGACATCGTCCAGTTCCTCGATGAAGATGGCGCCCTTGGCGCGCAAATCCTCCACCACATAGGCGTTGTGCACGATCTCATGACGCACATAGATGGGCGCGCCGAACTGCAGCAGGGCGCGCTCCACGATCTCGATCGCGCGGTCAACGCCGGCGCAGAAGCCGCGCGGCTGGGCCAACAGGATTTCTTTATCGTTCATGGTTGCTCTTTACAGAACGGAAATAAGGTTCACTTCAAACTTCAGCGGCTGGCCGGCCAGGGGATGGTTGAAGTCGAACAGCGCGCCATCCTCGTTAATTTCGCGCAGAATTCCGGCAAAGCGGCCACCGCCAGGAGCGGCGAAATCCACCAGGTCACCAATCTTATACTCGGCGCCGGGTGCGGAGTTTTCTTCCAGCGTGGCGCGCGACACCTTCTGGATCAGCTCGGGGTTGCGCGGACCGAAGCCGACGCCCGGCTCCAGATCGAAGGTTTTATGCGTGCCTTCCGGCAGGCCGATCAGCAATTCTTCCAGCACGGGCGCCAGCTGGCCCTGCCCCAGCATCAGGGTCGCGGGCGTGCCGCTGAAGGTGGAGACGATATCGGCGCCATCCACCGACGCAAGGCGATAGTGCAGAGTAAGGTAGGCCGACTGGGTGACGACAGGAGTTTGCGCGTTAGACATAAGCTGGACAATCAGAAATCAGGCAAACCGCTATTGTAAGCCAGCTTTGGCAAGGAAGCGCCGGAGAGCGACGATTCGCTGCCTTATTTCAAAGCCACCCCGGCCCGAACAGGGATAATTCGGCAGATGGGCCGCGGTCGCGGCACTATCTCAGAGGCTACCATGGCGATTTCCAACTGGCCCACCCACCGCCGCCCGCGCGAGCGCCTGATCCAGGAAGGCGCGCCCGCGCTGGCCGATGAGGAATTGCTGGCCATCTTCCTGCGCGTCGGGGTCAAGGGCAAGGACGCCGTCCAGCTGGGACGTGACCTGCTGCTGCATTTCGGCTCCCTGCAAGCCCTGTTCGGCGCCAGCCTGGAGCAGTTCTGCGCCGTCCACGGCCTGGGCGCGGCCAAGTTCGCCCAGTTTCAGGCGGTGATGGAACTGGCGCGGCGCGCCCTGCTGGAAGAGGTCCGCGCCGGAGAAACGCTCAGCTCGCCGCGCGCCGTCAAGGAATACCTGCGCCACGTCTTCAACGGCCGCACGCACGAATCCTTCCACGTCCTCTTCCTCGACGTGAAAAACCGCCTGATTGACGACAAGGAAATGTTTCGCGGGACTTTGACGCAGCTTTAAGCGCAATATCTTCGAAACAACTTTTTCAAAAAACTGACACAAAAACTAGGATCTTTTTCAAAAATAGAGCTTCTGGCATTATTGATTAAAGGCTGCGTGCCAGCCCATCAACAAACCTAACTAAGGGCCACGTCAGTCCGCTGCTCCAACGCATTCTGTTCTGATACGCAAGGTTTCAGTCACAAGCCAATCTTCGCTATGACCACATAGTCGCGTTATCGCAGCTCGCAACCCGGATGCAGTTCCGAGCTCCTGACGCGTGAGGCGGTCAAACGATTCTACAATAAGGATACTGCCACGAGGAATTTCGCCAGAGTTCAATTTTTGCTGCAAAATTGCCAACTCGCCCTCCTTATTGTTGGCGCCGCTGAATGCAGATTTCCCCTTGTCCTCATATTCGTCAGACACGTCGAGTGTGAATCCGTTAATTTCGCACCAGTTGTTAGCATTCCCAATCTGGCGCTCGAGGCCGGTCCCTTTGATCTGCTTCCGGGTGGAGATACGCGTGTAGCTGAGAACACGCACTTTAGATTTGTCTTGAATGTGGTCGAACGCGGTAGTCTTCATGGTTCCTAAGTGTTGTTGGACTACTCGGTATACGAGTTTCCGACTCTTTGAAATCTGCTCCCCGAACGGGAATTGCAAAAACTCCCTCGTTCTCTAAGGAAAACTTCTTTCGCACTTAGTGTACTGAGACCCACACCAGCGTCTACCCGCGCGAAGTGGTGGTGGAAGCGCTCGCCCGCAACGCCGCCAGCGTCATGCTGGCCCACAATCATCCTTCTGGCACACCCGAGCCCAGCGAATCGGATCTGCTGCTGACGCGCGCCCTGGTGCAGGCGCTGGGCCTGGTCGATATCCGCATTCTCGACCATTTTGTTGTCGCGGGACGCCAGGTGCACTCCTTCGCCGAGCACGGCCAACTCTAGGCAATTAGCAAGTTTACCCTTGTGCGCCCAAGGGTTTACGTGCGAATTCACAATTGTTAAATTTTTCCACTCAACCGAGACACAATTGTTTTTCGTAAGTTGTTGAATAACCGAAGTTTTTTGGATATACTCTTGTTTTTCCCAATTCTGGGATGTCTTTTAAGGAGTGCGTCATGGCACGTGTTTGCCAAGTTACTGGGAAGAAGCCGATGGTCGGCAACAACGTTTCCCACGCAAACAACAAAACCAAGCGTCGTTTCCTGCCTAACCTGCAGAACCGTCGTATTTTTGTTGAATCTGAAAACCGCTGGGTCTCCCTGCGTCTGTCCAACGCTGGTCTGCGCGTAATCGACAAGGTCGGCATCGACGCCGTTCTGGCCGACATGCGTGCTCGCGGCGAAAAAGTCTAATAGGGAGCTATCATGGCAAAATCTGGCCGCGACAAAATCAAGCTGGAATCGACCGCAGGTACCGGTCACTTCTACACCACCACCAAAAACAAGCGCACCATGCCAGCGAAAATGGAGATCATCAAGTTTGATCCGAAAGCTCGCAAGCACGTCGCTTACAAAGAAACCAAGATCAAGTAATCCCGGTTTCCGCGTGGTACAAAAAAGCCGCTCATCGAGCGGCTTTTTTATTTTTACTGGCAACCTTCCTGGCGCTGGACCTCAGTCCATTCGCCCGAATACATGGCGTCGATCTTGCCCTCGCTGACTTCGAAGCGGATCGCATACTGGTCGCTGCCGGCCTTGACCGTCAGCTGGCCCGGCGTGGCCTTGGCCGCCTCGCCATAGGCATGTGTGATCTTGTCGGCCGGGTCGCCCAGGGCGATGCCGCGGTCGGACGGAATGCCCTCCTCCATCACATCCACCCGTCTGAGCTGGTCCTTGACGAACATCAGCAACACGCCCGGCTGGGACGAGGGTTCGACCTGGAAGCAGTCGGCCCGGGGACGCTCGGCCTTGGGCACGCGCTGCATGTGTTCATGCAGCAGCTTGTTGACGGTGTCGAAACGCATGCCGACCTTCAGCGGGCCGACGCCGTCGAAACGCAAAGTCCAATCCGCCGCCTGCGCAGGCATCACGGCCACGGCGCCCACCAGCAACATCAACTGCTTGAAGTTTTTCACAAACAAATTCCCCCATTAAAAAAAACGGCCCCGTTTCCGGAGCCGTTTTCAGTAAGCTATTTCGCTATCAAGCGTAGCTGCGCAGGCGCAGCGAGAATTCCTGCAGCGACTTGATGCCGGACGCTTCCGCGCGCTCGCACCAGTCTTGCAGCTTGTGCAGCAGCTGTTCGCGGGTGAAGTGCGAACGCTCCCAGATCACGCCCAGTTCCACGCGCATCTGGTGCATGGTTTCCAGCGCCTTCGAGTGCTCGAACAGCTCGATCAGCTGCTGCTTCTGCGGCGCTTCCAGCTTGCCCGGTTCGCGCTGCATCAGCTTGCGCGAGGACTTCAGAAAACGCTTCTCCAGCTGGGCCTTATCCTTCAGGTGTTCCAGCTCTTCCTGGAAGGCGGACTTGATCGACTTGGCATACTTGGCCATCACGTCGTAGCGGTTGGCGATCACGGACTGCAGGGTTTCCAGGTCGGCTTCCAGCTTACCGTGCGAGAATTTCGGCACAGGAACGGTCTTCTTGACCTTGGCCAGGCCCAGCTTTTCCAGCGTACGGATGTAGAGCCAGCCGATATCCACTTCATACCACTTGGCCGACAGCTTGGCCGAGGTGGCATAGGTGTGGTGGTTGTTGTGCAGTTCTTCGCCACCGATGATGATGCCGAAGGGGATGATGTTGGTGGCTGCGTCGGCGCAGTCGTAGTTGCGGTAGCCCCACCAGTGGCCGATGCCGTTGATGATGCCGGCGGCGGTGATGGGAATCCACAGCATCTGCACGGCCCACACGGTAACGCCCTTGGCGCCGAACAGGATCACGTTCAGCACCACCAGCAGCGACACGCCCAGCGCGCTGTACTTGGTGTACAGGTTGCGCTCGATCCAGTCGTCCGGCGTGCCATGGCCGTACTTGTCCATGGTTTCCTTGTTCTTGGCTTCGGTGCGATACAGTTCCGCGCCTTCCCAGAACACTTTCTTGATGCCGCGGGTCACCGGGCTGTGCGGATCTTCCTCGGTGTCGCACTTGGCGTGGTGCTTGCGGTGGATCGAAGCCCACTCCTTGGTCACCTGGCCCGTGGTCAGCCACAGCCAGAAGCGGAAGAAGTGGCTAGGGATGGCGTGCAGCTCCAGCGCACGGTGCGCCTGGTGGCGGTGCAGGTAGATCGTCACGCTGGCAATCGTGATGTGGGTAACGATCAGGGTGTAGAAGAAAGTTTGCCAACCGCTCAAGCCGGTCACGCCGTGACTCAGGAAATCCAATGCTGCGTTAAAAAAGCTCATTACTACTCCAAAAAGGATATCTCTCTCGGGACGAATTTATTCTTATTCTAAACCGCCATTGTACGATGGTTTAGGCCGGATTTGAGGGGTCATTTCCCCCAATCAGTGATTATTCCTCAGGCACGACCGTGCTATTCAGGGCCGGGAGAGGGCCTAAAATGCGGACTTCCCTCTGTGGGTACGGAACTGATATCTGATTGTCTTTCAAAGTCCGCCAAATTGCCCGATTGACATCGGACAGCACGCCGCCCTGCCCGTTTTCCGGGTCGCCAATCCAGAAGCCCACGCGCAAATCCAGCCCGTCGGCGCCAAAGCTGACCAGCTGGGCGGCGGGCGCCTTGTCCTTGAGCACGCGCTCGACGGTCAGCGCGGCCTGCTCCAGCTTGGGCAGCAGCGCATCGAGGTCGGTATCGTAGGCCACGGAAACCTTGGTCGACAGCCACAGGAAAGTGCTGCTCAGCGAAGAATTCTGCACCGCGCCGGACACCAGCATCTCATTCGGCACAATGGATTCCACGCCATCGAGGCTTTGCAGCACCGTATAGCGGGTATTGATCTGCGTCACACGGCCGCTGTATTTATCGACGGTGATCATGTCGCCCAGGGTCAGGCTGCGGTCGAGCAGGATGACGAAGCCGGACACATAGTTGCTGGCGATCTTCTGCAAGCCCAGGCCCAGGCCCACGCCCAGCGCGCCGGAAAACACGGACAACACCGTCAGGTCTATGCCCACCAGCGACAGGCTGGCCAGCACGGCAATCAGGATCAGCAGCGCCTTGCCCGTGCGCGACAGCACCACACGCAGATTGGTATGCAGGCCGTCGATGTGCATGATGCGCTCTTCCAGCGCCGCGCCGGCCCACAGCGCCAGCATCATCATGCAGACGACGGACACGGCGCCCTGCAGGATCGCCAGCACCGATACCTGGTGCTTGCCGAGCGGGATGATGGTGGTGTCGAGGAAGTCGAACACATCCACCCACATGCCCGTGATGTAGAGCACGAAGGCCAGCCACACCAGCAGCTGGAAGATTTTCTCGAACATCAGCATGGCTGCGCCCACCTGTCCCTGGCGCGCGAACACGCGCCGCAACAGGTAGAAAGTGAAGCGGATCACGACCAGGGAACCGAAGATGGGCAGCGCCACCTTGAGCAGATTGGTATGGTGCCAGCGGTTCAGCAGCGCCTTGGACAGCGCCAGCAGGCAGACGATGGCCAGCGGCCCCACCACTCGGCTGAAGCCTTCCACGCCGAAGCGCGCCACGCCCTGCACTTCCTCCTTGTGCGGGGCGACCCGCTGGCGCACCAGCCGCGACAGGGCCCAGCCCAGCAGGATGGAAAGAACAATCGCCGCCACCTGCCACAGCAGGCTGGGATCGTGCAAATCGTCGAGCAGGTCGGACAGCAGGTTGGCGAGCGGTTGTGGATTCATAGGCGCTGGAAAGAATTACTCCTCGTCTGCGGCCTTTTTGGCCATCGGTTTGCGCTGGAACACGGCGGCGAAGAAGCCGTCGGTCTGATGCTTGTGCGGCAGCAGCTTCAGATACTCGCCCATGTCCAGGCCCTCGATCTTCTGCTCGGCCAGCACCTCGCTCATCGGCAGCAACTCGAAGTCCGGATGGGTTTCCAGGAACTGCTTGGCGATCTGGTCATTTTCCTCATCGAGGAAGCTGCAGGTGGCATACACCAGGCGGCCGCCGCCTTTCAGCAGGCGCGCGGCGCCGTCCAGGATGGCAGCCTGCTTCTCCTGCAGTTCGGCGATGTCCTGCGGCTGCTGGCGCCACTTCACGTCCGGATTGCGGCGCAGGGTGCCCAGGCCCGAGCATGGCGCATCGACCAGCACGCGGTCGATCTTACCAGCCAGACGCTTGATCTTGGCGTCCCGTTCGTGCGCGATCAGCACCGGATGCACATTCGACAGGCCACTGCGCGCCAGGCGCGGCTTGAGCTTGGTCAGGCGCTTTTCCGATACATCGAAGGCATACAGGCGGCCAGTGCTGCGCATGATGGCGCCCAGCGCCAGCGTCTTGCCGCCGGCGCCGGCGCAGAAGTCCACCACCATCTCGCCGCGCTTGGCGCCGACGATCTGCGACAGGATCTGGCTGCCCTCGTCCTGCACTTCGATGGAGCCGTTCTTGAACAGCGGCAGGTTTTGCAGGGCCGGCTTTTTCAGCACGCGCAGGCCGTTCGGTGCGAACGGGGTCGGCACGCTCTGGATTGGCGCCTGCGCCAGCTCGGCCGCCACTTCCTCGCGGTTGGCCTTCATCACGTTGACGCGCAAGTCCAGCGGGGCGGAGGTGTTGATGGCGTCGGCCAGTTCCAGCGTTTCATCCTCGCCCATCTGCGCCACCAGCTTCTCGAACAGCCATTTGGGCATATTCGAGCGCATGGACTTGTGCATCAGCTTGCGGTCGATCTGGGCCAGCTGCTTGAGCCATTCCGTTTCATCGTCCGACAGGCCGCCCAGGGCGTCGAGGCCGACCGTGTCGGACATGCCCAGCAGGGTCAGGCGGCGCATGGTGGCGCCGCCGTTCGGCTCGGCGAATTCGGTATAAAACATTTTATTGCGCAGTACCGAGTAGATGCACTCGGCCACGGCGCCGCGCTCGCGGCCGCCCAGGCGGGGATGGTCTTTGAAGTAGCGCGACAGGGTCACGTCGGCCGGCGCGGCAAAGCGCAAAATCTCGCGCAACACTTCTTCGGCGTTGGCGAGTATCGCTGGAGGCAATCTCATTGGAATCTTTCGTTAAATTTTATTTGGCGTAGTCCACCAGGACCTGGCCATTCTCGATCGTCAGCCGGTCTTCCACGAACCAGCGTATGCAGCGCGGATACAGTTCATGCTCCTGCACCAGCACGCGTGCCGACAGGGCTTCCACCGTGTCGTCCGCCAGCACGGGCACGGCGGCTTGCGCCACCATGGGGCCATGATCGAGTTCGGCCGTTACGAAATGCACCGTCGCACCATGCTCGGCCACGCCGGCGGCCAGCGCCTGGGCGTGCGTCGCCAGTCCCGGAAACTCCGGCAGCAGCGAAGGATGGATGTTGAGCATGCGGCCCGCGTAGTGGTTGACGAAGGGCTCGGTCAAAATCCGCATGAAACCGGCCAGCACCACCAGATCCGGCTGGAAACCGTCGATTACCTGCTGCAAGGCGGCGTCGAATTCGGCGCGGCTGGCGTAAGCTTTGTTGGGAACGACGGCGGTGGCAATTCCGTGCGCCTCGGCGAAGGCCAGACCGGCCGCGTCAGCGCGGTTGCTGATGACGGCTGCAATACGGGCTGGCCACTGTTCGGCCTTGGCGGCGCGCACGACAGCTTCCATATTGCTGCCGCGGCCGGAAATGAGGATGACGATGTTTTTCATAGCCCGCATTGTACCTGCTCGCGCGGGCTCAACCCAAAAAACGGCTTACTCGAAGGAGTAGAACACGCGGAAAGGCACGTTTTTGTCGGTCCAGTAGTCGGCGGCGTCGCGGAACACGTCGAGCAGGGTTTCGCGCGCTTCCTTGTCGAATTTTTGCGTATTGGGCAACTGCTCCAGCACGATCAGGAAGCCCGTCTGCGGGCCGGCCTTGAACATGGTTTCAGTCAGGGTTTCGCGCAGGCCGTCGAAATTCTTGCCTACGCCCTTGGGAAACAGGAAAGACTCCGCGATGATGCCGAGCACCTGCTGCTTGGTGGCGCCAGCCAGGCAATGCGCATACAGGAAGTGCTGCCCCAGCCGGGCCGCCTCATCGCGCAGTTCGGCCACGCGGAAAGCGCGGATCGACTGCACCAGATTGGGCGGCACGGTCAATAACAAACTCATTTCGTCCTCAATTCGACCTGGTATATACGGGGTGTTCACTTGGTTGTTGAGCGAGCCTATAAGTTGTTGTGGTGGATCAGTAGCCATGGCGATGGAATACGCATTTCTCTGCGTCAAGTTAATACCATACGCATATTAGGGTAACGTGTTGTTCCTCCTGAATCAACACGAATGTGATGTACAACGCAAGATTTGTTAAAAACGGAAGGGATTTTGGCGTTTTTGCCGAGTTTTATGCAATTTTCGCTATAAGCGCCCCGGCCGGGTCTGCTGTTACAATTTGTTGCCATAAGCAACCGTTTAATACTGGTTTCGCCTATCCCACCGGATTACCATACAACCATTGCAATATCAGATTTCTGATAAGCCCCAACTCGAACGAGGTACAAGATGAAGCTGCAAACCAAACTGATCGCATCTGTCATGAGCCTGGCCGCCCTGCCGCTGCTGGCTCAAGCCGCCGATTTTGAAGACTTCGGCCGCGTGGTCAGCGTCCGCCCGCAAGTGGAACAGGTGAACCGTCCACGCCAGGAATGCCGTGACGCGACCGTGCAAGTGCAGCAGCCAGCGCCTCAGCGCGGCGTGGGCGGCGCCATCATCGGCGGCCTGATCGGCGGTCTGGCCGGCAACCAGGTTGGCGGCGGCTCGGGCCGCTCGGTGGCGACCGCCGCCGGCGCCATCACGGGCGCCATCGTGGGCGACCGCGTCGACAACGCCAATGTGCCCAACAGCGGCGGCGTGGCTGAGCAGCAAGTGCGCCAGTGCCGCACCGTCGACCACTGGGAATCGCGCACCAGCGGCTACGAAGTGACCTACGACTATCGCGGCCATAACTACACCAGCATCATGTCCTACGATCCGGGCGAGCGCGTGCGCCTGCGCGTGCTGGTGGAGCCGGTCCAGCGCTGATTATCTTTGCAATACGATATAACCCCTTTGCTGCCGGTCTTTGACCGGCAGTTTTTCTTTGTGGATAATGGCCGCTGATTTCCAGCCGCTCTACGCCCCATGCTCATCAAACGCAAATCCATCGAAAAAGAAGAATCGTCCCGTCCGCCCAGCCGCAAGGCTGAACCTGCGGCCGCGCCCAAGCCGGCGCGCAAGCCCAGGTTCGCACCCGTCACCCTGTCCGAACTGGACGGCGTGCGCTACCTGCACTTCGGCACGGAATGGGTGCAGGGCGCCATGCGTATCCGCAAGCCGGACTGGCCGGAACTGGAATATGCGCAGCAGATGATGAGCTGGATGCTGTGGCTGGAACAGCCGCGCCGCATCGTCCAGCTGGGCCTGGGCACGGCGGCGCTGACCAAATATTGTTACAAGCAGTATCCTCAAGCCTCGGTGACGGCGGTGGAGCTGAACCCTTCCGTCATCGCCATCTGCGCCTCCATGTTCAAGCTGCCGCCCGAAGACGAGCGCCTGCAGGTGCTGGAGATGGATGCGCTGGACTTCGTCAACGACCGCGCCAACCACGGCACCTTGGACGTGCTGCAGGTCGACCTGTACGACGCCACCGCGCGCGGCCCCGTGCTCGACACGGCGGAGTTCTACCGGGCCTGCCACGACTGCCTGGGCGAAGACGGCGTCATGACCGTCAACCTGTTCGGCGACCATCCCAGCTACGCCAAGAACATCAAGGCGATGAAGTTTGCCTTCCCTCAGCTGATTTGCCTGCCGCAGGTACATGATGGTAACGTGGTGGCCATCGCCTTCAAGCGCGAACGCAAGGTCGACCTGGAAGCGCTGGCCGCGCGCGCCGCGCAGATCGTGGCCGAGACCAAGCTGCCCGCCAAGTCCTGGGTCAGGGGCATAGCGGCGGCGAAGTAAGCGGCACAGCAAGACCCTTTTTGAGAAAGTGGCTGAACCCGATGTCTGCACCGTCCATCAAAGCCGTACCCAAGACGCTAGACCTGCAACAGATCTTCAGCTGGCTGCTCGCCGACGGCATGGTTGAAAAGGCCAACGTCAAAGCCAATTACGCGCAGGCGCAGGGCATCCTGAAAAACACGGTCGGCTCCATGCACCCGCTGTGCGCCGTGGCCCACTGCAAGCTGGCGTCGGCCAAGCCGCCGCACAAGCAGATGACGCTGGACCTGCTGGTGGAATGGATGGCGGGCCGCGTCGCCCTCCCCTTCGTGCGCATCGACCCGCTGAAGATCGACTTCACCAAGGTGGCCGATGTGATGTCCGCCAGCTACGCGGCGCGCTTCAACATCCTGCCCATCGAGATGACGCCCGATACGCTGGTGGTGGCCACCGCCGATCCCTGGTCGCTGGAATGGGAGGCGGAGATCGCCAAGCTGTCGCGCCGCGCGATCCGCCGCGTGATCGCCAACCCGCTCGACATCGCCCAGTACATCTCGCAGTTCTTCAGCCTCGCCAAGTCGATCAAGAAGGCCAACAAGACCACGGGCCAGGACGTCGCCCTGCGCAACAACTTCGAGCAGCTGGTCGAACTGGGCAAGATGAACAAGCAGGTCGACGCCAACGACCAGCATGTGATCAATATCGTCGACTGGCTGTGGCAGTACGCCTTCGAACAACGCGCCTCCGACATCCACCTGGAGCCCAAGCGCGACATGGGCGCGATCCGCTTCCGCATCGACGGCGTGCTGCACCAGGTCTACCAGGTGCCGGCGGTGGTGATGATCGCCATGACTGCCCGCATCAAGCTGCTGGGCCGCATGGACGTGATCGAAAAGCGCCGTCCGCAGGATGGCCGCATCAAGACCCGCACGGCGGGCGGACAGGAAATCGAGCTGCGCCTGTCCACCCTGCCCACGGCCTTCGGCGAGAAGCTGGTGATGCGTATCTTCGATCCCGAGGTGGTGGTAAAGACCTTGCCCGAACTGGGTTTCCCCGAGGACGACGCGGCGCGCTGGGACGCGCTGACCAGCCGACCGCACGGCATCATCCTCGTCACCGGCCCCACCGGCTCGGGCAAGACGACCACGCTGTACACGACGCTGAAGGCGCTGGCCACGTCGGAAGTCAACGTCTGCACGGTGGAAGATCCGATCGAGATGGTGGAGGCCTCGTTCAACCAGATGCAGGTGCAGCCGGGGATCGACCTCTCCTTCGCTGACGGCGTGCGCGCGCTGATGCGGCAGGACCCGGACATCATCATGGTGGGCGAGATCCGCGACCTGGCCACGGCGGAGATGGCGATCCAGGCGGCGCTGACGGGCCACCTGGTGCTGTCCACGCTGCACACCAACGACGCGCCGTCGGCCGTCATGCGCCTGCTGGAGCTGGGCGTGCCCTACTACCTGCTGGAGGCGACGCTGATCGGCATCATGGCCCAGCGCCTGGTGCGTACCCTGTGCGAAGACTGCAAGACGGCGGACGGCGACATCAGCGACGAAATCTGGCACAGCATCGGCGGCGCCTGGGACCTGCCCAAGCCGACGTCCATCTACCGTCCCGTGGGCTGTCCCGAATGCCGCCAGACCGGCTATCGCGGCCGCACGGGCATCTACGAGCTGCTGACGGTGACGGAAAACTTCAACCAGCTGATACAGGAAGAGACCGACATTAGCGCCCTGCGCCGCCAGAGCGTTGCCGACGGCATGAAGCCGCTGCGTATCGCCGGCGCCATGAAGATACGCGATGGCGTGACGACGGTGGAGGAAGTGCTGAAGGTGACGGCCGCCCTGGGCAATCACTGAGCTGAGCGCTGAATCAGCTAAACGATTTTCACAAAGCCCTTTGCAGTTGGCGGCGAAGTGTATATAATGTGGCCTCTTTCGGGGGTCGTTAGCTCAGCTGGTAGAGCAGCGGACTTTTAATCCGTTGGTCGCAGGTTCGAATCCCGCACGGCCTACCACCGAATTCAGCAGTATTAAAAAATGCTTACCCGCTCAAGCGCGTAAGCATTTTTTTCGTCCCTTGCTCTCAAGGTATCGGTATCAGTCGCAGCAAAAGCGCGCTGATCAGCGCCATCTGCAATATCCCTACGCCGACCGCCCAACGTATCAACTCCGCCTTCATATCGGAGATTTGCCCTCTCAGCTCGGCCGCCACGCGATCAATCTTGGCGTCCAGGCAGTCGATCTTGGCGTTCAACTCGGCAGCCACGCGATCGACCTTGGCATCCAGGCGATCAATCTTGGCGTCCAACTCGGCAGCCACGCGATCGACCTTGGCATCCAGGCGATCAATCTTGGCGTCCAGCTCGGTTGCTACGCAGTCGACCTTGCTATCCAGCCGGTCAATCTTGGAATCCAGGTGATCAATCTTGGCGCCAGTCTCCCTATTGGAAGCATTAACATTGATCTCCTGCTTTTCAGCAGCGGCTTCCAGTGCCATCAAACTCTTCGATATGTCCGCCATCGCTTCCGCCTCAATATCGGCGACAGGCTCCGGCAAGCCTGCATCGCGCAAGCGCTTTGCGTATTGATTGCTGTCGAAGTCTGCGACTGTCATGCCTGAGCCCTCCATGCCATCTTTTTATTGTGGCAGGGCGCCCCTTAACGCAAATAGATTATCATCAAATTCCATAGACCTTTACTTCGCACCGTACGTGCGCGCGCAAGCCATAAGCAAAAACTATTTGCGAAGTGACAAATAGCTGCTTAAATACCGCCACAAAGGCCGGATAAAAGCGGCCCTTATGCACACTCACTGTGCATCTAACCCATGTGTTTTTGGCAGTACGAAAATAAAAAATAACGCAGGCCGTAGTTTTTTTCGTACCAGATACATTTATCGTTCCGGCGCGGCGATTATCGAATCATTTTTTTTATTAATTCGATTGTCCCGGCCGATAACCTGCCAGGAACCATCATGAAAACTCTCGTCATTCTTACTGCGCTTAGCTTGACCTCACTGGTGTACGCAGCCCAGGACAACGTTCCCAGCGTGCCCGTGCCCGCTGCGGACCAAAAGATCGAGTTGCCCGCCAACGCCCGCAAAATGTGGCCCGACGAATTCTCCCACTATTTGCGTACGTACACGCTGTCCAATGGACAGTCAATCGCGCTCTACACCCGTGGCACCTCGGTCTATGCCACGCTGGACGACGGCGACGCCCACAAAATGATGGCCGTCAACCGCAACACCTTTGTCGCACAGGATCGCAAGCTGAAAATGAATGTGACCCTGGACGACAGTGACGAAGCCAGCGGCTATGCCCTGATCGCCGTGCCCGCACAGCGTATGGCCGATGGCACGCTGCTGCCTGAACATCTTCAGCAATTCGCCATGCGCTGATGGCGTTTGCTGTACCTAAAAACAAAAGGCCGCGCCAGGAAACGCGGCCTTTCTCTTTTATGCGCCGGCCCGGACCGGCTGCGGCTGCGCCACCACGGGGCGCTTGACCATGATCACGATGGCCGCCGCCACCAGGCAAGCCGCGCCCGCCGCAAACACGGCCGGGTTATACGTCAACATCAAGGTCCGCACACGGCCCGCGCCAAACGCGGCCACGGCAGCGCCCAGCTGGTGGGCGGCGAAGATCCAGCCGAATACCATGCCCGCCTTTTCCTTACCGAAGGTGGCGCCCGCCAGACGCACCGTGGGCGGCACGGTGGCGATCCAGTCCAGGCCGTAGAACATGGCGAACAGGGACAGGCCATACAGCGTGAATTCCGAATACGGCAGCCACAGCAGCGACAGGCCGCGCAAGCCGTAGTACCAGAACAGCAGCTTGCGGTTGTCATAGCGGTCCGACAGCCAGCCCGACATGATGGTGCCGACCAGGTCGAAGGCGCCCATCATGGCCAGCACAGAAGCGGCGGGTACGGCAGCCAGGCCCGCGTCGCCGCACAGCGAAATGAAGTGCGTCTGGATCAGGCCGTTGGTGGACAGGCCGCAGATGAAGAAGGTGGCGCTCAGCACCCAGAACATGCGGCTGCGCGCGGCTTCGCGCAGGATGCGGAACGGCGTGCGGAAGTTGACCGCCATCGAAGGCGCGAGCGGCGCAACGGGCGTGCCGGGCGCGGAACCGAATGGCGTCAGATCCAGCTCGTTGGGACGGTTGCGCATCAGCAGGCCCACCAGCGCCACCACCACGGCGGCGGCAAAGAACACGGGCATCACGGCCATGCGCCAGCCGAAGTGTTCGCTCAGCCAGGCGCCGACGGGCAGGAAGATCAGCTGTCCCGTCGCCGAGCTGGCCGTCAGCAGGCCCACCACGAGGCCGCGGTTCGTTTCGAACCAGCGGTTGGACACCACGGCGCTCAGCACCAGCGCCGTCATGCCGGAGCCGACGCCCAGCAGGATGCCCCAGAACAGCACCAGGTGCCACAGCTTGCTCATCTGCGTCGCCAGCACGAGGCCGGACGCGACCAGGGTCAGGGCCGTCATCACGATCTTGCGCACGCCGAAACGCTCCATCAGGATGGCCGCGAACGGCCCCATCAGGCCGAACAGGGCGAAGCGCACGGCCAGCGCGGACGAAATCTGCTCCACATCCCAGCCGAACTCCTTGCTTAGCGGTTGCAGCAATGCGCCGGGCAGGCCCAGCGCGGCCGAGGACGTCAGCCCCGTGAAGAAAGTCAAGGCAACGATCACCCACGAATAGTGGAAGCCGCGCTGCCGCAAGGAATTGGCCAAAGCTCTGGCAATCATGGAAAACCTCGTTCAAAAGGAATAGATGATGGTCATCATATATTACGGCCATCATGAATACAAGGTTTTTTTGCAGAGCAAAAAAATGCCGCCGGGCTTGGCGCCGGCGGCTTATATGAAATGAAAACTTGTTACTTAGGCTGGATCTGCAGGCCGTTCTCCACCTTGGTCACGCCCTTGACGTTGCGCGCCACCTGCACTGCCTTGTCGGCCTCCGCCTGCGAGGGCACGAAGCCGCTCAGCATCACGGTGCCATTGCTGGTCTCGACGTGGACGTCGAGCGATTTCAGGTCCGGCTCGCGGATCAGTTCGGCCTTGACCTTGGTGGTGATGACGGAGTCAGCCACCGCTTCGCTGGCCTTGCCCGTCATGGTGCCTTCCGAGCCAGCGGCCGAGCGGGCATCGGCGATGGCCGAGGTGTGGGTGGACTTCGCCGTGCTCATGCAGCTGTCCTTGTCATTGCTGGTCAGCGGAGAGCACTTGGCCTTGGCCACATCGTAGTCCGCATCGGCGACGGCGACACGGGCCTTTTCCAGCGACTTGGGATCGTTCTTGTACTGCGTGGCGGCGTCGGCTTCCGCATGGGCCCGGGTTGCCTTGGCCTGGGCTACGCAGACACTCTTGTCGTTGCCGGACTGGGAGTCACAGGCGGCCTTTGCCACTTTGTAGTCGCTGGCCGCCTTGGCGGTCGCTTGCTTATAGGCCGCAGTATCATTGGTGGCGGCAAAACTGGCGCTTGCTGCAGTCGCCAGGACGAGGAAAAGTAGCTTGTTCATGATGTGTCCCTTATCGTGGTGGATGACAGGGACATTAAACGCCCCGCGCCAGAGCGGCTCTGTGCGGGAACGTACACTGGCGGGATTTAGTCGCCGTCGAGCAGGCCTTTGCGCCACAGTGCGGCCGCCTGTTCAAACACATTCTGCGACGGCGTAAAGGCCGCGCCCGTGGGCGCCAGATTCAGCCAGGCGCGCGTATCGTGCGAGCCCACCTTGCCTTCGGACGGTTGCGGCTGGCGCACCTGCTGCAGCCAGGCCTCCACCTGCGCATACTGGGCCGGATGGCGCTGCTGCGTCCAGGCCAGGGCCACCAGATCGGCATAGCCCTCTTCGCGCTGCGTCTCGCGCAGCGATTGCGCCAACTGGGCCAGCGCGGCGTTGTCGGACGACGCCTGACGCTCCACAAAGCCGGCCGGCAGCGCATGCCAGGCGCCCTGCACATAGCGCCAGCAGTGGCCCACTTCATGCGCCGTCATGGCCTCGATCATCAGCGCGTGCTGGGCCGGAGGCAGCGTGTCCAACACAGATTCCGCCGTGGGATTGCCGCGCATGGATAGCACCAGCTTGCAGCGGCCATTGTCGAAGCCCAGCGCCAGCGGCACGTCGCCCGCCCTGGCCTGCGGCTGCACGATGATGTCGATGGGGAGCTTGAGTTCCTGCTTGGCGTAGGCCAGCACCGGCGTGCCGGCGCTGAGCCAGCGCGTTTCCACCTCCGTCAGCTGCGCGGCGGCAGCGACGGATGAGATCAAAAACAGTGGAAAGATGAGGACGGTACGCATGGATCCACTCTAGCATGCTACGTAGAAATTTAATTCCTCTGCGGAAGGAAAATTTCTACGTAGACAAACAAGAATGGTTGATCTTACTTCAGCAGCGCCTTGGCGGTGGTGAACACGGGACGGATATCGTTCGGCACCGACTTCATCTTGTCCAGCGCCTTCTGCACGTCGGGACGGATCACCACGTACTGCTTCATCATCTGCTGCGCGCGGGCGTAGTCGCCCGTCGCTTCGATGGTGAGGAATTCGCGGTCCAGGTCAGCCACGGCCTGCTTGATCTTCTTCAGGTCCACGGCAAAGGTGCCGTCGCCGTGGGACACGAAGCCGCCCTTGTCCAGCAGGTAATTCATCTGGATCGCCATGCCGCGCGCGTGCGAGTCGGTCAGGCCGAAGTGCAGCGTGCGGAAGCCGGAAGCCAGATAGGTCGTGTACAGCTTGCGCTCGGCCGCCTCGCCCTGCCCCAGCACGCCGGACAGCTGGCCCTTGTCCATCATGTAGCGCAGCGCGAACAGGCCGGTGACGTCGGCCTTCGCTTCCTCGATGGTGGAGTAGGTATCCTTCAGATCCTGGCGTGGCGTCGATTCCTGGCCGTTGATCTTGGTCACGTGCGGGCCCAGGCCGTGCGTGATCTCGTGCGCCAGGATGTGGGTGAAGAAGGAATCGAAATCGAGGTCTTTCTGGTCGGCAGGCTTCAGCACCAGCCTGGAAATGGGCGTCAGCGTCGACTTGAACTTCGCTTCCTGCACGTTCTTCAGCATGATGCGCTTGGAACCGCGCTGGCTGATCACCACTTCATCGTTGGGCAGATTGTAGGCGGAGGTCTGCACGCTCATATTGCCGTCGCCCGCGCCGTAGACTTCGTTCACCACCACCATCGGCGCCAGTCCGCCCACCTTCGGATTGCGGTACTGCGCGTCCAGCGGCAGATTGTCTTCCAGCTCCTGCATGTGCTGGGCGAAGAAGTTCAGCTTCTGCGTTTCCTTCTGGTCGCGGATATTCACATAGGCTTCAAACGCGGCCTTGTAGCCGAACAGCTCATCGTTATAGGTCTCGTAAGGGCCAATGGTGACGTCGACCGGCGAATCCAGATCCATCCAGGCGAAATCAGAGGGACGGTAGTCGTTGCTGAGGAAAGCTTCCGCGCGCAGGCTCAGGAATTTTTTCAGCGAAGCGTTATCGGTGTCTTCGGCCGCTTCCTTCAGCAGGGCCGCCAGCTTTTCCAGCTCAGGCTTGTACTCGTCCGAGTATTTGACGGTCTTGAACTGGCCGTCGGCGCCCTTGCGGATCACGGTGAAGAACCACTGCGCCTGCTCCTTGTCGGCGGCGGACAGGCTGTTCATCCAGCTTTCCAGCGCTTCCTTGCCCGCGCCTTCCGGATAGAAGTTGGCGGCCTTGAGCTGCTCGACCGGCACCTGGATGCCCGCCACTTCAGGCGGCAGGAAGGACTTGGCGCCGTCGACGATGAACCACGGTCCCTTATTCAGCCAAAAGGCTTCCTGGCGCGCCTTACCCAGCGGGCTGTTATCCTTTTGCAGCGCGGCCCACAGCGCCTCGTTGCCCGCCCAGCGCTGGCGCAGCTGCAGCACGTCGACGATCTTGGCCGCTTCGATCAGCTTGGCGATGGCTTTCTTGTCGCCGGGAGAAAGCCTGGACGCATCAGCCTTCAGTTCGACCGGCGCGAAGCGCTTGGTCATGGCGTTCAAGTCGGCGAGGGATGCGGGAGCGGCGGAGGCGGTGCCGGCAATCGCCAGCACCAGCGGAAGCAGGAAGGTTTTCATAGCGCCTTTCAAGGTCTCATAGAAAGGCGCCTATTTTAATCCACTAATCCAGGCGCCCATCGCTAATAGCGCACAAAGTTGGCCTCGTCGGGCACCGCTGCCAGGGTGCGCGCCTCGCCACTCTTGCGCGGCGGGACGGGACGCAGGCGCACATCGCGCGGTCCGCTGCGCGGCACTGCAATGCCGTGTGTTCCCGCGAGCTTGAAGAAGCCCATGGCCATCTGCAGCTCGCTCGCCTGGGTGCTCATCTCCTCGGCGGTGGACGCCAGCTGTTCCGAACCGGCCGCATTCTGCTGCGTGGTCTGGCTCAGCTGCGTGATGGCGGAGTTGATCTGCGCCAGCCCGGCCGACTGCTCTTCCGAGGCCGCTGTGATTTCCTGCACAAGGTCGGAGGTCTTCTTGATGCTGGGGACCATGGCGTCCAGCATCTGCCCTGCGCGCTCGGCCAGATCCACGCTGCTGGTGGCCACCTCGCCGATCTCCTGCGCCGCCACCTGGCTGCGTTCGGCCAGCTTGCGCACTTCGGCCGCCACCACGGCGAAGCCCTTGCCATGCTCGCCCGCGCGCGCCGCCTCGATGGCCGCGTTCAGCGCCAGCAGATTGGTCTGGTAAGCGATATCGTCGATGATCAGCACCTTGGCCGCGATCTGCTTCATCGCCGCCACGGTCGATTTGACGGCCTCGCCGCCTTCGCTCGCTTCGCCGGAAGCCTTGCTGGCGATGGCGTCCGTCACCTTGGCGTTTTCCGTATTCTGCGATACGGAAGCCGTCATCTGCTCCACCGAGGCCGATGTCTCTTCCACACCCGCCGCCTGCTCGCTGGCCGCCTGCGCCAGCGACTGCGCCGTCGAGTTGACCTGCTCCGAGGCCGCCGCCAGCCCTTCCGCATTGGAGCTCACTTCGCTCACCACCTGCGCCAGCTTGCTGATGGTGTTGTTGGCATAGCTCTTCAGCTTGGCGAACTCGCCCTCGTAATCCTTATCGATGTTCTGCGTCAGATCGCCGTCGGACATGGCGCCCATCACCCGCACCACATCGTTGATGCTGGCGCCCGTCGTCGCGGCCAGCTGGTTCAGGCCCTCGCCCATATCGCGCTGGAAGCCCTGCAAGCCATTGAGGTCGACACGCGCTTCGAAATTGCCTCGGTTTGCCGCTTCCACCACGCGGCGCTGGCCGTCGATCACCTGCTTCAATTTGCCTATCATGGTCTTCACGGCGAACAGCATGCTGCTGTTGTCGCCCGGCCTGGTAGCCACTTCGCCACTGAGGTCGCCGTCGCAGATCCGCTGCATCAGGTTCATCGCATAAGCGGGTTCGCCGCCCAGGCGCCGGGACAGGTCGCGCGCGATGATGAAGGCGATCAGGATCGACAGCAGCACCGCCGCCGCCGACAGTACGATCACCAGCTGGCGCGTGCTCGCATAGGTATCGTCGGCTTCCTTGGAGTCCTGGTCCATCAGATCGCTCTGCAGCTTGGCCATCGACTCCAGCGAGGCGCGGAAGGCGCTGTTGGCGGCAGTGAAGTCATTGCGCAGATAGTCGACCGCGCGCTTGGGATCGGTCTTGATCAGGGCATACAGCTCTTCGTACTTGGGCGCCAGCATTGCGCCCTTGTCCGTGATCTCACGGAAGATCACACGCGCCTTCTCCGCCTTGATCAGCTTTTCCATGCTGGCTAGGGACTCTGCGATCTTGGGCCGGTTGGCTTCCGCCGCGCTCTTGAACTGATCTCGCTCGGCGTCGCTGGTGGCCAGCAGCATGCTGCGCAACAGGCGGCCATTGTCGATGGTGAGCTTGACCGCTTCGTTCACCAGGACCACCTTGGGATAACGGTCATCCGTGATCGCCTGTATGCCGTCGTTGAGTAGCGCCAGGCGCGTGACGGCGACGATGGACAGCACCAGCAGCAGCACAACAACAGCGCCAAAACCCAGACCCAGGCGGGTCGCCACTTTCATGTTTGCGAACATAATCTTCTCCGAAAGAACAGCGTCAACGGAAAAAGCGGGAGGCAGCGAAGGACATCATGCCACGCGCAAGTTAAGCAGCGCAAGCAAGATGTCCTTTAGGTTGTTGCAGCCGAAGCTGGCTATTATTGGTGAAGGGAGATGGACAGCTGGGGATGCGCTTGCGACAGGTCCAGTTTGAATTGATAGCTGGCTGGATTTGTCACGGACAATTTGAGATTCTCGCCGCGCCGGCTCAGAGTGGCGGGTGCATCAACAGCCAATGGCTTGCCGCTGCTGCCCAGGTCAAGCGCCTCCCAGTCTTCGCTGGCGAGCTTGAATTCATAGTCGCCTTTTGCAAGCTGCACGGTGGCCGCGTAGACGCTCGGCGCCAGCAACTGCATCCTGTCATGCAAGCCCCAATCGTTCATGCTGCCGCGCAGGTAGACGGCCACGCCATCCAGCTTGATAGGCGCTTCCGCCTCGCGCACGGCGCGCATCGCCTTGCCATTCTGATGCAGCACCAGTGCGGACAGCCTGCCGCCCGCGTCGCGCTCGAACTGGATCTCGGCAGATACCACATCGTAGGCATAGCGGTCAGCGCGTCCCGGCACGGGAAACACCGGCAGCATGGGCTGCTCGTTCAGGCGGACCAGCAGTTGTCCGTCTTTTGCGCGCACGTCGAAGCGCATGGGCAGCAGAAACGTGTTATCGGTCACATAGTAGCCGCCGATTGCGTCCTGCGTCAGCTGCGGATCATGTGCAAACGCGGGCGCCGGCGCTTCCGTACGGCGGGCTTTAAACTCCGCCCCCCGCTGGCGCAGCGTGACACCAATGACCTTGCCACCCTCGCGCTGGAAGCTGAATTCGGCGCCCACCGTGGGGAAGGTGAATACATCGGCCGCCGCTGCCGTCAGCGCACTGAACGCCTGCCCGGTGATCCGGCCTTGCAGCGTCTGCCCTTCCGCGACAAAGGTGAGTTGCAGGTGCTCGTCAACGCGGTACACGCCCGCATAGTCCTGCAAGGTCAGCTTGCCGGCGGCCAGTTCGCCGTCCGTGATCTTGAAGCGCTGCGCCAGGATGTCGCCGCTGGTCCGTTCCACCGGCGCTTCGCTATTGCTGGCCATGACGATGATCGCCTGCTGCGCGTCCGGCATCACTACCCAGTCGGTGCGGAAGCCGCCCGTGCCGCCGCTGTGCATATAGACGCGCGTTCCTTCCGCACCCCGCATCATGATGCCATAGCCGATTTCGCTGCCGTCGATGGCGCCCAGCGGCTGCAGCATGCGCGGCACGGCTGCGCCCAGCGGACCGCTCTTGCCAGCCAGGATGGCGCGGCTGAAGGTGATCATGTCGGCGGCGCTGGAACGCAAGGCGCCCGCGCCGGCAAAGGCCTGGAAGTCCCAGGGCGGCGTCGATTCCGCGCCGTGGTAAGCAGCCGCCAGGCGCGGCGCCTTTTCGCCCAGATGCTGCTGCGTGTCGCGCATGCCCAGCGGGCCGGTGATGTTTTCGCGGACCAGCGTCTCCCACGGCTTGCCATAACGGCGCGACAGCAGCTCGCCAACCACGGCAAAGCCCATATTGCTGTATACGGCGGGACAAGGCGATGCATGCGGCAGCTTCAGTTCCGACAGCGCGGACCACAAGTCGGCCCGGCTGTAATCGACATAGGGATTGCGCAGGCTCCCGTCCCTGAAGTTGGCCGGCATGCGCGGCAGGCAGGAGCTGTGCGTCACCAACTGGCGCAGCGTGATGGCCGCGACCTCGGGCGACAGCGCCACCTCCCCTTTCAGCAGCTGGCCCAGATTGTCATCGAGCGTGAAGTCCCCGCGCTCGACGGCCTGCGCCAGCAGCAGGCCGGTGAACACCTTGGAGATCGAGCCGATTTCATACAGCGGCTCCGGCTGCGCATTAACGCTCTGCTCCGCATGGCCGTAGGCCGCCGCGCCATCGCGCCATACACCGGCAACGGCCGAGCCCTTGTGGCCCGCCAGCCCTTTGGCGGCAATCAGATTGGGATCGGAATGGATGGTCAACGGTTCCGCTGCGGAAGCCGCGCCTGCAAACAGCAGGCAGACCACATAGAAGGGGAATTTCAGCATGCGCGCTCCAGGGCAATGGTGATGCCCCAGAGTCTAACGCAAACTCATTAATAAAACATCAATCAGCACGCACGCTTCGGGCCAGCGGCACATTTGCCGCTGGCCTCTCCCGCGTTCGATGAGCTTACTTCTGCGCGACGGTCTGGCCAACCGCGGCCAGCGCCGGCGAAGGCTGCCAGCCGGCGCCCAGCGAACGGGCCACGGCCACCGCCGCCAGCAGGCGCTGGGTGTTGATCTGCACGGCGGCACGGTCGGCGGCCAATGCGCTGCGCTGGGCATCCGTCACGTCCAGATAGGTCGACACGCCGCGCTCATAGCGCGCACGCGCCACCAGCTCGGCGCGCGCCGCCGCCACTTGCGAGGCGGCTTGCGCCTGGCCCTGCAGCTGGCGCTCTTGCGCGTCCGACAGCGCGTCTTCCACTTCGCGCAGCGCCGTCAGCAGCTTGCCTTCGTGATTCGCCACCGCTTCCTCATAGCGCGCCTTGGCCACGGCCAGGTTGGCCTTGTTACGGCCGCCGTCGAAGATCGGCAGCGAGAAGCCCAGCGGACCAAAACTGAACTGGCGCGCATCGCCCTTGGACAGATTGCGCAGGCTTTCCGAGGCGAAGCCCAGGTCGCTGGTCAACTCGAAGGAAGGATAGAACGCGCTTTCCGCCACGCCGATCTGCGCGTTGGAGGAACGCAGGCTGGCCACGCTGGCCGCCAGGTCGGGGCGCTGCGACAGCAGGCTGGCCGGCAGGCCAACTGGGATCGCGGGCGGCTGCGGCAGCACGGCCGCCTGCGCATTCGCCGGCAGGCGCATGGCCGACGGCGACTGTCCCACCAGCGTGGCCAGATTGTGCTCCAGCAGATTGCGCTGACGCTGCACGTCGTGCAGGTCGGCCTGCGCATTGGCGCGCTCGATGCGGGCGCGCGAAGTATCCAGCTCGTTGGACAGGCCCGCGTTGAAGCGCGCCGTCACCAGTTCCTCCGTTTCGCGGCGCGTATCGAGCGCTCCGTTGAGGATGGCGATTTCCGCATCCAGGCCGCGCAGCTGCCAATAAGTGGTCGCCAGCTGCGAGGACAGCAGCAGCAGCACGCCGTCGCGGTCCGCTTCCGCCGCCAGCGCCTGCGCGTCGGAAGCTTCCACCAGGCGGCGCACGCGGCCGAACAGGTCAAGCTCATACGACATCGATGCGCCCAGCGTGTACTGGTTGCCCTTGATGGTGCGGCCGCCCAGCGCCAGCGCCTGCGAGGTTTCCGCCGAGTTGCGGATATTGGCGGACGAGCCGCTCAGGTTCACCGTCGGCGTTTCGCTGGAGCGGGTCACGTTCGCCTGCGCCTGCGCCTGCAGCAGACGCTGTGCGGCGGCCTTCACGCTCGGATTGTCGCGCAGGGCCGTTTCTTCCAGGCGGTTCAGGGTGGCGTCGTTAAACACGGTCCACCACTGGGCCGGCAGGCGCGCAACATCGGCCGAAGCAGCGGCGCCTTGCGGCAGATGGCGGAAGCTGGCGTCCTCCGTATTCTTCGGCGCGGCAAAGTCGGGGCCCACGGTGGTGCAGGCGCTGACAGCCAGCGCTACGGATGCGGCCAGCGCCACGCGCTTGAATGCAGATTGCAGAATCATGGTCTACCTCGGAATATTGTATAAATTATTTAGTGCGCGCCGCCGCCACCGCCACCCGCAGGGGCTTTGACTTTGTCGGAGAACCACAGCACGCCGATGCAGCCGAACAGCACTGCAGCAACCAGGAAGAAGCCGTCGTTATAGGCCATCACATAGGCCTCGCGGCGCACGATGCTGTCCACCGCCTTCATCGCCGTGTCGGCGGCCGTGGTGGCGTCGAAGCCCCGGCTCATGAAAGACTGGGTCAGCACGTCCAGGCGCTCCTGCGTGGCGGCGGCAAAGCCGGTGACCGATTCGCCCAGGCGCTGCGAGTGGAAGTGCTCGCGCTGGGTCAGCGCCGTCGCCAGCAGGGCGATGCCGATCGAGCCGCCCAGGTTGCGGGTCATGTTGATCAGGCTCGATGCGGACGGCATGTCCTGCGGCTTGATGCCGTTCATGGCGAAGTTCGACAGCGTCAGCATCACGAAGGGCTGGCCAAAGGCGCGCACGATCTGCGACAACAGCAGCTGGTCGTAGCCGGTGGTGGCGTCCATATAGGCGTTCATCAGGCAGGAACCGCCGAACAGCAGCAGACCGAAGGTGCACAGGATGCGGTTGTCGATCTTCTGCGACAGCTTGGCCACGAAGGGCATGATGAACAACTGCGGCAGGCCGGCCCACATGATTACTTCACCGATCTGCATGGGCGAGTAGCCGGGAATCTGGCCCAGGTACAGCGGCAGCAGGAAGGAGGAACCATACAGGCCCATGCCCATCGCCATCGATAGCGCCGTCGCGGCGAGGAAGTTACGCTGGCCGTAGAGGCCCAGATTGACGAAGGGCGCGGCGCGCAGGCTGCTCGTCACCATCCAGCCCAGCAGGCCGACCACGGCCAGCGCAGCAAAAGTGCAGATGAAGGCCGACTCGAACCAGTCGTTGGTATTGCCCTCTTCCAGGAAAATGGTCAGGCTGCCCAGGCCCAGGGCCATGAAGAAGATGCCCAGCCAGTCGGCGTTGAACAGCATGTTCAGTTGCGTCTTTTCCTTGTCCAGGCCGACGGCGACACCACCAATCAGCAGCAGGCCGGGCGCCCAGTTGATGTAGAAGATCGAGGGCCAGCCATACAGCTCGCTCAGATAGCCGCCGAAGGTGGGGCCGAGCGATGGCGCCAGGGTGGCGGTCAGGCCGAAGATGGCCAGGCCGGTGGCGCGCTTGGACGGCGGCAGCAGCGTCATCACCAGGGTCATCGCCATCGGAATCAGCGAGCCGCCGGTGAAGCCCTGCAGCATGCGGAACACGATCATGCTGGGCAGGTTCCAGGAGAAGCCACACAAGGTGGAGAACAGCAGGAACAGGGCCGTGGAGCCGATCATGTAGCGGCGCACGCCGAACACGCGGGTGAACAGGCCCGTCATCGGAATCACGATGATCTCGGCCACCAGATAGGCGGTGGCGACCCAGGAGCCCTCTTCCTGGGTGGCGGACAGCGCGCCCAGGATGTCTTTCAGCGAGGAGTTGGTGATCTGGATGTCGAGCACCGCCATGAAGGCGCCCAGCATGCCGGCGGCGACCGCCAGCCAGGTGCGGCCCGAGACCTTTTGCTCCGCCGGCAGGACGAACGGGGTCCCGCCCGCAGGCGTATCAAGAGTGGAAGTGGACATGATGTCTTCCCGTCGGAGTCAGATTAGTGCGCGGTCTTTTCGGACTGGTTCACCGCCACTTCGGCGATCACCGACATGCCCGGCACCAGGCGGCCCGACAGTTCCTTCAGGTCGGCCGGCTTGAACACGATCTTGACCGGCACGCGCTGCACGATCTTGGTGAAGTTGCCGGTCGCGTTATCGGCCGGCAGCAGCGCGAACTGGGCGCCGGAGGCGGGCGCGAAGCTGTCCACCTGGCCGATCAGTTCCTTGCCGGGGATGGCGTCGATGCTCACCTTCACGTTCTGGCCCGGACGCAGGTCGGCCAACTGGGTTTCCTTGAAGTTGGCGACGACCCAGACGTTATCCTGCACGATGGCCGTCAGCTGCTGGCCCGGCTGGATGCGCTGGCCCACCTCGATGGTGCGCTTGCCGATGCGGCCCGACACCGGCGCCACGATGGTGTTGTAGGCCTGCTGCTGCTTGGCGTCCTTCAGCTGCACGCGCAGCACTTCCACCTGCGCCTTCAGCACGTTGCGGGCCGAGGTGGCGGCGCTGATCTGCTGCTTGGCGGCGGCGGCGCTGTCCTTGCGCGCGGCCACGTCGGCGACGGCGCTGGCGCGGGCGGCGACGGCGGCATCCAGTTCGGCCTTGGAGACGGCCTTCATCTGGTTGTTATACAGCTGGCCGAAGCGCTCGGCGTCCTGCTTGGCGCGTACCAGCAGCGCTTCCGACTGCGCCACCTGGGCCGTCGCGGCGCTGGCCTGGGCCTGCACCTGCGCGATCTGGGCGTCGGCCTGGATCACCTGCTGCTCGGCTGTGTCGATCTGGGCCTGGATCTGGTCGATCTTCAGGCGCTGGTCCACTGGGTCCAGCTCGGCGATCACTTCGCCCTCTTTCACCAGCTGGTTGTCGTCGATCAGCACCTTGCTCACCACGCCTGACACGCGGGCCGACACGGGATGGACGTGGCCCGTCACATAGGCGTTTTCCGTTTCCACGAAGTAATGGCTGCGATACCACATACGGCCACCGACGGCCACCGCCGCCAGCGCCACGACAGCGGCAATGACCAGTGGACGCTTGGATTTGGCAGGCGCGGCTGGGACTGCCGACGGCACAGCACTCAGCACTTTTTGTTCTGCTTCGTTATGCAGGTTGGTCATACGACGCTCCGGGAAGAAAATAGAAAAATGAAATGAATGATGAGCATTATTCGCCAAGTTTTGGCTGAAGTCAAGAAATGAAACGGTTGCATTTCATTTTTTTTTGGACTACGATACCGCCATCCTTTAACATTACAAGCCATGAAGATCACCGCGCCCCACGCCAAGGACCTGGACGACCAGTCCCAGCCCGACACCGCCGCCAACGACGACTCCGACCAGCCGCAATGCAATTTCGGCAATACGGCGGGCCGGCCACGCGCGGCGGACAAGGAAGCCCGCCTGCACGCCCTGCTGCACACGGCGGCCGAGCTCTTCCTGGCCAAGGGCTACGGCAAGGTGAGCCTGGAGATGATCGCCCGCGAAGCCCACGTGGCCGTGCGCACCATCTATGTGAAATTCGGCGGCAAGGCGGGCCTGCTGAAGGCGGTGATCATCCACGGCCGCGCCCTGCTGTTCGAAGGCATGCAGAACATGGAGACGGACCCCCGCCCCATTCCCGAAGTGCTGCATGAATTCAGCCGCCGCTTCCTCAACCTGGTCACGATTCCCACCTTCTTCAACATGTACCGCATGGTGGTGGCGGAAGCGAAGACCACGCCGGAACTGGCCGAAGCCTTCTACGAGGCAGGTCCGAAGCTGACGCGCGAGCAGCTGGCCACCTATTTCGCCCGCCCCGATATCCGCGCCCAGATGCGCGACGACCTGCCCTTCGACGAGCTGCCCGTGTTCCTGCTGAACTGCGTCATTGGCGACCAGCTCAAGCCGCTGCTGTTCGCGCTCGACCATCGCTTCGAGGAGCACGAGATCCAGGACCGCATCGAAATCGGCCTGCAGCTGTTCCTGGCCGCCGTCATGCGCCGCGCCTGACAGGGGTGCACACCAAAGAACTGTGCAAATTTGCCATCTGGTCTATACTGTTTTTTTGCAAACGGAGGCCGTAATGAGCAATTCAAATCGTCTGGAATGGAGCAAGCAGGTCGCGCTGCTCAATGAGCGCATCAAAGGTTTCCAGTCCAATCCCACGCAGGAACATCTCGAAGCCGCCATCAGGGAAATGCAGGCCTACGCCGAGGCAGCGCGTAGCGGCGGCATCGAAATTCCCTCCCAGTTCACCGTCAACTGATCCCTCCCCCGCTGGCCGCGCCGTGCGCGCGGCGGCTGTCATTTTTTTGTAATTTCTTCGTCATCCTGCCGTCAGCGCCGGATTTTTATACTGGTCTCCATTCACTACTCGGGAGGCCAACATGCTATCCGCACCGCTGCGCACCACTATCCGCACCGCCGCCATCGTCATCGCCTGCGTGCTGACCGTGGGCCTGAGCCAGGTCCACGCCCACGAACACCACCACGAGGAAGCGCCCGCCGCTACCTCGGCCACCCCGGCCACGCCGGCGGCGCCGCCCGTCTTCGTCGCCAGCACCGACAAGACCTTCGCCCAGCTGATGGATGACGCCATGGCCGTCATGGACCAAGGCATGAAGGACGCGCCCATGAACGGCGTCAGCGAGCATGACTTCGTGACCATGATGATGCCGCACCACCAGGGCGCGGTGGACATGGCCAAGGCCCTCCTGCTGTACACCAAGGACCCCGAACTGCGCAATCTGGCGCTGGGCATCATCGCCGAACAGCAGAACGAAATCAAAGTCATGCAAGCCTGGCTGCAACGCCACCAATAATTCACTCAAGGGAGATGTTATGAAGACCTTACTCACCACGTTCACGCTTTCCGCTTCGCTGGTTTCCGCTGCCTGGGCCGCACCGTCGGCCCAGGACCGGGTTTATACGGCGGACCAGAACACCAACACCATCTCCGTCTTCAACCCGGCCAGCAATACGCTGCTGGGACAGATCAAGCTGGGGAATGCCCGTCCGGACGTGCTCTCGCCCCTGTATCGCGGCGAGATCAATGTGCATGGCCTGGGCTTCTCGCCAGACCACAAGACGCTGCTGGCGGTATCCAACGGCTCCAACTCGGTGACCTTCATCGACACGGCCACCAACAAGGTCAAAGGCAAGACCTATGTCGGCCGCTCGCCGCACGAAGCCTTCTTCAGCGCCGACGGCAAGGAAGTGTGGGTGGTCGTGCGCGGCGAGGATTACGTCTCCGTGATTGATCCCGCCACCTTCAAGGAAATCCGCCGCATCCAGACGGCGCCAGGACCGGGCATGGTGCAGTTCCACCCGGACGGCAAGCTGGCCTTCGTCGTCTCCAGCTTCACGCCGGAAGTGGACGTGGTCGACGTGCAGTCGCACGAGATCATCAAGCGCATCAGCGTGGTCAGCCCCTTCTCGCCCTTCCTCCAGTTCACGCCGGACTACAGCGAGATCTGGATGACGCACAAGGACGTGGGCAAGGTCACGCGCATCAGCACCCGCACGCTGGAGGTGACGGGCGTGTTTGACACGGGCTTCATCAGCAACCACCTGTCGTTTGCGACGGTGAAGGGCAAGGTGTACGCCTATGTGTCGGTCGGCGGCGAGAACGTGGTCAAGGTCTTCACCACGGATAAGGAGCCGAAGCTGGTCGCCACCATTCCCACCGGCGCGCTGCCGCACGGCGTGTGGAGCTCGGACGACAGCAGCCGCGTCTACGTCGGCCTGGAGAACGGCGACGGCGTGCAGGTGATCGACACCGCCAGCAACAAGATCATCGCCAGCATGCCAGGCGGACAGGCGCCGCAAGCGCTGGTGTACGTGTCGCATGTGGCCAGCGGCGCGGACGATGCGCCCAACCTGGTCCCGCGCGTGAATCAGGACTCCAGCAACATCAAGCTGCAGGCAGTGGGCGCGCAGAATGCGGCGCGCGGCTTTGCCGTCGTGCGCAACCTGGGCGTGATCGACTCGCTGGAAGTTTCGCTGTTCAAGCTCAAGCCGGATACGGCCTACAGCGTGTATCTGAGCAGCCAGCAGGCGCCGATCGGCACTTTCCGCACCGACGCCAAGGGCGCCGCCAACGGCACCATGATCGGCCCTGTGCGTGAAGTGGCGAAGGCGGAAGCGGCCGCCACGGGCGCGGACCGCATCATCGTTATGGAGGGCGCGCAGCCTTCCAATGCCGATCAGGCAGTGCTTGTCAGCGCAATTTAATTTCATCTGAAAGGAATCGACATGAAACGCTTTTCCACCCTGATGGCCGCTGGCGCAGCAGCGCTGGCTTTCTCCTTCTCCGCCAACGCCGCCGAGATCCACAATGTGGTGCTGGTCCACGGCGCCTATGCCGACGGCTCCAGCTGGAGCGAAGTGATTCCGCGTCTGCAAAAAGCCGGCCTGCATGTGACGGCGGTGCAGAATCCCCTCACTTCGCTGGCCGATGACGTGGCAGCAGTACGCCGCGTCCTCGCGCAGCAGGACGGGCCGACGGTGCTGGTGGCCCACTCCTGGGGCGGCATGGTGATCAGCGAAGCGGGTGTCGATCCCAAGGTGGCGTCGCTGGTCTACGTGGCCGCGCGCGCGCCGGATGCGGGCGAGGACTATGGCGCGCTGGCGGCCAAATTCCCCACGCCGCCAGCCAGCGCCGGGCTGGTAAAGGGTGCGGACGGTTTTGCGCAACTGAGCGAACAAGCCTTCGTCCACGATTTCGCGGGTGATCTGCCCGTGGCGCGCGCCGAAGCGCTGTATGCGGTGCAGCAGCGCGTCTCCAACACCCTGTTCAGCGGACGCACGACGCAAGCGGCGTGGCGCAGCAAGCCAAGCTGGTACGCCGTCTCCACACAGGATCGCACAATCTCGCCCGAGCTGCAGCGCTTCATGTCCCAGCGCATGGGCGCGACGACGATCGAACTGCCCGCGAGCCACGCCTCTTTGATTTCCCATCCCGACGAAATCGCAGACCTGATCCTGAAAGCGGCAGGAAAGTAGCGAAAAATCAAACTCAACGGCCCCGGAAGTGCTACAGTTGTTCGATCAGGTATGGAGGCGAAGATGAAATTCTCGTCAGTCGACAGCCAAGGGAAAGTCACCATTCCCAGCACCATCCGGCGCCAGCTGGGCATACACGAAGGCAGCAAAATGGCCTTCGAACTGGTCAACGGTCATATCGAAATGCACATTGAGAATCAGGTGGCCACCGAGGTGACGCCTGTCGTCAAAAGTGGCTTTGGCATGCTGAAAAGCAATCGCCCTTCCGTCCCTGTAGATTTTGACCCGGCAGGCCTGTTCAATCCATGATCGGACTGGACACCAACATTCTGGCCCGCTACTACCTTGAGGATCAATCGGATGTCGAAGCCAGTCACCAACGTCTCAAGGCTCGGCGTCTGATTGAGTCAGGCCAGCCGTTGGCGGTTTCTAAAACAGTCCTGCTAGCGTGCAAAAAGACTAGCGCTCTCGCCTCCGGTTATTATTCCTCAGTAATCAAGCCGCCGCGTCGATGGCGCGGCGGGACCATGCCAGGAGCTGTTCGGAATCGTCGAGCAGCATTTCGGGCGCTGTGTAGAATTTGCGGACGGTGATCTCGCCCTTCTTCGTCATGTATTTGAAGGGCTGCGCGCCTTGCGCTTCATAGTCGGGACGGGTGGCGTCGTTGACGCGCAGGTAGAGCGTGCTGCCGATGATCCATGCAAACTGGCGGCCGTGATAGCTGATGGCACGGCCACCAAAGAAGCGGCCCACGCTCAGAAAGCCCAACGGCGCCAGCTGCTCCTCGATGAAGCTGACAAATTCGGCGTTCACGCCCATCGCTTCTCTCCAAATAAAAAACCGGGGTCAGTTCCGGCAATCGGACATGGGCAGAGCTCGTGTCTGATTGCCGGAACTGACCCCGGTTTTGCGTTTTTAGTGCTTAGCGCTTGCGCGGCGGTGGCAGGTCGGTGCAGACGCCTTCGTACACTTCGGCGGCCATGCCGATCGACTCGCCCAAGGTTGGGTGCGGGTGGATCGTCTTGCCGATGTCGGTGCCGTCGGCGCCCATTTCGATGGCCAGCGCGATCTCGCCAATCATGTCGCCAGCGTGCGTGCCGACGATGGTGCCGCCGATGATGCGGTGCGTCTCAGCGTCGAACAGCAGCTTGGTGAAGCCTTCCGCGCGGCCATTGGCCACGGCGCGGCCGCTGGCAGCCCATGGGAAGTGGCCCTTCTCGACCTTGATGCCCTTGGCTTTCGCTTCGTCTTCGGTGATGCCGGCCCATGCCACTTCGGGATCGGTGTAGGCCACCGATGGAATCACCGTCACGTCGAAGTGCGACTTCTGGCCGGCGGCGGCTTCCGCTGCCACGTGGCCTTCGTGCACGGCCTTGTGCGCCAGCATCGGCTGGCCCACCAGGTCGCCGATGGCGAAGATGTTAGGCACGTTGGTGCGCATCTGGCTGTCGACCGGGATGAAACCACGGTCGGTCACTGCCACGCCGGCCTTGTCGGCGGCGATTTTCTTGCCGTTCGGGCTGCGGCCCACGGCCACCAGGACCATGTCGTAGACCTGCGGCGCAGGGGCCGTAGCACCAGCTTCGGCGGCTTCGAAAGTGACCTTGATCCCTTCCGGCAGCGCTTCCACCGCGACCGTCTTGGTCTTGGTCATGACGTTGTCGAAGCGGGCTTCGTTGTACTTCTGCCAGACCTTGACCGCATCGCGGTCGGCGCCTTGCATCAGGCCGTCCATCATTTCGACCACGTCGATGCGCGCGCCGAACGTGGAGTACACGGTCGCCATTTCCAGGCCGATGATGCCGCCGCCGATCACCAGCATGCGCTTGGGGATCTGGCGCAGTTCCAGCGCGCCGGTCGAGTCCACGATGCGTGGATCTTCCGGCACGAAGGGCAGCTTCACCACCGAGGAACCGGCGGCGATGATGGCCTGCTTGAACTGCACGACTTTCTTCGTGCCGTCCTTGGCGGTGACTTCGATGTGGTTCGCGCTCAGGAACTGGCCCACGCCGGTAACAATCTGCGTCTTGCGTGCCTTGGCCATGCCGGCCAGACCGCCGGTCATGTTCTTGATGACGCCTTCCTTGTACTTGCGTACCTGGTCGATGTCGATGGTCGGCTTGGCGAAGGTGACGCCGGTGTTGGACATGTGCGCGGTTTCGTCGATCACCGACGCTACGTGCAGCAGCGCCTTCGACGGGATGCAACCCACGTTCAGGCACACGCCGCCCAGCGTTTCGTAACGCTCGACGATCACGGTGTTCATGCCCAGGTCCGCAGCGCGGAAGGCAGCCGAGTAGCCGCCAGGGCCGCCGCCCAGCACCATCATGTCGCAGTCGATGTCGGCCGCGCCGGTGTAGGACGAACCGGCTGGCGCGGTGATCGGCGCAGGTGCAGGCGCCGAAGCCGCGGCTGGCGCAGGAGCCGCCGCAGCGGCTGGCGCTGGCGCAGCGGCGGCTGGAGCGGCGGCCGAACCGGCAGCCTCCTCAACCACCAGAATGCTCACGCCTTCCTTGACCTTGTCGCCAACCTTGACCTTCAGCTCCTTCACCACACCTGCGTGCGACGAAGGCACTTCCATGCTGGCCTTGTCCGATTCGACGGTGATCAGCGACTGGTCGGCCTTGATCGTGTCGCCAACCTTGACCATCACTTCGATCACTTCCACTTCGCTGAAGTCGCCGATATTCGGCACTTTCACTTCTACAGTGCTCATGTCGGCTCCTTACAGCAGGGTTTTGCGCATGTCGCCGAGCACTTCGCTCAGGTACACGGAGAAGCGTGCGCCCATCGCGCCGTCGACCACGCGGTGGTCGTAGGACAGCGAGGTGCCCATCATCAGGCGTGGCTGGAAGGCCTTGCCGTCCCAGACTGGCTTCATGGATGCCTTGGACAGGCCCAGGATCGCCACTTCCGGCGCATTCACGATAGGCGTGAAGTGCGTGCCGCCGATACCGCCCAGCGACGAGATGGTGAAGGTCGCGCCTTGCATGTCGGTCGGTTTCAGCTTGCCTTCGCGCGCCTGCGCGGACAGTTCGCCCATTTCCTTGGCGATCTGCGTTACGGACTTCTGGTCGGCGTTTTTCACGACTGGAACCACCAGGCCGTTCGGCGTGTCTGCCGCGAAGCCGATGTTGTAGAACTTCTTCAGGATCAGGTTCTCGCCCTTCTCGTCCAGCGACGAGTTAAAGGTCGGGAATTTCTTCAGCGCGGCGACCGATGCCTTGATGACGAAGGCCAGCATGGTCAGCTTGACCGCGTCCTTGTTCTTGGCATTGGCGTTGTTGATCTCGACGCGCAGTGCTTCCAGATCGGTGATGTCGGCATCGTCGAACTGGGTGACGTGCGGGATCTGCACCCAGTTGCGGTGCAGGTTAGGACCACTGATCTTCTTGATGCGCGACAGTGGCAGCAGTTCGGTTTCGCCGAACTTGCTGAAGTCCAGCGACGGCCATGCCAGCACGTTGAAGTTGCCGCCGCCAGCTGGTGCGGCAGCACCGGCGGGAGCAGCCACGGTGCCAGCCATCACGCCCTTGACGTAGTTCTGCACGTCCAGCTGGGTGATGCGGCCCTTGGCGCCGGTGCCCGGCACCTTGCCCAGATCGACGCCCAGTTCGCGGGCGAACTTACGGATCGACGGGGAAGCGTGGGCCAGTTTGCCGGTGGCGACGGAACCGTGCGATGCGGCCGGTGCGGTGGCAGCGGTGGCAGGGGCCGCCGATGGTGCAGGTGCAGCAGCGGCTGGAGCAGCAGCCGGTGCAGGCGCAGCGGCAGCCGGAGCGGCAGCAGCGCTTGGCGCGGCAGCGCCGCCCACAGCGTCAACGATCAGTACCAGCGAGCCCATAGCAACCTTGTCGCCCACCTTGACCTTGATTTCCTTGACCACGCCGGCGTGCGACGACGGGATCTCCATGCTGGCCTTGTCCGATTCGACGGTGATCAGCGACTGGTCCACCTTCACGGTGTCGCCAACCTTGACCATCAGTTCGATGACTTCCACTTCCTTGAAGTCGCCGATATCGGGCACTTTGACTTCGACGGGGCCAGCCGAAGCGGCGGCCGGCGCAGGTGCGGCGGCAGCGGCCGGAGCCGGTGCGGGCGCTGCAGCTGCAGCAGGCGCAGGGGCCGGAGCTGCCGCAGCGGCGGCGCCATCGGCCTCCACCAGCAGCACCAGCGAGCCTTCAGCGACCTTGTCGCCGACCTTGACCTTGATTTCCTTGACCACGCCAGCGGTGGACGAAGGAATCTCCATGCTGGCCTTGTCCGATTCAACGGTGATCAGCGACTGGTCAACCTTGATGGTGTCTCCCACCTTGACCATCACCTCGATGATTTCCACTTCCTTGAAATCACCGATATCCGGGACTTTAACTTCCACAATGCTCATAGCGTTCGCTCCGTATTCTCGTTATTGGGTCACCGGATTTGGCTTGTTGGCGTCCAGGCCGTACTTGGCCACGGCTTGCTCAACGACGGATGCTGCGATCTTGCCTTCATCAGCCAGCGATTTCAGCGCAGCGACCGTGATGTAGTAACGGTTCACTTCGAAGAATTCGCGCAGCTTGGCGCGGCTGTCCGAACGGCCGAAACCATCGGTGCCCAGAACGCGGTACGAGCGGCCCTTAGGCATGTAGGCGCGGATCTGCTCAGCGAACAGGCGCATGTAGTCGGTGGTCGCCACGATCGGGCCTTCGGTACCTTGCAGCAGCGAGGTTACGTATGGCACGCGCTGTTCCTTGGTCGGGTTGACCAGGTTCCAACGCTCGGCGTCCTGGCCTTCGCGCGCCACCAGGGTCAGCGACGGAGCGGACCAGATGTCAGCGGCGATGTTCCAGTCGTTCTTCAGCAGCTCAGCGGCGAAGATGGATTCACGCAGGATGGTGCCCGAGCCGATCAGCTGCACGCGCTGCTTGGCCGACTTGTCGCCCTCTTGCAGCAGGTACATGCCCTTCAGGATGCCCTCTTCCTGGCCAGCCTTCAGGCCTGGGTGGGCATAGTTCTCGTTCATGATGGTGATGTAGTAGAACACATCTTCCTGGTTGGTCACCATGCGGCGCAGGCCGTCCTGGATGATCACGGCCAGCTCGTGCGAGAAGGTCGGATCGTAAGGCACGCAGTTCGGAATCGCCGCTGCGAACAGGTGGCTATGGCCGTCTTCGTGCTGCAGGCCTTCGCCGTTCAGCGTGGTACGGCCGGCGGTGCCGCCCATCATGAAGCCGCGGGCGCGCATGTCGCCAGCTGCCCATGCCAGGTCGCCGATACGCTGCATGCCGAACATCGAGTAGTAGGTGAAGAACGGGATCATCACGCGATTGTTGGTCGAGTACGAGGTCGCCGCAGCGATCCACGAGCTCATACCACCGGCTTCGTTGATGCCTTCTTGCAGAATCTGGCCCGCCTTGTCTTCGCGGTAGTACATCACCTGATCTTTATCCACTGGCTCGTACAACTGGCCCTGCTGGTTGAAGATACCGATCTGGCGGAACAGGCCTTCCATACCGAAGGTACGCGATTCGTCGACCAGGATAGGCACGATGCGCTGGCCCAGGCTCTGGTCCTTCAGCAGCGAGGTGATGATACGGACGAAGGCCTGGGTGGTCGAGATTTCACGGCCTTCCGGCGTCGCTTCCAGCACGTTCTGGAAGTTGGACAGCGGTGGCACCACCAGCGTTTCGTCGGCCTTCTGGCGGCGGGCAGGCAGGTAGCCGCCCATCGCGGCGCGGCGCTCGTGCAGGTACTTCATTTCCGGCGCGTCGTCGGACGGCTTGTAGAACGGGATCTCGGCCAGCTTGTCGTCCGGGATAGGGATGGCGTAGCGGTCGCGCATTTCGCGCACTGCTTCGTCGGTCAGCTTCTTGGTCTGGTGCGCGGTGTTGCGCGCCTCGCCGTGCTTGCCCATGCCGAAGCCCTTGATGGTCTTCACCAGCAGCACGGTTGGCTGGCCCTTGTGTTCCTGTGCCACTTTGAAGGCGGCATAAATCTTGTGCGGATCGTGGCCGCCGCGGGTCAGGCGCCAGATGTCGTCGTCGCTCATGTTGGCGACCATTTCCAGCAGCTTCGGATGCTTGCCGAAGAAGTGCTTGCGCACGTAGGCGCCGTCCTTGGCCTTGTAGTTCTGGTATTCGCCGTCAACGGTTTCCATCATCACTTTTTGCAGGATGCCGTCCTTGTCCTTCTGCAGCAGGGCGTCCCAGCCCGGGCCCCAGATGACTTTGACCACGTTCCAGCCGGCGCCGCGGAAGTCCGCTTCCAGCTCTTGAATGATCTTGCCGTTGCCGCGCACAGGGCCGTCCAGGCGCTGCAGGTTGCAGTTGACGACGATGACCAGGTTGTCCAGCTTTTCGCGGGCGGCCATGCCGATGGCGCCCATCGACTCCGGCTCGTCCATCTCGCCGTCGCCGCAGAAGGCCCAGACCTTACGGTCGGTGGTGTCGGCGATCGAGCGCGCGTGCAGGTACTTGAGGAAGCGCGCCTGGTAGATCGCCATCAGCGGGCCCAGGCCCATGGAGACGGTCGGGAACTGCCAGAAGTCCGGCATCAGTTTCGGGTGCGGGTAGGACGACAGGCCCTTGCCGTCGACTTCCTTGCGGAAGTTGAGCAGCTGGTCTTCGCTCAGGCGGCCTTCGAGGAAGGCGCGCGCGTAGACGCCGGGCGAGGAGTGGCCCTGGATGTACAGCAGGTCGCCGCCGTGGGTGTCGCTCGGCGCTTTCCAGAAGTGGTTGAAGCCGATGCCCAGCATGTTGGCCAGCGAGGCGAACGAGGACAGGTGGCCACCGAGGTCGCCGTCGGCGCGGTTGGCCTTGACCACCATCGCCATCGCGTTCCAGCGCATCCACGAGCGCAGGCGCTCTTCGTATTCCAGGTTGCCCGGGCAGTGTGCTTCCAGGTGGGCGGGGATGGTGTTGACGTAGGCGGTGTTGGCGGAGAACGGGATCTGCGCGCCGCGACGGCGGGCCAGGTCGACCAGTCGCTCCATCAGGTAGTGGGCACGCTCAGGGCCTTCTTGCTCCAGCACCGCTTCGAGTGCATCCAACCATTCTTGGGTTTCCTGGGTGTCAGGATCGGTGGCGGTGAGTGCCGTGACCTGGTCAAGTTGAGCTGACATGTATGTAGTCTCCTGTTTGAGAGTGCCCAAGGTCACCCGAGGACGTTTGAATGCTGATTATTTACCAATACTTCGACTTAGTGTGCAGATTCTAGCAGCCATTTTTCGCATTTTCAAATTGCGATACGACATTTCACATTATGAGATTTTCCTTGAGTTTTTACGGTTTTGTGTTGTGCATCGCACCATGATGGATAGGACGCAGATGGCGCTGCCGCCTTATAATCTTGCTTTTCCCTCTCCACTCCCCACAAAGCTGCCCACATCATGCCTGCTCAACTGATCGACGGAATCGCCCTCTCCAAAAAACTGCGCGCTGAAATTGCTGCACGTGCTGCCGCCCTGACCGCCAAAGGCAAGCAACCCGGCCTGGCCGTGATCATCGTCGGCGACGATCCGGCCAGCCATGTGTATGTGCGTAACAAGGTCAAGGCCTGCGAAGACGCCGGCTTCTTCTCGCTGAAGGAGGAGTACCCGGCCGACCTGAGCGAAGCGGCCCTGCTGGAACGCATCGCCGCGCTGAATGCCGATCCTAAGATCCATGGCATCCTGGTGCAGATGCCGCTGCCCAAGCACATTAATCCACACAAGGTGATCGAAGCCATCTCCACTAAGAAGGACGTGGACGGCTATTCCGTGCTGAGCGCGGGCGAACTGATGACGGGCCTGGACGGCTTCCGTCCCTGCACGCCGTATGGCTGCATGAAGCTGATCGAGTCGACCGGCGTCGACCTGCGCGGCAAGCACGCCGTGGTCATCGGCCGCAGCAACACGGTGGGCAAGCCGATGGCCCTGCTGCTCTTGCAAGCCAACGCCACCGTCACCATCTGCCATAGTGCGACGCCGGACCTGGGCGTGTACACCCGCCAGGCCGACATCGTGGTGGCCGCCACCGGCCGCCGCAACACGCTGACCGCCGACCAGGTGAAGCCGGGCGCGATCGTGATCGACGTCGGCATCAACCGCGACGACGAGGGCAAGCTGTGCGGCGACGTGGACTTCCACGCCATCAAGGAAGTGGCTTCGCACATCACGCCAGTGCCGGGCGGCGTGGGTCCGATGACCATCACCATGCTGCTGATGAACACGGTGGAAGCAGCGGAGCGCGTATAAGCGCGTATAAAACATTTAAGGAATGACGATGACTGACGTACAAAACAATCCCCTGCTGGACTTTACCGGCCTGCCGCGCTTTGACCTGATCAAGCCCGAACACGTCACGCCCGCCATCGACTCGCTGCTGGCCAAGTGCCGCGAAGTGGTGGCGCAGCTGGAAGCGCCGCAGGAGCAAGTCAGCTGGGACAACTTTGTCGCCCCGCTGGAAAACTCCACCGAGTTCCTGGGCCGCGCCTGGGGCATCGTCAGTCATCTGAACAATGTGGTCGACACGCCCGAACTGCGCGCGACCTACAACGACAACCAGCCGAAAGTGACCGAGTTCTGGACCGCCGTGGCCCAGAACGAAGCGCTGTTCGGCAAGTACAAGGCGCTGCGCGCGTCGGCCGAATTTGCCACGCTGTCGCCCGCCCGCCAGCGCATCATCGACAACGCCGTGCGCGACTTCCGCATGGGCGGCGCCGAGCTGCCCGACGATAAGAAGGCGCGCTTCGCCGACATCCAGGAAGAACATGCGGCCACCTCGACCCGCTTCTCGGAAAACGTGCTGGACGCCACCAACGACTACAAGCTGCTGGTGACGGACGAAGCCGACCTGGCCGGCCTGCCCGACGACGTGAAGCACGCCGCCCGCGCCGCCGCCGAGCGCGCCGAAAAAGAAGGCTGGGAATTCTCCCTGCACTTCCCCTCCTACTACCCGCTGCTGCAATTCGCCGACAAGCGTGAGCTGCGCGAAACTATCTACCGCGCCAACGCCACCAAGGCGTCCGAGCAGGGCACGATGTTCAGCGACATGGCCAAGTGGGACAACACGCAGAACATCGTCACCCTGCTCCAGCTGCGCAACGAAGAAGCCCAGCTGCTGGGCTACAAGAACTTCGCCGAGGTCTCGCTGGTGCCGAAAATGGCGCAATCGCCCGAGCAGGTGATCGCCTTCCTCGAAGACCTGGCCAAACGCGCCCGCCCCTTCGCCGAGAAGGATCTGGCCGAGCTGCGCGCCTTCGCGAAAGATGAACTGGGCATCGAAGAGCTGAAAGCCTGGGACATGCCCTACGCTTCCGAAAAGCTGCAGGAGCGCCGCTACGCCTTCTCCGCGCAGGAAGTGAAGCAGTACTTCCCCGAGCATAAAGTGGTCGATGGCCTGTTCCGCCTGATCCAGAACCTGTTCACGGTGGAGATCAAGGAAGACGTGGCCACCACCTGGCACAAGGATGTGCGCTTCTACCGCATCGAGCGCGATGGCAAGCTGATTGGCCAGTTCTACCTCGACCTGTACGCGCGCGCCGGCAAGAGCGGCGGCGCGTGGATGGACGATGCGCGCGGCCGCCGCATGGCCGCCAATGGCGCGCTGCAAACGCCGGTCGCCTACCTGACCTGCAACTTCACCGAGCCTGCCGTGGTGGATGGCCAGGTCCAGCCATCGCTGTTCACGCACGATGAAGTCATCACCCTGTTCCACGAATTCGGCCACGGCCTGCACCACATGCTGACGCAGGTGGACGAGCTGGGCGTCTCCGGCATCTCCGGCGTGGAGTGGGACGCCGTCGAGCTGCCGTCGCAGTTCATGGAAAACTTCTGCTGGGAGTGGGAAGTGCTGGAGCACATGACCTCCCACGCCACGAGCGGCGAACCGCTGCCGCGCGCCCTGTACGACAAGATGCTGGCGGCGAAGAACTTCCAGTCCGGCATGATGACCCTGCGCCAGGTCGAGTTCTCGCTGCTGGACATGCACCTGCACTACGACTTCGATCCGCGCGGCGCACGCACCGTGCAGCAGATGATCGACGAAGTGCGCAGCAAGTTCTCCATCGTGATTCCGCCCGCCTTCAACCGCTTCCAGAATTCCTTCGGCCACATCTTCTCCGGCGGCTACGCGGCAGGCTACTATAGCTACAAGTGGGCTGAGGTGCTGTCCGCCGACGCCTATGCCGCCTTCGAGGAAGCGCAGGCGCTGGGACCTGCCGCCGTATCGGAAACGGGCAAGCGCTATCTGCAGGAGATTCTGTCGGTGGGCGGTTCGCGGCCAGCGCTGGAATCGTTCACCGCCTTCCGCGGCCGCGAGCCCAGCATCGACGCCCTGCTGCGCCACAGCGGCATGGCGGCGTAGTCCCGACAGGAGAACGATTGATGAAAGCAGTCTGGTTAGCGGCATTGCTGCTGTGCGGCGCAGCACAGGTACCGGCGCAGGCCCAGGTCTACAAATGGGTGGACCAAAAAGGCGTGACGCATTACAGCGACCAGCCGCCGCCGCCCGCCTCCAGGGCCAGGGTGGAAATCAAATCGTTCTCCGGCGGTTCCGGCAATCCCGAGCTGCCGCCCGAGCTGGTGGACGCGGTGCGCAGCCGTCCCGTGACCCTGTACACCACCGGCCAGTGCGACGGCTGCGACCAGGGCCGCGCCCTGCTGCTGGCGCGCGGCATCCCCTACCGCGAAAAGACCGTCAACACGGTGGAAGACCACGCCGCGCTGAAAAAAGCGGGCAGCAATGGCCAGTTGCCCCTGCTGCTGGTCGGCCGCACAAAGCAGATCGGCTTTGAAGACGGCAGCTGGAACGTTCTGTTGAGCGATGCCGGCTATCCGTCCGACAAGATTCTCCCGTCCAACTACCAGAACCCGGCGCCCGAGCCTGCCGCGCCGCCGCCGGTGCCGAGTCCGGAAGCCGTGGCCCGCGCCGCCGCCCAGGCCGCGCAGGAAGAAGCGGCGCGCAACCAGCGTCCGCCCGCCGTCAACGCTCCACCAGGTTTCCAGTTTTAATATCCATGACCCGTATTGATTTCCACACCAACGTGCCCGACAAGATCGCCTACGCCTGCCGCCTGGTGCGCAAGGCCTTCGCGGCGCAGAACCAGATCGTGCTGTTGACCGACGATGCCAGTCAACTGGCCGAACTTGACGCAGCGATGTGGAATTTTTCTTCCGTGGATTTCCTTCCGCATGTGCTGCTGAACGATCCGCTGGCCGCAAAAACGCCGATCATTCTCACCGACAACGATGAGGCGGATTTACCACACACGGATTTATTGGTGAACGTGTCTCGGCGTAGGCCAAACAATGTCGACCGATTTAAGCGCATGATAGAAGTCATATCCTCGGACGAGGAAGATGCGGCTGCCGGCCGCAAGCGCTACGTCGCCTACAAGCAGCAAGACTATCCACTTACCCACTTTGTCGCAGGCAAATCATGAGCCAAGCCAATACGTTTGACGCAAGTATCCCTGTGCTGACCGAAGTCCTGAACGGTGAACCGCTGGCCGAGGAATCGCAGCAGCCCATCCACCATGCCCCGGCGCGCCATGCGGCCGCCAGCAAGCGCGCCGAGCAGGCGGCCAAGCTGGAGGCGGAAGCCATCAATGGCTGGAGCCCGGCGGAATGGGCCGTGCTGGAAAACCGCCTGTCGGAGCACATCCTGCACCAGTTGCAGGGCCGGGTTGACTTCGTGCTGGAGCAGCGCATCAAGGACAGCATGGCCGAAGTGCTGAGCCACGCCCTGCACAGCCTGACCAATGAAATCCGCATCGGTCTGCACGATACGCTGGAAAAAATCGTCACCCGCGCCGTGGCGCAGGAACTGACCCATCTGCAAGCGCAGAAAAAGTAAGCCGCCGCTTACGATCCGTGCCATTCTTCTCGTGCACGGATCGCCTTCCCTTCCCCATCTCCGCAAAATCTGACGCGCTCGCTTTGCGTATCGCGCAATTTGTTGTACCGTTTGCCTTCGTATTTATTCCATGGCCGTATTCTTTCTGGAGAATTGTTTATGCTGTTTAAATCGAAGTTCATCCCATTCGCCATCGCCCTGGCATTCGCGGGCGGCGCCGGTGCGCAGGAAGTGATCAAGATCGGTCACGTCTCGCCCACTTCCGGCCCCTCGGCCCACCTGGGCAAGGACATGGAGAATGGTGCCAGGCTGGCGGTCGATGAACTCAACGCGATGCCGTTCAAGATCAATGGCAAGCCGGTCAAGTTCGTGCTGCAGTTTGAAGACGACGGCGCCGATCCCAAGCAGGGCACGGCCGTGGCGCAGAAGCTGGTGGACGCCAAGGTCAACGGCGTGATCGGCCACCTGAATTCGGGCACCTCGATTCCCGCCTCCAAGATTTACTACGACGCCGGCATTCCCCAGATTTCCCCCGCCACCACCCAGCCCAAGTACACCATGCAGGGCTTTAACACCACCTTCCGTGTGGTGGCCAATGACGCCAAGCTCGGCAGCGCATTGGGCGGCTACGCCGTCAACAAGCTGAACCTGAAAAAGATCGCCGTCGTGGACGACCGCACCGCCTATGGCCAGGGCGTGGCGGACGAATTCATCAAGGGCGTGAAGAAGAATGGCGCCCAGGTCGTGGCCAAGGAATTCACCACCGACAAGGCAACCGACTTCAACGCCATCCTCACCACCATCAAGGCCAAGAATCCGGACGCCGTCTTCTTCGGCGGCATGGACTCGGTGGGCGGTCCGTTGTTGCGCCAGATGAAGGCGCTGGGCATCAAGGCCAAGTTCATGAGCGGCGACGGTACCTGCACGGAAGGCTTGCCCAAGCTGGCCGGCGACGCGGCGGCCGATGGCGTGGTCTACTGCGCGGAGGCGGGCGGCGTGACTGCCGCCGAGCAAAAGAACCTGGATGACTTCGTGGCGCGCTACAAGAAGAAATTCAACCAGGACGTGCAGCTCTACGCGCCCTATGTGTACGACGCCGTGATGACCATGGCCGACGCCATGGCGGCCGCCAAATCGGCGGAACCGGCCAAGTATCTGCCCTATCTGGCCAAGGTGCAGCACCAGGGCGTGATGGGCATGGATACCTTCGACGCCAAGGGCGACATCAAGGACGGCGCGCTGACCCTGTTCACCTACACGGGCGGCAAGAAGACCAAGGTCGAGGTCATCAAGTAATCGCTCAACTGAGACTCTTCAGCGTCAGGTACGCCCCCGTCAGCAGGAAGACAGCGAGCAGGCACTTCCTGAACACCAGTGGATGCAGGCGTTTGCGCATCCACTGGCCCAGCAGCATACCGGCCAGCGCCGGCAGCTGGGCGGCGAAGGAAATCCCCGCCATTGATGGCTGCCATGCGCCCTGCATGGCCAGCGACACGGCCATCGCCATGGTGGACACGGTGAACGCCAGTCCCATCGCCTGCACCAGATCGTCCTTGCGCATCTCCAGCGCCTGCAGATAGGGCACGGCGGGCAGCACGAACACGCCGGTGGCGGAGCTGACCATGCCCGTCACCGCGCCAGCAAGGGGCGCCAGCCAGTGCTCGTCGTGCACCGCCACCTTCCAGCGCAGGGAACTGAAGCCCACCAGCGCATAGGCCACCAGCGCCAGCCCCAAGGTGCCCGTCGCCATGCCGCTGTTGCGCAGCAGCAGACCGCCCGCCAGCGTGCCTACGCAGATCCCCAGCATCATCGGCCGCAGCCGCTCCCACAGCAGATAGACGGGCGCGCCGGAAAACAGCTGCCATATATTCGTAAAAAGTGAAGGCACAATCAGCAGACCGGCGGCCTGCATGGGCGTCATCACAAGGCTCAGCAGAGCCACCGCGACTGTGGGCAATCCCATGCCCGTAACGCCTTTAACGACGCCGGCTATGAGGAATACGCCACTGATGTAAATGAAATTGTCCATGCAGCGCAGTGTGCCACGGCGCCGGTGGATGCAAAATCTGTAATATACTCAGGCAGCCTTCGGAAATTCCATACCCTCATGCGATTCGACCTTACCGACCTGCGCCTGTTCCTGCACGTGGCCGAAAGCGGCAGCATCACCGCCGGCGCGGAACAGAGCCACATGGCCCTCGCCTCTGCCAGCGCGCGCATACGGGGCATGGAAGACACGCTGGGCGTGCCCCTGCTGCAGCGCGGGCGGCGCGGCGTGGAGACGACCGACGCGGGCCGCACCCTGCTGCACCACGCGCGCGTGATCACGCGGCAGATGGAAAAGATGCGCGCCGATATGGGCGAATACGCCTCCGGCCTGAAGGGCCATGTGCGGGTACTGTGCAATACCTCGTCGCTGGCCGAATTCCTGCCCGAGGCGCTGGCCGGCTTCATGGCGGCGCACCCGCAAGTGAACATTGATCTGGAAGAGCGCCTGAGCTACGACATCGTGCAGGCGATTACCGATGGCCTGGCCGACATCGGCGTGGTGGCCGACTCGGTCGATCATTCGACGCTGGAGACCTTCCCCTTCCGCGACGACCGCCTGGTGCTGGTGATGGCGACGGACCATCCACTGGCCACAAAGCTGCGGCGCAAACGGAGCATGCCGTTCGCCGATGCGCTGGATTATGACTTCATCGGACTGGCGGGCGACAGCGCCCTGCACAAATACATCGCCGGCCATGCCGCGCGCCTGGGCCGGCATCTGACCTACCGCGTGCGCCTGCGCAGCCTGGACGCCGTCTGCCGCATGGCCGCCAGCGGCGCCGGCCTGGCCGTGCTGCCCGAATCGACGGTGCTGCGCAACCGCGACAGCCTGCCGCTGCGGCATGTGCAGCTGACCGATTCCTGGGCCGTGCGCAAGCTGCTGATCTGCGTGCGCCGCTATGCCGATCTGCCGGGCTACGCGCGCGAACTGGTCAACGCGCTGCAGCCCTGAGACTCATTTCTGCGACAGCACCCATTTCACCAGGGTGTGGGCTTCCGCTTCCGACACTTGCGGATTGGCGGGCATGGGAACCTGGCCCCAGACGCCGCTGCCGCCCTTCATGACCTTGGTCACCAGCTTGCCTTCGGCGTCCTTCTGGCCGGCGTATTTGGCCGCCACGTCCTTGTAGGCCGGGCCCACCACCTTGGTGGCGACAGCGTGGCAAGCGAGGCAGTTCTTGGCCTTGGCCAGATCGAGGCCGGCGTCCGCCATGGCGGCTTGCGAAGCCACAGCACCAGCAATCAGAGCACCCATCATCAAAATGCGTTTCATGTTTTCTCCTGAGTGAGTCGAGTGTGTACCGCAGATTATTCTACCGTGTTTTGACATATTGCATGACCTACACTATAGACATATCAAACATATCGCCCTTTGGAATATTGTAAGATGGCAATTCCGACGAGGAGATCAAGATGCCGATGATTTTAGTGATCGCAGCCCTGTGTGCGCTGCGCTATTTTGAAGTGTGGCGTTTCGCCGAGCTGTCCTGGTGGTGGATCGTGGGCCTGATGGTGTTCGCCTTCATCTATTTCGAGTTTCTGGAACCCCTGCTTGGCCTGGACAAACGCAAGGCCCATAATGAAGACGAGCGCCGCCGCAAAGCGCGCGTCAAGCAGAACTTTGAAAAGAAATAAGTTCCGCCGGCGGCGCCTGTCCGCATGCGCCGCGTTTCGTTAACAGCCCGACATAGTTGGCTTTTTTGCGTGATCGCGGCGCGACATCGTGCGCAACTTCTTTTCTGCAAGCAGCGATCACCGCATCCTTGGTGGAAATAACCTCTTTCCCCATAGAATCTCTTTTCCTATTCTTTCCCTCCATCAACGTCAACTGCCACTTGATGTGTTGTTGTCGCGCCGCTTGTGACTTTTCGTGAATTTTCAACCGGCCGCGGCTACTAAGATCAAATCATGCGATATGCGTTTGGCTTATTTGCTTATATGAATTCTGGTCTGGAGGAAAAACATGACATTGAGAAACTTGACCGTGGCAAAACGGCTCGGCATCGGCTTTAGCCTGGTGTCGGTATTGCTATTGGTGGTGATCGGGCTGGGCTTGACCAGCATGCGGCAAATTCAGGACCGCATGACTGAAATCACCAAGATTAACGATGTGGAGACCAAGCTGGCGCAGACCATGGACCTGACCGTGACCGAGCGCGCCCTGGCCATGCGCAACCTGATCCTGTTGAGGGAAGACAAGGAAATCCAGATCGAGATCAAGCGCATCGCCGAGCAGGAGAAGAAATACGGAAATGCCATGGACAAGTTGAACCAGATGTTCAGTTCGCTCAGCGGCACCGAAGAGGAAAAAACGCTGCTGGACAAGATCCGCAAGCAGGGCGAGCAAGCCACCCCTTTCATCCAGCGCGCCGCCTCGCTGGCCCAGGAGCAGAAGCAGGACGAGGCCTACAAGCTGCTGCGCTATGAATTCCGTCCCGTGCAGAAGCAGTGGTGGGACCTGATCCGCCAGCTGATCGCCGTCGAGGAAAAGCAGAACGCGGAAGGCGTGGAGGCGGCCGAGACGGCCTATGCCAGCGCCCGCAACCAGATGCTGACCATCGGCTTCCTGGCCGTGCTGTGCAGCGTGATCGCCGCCTGGCTGATCACCCGCAGCGTCGTGCGCCAGCTGGGCTGCGAGCCGGAACAGGCGGCCGAAATCGCCAGCCAGATCGCCGCCGGCAACCTGGCCGTCAACATCGCCACCGAGGCCAACGACAAGAGCAGCCTGCTGTTCGCCATGAAGTCCATGCGCGACGGCCTGACGCAGATCGTCAGCCAGGTGCACGCCAGCACAGAGACCATCGCCAGCGCCGCCGGCCAGATCGCTTCCGGCAACCTGGACCTGTCTTCGCGCACCGAGCAGCAGGCCAGCACGCTGGAAGAAACGGCGTCCTCGATGGAAGAACTGACCAGCACCGTGCGCCTCAATACCGACCACGCGCGCCAGGCCAACGGACTGGCCGAATCGGCGTCCACGGTGGCGGCGCGGGGCGGCGCCGTGGTGGCCCAGGTGGTCGACACCATGGCCGCCATCGACACCTCCGCGCGCAAGATCGTGGACATCATCGCCGTCATCGACGGTATCGCCTTCCAGACCAATATCCTGGCCCTGAACGCGGCCGTGGAAGCGGCGCGCGCCGGCGAGCAGGGGCGCGGCTTCGCCGTGGTGGCGACGGAAGTGCGCAACCTGGCCCAGCGCAGCGCGGGCGCGGCCAAGGAGATCAAGGAACTGATCGGCGACTCGGTCGACAAGGTCCAGGCGGGCAACCGCCTGGTGGAGCAGGCCGGCGCCACGATGGACGAGGTGGTGGCCAGCGTCAAGCGCGTGACCGACATCATGTCCGAGATCATGCTGGCCAGCCAGGAGCAGTCTTCCGGCATCGAGCAGATCAACACCGCCGTGACCCAGATGGACGATGTGACGCAGCAGAACGCGGCCCTGGTGGAAGAAGCGGCGGCGGCGGCGCAAGCCATGCAGGACCAGGTCAACAGCCTGAATGAAGTGGTCAGCGTGTTCCGCCTGGAGACGGGCAACCGCGCCGCCGCGCATGCGGCCAGGGCGCAGGTGACGCCGATCCGCAGCACGCCCGCCAAGCCGGCGCCGCGCCTGCCCCGTCCACCGTCGGCGCGCGACAGCGCACGCAAGGCGGTGGCGGACGCCAAGGCGGCCGCCATGGCCTCGGGCGAGTGGGACGAGTTTTGATTGCAGCTTTTGATTGCGGCACAAGGAGTCAGGAATGGGCAAGCTCGAACAACTGGACCGGCGCGCGGAGGACTGCGCGCGCCAAGTTTTCTGGCACGCGGGGCATGTCGCGCCGGAGCAGCGGCGCGAATACCTGGGCCATCGCGCCGCCACCGTGTGGCTGACCGGCTTGAGCGGCGCCGGCAAGTCCACGCTGGCCTGCGCGCTGGAACGGCGCCTGATCGCCACCCGCCACGTCTCCTTCGTGCTTGACGGCGACAACCTGCGCCACCGGCTGAACAGCGACCTCGGTTTCAGCCAGCGCGACCGGCAGGAGAATATCCGCCGCAGCGCGGAAGTGGCGAAGCTGATGAACGACGCGGGACTGATCGTGATCTGCGCCTTCATCTCCCCCCTGCGCAGCGACCGCGACATGGCGCGCCAGATCATCGGCGCCGACAACTTCATCGAAACCTATGTCAGCACTCCCTTCGACCTGTGCGAGGAGCGCGATCCCAAGGGTTTGTACAAGAAGGCCCGCGAAGGGCTGATCCCCGAGTTCACCGGCATCTCGTCGCCGTACGAGGTGCCGCTGGAGCCGGCCCTGGCGCTGGACACGAGCGAGCTGTCGCTGGAGCAGTCCTGCGAGCGCCTGTTCCAGCACCTGTCGCAACGCTTCCTGTGACGCCATGGCAGCGTACGACGTCTTCAACGGCGACGCGGACGGCATCTGCGCCCTGCACCAGCTGCGCCTGCACCAGCCGGCGGACAATGAGCTGATCACGGGCGTCAAGCGCGACATCGAGCTGCTGCGCCGCGTGCCCGCCACACGGGATGCGGAAGTGCTAGTGCTCGACATCTCGCTCGACGCCAATGTGAACGAGCTGCGGCGGCTGCTGGACGGCGGCGCGAAGGTGAGCTACTTCGACCACCACTCCGCCGATTGCGCCTTTTCCCATCCCGGCCTGCGCCTGCACTGCGACGGCGCGCCCGACGTCTGCACCAGCATCCTGGTCGACCGCCACCTGGGCGGCCTGCATCGCCTGTGGGCGGTGGCGGCGGCCTTCGGCGACAACCTGGAGCAGCCGGCGCGCACGCTGGCGCGCAGCCTGGGCCTGAACGAGGAAATCACCGCCGCGCTGGCCCAGCTGGGCCACACCATCAACTACAACGCCTATGGCGAGTCCGAGGACGACCTGCACATGGCGCCCGCCGCGCTGTACCGCGCGCTGAGCCCCTACAGCAATCCGCTCGACTTCATGGCCAGCGCCATCTACCGCGACCTGCACGCCGGCTACCGCGCCGACTGCGTGCAGCTGCAAGGCTTGCAACCCTACTGGCAGCAGCCGGGCAGCGCGGTCTACCTGCTGCCCGCCACGCCGTGGTCGCGCCGCGTCAGCGGCGTGCTGGCCAACCGGCTGGCGGCGCAGCGCGACGGCACGTCCTTCGCCGTCATCAATGAACGCAGCGACGGCGATTACCTCGTCAGCGTGCGCTCCGGCGATCCGGAAGCACGCAGCGCCTGCGCCTTCTGCCAGCAATTCGCCAGCGGCGGCGGACGCAAGGCCGCCGCCGGCATCAACCTGCTGCCAGCCGCCGAGCTGACGCGCTTCATCGCCTGCTTCAGCGCCTACTTTGCGCCAGCCGCACCGGCAGCCGCGCCAAGCACACCGGCCGCGCCGGCTGGATACAGCCACGCCGCCTAAACCGTCTTTTTGAGGGAGATTCAAATGGATACTGAACAGAAGTCCGTGCGCGCTCGTCCGCGCCCCGTGATGATGATTCCGCTGCGCCGCTGCGGCAGCCACGCGCTGCGCCTGCGCCTGAACATGTCGCCCCGGTTTTACTCGCCCTACCCCCTGCATATCGTCGACTTCATGCCCCTGGTGCCGATGTACGGCAACCTGCGCGACGACCGCAACTACTTCCGCCTGGTGACCGACGTCTGCGGCCTGCAGGCGGTGAGCATGGTCAAGTGGCCGGAAACGGTGTTCGATCCGGTCGAAATCTTCGAGGCGATCCGCCACCAGCCGCGCAGCGTGCACCGCGTGCAATGGGAGCTGCTGCTGCGCGCGGGCGAACGCCAGGGCGCACAGGTGGTGATGGACAAGTCGCTCGACAGCGTGCACTACGCCGATGAGCTGATGCAGCTCTTTCCCGAGATGCTGTTCGTGAACGTGGTGCGCGACCCGCGCGCGCAGGTGGCGTCGATGAACCGCGCCATCATCCACGACTTCGACTCGCGCCTGAACGCGGAAACCTGGGCGGCCGCGCACAAGGCCGCCGACCATGTGATGGGCCGCTATCCCGATCGCGTGCTGACCATCCGTTACGAAGACTTCCTCTCGCAGCAGCAGGCCACGCTGGAAAGCGTGTGCCGCTTCCTCGACATCGACTTCCTGCCGCAGATGCTGGACGTGGCCGCGTCGCAGGAGGCGAAGCAGATTTCGCAGTTGTCGGCGCTGTGGTCGTCCAACTGCTTCCCACCCATCGCCGCGAACATCGACAAGTTCAAGCAGCAGCTGTCGCTGGACGAAATCAATGTGATCGAAACGCTGACCGGCGCCTATATGGACCGCTACGGCTACACGCGCCTGACCGCCGGCGATGCCGACGTCTCGCCCGCCAGCCGCGCGCAGGCCGTGGCCCGCTCGGACGAGGGCCGCGAACGGGCCTGGCGCGATCTGGAGCAGGACAACTTTCGCGACTACGTCCTGCGCCGCAGCCGCGCCGAATACCTGGCGCAACTGCGGGCGCGGCTCAGCCAGCAGGCCATGCAGCCGGGCCGCGACAGCGCCATCGTCACGCTGAACGAACTCGATCCGGCGGCGTTCGAAGTGACCGATTGACGCTGAAGGACTAGCGCTTCAGCTGCGACAAATCGCGCACGGCGCCGCGGTCGGCGGAAGTAGTCAGGGCCGCATAAGCTTGCAGCGCCTGCGAGACATAGCGCTCACGGTCGACGGGCTTCCACGCGTCGGCGCCCTTCGCCTCCATCGCCGCCCGCCGCGCCGCCAGCTCCGCATCGCCGATGCGCAGGTTGATGGTGCGGGCCGGGATGTCGATGTCGATCATGTCGCCCTCTTCCACCAGGCCGATCGCGCCACCCTCCGCCGCTTCCGGCGAAGCGTGGCCGATCACCAGTCCCGAGGAGCCGCCGGAGAAGCGGCCGTCCGTGAGCAACGCGCACGCTTTGCCCAGGCCTTTCGACTTGATGTAGGAGGTCGGATACAGCATCTCCTGCATGCCCGGCCCGCCCTTTGGCCCTTCGTAACGGATGATGACGACATCGCCTTCATGCACGGTGTCGCCCAGGATGCCTTCCACCGCCTCGTCCTGCGATTCGAACACGCGCGCCTTGCCACTGAATTTGAGGATGCTTTCGTCCACGCCCGCCGTCTTCACGATGCAGCCGTTCTCCGCCAGATTGCCGTACAAGACGGCCAGGCCGCCGTCCTGCGAATAGGCGTGCGCCTTGTCGCGGATACAGCCGGCGCCGCGGTCCAGGTCCAGCGTGTCGTAGCGCTCCGACTGGGAGAACGCCACCTGCGTCGGCACGCCGCCCGGCGCGGCGCGGAACAACTGGTGCGTGGCCGGATCGTCGCTGCGCTTGATGTCGTTGCGCTCGATGGCTTCGGCCAGCGTGGCCGCATGCACCGTGGGGCGCGAGGTATCCAGCAGGCCGGCCCGCGCCAGCTCGCCCAGGATGGCGACGATGCCGCCCGCGCGGTGCACGTCCTCGATGTGGAACTTGTCCGTCATCGGCGCCACCTTGCACAGGCAGGGCACCTTGCGCGAGATGCGGTCGATGTCGGACATGTCGAAGTCCACGCCCGCCTCATGCGCGGCGGCCAGCAGGTGCAGTACGGTGTTGGTCGAGCCGCCCATGGAGACGTCCAGCGCCATCGCGTTCTCGAACGTGGCCTTGGTGGCGATGGAGCGCGGCAGCACGGAAGCGTCGTCCTGCTCGTAATAGCGCTTGGCCAGATCGACGATCAGGCGTCCCGCGCGCAGGAACAGCTCCTTGCGGTCGGCGTGGGTGGCGACGATGGTGCCGTTCCCCGGCAGGGACAGGCCCAGCGCCTCGGTCAGGCAGTTCATGGAGTTCGCGGTGAACATGCCAGAACAGGAGCCGCAGGTGGGGCAGGCGGAACGCTCGATCTCCGCCACGTCCGCATCGCTGACGGTGCTGTCGCCGGCCTTGATCATGGCGTCCACCAGATCCAGCTTGATGATCTTCTGCGCGCCCTGCACCACCTTCAGCACCTTGCCCGCTTCCATCGGGCCGCCGGAGACGAAGACCACGGGGATATTCAGGCGCATGGCGGCCATCAGCATGCCCGGCGTGATCTTGTCGCAGTTGGAGATGCAGACCATGGCGTCGGCGCAGTGGGCGTTGACCATGTACTCAACCGAATCGGCGATCAGGTCGCGCGAGGGCAGCGAATACAGCATGCCGCCGTGGCCCATGGCGATGCCGTCGTCGACGGCGATGGTGTTGAATTCCTTCGCCACGCCGCCTGCCGCCTCGATTTCGCGCGCGACCAGCTGGCCCAGGTCCTTCAGGTGCACGTGGCCCGGCACGAACTGGGTGAAGGAATTGACCACGGCGACGATGGGCTTGTCGAAATCGCCGTCCTTCATGCCGGTGGCGCGCCACAGGGCGCGCGCGCCGGCCATATTGCGTCCGTGGGTGGTGGTGCGGGAACGGTATTGCGGCATGATCTTCTCCAATACATTAATGGTCCGTTAAGGCCGGACTTGTAGCATCAGAGATTGCCTCCGCATGGAATCCGTGTCAAATATATCATTCACGCCTCTGTGAGTCGTATAAAATATCACAGCATATGAATCTTGAACTGCGCCAGCTACGCTATTTCGTCACCGTGGCCGAAGAACTCCACTTCGGCAAGGCGGCCATGCGCCTGCACATGACGCAGCCGCCCCTGTCGCAAACCATCCAGGCGCTGGAAGAGCTGCTGGGCGCCGCCCTGTTCGAGCGCAACCGGCGCGGCGTGGCGCTAACGGCTGCCGGCGCGGCCTTGCTGCCGGAAGCGCGCCGCCTGCTGGCCCAGGCGCAGGAACTGCCGCAACTGGCCCAGCGCGCGGCCGCGGGAGAAACGGGGCGGCTGTCGCTGGCCTTCGTCTCCTCGGCCGACTACAGCGTGCTGCCCCCCTTCCTGCGCGCCTACCGCGCCGCCTATCCCCAGGTGCAGATCACGCTGCAGGAAGCCACCTCCGACCTGCAGCTGGAAGAGCTGCTCAACGGCCGCGTCGACGCCGGTCTGCTGATCCCTCCCCTGCCGGATAAGGCGCGCGTGGAGCTGGACTATCTGCCCGTGCTGAACGAGCCGCTGGTATTGGCCGTCCCCACCGGCCTGCCCGCGCTGAAGCGCAAAGGCCCCGTCGCGCTGGCCGAGCTGCTGTCCGCCACGCCGCTACCGCTGATCATCTTCCCCCGCGCGATCGCGCCCGCCCTGTACGACGCCGTGCTGGCCGTCTTCCTCAACGCGGGCATCACGCCGGAGATCGGCCAGCAGGCGATCCAGATGCAGACCATCGTCAGCCTGGTGTCGGCCAATATGGGCATGGCGCTGGTGCCGCAATCCGTCTCGAACCTGATGCGGCCCGGGGTAGAATACCGGGCGTTATCCGATCCCACGCCGCTGGTGGAAACCGGCCTGGCCTGGCGCCGCGACAATGCGTCGCCCGTGCTGCAAGGATTTTTGGACTTACTAAGAAAGACGACGACATGCTGATACACCCGATGCCCGATCCGGTAGCCTTCCACGTGGGGCCGGTGCAAGTTCACTGGTATGGACTGATGTATGTGCTGGCCTTTGCCCTGTTCATTACGCTGGGCCGCGTGCGCATCAAGCAGCCGCACATCGCCCGCCTGGGATGGCAGAACGAGGACCTGGACGATATGCTGTTCTACGGTGTGCTGGGGGTGGTGATCGGCGGACGCATGGGCGAGGTGCTGTTCTACCGCCCCCAGTTCTTCTTCGAGAATCCGCTGGAGATCTTCCAGGTCTGGCACGGCGGCATGTCCTTCCATGGCGGCTTTATCGGCGTGCTGATCGCGATGGCCCTGTGGTCGCGCAAGGCGGGCCGCAATCTGCTGGACGTCTACGACTTCATCGCGCCGCTGGTGCCGCTCGGTTATGCCTGCGGACGCCTGGGTAATTTCATCAACGCCGAGCTGCCGGGCCGCGTGGTGTCCGATCCCTCGCTGCCATGGGCCATGATGTGGCCGGACATGCGCTACCCCACCTCGCCCACGCCCGTGTTCCTGCAAGGCCTGCGCCATCCGTCGCCGCTCTACCAGCTGCTGATCGACGGCATCGTGGTCTTCATCATCCTGTGGATTTATGCGCGCAAGGCGCGTCCGCAACTGGCGGTGGGCGCCATGTACACGCTGCTGTATGGCTGCGCACGATTCGTGACCGAATACTTCCGCACGCCGGACTGGGAAACCAGCTTTGCCGGCATCCCCATCACCTCGGGACAGGTGCTGTCGCTGCCGATGGTGGTGGCGGCGCTGATCATGCTGGCGTGGACCTACAAGCGCGGTGTGATCGCCCACACGCCGCCGCCCGGCCGCGCCTCGGCCGCCGCTTAAGCCGGCAGATTAAGCCAGCAGCTTTACGATGGCCTTCCATTGCGCCGACGTCACCGGCGTGATGGACAGGCGGCTGCCCTTCTGCAGCACCACCATCTCTTCCAGCGCCGGAATCGTGCGCATCTCCGCCAGCGGCAGCAGGCGCGTTTTCTGCGTGCCCTTCACGTCGATGGAAATCCAGCGCGGCGTCTCCTGCGTGGCCTTGGGGTCGAAGTATTTGCTTTGCGGGTCGAACTGCGTAGCGTCCGGATACGGGCCGCCGACGATCACCGCCAGTCCCGCCACGCCCGGCTCCGGGCAGCTGGAGTGGTAGAACAGGACGCCGTCGCCGTCCTGCATCGCATCGCGCATGAAGTTGCGGGCCTGGTAGTTGCGTACGCCGAACCACGCGGTGGTGTGCCTGGGCGAAGCCATCACGTCATCGAAACTGACTTCGTCCGGCTCGGACTTCATCAACCAGTAAGCCATGTGCGCTCCTCGGCAAAAACGACAGACGTAAAAAAGCGGCTGCGCTCATGATGATGCTCGCAACCGCTTCGTAGAATAAGTACCCCGCCTGTGCCGTTATGCCGGCATCCCGAACCTGATGGTTCAAGGTGGTCGCAGTTAGTTCAATTTCGGGTTCATCGGACTAGCGACGCTCACGCCCATCGAACAAATTCCCGCGACCAATGCACATAAATGGTTCAAGGAATATATGGCAAATCTCGAACACCGCAGGGTGAGACGCAGTTTACTCTTTTGCGCCCGCCGATGGAAGGACTAAAACAAATTAAAACAGCGTTTCCTGCGGCGTGAGGGCGCTGTCCAGCACCTGGTGCATGGCGGCGATCTTGGTCTGCACTTCCAGCAGCGACATGTCCGACAGCGGACCGGTGGCCTTCATCGACAGGAATTCAGCCGCCATGCCCAGCGCCGCCATCACGGCGATACGGTCATTGCCCTTGATCTTGCCGGCGTCGCGGATCGTGCACATTTTCTTGTCGAGGAAACCGGCCGCCTCGCGCAGGGCGCGCTCTTCATCTTCCTTGCAGGCCAGGCGATAGGGCTGGCCCATGATGGTGACATCAATCTGGATCATTGTGGCGCGTCCTCGTGGTCAGGCAGGCTGTCCGGATCCTCTCCGGCCTCGTCCAGCGCTGGCACTTTATCAAGCAGCGCCTCTACCCGCCCGGCCGCCTCGGCCAGGCGTTTTTGAAAGCCCAGGTTCTCCGCCACCAGGGCGGCATTGGCTTGGCGCAGCTGGGCGTTTTCCCGGCGCAGCGCCTGGGTCATCTCCGCCAGCTGGTCGATTTTGTCGGAAAGTTCTTGGAATTCAGAAATCATCCCGCCACTATAGGGAGGGCGCGATTCGGCGTCAACCGAATCCCGCGCAAGATGGAAGTTTTGGTCTATTTTGTTTGCATCGAACCAACTGTTATTGCTGACACAGCTTCCACTCAGACGAAGGGGCAATCCCGCATGTATTTCTACCTGCGCATAAAGCCCACCGGGCCGCCCTCTTTCATGCCCACGGAAATCCTTAGCATTGCTCGTCACAAGCGTGTAATCCTCGGCGACGACAAGCTTTAGCAACTCCCAGTCTTGCAAACCAAGCAGTCCACGATCACGAGAGCACGTCGCTTCGTATCCGGCCGCATTTGCGAGCAGAACCAGCTCTGGCGATAAGCATTCATCAATAAAGAGGCGTCCATTCATTTACGAGTGGGGCGGACAATCTTGCTGCTGATTAGTTTCCCCCCCAACGGAACGTCCTCGGTGCGCCGAGGACGACGGGGACGAACCTGTGCATATATTGTTGCCGCCTCAATCAACTCAACGGTCAGAAAAGGATACGAATTTTGCAACCGCTTAAAATCAATACCTTCCTCGACTGAAGCCAGCACAAAATCAATGGGGACCCGTGTCCCCCGAAAAACAGGGAGTCCCCCCATTACTTCCTCATCAACGCTGACCGCCTGCAGCGCGGCATCAATTCTGTCGCTGCTGACGACCAGTGAAAGATTAGCCATGTGCTCTCCCCGATGATTTAGAAAACATAACATCAGCTTAAAGCGCATCACACTCGAAACAATGTCGATTAGACAATTTAAGTACCGCCATTTGTCCCATATCAAGGCAATTTTGTGCACACCGCAACGTCTTGCCTTGAAATAGGCAAATACCGTCCCTATAATTGGCACTCGACGTCAGAGAGTGCTAGCAAGCGCCTGACCGAGCCAGTCACCATTGTTAAATTAAGGAGTTTTGTATGAACCTTCGCCCTTTGCACGATCGTGTAATCGTCAAACGCCTCGACCAGGAAACCAAAACTGCGTCCGGCCTGATCATCCCTGATGCTGCTGCTGAGAAGCCAGATCAAGGTGAAGTGCTTGCCGTTGGCAATGGCAAAGTGACCGACGACGGCAAAGTCCGCGCTCTGGAAGTGAAAGTTGGCGACCGCGTTCTGTTCGGCAAATACGCCGGCCAGGCTGTCAAGATGGATGGCCAGGAACTGCTGGTGATGCGCGAAGAAGACATCATGGCGATCGTCACCAAGTAATTGGTACGCATCCCCGAACTTAATACCCCACAGGAGTACACAACATGGCAGCTAAAGAAGTAGTGTTCGGCGACGCAGCGCGCGCCAAGATGGTTGAAGGCGTTAACGTTCTGGCTAACGCAGTTAAAGTCACCCTGGGCCCGAAAGGCCGCAACGTGGTGCTGGAGCGCTCGTTCGGCGCCCCGACCGTGACCAAGGACGGCGTCTCGGTCGCGAAAGAAATCGAACTGAAAGACAAGCTGCAGAACATGGGCGCGCAGATGGTCAAGGAAGTCGCTTCCAAGACCTCCGACAACGCCGGTGACGGCACCACCACCGCTACCGTGCTGGCGCAAGCCCTGGTACGCGAAGGCATGAAATACGTGGCCGCCGGCATGAACCCGATGGACCTGAAGCGCGGCATCGACAAGGCCGTCGCCGCCACCGTGGAACAGATCGCTTCGATCGCCCGTCCATGCACCACCTCGAAAGAAATCGCCCAGGTTGGCTCGATCTCGGCCAACTCGGATTCCTCGATCGGCGACCGTATCGCTGAAGCGATGGAAAAAGTGGGCAAGGAAGGCGTCATCACCGTGGAAGACGGCAAGTCGCTGAACGACGAGCTGGACATCGTGGAAGGTATGCAGTTCGACCGCGGCTACCTGTCGCCATACTTCATCAACAACCAGGACAAGCAAGTTGCCGCTCTGGACAACCCATTCGTTCTGCTGTGCGACAAGAAGATCTCGAACATCCGTGATCTGCTGCCCGTACTGGAACAAGTGGCCAAGGCCGGCCGTCCACTGCTGATCATCGCTGAAGACATCGAAGGCGAAGCACTGGCGACCCTGGTGGTCAACAATATCCGTGGCATCCTGAAGACCTGCGCCGTGAAAGCTCCAGGCTTCGGCGACCGTCGCAAGGCCATGCTGGAAGACATCGCGATCCTGACCGGCGGCCAGGTGGTTGCTGAAGAAGTCGGCCTGACCCTGGAAAAAGTGTCGCTGGCTGAACTGGGCCAGGCCAAGCGTATCGAAATCGGCAAAGAAAACACCATCGTCATCGACGGCGCTGGCGAAGCCGGCAACATCGAAGCACGCGTCAAGCAGATCCGTGTTCAGATCGAAGAAGCGACCTCGGACTACGACCGTGAGAAGCTGCAAGAGCGCGTGGCCAAGCTGGCCGGCGGCGTTGCCGTGATCAAGGTTGGCGCTGCCACCGAAGTCGAAATGAAAGAGAAGAAAGCCCGCGTGGAAGACGCGCTGCACGCAACCCGTGCCGCCGTTGAAGAAGGCATCGTGCCAGGCGGCGGCGTAGCCCTGCTGCGCGCCCGCGCCAAGGTCAAGAACCTGAAAGGCGACAACGCCGACCAGGACGCCGGCATCAAGATCGTTCTGCGCGCCATGGAAGAGCCGCTGCGCATGATCGTGCAGAACGCCGGCGAAGAATCGTCGGTGGTGGTGAACGCGGTGCTGGCAGGCGAAGGCAACTTCGGCTACAACGCATCGAACGGCACCTATGGCGACATGGTTGAAATGGGCGTGCTGGACCCAGCCAAGGTGACCCGCTCGGCGCTGCAAAACGCAGCCTCGATCGCCGGCCTGATGCTGACCACCGACTGCATGGTTGCTGAAGTCGTAGAAGACAAGCCAGCCGGCGGTATGGGCATGGGTGGTATGGGCGGCATGGGCGGTATGGACAGCATGATGTAATTGCCGGCATAAGCCAACGCTGAAAAGCCCGCTTCTTCGGAAGCGGGCTTTTTTATTTGCGCCAGCCAAAAGTCTGCTAGCATCGGCATATGAAAAAATTAATATTGCTCGTTGCGCTATTAGCTTCCGCAGGCGCCGTTGCGGCCGACGAGGATGCGAACGTCATCAAGGTCAACGGCGTTAAAAATCCGGATATGCGCTCCTACCGCAGCATCGTCGCGGGACTGGATGCTTTTGACGCCCATCACCAGCTTGCGCCCTCTGTGCCGGAAGTGCGCTTCCGGCTTGAAGCCCTGCCACAGCATGAATTGAATCTGCCGTCGCTGTCCCTGCGCATCGTGGGCAATGGCGATCCGATTCCGCTGGCCTTCGCCGCCGACGGCACATTCGCCGTGCCGCGCAACCAGGCAGCCCTGGACGATAAAGCCGATCTGGTCCTGAACCGCAAAAAAGGCGAGCTGCAAGGCCGTCCCGTGATCCGCACGCCCGGCCTGCCGGACAACGTGATGCGGCTCGGTGACTTGCGCCTGACCTGCGAGGTGGAGATCGCCGTCGTCAAGAGCGAGATGAATTTCCTCGTCCGCGCCGCCCTCAGTACGGTGCTGCTGACGTCCGACTGGTGCAACGTCAAGATGGGACAATTCTGGTTCAAGTCGCACGGCGTGCTGACCGATGCTGCCATCGTGGAAGGTGAACGGCGCGAAGAGATCAAGTTCCAGCGCGACGGCTACGCGGCGCCCATCGGCGATTCGCGCTGGTCGGACGAGGCACGCATCGAATTGAAGCTGGAGCCGGAATCCGGTAAGTCCCCGCTGCTGTAAAAGCAGGACAAAATAGGACGAAAAATAGGAGGTTTTCCACAGGGAGCGCGAAACTCCCCGTGTTATCTATGCGGCGCTGAACATCGCTTCCAGCTCTTCGCGACGGGGTGCATCTGCGATATGCAGGATCAGGGTGTCGCGCAGTTCGTGGGCGGGATGTACGGCGCGGTGACGGGCGAACCAGAAGACCTCTTCCAGCTCTTCGTCCTCGTGCCAGGTCGTCAGAACCTGCTGCTCTTCGGGGACGTCTTCGTAGTTGGTGGCTTCGAGATACGCGTCATTGATGGCGTCGTGCCAGGCCTCGCAGTCCTGGCCCCAGGTGAGCGCATAAATGCAGCCGGATTCGATCAGGGTGCGGCTGGTTTCCCACATCGTCATCTCCGCCACTTCGGCATCGGCGACCAGCACGCACTTGAAGCGCGTCAGCCCTTCCAGGGGAGGCAGCTCGCTGTCCGGAGTGAGGTGCAAATAACGGATGGATGGCTTCTGCATGGCGCTCCCCTCAACCGAAACGGGCTGGCGGCAGTCCTGCCACATCGACGCGCAGCGCGAACAGCGCGCCCGTCTGCGGAAAGTCGGCCAGCTGCTGCGGTGTGTTGTCTTCGCACGCAGAGGTGATGAACAGGGTCTTCATATCAGCGCCGCCAAAGGTGCAGGACGAGGCATTACGCACGGGGACCGGAATCGTCTGCAGCAGCTCACCGTCAGCGCTGTAACGGCATACGCGGCTGCCGCCCCACTGCCCGATCCATACGCAGCCTTCGCTGTCGACCGTCATGCCATCGGGCGAACCTTCACCGCCGCCGAACTGGCGCCACACGCGTGGATCGCCCAGCGAACCGTCCGCCGCCAGTGGATAAGCATAGGTGCGGCCTTTCAGGCTGTCGGTGTGGTACATGGTGCCGCCATCAAGGCTGAATGCCGGGCCATTGCAGATCTGGTAGTCCTCGGCCATCGTGTGCAGCGACAGGTCCGGGTCCAGGCGGAACAGCTGGCCGGCGGGCAGCTCCAGATTCGTATCGTGCATGGAGCCGGCCCAGATGCGTCCAGCCGCATCGGCCTTGGCGTCGTTCAGACGCAGGCCGCTGTCCTTGGCGAAGGGATGGGCGAAGTATTCAATGCGCAGCTCCGGCTCCAGCCAGATGCTCGCCATGCCTTCGCGCAGGCCGGCCATGAAGCCGTCGCCATCGCGGCGCGGAATCAGCCAGCAGATATAGTCCGGCATCTCCCAGCTGCGGCGCTGGCCGCCCTGAGCGTCGCAGGAGTGCAGCATCTTGCCCTTCAAATCCACGAAATAGAGGCGTTCCTGCTCGGCGACCCACACCGGCCCTTCGCCCAGTTGCGCGCCAACTTCCCAGATACATTCCAATCGCTGCATATCATCCCCCTGCTCAACTCAAGAGCCGTCATGATACGACTATCGAGCTGTGCGAGGAAGACGGGTCAGGACTTATCTCGAAGTTTTCGACGCAGACGCATGTTGTCGCCGCAAACGCCAAGCAAGCCGGCGAGCAGCAAAACATTCAAAGCATCCTCCCGCAAGAAGTGCCAGAATGCCCAGGCAACTCCAGCACAAATGGCGGCAGTAACGAGTAAGTAAATTGCGTCTCTCATTTATTGGCCGCCAGGTACTTATAGTGCGCTCGCCGCTGTACATTACTGCGATGCACACCAGGCCAGCTATGCAATGCCGAGGCTAGCCAAGGACGACTGATATGGTTCTGGCGGGCAAACGAAAGAACGTCGGCAAGAGAAGTTCCCCCGGCTATATCCCTACCTGTGGCAACCGCAAGGCTGCCAATACAGGCGCCCACATAAAAGGAGGCTGACAGGGTCGCCACGGCACCGAGCCGTTCGAGTTTAGTCGTGGCGCCGATCACCTCCCCTACCGTGACCGTTTTTCCAAACTTGTCGATATTGGCCAGGATCACCGTCAGGTTGCCGACCGCCGTCTGCACGCTACCGAACAACGATTCCGGTGCGGGCAAGCCGAGGCCATCCATGTTTTGCTTGAAGTACTTATAAAAGTCCGACATATCGCCTCCTCAAAAGAGGCCAGCATAGTCCCGCAATGGACACCTCGTTCTGATCTCGATCATTGCCGCCGCAAAGTGGACGATTGGGCAAGCTTTGGTTTAGTATGGCCGCTTCCACAGATAACCCGGATTTCCCATGGCACTGCATCAAAAGAAGACTGTTATCGGCGCGACGCTGGCGGGTGTGCTGGCGGTGGGTGTGGCGATGTACGTCTTCGCGACCGGGCCGGCGGAGTCGGAAGTGCTGCCGCAAGCCGCAACACCGGCGCCCGCGGCCGCGCAAGCTTCTGAAACGGAGCAGCCGTCGCCCGCTGCGCAGGCGTCCGCGCCGCTGCGCAAGCAGCGCACGCGCGAGCAGGCTGCGGCGGCTTTGATGGCGCTGCCGGAACTGCAGGCCTGGTCTGCGCTGCTGGAAAAGAACTCGGGCGGAAAAACACACGGGGCCTTGATCGAGTACGATCCGGCCCCGCGCAAAGTCAAAGGCAAAAGCTATTACCAGTTCAGCTTCGTGGAAAACAGCCCGGAAGCGGCGCTGCGCTGGGAGAGCTTCCTCGCCTCCGTCAGCGATGATGAAATCCTGGTCGAAGATACCGCCAGCGACGAACTCCTGACGCTGGACCAGTGGCGCAAGCAGAAACAGCCCGCCAAGCGCACCGGCATCGACGGCTGAACACCCGTTCAGCCGTCCTCCGCGCAAACTCTCTTACGCAGCCTTGGCCACGCCGGCCGGTGCTGAAGGTGCCGCTGCGCGCACGCGCCCGATCCACAGCACGGTGAACAACGTCAGTCCCGCCGCCAGCCAGCCGTTCAGGCTATAGCCGATGATATGGCCCGCGCTGTCCGCGCTTAAAGTCAGCCCGCCCAGAAAGGCGCCCACGCCGCTCCCCAGCTGCATGATGGCCGAATTGGAGCTGAGGAAGGCGCCCCGGCGCGAGGGCTCGGGAATGGCCGTCATCAGCGCCTGCAGCGGGATGTTGCGGCCCGAAAGCGCCATCATGAAGAAGGGGAAGAACGCGATCACCCCAGCCAGCGGCATCAGCGGCATATGGGTCATGAACATCAGCGGCAGAATGGAAAACAGCGCCAGATAGCGGTACACCTTCTGCGCGCCCGCGCGGTCCGACCAGCGGCCGATCATGCGCGCGCTGAACAAGATGGCGACGCCGCCCGCCAGATAGACATAGGTGATCTGCTCCGGCTGCACGCCGATATTACTGACCAGGACAGGCGAGATAAACGGAATCACCAGCATCCCCGTCACCATGTTCACGCCCGCCAGCAGGAAGGCCGTCAGATGGCGCGGCACGCGGAACAGGCCGACCAGATTGGGCAGCACTTCCGCCAGCGGCACCGGATGGCCCAGGTGGCCGCGCAGATTCGGAATCACGCGCCAGGCGGCGATCCAGATCAGCGCCGAGAACAGCACCAGCAGGTAGAACGGCGATGCCCAGCCATAATGCGCGGCCAGCATCACGCCCGTCGGCACGCCGGCGATGGCGGCCATGCTGAAGGAGGTCATCACGATGCCGGTGGCGGCGCCGCGGCGGTTCTGTGGAATCAGGTCGCCGATGATGGCCATGATCATCGCGCTCAGGACGCCGCCCGTCAGGCCGGCAAAGGCGCGCGACAGCACCAGCACGTGGAAGGTGGGCGCCATGGCGCAGGCCAGATTGGATAGCGTGAACAACGCGAAGTTCGTCAGCAGCAGGCGCTTGCGGTCGAAACGGTCGATGTACATGGAGGCCAGCAGGCCTGAAATGCCGGCGCACCAGGCGTAAGCCGATACGGCGCCGGAAACGGCGGCCGGCGTGATGCTGAAGGCGCGCATCAGCTGGGGCGCCAGCGGCATCATCACCATGAAGTCCATGATGACGGTGAACTGCGTCAGCGCCAGAAGCCAGAGCACGATGCGCTCGCGCGCCGGAGGAAGTGGAATGGATAGGGTCATTTTTAGTCGAGTTGGTTGATTTCGCTGGCCGCGCGGCGCAGGATGGCGCGGATCTGGCCCAGCCGTTCTTCGCTGGTGCCGGGACCGTGGGCCTTGTCGATGATGATTGCCTTCAGTTCATGCATCAGCGCGCGCAGGTCGCCGCGACCGTCGGACGGCTCGCTCAGGCGGGCCAGGATGGCGTCGACGAACTGACGGTTCTCGGCCAGGAAGGCTTCGCCTTCGGGCGTAATCGTGTGCAGCTTCTTGTTGCCGTCGGCGGTGGCCGAGACGTGGCCCATATCGAGCAGCATGGACAGCAGCGGATAGATGGCGCCGGGGCTGGGCGTGTAGCCGCCGCCGGAGCGCTGCTCCAGCTCCTTGATGATTTCATAGCCGTGGCGGGGCTTTTCGGCGATCAGTTGCAGGACGACGTAGCGCATGGCGCCGGCATCGAACATTTTTGGACCGCGTCCTCGTCCGCCGCCACCGTGGTGATGGTGACCGTGCATGGCGTGGAAGCGGTGATGGGCGTGGTGCAGGAATCGGAACATGAGGCTCTCCTTATCGGTCGGATGATAAGTTATGACGAATTAAGATATAACTTATTGAGATATATCTTAACCTATTTTTTGAAGAGCGCAAGTTCTTTTATAAAAACAAAAAAGGCGCCCGAAGGCGCCTGAGTGAGATTGCAATCGCTTCAACCGTCCAGGTGTGAGATCAACAATCGCCGGCTTTCCGCTTCGGCGCCCTGGCTGGCTTTGCGCTCCAGGACCAGCTCCGCGTTCTGCGCGTCGAGCGAGATGCCAACCGACAGGATATCAATCAGCAGCAGCTGCAGGATGCGCGAGATCATGGAGAGGAAGGTCTTGCTGTCTTCCGTATGGTCGACCGCCAGGCACACGGTCGCCTTCTTCGCCAGCGGCGAATTGCTGGAGGTGATGGCGATGATGTCCGCGCCCGCCGCCTTGGCCGCGTCGACCGCTTCCAGCAGATCCGGCAGCTTGCCCGAATTGGAAATGGCGATCACCACATCGCCCGGCTGCAGCAGCTCCGCCGCCAGCGCGAACAAGTGCGAGTCGCCGTAGGACGAAGTGGGAATGCGGAAGCGGAAGAACTTGTGCTGGCCATCCAGCGCCACCACGCGCGAATTACCCATGGCGTAGAACTCGACCCGCTTGGCCTTGCTGATCAGGGCAATCGCACGGTCCAGCGAACGCACGTCAAGCTGATCGCGGAATTTGAGAATGGCGGAAACGGTATTATCAATCACCTTCGCGCTCAAATCGTGCGTGCTGTCGCTTACGCGCACCTGGCTGTGGCGCACGGGGATGGCGCCCGTCAGGCTGCTGGCGAACTTCAGCTTGAAATCGGCCAGGCCGAGGAAGCCCAGCGAACGGCAGAAACGGATCACCGTCGGCTGGCTCACTTCCGCCAGACGCGCGATATCGGCGATCGGCTCGTTCAGCACGAGGCGCGGCTGCTCCAGCACCAGCTGCGCCACGCGCTGCTCGGCCGGGGTCAGCTCGTGCTGCAGATGCTGTACGCGCTCCATCAGCGTATTGGCGCCGCTGCGTCCGCGCAGGTGCTCGGACAAAATCGTGGCCACGCCATAGAAGGCAGGATTCGGCGTCGTGATCACATAGGTGGGAATCTCGGCCAGATAGCTGGCGAAGCGTCCCTTGGCTTCAAAGCGCTGACGGAAGGGCGAGGTCTTGAACCAGTCGCCCAGGCGCGGCACGATGCCGCCGCCGATGAACATGCCGCCGAAAGCGCCCAGGGTCACGGCCAGATTCGCCGTCGCGCCGCCCAGCATGGCGCAGAAGCATTCCAGCACTTCCACGCACAGCGGGTCCTTGTCGGTCAGCGCGCCGGAGATGATCTCCTGCGAAGTGAGGTCGCGCACCTGGCGGCCGTTGCGCTTGGCGATGGCGCGGAAGATGATCTCCATGCCAGGGCCGGAAACCAGACGCTCGGTCGAAACGTGCGGCCATGTCTGCCATGCGTACTGCAGGATCGAATATTCGCGTTCGTCGGCAGGCGCGAAGTTGGTGTGGCCACCTTCGGAGCCCAGCGTCACGAAGCCGTCCACGGTGGGGATCACGCCGGAGACGCCGAGGCCCGTGCCCGGTCCCAGCACGCCAATGACGGAATTGGTGGCGGGGCTGCCGCCGCCAACCTGCATCAGGTCCGCTGGTTTCAGGCCGGGCAGCGACATGGCCAGCGCCGTGAAGTCGTTCACCACCAGCAGCGTATGCAGGCCAAGCGCGCGGCGCACTTCGTCGGTGGAGAATTCCCAGTCGCGATTGGTCATGCGCACGTAGTCGCCGCTGACGGGATTGGCCACCGCCAGCGCCGCGTGGTTCAGGGTGATGCCGTCATGGTCGGCCAGATAGGAGCGCAGCAGCGCCACGATATCGGGGAAGTCGTCGCATTTCAGGACCCGCACCGCGCGGAACTCGCTGGGCGACGTTTGCAGTGCAAAGCGGGCGTGGGTGGCGCCGATGTCGGCCAGCAGGCGCGGGCCGTCGGCAAAGGCCGTGCGATTCAGTTTTTGATCCACTTCGGTTTGTTTCATCGTCGATTCAGCCAAAACAAATTGTTAACGCCTCGGAAGGCGGCAAGAAGGATACCTGAAATACGCGATGTAAAGAAGGAAACTTCATAGAAGCCTCCCTCCTGGACTACTTATTTGGCCAGGCCGAACCACCCTCCGTAGCCTGGCAGCGACACTTGTCCATCCACCACCGTGCCGGGCAGGCCGTAGCCATCCAGCTGCTCAGCGCCCACCGCTTGCGGCAGCTCGAAGCTGACCGGATCTTTACCCAGGTTGAAGACGGCGATCACACTGCGCTCGCCATCCAGATCGCGGCGCAGCGCCAGCACGGGCTCCGGCGAGTCGAAGAAGGCGATTTCGCCGCGCAGCAGCTGCGGCGCCTTGCCACGCCAGGCGATGATCTTGCGCGCGAAGGACAGCATCGACTCCGCATCGCCTTCCTGCGTGGAGGCGGCGCGGGCGATGTGCTCGGGCGCCACCGGCAGCCATGGCTTGCCGCTGGTGAAGCCGCCCTGCTCTCCCTGCGTCCAGGCGATCGGCGTGCGGCAGCCGTCGCGGCCCTTGAACTCGGGCCAGAAGGTGATGCCGTAAGGGTCTTGCAGCAGTTCGTAAGGCACGTCCGCTTCGGGGAAGGCCAGTTCGTCGCCCTGGTACAGGCAGGGCGTGCCTTTCAGCGACAGCTGCATCGCCAGCACCAGCTTGGCGAAAGCGACCGGCGCCTCCGGACCGCCCCAGCGCGAAGCGACGCGCTGCACGTCATGGTTACCGACCGACCAGGAAGCCCAGCCGCCCTTCACGCGCGACTCGAACTGCTCGACCTGGGTGCGGATATATTTGGCGGAGCACTGCGGCACCAGCAGGTTGAAGCTGTAGGCCATGTGCAGCTTGTCGCCGTCGGCCGTGTACTCGGCCATGGTCGCCAGCGAATCGTCCGAGCCCACTTCGCCGATGGAGATGGCGCCGTATTCGTTCAGCAGTGCGCGCAGCTTCTGCAGGAAGGCCAGGTTTTCGGGACGGGTCTTGTCGTAGATGTGGGCCTGCATGCCGTACGGGTTCACATCCGACACGGTGGCCGTATCGCGCACGGTGGCGGGCGGATTGCTGCGCAGCTGCTGGTCGTGGAAGTGGAAGTTGCAGGCGTCCATGCGCACGCCGTCGACGCCGCGCTCCAGCCAGAAGCGCAGCGCATCGAGGTGCGCCTGCTGCACGTCCGGATTGTGGAAGTTGAGCTGCGGCTGGCTGACAAGGAAGTTGTGCATGTAGTACTGGCGGCGGCGCGTGTCCCACTGCCAGGACGAGCCGCCAAAGACGGACATCCAGTTATTCGGCGGATTGCCGTCCGGCGCGGGATCCGACCACACATACCAGTCGGCCTTGGGGTTGTCGCGGCTGGAGCGGCTCTCCTTGAACCACGCGTGGTCTTCCGCCGTATGCGCCATCACCTGGTCGATCATGATCTTCAGGCCCAGGCTGTGCGCTTTGGCGATCAGCGCGTCGAAGTCGGCCAGGGTGCCGAACAGGGGATCGACGTCGCAGTAGTCGGCGATGTCGTAGCCGAAGTCCTTCATAGGCGACTTGAAGAAGGGCGAGATCCAGACGACGTCCACGCCCAGCGAGGCGATGTAGTCCAGCTTTGCCGTGATGCCCGGCAGATCGCCGACGCCGTCGCCGTTGGTGTCCATGTAGCTGCGCGGGTAGACCTGGTAGATGATCGCTTCGCGATACCAGTCTTGAGAAGTTTGTTGGGCCATAAGAGAATCCGGTGAGTGCCGCTGGCGGAAACCAGCATATTTGTAGACAATATACATCAGCGATATGAATTTTTCAATGCACAGCCCAGTGTATGAACGTCAAATTTAATTACGTAAAATCAAATAGTTACAACAAATTTCAAAAAATATTACGCTAAAATTAGTAGTCAAACTACAGATCATTTAAGGAAGACAAGCAATATGAGCGGAAAAGTCTGGCGCCGGACGGCGATCATTTCTATCGGTACGGGATTTGCGCTGACCAGCTTTGCGGCAGAGGTGTCGAATTCGCCGGCCATCGCGGCCTGCGATGCGCCGTTTGAGACGGTACTGAACAAGGCCGCCGCCGGCGATGCGCGCGCTTACTGGCTCAATCGCGAATTGATCAAATGGCCCGGCGCCGACGCGGGCGCGGGACAATTCAAACTCTACTTCTCCGCCACCGCGCAACTGAACGCGGCGCGCGGCGCAAAAGTCAGCGGCGCGGACGGCGCGATCTCGCTGGCGCGCTTCGATGGTCAGACGCCTGCCGATGTCGCCCTGCGCTTCAAATACGTCGGCAACGGCGCGACGCTGGCCGTGCAGGCGACGGATTCACCTCGCCTGCCGGACCTGCTCAAGCAGCAGGTCCTGCTGGTGCTGGAAGCGGACGACGGCACCGTGCGCGACGCCACCGCGCTGCAAATCGCCGGCGCGCTCGATGATCTCTACTCCGCCGCTGCCGACGCCAACGATCTGGGCGTCAGCATTGGCGCTGCGGGCAAGCGAACGGGATTCAAGCTGTGGGCGCCGACCGCGCGGAGCGTGAGCCTCTGCACCTACAAGACCGGTTCCTCAAAAGCCGCCAGCATCCAGCCGATGCAGCTCGATCCCGTCACCGGCATCTGGTCCGCCGCCCAGCGCGGCGACCAGTCCGGCCATTACTACCAGTATCTGGTGGACGTGGTCACGCCATCGGGCCTGGTGCGCAACCTCGTCACCGATCCTTATTCCATCAGCCTGACGACAGATTCCAAACGCAGCTACATCGCCGACCTGAATTCGCCCAAGCTCAAGCCCGCAGGCTGGGAGCAGACGCCCACGCCGCAAACCATGGCCGCGCAACCGGATATGACGGTCTACGAACTGCACGTGCGCGACTTCTCGATCAACGACAGCACCGTCAGCGCTGCCCATCGCGGCAAATACGCCGCCTTCACCGAGCCGCAATCGAACGGCATGAAGCATCTGGCCGCGCTGGCGACAGCCGGCATCACGGACATCCACCTGCTGCCCGTGTTCGACTTCGGCAGCGTCAACGAACAAAGCTGCGCAGCACCCGACATCGCCGCCCTGCCGCACCTGACGCCGGACAGCGAAGAGCAGCAGGCGCTGGCCGCCAAAACCAAGTCCACCGACTGCTACAACTGGGGCTACGACCCGTTCCACTACAACGCGCCGGAAGGCAGCTACGCCACCGATCCGGCCGATGGCGCGCGCCGCATCGTCGAATTCCGCCAGATGGTGCAGGCCCTGCACAAAGCCGGCCTGCGCGTCGGCATGGACGTGGTCTACAACCACACCTTCATCGCCGGACAAAACGAAAAATCCGTGCTGGACCGCGTGGTTCCCGGCTACTACCACCGTCTGAACGCCAGCGGCGCCATTGAACGTTCCACCTGCTGCGACAACACCGCCACGGAAAACCGCATGATGGGCAAGCTGATGGCCGATTCCGTCGCGCAGTGGGCCAGGCAGTACAAGATCGACTCCTTCCGCTTCGACCTGATGGGTCACCAGCCGCGCGCCGCGATGGAGCTGGTGCGGCAGCGCGCGCAATCCGCCGCTGGCCGCCCTGTGCCGCTGATCGGCGAAGGCTGGAACTTCGGCGAAGTAGCCGACGGCGCGCGCTTCGTGCAAGCCTCCCAGCTGTCGCTGAACGGCAGCGGCATCGGCACCTTCAGCGACCGTGGACGCGACGCCGTGCGCGGCGGCGGTGCAGGCGACTCCGGCGACAAGATGATCAGCCAGCAGGGCTATATCAATGGCCTCTTCTACGACCCCAATGCGCTGGGTGGCCAGCACACGGCGACAGATCTGCTGCGCACTGCGGACATGGTGAAAGTCGGCCTGGCCGGCTCCATTCGCAGCTACCCGCTGCACACCTTTGACGACCGCACCGTCACGCTGGAAAAGATCGACTACAGCGGCCAGCCCGCAGGCTACGCCAGCGAGCCGGGCGAAGTGGTCAACTACGTGGAGAACCACGACAACCAGACCCTGTTCGACATCAACGTCTTCAAGCTGCCGCTGGCCACCAGCAGCGCCGACCGCGCGCGTGTGCAGATGCTGGGTGAAGCGATCAACGCCTTCAGCCAGGGCGTGGCCTACTTCCACGCGGGCTCGGACATCCTGCGTTCCAAGTCGCTGGACCGCAACAGCTTCGAATCCGGCGACTGGTTCAACCGCATCGACTGGAGCTACCGCGACAACTACTTTGGCACCGGCCTACCGCCGGCAGAGGACAACGGCAAAGACTACGCCCTGCTCAAGCCGCTGCTACGCGACGCCGCCATCAAGCCCACACTCGCCGATATCGCCTTTGCACGCGACACCTTCCGCGACCTGCTGGCGATCCGCCGCAGCAGCACGCTGTTCCGCCTGCGCACGGCCGCCGACATCAAGCAGCGCCTCCATTTCCACAACACGGGATCGAAGCAGGTGCCGACGGTGATCGTGGCGCACATCGACGGCCAGGGCTACGCAGGCGCCAACTTCAAGTCCATCGTCTACCTGATCAACGTGGACAAGGTGGCGCAGCGCGTCACGGTGGAAGAGGAAAAGCATCGCGCCTACGAGCTGCATCCCGTGCAGGCACGCGCCGGCGCGGCGGACGCACGCGCGAAGGAAGCCCGCTACGACGCCGCCAGCGGCACGTTTGCAATTCCACCACGTACCGCCGTGGTGTTCGTCGAAAAAGAATAGTATTAATTATTTTTTATGATATCTTTTTGATCAATACCCCATTGACCCCTGATTGATCCCTCATTGGCCAAAAAGACCATGCAAAGACCGGCAATCCTTTTGATGCTGCTCGCGTTGGCGGCATGTGGCGGCGGCGCTGACCTGATGCAGCCCAACCGCGCTCCCACGGCCATCGCCGGTCCCGCGCAAACGGTGCTCGCTGGCTCCACCGTCACACTGGCGGGCAGCGGCACCGATCCGGATCTGGATCCGCTCACCTATCTGTGGTCATTCACCAAGCCGGACGGCAGCGGCGCCTCGCTGACCAATACGCACGTCGCCACGCCAACCTTCGTGGCCGATATCGCGGGCGTCTACACCGCCGTGCTGACCGTCAGCGATCCCAGTTTGACCTCCAGCGGGCCATCGACAATGACCGTCACCGCCCAGGTGCCGACGGCGGCATTCATCAAACTGTGGGATGGCGATCAGTGCGCGGACAGCCAGCGTATCTTCATCATCGACCAGCATCTGGTCTATACCGACAGCGCCTCCCTGCACTGCTCCGACTCCAACTTCGCGCACCTGTACGAAAGCACGCCGGATCGTGTGCTATGCCATGCAGGTGGAGTGACTGGCGCGCCCACCTGCACCGGCAGCACGGCGACAACGGCCATCATGCAGACCATTTTGAACAATCCGCAGAAAGCTGACCTGGGGCTGGGCAGCGCGCATACCGTGCAGCAGGTGTACGCGCACCCATGACGACGTAAGCGCCTGCGCTTACTCCTGCCCGATCAGCACCACCGCGTTGTGGGTGTCGAAGCTGGCCTTGCCGCCTTTGACGAAGGTGGTCTTGCCCGAGTAGTAGTCCTTCACCTTTTCGCCGTCCGCGAACACGCCATGCACATCGACAGCGGCTGGCTTGTCGGTTGGCTGCTCCAGCGCCACCACCACCTTGTCATGCACGCCGTTCTGGTCGTAGGTGCGTTTGAAGACGTAAGGCTTGGCCTGCAGCTGTTCATGCACGCCCGCGCCTACCGCCACGTGGGCCTGGCGGAATAATCCCAGCTTGGCCCAGTGCGTGCGTACGTCCGCGATGCGGTAGCCGTTACGCGCCACGTTTTGCGACAGCTCGTCCCAGTTCATGAAGGAGCGCAGTTTGGCGTCGCCCTTGGCCTGTGGCGCGTCGAGACGGCGCGCCGTTTCGTCGCCGTAGTAGATCTGCGCTGCACCGGGGGCCAGCAGCAGCTTGTTCGCGCTTTCAAACGGCTTGTTGCGCGCCGCGTCGAAAGGCGGGTCGTAGTCGTGCGAGTCCAGATAGTTCAGCACCGAATGACCTTTCAGCGAGCCTTGCAGTGCCTTGGAGTAGGTGCTGAACAGCGTCTCGTAATCCTTGGCCGCGTCGTACACCAGGCCGAAGTTAATCAGGCTGTTGAAGCCCTGCGCATAGTAGTTCGCCTTGTCGCCACCGCCCAGATCGTGGATCAAGCCATCGGTGATTTTGTAGTTGTAGACTTCCGCCGTCATATAGAACGGATCGTCGCTCAGCTTCTTGGCGGGATTCGCGCGCTTCCAGTCCTCGAAGGCGGCGCTGGCGATCTTGTGCAGCTCACCCCATACCGGCGCTTCCACGTGCTTCACCGTATCGACGCGGAAGCCATCCACGCCGTACTTGCGCACCCAGTCCTCATGCCACTTCATGATGTAGTAGCGCGGCGCGCGCGGGAAACCGGTGCGGACGAAGAAGTCGTCCAGCTCCTTCATCTCGCGCTCGTAGCGGCCTTCCGCCTTCCACTTGGCGGCCAGCGCGTCCGGCAGCGCGACGTTCTCATTGCTTTCTGTTTTAACGTCCGGCAGATGCGCCACCAGATTGCATTCGATGGTGGTCTTCGCATCCTTGTAGGTGCAGGCGGGGCCGCGGCGTACCCAGCTCTCCGGCCACAGCGGATCGTTAGCCGTCGCGGGGCCGACATGGTTCAGCACCACGTCCAGCAGCACACGGATGCCGTGCGCATGGGCCGTGTCGACGAAATCGCGCATGTCCTGTTCCGTGCCCAGGTTGGCGTCCACGCTGGTCCAATCGCGCGTCCAGTAGCCGTGGAAGCCGTAGGTCTTGCCCGTGCCTTCATCCAGCGGGCCGTGGATCTGCTCCACGGGCGGTGTGAGCCAGATCGCATTCACACCCAGGCTGTCGAAATAGCCTTCCTTGATCTTGGCCGTGATGCCCGCCAGGTCGCCGCCCATGAAACCGCGCAGCGGCGCCGCATCGTCCTTGCGGCCATACGAGTGATCGTTGGACGGATCGGCGTTGTTGAAGCGGTCCGTCAGCAGGAAATAGACGGTGGCGTTCTCCCATAGGAAAGGCTTAGGGGCTGCAGAAGCAGCGCCGGTCAACAGCGCCAGGGATACGGCCAGGGAAGTCAGTTTCATGCAGTAGGTCCTTATGTGGTAACGGTGGGATGGGCGCGTCCGGTCCAGCCAGCGATGCCGGCCACCTGTTCGGCGATCAGAATCAACGCGCCCAGCGCCAGCTGGGTTGGAATATTGTGGTGTGCGGGATCGGCCTCGAAGCGTTCCAGGTAGACGCGCAGCGTCGCGCCCTCCGTGCCGGTGCCGGACAGGCGGAACACAATGCGCGAGCCATTCTTCATCACGATGCGCACGCCCTGCTGCTTGGCGACCGAACCGTCGACCGGATCGGCATATTCAAAATCGTCCGCGAAATCGACCACGTAGTGGCCGAGATCCTTGTCCTTCAGCGATGCCAGCTTGATGCGCAGGGAAGCCATCAGCTCATTGGCGGCGTCGGACTCCACCGCCTCGTAATCGTGGCGCGAATAGTAGTTGCGGCCGAAGCGCGCCCAATGTTCGGTGACGATCTGCTGCACGGATTTCCCCGTCGCCGCCAGCAGATTCAGCCAGAACAGCACGGCCCATACGCCGTCCTTTTCGCGGATATGGTCGGAGCCCGTGCCGTAGCTCTCCTCGCCGCATAGCGTGGCCTTGCCCGCGTCCAGCAGGTTGCCGAAGAACTTCCAGCCGGTCGGCGTTTCAAAGCACGGGATGCCCAGCGCCTGCGCCACGCGGTCCGCCGCGCGCGAAGTGGGCATGGAGCGGGCGATGCCTTTCAAGCCCTGGCGATAGCCCGGCGCCACGGTGGCGTTGGCGGCGAGGACGGCCAGGCTGTCGGACGGCGTCACGTCGAATTTGCGGCCAAGGATCATATTGCGGTCACCGTCGCCGTCCGATGCGGCGCCGAAGTCCGGCGCATCCGACGCGGCCATGATGGCGATCAGCTCCGCCGCGTTGACGGGATTCGGATCGGGATGGTGGCCGCCGAAATCCTCCAGCGGGACGGCGTTGATCACCGTGCCCGCGGGCGCGCCCAGCATCCCTTCCAGAATCGCCTTGGCGTAGGGACCGGAGACGGCATGCATGCCGTCGAAGTGCATGGTGAAGCCGCGCGCGAACAAAGCACGGATCGCGTCGAAGTCGAACAGCTGCTGCATCAGCTCCGCATAATCGGCCACGGGGTCGATGACTTCAACATCCATCTGTTCGACGCGCAGCAGGCCCACGCGGTCAATATCCACGTCTTCGGCATCGCTGATGCGGTACTGACGGATGCTTTGCGTATGCTGGTAAATCGCCTCGGTCACGTTTTCCGGCGCCGGTCCGCCGTTGGTGATGTTGTATTTGATGCCGAAATCGCCATCCGGCCCGCCCGGATTGTGGCTGGCCGACAGCACGATGCCGCCGAACGCGCCGCGCTTGCGGATAACGCAGCTCACGGCCGGCGTGGAGAGGATCCCGCCCTGCCCCACCAGCACTTTCGCAAAGCCGTGGGCCGCCGCCATGCGCAGAATCGTCTGCACGGCGACGCGGTTGTAGAAGCGGCCGTCGCCGCCCAGCACCAGCGTTTTACCGGCGCAGTCGCCGAGCGTGTCGAACACACTCTGCACAAAATTTTCAAGATAGGAGGGCTGGCGGAAGACCGATACTTTTTTCCGCAGCCCGGAAGTCCCCGGACGCTGGCCGGGGACAGGCGTGGTTGCTACCGTCTGTATGCTCATGTTCGCTCCACGGTGGGGTAAGGATGCGAACAATGCTACATCAATGTGAGACTGGTTCGGCGCTATCCTGAACGATCATGGTCAGGATACCCGCCACCACCATGCACAAGCCGCCCAGCATCACCGTCTTGACGGAATGGCCGGCGAACAGCTGCTTGGTGAAGAAGCCCAGCAGCAGGCCGCTGACGATCTGCGGAATCACGATGAAGAAGTTGAACACGCCCATGTAGTAGCCCATGCGCTTGGCGGGCAGCGAGCCGGCCAGGATCGCGTATGGCATGGTCAGGATGCTGGCCCAGGCCACACCCACGCCCACCATCGGCGCGTACAGCGCGTTGATGTCGTGGATGAAGAAGATGCTCATCAGGCTCACGCCGCCGATGATCAGGCAGACCATGTGCACGAACTTGCGGCTTGTGTGGCGCGCAAAGATTGGCAGGATAAAGGCCGCCAGCGCGGACACGCCGCTGTACACGGCGAACATCACGCCCACACGGTTGCCCGCTTCCTGGAAGGCGGCCGATTGCGCGTCGGTGGTGCCGAACACGTTTTCCGCGATGGCCGACGTGGTGTAGATCCACATGGCGAACAGCGCGATCCAGGTGAAGAACTGCACCACCGCCAGCTGCACCATGGTCTTCGGCATTTTGCCGAAGCCGCCCAGAATTTCAGCCAGCGCGTGGCCCAGGCCCTGGCGCTGGCCGGCGCGGAAGGCTGCCATGTCTTCCGGCGGTTCTTCCTTGGTGCTGAAGACGGTCCACATCACGGCCGCCACGTAGATCAGGCCACCGGCGTAGAAGGAGTAACGCACCGTGTCGGGAATGGCGCCGTTGACGGGCACATTGCTCACGCCCAGCAGGTCGGCGAAGATAGTCGGCAGCAGCGAGGCGATCACCGCGCCCCAGCCGATGAAGAAGGTCTGCATCGCGAAACCGGCCGTCTGCTGCGCAGGTCCCAGCTTGTCGCCGACGAAAGCGCGGAATGGCTCCATCGACACGTTGATCGCGCCATCCATCAGCCACAGTACGGCGGCGGCCATCCACAGCACGGAGGAATTCGGCATCAGGAACATGGCCAGCGACGCGAGCAAGGCGCCGATGAAGAAGAAGGGACGGCGGCGGCCCCAGAACGGGTGCCAGGTATTGTCGCTCAGGTAGCCGATGATGGGCTGCACCAGCAGGCCGGTAACGGGCGCGGCGAGCCACAACAGGGACAGCTTGTCCTGGTCGGCGCCGAGCGTGGAAAAGATACGGCTGGTATTCGCGTTTTGGAGGGCAAAGCCGAATTGAATACCGAAGAAACCAAAGCTCATATTCCATAGCTGCCAGAACGACAGTATGGGCTTGCTGGTGGAAGAATGCATTACGTCCCCGATTTTAGGATTTGTAGCAAAATAACACGCTGACCTGCATGTGTCAATCCAGGCCACTCCATATTAAAATAAGGGTTTACAGGAGATTTTTGCGGTCAAATGTAGTCAAATAACAGAATTAGAATTTCGAGACATCAATAACTATACCTAAACCATGACCTCCCCTACCCTGAGCAAAATCGCGCTGGCCGTGCTGGCCCTCACCGCCGCCGCCGCGCAGGCGCGCACCCTGGAAAGCGTCGAACAGCATGGCGATCTGCTGGAGCTGCGCACCAGCGATGGACGCTATCTGATCAAGCCCTATTCCAGCGCCATTATTGAGACTTCGTTTATTCCGAATGGCGAGCAGTTCGACCCCGCTTCGCACGCAGTGGTGTTGGCGCCGGGCGCGGTGCAGGCCACGCTCAAGGACCAGGGCAATGTCATCGAGTACGGCACCAGGGGCATCACGGTGGTTATCACCAAGTCGCCGTTCCGTATCGCCTACCGCTACAAGGGCAAGCCGCTGGTGGCGGAAAAGGCGGGCTACGAAAAAATCCGCGACGATGTGGCGAAGGGCAGCAAGGATATCAACAAGGGTGAGCCGCGCGAACTGGAAGCCATCGAGTTCGCGCTCGACAGGGACGAAGCACTGTACGGCGCGGGCGCGCGCTCGGTCGGCATGAACCGCCGCGGCTACCGCTTCACTCTGTATAACAAGGCGCACTACGGCTACGGCGACCATTCAGAGCTGATGAACTACACCATGCCGATGGCGCTGTCGTCGAAGATGTACGCCATCCACTTCGATAATCCGCAGACGGGCTACCTCGACTTCGACAGCAAGAAGGACGGCAGCCTCACTTACGAAACCATCGGCGGCCGCAAGACCTATCAGGTGATCGCGGGCGACTCGTGGGAAGACGTGGTCGGTAACTACACCTCGCTGACCGGCAAGCAGCCCATGCCGCCGCGCTGGGCCTTCGGTAACTTCGCCATGCGCTTCGGCTACCGCTCGGAGGCGCAGGCGCGCGAGACGGTCGACCAGTTCATCAAGCAGGATATTCCGCTCGACGCCATCGTGTTCGACCTGTTCTGGTTCGGTAAAGAGATCAAGGGCACCATGGGCAATCTGGCGTTCGACAAGGACACCTACCCCAACCCGACCGGCATGATCGCCGACTTCAAGGCCAAGGGCGTGAAGACTGTGCTGATCACGGAGCCCTTCATTCTCGACACGTCCAGCAAGTGGCAGGAAGCGGCGGATAAAAAAATCCTCGGCACCGATGCGCAGGGTGCGCCTCTGGCTTACGACTTCTACTTCGGCCACACGGGCCTGATTGACATCTTCGGCCAGGCTGGCAAGGACTGGTTCTGGAATATCTACAAAGGCCTGCACGAACAGGGTGTGGCCGGCGTGTGGGGCGATCTGGGCGAGCCGGAAGTGCATCCAACCGAGATGCGCCACGCCACCGGCACAGCGGACCAGGTGCACAACATCTACGGCCACCAGTGGGCCGGCCTGGTCGCCGACGGCTACAAGAAGGACTTCCCCAACGAACGTCCGTTCATTCTCATGCGCGCCGGGTATTCAGGCACCCAGCGCTACGGCATCATTCCATGGTCGGGCGATGTGGACCGGGGCTGGGGCGGTTTGAAATCGCAGCCTGAAATCTCGCTGCAGATGGGGATGCAGGGCCTGGGGTATATGCACTCGGACCTGGGCGGCTTCGCCAATCCGGTGCTGGATAATGAGCTGTATACGCGCTGGCTGCAGTATGGCGTGTTCCAGCCCATCTTCCGCCCGCATGCGCAGGACGAAGTGCCGTCGGAGCCGGTCTACCGCGAAGAGGCCACCAAGGCGCTGGCGCGCGAGGCGATCCGCCTGCGCTACCGCATGCTGCCTTATAACTACACGCTGGCTTTTGAAAACAACCAGCTTGGCCTGCCGCTGATGCGCCCCATGCTGTACGAGGAACCGCACAACACCAAGGCGCGCACCATGTCGTCCACCTACTTGTGGGGTAAGGACTTCCTCGTCACGCCGGTGCTGTCCAAGGGTGCGACGAAGCAGCAGGTGTACTTCCCGGCCCGCAGCGCGTGGTTCGATTTCTACAGCGATGCGAAGCACAAGGGCGGCGCCACCGAGTCCGTGGCGCTGGTGAAGGAGCATATTCCCGTCTACGTCCGCGCCGGCGCCTTCATCCCGATGACGCAGGTGGTGCAGACTACGCGCGACTATTCGACGAAACAGCTGGAACTGCACTACTACCACGACGCCTCGGCCGAAGCGGGCAGCGGCAAGCTGTATGACGACGACGGCGAAACGGTGCAGGCCTACGAGCAGGGCAAGTATGAACTGCTGCACTTCGCCAGCAAGCTGCAGGGACATACGCTGGAGCTGGACCTGTCGAGCGAAAAAGGCGCGCACTATATCCGCCCCACCCGCACGATCGAACTGCTGGTGCATAACGTGAGCGCCCGTCCATCGTCCGTGCAGGTCGACGGCGGCGCCACCGAATCCAGCTGGGACGCGGCCAAACATCTGCTGACGGTGCAGCTGCCGGCCAGCGACGCCGCCGCGCGCAAGGTCACGATCACGCTGGCGGCCAAGTAAACGACTGCGGTATCATGGCTGGCCCTCGAATCACCCGGTTCGAGGGCCAGAACTTTTATAAGGGAGACCACAGTGTCAACGAAATTGATCAGCGCCCTGCTCGCAGCGGGCGTATTGAGCGCCGCCTCCACCGGCGCCGTTGCAGCACCTGCCGCCAAACCCACCGCCGCCGAAGCTGAGCGCTTCCTGTCCGATGCCGACGCCCGCCTGTACAAGCTGAATACCGACGCCGCGCGTGGCGGCTGGGTAGGCTCCAACTTCATCACCGACGACACGGAAGCCATCGCCGCCTACTTCGCTGAGCGCCAGCTGGAAGCGTCCGGCGAACTGGCGCTGAAGGCGCGCCGCTACAACGGCCTGAAGCTGTCGGCCGACGACGAGCGCAAACTCAAACTGCTGCAGCTGTCGCTGGTGTTCGGCGATCCCAAGGAACGCGAAGCCTATGCCGGCCTGCAGGCCAATCTGACCGGCGCCTACGGCAAGGCCAAGTACTGCCCGTCCACCGGCGGCTGTCTGGCGCTGGGCGATATGGAAAAGGTCCTGTCCACTTCGCACGACGAAGCCAAGCTGAAAGAGATGTGGCTGGGCTGGCACGCGCAATCGCCGTCGTACAAGCAGAAGTACGCGGAATATGTCGAGCTGTCCAACAAGGGCGCGCGCCAGATGGGCTTTGCGGACACGGGCGCCCTGTGGCGTTCGCAGTACGACATGCCGCCGGAGGCCTTCGCCGCCGAGATGGAGCGCCTGTGGCAGCAGGTCAAGCCGCTGTATGAGTCGCTGCACACCTACACCCGCTACAAGCTGCGCGAGGCTTACGGTCCGGACGTCGTGCCGCTGACCGGTCCAATTCCATCCCACCTGTTCGGCAATATGTGGGCCCAGACCTGGAGCAATCTGTATCCGATCCTGAAGCCCGCCACGGGCGCCAGCAGCTACGACCTGACCAAGGTGCTGGAAGAGCGCCACACCGACGCCAAGCAGATGACGCAATACGCGGAGCGCTTCTACACCTCGCTCGGCATGCAGCAGCTGCCTGCCACCTTCTGGGAGCGTTCGCTGCTGACCAAGCCGCGCGACCGCGACGTGGTATGCCACGCATCGGCATGGACCATCGACGAGAAGAACGACGTGCGCATCAAGATGTGCATTACGCCGACGTCGGAAGACTTCACCACGATCCACCATGAGCTGGGCCACATCTACTACGATCTGGCGTACAGCAAGCAGCCCGTGTTCATGTTCCACGGCGGCGCCAACGACGGCTTCCACGAAGCCATCGGCGACACCATCGCGCTGTCGATCACGCCGGACTACCTGAAGAAGGTCGGCCTGATGGACCAGGAGCCGGAATCGGGCGCCGACATCGGCCAGCTGCTGGACCGCGCCCTGGCCAAGGTCGCGATCCTGCCATTCGCCTACACGGTCGACAAATGGCGCTGGGACGTCTACGCCGGCAAGACCAAGCCAGCCGACTACGACAAAGCCTGGTGGGCGCTGCGCGAGCAGTACATGGGCGTGAAGCGTCCGGCGGCGATTGAAAGCACCGGCTTCGACGCCGGCGCCAAGTACCACGTCGCGGCCGACGTGCCGTACGCGCGCTACTTCCTGGCCGATATGCTGCAGTTCCAGTTCCACCGCGCCCTGTGCCGCGAAGCCGGCTACACCGGTCCGCTGCACCGCTGCTCGATCTACGGCAACGCCAAGGCCGGCGCCAAGCTGCAGCAGATGCTGGAGATGGGCACGAGCAAGCCATGGCCGGAAGCGCTGAAGGCCATCTCGGGTGAAGACAAAATCGACGGCAACGCCCTGCTCGAATACTTCGCCCCGCTGAAGGTCTGGCTCGACGAACAAAACGCCAAGTTCGCCGCCGCCGAGAAGAAGTAAAAAACCGGGGTCAGGTCTGCCATTACGCCAAATTTTGCTCAGCCAGCAATTTTTGGCTGAAAGGCAGACCTGACCCCAAATTTCTTAGAGTAAAGCAGGAGGGTGGCGCTCAGGCCGCAGAGGGCGGCGAAGGTCATCCACAGGCCGGGCGCGGCTTTGTCGTGGGTGGCTTCGATCAGGCCCGTGGCGATAGCGGGGGTGAAGCCGCCGAAGACGGCTGTCGCCAGGCTGTAGGCCAGGGAGAAGCCGACCGTGCGCACTTCCACCGGCATCACTTCCGTCAGGGCCACCACCATCGCGCCGTTGTAGCTGGCGTAGAGGAAGGATAGCCACAATTCCACCATCAGCATCGTGCCAAAACTCGGCGTCTGCACCAGCCAGCGCATCGCGGGATAGGCCGTCAATAAAGTCAGCAGCGTGAAGCACAGCAGCAGCGGCTTGCGCCCCACGCGGTCGGACAAGGCGCCCATCACGGGCAGCCATATGAAATTGGAGATGCCGATGCAGAGCGTGACGATCAGGCTGTCTGCGGTGCTCAGCTTCAGCACCGATTTGCCGAAGGTCGGCGTATATACCGTGATTAGGTAGAAGGACACCGTCGTCATCGCCACCAGCATCATCCCCGTCAGCACCAGCGCCCAGTTGCTCAAAATGGAGCCGTAGATTTCGCCTATCGTGGGTCGGTGATGGCTGCGGCGCTTGAATTCTTCCGTCTCTTCCAGCGAACGGCGAATCACGAACAGCACCGGCACGATCATGCAGCCAATGAAGAAGGGTACGCGCCAGCCCCACTGCCCCACTTCTTCCGCCGTCAGCACCACGTTCAGCACATAACCAATCGCCGCGGCGACGATAATCGCCACCTGCTGGCTGGCCGACTGCCAGCTCACATAAAAGCCTTTATGTCCCGGCGTGGCCATCTCCGACAGGTACACCGACACGCCGCCCAGCTCCACGCCCGCCGAAAAGCCCTGCAGCAGACGCCCGCTCAGCACCAGCAGCGGCGCCAGATAACCAATCGACGCAAAGCCGGGCACGAAGGCGATCAGCATGGTCCCCATCGCCATCAGCGCCAGCGTGACGATCAGCCCTTTGCGCCGCCCCACACGGTCAACATAGGCGCCGAGGAAGATGGCGCCCAGGGGCCGCATCAGAAAACCCGCGCCGAAGGTCATGAAGGTCAGCATCAGCGACGCGAACTCGTCACCCGCCGGGAAGAAGGTCCGCGATATATAGGTGGCGTAAAAGCCGAACAGGAAGAAGTCGAACATCTCCATGAAATTGCCGCTGGTGACGCGCAAGACGGTGGCAAACTTCGAGGACGATGTGGACATGGCTCAGGCTCCGTGCAAATAAAAAAAGGGCGGCCGCAATGCAGCCGCCCTCGATATTACAGCGTAAGGCGATCAGCAGTCGGCCGTCGCCACATTGCCCTTCTGCTGCTGGTCGCGGCAGCGGGCCGACATGCGCGCGGTGGTGCGCATATTCTCGTCCTTCAGGCGCTGGGCTTCGCGCTCGCGCTCTTCCATCAGCGGCTTGGCGGCGGCCTGATCCTTGTCCAGGCCCGGCGCGCTGGCGGGACGCTCGATGGTCGCGGCCAGGTCGGCATGCACGGGCAGATTGGTCCAGTAGGTGGCCTTGGCGCCGCTGGTCCACACGGCCGTCACTTCCGGCGTGGCGATGCTGTTGACCGTTTCGCCGAATTCGTAGGTGCGCGTCACTGGCGCGATGCCCAGCGACTTGCCGCCTTCGTAGATGGTGGCGCCGGCGGGGTTGCTATCGTAGGTCATCATGCCGGTACGCGGACCGCTGGCACAACCAGCAAAAGCAGCGGACAACGCGGCCAGCAGGGCCAGACGGACTATTTTTTTCATCGACATCTCCTCTATGGTCACATCAAACAAAATTACATCTTGGCCGGCTTCGCCGCGCAGTGGGCGGCGATATAGGCGGAATGCAGGGGCATGTGCTCGGCGCAGTTGCGGATCACGGTGGTGACTTCTTCCAGGTAGCCGGCGATTTCCTGCTCGCTGATCAGGTCCACCAGCGGGTTGTAGGACTGGGGCCGGATGCGCTGGCCGTGCATCACTTGCAGCCAGTTATTCTTGGTGAACAGCTCCGTCCCCTCGCGGAAGACGCGGCCGTTGCTGCGGAACAGATCCATCTTATGCTGCAGCAGCTCGGGCACTTCCATCTGGCGGCAGTAGTCCCAAAACGGCGAGTCGTTACGCTCCGTGGCCTTGTAGTGCAGGATCACGAAGTCGCGCGCCCAGGTGTATTCGTCGGACATCACGCGGTTGTACTGGCGGATATCGGCCGCCTCGAAACCGGCGGCAGGGAAGTATTCCAGCAGGTGGGCGATGCCCATCTGAATCAGGTGGATGCTGGTCGATTCCAGCGGCTCGATAAAGCCGCAGGACAGGCCGATAGCCACCACATTCTTGTTCCACGCCTGCTTGCGCTTGCCCGTGCGGAAGCGCACCGTGCGCGGGTCGGCCAGCGGCTCACCATCCAGATTGCTCATCAGGATGGAGCTCGCCTCGTCCTCGCTCATGAATCTGGACGAGAACACATGGCCGTTGCCAATGCGGTGCTGCAGCGGGATGCGCCACTGCCAGCCCGCCTTGCGCGCGGTGGCGCGGGTGAATGGCGTCAGCTCGGCCGCATTGGCGCAGGGCACGGCGATGGCCGTGTCGCAGGGCAGCCAGTGCGACCAGTCTTCGTAGCCCGTCTTCAGCGTCTCTTCGATCAGCAGGCCGCGGAAGCCTGAGCAGTCGATGAACAGGTCGCCCTCCACCTGGCGTCCATCCTCCAGCACTACGGCCGTGACATGGCCGTCGCCGTCGCGCTGGCGTACGCCGCCGATCTTGCCTTCGATACGCTGCACGCCGCGCGCTTCGCTGAAGCCGCGCAGGAATTTGGCGTACAGACCGGCGTCGAACTGGTAGGCGTGGATGATCTGGCCCAGCGGCGAATTGGGCATGTCGCCCTGGGCGCGCATGAACTTGTTATGCATGCTGGCCACGTTGTTGATGGAGAAGCGGTCCAGCTCCGGCGCCTTGCCCGCCAGGTATTGCTTGAGCCAGTACTGGTAAAAGTCCACCGTCCACGTCTCCTGGCCGATGACGCCGAAGCCGTGGTAGTAGCGGTCGCCCAGCCGGCCCCAGTTGACGAACTCGATGCCCAGCTTGAAGGTGCCCTGGGTCTGGCGCATGAACTCGTCCTCGTCCAGCTCCAGCATGCGGTTGAACAGGTTGATCATCGGGATGGTCGCCTCGCCCACGCCGATGGTGCCGATCTGGTCCGACTCGACCAGGGAAATCTGATATTGCCCCTTCAGCGTCTTGGCCAGGGCGGAGGCAGTCATCCAGCCGGCCGTGCCGCCGCCGACGATGACGATATTCTTCAGCTTGCTTTGTTCCATATCCATAATCCAGCTATCCAGATGTGGCGTTGTCAGAAGTATAAAGGCAAAAAGCCCCTTGCCGAAGCACTTTCAGCAAGGGGCTTTCGTGTCAGGCCGCGGCCTGCTTACATCTTGTAGCCAACCGTGAAGAAGATGGTACGGCCGGTCTGGGTACGGGTCTTGGTGGAACCGTCAGCATTCGACTCGGTGTAGTACGGGCTGTTCAGGTTGTTGCCTTCGACGCGGAAGGACAGGCCCTTCAGCGTACCTTCCTGGAACTCGTAGCCGATCTGCGCCGACATCCACTTCTGCGACTCGATGAACACCAGCGATGGGAAGCCGCCGACGGTGTCGTTGGCCACCTTGCCCACGTAGCGCGAACGGTAGTTCTGCGCGACGAAGGCGCTGAAGCCCTTCTTCTCGAAGTAGATCAGGGCCTTGGCGTTGGTCTTCGACAGGCCTGGCAGCGGGATGCTGCCGGCGTCTGGCTGCTCGTCCGGGTTCTTGCCGATGATGTTAGGCAGTTGCACCGAGCTGAAGGTGGACGAGTAGCTGCCCGTCGCGCCGAAGCCGTTCAGCATTGGGTGGATCATCTCGAACGGCGCCGAAGCGGTCAGCTCCAGGCCCTTCAGGTTGCCGCCCGTGCCGTTGACGGTGGTGGTGTAGATACCGTGGTTGCCGGTCAGCAGATTCGGCAGGCCGAAGGTCTGCAGGAACGGGGTGAAGTCGAAGTCGCTGTACACCTCAGGCACGATGTAGCTGTTCAGCTTCTTGTAGAAGATGGCGGCGCTGACATAGCCCTTCTTGGCGAAGTACTTCTCCAGCGACAGGTCCAGCGCGTCGGCGCGGAACGGGTTCAGGTGCGGGTTACCGGCCGAACCTTCATAGCGCGGCGGCTGCGCCACGCCGTCGGCGGACTTCGGATTGGTGTTGACGGCGAAGCTGAACGAGTTACGCATGTCCGTCATGTCCGGACGGGCGATCTGGCGCGACAGGCCGAAACGGGCCAGGTAGCTGTTACCCAGGTCGAAGTTCAGGTTCAGCGACGGCAGGAAGTCGTGGTAGGTGGTGCCGTCTTCGCTCAGGCCAGGGGCCGGATTGGTCAGCTGCGGCGTCGCGCCCACGTTGGCGCGGAAACCGGTCGAGGACTGGTCGGTGTGCACGAACTGCACGCCCACGTTACCACGCACGGGGAACTCGCCCACTTTGGTGTCGATGTCCAGGCGCGAGTAAGCGGTGCTGACCTTCTCTTTCACGCCGTACGATTTGGACAGGATGTCGTTGTTGTACTTGCGCTGCAGCGTCGTGCCGGGGATCAGGTCAACCTGCGGATCGAAGGTCAGCATGTTGATGCCGACGCCGCCCACGTTGGTGCTCACGGCGGAACCAGCCGGGAACGGCACGCGGTCGTAGCCGCCGCCGGTCGAGGAAATGATCAGGCCTTCGTCGGTGACGCGGTCCTTGGTACGGTTGGTGACGTTGGCGCCAAACTTCAGGGTGGTGAACATGGCGCCGTCAGGCAGTTCATACTTGCCTTCGGCGCGGATCGCGTTGACCTGGTCGGTCACGGTCGGGCCCTTGGCGTAGCCGGCCTGCGCCACCGAGCCGCAAGCGGAGTTGTTGGCAATGCCGGACCAGCCGCACTGGTTACGCACGGCCATGGTGCTCGGGTCGGTCAGGCTGTTACCGTAGGACATTTGCGGAACCTTGCCGTCCAGACCGGTCATGGTCAGGTCCGCGTTGGTCGCGGTGCCGCCGTAGTATTCGTCGTCGCGTTCCACGCGCACGGCCGAGTTGTGGCTGAAGTCGACCATCGCGCTCCACGACTGGTTGATCTTCAGGTTGTTCTTCCAGCCGATGGACTTGATGGTGTCGTGGTCGAAGATGCCTTCGTTGCGGTCGATCAGGCCCACATCCTTCATGGTGGCCGACGTCACGATGCCGTTGTTGACGGTGGCGTTGGTGAAGGTGTTGGTGCCAGGGATCTGGATCTCATCCAGCTTGGTGTAGTCGTCGATCTTCGACCAGAACATGTCGATCTGGCTGTTGAACTGCTTGTTCGGCTTGAAGGCCAGGATGGCGGCCACGCCTTTGCGCTCGTCGCTGACGCGGCGGGTGTCGATGTTGAAGCCGTTACCGCCCGGTACCTTGGCGTTCACCAGATTGCCCGCGGTGTCGCGGATCGTGGTGCTGTTTTTCGGATCGGCGGAATTGCTGACTGCATCGCCCCAGGTGCCGAATTCATATTGCGAGGAGTCGCCGATCTGGTGCACGAAGCCGATCGCCACGCCGATCTTGCGGTCGGCGAACTGGTCGATGAAGGTGAAGCTTTCGCGGTGGCCGTCGCCGTGCACCGGCAGGCCCAGGCCGCTCTTGGTCTTCTGGTACTTGGCCGACAGGACGCGCGAGCCGAAGGCCAGCGGGTCGATCAGCTGCTGGTCGATGGTACCGGCCAGGCCCTGGCCGACCACGGTGGAGTCATTGGTCTTGTAGACGGTGGCGCCGGCGATCAGTTCCGCCGGGTACACGCTCAGGTCGACCGCACGGCTGTCGCCGGTGGAGGTCTGTTCGCGGCCGTTCAGCAGGTAGCCGGCGAAGTCCGGGCCCAGGCCACGGATGGAAATGGTGGAGGCGGTGCCGTCCTTGGTACGCTGCGTGGTCAGGCCGGGCAGGCGGGCCAGCGATTCAGCGATGGTGGTGTCGGGCAGCTTGCCGATGTCTTCCGCCGAGATCGCCTCAACGATGGAGGTGGCGTCCTTCTTGACGGAGATGGCGTCTTCGATACCGCGGCGGATACCGGACACGGTCACGGTCTGCATCGGTGCGGCGGCGTCGCCGGGTGCTTGCTGTTGCGCGTACGAGGAGCCTGCCAGGGCCGACAGCAGGACGGCGCAGCCGGCTGCTACCGGGCTCAATTTAAACGTAACGCTGGTCGGAGCCGAACCGGCGCCCCGCTGCATGGCGGATTTCTTCATTAAAGTCCCCTCACTCATCACTTAACAATCACCCCGCGCTGACTACATCGACTACACGGGTTCCAAGGAATTAAACGTTCTAACAGACGTTCTAGCGCGAATTTTGTACTAAAACTAGATTACATGTCAACGGAAGTTCTGTCTGGCTACGGGGTTTATACCCCTTAAACCCTTGTTTTACCTATGATGAGCGCGTTGCCGTTGTATTTCGGCTACAGCGCGTCGGCGGCATTCATGTAGTGTAACTACATAATTCGCATGCAGACCACTTCAAAAGTGTCCGCTTTCAAACCGTAATCGGGGCATAAAAGCGGGCAAAATCGGATAAAAAGTATCCGGTTGGAAATTTTTATTTCGATGGTCTGTATTTCGAGTAAAAAACGAAGATGGCGATTTCTGGTGAAGGCCCTATTTTCATAGTATTCTCGGGCAAAAATCGCTATTCAGGCTGCTGTAGTACGACTACTACGCCGCATTTTTCGGAGATCCAATGAAACACACCATGGCTGCATTGCTGCTGGTGGCCGGCTCGGCCCTGGCCCAGGACTATCGCATCGACCATATGGACCCGCCCTCATGGTGGACGGGCATGCAGAACAAGCAGCTGCAACTCATGGTGCACGGCGCGCGGATCGCGGATATGGAGCCGGCCATCAGCTATCCCGGCGTGCGCCTGGTGAAGGTGACGCGCGTCCCCAACCGCAACTACCTGTTCCTCGATCTGGAGATCGCGGACGACGCGGCGCCGGGCAAGGTGGATATCCGTTTCACCCGCAGCGGTGTGAAGGCGGCGGTCTATCCCTTCCAGCTGCAGGCGCGCGCGCAAGGCTCGGCGCAGCGCATCGGCTTTAACAGCAGCGACGTGATCTACGAGTTGATGCCGGACCGCTTCGCCAACGGCAATCCGGCCAACGACAACGAGGCCGGCATGGCGGAACAGGCCAACCGGAAGGACGGCTCCGGACGCCACGGCGGCGATATTCAGGGCATGGCCGACCATCTGGGCTATATCGCGGACATGGGCTACACCCAGGTCTGGCCCACGCCGCTGCTGGAGTCGAATATGCCGCAGGGCTCCTATCACGGCTACGCCACCACCAGCCATTACCGCATCGACCCGCGCTATGGCAGCAACGAGGAATACCAGCGCTTTGTGGCACAAGCGCACGCCAGGGGGCTGGGCGTGATCCAGGACGTGGTGCTTAACCATATCGGCAGCAAGCACTGGTGGATGCAGGATATGCCGATGCAGGACTGGATCACCTATAACGGCAAGTTCGTGCCGACCGAGCATCATCGCGTGGCGCTGCAGGATCCGTATGCTTCGACGGCGGACAAGCGCAATTTCACACAGGGCTGGTTCGTGGAGAATATGCCGGATCTGAATCAGGCCAATCCCTTCGTCGCCAACTATCTGGTGCAGAACGCGGTCTGGTGGATCGAGTATGCGGGCTTGTCCGGACTGCGGGTGGATACCTACAGCTACTCCGATCCGGCTTTTCTCAGCGACTGGTCACGCCGCGTGATGGCGGAGTATCCGCATCTGAATCTGGTGGGCGAGGAATGGAGCACGCATATTCCTGTTGTCGCGCGCTGGCAGGAGGGGAAGAAGAATTTCGACGGCTATGTCTCGCACATGCCGAGCATGATGGACTTCCCTCTGACCGATATGCTGCGCCGCTCGCTGGCTTCGGACGACACGGGCGACTACACGCTCACCAGCTTGTATGAGGCGCTGTCGCAGGATTACCTGTATGCGAATGCGGGCAATATGGTGCTCTTCGAGGGCAATCACGACATGTCGCGCATCTTCAGCGAGCTGAATGGCGATGAAGATCTGTTCCGCATGGCGACGGCCTTTGTGCTGACGGCGCCGCGCGTGCCACAGTTCTACTCGGGCACGGAGATTCTGATGACCAGCACCATCAAGGGCCGCGACGATGCCTCGTATCGCCATGACTTCCCTGGCGGCTGGCAGGGCGATGCGGTGAATGCCTTCACTGGCACTGGACTGACGCCGCAGCAGTTGGCGGCGCAGGCGTATCTGAAAAAGCTGCTCAACTGGCGCAAGAAAGCTGATGTGATCCATCACGGGAAGATGATGCACTTCGGGCCGGAGCAGAATGTGTACGTCTACTTCCGCTATGACGAGCACAAAAAGGTCATGGTCGTTCTGAACAAGAACAAGACGGAAACGCCGCTGGCATTGGTGCGCTTTGCGGAGATGCTGAAGGGCGAGCACACAGGCGTCGATGTCGCCACCGGCAAACGCTTTGCGCTGGACGGCGACAAGGTGACGCTGCCGGCACGTTCGGCACTGATTCTGGAGCTTCAGTGATGCGTGCGCAGCGAATGAGCCGCCAGACGGAGACAGTAGCAGCGACTGCGATGGCGACGGCTGCTGCCACTGCGGCTACGCCAGCGATAGCTCTTGCCGTGTCGCTCGCGTTCGCACTGCCAGCCCACGCGGCACCTGCTGAACTATCACGCAGCTATGCGACCTACGACGGCAAGCAGGAAACCGTGCGCTATGCGACGCCGGACGCCATCGCCGCGCTGCGCACTTACGAGCAAGCCAGCACCATGCGCGTGCGGCAACCGGGCGCGCAGCAGATCACTTACGGCGAGTCAGCGGCGCTGCCAGTCGTCCGCAGCGGCAACCTGGAATTCGATGCGCTGTTTGCGCTGGCGACGAACGAAATGCGGCAAGCCTCCGTCAGCGAAATCCGCGACGGCAGCTACAACGGCGGCAACGCCATCGCCTGCGATTGCTTCGAGACGGGTGAGCAATGGCATTACGTCTGGACGCGCGATCTGTCTTATGCCGCATCGCTGGGGCTGGCAATGCTGGATCCGCAGCGCGTTCGCAACTCGCTGCAATTCAAGCTCTCCGGCTACCGTGCCGGGGTGACGCCGGGCGCCAACGTCGCTGGCACTGCTGACGGTCTGCAAATCATTCAGGACACGGGCAGCGGCGGCAGTTGGCCAGTCAGCACGGACCGCGTGAGCTGGGCCTTTGGCGCAGAAGAAGCGCTGAAGTCTCTGCCAGCCGCCGAACGTTCGGCGTTTGCGGCGACGGCGCTGAAGGCGCTCTCCAACACGATTGAAAATGACCGGCTGGCGGCGTGGGACAGCGCTTCCGGCCTGTACACGGGCGAAGAATCCTTCCTCGACTGGCGCGAGCAAAGCTATGCGGGATGGATCGTGCATGACCTGTCCAGCATGGCGACATCGAAAGCGCTGTCCACCAATGTGGGACATTACAAGGCGCTGACTCTGGCTTCGCAGCTGGCACGCGAACAAGGCGATTTGGCGCGGGCGGACAAGTACACCGCATGGGCAGCAGCGCTCAAGCAGGCTATCAACGACCGCTTGTGGCTGGCCGACGAGGGCATGTACAGCAGCCTGACGGCGGGCCATTTCGATGGCGTAGCGATGCACAAGTTTGATTGGCTGGGACAAGCGCTGGCGATTGTCACGGGTGTGGCGGATCAGCGGCAGGCGCAGAGCATTCTGGCGCATTATCCGCACGGGCCGATGGGCGCGCCGGTGATCTGGCCGCAGCAGCCGGGCGTGGCGGTGTATCACAACCGGGCGATCTGGCCGTTTGTGACGGCGTTCGGTTTGAAGGCGGCTGCGATGGCGGGGAACTCCGCCGTGGCCGATGCGGCTTATGAGACGCTGATGCGCAGCGCGGCGCTGAATTTGTCCAACATGGAAAATCTGGAATGGCTGTCGGGACAGCCGATGCTGGATGATGGCAAGCTCGGTGGACCGGTGATTAATTCGCGTCGGCAGTTGTGGTCTGTTGGGGCGTATCTGGGCTTGGTGGTTGGACAGGTGTTTGGCGTTTCAACCACCGGCGATGGCATTTCGCTGCAGCCGTTTGTCACTGCCAGGCTGCGTCGCACGGTGTTTGCAGGCAGCGATGTAGTGACGCTGGATCATCTGAGCTTGCAAGGAAAGCGTCTGCAAGTGAAGCTGCTGCTGCCTGCTGCTGATGAGGGCAATGGACATTATGCGGTCGATGCGGTGACACTGAATGGGCAGCCAGCGCAGGCGGCGCTGCCATGGAGCGCGCTGACCGATGACAGCGTGATCGAGATCCGCTTAGGGAAGCTGGTTCCAGATCAGCAGGATATTCGCCGCCTGAAGGCTGATCCACTCGCGACCGATTCCGCCGTCTACGCGCCGCCAGAGCCACGCATCGCCAGCGTCGCACGTGGTACCTACGGTATCCCCGAGCTGCATATCGTCGCAGGTGACGCCAGCGCGAGCGGAGCGGCCAGCGCTGCCAACTCGGCCTACGGCGCTGGCACAACGGGCCGCGCGCACGGTGCAGGCGCGGGCCGCGCGGGCGCGGGTGCGGGTGCGGGTGCGGGTGCGGGTGCGGACATCGTGTATAACATTTACCGCGACGGGCAGTTGGCGGCGCAGCGCATCAGCCTCGGCAAGGATGGCGTCACCATCTGGCCGGATCGTCGCGTGGGGCGTGCTGCGCCGGGACGCAAGGGCTACGCACAAAACAGCTGCTACTCCGTCGAAGCGATCTACACCAGCTCCGGCAACCGCAGCCATCACAGCGCGCCAGTTTGCATCGACCAGGGCCGCGAATTCAACACAGCCAAGGGCATCCTGCCAAACTGGGGTTCGCCTTCCGACACCTACACGCAAACACTCACCGCGAACCAGCCCGGCAGCTACGCCGTGCAGATCAAATACCGCAACACCGCCAACCAGATCAACCTCGGCATCAGCGGCGGCGTCAAATGGGCCGTGCTGAAGGACAGCCATGGCGCCATCGCCGCACAAGGCGTGATCCAGCTCCCCCACACCAGCGCCGACGCAGGCCCCGGCTACTCCACGCCACTGAACGCCCAGCTGCAAGCGGGAAGCTACACCCTCACGCTCTCCGACTTCTACAACATGAGCTACCTGCAAAGTAACACCACCTTTGCAGCGGCAGGCAGCGTGCAAGGCCCGTCCAATCGCGTCGACCTGTACGGCGTCCGCCTGATGCCGATGGCGCCCGACACCCACGGCACGCTGAAGATTGTCGAAGATTTCGCCTCTCCCCAACTGGGCAACAAGCGCGCCCTGCGCATCTGGCTTCCCCCCAGCTATGGTCGCGAGCCGGAACGCCACTACCCCGTCCTCTACATGCACGACGGCCAGAACCTGTTCGAGGAAAGCACTACCTCCTACGGCACCGCCTGGGACATCGGCCAAACCATTGACCGCATGACCGCCAACGGCGAGATGGAAGAAGTGATCGTCGTCGGCATCGACAACACCGCCGACCGCATCCCCGAATACACGCCCTGCTGCGACCCGCAATACGGCGGCGGCAAGCTCGATGCCTACCAGGCCTTCATCGTCGACACCGTGAAGCCCTGGGTCGACAACAACCTGCGCACCCTGCCCGGCCGCGAGCACACCGCCATCCTGGGTTCCTCGCTGGGCGGCATCGCTTCCGTCTACATCGCCCAGCATCATCCGGAAGTGTTCGGCCATGCGGGCGGCATGTCGAGTTCATTCTGGTGGAACAGACAAGAGATGGTGCACAAGGCGCCGGAGCACATCCAGCGACAAAAGGTGAAGTACTACATCGACGCCGGCACCAATGGCGACGGAATGGAAGACACCATCCAGATGTTCGGCGCCATGCAGACCAAGGGCTTCCGCCAGGGAGAGGACTTGTATTTCTACCTCGCCCCGAACGGCGCCCATAACGAAAAGTCGTGGGCCGCCCGTGTCGATCTGCCGCTGCGCTGGTTCTTCCCACCCAGGCAGCAGTAAGCGTTAATAAACGCTAGCCGTGCACCACCCGCAGCATGGGCCGCGCCGGACGATCCCGCGCCGGCGCCTCATACTGCTCGTGCAGCTTGAAGATGCTGACCGCGTCCGACAAGCAAGCCACCTGCTGCTCCAGCGCTTCCGCCGCCGCTGCGGCTTCCTCCACCAGCGCCGCGTTCTGCTGCGTCACGCCATCCATTGCGCTGATGGTGCGGCTGATCTGCTCAATCCCCGCGTGCTGCTCTTTGCTGGCCAGTGAAATCTCGCCGATGATGTCCGTCACGCGCTGCACACTATCCACCACCTCGTTCATCGTGCTGCCCGCCTGCCCCACGAGTTGGCTGCCCGCCTCCACCCGCTCCACCGAATCGCCGATCAGCTGCTTGATCTCCCTGGCTGCTCCTGCCGAGCGCTGCGCCAGGCTGCGCACCTCCGACGCCACCACGGCGAAGCCCCTTCCCTGCTCGCCCGCGCGCGCCGCCTCCACCGCCGCATTCAGCGCCAGGATATTGGTCTGAAACGCGATGCCGTCGATGACGCCGATGATGTCCACGATCTTGTGCGACGATTCATTGATCGAGCCCATGGTCCGCACCATCTGCTCCACAGCCTCTCCGCCGCGCACCGCCACGGCCGATGCGGCCCTGGCCAGCTTGCAGGCCAGGGCCGCGTTGTCGTTATTGTGCTGCACGGTGGTGGTCAGCTCCACCATCGAGGACGCCGTATCCTGCAGCGAGTTCGCCTGCTGCTCCGTGCGATTGGACAGGTCCAGATTCCCGCTGGAGATCTCGGTGGCCGCGGCGTGAATCGTCTCCGTCCCCGCCCTCACCTTGCCCACGATATTGGCCAGATTCGACTGCATCAGCTTCAGCGCGCGCAGCAGGTCGCCGATTTCGTCCGCGCTGCAAGGCGTGACCTCGGTGCGCAGATCGCCCGCCGCCACCGTCTGCGCCATGCTAACCGCCTCGTCCAGCGGCCGGGTGATGCTGCGAATGAGCGAGATCACGATGGCGCATCCCAGCACCAACGTCACGCCGAGCGTAATCGACATGGCGACGATGGCGCGCCGGTGGGAGGCCGCATTTTCCTCATCCATCGCCATCGCCTCGCGCCGCGCGTTCTCGCCGATGAAGGCCACGATATCGTCGATCTTCTTGGTCGGCTCGCGGTCCATGCCCTTGACCAGCGCATCGACCGTGTGGGCGCTGTCGAAGTTGGCCGAGTCGTACTGCTTCAGCGCCGCCATATAGCGCTCCACCAGCTGGCTCTGGGTGCTGATCGCCTCATCCACCAGCGGCGTTTTCAATTCCAGCCTGGCCAGCAAAGCGTTCAGGCGGGACAGTTCGCCGCGCACCGTCTCGCCGCTCTTGATGAAGGCCTTGCTGTATTTGTCGAAGTTGGCGGGATCATTCCCCCGCAGCAGGGTGTTCTTCCACTCCTGCACCTGGATCTTGAATTCCACCTGCGCGCTGCGCGCCGTGTCGATGGCCTGGCTCATGGCGACCAGACGCTGCATGGCGGCGGCGCTGCGGCTGTCGTTGCTGCTCAGCGAACGCCAGCAGCCGAGGGCCACGATCAGCAGGGCGGCAAAAAAGAAGACGCCCATCAAGGTCAAGCGCACGCCGATTTTGAGATTGGCGAGTTTCATGATTTTCCCCTTTCCGCAGAAACATCATGCGCTTCCGCGTGGAAAAAATCCAAGGAATTCTATCGAATTCTCACACTTGTAATTGGGCGTACAACATCAAATGATGCGTGCGGGAAATTCCAAGCGATAGAGGTTGGTTCCTCTGTTGTCCGGCGGCAAATGCGTGAACTCGACGAAACTCAAGCCCAGCTTTTGCAGCAGGTAGTTGGAACCCGTGTTGGCCGGATCGGTAATGCCCAGCAGGCGCGGCAAGCCCACCACGTCGCGCGCATAGGCCACCACGGCGGCCGCCGCTTCCCAGGCGTAGCCTTTGCCCCAGTAGGCCGGACGCAGGGCATAGCCGATATCGACGTCGGGCAGGCTGTCGCGCTTGATCAGGCCGCACAAGCCCATCGGCGCACCATCTTCGCGCCGCACGACCATGTAGAGTGAGTGGCCCCGCTCGCGCTGCATGGCGCAGGGGCCGTTGAGGATGGCTTCGCGCGCCGCGTCCACGGTGCGGATACCCTTGTCTCCAATATTTTCCAGCCACGAAGGGTCGTTGACCAGCTCTAGGTAGAAGGACGCGTCTTCAGCTTCCAGGGTGCGCAGGATCAGGCGTTCGGTATCGAGTATTTTCATTGCTCATTCAGGCCAGTTGCCGGGATCGTCCAGCAGCTGATACATCACGTAGACATCGACATAGCCCAGCTGCTGGTGCCGGTAAGCACGCGGCAGGGTGCCGACAATGGAAAAGCCGAGTTTCTTCCACAGTAGCACAGCGCCCACATTGGAGCTGACCACATAGTTGAACTGCATCGCCAGATAGCCTTGGTCCTTGGCCCGCTCCAGGCAGTGGTTGCCCATCAGCTTGCCGATGCCTATTCCCTGCGCCGCAGGGCTGACCATGAAGGAAGCGTTGGCCACATGCGAGCCGCGGTCGCGCTGGTTGGGCAGCAGGCGGTACATGCCGACCAGGCGCTCGCCGTTGACGATGGCGACAAAGGTCAGCATGCCGGGACCGAACCAGTAGGCGCGACAGTCTTCGCGGCTGGTTTCAGCGGCGAAGTAATAAGTGTCGCCGCTGGCGATCAACTCCTGGAAGATGGCCCACATGGCCTCGAAATCGCCTTCCGAGGCGGGACGGATCTCAATTTCTTTCAAGGCAGCTCCAACAGAGTGCGAGGAAAAATAATTGTCGGGTATTTCCGCGATCAAGTCCAGCCATCACAAACGGAAGCGTGTGGCGGCGGGACGCTCCGGCAGATGCAGCTTCGCTTCCGCACGCGGCGAGGTGCTGACCACCTTCCCCCGCCGCATCACCATGCGCCGCGCCGCGCGCAGGCGGATCGCCTCGACGGAGTCGGCCGCGTCGAGCAGCACCAGGTCGGCGTGGCAGCCGGGCGTCAGGCCATAGCATTGCAGGCCGAGGATGCGGGCCGGCGTTTCCGTCACGGCGGCGAAGCAGGCGCGCATGGCGGCCTGGCCCGTCATCTGGGCCACGTGCAGGCCCATGTGCGCCACTTCCAGCATGTCGGCCGAGCCCAGGCTATACCACGGGTCCATCGCGCAATCGTGGCCGAAGGCGACGTCGATGCCAGCGGCCAGCATTTCCGGCACCCGCGTCATGCCGCGCCGCTTGGGATAAGTGTCGTGGCGGCCTTGCAGGGTGATATTGATCAGCGGATTGGCCACGGCCGATACGCCTGCTTCGCAGATCAGCGGCAGCAGCTTGCTCACGTAGTAGTTGTCCATGGAGTGCATGGACGTCAGGTGCGAGCCCGTCACGCGGCCATGCAGGCCGAGGCGGTTGCTTTCGAAAGCCAGGGTTTCGATATGGCGCGACAGGGGGTCGTCCGACTCGTCGCAGTGCATATCAACCCGCAAGCCTTTGCCGGCCGCGAATTCGCACAGGATACGGATGGACTCGGCGCCTTCGGCCATGGTGCGCTCGAAATGGGGAATACCGCCCACCACATCCACGCCCATGCCAATGGCGCGCTTGAGGTTGGCCAGCGCCGTGGGACTGCGCAGCAGGCCGTCCTGGGGAAAAGCGACCAGCTGCAGGTCGAGATACGGCGCCACACGGCGTTTGACCTCCAGCAGCGCCTCCACCGCCAGCAGGCGGTCGTCGCAGATATCGACGTGGGAGCGGATCGCCAGCAGGCCGCGCGCGACGGCCCAGTCGCAATACTGCATAGCCCGCTGCACCAGCGCTTCCTGGGTCAGTTCCGGTTTCAGCTCGCCCCACAGCGCGATGCCTTCAAGTAGGGTGCCGGACTGGTTGACGCGGGGCTGGCCGTAGCTGAGCGTGGCGTCGAGGTGAAAATGGGCGTCCACAAAGGGTGGCGTGACGAGGTCGCCTTCGGCGTCGATTTCCTGCGCGCCCTTGGCCGCCAGGGCTGGCCCCACGGCGGCGATGCGGCCGTCGGCAATGGCGATATCGACTCCCCACTGGCCATCCGGCAAATTGGCATTGCGAATCACTACATCCATTACTTCTCCCATGGCTGCGCGGCAATGGTTCGATTGTAGGCAGAGCCAGTGATTTCATGCAAGGAACTTCACTGCTTGTTGCGATGCATTAATTTTCGTAAAGAAACTTGCGCAAATGACTAAAGAAATAACTTTTCAAGCACAGCATAGGCCGCTAGAATAGATTTATTGCATCGCACCAAATTCAACGCTATACCTTCGTTCATATCGTCACAGGAGAAGCCATGTTTTCGATTCCAGAACAGTTTTCGGCAGTTGCCCAGTTTCCGCAGTTCCCGCAAATTCCCCAAATCCCCCAGATTCCTCAGCTTCAGTCGCAGCTGCAATCCCAGCTGGACTTCATCAACACCTTCGCCAGCCAGGCCGTGGAAAGCACGAGCAAGGTCATCGCGTTGAACCTGAACACGGCCAAGGCCTCGGTGGAAAAGTCGCAAGCCACGGCGCAGAAGCTGTTCGGCGTGAAGGATGCGCAGGAGTTCTTCAGCCTCGCCAGCGCTCCGGCGGGCAGCTTGGACAGCGTGCTGGAATACGGCCGCCAGCTGTACAACATCGCTTCCACCGCCCAGGCTGAACTGATGAAGGCCGCCGGCGAGCACGCCAAGGATACGCCGGCCGCCGCCGTGCTGAAACTGGCCGGTCCCGCCAAGGCCGCCAAGCAGATCGTCGTGACCGAAGCGGAAGCGACGCCTGCGCCGAAGGCGGCCAAGTCCAAGGCCAAGGCCGTTGAAGCCGAAGCTGCCGCAGAAGAAGTGGAAGAAAGCGGCAAGCAATCGTCCTTCCCCACCGTCGCCAGCGTGGACGAAGACAGCAAGCCGGCCAAGGTGAAGGCCAAGCCGGTACATTAATCCGCAGCGCCGGGCGGCAGGGGCGGACCACGGACCACGGTTCGCCGCTCGCCGCGCCCCGGCACGCCGCAGAATTCCCCCGCATGCTGTATCCTAGCGAGCTTTATGCTGGCGCATTGTGCGCCGTAGTCCGGGGTATCACATGCACTTGTCAAGGCTGATCGGCGGCTTCGTCCGCCAGCATTACCGCGCCTATGCGGCGTCCGGGTTGATGCTGGCCGGAGTCGCGCTTTGCACCGCCTGGGTGCCGCGCCGCGTCGGCGCCATGATCGACGGCCTCGCCGCCCATACACTCTCCGGCCATGCCCTGTACCAGGACATCGCCATCCTGCTCGGCCTGGGCGCCGCCATCTACTTCCTGCGCGTGGGCTGGCGCCAGATCCTCTACGGCGCCGCCTACCAGCTCGGCGTGCAACTGCGCACCCGCCTCTACGCGCGCCTGACGCTGCAAAGTCCCGGCTTCTACCAGCACCAGCGCACGGGCGACCTGATGGCGCTGGCCACCAACGACATCGACGCCATCGAGATGGCGGCCGGCGAGGCGATGCTGGCCGGCTTCGACGGCGCGCTGTCGCTGTTCGTCGTGCTGGCCATGATGTTCCTCGGCGTCGACTGGCGCCTGACCCTGATCGCCCTGCTGCCCTTCCCCTTGATGGCGTGGGCCTTCTGGCATATCTCCAGCCATATCCACACGGCGTCCGCCGATGCGCTGAAGCGCTTCTCCGCCCTCAACGGCCATGTGCAGGAAACGCTGTCCGGCGTGCGCACCCTGCGCGCGCTGGGACTGGAGCAGCGCAGCAGCAAGCAGTTCGCCGAGCTGGCGGAACATGCCTCCAGCGCCAGCCTCAGTGCCCAGGTATGGGAAGCGGCCTACGAACCAGCCGTCGGCCTGACGCTGACCGCCGCCACGGGACTCACGCTGGGCCTGGGCGGCTATCTGGTCTGGCAGCAGCAACTGACCATCGGCTCGCTGACCAGCTTCACCATGTATCTGGGACAGCTGATCTGGCCCATGTTCGCGGCGGGCTGGGTGCTGTCGCTGATCGAGCGGGGACGCGCCGCCTGGCAGCGCCTGCACCCCATGCTCGATGCGCCGCTGGCCGTGGAAGACCATGGCGCGCTTTCAACGCTGGAGCCGGGCGCACTGACGCTGCGCGACGTCGGCTTCCGCTATCCGGGCCAGACGGCGCCCGCCCTGCACGGCATCTCGCTCACGCTGCAGCCGGGGCAGACTTTGGGACTGGTCGGCCCCACCGGCAGCGGCAAGTCCACCTTGCTGCGCCTGCTGCTGCGCCAGCTGACGCCGCAGACGGGCAGCGTGCAGTGGAGCGGCCACGCGCTCGACGAATACAAGCTGCACGCGCTGCGCGCCGCCATCAGCTGGGTGCCGCAGGAATCCTTCCTGTTCTCGGCCACCATCGCCGACAATATCGCGTTGGCCCGGCCCGAAGCGACACGGGCGCAGGTGGAGCACGCGGCCGACCTGGCGGCCATCCACGACGACATCCTGCTCTTCCCGCGCAAGTACAAGACGGAAGTGGGCGAGCGCGGCATCACCCTCTCCGGCGGCCAGCGCCAGCGCGTGGCCATCGCCCGCGCCCTGCTGTCCGATAACGACCTGCTGCTGCTCGACGATGCCCTGTCCGCCGTCGACACGGGCACGGAAACGCGCATCCTGCAGCATCTGGAAGAGCTGCGCCAGGCGCATCCCGGCCGCAGCGCCATCATCGCCAGCCACCGTCTGAGTGCGGTGGTCAACGCCGACCTGATCATCGTGCTGCGCGACGGCCATATCAGCGAAACGGGCAGCCACGAAGAACTGCTCGCGCAGGACGGCTGGTACGCCAGCCAATGGCGCTATCAACAACTGGAAGCCAGCCTCGATGCTCTCTAAGCCTGAAGACACCAATCTGCGCCGCCAGACCGCGCAAGCCGCGTCCCTGCTGCGCCGCGCCGCCCAGCCAGACCTGCACCACCTGGGCTGGGCCGTGCTGTGGCTGATGGGCGCCGCCCTGCTGGAAGTGCTGGGCCCCATCATGGGCAAGGCGCTGATCGACAAACATCTGCTGCCCCATCACCTGGACTGGCCGCGCATGGCCGGTCTGCTGGCGGGCGTGCTGCTGACGGGATGGCTGGCCAGCGGCCTGCGCTACCTGCAGCTGGTGCGCCTGTCCGGCCTCGCCATGCGCTCCGTGCAGCGCCTGCGCGAAATGGTCTACGGCCATGTGCTGCGCCTGCCCATGGCCTTCTTCGACCGCGCCATCACGGGCCAGCTGGTGTCGCGCGTGACCAACGACACCGAGGCTGTGAAGACCCTGTACATCCAGGTGCTGTTCGTGATGCTGGATTCCACCATCGTCCTGGTCGGCACCGTGTGCGCCATGGCCTGGCTGGACTGGCACCTGATGGTCATCGTGCTGGCCCTGCTGCCCGCCGTGCTGCTGATTATCTGGGTCTACCAGCGCTGGAGCGCGCCCGCGGTCACCCGCGCGCGCGCGCTGCGCAGCGACATCAACGGCCAGATGGCCGAATCCATCGGAGGCATGAGCGTGCTCCAGGCCAGCAACGCGGAGGCGCGCTTCGCAGCCCGCTTCGGCGAGACCAACCGCCAGCACTACAAGGCCCGCCTGGCCGAGCTGCGCGCCAACGCCTGGCTGCTGCGGCCCGCGCTGGACCTGTTCAACATCATCCTGCTGGCGGCGGTGATCTTCGTCTTCGGCCAGCGCGAGATGACCAGCGCCGAAGTGGGCGTGCTGTACGCCTTCATCAGCTACCTGGCGCGCGTGATCGAACCGCTGATCCAGATCACCATGCAGTTCAGCCAGTTGCAGCAGTCAGTGGTGGCGACGGCGCGCGTGTCGGCCCTGCTGGATGAGGCCAGCGCGCCCGAGCACGCGGCGGAGCGCGCGGCCGCCACTGACGCTGCAGCCGATGCCTTCGCCCGCGCCGCCGGCAGCGCGGGTTCCGGCGCCGCGCCTGACGCCGTCGTCGCACTGCATGCCAACGCTCCGGCGGTGGCGATCCGCCATCTCAATTTCGCTTACGGCGACGGCCCCACCGTGCTGCACGATCTGTCGCTGGAGATTCCGCAAGGCGCCTTCTTCGGCATCGTCGGCCACACGGGCAGCGGCAAGTCCACCCTGCTCTCGCTGCTGCTGCGCTACTACCCCGCGCAGCACGGCAGCATCGTGGTGCACGGCCGCGCGCTGGACGACATCGCCAACGACCAGTTCCGCGCCGACGTGGGCCTGGTGCCGCAGGATCCCTTCCTGCTGGCCGCCTCCGTGCGCGAGAACATCGACATGGGACGCGGCCTGCCGCAGGAGCAGATCGAAGCGGCCGCCCGCGCCGCCCACGCGCACGACTTCATCTGCGCGCTGGAACAGGGCTACGACACGGAGCTGGGCGAAGGCGGTTCGCGCCTGTCGGTGGGACAGAAGCAGCTGATCGCCATCGCCCGCGCGCTGGCCGGCAAGCCGCGCATCCTGCTGCTGGACGAAGCCACCTCGCACATCGACTCGCAGACGGAGCAGATTGTGCAGGAAGCGATGAACGAGCTGCGCGGACGCGTCACCATCATCGCCATCGCCCACCGCCTGTCCACGATCCGCGACGCCGACCGCATCATCGTGCTCAATCACGGCCGCATCGAAGAAGCGGGCGCGCACGAGGAATTGATGCAGGTCGATGGCGGTCTATACCAGAGACTTTACCTGCTGCAACAGCTGGCCGCCTGATTCCATTTCCTTGCCGCCAATATTGCAAACCCTGGGGCACCATTTGTGGTTTTCCCGCCATGGCAACGGCGGCGAATGCGACTAAATTGCAAGTTACACTGCTCTTTCTAACTTGCAACAAGAATATAATGGTCAAGACACCGGCGGCACCGATCGCCGGGCGGACAAGGGGCGGGTGTGACGATTTTCAGGACGAGTTCGGTAGCCGGGGCCGTGAAATGCCTGGCGGCGGCGTGCGCGCTGGCGCCCCTGCTGGCCCACGCGCAGGCCGTAACGGCGCCCGTTCCCGACCAGGTCTCGCTCGATGCCTCCATCGCCGAAATCCGTGAACTCGGCCGCTTCGTACCCGACAAGGCCCTGGTCCAGCTGCTCAAGCTGGAGGCGGACAACAAGAACAGCCCTCCCGACACGCGCGCCGAACTGCTGTCCGAAATCAGCGTGGCGCGCATGCGGCTGGGGCAGAACGAGGCGGCGCTGGCCATGGCCGACCAGGTCATCGCCTTCGGTAAGGCGCAGCGCAGCAACGCCATCATCGCCAAGGGCACGCTGGACAAGGCATACGTGATGTCCGCGATGGCCGACATGAAGACGGCGCATCGCCTGGCCTTCGAGGCCGAGGCGCTGGCCAACAGCACGGCCAATCTGACGCTGCGGGTGCAGGCCGAGGTGACGGCCGGCCAGTCCTACGCCGAGCAGGGCAACTTCCCGCCGGCCCTGGTCAAGCTGCAGGGCGCCGTCGATCTGGCGCGCCAGATTCCCGACGACCAGGTGCCGCTGGCGGCGGCCCTCAATGCGCTGGCCATCCTCTACAGCCAGATGAAGGAATACGACCACGGCCTGGCCACGCTGGACGAGCTGATCGCCGTTTCCGAGCACATGAAATCACCCGGCCGCCTGGCCATCGCCAAGAACACCGAATACGCGCTGGCGATCGAATCGAAGCAGCCGAAGCGCGCGCTGCGGGCGCTGCTCGACGGCCTGGCGCTGGAACGCAAGCTGGGCGCCACGCGCATGATCGCCACCACCCTGGTCAACCTGGCCGACAACTACCTGAAGAGCGGCGACTACGCCAAGGTGCTGCAGTTCGGGCACGAGTCGCTGGAGGCGGCGCGCCAGTCCAACGACGACGCCACGGAAGCGACGGCGCGGGTCAACATCGGCCACGCCTATCTGGGCATGGGCCGCATCGCCGAGGGCAAGAAGAGTTTCGAGGCCGGACTGGCCTTCTACGAAAAGGCCAACAGCAAGCCCGATCTGCAAGCGGCCCTGCTGGAATATGGAGAAGCGCTGGAGCAGGCGGGCGACATGATAGGCGCCGTGGCGGCCTATCACCGCGAGCGCAAGCTATCCAACGAGCTGTTTGAAAAGCAGCGGCAGCAGGCCGTGCTGGAGCTGCAGGAGAAATACGAAGCCGAAAAGAAGCAGCGCCAGATCGAGCTGCTGAGCCGCGAGAACCAGGTCAAGGGCGCGGAAATCGACAACCGCCGCCTGCAACAGCGCGTGTGGTGGCTGCTGGCTTTGGTGTTTGCGCTGGCCTCGATGGTGGTCGGCCTCCTGTACCGCAAAGTGCGCCACGCGAACGAACAGTTGGAGGTGAAGAACCTGGAGCTGAAGGCCCAGAGTGCGCTCGATCCGCTGACGGCCCTATACAACCGCCGTCACTTCCAGGAGTTCATGCGCACGCATAACCATGTGGAGAAGCGCGAGGCCGACAAGCGCCAGCATCATGGCGACGATATCGTGGGCGCCCTGTTCCTGCTTGACGTCGACCACTTCAAGCACGTCAACGACAGCTACGGCCACGCCGCCGGCGACGCCGTGCTGAAGATGATCGCCGAGAACCTGCGCATCGTCCTGCGCGAGACGGACATGATCGTGCGCTGGGGCGGCGAAGAATTCCTCGCCTTCCTGCCCGCCATTCCGCGCCACGGGCTGGAGGAAGTGGCGCGGCGCATCCTGACCGGTATTTCGGCCCAGCGCGTGCACTGCCAGGGGCAGGAGATATCCGTCAACGTATCGGTCGGCTTCGCGCCCTTCCCCCTGATTCCGGTGGATACGCCGCTGCCGTGGGAGCGCGCCGTCAATCTGGTGGACATGGCGCTGTACATGGCCAAGGCGCACGGCCGCAACCGCGCCTATGGCGTGCGCGGCTTCGACAAGTTCGAGCAGACCTCGATGGAGGCGATCGAGCAGGACCTGGAGCGGGCCTGGCGCGAAGGCTTTGTCGACATGAGTGTGGTGCTGGGCAGCGGTTCCGACTCGCCCTCGCCCTCGCCTTCGGAGCACAGCAACGTCGTGCCGCTCAAGCCGGCCGCCAACTCCGGCCACTAAGAAGACGTTTCAAAATGAGCGTGGCCAGACGCAGCGACGAAGACAGTGCGCCCGCACGGCGAGGAGCTGTAACAACGCCACGGTCATTTTTGGAAGCCGTGTCGCTCCTGCGCTGAAGATCGGCAGTGGCGCGTACCTCCACCGCTGGGGGCGGATTTTCTTCCGCATGGGCGCACGAAGCCAGCGCCGCCGCGGCGAGCAGCAGTCGATGTATTTGCATGGTTTGTGGATTTACTTGAGACGGAAGACGGCGGTCACCGACTGCGCGAACGGGATCGACACCGGCAGCGTATAGTCCATGGCGCTGGCTTGCGTCAGCTGCGTGCCGCCACTGCGCGGCACCGTGGCCGGCGTCGCTTCCGGCTGCGCCATGTAGGGAGTGCCCAGCTTTTCCAGCGGTGCGCGCGCGATGGCCACCACCTGCCCCAGTTTGCGGCCGAAGGACTCGGCCAGCAGCGCGCCATTGCTGCGCGCATCCTTCGCGGCTTCCGCCAGCAGCTGCGCGTTGACACGCTCGCGGTCGCCGCGGTCGAACTGCACGCTGACGCCGTCCAGATGATCGAGCGCCATCACCTCCGTCAGCAGCGCGGGCCATTGCGACAGGTCGCGCACCTGCACGCGGAAGTGGCGGCCCAGCGACCATGCCTGGGTAGCGCCGTCGGCGGCCGGATTACTCAACTCGACCACCTTCTTCGCCAGTTCATAGCCTTCCACGTCGGCCTCGCCGATGCCGTGGGACGCCAGCAGCACCGCGATGCTGGCGCACTGCGCTTGCAGCGCAGCGGCGGCCTGCTCCGCGCTGGGCTGCTGGGCGCCGACATCGAATTGCAGCTCGCCGATATCGGGCGGCATCCAGGCCTGGGCCTTGCCGCCGGTGGAGACGAAGGGATAGTCGGGCAAGGGCGACGCCTGCGCCGCCATGCCAGCGCATAGCAGCATCAGCGGTGCCAACGGCAACCAGCGGCGCGCCATCATTGCAGCACCCACACGTATTGCATGCGCACCCAGGAAGCCACCAGTTTGCCGTTGCTGGTGCCCGGCTTGAAACGGCACTTCTCGATGCCGACACGTGCCGCCTGGTCGAGGCCGGGGTAGCCGCTCGACTTGAGCACCTGTGAGCGGGTCACGCGGCCGTCAGCGGCGATCAGGAAGCGCAGGTGGACGGTCCCCGTATGCTCGGCCTGCAGGTCCGCCTGTGACCACTCCGGCTTGGCGCAGGTGCTGAAATCGACGATCGGCTTAACCTGCGTCGCGGCTTCCTTGCCTGCGCCCGCACTGCTATTCGCATTGGCCGCGCCGAACAGGCTTGCCGTCAGCAGACCAAGCACCAGCGCCAGCGCCTTCCAGTCGCTGCGTGCCGCTTGCGGCTGCAGCAGCCGGCGGATACGTGTAGTAAGGTCGCCGCCGCAAGCCTGCATCGCCATGGCCGGCGCCGCGAATTGAATCTTCTCCAGCTCCGACAAGGCCTGCGCCAAACGGCGCGGCGCCTTGCTGTGCGCGGCCGCCAGATCGTCGGCAATCAGCTCGCGCTCGGCACGGATGCGGCGCGACAGCCACCACACCGCCGGATGGTAGAACAGCAGGATCTCGATGGCGTTCTGCACCAGGTTGACCAGGTAGTCGTGGCGGCGCACGTGGGCCAGTTCATGCGCCAGCAACGCCTCCAGCAGATCGGGCGGCATGCCGGCCAACAGCGCCGCAGGCACCAGCACCACCGGACGCCACCAGCCCGCCGTCATGGGACTGGACAACTGCTCCACCACCCGCAGACGCACCGTGCGCAGGATGCCGAAGCCGCGCGCCATCTGCGTCAGGCGCCGCTGCCAGGCGGGATCGCTGGCGCCGTGCCGCACCGCGCGTTCGATCCACAACATGCCCAGCACCGTGCGCAGTACCAGTGCACCCACGCACAGCAGCCAAGCGCCGACCACCAGGCCGAGATGCGCCTGCAGGCCTGGCAGCCAGCCGTCGGCCACGCCGGCCAGCTGGGCCAGGCCGGCATCCTCGGTGTCTGCGGCAAAAACGCCGGCGGCCTCCAGGCGCGGCAGCAGTCCTGCCAGCGGCCACAGGACGCAGGCCAGCAAGGCGGCACAAGACACCAGGTAGCGTTGGGTGGGCGCGGCGCCGCGTAAGAGCGCCAGCACGGCTGCTGCGGCAAGGCCGATCAAGGCCACTTGCCACAGCGAGTGCAGCAAGGTCCAGCCGATGGCGTCGATCAGGGCGCTCATTGCTGGTCTCCTTCTTTCAGCAGGCGCTCGATCTCATCGCGCTCCTTCTTGCTAATGCCGCTGCGCAGAGCGGTCAGCACCAGCGCCTTGGCGGAACCGGCAAAGGCACGCTGCAGCAGGTCCTGCAGCATATTGGTCTGCATGGCTTCCTTGGCCAAGGCGGGGGCGTAGATGTGAGAGCGCTGGCTTTCATCGCGGATCAGCAAGCCTTTGCCGTGCATGATCTGCATCAGACGCAGCACCGCGCCATAGCCCAGGTCCGGACGGTCCTGGCGCATCGCTTCGTGTACCTGCTTGGCGGTGCAGGCGCCCAGCGGCCACATGGCCTGTAGCAGGTCCAGTTCCGCGGGCGTTGGTTTGGGTGGAGTCGGCATGGTCATGTCCTCGTTGGTATGCAACTAGACTAACCAATCTAGACATGAATGTATACTTCACCCGCAAGCAGTGTGGCGAAATATAGACAACAGTGTCTACTTCTTGTGCTCCGCTTCGTTCTCGTGGGATTTTTCCTGCAGCGCCGTTCCCGCCTGTTCCAGCTTCTTGCCGGTGGCGTCGGTGGCCTTGTCGATTTCCTGGCGCGTCTGCGAAGCGGCGTCCCGGATCTGCTGGTTGGCCTGATCAGCGGCGCGGGTCAGATCGCGGCCCGTTTTTTCTGTGACCTGGTCGATCTGGCGCCCCGCCTGTTCCGCCGGCCCGGCGCCCGTCGCATCCCTCTTGTGGCAGCCCGCCAGCACCGAGGCTAGTCCCAGCGCCAATGCCAGCGCGCCCAGCAAAGTCTTACCCGTTTTCATGGTCCACTCCCGTAACGCAATGCGCCACAGCATACACCGATGCGCCCGCCAGCGACGCACTCAAGTGATCGGCGAATTGGCCGCCGCGCGGGGCCGTATCGTAACGCGCAACAAGATCAGCGCCCCGGCGGAACGCGCTTCAACAGCCGTTGAAAGAAGGCTTCATCCACTGGCAACGGCTGGCCGCTCTGCAGTCCCGCCTTAATCAAATCAACAATGCGCTGCTCTTCCTCTGTTTGCGGAACAGCGGCACTCTCGGATTCAGCCGGAGGGATGTCAGCCTTTTGGGATTCAGGCGTGCTCATAACGCTCACTGATAGCAAAACTTTAGTGTAGCAGTTATGAGCCACCCGCTTGCGCCGCCGGTTTGAAACACATCAAACGGCGGCCACGTCGGAATCAGTCGTTGGCGATGATTTTTTTGGGCGGCGGAGGTGGCGCCCAGGTGATGACTTCTTCTGCCGGCGCGGTATCGCCGCAATCGGAGCAGTCCAGCCAGTTCTGCAGCAAGGCCATGCGGCGGATCGTGATCTGGCGCGCGCTGATGTAGCCGACCTGCTCGAAGTTCTCCGACTTGACCACCATCTTGGACACGGTCGGCAGATTCTCCACCAGCCGCTCCCACGCCTTGCGCGCCTTGCACTCCCACTTGACGAGGCTTGGCTCGTTGAAGCGGTTGCTTTCGTAGTAGATGGTCAGCGTCCGGTCATGGTTGCCAAAACCGATCACCGCCGCCCCTTTGCGTATCGCCTGCAGCACATCTTCCTTGGCCGCCGCCGTCGGCACGAACAAGGCCGCGCGGCCTTCCGCGTCGGGCCGCTCCAAGGGCAAATCCTGTCCCATCACCACGCTCATGCAACTATCCTTTTAATTGTTCGCCGCCTAGTTGCCGGTCGGCTATATTTCTGATTCTACATCGCGTTTCTCACTGATACAAGGAAAGAAACATCGCTCCCGGCCGTATAATGGCAGGCAGTTCCTTGTACTTTTATTATCATTTTCACCATGACTTTGCCGCCCTCCCGCTTCGGCGCCATCCCCGAAGCCGCCGTCGATACGGCCGAGCGCAATCTGCGCGACACCCTGGGCCTCGCCATTGGCTACGCGCCGCCGGCCGCCGCCCTGATCGTGCACGACAGCCGCACCGACCTCAATCGCGCCCTGACCGAAGCCTATCGCCGCGTCGTGCCGCAGGCGCGCTTCATCGACTTCGACCTGACCACGCCGGAGGACGTGCTGGCCGCCTTCCACACGCTCAAGCCGGGCGACCTGACGGTGTTGGTGCAATCGACCAGCTTCCGCCTCGAAGCCTTCCGCATCCGTATCGAGCTGTTCAAGCTGGGACTGAAGGTGATCGAGCATGTGCACCTGTCGCGCATGCCGGGCGACCAGGGCCTGCGCTACATCGACGCCCTGGCCTACGACGAGGCCTACTACCGCGGCGTGGGCCACGCCCTCAAGGCCCGCATCGACCGCGCGCAGCACGGCATGGTCGACAGCGGCGGCGAGCAACTGGTCTTCGCCTCGCCCTTCGAGCCGGCCAAGCTGAATATCGGCGACTACAGCGAGATGCACAACGTGGGCGGCCAGTTCCCGCTGGGCGAAGTCTTCACCGAGGCGCACGACCTGGAAGCGGTCAGCGGCCGCGTGCGCATCTTCGTTTTCGGCGACACCCACTTCCTGGTCAACCATCCCGAAACGCCGATCACCCTGATCGTAGAAAAAGGCCGCGTGACGGGCGCCGAAAACAGCACGCCCGCCTTCGACGAGATGCTGTCCATTATCCGGGCACACGAAGGCGAAGTGTGGCTGCGCGAGCTGGGCTTCGGCATGAACCGCGCCTTCTCGCGCGAACGCATGGTCAACGACATCGGCACCTACGAGCGCATGTGCGGCATCCACCTGTCGCTGGGCGCCAAGCACGGCGTGTATCCCAAGCCACAGTTCAAGCGCAAGGAAGCGCGATATCATGTTGACGTTTTTGCAGTAACCGAGGCAGTCTATCTGGACGGAGAACGGGTTTACGGCGACGGAGCCTGGATTATCGAATAAAACCATAAGACGAAAGCGCACATGCATGCAGTGATCACCTGGCTGGAATCGGTCTTTGGCGGCATTCCCATCGACATGCTGCAGGTGTGGGGCGGACTGGGATATCTGCTTGGCCTGGTGCTCATGCTGTGCGCCTACGGCGGCCTGACGATCCGTCCCAACGGCCGCTGGGGACTGGGCCGCACGCGCCAGACCTGGGACAGCAAAGCCATGCTGAGCATGGTGATCACCTTCGCTTCCATCTTCGTCACTGGCTATATCGGCTCCTTCATCGTGCTGGTGCCGGGCGCGCAAACCTTCGAATCGCTCAAGGACTTGTCGGTCTTCCTCTGCATCGTGCTGTTCGGCTATCCGGCTTTGCTGATCGTGCCCGTGGCCTACGGCCTGTCCGACCTGGTGGAAGGCGTGCCGCCGGGCTTTCTGCTGGACTGGCTGCCGGGCTATTTCGTCAATCCCGCCTGCTTCTGGGTCGCTCACCAGCTGATCGGACGCCAGCCCGACTTCCGCCAGGCCGGAACCTGGGGCTGGTATCTGATCTTCGTCGCGCTGTTCATGGTGACCGAGCCTCTGCTGTGGGGCTATATCACCTCGCCCCAGTTCACGCCCGCCATCGCCTACGGCAACCTGACGCCGGCCCTGTTCTTCACCACTGCCATCACCTGGATACTGGCGCCGCTGGCCATGCTGGGCGCGCTGCCGCTGGCGCGGCGCTACGGCATGTACTGGGCCGAGATTCCCCATCACGTGCGCGAACGCCGCCTGGGACAGCGGCAATGGCACTGGGTCACGCCGGGCGAGGGACGGGGCGACGCGGAAACGGGCGGCACGCGCCTGCCTATCCGCCTGCTGCTGGCCGCGCCCTTCATCGTCCTGCTGCTGCTGACGGTGGGGGCGACGGCCTATCTCACCCTGTCCAGCGCGGAGACGGCGTCCTCCAAGCTGGCCGGCCGGCTGCACGAGGAAATCGCCGAAAACATCAACCTGCGCCTGGACGACTATCTGGAAAAAATGCAGCTGCAAGGCGCGCCCGTACCGCCGCAGGAGCTGTTCTCCATGCTGGGCAAGCTGCCCGTGGCGCGCCACGGCCGCGCCATGCTGCTGGACCGCGACGGCAAGCTGGTGGCCAGTTCCAGCAGCGAGCCGCTGGCGGAAGACCCGGTCAGCCAGGCCGCCATCGAAGCTATGCGCAACCATCCCGGCAGCTTCAAGGGACTGGTGGTGCCGGAGCAGCTGCACTTCGACGTCATCACCAGCAAGCCGCTGGCGCGCGAAACGTGGCTGATGCAGGCCACCCCCTACCAGGACCGCAGCGGCCGCACCGACTGGCTGCTGCTGACGGCCATGCCGGAAGCCTGGTATCTGGAAGGCATACGCACGGGGAACAGCCAGTCGGCCATGGTCTTCGCCGTGGCCCTGCTATTGACGCTGGTGGCGGCCATTGGCCTGTCGGCGCTGGTGACGGAGCCCTTGCGCCGCCTGGCGCGCGCCACGCGCGAACTGGGACACGGCGCCCTCGACCAGCGCGTGCCGGGCAGCCGGCTGGAGGAACTGGGCACGCTGTCGGCCGCCTTCAACCACATGGCGGAGAAGCTGCAGCAGTCCTTCGACGACCTGTCGGCCATGACGGCCAAGCTGGCCGCGCGCGAGCAGTCGCTGGAGCAGAGCGAGCGCCAGCTGCGCAGCCACCGCGACCATCTGGAGGAAAAGGTGCGCGAGCGGACGGGCGAGCTGTCGGTGGCCGTCAACCGCGCGGAAGCGGCCAACCGCGCCAAGAGCGTGTTCCTGTCGAATATGAGCCACGAGCTGCGCACACCGCTCAATGCAGTGATCGGCTTTTCCGAGCAGCTGGCGGGCGATACGCGGCTCGATCCCGAGCAGCAGCGCAAGCTGGACATGATCAACCGCTCCGGCCACCATCTGCTCACGCTGATCAACGACATCCTCGAACTGTCGAAGATCGAGACGGGCAAGCTGGCGCTGCAACTGGCGCCGGTGGACCTGTCCATGCTGTACGACACGGTGTTGGGCATGGTACGGCTGCGCACGGACCCGTCCCACGTCGAGCTGCGCCTGCGCACAGACGGCGCGCCGGCCGTCATCATGGCCGACGGCGCCAAGCTGCGCCAGGTGCTGCACAATCTGCTGTCCAACGCCGTCAAGTACGTACGCAGCGGCCACGTGGAATTGCGGGTGCGGCCGGAATCCGGCATCGAGGGCGGCAAGATGCGCCTCAAATTCGCCGTCAGCGACACGGGGCCGGGCATCGCGGCGCGCGACCAGGAGCAGATCTTCCAGCCCTTCGTGCAGGCCGATACGCCAGCCACCCAGGCCGGCACGGGCCTGGGCCTGACCATCAGCCGCGAATTCGTGCGCCTGATGGGCAGCGACCTGATGGTCGACTCTGAGCTGGGCAAAGGCTCCACTTTCTGGTTCGTGCTGGAGGTGGAGGAATGCGCGGCGCCTGCCGCCGTGCCCGCGCTACCCGCGTCGCCGGAGCCCTTGATCGCATTGTCTGCGTCGGCGGCATCGGCCGCTGATGAAGACAGCACCGGCCGCCCCACGGCGGCGGAGCTGCACGCCCTGCCGCCCTACACGAGGCAGGCGCTGAAGGACGCCGTGGCCCGCCTCGACATCGCCGGCATCGGCAAGCTGATAGGCTCCATCGCCCGCGACGACGCCGCCCTCGCCGCCCGCTTGCGGCGCATGGTCGCCGCCGCCCAGTTCCAGCAGCTGTGGGCTTTGCTCGACTAAGATTGACTAAGACTGCGGCAAAGGCCTTAGCAGGCCCGCCGCCTGCAGCTCGCGGTCCCAAGGCGGGATGGGCTGGTATTCGGCCACCAGGAAGTCGATCAGGGCGCGCACCTTGGGCGAGGGCTGGCGGCTGGCGGGGTATAAGGCGCTCAGATGGTTGAGCGGCAGTTCCCAGTCCGCCAGCACCGGCACCAGCGTCCCGGCCAGCAGGCTTTTCCAGGCGAGGAAGGTGGTGTGGTAGACGATGCCCTGCCCGCGCAAGGCAGCCTGCTGCAGCACCAGACCGTTGTTGGCGCTGAAGGCGGGCTGGATGCGCACCTTCTGTGGCTCGCCGTCGCGCACGAAATGCCAGGTGGTGCCGTCCGTCAGATGGCTGAAGTGCAGGCAGCGGTGCTGGCGCAGGTCCTGCGGCGTCTGCGGGTGGCCGTGACGCGCCAGATAGGCCGGGCTGGCGCACAGGATGCCGCGGCACGGCGCCAGCGGACGCATGGCCAGCGCGCGCGAATCGGGAATGCCGCCCACCCGTATGGTCAGGTCGAAGCCGTGGGCGATGGGGTCGAGCAAGGCGTCATCCACGTTCAGCAGGGGCGTCAGCTGGGGATGCGGCAGGCTGAATCGGGCCACGGCGTCGGCCAGCCATTCGCTGCCGAAGCTGGACGGGGCCTGTATCCGCAGCGGTCCCGCCAGGCCCGCGCCTGCGTAGGACACCACCCGCGCCGCCTCCTGCGCCTGCGCCACGGCCGCCGTGCAGGGCCCCAGATAGGCCTGCCCCACGTCGGTCAGGCTCACCTCGCGTGTGGAACGGTGCAGCAGGCGGGCCTGCAGCTTTTCCTCCAGCTGCATCACATGTTTGCTCACCATGGCGCGCGTCAGCCCCAGGCGGCGCCCGGCCGCGCTGAAGCTGCGCTGGCGCGCCACCTCGACAAAAATCTCCATTGCACGTAACTGATCCATGCCATTATTGTCTTCAATTTGACGACAATGTGTCAACCTTTTGCTCATTGTTTGAGCACCGTGCCAGCCGTACAATGGACACCTGATCCATCCTGCACCACGGAGCCAAACATGCTGACAGAATCGCAAAAACAGCAATATCAACGCGACGGCTTTATCATTCTGCCGAACTTCAAGACGCCCGCCGAAATCGCCGCCCTGCGCGCACGCGCGGCGCAGATTGTCGCCGATTTCGATCCAAGCGCCGCCGCCGGCGTCTTCTCCACCAAGGAGCAGGAAAAGACCACCGACGACTACTTCCTCGGCTCGGACAACACGATCCGCTGCTTCTTCGAGGAAGAGGCCTTCGGCGCGGACGGCCAGCTGAAACAGGACAAGTCCCTGTCGATCAACAAGATCGGCCACGCCATGCACGACCTGGACCCGGACTTCCGCGCCTTCACCGCCGACGCCCGCCTGGAAGCCGTGGCGCGCGACATCGGCCTGGCCCAGCCCCAGATCTGGCAGTCGATGTACATCTTCAAGCAGCCCGGCATCGGCGGCGAAGTGCGCTGGCACCAGGACGCCACCTACTTCGACACGGCGCCCGTCAGCGTCACCACCTTCTGGTTCGCGCTGGAAGACGCGACGCTGGAAAACGGCTGCATGTGGGCCGAACCGGGCGGCCACCGCACGCCGATGCGCGAGCGCTTCCTGCGCCACGGCGACCAGGTGCGCATGGAAAAGCTGGACGACACGCCATGGCCGGACAACAGCACCGCCGTGCCGCTGGAGTGCAAGGCGGGTAGCCTGGTCTGCTTCCACGGTCTGCTGCCGCACTACAGCGCGCCAAACCGCTCGGCCGTCTCGCGCCACGCCTACACGCTGCACGTGACCGACGGCCATACCGTCTACTCGCCGCAGAACTGGATTCAGCGTGACGCGTCCCTCCCCGTACGCGGCTTCCTGTAAGAGGTTCGACAGATGCAGATTCAGATTTTCGCCCCGCACTGGGGCAATAACGACCTGGCCCCGGACGTATTCATCGGCCGCGTGAAAAGCGCTGGCTTCGACGGCATTGAGATGTCGCTGCCGCTCGATCCCGCCGCGCGCGAGGACTGGACTTCGCGCATCGCCGCCGCCGGCCTGCAGCTGATCGTGGCCCAGTGGGAGACCGTGTTCCACTCGGACTTCGCGCAGCACCGCGCCGCGCTGGCCGAACTGCTGCACAATGCCTGCGCCGCCCGTCCGCTGCACGTCAATTCGCACACGGGCAAGGACTGGTACACGCCGGCCCAGAACCGCGAGCTGCTGGAACTGGCCGAGGCCATCTCGCGCGAGCACGGCATCCCCATCGTGCACGAAATCCACCGCAGCCGCTTCAGCGGCCATCCCGCGCTGCTACTGCCTTATCTTGAACAGATGCCGCAGCTGCAGCTGACGGCCGACCTGTCGCACTGGTGCTGCGCCTGCGAGTCGCTGCTGGAAGACCAGCCGCAGACGCTGGAGAAGACCCTGCCCCACGTGCGCCATATCCACGCCCGCGTGGGCCACGCGCAGGGCCCGCAGGTCGCCGACTTCCGCGCGCCGGAATCGAAGGCCGCGCTGGAGGCGCACCTGGGCTGGTGGGACCGCATCGTCGAACTGCGCCGCGCCGCCGGTGCGGAGCGCATGACGCTGACGCCCGAATTCGGTCCCGTGCCGTACACGCAAACGCTGCCCTACACGCAGCGTGAAGTGTCCAACGCCTGGGAACTGAACGTGGCCATGCTGGCCATGCTGCGCGAACGCTATCGCGCCTGACGCCTTCTTGACGCCTCATCGCAGGAGCTTCCCCAAAGCCGGACGGCTCCTGCGCTTCCTCAAGCCTTCGCGCCGCAACGGCGCCAAGCCTGCGCTGTCGCAATTCCTCCGCACAACTAATTTCCTATAGTCAAGCTATGGCTCGTGGGCAACTATGACCATACCCTGCCCTTCCCACAGCAATGGGAAAGGCCACCTATCGACTATAGGAGGCATCATGAAAAACCTCATCCAAGCAGCACTGATCGGAGCTCTGGCGCTGGCCGCCAGCGCGCAAGCGGCAGACCAGCAGGTCGCCATACACAAGGCCTGGGCGGACAATTTCCAGGACTACCAGCGTGAATATCAGTTGGCGAACGGCGAGACGGTGACGCTGATCAGCCGGCGCGACGAAATGTATGCCGCCCTGAGCGATGGCAAGCTGCATCGCATCGCGCCAGCCGAACGCGGGACCTTTGTCGCGCTGGACGGCGCGTTTACCGTGCATATCGAACTGGGCGAGGGAGAAGATGATGCCCACGGCTGGTACGCCGCAGCCCGGCATGATATGCGCCTGGCCGACAACAAACAGCCGTTCACCAGCGGCCGCTAAGCGGCGCACGCCTCACGCCAGCCGCACCGGCGGCGGCGCTTCCGCTTGCCCCTCGGCCGGGTGCAGCGGCAGCAGCAGCGTCACGCTGGTGCCCTGCCCGGGCGAGGACAGCACCTCGATAGTGCCCTTCAATACGCCCGTCACGATGTTGTAGACGATGTTCATGCCCAGCCCCGAGCCGCCCTGTCCCATCTTGGTGGTGAAGAAGGGGTCGAAGATCTGGTGCAGCGTGCGTTCGTCCATGCCGGCGCCATCGTCGCGGAACAGCAGCCGCACCATGCCCTCCCCTTCCGCCTGCGCCTCGATGGCTATGCTGCCGCCCTCGCGGCCCTCGAAACCGTGCAGCAGCGCGTTGCCGATTAAATTGCTCAGCACCTGACTCAAGCTTCCCGGCCAGGAATCGAACTCCAGCCCCGGCGCCAGCGCCAATTGCATCTCGCAGCCGGCCCGCCGCAGCTGGGCCGAATAGGTGGCCAGCGTGTCATGCACCACGCTGTCGAGCAGGAAGCGGCGGCGCTGGCCGCTGGACTGGTCCACCGCCACCTGCTTGAAGGAGTTGATCAGCTCCGCCGCGCGCGACAGCGATCCGCTCATGATGTCGCAAGCCTTGCGCGCGTTGAACAGGTGCGCATCCAGGGCCGAGCGCTTGACGCCGCCCTCCTCGTCCATGCGGCGCTGGAATTCCAGCACCATGTCGCCCAGCGCCGTCGCCGTCAGCAGTGAATTACCGATGGGCGTATTAAGTTCGTGTGCGATGCCCGCCACCAGCGCACCCAGCGAGGCCATTTTCTCCGACGTGATCAAATCGTTCTGCGCCCGCTTCAGCGTCTGCAGCACCGCAGACAAATCGTTGCGCGCCTTCTCCACATTGGCCTTCTGCTTTTCCAGCTCCGACAGGCTGTATTCCAGTCCATGCTTGGCGTCCACCACGCGCCGCGACGTCACCAGCAGGGCCGCGATCAGGGCGCTGATGACCAGGCCCGCCGCCGCGATCACCAGTACGGGCAGCTGCGCGCGGCTGTAGCGCGCGCCCTCGCGGCCCTCGAACTGCAGCAGCCAGCGCCGCTCGCCCAGCATCAGGTTGACGCTGGAATTCAGTCCCGGCACGGGCGGCGCCATGGCGGCCGCGCCGCCCTCCTTACCCTGGCTGTCGAACAGCAGGTTGTCGGCCGAGGGCGCGGGCGCAGTGCCATCCTTGTCCTTGTAATAGCCCGCGTCATGGATCACCACCCGCAGCTGCTCCAGCAGCGCCGCATCGGCCACCTCGCGCATCAGCGTGTTGACGCGGAAGACAATCGCCACGAAGCCCAGCAGCGCTTCCCGCCGCTCCTCCACGCTGTGCAGCGGCATGTTGATGCGGTAGACGGGCGCGCGGGCGACGAAACCCGCCTGTCCCGTGGCGTCCTGCACCAGCGTGATGCGCTCGGTGGCGATGATCTCGCCCGTGTCCCGCCCCAGCTCCAGCGCATGGCGGTGGACGGGTATCGCGGACAGGTCGAGGCCGAAGGCGTTCTCGTTGCCCTTCATCGGCTCCGTGTATTCGATGACGTAGTGCTCTTCCTGCTCGTGGATGGGATGAATGCGGAACTGGGGATAACCCTCGGGTTCGACGCTGGCATCCGTCTGCACGCTGGCCGTCAGCCGCGCCAGGTCTTCCGCCTTCACCGCGCGCACAAACTGGATGGCCTGGAAGCCGGGATAGCGCCGCGCCAGATCCAGCTCGGCCACATAGCGGTGGAATTTGACGCGGTCGATGCGGCCGTCCAGCGCGTACATGGACTTCAGGCTGAGCAGCATGTCGAAGTAGGTGTGCAGCCGCACCGAGGTGTCGCGCGCCACCTTGTCCGCGTCGCGCTGGAAGTCGTGGCGGATCTGCCGCTCCTGCACGTTCATCACCCAGAAACAGGTGGCGGCTGTGATGCAGACGCCGATGATGAACGCGAGGAAGCCGCGCGCGCGCATTTCAGTCCGGCGCGCTGGACGGGGCCGGGACCGTGTCGGCGTCGCGGAAGCGGGCCGCGATATCCATGAACTGCTCTTCCACCATCAGCATCGCGTCCACCACGTCCGGATCGAAATGCTCGCCGCTGCCCTGGCGGATCAGTTCCAGCGCCGTCTCGTGGGTGAAGGCGGGCTTGTAGACGCGGCGGGAGATCAGCGCGTCGTACACGTCGGCCACCGCCATCAGCCGCGCGGAGACGGGAATGTCGTCGCCCGCCAGCCCTTGCGGATAGCCGCCGCCGTCGAACTTCTCCTGGTGCGAATAGGCGATCTCGCGCGCATAGCGCAGCAGCGGCGTGCTGTAGCCCAGATGCTCCTCCATCTGCGCGATGGCGTCGCGGCCATACACAGTGTGCTGCTTCATGACGGCGAATTCCTCGTCCGTCAGGCGGCCCGGCTTGAGCAGGATGGAATCCGGAATGCGAACCTTGCCGATATCGTGCAGCGGCGCGGCCTTGAACAGCAGGGCGATATTGGCGTCGCTCAGTTCCGCCGCAAAGCGGCGGTGCGTCTGCAACTGGCTGGCCAGGGCCACCACGTAGTGCTGCACGCGGTGCAGGTGATTCAGGGTTTCGCCGTCGCGCGTTTCGGCCAGCGAGGCCAGGGCCCACATGGCCGCGTCCAGCATCTCGCTCTGCTCGCGCGTGCGCTCCAGCACCAGGTGCTCGACCAGGTTGGCCTGGTGCCGCAGCAGCTGGCGCGACTGGCGCAGCTGCAGATGGGTGGACACGCGCGCCAGCAGGGTCTCCGCCACCACCGGCTTGGCGATGATGTCGGCGCCGCCCTCGCAAAAGCCGCGCTGCTCGCCCGCCGCTTGTCCGGGGCCGAGCAGGAAGATGATGGGAATGCCGGCCGTGTCGGGATTGCTCTTCAGCTGATGGCAGACGCTGAAGCCGTCCATCTCCGGCACCGCCACGTCCAGCAGGATCAGGTCCGGGCGCGGAATCTGCTGCGATACCTGCAGCGCCTGGCGGCCCGTGTTGGCCAGCTTGATTTCGTAGTGGTCCTGCAGCAGGCCGTTCATCACGATCAGATTGTCCGGCGCCTCGTCTACGATAAGAACGATGGCCTTGGTCTTTGGCTCCATGTACTGCGTCTCCAAATGTTGCATGAATGATCGTTGAAACATGATACCCGAGGCCCGGCACCGGGAAAAATAATTTGGGGACTTGCTTGCAATTGAATCGTGCACTATCTATACTGGGACCATGGACACCAAAACCGACTCCTCCCTTCCCACGCTCGGCGACGTGCCGCGCCTCGACGCGCAGCTGTGCTTCGCGCTGTATTCGACCTCGCTCGCCATGAGCAAGGTATACCGCAAGCTGCTGCGTCCCATGGGCCTGACCTATTCCCAGTACCTGGTGATGATGGTGCTGTGGGAGCGCGACGAGCTGACCGTGTCCGACGTAGGCGAGCGCCTGTTCCTCGATTCGGCCACGCTCACGCCCCTGCTCAAGCGCATGGAGCAGGCAGACCTGATCACCCGCGTGCGCGCCGCCAGCGACGAGCGCCAGGTCATCATCTCGCTCACGCCGCACGGCGACGCCCTGCGCCACGACGCGGCGCGCATGTATCCCGAGGTGGTCGCCGCCAGCAACTGCTCGCTGGAGAAGGTGGTCGCCCTGCGCGAAGAGCTGAACGCCCTGCGCGCAGACCTGATGAAAGCCGCCTGAGATGGCGGCCGCGCCCATCTTCACCCCGCCCGCCGACGCCGTCGACGCCCTGCGCCGCGAAGGCTACGCCCTGCTGCGCCCCGAAGACGTGGCGGCGCTGGCCGGCTGCGAACTGGCCGCGCTGGACGCGCTGATCCCCAGCTGGGACACGCTCGCGCTGGACAATTATCTGAAGGACGGCGGCCGCTATCGCCGTCGCCGCCACTCCTGCTTCGTGCAGGACGGCGAGGCGCTGGCGCAGACGGCGCACCGTCCGCACTGGCAGCCGCTCGAATACAACGCCCTCCACGGCGGCATGAACCGCCTGTTCGAGCCCATGCTGCCCGCCACGGTGGCCACGCCCGCCTGGTCTGACCTGGTGCGCGCCATCGGCCGCCTGTGCAGCGCTGTGCGCGGCGGCGCGGCCCATCCCTGGTATGTGGAAGCGCACCAGTTCCGCATTGATACCGCCGACGGCATCGGCCGCCCCACGCCGGAAGGCGCGCACCGCGACGGCGTCGACTACGTGGCCGTGCTGCTGGTGGCGCGGCACGAGATCAAGGGCGGGGAAACTCGCATCTTTGAAGCCGATGGTCCCAACGGCAAGCGCTTCACCATGACCGCGCCGTGGACCCTGCTGCTGCTGGACGACGCCACCGTGATCCACGAGTCCACGCCCATTCAGCCTGCCGTTCCGGGCGGCGCCAACGCCTGGCGCGACACGCTGGTGCTGACCTATCGCGCGGGCGGCTTCCAGGGCCCGTCCGCCTGAACGGCAAAAAACTCCTGCGGCCGAGCTAAATCCGATATAGTTTCGGTAGCTTAAAAACTTGCCGAGGCAGTCTGTGGACCCCAGCTACGAAATTCAGCCCGATCAGACCGAGATCCTGATCGTCGAGGACAGCCCCACCCAGGCCGAGCGTCTGCGCCGCCTGATCCAGTCGATGCGCTACCAGGCGCGCGTGGCCGCCAACGGCCGCCTGGCGCTGGAGTCTATCCGCGCCAGCAAGCCGCACCTGGTGCTGTCTGATATCGTGATGCCGGAGATGGACGGCTATGAACTGTGCCGCCAGATCAAGAACGATCCCCTGCTGCGCGACGTTCCCGTCATCCTCGTCACCTCGCTGACCGATCCGAAGGACATCATCCGTGGCATCGAAAGCGGCGCCGATAACTTTATCCGCAAGCCGTATGCGGAGGAGTATCTGCTGAACCGCATCGGCCACATGCTGATGAACCAGAAGCTGCGCAAGAACCAGAACATGGAGGTCGGCATCGCCCTCTACCTGGGCGACCAGAAGCACTTCATCAACGCCGAGCGCCAGCAGATACTGGACCTGCTGATCTCCACCTACGAACAGGCGGTGCAGGTCAACAGCGAACTGCAGGCGCGCGAGCGGCAGGTGATCGAGCTGAATATGCGCCTGGCCCACCACGCGGGCGAGCTGGAAACCATCAACCGCGAAATCGCGCTGAAGAACCTGGAGCTGGCCGAAGCTAGCCGCATGAAGTCGGCCTTCATCGCCAATATGTCGCACGAGCTGCGCACGCCGCTCAACGCCATCATCGGCTTCACCGGCGCGCTGCTGATGAAGCTTCCCGGCCCGCTGACGACGGAGCAGGACAAGCAGCTGAACACGATTCGCAACAGCGCGCGCCATCTGCTGTCGCTGATCAACGACATCCTGGACGTGGCAAAGATCGAGGCGGGCAAGGTGACGCTGGAGCTGGAGGCCGTGCACTGCCAGATGCTGGTGCAGGAAGTGGCGGAGACTTTGCGTCCGCTGGCGCGGCAGAAGGGACTGGCGCTGGAGGTGGAACTGGCCGAGCCGGAGATCGTGCTGCAGACGGACCGCCGCGCCTTGACGCAGATCCTCATCAACTTGCTCAACAACGCCATCAAGTTTACGGAAAAAGGCATGGTGCGCCTGACTTTGTCGTCGCGCGGCGACACCGAGCCGGAGATGGTGGAATTCGCCGTGACCGACAGCGGCGCCGGTATCCGCGAGGAAGACCAGGCCAAGCTGTTCCATGCGTTCTCGCAACTCGATTCGACTTCCACCCGCCATGCGGAAGGCGCGGGCCTGGGCCTTTACCTGAGCCAGAACCTGGCCAATCTGCTGGGCGGCTCGCTGTTCTTCCACAGCGACTTCGGCCAGGGCAGCGTATTCACCCTGGCGTTGAAGCGGAAATGATGCATCGCAATAAAGTCGTTTTGATATTTTGATACTGTGACTACTTAGACATCGTAGTTTTACGGTATTGCAGCGCAACATGAGGAGGCCTATATTGGAACTGTCTCCTCCAACCGTTCGCTGAACATTGGAATTTAGCCCGCTCCGCAAGGTAGCGGGCTTTTTTTTTGCTCAGGCCCGCAGCAGGGGCAGATTGGCGCGTTGCGGCAATGCGGGGAAGACCTGCACCAGCTGCTTGTCGCTCAGACGCAGATGGCGCTCAGCGATGGTGGCCAGTACGGTGCGGAAGTCGGTGGTCACGGGCAGGTCGCGGCCCTCGTGCAGCTGGTCGTTCGACAGGCCGCGCCAGTCGCCCAACACCTTGCCGCCGGCGACGCCGCCGCCCAGCACCCACATCACATTGCCGTGGCCATGGTCGGTGCCGCCATTGCCGTTCTCGCGCGCCGTGCGGCCGAATTCGGACATGACGACAATCGTCGTATCGTCGAACATGGGACCGAGGCGCTGCGCCAGCACGGCCAAGCCCTGTCCCAGCGGCGCAAGACGGTTCGCCAACTGGCCTTTGGCCGCACCCTGGCTGGCGTGCGTGTCCCAGCCGCCCAACGCCACAAAGGCCAGCTGGATATTGGGATCGTTGCGCATCAGGCCCGCCAGACGCGCCGCGTCATCGGGGAAGCCGTTGGGCAGGGGCGCGCCGTTGTCGGCCATCTGCATTTCGCTGGCCAGCATGCCGCCGCCGTCCATGGCGGCGTTCATCACTTCCTGGTGCGCGTCCTTGCCTTCCTTGTAGGCGCGGCCGAAGCGCGGGTCGTTGGCGTACAACTGGTCGAAGGCGCGCGCCACGGCGGGACGGTCGAGGATATTGGCCTTGGTGCCGGCCGCGCCGTTGGCGAGATTGACGGCCGCCGCGTGTCCCGACAGGATGCGCGGCATGACGGGGCCGATGCTCAGCGCGCGCGTGGGCGTGGCCGCGCCGGGCAGCGTGGAAACCAGACGATTCATCCAGCCGTCCGCCGTGCTTTTCACGCCGGGCGTGGCCGATTCCATGTAGTCCTGCGCATCGAAGTGGGAGCGCGTGGCGTCGGGCGATCCGCTGGCGTGGATGAAGGCCAGCTTCTTCTGCTCCCACAGCGGCAGCAAAGGCGCCAAGGCGGGATGCAGGCCGAAGTAGCCGTCCAGCCGCAGCGCGCCGTCTTCCTGTCCCGGCTGGGCAAGCGCGATGCCGGGACGCAGTTGCGTGTAGTTGGCATCGCCCACGGGCGCGACGACGTTCAGACCGTCGACGGCGCCACGCAACATGACCACGATCAGCTTGCGGCGCGTCGCCGCGGCGCCGCTAGCGACGGACGCTGACGCGGCGTCACCGGCTGCTCCGCTGGCGCCATTCACTGCGGTTGCGGCCCATACGCCGCGTCCCAGCGGAATCATCAAGCCAGCGCTGGTGGCAAGCGCATTCAAAAAATCTCGGCGTTGCATGGTGTGCTCCGTGCTTCGTTTAGCGCTGCATGAAATCGGGACTGCCCAGCAGCATGGCCGCCCGCAGCGGTTCCGGGCTGCCCGCCACGGTCGACTGCGTGCGCGGCGAGATGGCGCTGCCCAGCGTGACTTGCAATACGCCCGCGTCCAGCTCCTGCCCCGCCCTGGTGGCATAGGCGATGCGGCGACTCAGCGCATCGGGATTGAGCCAGGCGTCCTGCGTGTTCTTGTAGCCGTCCGGCGTCTGGCACCCATACAGCGGCATGCCCAGCCTGTTCAAGGCGCCCAGCATCGGCTTGAAGTCCGTCACCGGCGCATTGCTCGCGCGGGCGGCGGAAACGACGAACTGGTAAGGCGTCTTGAACTTGGCGCCGACCGCTTGCGGCGACATGAATTCCGGACTGCTGAACAGGGTCCGCAGCACGGTGCGGATATCGCCCTTGCTATCGAGGTAGCTCTTTGCCATGCGCTCGACCAGTGCCGGCGGCGGCTGGTCCTGCACAAAATACTGCGCCAACTGGAAGCTCAGATGATGCGCCGTCTGCGGCAGCATCGCCAGCACGTCGAGCGCATATTCGCCTTCGCCCTGGCCGCTGTCGTGGATCGTGTGGCCCAGCCAGACCTTGTCGCCATGATCGTGCCTCTGCGCGTCGAAGGCGAAGCCCTGGTTACGCAGCACCAGCTCGCGGTTGGTGTAAGTCCAGCCGGTGAGCATGCGCGCCAGCTCCGTCACGTCCTTCTGCGTGTAGCCGCTGTCCACGCCCATGGTGTGCAGCTCCATCAGCTCGCGCGCGTAGTTTTCGTTCAGGCCCGTGCTCTTGCCCTTCGCGCCCTCGCCCCGCCCGCGCTGCACATAGCCGTCGGCGGTGGACAGCCAGTTATCGAGGTAGTACAGCATGGCGGGATGCTTGGCCGTCGCGCCAAGCAGGTCGCGGAAATTCCCCATCGCGTAAGGACGGATGGCGTCGCGTTCATAGCCGGCGACCAGCGCTCGCTCCAGCCCCTTGCCGGAGAAGACGTTGAAGTGATTGAACCAGAAGTCCACCATCACCTCTTCCAGCTGGCGCGGACTGTCGATGGCGCGGGACAGGCGCGCTTCGTCCGCTTGCTGCACCATGTGGGTGACGACTTCGCGCCGGCGCTCCTTGGCCTCTTCGCTTTCATTTTTGGCCTGGGCGCGCACCGCCAGGAACTGGGCCAGCGTCTGGCCCGTGCGCTGCTGGACGGTTTCCAGACCACGCAGGCGTTCGCTGAGCGCCGCCGGCAGAGGGATGGATTCGGGATGGAGCTGGCTCTCGATATAGCTTTGTACGCCCATCTGCGCCACGCGTTCGATGTCACCCGGTTTGGGACCATAGCCGAGACGGTTCAGCACATGGGCTGCGGCTTGTTCAGGCGTGAGTACGGTCGCAGGCCTGGCCGACGACGCCGACGACGCCGGCGCTTCCGCGGCCAGCACAACGCTCAGCGGCAGCGCGGAAAGCACGGCGGCGGCGAGCAAACGGGATGATGTCATTGGGGCGGCTCCTGTGAACTGTTTTCTTTATAATCCAGCTCCGTGCCGCTGAAAAGGCTATCGTGTATCGTGTGTAAGTGAATGTTACCGATGAGAATTAAGGCGAAGAGGACCAGCCGCCGCCCATGGCGCGGTACAGGTCCACGGACGCGATCAGGATGCGCGTCCTGAGCTGGAGACGGCCAACGTCCGCGTTATACAAGGTTCGCTGAGCATCCAGCTCCTCCAGGTAGGACGCGTAGCCGTTGCGGTAGCGTTCATGGGCGATACGCAGCGTTTCGGCTGCCGTGGCGCGGCGGGCGTCGTTCTGCACCGCCTGCTCCTTCAGCCGATACAGGGCGCCCAGGCTGTTATCGGTTTCCGCGAAGGCGCTGCGCACGGCGCTTTCGTAGGCGAAGACAGTCTGGTCGCGCTGGGCCGCCGCCGCTTCCGTTGCCGCTTCAATGCGGCCGCCCTCGTAGATAGGCTCCACCATCACACCCGTCAGATGCCACAGCGCCGTCGGGGCGTTGAAGAAGTCGTGGATTTTCAGATTCTGTATGCCGCCGGCGCCGGTCAGTTTGAACTCCGGCAGCAGCTGGTCTTTGGTGGCGACCAGATTGGCGTTGGAGGCCACCAGATTGAATTCCGCGCGGGCGATGTCGGGACGGCGGCGCAGCAGGTCGGACGGCAAGCCCGCCGGTACGGGCGGTGGCATCAGGCTTTCCAGCTGCGTGCCGCGCATGACCGCGCCGGGATTGGCGCCGGTCAGGATGGACAGCGCATTCTCCTGCTCGAAGATGGCGCGCTTCAGTTGCGGCACCTGCTCCGCCGTGGTCTGGTATTCCGCTTGCGCCTGCAGCCATTCCAGGCGAGAGCTGTAGCCGACTTCAAACTGTCGCTGGGCGAGGTCGCGCGAGCGTTCGCGCAGCTTCAAGGTGGCTTCCGTCAGTTCCAGTTGGGCGTCCAGGCCGCGCAGGTTGAGATAGCCGGAGGCCACGGTGGCGGCAATCGACAATGCCACCGCATCGGCATTGGCCATCTCCGCCTGGTAGCTGGCCTTGGAGGCGCTGGTCTGCGCCGCCAGACGGCCCCACACGTCCAGCTCATAACTGGCCTGGAATTCGAACTGGTAGACGTTGGTGACGTAGGGCGTGCCATTCCACAGCAACTGGCGCGTGCGGGTCGGCGTGGCGTCGAAGCCGACGTTGGGCTTCTGGTTCGACTCCGTCACGGTGAGCAGGGCGCGGTACTGGGCCACGCGGGCGCGGGCCGTGCGCAGGTCGCCGTTATGTTCCAGCGCGGCGGCCACCAGCGCGTTCATGGCCGGATCGCCGAAGCTCTGCCACCAGTCGCGCTCCAGCGTGGGCGCGCCCTCCGCCGGACCAATCGCCGTGCGCCAAGCTGTCGGCACATGCACGGTGCTGGCCGGCGCCTCAGGCGCCTCCACCGCGCAGCCAGCCAGCAAAGCCGCCAGCGCGGCCGCCGCTGCGCACGCCGCCAAAGGCAAGCGAGACGCGCTAGAAGCCCGCGAGGCTGACGCCTCTGCGCCGGGCTGCTCGCGTTCCGGCTGGCGCGGGACCGGCCGCCGCATCACGGCTTGCTCCCCGCCGCCGCGTGATTCGGGTCGCTCAGGTTCGACGAGGTATCAATATTCACGATCACCGACATCCCCGGACGCAGGCGGCGGGCCTGCGCCTGCCCCGGGTCGATACGGATACGCACCGGAATGCGCTGCGCGATCTTCACATAATTGCCCGTCGCGTTATCCGCCGGCAGCACGCTGAACTCGGACCCGGTCGCAGGCGAGATCCGCTCCACCTGCCCCGTCAGCTGTGCCCCGTTCAGTGCATCGACGCGGAAGGTGGCGCTCTGCCCCACCTGCACGCCGTTCATCTGCGTCTCCTTCATATTGGCAATCACCCACAACTGCTTGGGCACGAGCCCCATCAGCTGCGCGCCCGTATTCACGTACGCGCCCTTGCGCACCGTGACCTGCCCCAGTTGTCCATCCTCCGGCGCCGTGATGCGCGTATTGTCCAGATCCACCCTAGCCGCCTTCAGCGCCGCCTCCGCATTGGCCACCGCCGCCTCCAGCGCCGCCTTGTTGACCCGCACCGTCTGCACCTGCTGGCGCGCGATATCGAGGCCGGCGTTGGCCTGCGCCACCGCCGCCGCCGTCTGCGCCTTGGCCGCCGTCGACTGGTCCTGCTCGCGCAGCGACAGCGAGCCATCGGCCGCCAGCTGGTTCACCCGGCTCAAGTCCGCTACCGCCTTGGCCGCCTGCGCCTCCGCATTCGCCAGGGCCGCGTGGTTCAGCAGCACGCCCGCCTCCGCCGCGCGGATCGACTGCTCCCAGTTGGCCAGCGCCGCCTTCTGCGCCGCCAGCTGCGCCTGCGCCTGTTCGTAGCGCTGCTGGTAAATGCGGTCGTCGATCAGCACCAGCAAATCGCCCTGCTTCACCATCTGGAAATCCTGCACCTTCACATCCGTCACATAGCCGGACAGCTGGGTGCCGATCAGCGTCACCTGCCCCCGCACCAGCGCATTTTCCGTCGACTCGATGGCGCTCGTGAACGGCGGCAGGCGCCAGGCATACAGCACGATCAGCGCCCCGATCAGGGCCACCAGGCCGAAGGCGGCGGCCGAGATCCACTGCGCGCTGCGATCCGGCGGGATGGGTACCGCGTCCACACCGGCGACAGCGGCCGCCTGCGCCGCGGCCGCCACCGCGCCCGGACTGTGCGGCGCCTGTGCGGCCGAGGAAGGAGAAGATGAGGTATCAGGTGTCGTAGCCATGAATGGTCAGCGAAAGGTCAGCGTGGTCCGGAATTATTGAGTGAAACATTGGCCAATCCCGTCTGCGCATTGCCGGTCGCGGGCGGCGGGCACAGGACGCAGGTGGTCCAAATCCAGCGCGCCAGCAGCCAGCCCATGGTGAGCAGCGCCAGCACGGTAATCAGCAGGAAGACATCGTTATAGGCGAGGATATTGGCCTCGCGCGTGGCCACTCCGCCCAGCGCCGCCACGCCCTGCGTCGTGCGCGCGGACGGATCGGCCAGCGCGCCCGCGATGCTGGCGCCGCCCGACTGCACCCGCGCCGCCACCTGCGGATCGAGCAGCGTCAAATGCTCGACCAGGATGCTGGAGTGGTACTTCTCCCGTATCGACTGGTAGGTGCCGACGAAGGCCGTGCCGATCGAGCTGCCCAAAGTCTGCGTGATGCTGAACATGACGGAAAAGCTGACCAGGTTATTCGGCGCTGAGATCACCGCGCCAAAGCCGGAGACAAAAGTCGGCCCGATAAAGAAGGCGCCGCCAAAGCCCAGCAGGAACTGGCTCAGATACAGGTCTTCCGGCCGCGTCAGATTGGTGGCGTCGGAATCCATGTAGGCGCCGGCCGCCATCAAGGCCAGCGAAATGATCAGCATGGGCTGGATGGCCGTCGGCGTGATGAACAGGGCGCTGGTCAGCAGCCCCGCCACCGTGCCCGCCATGACCACCCACCACAGGGTCATCATCTGGTCGTTGTTCAGGCCCAGGTTCTGCAGGAAGCCCACCGTGCCGTTGGCCTCCGACTGCACGATACGGATCAGCAGCACCGAAATGGCCAGCCGCGCCATATTGGCCGTCGTCAGCCAGCGCGTGTTGAGCAGGGGCCGCGCGCGGTTATGTTCGATCGACAGCGCGGCCGCAATCAGCACGATGGCGCCCGCCAGCGCATAGCCCAGCCAGACGGATTCCTCCCACCACACAGTGCGCCCCAGGCTCACCACGGCCGACAGCAGCGCCACGCCGGGCGCGAACAGGCCGAAGGTGAGGAAGTCCATCTTCTCGAAGGCGCGTATGCGGTCGCCCTGCGGCAGCTTCAGCGACAGCACGCAGCCCATCGCCAGCAGGGCCAGTCCCAGTTCGAAGAAGTACAGGCCGCGCCACTCGGCGATCTCCAGCAGGTCGGAGGAAAACAGCCGCGCCAGGGGCAGCGCCAGCTGAGAGAAGCCCACGCCCAGCACCACGCCCTTGAGCCGGTGCTGCGGCGTGAAGGCCTGCAGGGTGTAGTACAGGCTGAGCGTGGTCAGCGCCGCGCCGGACATGCCGTGCGCCGCCCGCACGGCGATGGCCGATCCCAGCCCGTGCACGAACAGGTGGGCCACCGTCAGCGCTGCGTAAATCCCCAGGAACAGCTCAGTGAACAGGCGCAGGCCAAACTGCTGGCGGAACTTCACCAGCAGCAGGTTCATGGAGACATTGGCCATCACATAGGCGGCCGGCAGCCACTGGATCTCGGCCGAATACACGCCGAGGGAACCCTGCAGATACGGCAGGTTGACCGATACCAGCGCATTGCCCAAGCCGCCCGTGATGCCGACGATGAGCCCAACGATGAGAAAGGCGATGCGGCGGCCGAGGGGGTGATGGGGATTGGACGGCGATCCCGGCAGCGTGGGCCGTTCGTGCGGAAGCCATTTCTGGGGAGCGTACACGTCCATGTGGCGATAGTTTCTCTGGTTAGCTGGTTATTGCCCACAAAACACTGAAAACACGCTTGCGAGCATATCACTACCTGCGTTCCAGTTGAAGGACTCCAGAAATCCGTAAACCGCCCGATATTGATATCATCAAACCATCCACTAAGGGGCAAGACATGGCCAACGCCATTCCCACCGATCCGGCAGCGGCGGCGCCGCTCAGCAGCACCGCACCGGCTGCGGCGGCCACACCGGCCGCCACTGCGTCGTCCGTGCCCGCCGCCGCGCCCGTGATCACGGCGCTGGCGGTAGATGCCGTGCCGCCTTCGGTGACGGTGGACTTGTCGCCCGCCGCCCAGTTTCTGTCGACCGTGGCGCAGTCGCAGGAGCAGCTGAGCCAATTGCAGGCGGCCGCCATCAGCGGCGCGGCCCTGCAGCAGGCCATCGACAGTCTGAGCGCATTGGCCGGACAGCCCGCCGCGCAGGCGGCCGATCTTGCGGCCGAGCTGCCGCCCAACCTCGCCGTGCTGCAGCCGGTCCTGGCCGATGAGCAAACGCAGCTCAACACCAATCCCGCGCTGGCCGCCGCCATCGCCGCCTACCGTCTCAATGAAAGTCCCGCAGCAGCGCTGGCCACCCGTGCCGCACAGCTCAAACGGGCACTGGTCAATCCCATTCCCTCGCTCTCGTCCGAGGAATCGGTGGAAAGCGAAACCGACGCCAGCATCGAGGCCGCGCAGCAGCAGGATCCGGAGCGTCGTTCGTAAAATGCGACCATCACCCGCTTTTCTGCAATAATCGTCCGCATCCTCCCTTGCGAAGAGAAGGCGATGTCGCGACGACGCAGCACCAGCTTTGTTCCCCTGCTGGCCGCAGCCATGCTGGCCTACTGCCTGTCGTCCGTCCCTGCCCTGGCGGCGCCGGAAAAGGTGACGCTGCTGATCGGCGACGCCCTCGACGAACACGGCAAGCCCAAGCCCATGGCGGCCTGGCAGCGCAAGCTGTTCGACGACCTGGAGCGGGAGCTGAACATCGTCTTCGATATCCACATGTATCCCTGGGCCCGGGCCGAGCACAACGCCATCGCCGGCGAAGGCCTGGTCTTCGGCCTGCCCAAGACGGCCGACCGCCTGCGCGTACTGCGCTACTCCGACACGGCCGCCATCAACAACCTGTGGCTGGTCACGCGCAGCGACGCCACCTTCACCTTCAACGGCATCGACGACCTGCGCGGCAAGCATGTGGGCGCCGTGCGCGGCTTCAGCTACGGCGAGGAATTCGAGCGCGCGCGCGACAAGCAGCTGTTCCGCGTCGACGACGAGATCTCCTCCCGCGCCGCCCGCCTCACGCGGCTGATGCTCAGGCGAGTCGACGTCGTGCTGCTATTCCAGGCCAACGCCCAGGGCGTGGAAGAGGTGGAAGCGGGCATCAACGCCTTCATGCAGGAGCCGCTGAAGGCGATCAAGGTCCCGCCGGACGTCAGCTTCCGCGTGCTGCCCAAGCCCCTGGTGGCCGATACGGGCGTCTACTTCGCCATCGCGCGCGACAAGGACGACGGCATCATCGCCCGCCTCAACGCCGCCCTGGCGCGGCTGCGCAAGCCCGCCATGGGCGCCAAGCGTATCCGCTAAGCTGTCCCCCAACTTGTATGTACATGTGATAATGGTGTTTTTCACCCCTTGGAGCGAGACGCATGAAAATAAAATACATTGCTGGCGCGGTGGCGCTGATCGGTCTGGCCGGCGCGGCCGGCGCGCAGGAGACTGTGGTCAAGATCGGCCACAGCGGCCCGCTCTCGGGCGCCCAGGCCTTCTCCGGCAAGGACAATGAAAACGGCGCGCGCCTAGCGGTGGAAGAGTTGAACGCCAAGCCGATCACCATCGGCGGCAAGAAGGTCAAGTTCGAACTGCAGTCGGAAGACGACCAGGGCGACCCCAAGGCCGGCGTGGCCGTGGCGCAGAAGCTGGTCGACCAGGGCGTGAAATACATCGTCGGTCCCTATAACTCGGGCGTGGCCATTCCCGCCTCGCGCGCCTATAACGACGCCGGCGCCCTGATCGCGCCCGTCGCCACCAATCCCAAGCTCACCCTGCAGGGCTACAAGGGCATCTTCCGCGTCAACGCCAGCGACACCCAACTGGGCTCCAAAATGGCCCTGTACGCGGCCAATGAAATGAAGCTGAAGACGGTGGCCGTGATCGATGACCGCACCGCCTTCGGCCAGGGCGTGGCGGAAGAGTTCAAGAAGCAGGCCAAGGCGTCCGGCATGACCGTGGCCGGCCATGAATTCACCACCGACAAGGCCTTCGACTTCACCTCCATCCTGACCAAGCTGAAAACGAAGAATGTGCAGGCCATCTTCTTCGGCGGCTACGCGCCGCAGGCGGCGCCCATGGCGCGTCAGATGAAGCAGCTGGGCATCACCGCCAAGCTGCTGGGCGGCGACACCATCTGCACGGCGGAGATGGGCAAACTGGGCGGCGATGCGGCGGGCGAGAACATCCTCTGCTCGCAGGGCGGCACGGTGCTGGACAAGGCGGGCGGCAACGGCGCCGCCTTCAAAGCCAAGTACAAGGCGCGCTTCAAGCAGGATCCCGATGTCTACGCCGCCACCTACTACGACGCGACCATGATGTACGCCCAGGCCATGCAGAAGGTGAATTCGGTCGATCCGGCCAAGGTGGGCCCGGAGATCGCCAATGGCGCCTACAAGGGCATCGCCGGCACCTACTCCTTCGACTCGCACGGCGATATGAAGTCCTCGCCCGTGACCATCTTCACCTTCAAGGGCGGCCAGCCGGTGCCGCTGAGCACCTACTAAGGCCCTGCGCGTTTACAACGACGCCCCAGCCACCGTCGGCAGGGCGTCGTTTCCTAACAACAATTTCTGCTGTGTGCGACAACGCACATTCTAAAAGCGCCCGGCCCGGCAGAATGGAGTCCTGGATTAACCACGCCGCTTCCGGGGCCCGCCATGAATAACCTCATTCCCGCTTCCTACGCCCTGCAACGGCAACGGCGCGCCGTCGAACGCACGCTGCTGGCCGAATCGGACGCCGAATCGCTGACGGCCGCCCGCTGGGCCGCCGCCTGGCAGAAGCTGGTCACGGCCAAGCTGGATCAGGCGCCTGTGCGCCGCGTGCTGCATTGAGAAGGTCTTAATCGCGGTAGCCTCGCCGCAGTTCGGGACGCCACAGCACGCGCGAAATCGTGCGCAGCGGGACGCCGTGGCTGGTAAAGAAGTCGATCGCTTCAATCTGCCCGCGCTGGAAATAGATATCGAGGCCACATTCCACCACCGTCGCCGTCAGCGTGTCCGGCCGCGCCACCAGCCGCAGCGGCGCTGGCAGCCACACACGCGGACGCTCCACCTGCGGCATCGCGCCGCGCCCACGCGGCACGATCATGCCGATGACACGCCCCTTGGTCTGCTTTTCCATGTGACCTCCTGTCTGCCTGATGCACTCTAAGGCGGGCGTCTGGCCCGGTCTGTACGCAAACGAACACTGGCCGCCGGGGCGGCCGATTGGTCTATCATGAAGATTGCGTCCCGCTACTCTTGTTGCCCCACCATGACTCAGCTTTCAGCCGGTTACGATGTCTTGCTGGATTTCCACCCCGCCGTGGCCGCGTGGTTCCACGCCGCCTTTCCCGCGCCAACCCAGGCCCAGGTGCAGGCCTGGCCGCATATCCGCAGCGGTCGCCCGACCCTGGTGGCGGCGCCCACCGGCTCGGGCAAGACGCTGACCGCCTTCCTGGCCGCCATCGACGAACTGGTGCGGGCCGGCGTGGACGCTCCGCTGCCCGACGCCACGCAGGTGCTGTACGTGTCGCCGCTGAAGGCGCTCTCCAATGATATACGATTGAACCTGCAAGCGCCGCTGGACGGCATTGCGCGCGAACTGGCGGCGATGGGATTGCCCGACCACGGTATCCGCAGCGCCGTGCGCACGGGCGACACCACCAGCGCCGAGCGCAACGCCATGCGCCAGCGACCGCCGCATATTCTGGTCAGCACGCCGGAGTCGCTGTACGTGCTGCTGGGATCTGATAGCGGACGCGCCATGCTGTCCACCGTGCGCACAGTGATCGTGGACGAGATCCACGCCGTCGCCGCCAGCAAGCGGGGAAGCCATCTGGCCCTGAGCCTGGAGCGGCTCGACGCGCTGTGCGGACTGCGTCCCGTGCGCGTGGGACTGTCCGCCACGCAGAAGCCAGTATCGGCGGTGGCGCAGTTTTTGGTCGGCAGCAGCGGTGATTGCGCGGTCGTCGACGTGGGCCATGTGCGGGCGCGCGATCTGGCCTTGGAGCTGCCGCCCGTGCCGCTGGAGGCGGTGATGGCGAACGAGGTGTGGGACCGCGTCTACGACCGCATGGCCGACCTGGCGGCGCAGCACCGCACCACGCTGATCTTCGTGAACACGCGTCGCATGGCGGAGCGGGCGGCGCGCCATCTGGCCGACAGATTGGGGACAGAGATCGTGGCTGCGCACCACGGCAGCCTGGCCAAGGAATTCCGCCTAGCCGCCGAGCAGCGCCTGAAGAAGGGCGAGCTGCGCGTGCTGGTGGCGACGGCCTCGCTGGAGCTGGGCATCGACATCGGCGATGTGGATCTGGTGATCCAGGTCGGTTCGCCACGCAGCATCGCCGCCCTGCTGCAGCGCGTGGGGCGTTCGGGACACCATGTGGGCGGCATGCCGAAGGGACGCATCTTCCCCACTTCGCGCGATGAGCTGATTGAATGCGCGGCGCTGCTCGATTGCGTGCGCCGCGATGAACTGGATGCGCTGCGCGTGCCGTCCGCGCCGCTGGACGTGCTGGCGCAGCAGATTGTGGCCGAAGTCTCCAGCCAGGAATGGAGCGAGGACGCGCTGTTCGAAATGGTGCGCCGCGCTTCGCCCTATGCGGCGCTGTCGCGCGAGAGCTATGACGCCGTGCTGCGCATGCTGTCCGATGGCTATGCGGGACGCAATGGGGTGCGCGGCGCGTATCTGCATCGGGATGCGGTTTCGCGCAGCCTGCGCGGACGGCGCGGCGGCAAGCTGACGGCCGTCACCTCCGGCGGCACCATTCCGGACAATGCCGATTACGCGGTGATACTGGAACCGCAGGGACACATCGTCGGCTCGGTGAACGAAGACTTTGCGGTGGAGAGTCTAGCGGGGGACGTTTTCCAGCTTGGGAATACCAGCTACCGGATTCGCAAAGTGGAAACGGGCCGCGTGCGGGTCGAGGATGCGCAAGGAGCTGCGCCCAACATCCCCTTCTGGCTGGGCGAAGCGCCCGGCCGCAGCGACGAGCTCTCCCACGGCGTCGCCCGCCTGCGCGCGCAGGTGGACGAGCTGCTGGCGGAGAATAGCGGCACTATAGCGCTGGATCACGCCATCGCCTGGCTCGTCGAGCATCTCGGCCTCGACGAAGCGGCGGCGCGTCAGATCGCCGAATATCTCGCCCGCTCCCGCTCCGCGCTGGGTGCCCTGCCGACGCAGGACCGCCTGGTGATGGAGCGCTTCTTCGACGAATCCGGCGGCATGCAGCTGGTGATCCACTCTCCCAACGGCAGCCGCATCAACCGCGCCTGGGGTCTGGCGCTGCGCAAGCGCTTCTGCCGCACCTTTAACTTCGAGCTGCAGGCTGCCGCCACGGAAGACGCCATCGTCATCTCCCTCTCCGAATCGCACAGCTTCCCGTTGGACGAAGTGTGGCGCTATCTGCGTTCGACCACCGCCGAGCACATACTCGTGCAGGCCCTGCTCGACGCGCCCCTGTTCAACGTCCGCTGGCGATGGAACGCCACCACCTCGCTGGCCCTGCCGCGCTATACGGGCGGCCACAAAGTCCCGCCCCAGCTCCAGCGCATGAAGAGCGATGACCTGCTGGCCGCAGTCTTCCCCGACCAGGCGGCCTGCCTGGAAAACATCGTCGGTGAGCGCGAGTTGCCCAACCATCCACTGGTCGAGCAAACACTGGACGACTGCCTGCATGAGGCAATGGACAGCGACGGCTGGATCGCCCTTCTGCGCCGCATGGAAGCAGGCAGCATCCAATTGCTGTCGCGCGACCTGCCCGCACCCTCCCCGCTGGCGATGGAAATCCTTAACGCCCGCCCCTACGCCTTCCTTGACGACGCCCCGCTGGAAGAGCGCCGCACGCAAGCCGTCCTAACGCGCCGCTGGAGCGATCCCGCCTCTGCCGACGACCTGGGCGCGCTCGACGCCGACGCCATCGCCGCCGTCGCCGACGAAGCCTGGCCGAGCGTCCGCAACGCCGACGAAATGCACGAGGCGCTGGTCGCCCTGGCCTGCATCACCAACGAGGAGGCCGCGCGGCAGGAAGGCTGGCCCGCACTGCTGCAAGCGCTAGCCGCAAGCGGCCGCGTCACGCGGCTGCGCAGCAAAGCCAGCACCAAAGCCGCCGCCAGCGATGGCGCGGGCGGTTGCGAGACGGCTCCACATACCGCCGTCCACAGCGCGGAGCGCATAGCCACGGCCGATGGCGCCCAGCACGCGCCTGTCGGCATCTGGGTTGCGCTTGAGCGCCTGGCCTGCCTGCAGGCCGTCTATCCCGACGCAACGGCATCGCCGCTACTGGAAATCCCCGAACACTGCCGCCTGAACGGCGATACTGAATGGACCGGCGACGCCGCGCTGGTCGAACTCCTGCGCGCACGCCTTAGCGGTTTCGGCCCGCAGCCGCTGGCCGCCATCGCCGCATCGCTCTCCCTGCCCGACAGCACCGTCAACATCGCACTAATCCAGCTGGAAAGCGAAGGCTACGTCATGCGCGGCCGCTTCACGCCCGGCGCGAAGCAAGAAGAATGGTGTGAACGCCACCTGCTGGCTCGCATCCACCGCTACACCATCAAGCGTCTGCGGCGCGAAATTGAGCCAGTGGAAAAGCAGGACTTCATGCGCTTCCTGTTCGACTGGCAGCATCTATCGCCCGACACTCGCCTGCAAGGCCAGAGCGCCCTGCCCGAACTGCTGTCGCAGCTGGAAGGCTACGAAGCCGCCGCCGGCGCATGGGAAAACGATCTGCTCTCCTTGCGACAGGAAGACTACAGCACCTTATGGCTGGACGAACTATGCCGCGCAGGACGCATCGCCTGGACCCGCATCGGCGCTCCGTCGTCCGCAGCGGGAGGTCCTGTGCGCAGCACGCCCATCGTGCTGCTGCCGCGCCGCCAGATATCGCGCTGGAGCGAATTGCCCACGACCGCTGAAACGCCGCAGCTCTCGCCCCGTGCCGCGCGCGTGCTCGAATGCCTGCGCCGCGATGGCGCCATGTTCTTCGACGAGCTGCAAAGCGACGCCCGCCTGCTGCCGATCGAACTGGAAAACGCTTTGGGAGAATTGGTGGCCACAGGCCTGGTCAACGCCGACAGCTTCGCCGGCCTGCGCGCCATGCTGCTGCCGGCAAACAAGCGCGCCACCAATGACAAGCGCCGCCGCCGTGGCGGCGCAATTCCGACAATGGAAGAAGCCGGGCGTTGGGCCCTGCTGCGCCGCGCGAGCGCCACCGGAGCGGGAGACGCAAGCGAGGCAAACGAGGTAAGCTCACCCACCGCGCGCGGCAGCACCGGCACCGGCGGCAACGGCAGTAGCGGCAACGGCAGTAGCGGCAACGGTGGCAGCGGCGGCAGCGGCGGCAGCGGCGGCAGCGGCGGCAGCGGCGGCAGCGGCGGCAGCGGCGGCAGCGGCAGTAGCGGCAACGGTGGCGCTGGCAACGGCGGTGCCAGCGGCCGCAATAGCAGCGCCGCTCGCAGCAAGCCCCGCACTGATCCCGAGCTGCTGGAATACGTCGCAATGACACTGCTGCGCCGCTACGGCGTCATGTTCTGGCGGCTGCTGGAGCGCGAAGCGGAATGGCTGCCATCCTGGCGCGAACTGCTGCCCGTCTACCACCGCCTGGAAGCACGCGGCGACATCCGTGGCGGACGCTTCGTCGCCGGCCTCTCCGGCGAACAATTCGCCCTGCCAGAAGCCATCCCCATGCTGCGCGAAGTCCGCCGCCGTCCGCACGACGGCAGCCTCGTATGTATCTCCGGCGTTGATCCGCTGAACCTGTGCGGCACCCTGCTGCCGGGCGAAAAAGTCCCCGCCCTCGCAGGCAACCGCCTGCTATACCGCGACGGCCTGCCCGTGGCGACGCAAATCTCCGGCAAATTCCACTACCCGCCAGACGTCAGCGGCGCCGAGCGCGAAATCCTGCACGCCCAACTGGTGGGACGCGCAGGATAAAGATCAGCCGCGCTTTGGCAGCGTCCAATCCGGACGCACCCAGTGGCAGGTGTAGCCGTTGGGGATGCGCTGCAGGTAGTCCTGATGCTCAGGCTCCGCTTCCCAGAACGGACCGGCGGCCGTCACTTCCGTCACCACCTTGCCGGGCCACAGGCCGGAAGCGTCAACGTCGGCAATGGTATCCAGCGCCACCTGCTTCTGTTCTTCGGTGGTGTAGAAAATCGCCGAACGGTAGCTCATACCCAGATCATTGCCCTGACGGTCCTTGGTCGACGGATCGTGGATCTGGAAGAAGAACTCCAGCAGCTTGCGGAAGCTGATCTTGGCCGGATCGAAGATGATCTCGATCGCCTCGGCATGCGTGCCGTGGCTGCGGTAGGTGGCATTGGCCACGTCGCCGCCGCTGTAACCCACGCGGGTCGAGATCACGCCAGGGTATTTGCGCACCAGTTCCTGCACGCCCCAGAAGCAGCCGCCCGCCAGAATAGCCTTTTCAGTCATTTTGAATTCCTTTATCGAATGCGATTTAATAGCAAGCATTTTACTCCTATCTAAAATTTTTTGCCGGACGCTGTCACAAAACAGAATACGCATCCGTCTAGTCCCAATAGACTAGAATGAGTTGTCATGAATGAATCTCCCGCCACCGCCACCTTCAGCGCCCTGCGGCCACGCCTGTTCGCCCTCGCCTACCGCATGCTGGGCGTGCGCGCCGACGCGGACGACGTGGTGCAGGACGCCTGGCTGCGCTGGCAGGGCGGCACGCCGGAAGGCCTGCAATCGGCCGACGCCTGGCTGGTAACGATCACCACCCGCCTCGCCATCGACCGCCTGCGCAGCCGCCAGGCCGAACGCGCCGCCTACACCGGCTATTGGCTGCCGGAGCCGCTGATGGAGCTGGACGAGTGGACGCCGGAAAGCGCCGCAGAACAATCGGACGAAGTCTCCGTGGCCCTGATGTGGGTGCTGGAGCGGCTGGCGCCCAACGAGCGCGCCGCCTGGCTGCTGCGCGAAGTGTTCGATCAGGATTATGGCGACATCGCCGTCATTCTCGGCAAATCGGAAGCCAGCTGCCGCCAACTGGTACACCGCGCGCAGGAACGCATCCGGCAGGAGCAGCCGCGCTTTGAAGTGCCGCAGCAGACCCACCACGCGCTGCTGCAGCGCTTCATGCTGGCCGCCCAGCAGGCCGACCGCGACGCCATGAAAGGACTGCTCAGCGACGACGTGGCGCTGGTGGCCGACGGCGGCGGCAAGGTCAACTCCTACCTCAACATCCTGCACGGCGCGGGCCGCGTGGCCGGCTCGTTCTGGTCGCTGGAACACCAGAATCCGGGACAGGTCAACTACCGCATGGCGCGCATCAATGGCCATCCCGGCCTGCTGCGCTACGTGGACGGCAAGATCGAATCGGCGCAGGCCTTCTCGTTTGCCGACGGCCGCATCGCCGCCGTCTACCTGATCCGCAATCCGGACAAACTTTTTACCGCGCCCTGTCACAACGGCGGGCCACGGCCGTCTAACAGGTAAAGCAGGCGCAGTTTGCTCCTGCCACTCACCTGAAAGGAAGCCATCATGTCCCACCAAGCACGCATCCCCTTCTTCACCCTGGCCCACGCCAACCTGAAAGCGATGATCGGCCTGTCCGAGTCCGTCCATAAAAGCTCGCTGGGCGAGCGCCTGGTGGAACTGCTGCAGCTGCGCGTATCGCAGATCAACGGCTGCGGCGTCTGCATCGACATGCACTGGCGCGCGCTGATGAAGCAAGGCGCCGAGCCACGCCACGTCAACGCCGTCGCCGGCTGGCGCGAAGCACCCTTCTTCAGCGAGCGTGAACGCGCCGCGCTAGGCTGGGCCGAAGCCGTCAACGCCCTGCCCCAGCGCGACGACACCGACGCCGCCTTCCGCGACCTGCGCGAACAGTTCAGCGACGGTGAAATCGCGGAGCTGAGCTACGCCATCGCCGCCATCAAGGGCTGGAACATGATGAACCTCAGCCTGCGCAACCAGATCCCGGAAAATCCGGCACCCGGCTTCTAAGCTAGAAACAAGGCGCCATCCCCGGCTGGAATCCCAGCGATCCGGCCGGGACGATGGTGGTGGCGCTGGGCAGCGTCATATTCAAGCCAGTCAGCGCCACCAGGGGCTGATACTGGAGCGGCGTGCAAACGCCATTGCCGCCCGCCGCGCAAATCCTCACCCGCACCAGACGGATGCAGCTGGCTCCATACGGATCGGCCGTGCAGTTGAGCACATTGCCCGCCGGGCAGGCGGGAAGCGAGGCGGCGGGGATCACGTTCAGCGCCAGACTGCCACCGGTCCGGCTCAGCGACAGATACTCGATCTGCACATTGGCATCTGTGACGGGATTCCCCAGCATCAGCGCACCCGGCGAATCGCGGAACACGGCGCTTTGGCGCACCTGGCTGATGGCGACGGCGTTGCTGAAGTCCGTGGCTGCGGCCATGCTGGCCGCGCGCCGCGTCACCTCCTGCAGCGTCGACTTCAGGTACAAGGCTCGCGCCACCTCCATCACGCCGAACAGCATCGCGAAAAAAACAAGGGTGACCAGCGCAAACTCGATTGTCGCCGAGCCGCCCTGCGCGCTACGGCGGCGCACGATGTTATCGGCCCACATAGCGCATTCTCGAAATTACGACAACTGAAAAACCAGTATCCCCCGTCCAGAGCCCGGTATAGCCGGGGAATAAGTCGTCGAACACGCTAATTTGCACAGCCGCCGTCACCGTACCCGGCACAGTACCCGCCGAACAGGACAAGAAGTCGCAGCTCAGATTGACACTTGTCGGCACCACGCCTGAATCCAGATCGGTCAGTTCCGATGCCGCTATTGCACTGGCAAATGCCGCATCATCTGCCGCCAGTGATGCGCTTTTGATGTCGATCAGCGGCACGGTGGCCATGAAAAGCGCCACATCATGCATCGCCCGCTGAGCCACCTGATAGCTGTAAAACACGCGCCCCAAAAACAACGTATATGCCAGCATGAGGATCATGATGAGCATTACCGCCGGCAGCTCCAGCGCCACCACGCCACGCTGATGTGCGATGCGCCTCATGGATACAACTCCAGGTGTCCGCCCAGGGACTGCTCTGGCACGACGCCGGCAAATTCCACAACCAGGGCCGTCGATGTGGCAGGCACGGTCATGAAGAATTTTCCGATCGCGAGCACCGTCGCACTGGCCGTGCCGCCGGCGGCGACAGGACAGGACAGCAAGGGCACGTTCAGCACGCGCCGGTTGCGCACTCCCGGCATATGCGCCGCCGACGGCGCCTGGAAGTTAGCCCCGGAGATGGCCACGTACGGCAGCAATGGCGGATAGTTGTTGGCCGTCGGTGCTCCTGACGCATACAAGGTCGCCCAGTTCGACGTCGCGAAGACAGGTGAATAGCCCGCCGCCGGCTCCGGCACGCCCGCCACATAGTCCGACCAGGGAACGGGTTTAGCGTAGGACCATAGCACGCCATACATCGCTGGCGTATTGGCGTTGGGCGAGGCCAGATCGGCCTTGGTCCGCAGCGCGGTATCAATCTGCTTGTCCGACGCCTGCCCATTGGGCTGGGCCATCCAGGACACGGGACCGTTGTAGGCGAAGGATTTGATGTTGGCGTCCGGCGGCGCGCCATTCACCGTGCACAGGTTGCCCGCATACTGGTCGAAGCGCGAATTAAGCTGCTGGTACAAGGAGCCAAGCGGGAAAGGACGCTGCACCGTCACGCTGCCGCCTGTCACACGCGGCATCGGCACGCTGCCCGCGCAGATGAAAGGCCCCACTATCACCGGCGCGAAATTGGCCGCCAGTCCCGGCGTGCCGGGAGGATCGATCGGATCGAACAGAAAATTTTCCGGCGCGGTGGCGTTGGGATTCAACTGCATCAGGTCATACGCCACGCCACGGCGGAAGCCGTATTCCACCAGCTCCACCTTGACCGGCGGCGTCGGATTGTTGCGTCCCACCGCCGCCGTATTCGACATGGCGCAAATGGCCAGCGGCGTGATGTTGAGGGACGAGCGTCCCGCAATCGCATGTCCCGTGGTGGTGGTGCTGGCCAGCGCGGACGAGATCAGCGACATGAACGCGGTGGTGACCGTGCCCACGGCGCTATTCAAGGCGCCGGTATCGACTTTCGCGAACAGCAGCCCATCCGGCGCCGCCTGCGCGGAGGCCACGTTCAGCCACGCGCTGTCCGGAGCGGAAGCCGAGTTACTGAACATGAGCGCAGCATTGGACCAGGTGACAGACTGCGTGTTGTACTGGAAGAAGAGCTGTCCCGCAGCCTGACCGGCGCTGCTGGCGGCGTTACTGATCCCGGTGGCCGTGCCGTTCAGCTGTCCCGCAGCGGCCAGCGCCGCCGCATCGGCCACGTCCTGCAGCTCGATGCGGCGGTTGTACACCTGGCCCAGGTCGAGCGCCAACCCGATCATGAGCAGCATCACCAGCAGCACCATCGCGAACATGATCAGGATTGCGCCATCCTGCGGCGGCGCCTTACGGTATCGCATGCGACCTCCCTCCGCAGATCCATTGCCGACAACAGATTTTATCGGTGGGAAGATGGCGCGGATTGAGATAAGGCAACAATCGGGCGTGCTGCTAGAATAGACGCCTTCCAAGTCAAAATCAGATTGTTGTATGGCTTTTGATTGCCAGTCCTGCGGCGCCTGCTGCGCGGTATTCCGGGTCAGCTTCTATTGGAGCGAGAGCACCCTTCATCCCGAGGGGACAGTTCCCCGGCATCTGGTCACGCCGATTTCGCCCTACCATGTGGCGATGAACGGCACGCTGCAATCGCCCGTGCGCTGCGCGTGCCTGAGCGGCGAAGTGGGAAAATCCGTCAGCTGCGACATCTACCCGCTGCGCTCCAGTACCTGCCGCGAGTGCGAGGTGGGTTCCGAGAATTGCCTGCGCGCGCGCGTGGCGGTGGGCTTTGAGGATCATGTATGACGCATCCCGGCGCCGACACGGTAGCGCAATTGTTCTCGCAAGGCCTGGAGTTTCATGGCCAGGGCGAGTTGAACAAAGCCATGCAGACCTACGAACAGGTGCTGCGGCTGGAACCCAAGCATTTCGAAGCGCTGCACCATGTGGGGATCGTCGCCTTCCAGATCGGTAATTACGATATGGCTGCGGGCTTTTTCCGCTCCGCGCTGGCCGTCAATCCGGACGACGCGGCGGCGCATAACAATCTCGGCAACGCGCTGCGGGAAATGCGGCATCTGGAAGATGCGCTGCTCAGCTACGAGCGCTCGCTTGTGCTGAACGCGGAAGACGCCAACACCCACTTTAATCGCGGCGTCGCCTTGCAGACATTGGGGCGCTTGGAAGAAGCGCTGCATAGCTACGATCAGGCGCTGGAACTCAATCCCGGCGACGATCAGGCCTGGACCAATCACGCCGCCGTGCTCAAACAAATGACGCGATACGAAGCGGCGTGGCAAAGCGTGGAGCAGGCGCTGGCCGTCAATCCGCACAATGCGGAAGCGTATAACCACGGTGGCGCGATCCTGCGGGAGCTGGAACGTCTGGTCGACGCCGAAGAGTGCTTCCAGCGCGCGCTGGCGCTCTTCCCCGACTACGCAGATGCGCACTGCAATCTGGGGCGCCTGTACCTGTCGCGCGAACGCTTCGAAGATGCGCTGGCCTGTTTCGACAAAGCGATCAAGCTGCACCCACAACTGCTGGAAGCCTATCAGCAGCGGGCAATCGCCCTGCTCCGCCTGGACCGGCGCGATGAGTCGCAGCGCGACCTTAACACCGCGGCCGCATTGCGGCGCGAGCTGACGGACGCTTACCGCAAACAGGGGCAGGAGCTGCTGTCGCAAGGACATCCCCAGTCGGCCGCCTGCATGTTCACCTCCGCCCTGGAGCTCGACGACAGCGATGCCGACATGTGGCAGCTGCACGCCCGCGCACTCAACGCCGCCGGACAGCGCGAATCAGCGCTGACGAGCATAGCCCGCGCGCTCGCACGCAAGCCGGACAGCGCCGACTATCACCTGACCCGAGGCGTCATCTTGCGCGCCAGCCACCAGTACGAAGCGGCACGGGAATGCTATGAGAAAGTGGTGATGCTAGCGCCGCGTCATCCGGGCGGCTACACCAATCTTGGCAGCCTGCTGGACCAGCTGGGCCATCCCGCGCAAGCGCTGGCCAACTACGAACGTGCCATCGCGCTCGATCCTGAGTGCGCGCTGGCGTACTGGAACCGCTCGCTGGTCTATCTGCGCCAGGGCGATTACGAGCGGGGATGGCGCGAATATGAATGGCGCTGGAAAGCCGAGACGCTGGATCTGCACAAGAAGCAGCGCAACTTCCCCCAGCCAGCATGGACGGGACGCGAACCGCTTCAGGGCAAGACTATCCTGCTGCATACCGAGCAGGGGCTGGGCGATGTGCTGCAGTTCTGCCGCTACGCGCCGCTGGTTGCGCAGCGCGGCGCCCGCGTCATCCTCGAAGTGAAAAAGCCGCTGGCCACCGTGCTGGAGACGCTGGCAGGCGTGGCACAAATCGTCATCAAGGACGATCCCCTGCCTCCCTTCGATTACCACATTCCCGTAATGAGCCTGCCCCTGGCCTTCAATACCACGCTCGATACGGTGCCCAGCGCGGCGCCATATCTGGCAAGCGATCCGGCCAAGATCGCGCAGTGGAAGGCGATATTGGGCGAGAAGCGCAAGCCTCGCGTAGGCGTAGTCTGGGCCGGCAATCCGGAGCATCTGAACGACCATAACCGCAGTCTGCCGCTGCAGCAACTGGCCCGTCTTCTCTCCGACCGGTGCGAGTTCATCAGCCTGCAGAAGCAAGTCAAACCTTCCGACCAGGCGCTGCTGGATTCGCTGCCGATGCGGCAAGTGGCCGACCAACTGCAAGACTTCAGCGACACCGCTGCATTGTGCGAAGTGCTGGATCTTGTGATCACGGTCGATACCAGCGTGGCCCATCTGGCCGGGGCGCTAGGCAAGCCCGTATGGATCCTGCTGCAAGCGCCATTCGAATGGCGTTGGCTGGAGCACGGCAAAGACAGCAAGTGGTATCCCAGCGCGACCCTCTATCGCCAACCCCGGCGTGGCGACTGGGAGTCCGTCATCGACGCGGTTGCGGCGGATCTGGAGAAGCTGGCGGTGAGCTTCTAAACATCACGCCAAAGTGTCACTCCCTGCGGCGGCGGTATCGATGGAACGCCCGATACGGCGCTGGGTTGTGGCCAGAATCCGGTCCGACAGCACCGGATCGTCAACCATCCGAGCGATGGTGAGCGCGCCGATCATATTGGTCAGCAAGCTCAATGCGATATCGGTGCCATCCTCGCCATCTTTCGTCCGCATGAATGGCGCAACCGTCTCGATGATCTTGCGGAAGCTGGCGGTGGCCGCGTGGCGCGTCTCGTCGGTGGCGCGCACCAGCTCGCTGCCCATGGCCGCCATCGGACAGCCATCTTCCATATTGTCGCGGTAGGTCGACGTCATGTACTCATTGAAGACGCCAAGCATGGCTTCGCCCCCTTTTTCTGCAGCGCTGGTGGAATCGCGCAAAAGATTCGTCCGGGCGGCCGACAGCGCCTCGGTGACCAACTGATCCTTGGACTCGAAGTGGCGGTAAAAGCCGCCGTGGCTCAGGCCCGCCGACGCCATGATCTGCGCCACACCCGTCGCCTCGATCCCGTGCTTGCGAAAGGCCTTGGCGGCGACTTCAACGATCCGTTTCCGCGTTTCTGCGGTTTCTGCTTTTGACTTTTTCATATCGGCTCTCCTGCTGATAAAGGCATCATAGCAAAAATATTTTTTAGTGCAAGCACATCATCTATATTGACTTTCGGCACGGCGGCACCTATCCTTCAGCCCGGTTAGTGAATCAACGTCATCTAAAAACATTTGAAGGATACGACCATGGATAAACGACTACTGATACTGGCGCTGGGCATGTTCGCGCTGGGCACGGACAGCTTTGTGGTGGCCGGCGTGCTGCCCGCCATTTCCCAGGCATTTCATATCAACGCCGGCCTGGCGGGGCAGCTGACGACCGTCTACGCCATCTCCTACGCCCTGCTGTCGCCCACCGTCGCCGCCCTGGCGGCCGACGTGCCAAGGAAAAAGCTCATGCTGTCCGGGCTGGGCGTGTTCGTGATTGCCAATCTTGCCACCGCAGTAGCGCCCAACTTCGCCCTGGCGCTGGTATCCCGCGCTTTCGCCGGCCTGGGCGCGGCCATGTATTCGCCCACCGCCACCAGCACCGGCGCCATGATCGTGAAGCCGGAACAACGGGGCCAAGCGCTGACCATCATCCTCGCCGGCCTGACCGCCGCCACCGCGCTGGGCTCGCCCATGGGCACCGTGATCGGCGGCCTGGGCGACTGGCGCTGGACCATGCTCTTCGTCTCCGCCATCGGCCTGATCGCCGCGACCGGCATCGCCGTCCTGCTGAAGGATATTCCGATGCCGCCCAAGGTCAGCCTGCGCGCCCGTCTGGCGCCGCTTAGCGACGCGCGTGTCGGGCTGGTGCTGGCCACAACACTGCTGGCCATGGCTGGTAACTTCGTCATCTATACCTACTTCTCCGTCGTCTTCGACCGCATCCTCAGCAGCACCGCCCTGTTCGGCGCCTTGCTCGTGCTGTGGGGTTCGGGCGGCACCATGACCAATGTCGTCCTCTCGCGCCTGCTGGATAAATTCGGACCGCGCTGGGTGCTGGTGCTGATGCTGTCCGTGCTGGTGGTGGATATGGCCCTGCTGCCCTGGGCCAGCGGACACTTGTGGTCGGCCGTGATCGCGATCGCCGTGTGGGGCGTCGCCGGCTGGGGCATCATGGGGCCGCAGCAGTACCGTCTGGTGGGACTGGCACCGACCATCGCGCCCGTCGTGCTGGGCCTGAATACGGCGGCGACTTATCTGGGCGTGACGATGGCAGGCGTGCTGGGCGCCGCCGGCCTGCATCTGGTGGGTGGACACAATCTGGGCCTCTTCGCCGTGATCCTGTTCGTGCTGGCGATTATCAGCTCGGAGATGGCTGAGCGCAGCATCGCGGGGCGGAACAATGCCGTGGGCGATATGCAGGTGTCGAAGTAGACGATAGACATTCTGAACGTGCGCGCCGCCGCTCAACAGCGGCGGTAGCCTCGCGCACAAGAACCGCAAAGGATCAAGCCTGCGCCTTGCCGATGGATGCGCCGCCGTCCACGTACAAGGTCTGGCCGGTGATGAAGCCCGCATTTTCCGACAGCAGGAAGGCGACGCTGGCCGCCAATTCCTGCGGCTTGCCGAAGCGCTTCATCGGCACCAGGGACAGGAAGCGCTTCTCCGCCTCGCTGCCGACCTTCGTATTCTGGCGGAACATCTCGGTTTCCGTCGGCCCCGGCGCAACGCTGTTGACGGTGATGCCGCTGGCAGCCAGCTCCAAACCCCAGGTGCGGGTGAAGCTGGCCATGGCGGCCTTGGTGCCGGCGTAGGCGGTGCGATCCACCATCCCCAGCACAACGAGGCTGGACATGTTGATGATGCGGCCCCAGCCCCGTTCCTTCATGCCGGGCAGCAGCGCTTGCGCCAGCTGCACTGCGGGGCGCAGATTGAGACGGAACAGCTCGTCCATCTCGTCCAGGTCAATACTGCCCAATGGCGCCAGCTTGATGAAGCCAACGTTGTTGACGAGGCCGTCGAACTGGTAACGCTGCAACAAGTCAGCGATCACCTCTTGCAAGGCGGCGCTGTCGCTAAGGTCGGCAGACACCAGCGTGCCCGGGAAGCCGGGGACATCGGCATTGCGAGCCAGGCCGACGACCTTGTGGCCTTCGGCGGCCAGTTGCTGCGACAACGCCAGGCCAATGCCCTTGCTGGCGCCGGTAATGAGGAAAGTGCGGGAAACGGTCTTATTCGGATTCATTCCATACTCCTTGAAAGTGGATTGAGTCCGACAATTCTGGCACTTTAAATGCGTGTTTTGAAGCCGCAAAAGCTGATCACAGGATTCACAAAAGCTAAACCACAGGGGAGGATCTGCCCGCAATGGCAAGGCTCGTGCGCTTATTTTTGGCAAATTTGCGGCGCACTGCCGTGAGGCCCTGCAGGCGCAGATACCACTCCTCTGAATTCACTTCGACACATTTGAACGAGCAGGGCCGATTCCGCAAGTCTGGTTTGACAAAGGAGGCCCCCGCTAATCCGTGAGAATTAGCGGGTTTTCATATCCTGGTACGCTTGCCGGAATCGAATTCGTCATATGACCTGTAGGTATAAGGCGAAATTCTCAAAAGCATCGAAAACTATCAACCAAAGTACCGACAGAATGCAAATTTAAAACGGTATCTTTATGGCGTCGGACTACAAGGATATTGAACCTAATAGCGAAGAGGCTGTTGCTGCATCCTCCATTCGTGCAGCGTGTGCGAAGTTGGCGCAAACTCTCTCTCAACGATTCTCGGACAATCAAGAGTTGATAGAACTAGTTAATGCGTCAAAACTAGATCCGCTCCCCGAAGTACGATTTGCGGAAAGTTCAAGTGATTGATGTAATCAAACCAGTCTAACAACGGGAATTTTCCCCGCGACCGTCCAAGATACACGGCCGTGATTTGTTCGCGCCCATGCCCCATTTCTTCAGACAACAGAAGGCGCGCAAATAGGTCACGCTGGCGCTATTCTAGACTCCGCTGCGACGAATAGCTGCCGGCGCGTCGCTCTACGGAGACTCAAAGACATGCACACGCTGTTGAACGGTGCGTGGTGACCGGGAGGACTAATCCTCTAGATTTTCAAGGACAACAAAAAACCCGCTACTCCGTGAGGAATAGCGGGTTTTCATATCTTGGTGCCGCTTGCCGGAATCGAACTGGCGACCTTTTCATTACGAATGAACTGCTCTACCGACTGAGCTAAAGCGGCGGGGTCCCGAATTCTAACAAAAAAACGTTCGCTCCCGCTAGTCCTGTAACGCATTATTTTGTCACTGATGACAAAATGTCATTGCTTACAGCCGCTGGATGGACTTCTCCTTCGCCCCAGCCACGCACTCCGGGGTAGACTATCAAGCAGTCCGTACTATCCGCATCCCAACTCCTGAACAAGAAACTCGCCGATGACACAAGAAATCCTGGTACTGGGCGCCGGCATGGTCGGCACCTGCACCGCGCTGGAGCTGACTCTGCGCGGCCACGCTGTCACGCTGCTGGACCGCCGTCCGCCCGGCCAGGAAACGTCATACGGCAACGCCGGCATGATCCAGCGCGAGGCGGTCGAGCCGCATCCCATGCCGCGCGATCTGCCCACGCTGCTGACGGCGGCGCTGGGCCTGCGGCTCGACATGCAGTATCACTTCAGCGGACTGCTGGCCGCGTGGCCGCAACTGCTCGGCTATTTTCGCGCCTCGGCTCCCGCGCGCTTCAAGGAAATCAGCCGCCAGTACGCCAGCCTGATCGCCCACTGCACCAGCGAACACGCGCGCTACATCGACCTGGTGGGCGCTGAAGACCTGATACGGCGCGATGGCCTGCGCTTCATGTACCGCAGCGCGCAGGGCTTTGAAACGGGCGTGAAAGACGCGCAGCGGCTGCGCGACACGTATGGCATCGCCTTCGCCGAAGTGGATGCGGCGTCCTTGTCGGCGGCCGAACCGGCCTTCAGGATTCCGCTCGGCGGCGCCGTGCACTGGCTGGACACCTGGGGCGTGCGCGATCCCGGCTCGCTGTGCGAGCGCTATGCCGCCCACTTTCAGCAGCTGGGCGGCCGTCTGGTGACGGGCGACGCCGCCACACTGGAAGCCACAGCCAACGGCTGGCGCGCGCAGAGCGGCGCAGGCAGCGTCAGTGCGCAGCAGGTCGTGGTGGCGCTGGGTCCGTGGGCTGATACGCTGACTCGCCGCCTTGGCTACCGGCTGCCGCTGATGATCAAGCGCGGCTACCACCGCCACTACAAGGGCGGCACGAGCCTGAATCTGGCGACGCTCGACGCGGAACGGGGCTATCTGCTGGCGCCCCAGCAGCGCGGGCTGCGTCTCACCACCGGCGCGGAGGTAGCGCGCATGGATGCGCCATCGACGCCGCGTCAACTGGCCGGCTGCGAAGCGGCGGCCCGCGAGCTGCTCGATCTGGGACAAGCGGTGGAAGCCCAGCCATGGCTAGGCAACCGCCCCTGCACGGCCGACATGAAACCCATCATCGGCGCGGCGCCACAGCACCGGGGACTCTGGTTCAACTTCGGCCATGGACACCAGGGCTTCACGCTGGGTCCCGCCAGCGCGCGCCTGTTGGCCGATTTGATGGAAGACCGCACACCCTACACCGATGCGACGGCCTTTTCACCAGCCAGATTTTGAATCTTAGTCCTGGTGGTAGCTGGTCACCACCGCCACTTCATCGCGGGAACCCAGGAATACCGGCACGCGCTGGTGCAGCTTGTGCGGCTGGATGTCCAGGATGCGCTGCTTGCCGTCGGTGGCCGCGCCGCCCGCCTGCTCGACGATGAAGGCCATCGGATTCGCTTCGTACATCAGGCGCAGCTTGCCCGGCGCCGAGGTGTCGCGCAGGTCGGCCGGGTACATGAAGACGCCGCCGCGGTTCAGGATGCGGTGCACGTCCGCCACCATCGAGGCGATCCAGCGCATGTTGAAGTTGGTGCCGCGCGGGCCGGTGTCGCCGGCCAGCAGCTCGTCGATGTAGCGCTTCACGGGTGGGTGCCAGTGGCGCATGTTCGACATATTGATGGCGAATTCCTTGGTCTTGGCCGGGATCTGCATATTGCGCTGGGTGAGCACCCACGAGCCCATCTCGCGGTCCAGGGTGAAGCAGTTCACGCCGTTGCCGGTGGAGAGCACCAGCATGGTCTGCGGGCCGTACACGGCATAGCCGGCGGCGACCTGCTTGGAGCCTGGCTGCATGAAGTCCGCTTCCGTCGGCTGGCCCATGCCTTCCGGCGCCTTCAGCACGGAGAAGATGGTGCCGATGGAGACGTTGACGTCGATGTTAGACGAGCCGTCCAGTGGATCGAACAGCAACATGTATTCGCCCTTCGGATAGCGGTTTGGGATCGGGTGGATGGACTCCATCTCTTCCGACGCCATCGCCGCCAGGTGACCGCCCCATTCGTTCGCTTCCAGCAGGATCTCGTTGGAGATGATGTCCAGCTTCTTCTGCACTTCGCCCTGCACGTTCTCGGTGCCGGCGCTGCCCAGCACTTCGCCCAGCGCGCCCTTGCCCACCGAGTGGCTGATGGTCTTGCACGCGCGCGCGACCACTTCGATCAGCAGGCGCAGCTCGGCCGGAATATTGTTGTTCAGGCGCTGTTCCTCAACCAGATATTGGGTAAGACTGATGCGTTTCATGGAATCCCTAAAGTGAGTTTTACTGAGTTTTAAAATTAGTTGGAGAGCGCCTTGCTCACCACTTCCAGTACGTCGTTCGACAGCTTGGCGCGGGCGGCGACTTTTTCCAGCGCATGCTTCATATGCTGCTGCAGCTCCGGCACGAACCTGCGCCAGCGGTCCATGCTGCGCGCCAGGCGCGCGGCCACCTGCGGGTTGATGGCGTCCAGCGCGATCACGTATTCGGCCCAGAAGTCGTAGGCGCTGCCGTCGGCCGCGTGGAACTGGGCCGGATTGGCGTTGGTGAAGTTGAAGATCAGGCTGCGCGCGCGGTTCGGATTCTTCAGGGTGAAGGCCGGATGCTGCATCAACTTGCGCACCTTGGCCACGTCCGTATTCGGCGCGGCGCCCTGCATGGCGAACCATTTGTCGATGACCAGCGCTTCCGACTCGAAGTCCTTGTAGAAGCCGTCCAGCTGCTTGCTGGCGTCGGCGCCGCTGTGGATCAGGGCGGCCAGCGCGGCGGCGCGGTCGGTCATATTGCTGGCAGTGTCGAACTGCTTCTGTGCCAGCGCCAGTTCTTCCGCGCCCGGCGCGATCAGCAGATAGGCCAGGGCCAGATTCTTCAGCGCGCGCTTGCCGGCCGAGGTGGCGTCCGGGCTGTATTCGCCGGGCGTCTGGTTGGCATGATAAGCGGCCAGCAGTTCCGGTTTCAGCGCACCCGCGATCGTGCGGCGCATGAACTGGCGCGCCTTGTGGATGGCCTGCGGATCGACCACTTCCATCTGCTCGGCGATGATGATTTCCGACGGCAGGATCAGCGCCAGCTCGCGGAAGGCCGGGTCGAGCGTCTCGTCGGTCAGCACGGCACGCTGGGCGGAGATGAAGGTGGCGTCCAAGGTCAGCGGCTTGTCTTCGGCCACGGCCTTGGTCAGCGCCAGCAGACGCTCCATCGCCAGGCGCTGGCCCGCTTCCCAGCGGTTGACGGGATCGCTGTCGTGGCTGAACAGGTGCAGCAGTTCCTCGTCCGTGTAGTTGTACTCGAGGATCACGGGCGCGGAGAAATTGCGCAGGATGGAAGGCGTGGGCTTTTCGCTCACGCCTTCGAAGCGGAAGATCTGCACCGGCTTGGTCAGTTCCAGCACCACCGTGGTGGGCGGCGCCTGGGTGGCGGGCGCGCCAAGCAGCTTCAGTGGCAGGTCGCGGCCATTGGCGGCCAGCAGGCCCACGGCCACGGGAATGTGGAAGGACAGCTTGTCTTCCTGGCCCGGCGTCGGCGCGCAGCGCTGGTGCAGGGTGATGTCATAGGTCTTGGCCACCGGGTCGTAGCGCGTTTCGGCCGTCACCACGGGCGTTCCGGCCTGCGAGTACCAGCGCTCGAACTGGGCGAAGTCGCGGCCGTTGGCGTCGGCCATGGCGCGGCGGAAGTCGTCGCACTCCACGGCCTGACCGTCGTGGCGCTCGAAGTACAGGTCCATGCCCTTGCGGAAGCCTTCACGGCCGACCAGGGTCTGGTACATGCGCACCACTTCGGCGCCTTTTTCGTACACGGTCACCGTGTAGAAGTTGTTGATCTCGACGAAGGAGTCGGGGCGCACGGGGTGCGACATCGGCCCCGCGTCTTCCGGGAACTGGGCCTGGCGCAGGGTGCGCACCTGGTCGATGCGGGTGACGGCGCGGCCGCTGTCGGTACCGATCATGTCGGCGCTGAATTCCTGGTCGCGGAACACGGTCAGGCCTTCTTTCAGCGACAGCTGGAACCAGTCGCGGCACGTCACGCGGTTGCCGGTCCAGTTGTGGAAGTATTCGTGGCCCACCACCGCCTCGATGCCGGAGAAGTCGACGTCCGTCGCCACGCGCGGATTGGCCAGCACGAACTTGGTGTTGAAGATGTTCAGGCCCTTGTTCTCCATCGCGCCCATATTGAAGTCGCTGACGGCGACGATCATGAAGCGGTCAAGGTCCAGCTCCAGGCCGAAGCGCTCCTCGTCCCAGCGGATAGACCGCTTCAGCGACTGCATGGCGTAGTCGGTCTTATCGAGATTGCCCTCTTCCACCCACACCTGCAGCAGCACTTCACGGCCCGACTGCAGCGTGTAGCGCTCTTCCTGGCACACCAGGCGCGCGGCCACCAGGGCGAACAGGTAGGACGGCTTCTTGAACGGGTCTTCCCACTTGGCGTAGTGGCGGCCGTCCGGCAGATCACCCTCTTCGACCAGATTGCCGTTGGAGAGCAGCACCGGGTAGCGTGCCTTGTCGGCGCGCAGCATGACGGTGTATTTGGCCATCACGTCCGGACGGTCGGGGAAGAAGGTTATGCGGCGGAAGCCTTCGGCCTCGCACTGGGTGAAGAAATTACCATTCGAGACGTACAGCCCGGACAGGGTCGTATTTTCCACCGGCGCGCACAGGGTTTCGATCTCCAGCGTCACCTGGGCCGGCGCCTTGCGGATAATCAGCGTTGAAGTAGTCAGCTCGTACTGATCTTTTTTCAGCAGCACGCCATTCATTCGCAGCTGGACCAGTTCGATCGCCTCGCCGTGCAGCACGATGTCGCGGCTCTTGCTGGCGGGGTTCTGGCGCAGGGTGATGCGGTTGGCGACGATGGTGCGGGCGGGGTCGAGGTCAAAGCCAAGTTCGACGGTTTCAACCAGATAGGCCGGCGCGGCATAGTCTTTGCGGAAAATCGTCTGTGGGCTGCTGTCGGTACGCATAGATGGCTCTGGTGGGGACGAGGGCAAAGAGTTATTTTACCAAAGGATTTTTCCCGCAGCGGCGTCCGTTTCCCCCCATTTTCCCTCTGAAGCACGGATTTCCTAACGGAAAGTTGCAGGATCCCACGAGGCCGTAACATTCTGTAATAATCGAGTCTTTAGCGCCGTCACGGCATACACTTATATTTGGAAAATATCGTCTAGAGGAGCACATCATGAAATCTTTCGCTGTTCTGGCTGCTGCGGGCGCGGTGCTGTTGAGCGGCTGCGCCACCACGATCCGCAGCGACGTGACGGCCTTCAACGACTGGCCCTCCAACCTGGCGGACAAGTCCTACGTCTTCGAGGCGCCCACGCCGCCGGAAGATACGCTGGAGCACCGCAACTACCTGGCCCTGGTGGGCAATGAGATGAACAAGCTGGGCTTTCATCAAGCCACTGAGGGTCAGCAGCCGCAGCTGAAGGTGAGCATGCACTTCGCCACCGTCGACATCCCCACCCGCATCCTGACGGCCGACGATCCCTTCTGGGGCGGTCCTTACCTGGGTCCGCGCTGGCGCGGCGGCTACTACCCATGGGGCTACCGCGGCTACTACGGCCCGGTGCTGGCGGAAGAGCAGATCCAGCACAACTTCCAGCGCCAGCTGCGCATCACCATCGACAGCGTGGACAACCGCAAGCTGTATGACGTGACGGTGGTGAACTCCAGTCATGTGCAGTCGACACCCTTCGTCATGCCTGCCCTGGTGCAGAGCGCCTTCCAGGGCTTCCCCGGCCAGAACGGCGTGCCGCACCGGATCGACCTGAAGCTCGACAACGATACGCCGCAGGAGCAGACGCCGCCGCCCGCCAAGGTGGCCAGCGACGCCAAGAGCTAAACAAAACGCGCCTCCAGGGCGCGTTTTTTTATGGCAGCAGGATCGACGATCCCGTTGTCTTGCGCGCTTCCAGTTCGGTGTGGGCCAGCGCCACGTCGGCCAGCGGGTAGCGCTGGTTCATCTCCACCTTCACTTCTCCGCTGCTGACGACGCCGAACAGGGAGGCGGCCGTCGCCTCCAGGTCTTCGCGCCGGGCCACGTAGTCCATCAGCGAGGGACGGGTGACGAACAGCGAGCCGCGCGAGGCCAGTTCCGCCAGCGCGAACGGCGGCACGGGGCCGGAGGCGCTGCCGAAGCTGACCATCATGCCCAGCGGCTGCAGGCAGTCGAGCGAGGCGAGGAAGGTGTCCTTGCCGATGGAATCGTAGACGGCGCTGACGCCCTTGCCACCCGTGATCTCGCGCACGCGCTCGGTGAAGTTCTCGCGGTTGTAGTTGATGACGTGGTGGGCGCCGTGGTCGCGCGCCAGGGCCGCCTTCTCTTCCGAGCCGACGGTGCCGATCAGGGTCACGCCCAGCACCTTGGCCCACTGGCAGGCGATCAGTCCCACGCCGCCGGCGGCCGCGTGGAACAGGATGGTGTCGCCCGCCTTCAGCTGCACGGTGCGGTGGAACAGGTACTGCACCGTCATCCCCTGCAGCATCATGGCGGCGGCCGTGTCGAAGTCGATGTTATCCGGCAGGACCACCAGCTGCGCGGCGGGCATATTGCGCGCCTGCGCGTAGGCGCCCATGGGACGGCCCGCGTAGGCCACGCGGTCGCCCGGCCTGACCTCGGTCACGCCCGCGCCCACCGCCTCCACCACGCCCGCGCCTTCCATGCCCAGGCCGCTCGGCATCGTCGGCGCCTTGTACAGGCCGGTGCGGAAATAGACGTCGATGAAATTGAGGCCGATGGCTTCGTGGCGCACGCGCGCCTCGCCGGGGCCGGGCGGCGGCAGGTCCACGTCCACCAGTTCCATCACTTCCGGGCCGCCTGTGCGGCTGATGCGTATTGCCTTGGTCATGTCGGTCTCCGCGAGGTTGATCAAACAGTGTAGCGCGCTTCAGGCCTGCGCCGCGCGCAGCTGCAGCTGCGACAGCACCAGGTGGGCCGAGGCCAGGTTGGTGGCGCAGGGCGTGTTGTGGACGTCGCAGGCGCGCACCAGGGCGTTGATGTCCGGTTCGTGCGGCTGCGGGGTCATGGGGTCGCGCAGGAAGATCACGGCGTCGATCTCGCCCTCCACCAGCAGGGAGCCGATCTGCAGGTCGCCGCCGAAGGGGCCGGAGTGCTTGCGGTCCACCGTCAGTCCCAGCTCGTTGGCCAGGCGGCCGCCCGTGGTGCCGGTGGCGGTCAGGGTGCAGGCGGCGAGGAAGTCGCGGTATTCGCGCGCCAGGGCGATCATGTCGTCTTTTTTCTTATCGTGGGCAATCAGGGCGATGCGTGTCTTCATGTTTGATCCGTAAAGGGTTTATTTTTTCGACAGCAGGTAAATCCCCGCCAGCACCAGCGTCGTGCCTGCCAGCTGCCAGAGGGTGACGGGCTCGCCCAGAATCAGCGCGCCCAGGAACAGGGTGGAAACGGGACCTATCATACCGGCTTGCGAGGCGGTGCTGGCGCCGATGCGCTCGACGGCCACCATGGTCATGAACACGGGCATGACGGTGCACAGCAGGCCGTTCACCAGCGACAGGCCGTAGACGGGCATGGGCTGCACCAGCAGCGCGGCCGGGCGCAGCACGAAGAACTGGGCGATGCAGGCGAAGCTGGAGACGCACATGGCGTAGGACACGAGGCGCAGCGAGCCAAGGCGCTTGACCATCTCGCCCGTGAACAGCAGGTAGAGCGCGTAGGAGATGGCCGATCCCAGCACCAGCGAGGAGCCCAGCAGCACATTGCTGGCGCCGCCCATCAGGTCGTGGGCGAAGACCAGCACGATGCCCAGGTAGGACGTGAACAGTGCCATCCACTGCTTGCGGTTGATGTGCTGCTTGAGGAAGACGGTGGTCATCAGCAGCACGAAGGTGGGCGTGAGGAAGAGGATCAGCCGCTCCAGGCCGACGGTGATGTATTGCAGGCCGAGGAAGTCGAGGAAGCTGGACAGGTAGTAGCCGATCAGTCCCAGGCCCACCAAGCGCCAGCGGTCGCCCATGCTCAGCGGCGGCCCTTTGCGCATCTGCCAGACGGCGATGGCGGCAAACACGGGCAGCGAGAACAGCATGCGGAAAGCGATGAGGGTGACGGCGTCGATGTGGTAGCGGTAGAGCAGCTTGGCCACCACGGCCTTGGTGGAAAACAGCACCGCGCCGCCAATGGCGAGGCTCAATCCGCCCAGATAGGCGGCGCGTGCGGGCGTGGCGCGGGTGTCGGTAGTGCTTGGGTTCATCCAAACATTGTAATAGCAAAGAGCAACACCCGCTGAGCACCGCTTCAAGACCCGCCCCCACCTCCAGTCGTTCCCGCGAAGGCGGGAACCCCATTTGCCGGTCATGTTAAATGGGATTCCCGCCTCCGCGGGAATGACGGGCGATTAGCTGATGCTGACAGCCGCCGCGCCGGCGGTCACCGTTGCCGTCGTGATGCGGGCGATGGTGGTGGCCGGGGCGGTGGTGCCGACCAGCTTGTTCACTTGCTTGAACTGGGCCACCATCTTGCCCGGCGTGAGCGTCACCACCGTATAGCCCTGGGCATCCGTGTTCAGGTGCTTGAGGTGCGGGTTGCTGTTCAGGCCGGACAACTGCTGCGCCAGACCCAGCAACTGGGTGTTGAAGGCGCTGTTGGCCTTCAGGCCCGCCAGCACGGCCGTCACCGTCGGATCGAGCTGGGCTTCCGGCAGGCCGGCCGCCGCCAGCGCGCCGCGCAGCTGCACGCGCACCTGCTCGGCCAGCGTATCGACCGTCGGCGCCGCCTTGCCCATGGTGTAGTCCAGCACATTGAACGACAGGGTCAGCGTGCCCAGGCCCGGCACCGGCACGGGCAGATCTTGCCACACCAGGTTCTTCACATCGCCCAGCGCCGCGGCGGCCGACTTCAGGTAGGAGAAGAAGGAATCGGAGCTGATACCGGCAGACACCAGGTCCACCATCACCGGCGTGCCGCCGCCTGCGGCATCGAAGTCGTCGTTGACGGTGCCGGCGAAGAAGGAGTGGATGTCGCCCGTGATCGCCACCACGTTGGCGATACTGTTCGACTTCAGGTGCGCCATCAGCGCCTTGCGTTCGCTGTTATAGCCGTCCCACTGGTCGCAGTTGAGCAGGAAGCGGGTGAAGAACGGCGCCAGCGCATCCTTCTCGCCGGAGGCGGCGACGAAGTTGGAGTCGGCCTTCTTCGCCTGCACGTCCGGCTTGATATAGCCGATGGCGATCACCTGCGCCGCCGCCGTCGCCTGCACCGTGGCGCCGCCTGCCGCCGCAGCAGCCGCCGCACCGAAGGCCGCCACCGCGATGCCTGCCTGCGCCGAGTTCAGTCCCGCGCCCACTGCCGCTGCGCCCTGCGTCGTGGCCGAGCCGCCGGTCGCCGCCGAAGTGGCGATGGCCGTGGCCCCAGCCTGCGCCTGCGCCGCCCTGGCGCCGGCCGTCGATGCGGCCACGATGGCGCCCGCCACCGCTACGTTGCCGCCCGCCAGAGCGGCCGTGCTGCCGACGGCTTGGGCCAGCGGAGCGACGGAGTTCAGCGCCAGCAGGGTCGCGATGGCGTCGGTGCCGTTCAGGCCCATGCGCAGCAGCGATACTTCATTGCCCCACAGCTTCCAGGTCGCCGTGGCGCCCTTCATCTTGTCCATCCACCACTGGCGCTGGGTGTTGCCCAGCATGGTGGCCGGGGTCAGCGGATCGAGGCCGATGGAGGCGGCGCCCGCCATCTTCTGCGCTTCCACGCTGTTGAACAGATCTTCCGGCACCAGGTAGCGCGCGCCGATGCTGCCCAGCGGCTTGCCGGTGGCGGGATTGATGGCCGATTCGGGGATGATGTGGTCCGAGCGGTAGAGGCGCTCGTCCGTCATCACCAGCTGCATCAGCTTACCGAACTGGAAGTCGCGGTAGATCTGGATGTTCTGGAAGGTGGCGTTGGCCGCGTCGAAGCTGACGTCGGCCGGCATGTATTCGAACCAGGCCTGGTTGGCGTTGCGGCGGCGGGTGGGCTGGTGCAGGTCGCTGCCGTCGGCGTTGAAGCTGCCCTCGTAGGTTTCCGCGTCCTGCCAGGCGTCGTCGGAGAATTCGTGGTCGTCCCAGATGGCGATGAAGGCGAAGCGCTCGTGCACGGCCTGCAGGCGGGCGTCGGTGCGGTACTTCTTGTACAGGTAGCGGTAGTCGGCCAGGGTGTTGGCGTACCTGGAGCCGGAATTGCCGCTCACATAAGCGCCGTCCGGCAGCACCAGCTGGTCGTGCAGCGCTTCCACGGAGCCGGTCTGGAAGGCGCCGCCCACCGTTTCGTAGATGTAGTCGCCCAGGTGGACGATGAAGTCCAGGGTTTCATTGGCGGCGATATTGGCCAGCCCGCCCCAGTGGTTGATGCTCCAGTCCTGGCAGGTCATGTAGGCGAACTGCAGCTGCGCCACGTCGGCGTCGGTGGCGGGCGCCGTCTTGCAGCGGCCCACGTTGGAGCGCGTGTCGCCGGCGACGAACTGGTAGTAGTAGACGGTGCCCGCGTTCAGGCCCGTCACCTTGTGGCGCACGGTGTTGTCGTACTGCGCCTGCAGCGGCAGGGTGGTGTCGACCACGGTGTCGCCGCTCAGGGCCTTGTTGCTGCCGAGGGAGGCGCTGTTGTCGGCCGCCGTCATCACCAGGCGGATAGCAACGTCATTGCCGGCGGCGGCGGCGGCCACGCTGTCGGCCGCGGCGGGAACGGCGCGCGTCCACAGCATGATGCTGTCCGGACGGGGATCGCCCGAGGCCACGCTCTGCGGGAATTTCCAGGCGCCGCTGGCCGCCGGCAGGTTCGTGCCGGCGGGCGCGGAGCTGCTGCTGCCGCCGCAACCGGCCAGGCCCGAAGTGGCGACCGAAACGGTGACGAAACCGCTGAGCTTGAGGAACTGCCGTCTGTCCATGACCATGAATCTCTTCCTTCGTTTGATGGCAAAAGAATAAATCCTAGCATGCAGATGTGACAATTCGCCTACAAGAACTCGAGTGCACACTCTAGGGTAAAAGCCTTGCAATGCTCCGGACGGGGTGCATGGCGTTGGCGGTTTTTCATGTACTCTATATGCTAAAATACCGCCCTCACAGACTTACCGCCGAAGGAAGATCGAACATGGCTGGACACAGCAAATGGGCCAATATCAAGCATAAAAAAGCCGCCTCTGACGCCAAGCGCGGCAAGATCTGGACTCGACTCATCAAGGAAATCACCGTGGCGGCCCGCATGGGCGGCGGCGACGCCAGCGCCAATCCGCGCCTGCGCCTGGCCATCGACAAGGCGGCCGACGCCAATATGCCGAAGGATAACGTGCAGCGCGCGATCACCCGCGGCACCGGCGGCGAGGACGGCGCCAACTACGAGGAAGTGCGCTACGAGGGCTACGGCATCGGCGGCGCGGCCATCATCGTCGACTGCATGACCGACAACCGCGTGCGCACGGTGGCCGAGGTACGCCACGCCTTCAACAAGAACGGCGGCAATATGGGCACCGAAGGCTCGGTGGCCTTCATGTTCAAGCACTGCGGCCAGTTCCTGTTCGCGCCCGGCACGGACGAGGACAAGCTGATGGAAGTGGCGCTGGAAGCGGGCGCCGAAGACGTGATCGCCGACGAGGAAGGCGGCTTCGAAGTGCTGTGCGGCCCGCACGATTTCGCCGCCGTGAAGGATGCGCTGGAAGCGGCCGGCTTCAAGGCCGAAGTGGCCGAGATCCTGATGAAGCCCGCCACCGAAACGGAATTCACGGGCGAAGACGCCATCAAGATGCAAAAGCTGCTGGACGCCCTGGAAAACCTGGACGACGTGCAGGAAGTCTATACCAACGCCCTGATCGAATCGTAATCAACCTTTCGTACTTATGAAAATACTGGTAGTCGGCTCTGGCGGCCGTGAACACGCCCTGGCATGGAAACTGGCGCAATCGGAACGCATCCAGATGGTCTACGTGGCCCCTGGCAACGGCGGCACCGCGCGCGACGCGCGCCTGCAGAACGTGGCCATCACCGACCTGCATGAACTGGCCAACTTCGTCGAGCAGGAGCACATCGGCCTGACCGTCGTCGGCCCGGAGGCGCCGCTGGCCGCCGGTATCGTCAACCTGTTCCGCGCGCGCGGCCTGAAGGTGTTCGGCCCGACCAAAGAGGCGGCCCAGCTGGAATCGTCCAAGGACTTCGCCAAGGCCTTCATGCAGCGCCACGGCATCCCCACCGCCAAGTACCAGACCTTCTCCGACGTCGCCGCCGCCCACGCCTATGTGGACGCCAACGGCGCGCCGATCGTGATCAAGGCCGACGGCCTGGCCGCCGGCAAGGGCGTGGTAGTGGCGATGACGCTGGAGGAAGCCCACCACGCGGTGGACTTCCTGCTGTCCGATAACCGCCTGGGCGACGCCGGCGCGCGCATCGTGATCGAGGAATTCCTGGCCGGCGAAGAGGCCAGCTTCATCGTCATGTGCGACGGTAAGAACGTGCTGCCCCTGGCCACCAGCCAGGACCACAAGCGCCTGAAGGACAACGATGAAGGCCCGAACACGGGCGGCATGGGCGCCTACTCGCCCGCGCCCATCGTCACGCCGGCCATGCATGCGCGCGTCATGCGCGAGATCATCAACCCCACCATCCAGGGCATGGCCAAGGACGGCATCCCGTTCACCGGCTTCCTCTACGCGGGCCTGATGATCGACGCCGCCGGCAATCCGAAGACGCTGGAATTCAACTGCCGCATGGGCGACCCGGAAACCCAGCCCATCATGTCGCGCCTGAAGACCGACCTGCTGAGCGTGATGGAACACGCCGTCAACGGCACGCTGGACGCGGTGGAACTGGACTGGGACCGCCGCACTGCCGTGGGCGTCGTGCTGGCCGCCGCCGGCTATCCCGACGCGCCGCTGAAAGGCGCCGTCATCTCCGGCATCCCGGCCGAGACGCCGGAAACCATGACCTTCCACGCCGGCACCGCCGAAGTGGACGGCCAGGCCGTCGTCACGGGCGGCCGCGTGCTGTGCGTGGTGGGCCTGGGCGACAGCGTGCGCATGGCGCAGAAGCAGGCTTACGACACGGTCGACCAGATCGCGTTCGACGGCATGCAGTACCGCCGCGACATCGGCTGGCGCGGCCTGAAACACTAAAAGAACACTGATGACCAAACCCGATCCACAAGCCGTCAAGAGCTATCTGCTCGACCTGCAGCGCCGCATCGTCGCCGCACTGGAAAAAGCCGACGGCCTGCCCTTCCTGGAAGACGCCTGGACCCGCGCCGAAGGCGGCGGCGGGCTCTCGCGCCTGATCGAGGAGGGCAATGTGCTGGAACGGGGCGGCGTCAACTTCTCCCATGTGCAGGGCGCCAAGCTGCCGCCGTCGGCCGCCGCCGCGCGTCCCGACCTGGGCGGACAGCCGTGGGAAGCCATGGGCGTGTCGCTGGTGGTCCACCCGCGCAATCCCTACGCGCCGACGGTGCACATGAACGTGCGCTTCTTCACCACCACGACGGCCGACGGCACGCCCGTCTGGTGGTTCGGCGGCGGCATGGATCTGACGCCCTACTACGGCAATGCCGCAGACGTGCGCCACTTCCACGCCGGCTGCCGCGACGCCCTCGCGCCTTTTGGCGAGGGCCTGCATCCCCGCTTCAAGAAATGGTGCGACGAGTATTTCTACCTCAAGCACCGGCAGGAAGCGCGCGGCGTGGGCGGCATCTTCTTCGACGACTTCAACGAACTGGAATTCGAACAGAGCTTCGCCATGATGCGCAGCGTGGGCGACGCCTTCATCCCCGCCTACCTGCCCATCCTGGAACAGCGCAAGGACACCCCATACGGTGAACGCGAGCGCGACTTCCAGGCCTACCGGCGCGGACGCTACGTGGAATTCAACCTGGTGTTCGACCGCGGCACCCTGTTCGGCCTGCAGTCGGGCGGCAGGACCGAGGCGATCCTGATGTCGATGCCGCCCATCGTCAAATGGCGCTACCGCTGGCATCCGGAAGATGGCACGCCGGAGGCGGCGCTGTACACCGACTTCCTTCCGCATCGAGACTGGCTGGCGACGTGACGGCCTGTATCGCACTGCTGGGAGGCAGCTACGATCCGGTCCACGTCGGTCACGTCGCGCTTGGCGCGTACTTTGCGAATCTGCTGCACGCGGATCAATTGCGCGTGATCCCGGCCGGACTGCCGTGGCAGAAATCCGGGCTGCTGCGGGCTTCACCGCAGCAGCGCGCCGAGATGGCGGCACTGGCCTTCGCCGGCCAGCCGTTTGAAGTAACCGTCGATATGCAGGAGATCGAGCGCGCCGCCCAGGGCCGTCCGACCTACTCTATCGACACCCTGCGCCAGCTGCGCGCCGAGCTGGGGCCGGAAGTGTCACTGGTGTTCCTGATGGGCGCCGACCAGCTGCAGCGGCTCGACACCTGGCATGAATGGCGCGAGCTGTTCAGCCATGCGCATTTATGCGTGGCCGCCCGCCCCGGCTACAGCATGCAAGGCAGCGGCGTACCGGACGCCGTCGCCGCCGAGTTTTCCCGGCGCCTGGCAAGTCCCGGGCAAATCCGCGGCACCCCGCAGGGACTGGCCTATCTGGCGCCGGACCTTGCAGTGGATATCTCGGCCACCCAGATACGTGCGGCATTACAACGGGGGGAAGCGGCAAATTCGCTTATCCCGCCGCTGGTGCTAGACTATATTGAACAACATAATTTATACAAAAGCTAAAGCTAATGGACATCAAAAAACTCCAGACCATCGTCGTTGACGCCCTTGAAGACGTCAAGGCCCAAGATATCGCCCTGTTCGATACCACCCACCTCACCAGCCTGTTCGACCGCATCGCCATCGCGTCCGGCACCTCCAACCGCCAGACCAAGGCCCTGGCCGCGTCCGTGCGCGACAAGGTGAAGGCGGCCGGCGGCGAAGTGTACGGCATGGAAGGCGAGGACACCGGCGAATGGGTGCTGGTGGACCTGGGCGACATGATCGTCCATATCATGCAGGCGCCGATCCGCGCCTACTACCGCCTGGAGGAAATCTGGGGCGACAAGCCGGTGAAGCTGGGCGCCGCCAAGCGCAAGTCGACCAAGGAAGGCGCCGAAGCGGACGCGCCGAAGAAGATCAGCAGCCACCTGGCCGCCGGCAAGAAGGCCGTCGCCGCATCGCCCGTGGTGGAAAAGAAGACCGCCGTGCGCAAGGCCGCCGCCAAGCCGGTAGCGAAGAAAGCCGCCGCAAAGACTGCCGCCGACAAGCCGGCCGTCGCCGCGCCAGCGGGCAAGAAGGTCAAGGTCGCAGCCTCCAAGACCGCCACCGCCGAGATCAAGGCGAAAAAGGCCGCCGCCAAGCCGCGCGTGGCCAAGCCGAAAGCCGAGGCGGACGCCGCTCCGGCCAAGAAGGTCATCAAGCGCGTGGTCAAGAAGGCCGCCGAGTAAGGCCCGATGCAGCTCATCATCGCCGCGGTCGGCCACAAGATGCCGGCGTGGATCGAGACCGGCTTTGCCGAATACGTGAAGCGCATGCCGCCGGAACTGAAGATCGTGCTGAAGGAAATCAAGCCGGTCGAACGTTCGGGCAGCAAGACCGCCGCCACCGCCATGGCGCTCGAACGCGAGCGCATCGAGGCGGCCCTGCCCAAGTCGGTGCGCATCATCGCGCTCGACGAGCGGGGCAAGGACCTGACCTCGGTCGGCCTGTCGCAGCAGCTGGAAGCCTGGCAGCAGGACGGCCGCGACACGGCCTTCCTGATCGGCGGCGCGGACGGCCTCGATCCCGAGCTGAAGGCGAAGGCCGAAGGCCTGATCCGCATCTCCAGCATGACGCTACCGCATGGCATGGTGCGGGTGATGCTGGCCGAGCAGCTTTACCGGGCGTGGACCATCACGCAAAACCATCCCTACCATCGCGTTTAAGGTAGTATGAGCCGATGAAACCGATCGACAAAAAGATTTATCTCGCATCCAAGAGCCCGCGCCGGCGTGAACTTCTGCGCCAGATCGGCATCGACTTTGAACTGCTGCTGCTGCGCAGCGACGGCCCGCGCGGCCCGGACGTGACGGAGGAAGTCCATCCCGGCGAGGCGCCGGCCGACTACGTGGCCCGCGTGGCCAAGGAAAAAGCCGCCTTCGCCGCCAGCATCATCCAGCAGCGGCGCATGCCCGCCCGGCCCGTGCTGTCGGCCGACACCACCGTCACCATCGACGGCGCCATCCTCGGCAAACCGGCCAACTACACGGAGGCGGTGGCCATGCTGGAGCAGCTATCCGGCCGCACGCACCAGGTGCTGACCACCGTCGCCGTGCACTACGGCTCCTTCTCCGGCCATGTGACCCAGGTGTCGGACGTGCGCTTCGGCGCGCTGACGCCGGCCTCCATCCAGGCCTATTGCATGAGCCAGGAGCCTTACGACAAGGCGGGCGGCTACGGCATCCAGGGCACGGCGGCCCTGTTCGTCGAGCATATCGAGGGCAGCCACTCCGGCATCATGGGCCTGCCCCTGTACGAAACAGCCCAATTGCTGCGCCAGGCGGGTTTGCCATTGCCCTAAGCTTGTGTATGATCGGGCTATGAACGAAGATATCCTGATCAATATCACGCCGCAGGAAACCCGCGTCGCCCTGATCCTGCAAGGGGCTGTCCAAGAGCTGCATATCGAACGCACGCTGACGCGCGGCCTGGCGGGCAATGTCTACTCCGGCAAAGTGGTGCGCGTCCTGCCCGGCATGCAGTCGGCCTTCATCGACATCGGCCTGGAAAGGGCGGCCTTCCTCCACGTGGCCGACATCTGGGAAGCGCGCCCGCACGACGGCGGCTCCAGCGCCGCGCCCACCCCGATCGAAAAGATCCTGTTCGACGGCCAGGTGCTGACGGTGCAGGTGATCAAGGACCCCATCGGCACCAAGGGTGCGCGCCTGTCGACGCAGATCTCCATCGCCGGCCGCATGCTGGTCTATCTGCCGCAGGACAACCACATCGGCATCTCGCAGAAGATCGAAAAGGAAGCAGACCGCGAAGCGCTGCGCGCGCGCCTGCAATCGCTGCTGCCGGCCGAGGAAAAGGGCGGCTACATCGTGCGCACGCAGGCCGAAGACGCCACCGATTCCGACATCGCGGCCGACGTGGAATACCTGCGCAAGACCTGGGGCGCCATCACGCTTGGCGCACGTACCAGGCCCGCCACCACCCTGCTGCACCAGGACCTGAGCCTGGCGCAGCGCGTGCTGCGCGACTTCGTGCACGACGACACGGCCACCATCCAGGTCGACTCGCGCGAGAACTTCCTCAGCCTGACCGAATTCGGCCAGGCCTATACGCCGTCCGTGCTGCCCCGCCTGCAGCACTACACGGGCGAGCGTCCCCTGTTCGATCTGTACGGAGTTGAAGAAGAAATCCTGCGCGCGCTGGGCCGCCGCGTGGACCTGAAGTCCGGCGGCTACCTGATCGTCGACCAGACGGAGGCCATGACCACCATCGACGTCAACACGGGCGGCTTTGTCGGTGGACGCAATTTTGCCGACACCATCTTCAAGACCAATCTGGAAGCGGCGCACGCCATCGCCCGCCAGCTGCGGCTGCGCAATCTGGGCGGCATCATCATCCTCGACTTCATCGATATGGAGAACGCGGAGCACCGCAACGCCGTGCTGCTGGAACTGAAGAAGACCCTGTCGCGCGACCGCACCAAGGTGTCCGTGTCCGGCTTCTCGGCCCTGGGACTGGTGGAGATGACGCGCAAGCGCACGCGCGAATCGCTGGCCCACATCCTGTGCGAGCCCTGCCCCGCCTGCAGCGGCAAGGGACAGGTGAAGACTTCGCGCACCATCTGCTACGAAATCCTGCGCGAGCTGCTGCGCGAGGCCAAGCAGTTCAACCCGCGCGAATTCCGCATCCTCGCCTCGCAGGAAGTGGTCGACCTCTTCCTCGAAGAGGAGTCGCAGCACCTTGCCATGCTGGGCGACTTCATCGGCAAGAAGATCTCGCTGCAGGTGGAGAACAGCTACCACCAGGAGCAGTACGACGTCATCCTGATGTAAGCGTCGCCCCAATCCGGCGCGAGCATGAATACGCCGCAGTGGCAGGGATGGGCTGGTCCTCCCAGCCCCTTCCGGTAAACCTGCTTTTTTCAGTCCTCTTTTCCTCTTTTTTCCCGGCTTTCGAACTTCTTTTCAGATTTGCGATCTAACTAAAGGAAAAGAGAGCAAAAAAGGGGAGGAAAAAGCATGTTTACCAGAGTAAGCGTGGAAGTACCCAGCCTCACCCTGCTCCGCCTTGTCGAGCAACTCCAGCGACGCGGCGGCACCCAGGATTTGTCGCAGGGAGTTAGCCAGGCCATCGAGTGGTGGCTGGACGAGCAGAACAAACTGCCGCCCGGTGCCAGCCCTGACGGCAGACGCGGCTATCAATGGAAGTGCCTGTTTCTGCCGGAAGGCACTGAACTTCGGTCGTGGAGCTATGGCGAGCATAACTACGCCAAGGTGATCGGCGATCAGATCATTCATCAGGGACGCTCCGTCTCACCCAACCAATTTGCACGCGCCTTCGCCCGCACCAACCGCAACGCGTGGGAAGACCTGTCCGTGCGCCTGCCGGGAGAAAAGACCTTCAAGCAGGCTGGCATCTTGCGCAAAGAAGCGCGGCAGGAAGACGAATTGCGCAAGCGAACGCGCCTCGAAGCATCGCAAACCACATCCGTGATTGCGCTCAGCGTGCCGGCGCCTGCTCCCGTGCCGGACCCGGAGCGCTGCATCGGTTCATTCGGCAACGCAGCCCTTTCGCCGCCACCAGCCTCGCAGCCGCGCGACCCCACGCCGGGCGAAGGCTGGACTTTGCCGGAGCGGCGCAAGTACCGCTTCCGTCTTGAAGACGTCGCCTTTGACTGAGTTTTTGACGGCTTGGCGAAGCTGAAAGGACCGGACGGACTATTTACATAAAATTAACAACATTCGAGAATCGCGTTTACCCTAACGCTCACTGTCCGCCATCATGCTCCACCAGCTCCACGCCCCTGTCCGGCCCACCGTCCTCGACACGCCCCCGCCCGATGACGGCGGCGCCGCCAACAACCCGCCCACCGGCGCCCTGACCATCGGCGGCGCCCCCATCGTCGGCCAGACTTTGCAGGCCGTCAGCACGCTGCAGGACGCCGACGGCATGGGGACCATCAGCTACCAGTGGCAGGCCGACGGCAATGACATCGACGGCGCCACCGGCAGCAGCTATCTGCTGACGAGCGCCGAATCGGGCAAGCAGATCACGGTGACGGCCAGCTACACGGACGGCGGCGGCACCGACGAATCGGTGAGCAGCGACAGCGTCGGCGCGGCCGATTACGCCATCCTTGAACGCAGCACCGTGGTCACCACCATCGCCGCCGGCGACAAGCTGCTGGGCGCCTATCCCCGCTACACGCTGAGCGGCGATGACGCGGATCTGTTCAAGATCAACAGCAAGGGCGTGCTGGCCTTCCGCGCCGCGCCGGACCAGGAACTGCCGCAGGACTGGGACGGCGACGGCCTGTACCAGGTCAGCGTCCAGATCAGCAATCCGACCACCCACTACACCATCACCAAGGACATGTACGTGGGCGTGGAGTTCGCGCCCATTCTGGGCACGCCCGGCGACGACAACCTGCGCGGCACCAATGGCGAGGACACCCTGGACGGCATGGGCGGCAACGACAAGCTGACCGGCAAGGGCGGCCTGGACACCTTCCACATCAGCGCCGGCAACGACACCATCACCGACTTCAATCTGCTGGGCGACGACTTCGGCTCCGAAATCCTGCAGGTGGAAGCGGGCGCAAAAGTGGTGGCCACGCTGGCCGCCGACGACTGGTACGCCACCGAGGCCTCCTACAACCTGGGCAACGCGGAACTGCGCACCAAGGGCGTGGCGGTGGACCTGTCGGGCGTCACCAAGGGCCAGGGCTGGACCGTGACCAGCATCGGCAAGGCCACCACCATCGTCGGCTCGATGTTCGACGACACCCTGACGGGCGGCGCGGGCGGCGACCATCTGGACGGCGGCGCCGGCAACGACCTGCTCATCGGCGGCAAGCTGGCCACCACCATGACGGGCGGCGACGGCGCCGACCGCTTCCGCCTGAACGGCACCAAGGGCGTCACCACGGCCCACATCATCACCGACTTCACCAGCGGCACCGACCGCATCGAGCTCGATCTGAAGGCGTACAAGATGCTGATCGCCGGCCAGCAGGCCGACAGCGCCCTCGCCTACGGCACGGCGGCCCAGACGCCGAACCAGCACCTGATCTACGACAGCGCCAGCGGCCATCTGTGGTACGACGTGGACGGTTCCGGCAAAAAAGCGGCCGTGCTGATCGGCGTGCTTGGTCACGATACGCCGCTGAAGGCGGCCGACCTGTGGGCGGTCTGAACGGCGCACCAGCGGCCACGGCCCATTCTTGTATAAGACAAATATAGGTGTATGCTGTGGGGATCATGGGCACGCCTCCGTCCCCCGCAGCGCCGTATAGCGACGGCCGCCTGCATTCCCGCCCCGGCCACCCGCCCAGCATGGAGCCGCTGGCGCCGGGCGTGCATCACCTGAGTTTCCCCAACGGCCGCAGCGCCCTGTTCCACGCGCCCGCCCACCCCGGCCATCCCCTGCCCCTGCTGGTCATGCTGCACGGCGCGGGCAGGCTGTATGGCGGCGGCGACCAGATCGTGCTGGCCCATGCCACGCGCCTGGGCGCCTGCGTGGTGCTGCCGCGCGCCGCCGGCGCCAGCTGGGACGCCGTGCGCGACCACTTCGGCCCCGACCTGGAATTCATCGACCGCCTGCTGCACTGGACCTTCCACCGCTATCCCATCGCCGTCGACGCACTATCCATAGCCGGCTTTTCCGACGGCGCCTCCTACGCCCTGTCGGTGGGCATGATGAACGGCGACCTGTTCCACGACATACTCGCCTTCTCGCCCGGCTTCGCCCGTCCCCTGCGCCGCGTGGGCCTGCCCCGCGTCTTCGTCGCCCATGGCGTGGACGACAAGATGCTGTCCGTCGAACGGGGCCGCATGATCTCGAACCAGCTGGCCAATGAGGGCTATCCTGTCCAGTACGAAGAATTCGACGGCGCCCACCTCGTTTCGCCCGAAGTCGCCGCGCCCGTCCTGCAGCGCGTGCTGTCCATCGCCTGAATCCCCCGCCGTGCAATAAAGCGCGTATTTTTGCGTCCCGCAAAGTGCTACAGTTTTCAGTCGGGCCGCGCATTCATGCGCTTTCATTCAGCTAGAAAGGAGGATTTCAAGATGCGATTTTCCAATCTCGGTATCAGCCGCAAACTGTACTGCGGTTTCGGCGCGGTGGTCCTGATCCTGGCGGTGTTGATGAGCACCGCCTACACCAATTTCTCGCGCCTGGCCGCCGCCAACGGCTGGAACAACCACACCCACGAGGTGATGGCGCAAACCAGGAGCATCCTCGAAAGCCTGCTGAACATGGAGACGGGCGAGCGCGGTTTCGCGCTGACGGGCGAGGAGGCTTCGCTGGCGCCGCTGAAGGCGGGACAGGCGGCCTTCAAGACGCACCTGGCCAAGGCGCGCGAGCTGACGGCGGACAATCCGGCGCAGCAGGCGCGCCTGCAAAAGCTGGAGCAGGCGCAGGCGGCGTGGTTCGACAAGGCCGTCGATCCCGTGCTGGCCCTGCGGCGCAAAGCCAACGACGGCGCCAGCATCGACCCCTTGCTGTCCTTCGAGCGCGAGGGACGCGGCCGCGAAGGCATGGACGGCATGCGTGCCCTGCTGGCGGAGATCAGCGGCGCGGAGGAAGGCTTGCTGGCCACGCGCGCGGCCGAGGCGCAGTCGCTGCAATCGGTCACCGCCAACACCCTGATCTTCGGCGGCCTGCTGACCATCGCCCTGGCCGCGACGCTGGCGTGGATACTGAGCCGCAGCATCGTGCTGCCGCTGACGCACGCCGTGCGCATCGCGCGCACGGTGGCGGCGGGCGATCTGCGCAGCGCCATCGAGCCCACCACCCAGGATGAAACGGGACAGATGCTGCAGGCGCTGAACGACATGAACCAGAGCCTGGTCAGCATCGTCGACGAGGTGCGGCGGGGAACGGACACCATCGCCACCGCCACCGAGGAAATCGCGCGCGGCAACCACGACCTGTCTTCGCGCACGGAGCAGCAGGCGGGCTCGCTGGAGGAGACGGCGTCCTCGATGGAAGAGCTGACGGGCACCGTGCGCCAGAACGCGGACAATGCGCGCGAGGCGAACGCGCTGGCGGCCAACGCGTCGGAGGTGGCGCGGCGGGGCGGCGACGTGGTGTCGCAGGTGGTCGACACCATGAATTCGATCAACGCCTCCTCGCACAATATCGTCGACATCATCGCCGTCATCGACGGCATCGCCTTCCAGACCAATATCCTGGCGCTGAATGCGGCGGTGGAGGCGGCGCGGGCGGGCGAGCAGGGACGGGGCTTTGCCGTCGTCGCCTCCGAGGTGCGCAACCTGGCGCAGCGCTCGGCCGCCGCGGCGAAGGAGATCAAGGAGTTGATCAACGATTCGGTGGACAAGGTGGAGACGGGCAGCAAGCTGGTGGAACAGGCGGGGCAGACCATGAACGAGATCGTCGCCAGCGTGCAGCGGGTGACCGACATCATGCAGGACATCGCCTCGGCCAGCGCGGAACAGATCGACGGCATCGAGCAGATCAACCACGCCATCAGCGAGATGGACGCGGTGACGCAGCAGAACGCGGCGCTGGTGGAACAGGCGGCAGCGGCGGCCGAAGCGCTGCGCGAGCAGGCCAGCAATCAGGCGAGTGTGGTCAGCGTGTTCAAGCTGACTGGCGCGGCCCCGCCGGCGCCTGTGCAGCGGATACCGCAGCCTGCCGCCGCGCTGGCGCATAGCCCGTCAGCAGCGCCTGCGCCGCGTGCGGCGGCCCAGCGGCTGGCCGGCGCCGCCCGCGCACCCGGCACGGCCGCCGCGAAAGAGGGTTGGGAAGAATTCTAGGCCGCCGGCGCCGCGGCTTGCGCGCCCACTTCCGGCCCCGCTTCCGGGCCTGCTTCCGCCACAGTGACCTGGTTGCGGCCGGCCGCCTTGGCGCGGCGCAGCGCTTCCATGGTCTGCGCCACCAGCGTGGCCGGCGTGTCGCGCTCGCGCTGCGGCGACAGCGAGGCCACGCCCGCGCTGACCGTCACCACCCCGGACGCGCTGCCGCTGTGTGGCAGCTGCATGTTCTCGATGCCGGTGCGGATACGCTCGGCCACGGCGCGCGCGCCGGCGGCGTCCGTGTTGGGCATCAGGATGCCGATCTGCTCCCCGCTGTAGCGCGCCGTCAGGTCGCCCGGACGGCGCGGCGTCAGCGCCCGTATCAGCTTGCTCACCGCGCGCAGGCAATCGTCGCCCGCCTCGCTGCCGTGGGCGTCGTTGTAGCGCTTGAAATGGTCGACGTCGATCAGCACCAGCGCCAGCGCCGTCTGGTGGCGCATGGCGCGGCTGAATTCATTCTCCAGCATCAGGTCGAACTGGTGGCGGTTGGCCAGCCCCGTCAGCGAGCATTGCATGATCTGCTTTTCCAGCATGCGGTTGGCGCTGTCCAGCGCCTCGCGCGCCTGCGCCAGCTCCGCCTCCGTCTTCACCCGCAGCTCGATCTGTCCCACCAGGCGCCGGCCGAATGAGCCCAGCAAGGCCGCCAGCGCCAGCACGGCCAGCGTGTGCAGGATGGTGTCGCGCCGCCACAGGGCCAGCATCTCGTGTTCGGACACGGCGGCCACCACCCACAGGGGATAGTGCTGCAAGGGGCGGTAGCTGTTCATGCGCACCTCGCCGTCCTGGGACGAGACGAACATGCCGCTGCCGATGCTGTTCTTGCGGTAGGCCTGGAACACCTCCGTGCCGCTGCTGTCATGGCCGATGGTGTCGTCGTTGAAGGGACGGCGCAGCATCAGCACGCCCTCGTTGGACAGCAGCGCCACCGCGCCATGGTCGCCGATGTCGAAGCTCTGGTAGTAGTGGCGCAGATAGCCCATGTCCAGCGTGGCCAGCACCACGCCGCCGAAGCTGCCGTCCGGCTTGTTGAAGCGGCGCGAGACGGGGATGATCCATTTGCCCGTGGTGCGGCCGATCACCGGGTTGCCGACGTAGGTCTTGCGGCTGTTGTGCTGCTGGTGGTACTTGAAGTATTCGCGGTCGTCGTTGGCCGGCCCCGGCGTCAGCACGGGGCTGGAATTGACCGTCCAGTGGCCCGACTCGTCGAAGGCGAACAGGCCGGCCAACTGCGGCAGGGCTTCCACCCGGTTGAGCATGTGCCGGCGCAGGCGCGCCACCTGCGCCGGCCCCAGGCCCTCGGTCTCGATGCGCTCGACCAGGTCGGCCAGGCTGTTGTCGGCCACCATCAGCGTGTCGTCCGCCTGCTGCGCCATGGCGCGCGCCAGGTTGAAGGTGACGCGCTCCACCTCCTGCGCGCGCCGCGCGTGCGCGTTCCAGCTATGCCAGCCGTCGAGGGCGAGCAGCGAGGCGCACACCGCGCCGACAAAAACCGACACCCGGAAGGAGATGGAGTAGCGTTTGATCATGGCTGGCCGATGACTAATGACTCCCGCTTTTATACTCCAGTCAGGGCCGCCGCACCAGCATTGCTTGCAGGCTGCGCCACACCAGGCCCGAATCGAGCTTGCGCATGCAATCCTGGTGGCCCAGCGGGCACTCGCGCTGCTTGCATGGCGCGCAGTCCAGGCGCAGCGAGATGGAGGCCGCCAGGTCGGAAAACGGCGGCGCGTGATCGGGATCGGTGGGGCCGTACAGGGCCACCACGGGCCGGTTGAGGGCGGAGGCGATGTGCAGCAGGCCGGAATCGTTGGCCACCACGGCGGCGGCGCGGGCGATCAGGGCCACCGCCTCGCCCAGGCTGGTGACGCCGGCCAGGTTGCGCATGGCGCCCGCCGCCGGATGCCCGCCCTCGCCCGCCGCCGCCTGCACGGCGTCGCAGGCTTCCTTGTCCTTGGGCGAGCCAAGCAGGGCGATCTGCGCCTGCGGATCGGCCGCCACGATGGCCTGGGCCAGCTGGCCGAAGTGCTGCGCCGGCCAGCGCTTGGCGCCGCCGAACTCGGCGCCCGGCGCGAACACCACCAGCGGGCGGACGCGGTCCACGCCGCCCTTGGCGCAGACGGCGGCGATCTGCGCCTCCGAGGCCACCAGGCGCGGACGGGGCACGGCCGCGCGCGCGGCGGCGTCCATCACGGCCACGGGCGGCGCCGACAGCGCGGCGTAGAAGGGCACCATGGGCCGCGGCGGCGTCTCGTCGCGGTGCATGACGTTGATCAGGCCATAGCGGCTCTCGCCCTTGTAGCCCACGCGGCGCGCGATCCCGGCCAGCCAGGGAATCAGGGCGTATTTCAGGGTGTTGGGCAGGACGTAGGCGTCGGCGTAGCCGCGCCGGCGCAGCTCGCGCGCATACTTCCAGCGCTCCTTCAGCTGCAGGGCGCCGTGGCGGAAGGGCGTCTCCAGCACCTGGTCCACCTCGGCCATCTGCCGCCACACGGGCGACACGGCGGGCGGCGCCAGCACGTCGATGGGACGCCCGGGATGGGCCGCGCGCAGCCTTTGCAGCAAGGGTTGCGCCATCACGGCGTCGCCGATCCAGTTGGGGGAAATGACCAGCGTGCGCGGCGCGCCGCCGGGGGTGGCTGTTTTTTCAGGTGACACGAATTCTCTCATCGCCAGGGCGGGAGCCCACACGCCGCCGATTATCGCCCATCACCGCCCCAGCCACAAGCCGTCGCCCCTGACGACGCCGCTGCTATAATGACTTTTTGCCACAGTCGTAAACCTCCACGCGCACCAATGAATACTGTCAGATCTTCGCGGCCGCTCACCGAAAATGGCAGCCCGGCCTCCTCGACACTCTTGTTCGCCCTGCCCGCCCTGGCGTTGAGCAGCAAATCCGGCCTCGGTCTTGTCCAATTGGCCATTCTGCTGATCTTCCTGCGCCACTTCCAGCCCGTCATGCGCGGCTATCTGCGGCACTGGGGCGAGCTGTCGGGCGTGACCCTGGCGTTCTTCTTCTACTTCCTCGTGTCGCTGGTGCGGCTGGTGGTCGACCACCAGCACCTGCGCACGCTGGACGGCCCCTCGCGCCTGCTGATCGGCCTGACCTGCATCGGCGTGATGTACTACCTGCGGCCGCGGATCCGCTACTTCTGGCTGGGCCTGTGCTTCACCACGCTGCTGGCGGCGGCGGTGGCCGCCTACCAGGTGATCAGCGGCGAAATGGACCGCGCCATCGGCTTCACCCACCACGCGATCACCTTCGGCGACCTGGCCCTGGCCTCCGGCCTGATGGCGGCCTGCGGCCTGTCGGCCTTCCGCGATCCGCGCCTGGTGCGCCTGAGCTGGCTGCCCGGCCTGGCCCTGCTGGCCGGCCTGCTCGCTTCCGTGCTGTCCGGCTCGCGCGGCGGCTGGCTGGCCCTGCCGCTGGTGCTGATCCCCCTGCTTACCTACGGCAAGCGCATGTACGGCAACAAGCTGCCCCTGCTGTGCGCCCTGATGCTGGGCCTGCTGGCCCTGGCCTTCGCCATCCCCGCCACCGGCGTCGCCCACCGCGTCAGCCTGGCGCTGATGGAAGTGCGGCGCTACCTGGACGTGGGCGACGCCACCACCTCGGTCGGGATCCGCCTGGAACTGTGGCGCGCCTCGCTCATGATGTTCTCCGAGCACCCCTGGCTGGGTGTGGGCCGCGACAGCTTCGACGCCGCCCTGCATGCGCTGGCCGTCCAGGGCCGCCTGCAGCAGTCGCCCGCGCTGGAATACAGCAGCAGCCACAACGACCTGCTGCACTGCCTGGCCACGGGCGGCGTGCTCGACGCCAGCCTGCTGCTGATGATGTATATCGCCCCCCTGCGCTACTTCACCGCCGAACTGCGGCGCGAAGACCGCGGCCAGCACGCGCTGGCCCTGGCCGGCGTGGTGCTGGTGGCGGCCTTCATCGGCTTCGGCCTGACCGACGTGATGTTCTGGCTGATGATGCCGAAAGTGTTCTACATCATGATGATCTGCAGCCTGATCGGCATGTGCCTGGCCGTGCGCCACAGCGCGCCCACGCCGCGCCGCATCCTCATCGCGCGCACCGACAATATCGGCGACGTGGTGCTGACCCTGCCGCTGGCCGGCTATCTCAAGCAGCTGTATCCGCAGGCGGAAATCGTCTTCCTCTGCCGCCGCTACGCCGCCGCCGTGGTCGAGCAGTGCCGCCACGTGGACCAGGTGCTGACGCTGGAAGACCTGGGCAAGGACCTGGCGGCCGGCTTCCGCCAGACGGGCTGCGACACCGTGCTGTTCGCCTTCCCCCGGCGCGAACTGGCCTGGGCCGCGCGCCGCGCCGGCATCGCCCGCCGCATCGGCAGCACGCGCCGCGTCTACCACTGGCTCAGCTGCAACCGCCTGGTCAACCTCACCAGCCCGCTGGGCACCCGCCTGCACGAGGCCCAGCTCAGCTTCAAGCTGCTGCTGCCGCTGGGCATAGACTATGTGCCCGAGCGCGAGCAGGTGTGGAAGCTGTACGGCATGGAGCCGCGGCGCCATCCGGACGCCGACGCCGTGCTGGCCGGTCCCGATTTCAAGCTGATCCTGCATCCCAAGTCGAACGGCAATGGCCGCGAATGGCCGCTGGAGCACTACACGGCGCTGGCGAAGTTGTTCGGCAAAGTGGACGGCGTGCGCATCCTGGTCACGGGCAGTCCGGCCGAGGGCGAACTGCTGGCGCGCCAGGCGCCGGAGCTGCTGGCCCTGCCGAACGTGGAAAATCTGTGCGGCCGCCTCGACCTGGCCGCCTTCACCGCCCTCGTCGGCGGCTGCGACGGCCTGGTGGCCAGCGGCACCGGCCCCCTGCATCTGGCGGCCGCGCTGGGCCGTCCCGTGGTCGGCCTGTTCCCACCGCTGAAGCCCATCGACCCCGTGCGCTGGGCGGCGCTGGGCGCGCGCGCGCACAATCTGGTGAACGAGCCGGCCTGTGGCAATTGCGCCGATCCGGCCCGCTGCACCTGCATGCTGGCCATCACGCCGCAGCAGGTGTTCGAGGTGGTGCAAAGCTGGCGCACCGCCGCGCTGGCGGCCTAGTCCAGCCCATTGCGCATCAGCCCTGCTGCTCCAGCATGCTGATGCGCACCAGATCGGCCACGTTGTCGACCCCCAGCTTGCTCATCAGGCGCGCCTTGTGCACTTCCACCGTGCGCACGCTGATGCCCAGGGCGGGGCCGATCTCGCGGTTGTGCTGGCCCGTCACCACCAATTCCATCACTTCCCGTTCGCGCGGGGTCAGTTCGCTCAGCAGCTGCTGGCTGTGCGCGCGGCGGCGCTGGTCGTCGCGCTGCTGCTGGGCGCGCGACATGGCTTCCTCGATGGCGGACAGCAGCTTCACGTCGTCGAAGGGCTTCTCCAGGAAGTCGATGGCGTTGGCCTTGAAGGCGGCGCGCGCCTGGGCCACGTCGCCGTGGGCGGTGACGATGATGACGGGGATGCGGCAGCCGCGCGTGATCAGCTCCTGCTGCAAAGTGAGGCCGTCCATGCCGGACATGCGGATATCCACCAGCAGGCAGCCAGCCCAGTCCGGTTTCCACACGTGGAGAAAGTCCTCGCCGCTGGCGAACATGGCGGTGCGGTAGCCGCGCACGCCCAGCAGCAGGCCCAGCGCGTCGCGCACGGATGGATCGTCGTCGACGACGAAAATGGTCAAATCATGATGCAAGATGGGCTCCCCGTTATTGCTATATTGTTTGCTTTGTTGTTGGCGTTGATTCTTCGCGTTCTTCCGCCTCCGCTTCCGCCAGCGGCAGCAGCAGGCGGAACACGCCACGCGATTCCACTTCCGCCCACAGCGCGCCGCCGTGGGCTTCCACGATGGCCCGGCTCAGCACCAGGCCCAGTCCCAGGCCGCTGGCCTTGGACGAAACAAAAGGTTCGAACAGGCGCGCGGCCAGCGCTTCCGACACGCCCTTGCCGCTGTCCTCCACCGTCAGCCGCAGGCGCGCTTCCGCGCTGCGTCCCTGCACCAGGGGCAGGCGCAGGCCGTCGATGCGCTCGGCCGAGACGGTGATGCGGCGCGTGCCAGGCGGCTGCGTCTGCACCGCCTCCAGCGCGTTGGCCAGCAGGTTGCGCAGCACCAGTTCGATCTGCAGGCGGTCCACCTGCACCGTCAGCGGCGGCAGCTCGGCCACCTCCAGCTGCACGCCGTGCTCGCGGAAGGCGCTGAAGAACTGCTGCGTGATGCCCGACACCAGCTGCCCCACGGGCACCGGCTCCAGCTTCATGGCCCCGGTGCGGAAAAAATCGCGCAGGCGGCGCACCACGTCGGCCGCCCGGCCAGACTCCACGATCATGCGGTGGATGGCCGTCTTCAGCATCTCGTCGCCGTGGCCCTGCTGCTGCTGCCGCTCGAGCAGGAATTCGCAAGCCTTGCCGTAGGCCGAGAGGGCCGTCAGCGGCTGGTTCAGTTCATGCGCCAGGGCCGCCGCCATCTCACCCGCCGCCGCCAGGCGCAGGGTCTGTTTCAGGTCGCTGGCCACCTTGCGCAGCTCGTCGACGACGATGCCGATGAAGAAGCCCACCAGCGCCAGCACGGCGTCCAGCATCTGCAGCTCGTGCACGTCGATGTTCGGCATATGCGTCCACTTGACCAGCACGATAATCCCCGCCTGCAGCAGGAACACCATCAGCGCCGTGCCATACAGGCCGTGGCGCGAGGAGGCCCAGATCACGGGCAGGAAGAGGAAATAGAACTGCTTGAACTCGAAGCTGGCGATGGAGCCGAACACGCCATACAGCACGCAGATCGACAGCAGCAGATAGCCCAGCGTCTCCCAGCGCCACACCGTGTCGCGCAGGCGGCGCCGCCCGGCGGGGCTGGCCAGCATCCAGATCAGGGGCATGGACACCAGCACGCCCACCATGTCGCCGATGCCGAAGCGCAGCAGGGCCGCTCCGCGCGCGCCTTCCGGCACCAGGCCCGCCAGCGACAGCAGGCCGATGTAGCCCAGGTCGTTGACCAGGGTGCCCGCCGCGACGATGGCCACCCACTGCACCAGCCGCTTGCGGTTGTCGAAGATGCCGGCCGTGCCGAAGTTACGCCGCAGCGCCTCGCCGATCAGGCCATAGCCCAGGGTCAGCCACAGCGAGCCCAGCACCGTGGCCAGCCAGCCCGCGTGCAGGCCGCGCACCAGCAGCTCGCCGCCCAGCAGGGCGATGAACCAGGGCAGCGCCGCGCGCCGGCCATAGTGCAGCCAGAACACCAGGCCCAGGGCCGGATCGGGATTCCAGGCGGTGATATTGAGCCCGTACAGGGGGTCGATATAGGTGGCCCAGTCGAACAGCAGGTAGAGCGCTACAAAGGCGGGCAACTGCAAATGACCGAGCTGAAACAGACGCATAGGGGCTGATTTTGTATCGTTATGTTGCATTATGCAGTGTCTTGGACAATAAAGCATCGTCTGTTACGCCTACGCGTTTTACTTACGTTTCACTTTCAAGACCCTTATTTTTACTCTGTTTTATATTTTCCCCGCTATTGCGCCGGCTAGGTGTATCCACCTAATCCAATCCCCCAATTTACATTACGTTACATGACAACTAATATGCATTTCCAGTTTGAAAAGACTCTTCCCCGCTAGCCTAGAACTCGCCAGCCAATTTTGACCAATTAACAAGTACGTACAATGTCGCAGCTGATTACTTTACGCTCTGGCCTGGCGGGCACATCTGGCGGTCTGTCGCATTTTCGCGAAAGCATCAAAATGGCGTGGCGCTCCTCGCGCAACCGCCGCGCCACCTTTGGCTGGCTGGAACTGCTCAATTCCCACCCCCTGTTCGCGGAGCTGGTGAAGGCGCGTCCGCGCCTGCTGTACAAGATCTACCGCCCCTATCTGAGCACCACCTTCAGCTGCCGCCAGCGCCTGGCCGTGCTGGAGGACCACTACCGCTTCGTCTTCCGCCACGGCCTCGGCCCGCTGGTGCTGCAGGCGGCGCGCGACCGCGTGACGCTGGGCGAGATCGCCGGCAAGTCCGGCCTGCCCTACCGCCTGGAGCTGTGCGCCATCGAGCCGCTGGAGCGCGAGGGCGAACTGGTGCTGCGCCTGGTCCAGGGCCTGAACGAAAAGCTGGTCTATTCCGCCGCGTTTTCCTTCTTCCAGGATGAACAGGGCATGAGCCTGGGCATAGGCTGCATGCAGGGTCCGCAGGGCGAACAGGGCCTGCAGCTGATCAAGGAGGCCACGCGCGAGCTGCACGGCCTGCGCCCCAAGAACCTGATGGTGCGCCTGCTCAGCCAGCTGGGCCGGGAATACGGCTGCCGCCAGCTGCGCCTGGTGGGCAACGCCAACCGCGCCCTGACGGGCAGCGCCGTGCGCAAGGGCAAGGTGCATGCCGACTACGACGCCCTGTGGCTGGAACTGGGCGCCCGGCTCCGCCCGGACGGCGACTTCCAGCTGCCCTGCGAGGCGCTGACGCCGCCCGACCTGGCCGCCGTGCCCTCCAAGAAGCGCTCGGAGATGCGCAAGCGCTGCGAGACGCTGGAGGCGCTGGCCGCCGCCATGCACGCCGGTCTGCGCACGCCCCGCTTCGAGGCCGTCGCCCTGCCCCAGGCGCCGCAGCCCCACTATATCGCCCTGCCGGCTGCCAACGACGAGGAAGACTTCGCCATCGCCTGAAGGAAAGGTGTAACATGAACCTTTCTCAAGGAGGTGAGTCATGCGCGTTGATATCTATCGCCGAGCAGAACACAAGGGCTTGTTTTCCTACCTCGCAGTCCCCGAAGGCAAGCGCATTCCCGAAGAAGCCACCAACACCGAATGGCAGCCGGAAGCCCAGAAGGTGGAGGTCGATGAGGCAGCCGATGCGCTGCCCGACTACCATATCGACAAGCCCATGGCCCAGATCAGCGCCAAGGGCTATGCCATCACCGCATTGAACGGACATGGTAACGGCCACGGCTAACGGACAGGGCTGAGCGATAGCCTGGCGGCGCCCTGCCACAGGGGCGGAGCGCCGGTTGGCGTCAGCTAGGTTTCAGCTGTACATCAGCTGTATTCGATCGCCACTTCCGTCGCGCCCAGCTGCTGGCGCAAGGCCTGCTGCAGCTCGTCCGACGGCGCCACGCGCCATGAGTCGCCGAACTGCAGTTCGCAGCGCACGCCCTGGGGCGCGATGCGGGCCAGCAGCGGCAGGCCATGCTCGCTGCGGAAAGGCGCCAGCACGTCGGCGATCTTGCGGCTGTCCAGCGTGTGCGGCAGCTGCATACCCACCTGGCGGCCGTAGTTGACGCGCGCGGTGACGATGTCGAACACCTTCTCCGCCGAGATGCGCAGGCCGCCCGAGAAGCGGTCTTCCGACACCTTGCCCACCACGGCCAGGAATTCGTCTTCCTTGAAGATGCTCTTGTTCTCCTCGAACACCTCGGAGTAAACAGTCACTTCCACCACTGCGCTCTTGTCGTCCAGCGTGACGATGAGGAGCTTGCCGCGCTGGGTCATCTGCGGACGGATGCCCGTGATCACGCCGCACAGCATGCGCGGATCACGCGAAGGCTCCAGTTCCGACAGCTTGGTGCGGGCGAAGCGGCGCGCTTCCGGCGCGAAGGAATCGAACATGTGGCCGGACAGGTAGAAGCCCAGCGCGATCTTCTCCTCGGCCAGCTTCTGCCGGTCGGTGAAGGGCTCGGCCTTCACGTATTCGGGCGGTGCCACCAGGTCGGCGTTGTCGTCGCCGAACAGGCTGACCTGGTTGGCGGCCTTGGCTTCCTGCTCCGCGCACTCCATGGCGAAGCTGACAGAGGCCAGCAGAATGGCGCGGTCGATGCCCAGGCAGTCGAAGGCGCCCGAGCGGATCAGCGATTCGATGGTGCGGCGGTTGATCTGCTTCTTGTCGACGCGCTTGCAGAAGTCGAACAGGCTGGTGAACGGGCCGGTGGCTTCGCGCGCGGCGATGATGGCCTCGATCGCGTTCTGGCCCGCGCCTTTGACCGCGCCCAGGCCGTAGCGGATCTTGGTCACCTTCTTGCCGGTGACCGAAGGCGCCTCACCGTCCGGCGTGAAGCGGAACTGCGACTGGTTGATGTCCGGCGGCAGAATGGTCAGGCCGCAGACGTCGATGGCGTCTTCCACCAGGATCTTGACCTTTTCCGTGTCTTCCATCGCCAGCGACATATTGGCTGCCATGAAGGCGGCCGGATGGTGCGCCTTCAGGTAGGCGGTGTGGTAGGACAGCAGCGCGTAGGCGGCGGCGTGCGACTTGTTGAAGCCGTAGCCCGCGAACTTTTCCATCAAGTCGAAGATCTCGTCGGCCTTCTCCGTCGACAGGCCGTCCTTGGCCGCGCCGGCGCGGAAGATGGCGCGGTGCTCGGCCATCTCCTCGGCTTTCTTCTTACCCATCGCGCGGCGCAGCATGTCCGCGCCGCCCAGCGAGTAGCCGCCGACGATCTGCGCCATCTGCATCACCTGCTCCTGATACACCATGATGCCGTAGGTTTCGGACAGAATCGATTCGGTGCGCGGATCGGGATAGTCGAACTTCTCGCCGTGCTTACGCTTGCAGAAGTCGGGAATCAGATCCATCGGGCCCGGACGATACAGCGCCACCAGCGCGATAATGTCCTCGAAGCGGTCGGGACGCGCGTCCTTCAGCATGCCCTGCATGCCGCGCGATTCAAGCTGGAATACGGCGACAGTTTTCGCCTTGGTCAGCAGATCATAGGACGGGCGGTCGGTCAGCGGCAGCTTGGACAGGTCGAAGTCGGCATCGGCCGGATCGAGCGCCTTGATGTATTTGACGGCGCGGTCAAGGATGGTCAGGGTCGTCAGCCCCAGGAAGTCGAACTTCACCAGGCCGACGGCTTCCACGTCGTCCTTGTCGTACTGCGACACGACGCCCGAGTCGCCGGACTGGGTGTACAGCGGGCAGAAGTCGGTCAGCTTGCCGGGGGCGATCAGCACACCACCGGCGTGCATGCCGATGTTACGGGTGATGCCCTCCACCTGCTGCGCGAGGTCGAGCAGCTGCGCCACTTCTTCCTCGTTCTGCTGGCGTTCCTTCAGCATCGGCTCTTCTTCGATCGCCTCGGCGATCGACACCGGCTTGCCCGGCTTGAACGGAATCAGCTTGGAGACGCCGTCGCAGAAGTTATAGCCGAAGTCCATCACGCGGCCCACGTCGCGGATCGCGCCTTTCGCCGCCATCGTACCGAAGGTGGCGATCTGCGATACGGCGTCGCGGCCGTACAAGTCCTTCACGTGCTGGATCACCAGTTCTCGCTTCTCCTGGCAGAAGTCAATATCGAAGTCGGGCATCGATACACGTTCAGGATTCAGGAAACGCTCGAACAGCAGGTTGTACTTGAGCGGATCGAGGTCGGTGATCTTCAGCGCATATGCCACCAGCGAGCCCGCGCCCGAGCCACGGCCTGGCCCGATCGGCACGCCGTTGTTCTTGCCCCACTGGATAAACTCCGCCACGATCAGGAAGTAGCCAGGGAACTTCATCTTGATGATGGTGTTGTTCTCGAACTCCAGGCGCGCCTCGTAGCGTGGGCGTTCCTTCTCTCGCTTCTCAGGATCGGGGAAGAGCTGGATCAGACGCTCCTCCAGGCCCTTCTTCGTTTCCGCCACGAGGTACTCGTCGATGGTCATGCCCGGCGTGGGGAAGTTCGGCAGCTGCGGCTTGCCCAGGGTCAGGGTCAGGTTGCAGCGCTTGGCGATTTCCACCGAGTTTTGCAGGGCCGCAGGCAGGTCGTGGAACAGCTCGCGCATCTCCGCCTGCGACAGGAAGCGCATCTGCTCGTTGAAGCGGCGCACGCGCTTGGCGTTGGCCAGCATCTCGCCTTCGGCGATACAGATGCGGGCCTCGTGGGCGATGAATTCGTCCTGCGACAGGAATTGCACCGGATGGGTCGCCACCACGGGCAGGCCCAGCTTCGACGCCAGCGCCACCGACTGGCGTACCTGCGCTTCCTGGTTGGCCTGGCCGGCGCGCTGGATCTCGACGTAGAAGTGGCCGGGGAAGATCTCGGCCCACTTCTGCGCCTGGCGCTCGGCCAGTTCCAGGTTGCCGTTCTCGATGGCCTGGCCGATGTCGCCGTGATGGGCGCCGGACAGCGCGATCAGCGAATTGGCGGGATCCACGCCGGGCAGCAGGGCGTATTCTTTTTTGGTCAGGTCGCGCAGCCACTCGGTGCGGATTTCCGCGCGGCCCTTGTACTGGTTGTTCAGCCACGCTTCCGACAGCAGCTCGCACAGCTGCAGATAGCCCATGCGGTTCTTAGCAAACAGCATGATGCGGAAGGGACGGTCGCGATTTTCGTCATTGGTGATCCAGCAGTCGACGCCGACCACGGGCTTGATGCCCTTGCCGCGCGCGGCCTTGTAGAAGCGCACCATGCAGAACATATTGGCCAGGTCGGTGATGGCGAGGGCGGCCTGCTTGTCCTTGGCCGCCTTGCCTACCAGGTCGTCGATGCGGACGAGGCCGTCGACGATGGAATATTCCGAATGCACCCGCAGGTGCACGAAGTCCGGTCCGGTCGGGACAGCCGCAGCCACCGCCGCACCTTCTTGTTCGTTTGCCACCATATTCATGCGCTACTCGCCGCTGATCAATAACCCCCTATTTTACCGTGCCGCGAGCAGAGATTGATAATCTCATTCATCCTCCAACCGGCGCTTCGCCTCGGTGTGGACCGCCTCTCGCTCCCGTTTGCCGATCGATATGACGGTGACGAAAACAATATCGTCCTCGACCTTGTACACCAGCCGAAACCCCGCCTTCCTCAGCTTGATCTTGTAGCAGTCTGGCATGCCCGCCAATGCAGCGCGAGGAATGCGAGGATGCTGCAAACGCTCTTCGAGCTTATGCTTAAAGGCCGCTCGACCGCTACCGTCCAGCTTGCGCCACTCGGACAGCGCCAATTCATGAAAGCGCAGCCTATAGATCATCGAGGCTGACCTCGATGAACGGCCCGTTCCCCCGCTCTTTTACCAGCAGCGCATCGTCCAGGTCTTCAACACGTTCAAGAAGGCGCTCATAATCGCCGGCGCCGCGCGCTATCCAGGCAAGCAGCTCCTCCGAACTGACACCTTGGACCTTCTTAAACTGCTGCATTGCGGCGACTGCCTTCTCCCTATCCACCGCGCCATTACCAACATATGGAATCAAATTCGCAACAGGTTCGCCCCGCACTGTGATCGTATAGCACTGCCCGTCACGCACATCGCGCAATAATGCCGACAATTTAGCCTTGGCATCGAATGCACCAATTTCCGTATACATAATTCCCCCATCTGGTTCACAGCCTAGTTTAATAATAACATTCGACGGAGATTATCTGCCTGTTTTGTAGGCAGAATTGACGCCAGTCAGATGAATCGCGCGTATAATGTCGGCTCTTTACTTTTTCTTGATCCATCATGCACGCTAATACCGCTTTACAAGCTGAAGCGCATGCCGCCGTATCCAACGCCGCTGCCGCCTTCGTCAACATCGCCGCCTACAAGTTCATCACTTTTGAGAACCTGGAAGAGATCCGCCCGCAATACCAGGACATCTGCCAGCGCCTGGGCCTGAAAGGCACCATCCTGCTGACGCCTGAAGGCATCAACATGTTCCTGTCGGGCACCCCCGAAAACATTGACGAATACCTGGCCTGGGTCCGCAGCGACGCCCGCTTCGCCGACCTGGAAGTGAAGTACAGCCTGTCGGCCGAGCAGTCGCACAAGCGCATGCTGGTCAAGATCAAGAGCGAAATCATCACCATGCGCATGCCGCTGATCAAGCCGGAAGACGGCCGCGCGCCGCATGTGGAAGCGCACACCCTCAAGCGCTGGCTGGACAATGGCGTGGACGACGAAGGCCGGCCCGTGGTGATGGTCGACACCCGCAACGACTTTGAAGTGGACGTCGGCACCTTCAACAACACGGTCGACTACCGCATCGCCAAGTTCACCGAATTCCCGCAAGTGATCGCCGACCACAAGGCCGACTTCGAAGGCAAGACCGTGGTCACATTCTGCACCGGCGGTATCCGCTGCGAGAAGGCCGCCATCCACATGCAGAACATCGGCTACGACCACGTCTACCAGCTGGAAGGCGGCATTCTGAAATACTTCGAGGAAGTGGGCGGCGCGCACTACACGGGCGACTGCTTCGTCTTCGACTACCGCACGGCGCTCAATCCCAAGCTGGAGCCGACGGAAACCGTGCAATGCTTCGCCTGCCGCGCCATCGTCACCCCGCGCCAGCAGCTGGCGCCGGAATACGTGTACGGCAAATCCTGCCCGCACTGCCACGACCAGCAGTAATCAGATACGGCGCGATGCCGCAACGGAGCGGCGGTCCACCCAGCGCTCGAAGTAATGTGCGCAGAACAGCGTCAGCGCGCCGCCCGCCAGCAGGCTGGCGGCAAACGCCAGGGCGTAGGATTGCGGCGCCAGCAGCGCGAACACGGCGCAGCCCACCGTCAGCATAATCGGGAAGTGCAGCAGGTAGACGCTGAATGACAGGCGTCCCAGCCACAATGTCACTCCACTGGCCAGCGCCCGCCGCAGCGGCGCGCACAACAGCACGCCGCAGAACACCAGCAAGGCGCCCACCTGGCTCTGCCAGTGGAAATCGCTTTCGGCGCTCAGCAGGCCAAAGTGGCCGGCCGATTGCCAGATCGCGCTCATCAGCGGCACCTGCTTGCTGGCGCTGACATAGAGTCCAGCAGCGGCCAGCAGCACGCCGGCCAGCGACGCCGTCCAGTGCGTCCAGCGCAGCAGCGGCTCATGCACGCGGTACAGCAGGAAGCCCGCCAGGAACAGCTGGAAATGGCCACTGCCCGCAACCCAGGCCAGCAGCAGAAAAACGGGCCAGAACAGCCATTGCGGCAGGCGGCGGAAACTCCGCGCCACCACGATCAGCAGCATGGAACCCCAGAATTCCACATGCAGCGTCCACATCGGCGGATTCATGGCCGTGGCGATGGGCGTCAGGCCCAGCATATCCGCCACGGCGGGCCAGGGAGAAAATACGGACGCGTTCTGATAGCCGGCCAGCATGGAATCCCACAAGCCGTCACGCGCCAGCGCGTTCCAGTCCATCGTGTTCAGTCCCAGTCCGTGCAGCCAGCCCGACTGGCCGATGGCCACCGCCGCCTCGCGCGCCTGCGGCAGCGCCAGCCGCAACAGCACGGCGCAGCAAAACGCGGCCAGCCCCGGCAGGAACAGGCGCACAAAGCGCTTGCCGGCCAGCGCGGGCGCTCCCTGCGGTGCGCGCAGGAAGGACGGCGCCAGCACGAAGCCGCTCATCACAAAGAACAGGTAGACGGCGGAATAGCCGTCCAGCAGGGCGAACAGGGGGGAGTGGCTGAGCGAGGCTTCGGCGGCAAAATGCGCGGGACCGGGCAGGCGCGCCAGCACCGGCAGAAACGCGGCGCAGTAGTGCAGCAGCAGCACCTGGCAAGCCGCCAGCCCGCGCAGGCTTTCAATGAAAGCCTGCCTGGGGGCGGCCGGCTGCGCCAGGCCGCGCGGAAGCTGCGGACGCGGACTGGCGGAGGGCTGGGGGGACGCCATCAATGGGTTGCGGATCGCCTACTGGTGCGTGCGCGGCACCAGCTGATGTAGGGCCGCCTGATAGCTGTTGCGGGCCGTCTGGAAGACGGCCAGCCTGGCGTGCAGATCGGCGATCTGGTCATCCACAAACTGCAGGCTGGTGGCCTGCGCCTGCGCTTCCTCGCTCAGCTCGCTGAACTTAAAGGTCACGCCATCGACCGTCACTTCCATTTCTTCTTGCATCGCAGCCGCCATCAGTGGAAGTAAGGCATCATCTCGCGCACGTCATCGACCGACAGCGAGCCCACCGAGGCATGCATGCGCAAGGTGGTCAGCAGATAGTTGTAACGCGCCTGCGCCTGGTCGCGCTTGGTCGTGAACAGCTGCTGGCGGGCGTTCAGCACGTCGAGGTTGATGCGCACGCCGGCCACCACGCTGCGCTTGGTGGCGTCGATCAGCACACTGGCCGAATTGACCGACTTGTCCAGCGCGTTCAGGCGCGAAATGCTGCTCACCAGCGCCGTGTAATCCTTGCGCAGTTCGAGCAGGGTCTTGTCGATCTGCGTCTGCAGATCGGCTTCCGCCTTGCCCTTGTTGGCGGCCGACTGACGCACCTGGGCATTCACGGCGCCGCCGGAATAGATGGGGATATTGACCTGCACGCCGACGCTACGAATGATCTGGTCCTGGTTCACGGTGGTGATCGAGTCCGAGGACGTCTTGCCATAGGTGCCGACGAAGTCCACGCGCGGCGTATGGCCCGCCTTCTGGCGCTTGAGGTCGATGCTGGCGATCTCCACGCCCGTGCGCGCGGTCTGGATGTCCGGGTTGCGCTCCAGCGCCACTGTCTTCCATTGCTCATAGCTGACGCTGTCCGCTTCGCGGGGATGGAAGTCCGCGACGAGGGTATCGAGCGCGCCGATATCGCCGCCCACGATGGCGATCAAGGAGTCGCGCGAGGCGGTCAGAGCGTCTTCCGACTCCAGCACCTGGGCTTCGGCCGCGTCCAGGCGGGCCTGTGTTTCCAGCATGTCGGTCTTGGTGCCCTCGCCTTTTTCAAACAGGCGGTCGTTGACCTTGCGCTGCTCGACATAGGTGTCGCGCTCAGCCTTGGACAGCGCCAGCAGGTCCTGCTTGTACAGCACGTCCAGATAGGCACTCACCACGCGCACAATCACCTCCTGCTGCTGGCTGGCGAACTGCGCTTCCGAATACTTGGCCTGGGCCGTACCCTGCTTGTAACGGAACCAGCCATCGAGGTTGAACAGGCTCTGGCGCAGCTGCACGGTGGACGAGCGGCTGAGGTAGTCTTCCGGACGGCGGCCATACACGTCGGTCAGCGTCGTCCGGTTCTGGCTGGCGCTATAGGAACCGGACAGATTTGGCAGAATATTCGACAAGCCCAGCGCCTTGTTTTCCTTGGCGCTCTCGTTCGCATAGAAGGCGGAACGATAGGTGGGATCATTCTTCAGCGCCGCCTCGTAGGCCTGCATCAGCGTCATCGCCCCAGCCGCCGGCGCCAGCAGCATGCCGGCGCCCACAGCCAAGCTGGCCAGCGCCAGTTGCAGGCGCGGGTTTTTCCATCGCAGCGCCATCTTATTCCTCCGTCATCGAGGAGTGGGCGCGATCGAACACTGGCTTGAGCAGGTAGCTCATCATGGTGCGTTCGCCGGTCTTGATGAACATATCGGCCGGCATACCCGGCACCACGTCCAGCTTCTTGGCCGCAATCAGCTTCATGCCCTCCGGCGAGACGCGGACGCGGACCTTGTAGTAAGGCGCGCCGCTGTGCTCGTCCAGCGAACGGTCAGCCGCCACCTGCACCACCGAGCCCGGAATATGCGGCGTGCGGTTGGTGTTGAAGGCGGACAGATTGATTTCCACCGGCAGGCCGACATGCACACGGTCGATCAGGTTGACGGCCAGCTGGCCCTCCACCACCAGGGCGTCATTGTCCGGCACGATTTCCATCATCTTGGCGCCGGCGCCCACCACGCCACCCTTGGTGAACAGGTTGGAGCCAACCACGACGCCATCGACAGGCGACTTGACGTCCACGCTGCTGACGTCGAACTTCTGCCCCGTCAGGCGGCCCTGCAGGGAGTCCGCTTCCTTGCCCACATCGGCCAGTTGGGTGCGCGTCTCCTTCTGCGCGTCGCTTATGCGCTGCACGCGGCGCATCTGCGCCTCGTTGATCTGGCGCTGGGTACGGCCGATATTGCCCGTGTCTTCCGCGATAGCACCCACCAGCTGCTCATAGTTGCGCTGCAGTTCAAGGTAACGGTTGCGCGCGATATAGCCTTCCTTGGCCAGGTCACGCGTGCTGTCCAGCTGCTCTTTCAGCAGGGCCTGCTGCGCCTTCTTGCTTTCGCGGGAATCCTGCAAACCCTTCAGCTGCACGGTGAAGCCGGCGATGGTCTCGTCAATGGCGCTCAATTCGCTTTGCAGGGACAGCTGGCGCGAGGCGATCAGCTGGTTCTGCAGGGCCAGCGCTTCCGCCGTCTGCGGCGCGTCCTTGAAGTCTTTCAGGCTGTCCGGCAGCACGACATTGTGCTTGCCCTGCAGCTCGGCCATCAGGCGCGCTTCCGTCACGCGCGAGCTGATGTACTGCACCTGGGTGATGTCCAGTGCCGACTGGGCCTGAACCGGGTTCATGCGCACCACCACCTGGCCCGCTTTTACATGGTCGCCATCCTTGACCAGGATGTCTTGCACGATACCGCCCTGCAGATACTGGATGGCTTTGCGGTTACCCTCTTTCACCACGGTGCCTTGCAGCGGCGAGCCCTTGTCCAGCGGTGCGAAGCTGGCCCAGACGAGGGAGCCCAGCACGCCCGCCAGCACAATGATCCAGCCCAAGCGCGCGTAGGCGCGGTCGTCAGTATTGACTTCCAGCGGGGCGACGTTGTGGGTGACGACATCGGTCGCCTGCTCTTGTCTCTTAACGATATTCACGGTAACTCCTATTCGCTTGCGGCTGCGTTGGCGGCGGCGGCCTGCGCCGCAGCTTGTTGTTCAGCCTGCTGTGCAGCGGCGGCTTGTTGCGCTGCCGCTTGCTGAGCGGCAGCCTGCTGAGCGGCGGCTTGCTGCGCAGCCGCCTGTTGCTGTGCCATCAGCTGACGCTGGCCTTCCTGCAGGGCGTTCAGCACGTCCTGGGTCGGGCCGAAGGCGGCCACGGCGCCTTCGCGCAGCACCAGCAGCTTGGTGGTCGCGCCGATGATGCTGGTGCGGTGGGTGATCAGCACGATGGTCTTGCCGCGTGCGCGCAGATCGTTAATCGCCTGCAGCAGGGCCATCTCGCCCACGTCGTCCAGGTTGGAGTTAGGTTCATCCAGCACCAGCACGGACGGATCGTCGTACATGGCGCGGGCCAGGCCTAGACGCTGACGCTGGCCGCCGGACAGGCCGGCGCCGCCGTCGCCCAGGCGTGTGTCATAGCCTTCAGGGAAATGCAGGATCAGCTCGTGCACGCCAGCGCGCTTGGCGGCCTGCACCACTTTGTCCGGGTCGATATTGCCGAAGCGGGCGATGTTTTCGCTGATCGTGCCGCCAAACAGTTCGATGTCCTGCGGCAGATAGCCGATGTTCGGGCCCAGTTCAGCCTTATTCCACTGGAAGATGTCAGCGCTGTCGAGGCGTACGCTACCCATCATGGCCGGCCACACGCCGACCAGCAGGCGGGCCAGCGTCGACTTGCCCGAGCCGCTAGGGCCGATGACGCCCAGCACTTCACCCGGATTAATGGCGAAGCTGACGCCTTTCAGCACGGGCGCCTTGGCGCCCGGTGGCGCGGCCGAGACGCTTTCCACAGCCAGCGCGCCTTTCGGCTTGGGCAGCTGCATACCCGCTTCGCGCGCGGGATTGACTTCCAGCAGCTTGGTCAGGCGCTCGTAGGCGCTACGCGTGTTAGCCCAGGATTTCCACACGGCGATCACCTGCTGCACTGGCTGCAGGGCGCGGCCGACCAGGATGGAGGCAGCGATCATCATGCCGGGGGTGATCTTATTTTCCAGCACCAGCAGGGCGCCAAAACCCAGCACCAGCGACTGCAGCGCAACCTGGAAGAATTTGGTCACGGCGCCTACCAGGCCCGCTTTTTCGCTGGCTTCTGCCTGCAGGTGCAAGAACAGTCCGTGCATCTTCAGCCAGCGGCCCATCAGGTTAGGCAGCATGCCCATTGACTCGATGACTTCGGCGTTGCGCAGATTGTTGGTGGCCAGGTTGTTGGCGGCGATGGCCATATTGTTGGCCTCGGCCAGCGGCTTGTGCGAGACGCGCTCATTGACAAAGGCACACACCACCAGCACGGCCGTGCCGCAAAGCGCGAACACGCCCAGCGTAGGCTCGAACAGGAAGATCACGATCAGGTAGAAGGGGAACCAGGGCGCGTCGAAGAAGGCGAACAGGGCGTTACCGGTCAGGAACTGGCGCACATTGGTCAGGTCCATCAGGGCCTGGCCGGCATTGCCGCCGGCACGCTTCAGGTTCTGCTCGAAAGCGGCGGTGTACACGCGCTTGTTCAGCTTCATGTCGAAGCGGGCGCCCACGCGCACCAGGACGAAGCTGCGGATCAGTTCCAGCGCGCTCATGAAGACGTAGGCGCCCAGCATCATCAGGGTCAGCATCAGCAGGGTGATCTCGTTGCGGCTGCCCAGAACGCGGTCATAAACCTGCAGCATGTACAGCGATGGCACGAGCATCAGCAAATTGGTGATGGCACTGAAGGCGCCGACGGTGACAAAGGTGCTCTTGAACGTGGCCAGGATTTCCCGGATTTCGTTCTTGGGTTTCTGTGAATTGTTTTTCATGAATATGCCTGCAAATCGCCCGAAATGAGCGAGACGAGACATTATCGCTGAATTTGCTTAAAAAATGTGATCTGCATCACATTTTTTACATATCTATTGCCCAAAAGATTGGCAAAGTGGATGAAAAGGAGGGAAGGAAGAAAAAAAGCCGGGCTTGCGCCCGGCTTTTTGGCAACAGATGGGGAGAACCCCATCTGTAAGGACCTATTAGGCCAGGGTGATAACGCCACCGGTGATCGCGGTGTGGCTGCCAGCGTGGTAGCCAACCAGGATGATCGACTCGAAGGTGCCGTTGCCGTGGTCGTACGTGACCACGGTGTCAGCGCCAGCGGTGCCATAGTTGAAGATGCCGTTGGTAGCATCGTAGGTACCCGATGCGAACACAGCGGTACCAGCAACGCCAGCCAGGTTCGTCGCGCCCAGGGACACATTAGTGTTGGTGATCGCTGCAACGGTCAGGATACCGCTCAGATCGATCTTGTCACCAACAACAGCACCCTTGATCACGTCGAAGGTGGAGGTCAGTTCCGAGGTCTGGATGGTGTTGGAGGTGTTAGCACCGGAATCACCAGCCAGCTGAACGATCGTGTCCACTTTGCCAGCGTGAGCTGCCAGAGTGATCAGATCGGCACCGGAGCCGCCGGTGATCGAGTTTTGACCCGAGCCAACGGAAATGATGTCATTACCAGCGCCAGCAGCGATGGTGTTGGTGCCGTTGCCAGCGGTGATGGTGTCAGCGGAGCCGCTACCGATGACGCTGTTGGTGCCGCCGTTCACGGTGATGGTCAGGGCGTGGGTAGCGCTGTGGCCGTCGATGGCGTCACCACCGTTTACCGAACCCTTGATGGTTGCCGCAGCAGCCAGGGCGCCGGTGGTCCATACGAAGCCGCTGTTAGCAGCGCCGGTGCCCGACACGGTCAGACCCGAAGCGTCAACCGAGGTCAGCGCGGTGTCGGTGGTGTCCAGCAGGGTCACGCCCATGGTGCCGTTGCCGGTGACAACGACCTTAGTCGCAGCAGCAGCCGACAGGGTCAGGCTTTCCGAGAAGGCAGCGTGGCCAGCAGTGGTGTTGGTGTCGGTTACCGCGACGTTCACGGTTTCGATACCAGCAGCAGTCACGTTGTTGGCAACAGCAGCAGCAGCGCTCAGCTTCAGGGTTACAGCATCCGACGCGCCAGTGGCGTTGGCCAGGCTGTAGGTCACGGCGGCGCCAGCAGCACCGGTGATCGACAGGTCAGCGCCAGCAGCAACGTTACCGAAGGTTACAGCACCAGCCAGACCGCTAGCGATCGACAGGTGGCTGAAGCCGGTGGCGTCGAAGGTGTTGCCACCGCCAGCCAGAGCACCCAGACCCAGGGTTTCGAAGCCGGTGATGTGAGTATTGCCACTCAGGATGTCGCTTACGTGGTTCTCAATGATCACGTCATTGGTACCTGCGCCGCCGTCCAGAGAAACGGTAGGAGCAGCAGTCACGGTTACGGTATCCACGCCCGAACCACCTTTGAAGGTGGTGTTTGCGCCCACAACAACGCTGTTGGCGCCGCTCGAACCCGAAGCATCAATCGAAGTCAGCGCGGTTTGGCCCGAAACGTCAGCATTCAGGCCGCCAGCACCGGTAACGGTGATGCCGGTCAGAACGCCGGTGGTACCGAAGGCGCCGATGGTTACCAGACCACCGTCAGTTACTTTCAGCGTGGTCATCGCTGCGTCGTTCAGAGCAGCCAGGCTCAGGGCCTTGTCGCCGCCCAGGGTCACGGTGGTAGCAGCAGCAGCGGCCAGCGTTACGCCAGTGCTTGCAGTACCGGTGCTGGTAACGTTCAGGGTGGTAGCGGTGTTGTCCTGAATGGTGCCACCGGTCAGCTTGTTGACGGTCAGACCCAGGGTACGGGTGCCGGCAGCAGCGCTTACGGTTGCGTTTTGGTTGGTTTCAGCCACGGTCAGCGAGGTCAGAGCGTCCGACTGGATAGCTGCCGCACCGGTGTTGCCGTCCAGGGAAACCGTGGTCAGCTTGTCAGCCAGGGTGCCGCTGGCATTGGTCTGCACATTAACAGTGGTACCACCAACAACGGTGGCGGTGGTCAGGCCACCAGCATTGCCAGCGATAACAACTGCGCCAGCGCCAGCGGTAACCGAAGCGGACACGCCACCGGTAACGGTGACAGCAGCTGCAGCGCTATCGGTAACGGTAGTAGCGGTGGTCTCAGCAACCTTCAAGTTGACGGAACCAGCGGCGGTAATGCCCACGGTGTTCAAGCCGGTGAAACCCGAAACGTCGTACAGAGCGGCGGTCGCGCCACCAACAGCGGCGCTGTTAGGGGTGGTTACGCTCGAGGTGATGGTTGCGGCATCGCCAGCAACCGAGAACGACGAGAAGCTGATGCCTGGCAGCGCGGTGCCAGCAACAGGAGCGGTTACATTGACCGAGGTACCTACACCGGCGGTTGCAATGGTGGCACCAGCCAGAGCATTGATGGTCGCGATGAAGTTAGCTTGGTTGGTGGCTGCGGTTGCAGTCAGGTTCATGGTGGTCGACAGGCTGCCGTAGTTCACGGTAACGGTATCAGCACCAGCAGCGGCGCCGAACACGTAGTTGTTCACCTGTTGAGCAGCTGGGGTACCAGCCGAGCCAACGGTACCAACACCACCAGCGGTGTTGATGGTAACGGTCTGGATGTTCTTCACGGAAACACCAGCTGGAACAGCACCACCCATTACGCCAGCAGCGTCGGCGATGACCAGCGAGTTGTTACCTGCGCCGCCGTCGATCGAGTCCAGAGCGGACAGGGTCGAGCCGGTAGCGTTGAATACGTCGTTGCCAGCGCCGCCAACCAGGGTGTCCACACCGGTGGTCAGGGTGGTGTTGGTAACCGGGGTGGTGGCGTTAACCATGTTTTGTGCGGTAGCGTGCACGTTGGCTACAGCGGCAGCCAGCGAAGCGTCGTCGGTCACGCTAGCGATGAAGGCTTTAGCAGCGGTCAGAGCGGCAGCGGAGCCACCAGCGTAAGCCAGACGCTCGGTTTCGTTGCCGGCGGTGCCGATTTCGGTGGTGAAGGCTTCAGCAGCGCTTACTTTGTTTGCCAGGGCCAGGCCGTCGGCGTTAGGGGTACCGTCGGCGTTCAGAGCGCCACCAGCGATAGCTTTTACCAGATCAGCGGTCGAGATTGCGCCGCTAGCGATCTTAGGACCCCAGAAGTCCAGACCAGCGCCGTCAGCCGTACGGCCGAACAGGTTCTGGTAGACGGTGTTCACAACGGTTTCAGCAGCCTTGTTTGCGTAGGCGTCGGTGTATTCTTTAGCGGTGTTGAACGACTTGCTGACTTGGTCGATGGTAGCACCGTTGTCCATTGCGTTCAGCCAGAAGTTCAGACCAGCAACGTCGGCTGGGCGGTTGAAGTACGCCACGTACAGTTGTTGGATCAGATCGGTATTAGTAGTAGCCATTAATAACTCCTAGGGTTATAAAAAAATAAGCGCTTCGGCAACGCATCTGCTTACCGCAAGACAGCGTACCGAATCATGGCAGAGGTGCACTGGGGAAGAATGTGACGAGCGTCACATCAAACCTCAATTCCCTCCACTTTTTTGCTTTTTTTGCGACATTAATTTATCGCGCGGCCATTATGAGAGAACCTTGTGGATAAATCAAATGTTTGCGCAAAAGGACGCCCCAGCCCCGCTTTTCAGGCCGCTGCGCCGGCAAAAAAGGATTTAAAAGAGACAATTCAAATTAAAACTGCCTCTAATTAAAAGAAAACCCGCCTCCGGTAAACGGAGGCGGGTAATTTGGTGATAATTGGAGATTATTTACCCCAAACAGTAATGCCATTTACAACACGTTTGGAATCGGGACTCCCCTGGAACAGATAGGAGGCGCCGTTCATATCGTTCATTGCGCCCGTCACCGTCATATTCCCGGCCGGCGAATAGTGGTTGGTCGCAGAGAACAGGCCGTCGCTGGTCACTTTGCCCTCGGCCGCCATTTTGAAAATCTCGGAAGTAGGCATATTGACATTGAACGAGGTGGCAAAGGTCGCCTTGCCGAAGTCGAAGGACAGCTGGCCGTTGCTCAGCGTGACAGGCGCCTTGCCCGTGCCGTCGAGGTTGTGGACATAGCCTTCGCCGCTGGCCATCTGGAAGGCGGCCGTGCCTTTTTCCGGCGTGGTGAAATTACCAGTAGTGCTGCGGAAAAGGACGTAATTCTCCGTCACGCCGATGCGCTCGGCGCCCGCCTTGCTCAGGCCGCTCGTGGCGGGCTGGTCGGCAATGGCCGTCCAGCGTCCCCAAGTCACTTCACGGGGAATGACCGGCGTCACTATCGGGTCCGTTGGCGCCACCACGACAGGCGGCGGGGTCACGGGCGGCGGCTGGTTCGACTTGTCGTCGGTCGGCGCCAAGGCTACCTGGGCGACGGTGTCCTGCAGGCTCTGGCTCTTCTTGGGGTCCAGGCTCGGGTCCACGGAGGCCGTGCCGCCCGGTTTACCAGGCTCATCGGTACGGGGCGGCGCCACCGTATCGGGAGCCAGCAGAGTGTTACCCTGCAACAACTGAGGCGCAGTCTGGCCCCGCTGCAACTGCAGCAGATGGCCTTTTTGCGCCGCGCTCAGCTCGCGCGCCGTATTGCCTTCGCAAGGGCCCGTGCCCTCGGGACGGCAGGCGCCGGCGAAGCCGCTCATCGTGATGCCGCCGGACAGAACCGTCACGCGCGAGGTGTCCTGGTCGGTAAATACGGTAAAATCGGTGCCGCGCACGCCAATGGCGGCCACGGGCGTGTTAAAACGGAAATTTTGCCGCGCCAGCTTGACGGCCTGGCCGGACTGGCTGCGGGCCACGCCGCTCAGCAGTTCCAGCTTGATGCGGGTGTTGGCCGGATTGGCGTTGTCGACGTGGTAGTTGGCGATACGGGCCTGGGTGTTGGGACGCAGAATGAACAGGCCGTTGTCAATGGTCTTGATGTAGATATAGCCGTCGGCGCCGGTGCTCAGCATCTCGCCCTCGCCTACTGGCGCGTTGAGCGTGGCCTGGGCGTCGGCAATTTTTGCGGTACCGGCGACGAATATGACTTTCCCTGCCTGTTCGGCATGGGCAGCGTGGGCCAGCAGCAGGGCGGCTCCCGTGAATAAAAGTCGACGCATCATATCTCTCCTTGGTACAGCTTTCATTATCCCCCGTCTATTCCGTATTTCCGTGACAGACGTCACAATTTTACTGTAAGCGCCAAGGACTCCCTCAACCGTTACACTTTGTATCAAAACGTTTTGACTTTTTAGCAAAACCCAAGCGCAAAACGTTGCAATCTGTTAAATTATTGGCGGCGGTTTACCCGGCCGCAGCCTGACCTTTTCCTGATGACTTCGATTTCGGCCCCGCGCGCCCTGCCTCTTCCGCTGACCCGCCACCTGCGCTGGCTGCTGCCCTTGCTGGCCGTGCTGCTCACACTCAGCGCCGAATGGCTGACGCCGCCCGGCGGCGGCTGGCTGGCCGAGGAATGGCTGCGCGACCGCTATCTGCGCCAGCAAGTCAGCAGCGCGGAAGAGCCGCGCGTGCTGGTGGTCGACGTGGACGAGGCCAGCCTGGCCAGCATCGGCCCCTGGCCCTGGTCCAGCGGCCGCCTGGCCGACCTGGTGGAAATCCTGCTCACCGACTACCAGTCCACCGGCGTGGCCCTGGACATCCTGCTGCCCAAGGCGGGCGACCCGGCGGGCGACACTCGCCTCGCCCTGCTGGCGGCCAACGCGCCCCTGGTGCTGGCCCAGGCCCTCGACTACAGCCTGACCCGGCCCGACCTCTTGCGCGAGGGTGTGCTGGGCGGCGCTGTCGCCAGCGCCGGCAATGCTCCCGCCATGCCCGCCACCGGCTACATCGCCAACCACGCCGCGCTGGCCAACAGCGCCGCCCATATCGGCAATATCGGATTCCTCCCCGACGCGGACGGCGCCCTGCGCCGGCTGCCCCTGCTGTCCAGCTACGGCGGCCACACCTATCCGGCCCTGAGCCTGGCCCTGGTCAACTGCTGCGGCGGCGGGCTGAAACTGGCGGCCAACGGCGACTCGGCCGCCGCCCGCGTCAGCTACCGCCGCGACTGGAGCGCCTACACCGTGGTCAGCGCGGCCGACATCCTTGAGCGCCGCATCGACCCGGCCAGCGCCAGCGGCCGCCTGGTCCTGGTGGGCTCCTCTTCGCTGACCCTGTCCGACCGCGTTGCCACGCCCCTGGCCGCCAGCCGGCCGGGACTGGGCGTGCAGGCGGCCATGCTGTCCACCCTGCTCGACCGCCGCGACGGCCTCACGCCCCGCCCTTGGCCGGGACGCCTGCTGGCCAGCGCCTACGCCCTGCTGATGGCCGTGGCCGCCGCCTATAGCTTCCCCCGCCTGTCGGCCGCGCGCAATGCCGTGCTGCTGGCCAGCGGCGCCGCGCTGTGGCTGGCCGCCTGCTACTGGCTGTGCCAGCACGACGACGGCTTCTCGCCCACGGCGCCCCTGGCCTCCCTGCTGTTCCTGCTGGCCTTCGCCGTGCCCTACCAGTGGCAGCAGACCCAGCACCGCTCGCGCCACCTGCTCGACACCCTGCGCCAGTACGTGGCGCCGGCCGTCGTCTCGGAACTGCTGCGCAGCGACCTGCAGGACCCGCTGGCCCCGCGCCAGCTCGACGTCACCACCCTGATCGCCGACATGGAGGGCTATACCAGCCAGGTGGAAGCCCTGCCCGTGGACGAGGCGGCGCGCCTGACGCGCGACTTCCTCGAATGCCTGACCGGCCCCGTGATCGCCAGCCACGGCACCCTGGACAAGTACACGGGCGACGGCCTGGTGGCTTTCTGGGGAGCGCCGTTACCAAATTTGCAACATGCCGATTTGGCGCTCGATGCTGCCCGTGCTATCGTGCAACAGGTACAATTGCTAAGTGACGCCCAGGTGGCGCGCGGCCGTCCGCCTTTGCGCGTGCGCATCGGCATCGACAGTGGGCTGGCGATGGCGGGCGATTTCGGCACCGCCTTCCGCAGCATCTATACTGCAGTGGGCGACAGCGTGAATACCGCCTCGCGCCTGGAGCAGGCCGCCCGCGACTATCCCCATGATGTGATCATCGGCGCCGGCACGGTGGCGCGGGCGCGGCGGCACAAGTTCCAGCTGCTGGGGGAACGTTTGTTACGGGGCAAGGAAAAGCCCACGACTCTTTACACTTTTGAAGTTTCAATGAAGGCAACAGTAGAAATTCCGCTCCATCAGTCGCCTGTCAGTAGCACGGAGCGCGGCCGTTGATGTCCATGTCCCGTTTCCGGCTGGCGGCCTGGCTGGCGCTGGCCCTGTTGGTGCTGGCATGGCCGGCGCGCGCCGATGAGATCGAGGAGAGCCAGCTGCTCTACCGCCAGGCGCTGCAATCCATTTCCGAGGGCCGCAAGAACGACGCCAGCGAAACCCTGCGCCGCGTGATCGAGCAGGAGCCGCTGCACGCGGGCGCCTGGCTGGACCTGGCCCTGATCCAGTGCTCGCTGGGCCACGCGGAAGAAGCGGAACGCCTGTTCGCCACCATTCTCGAACGCTTCAACCCGCCGCCCGGCATCCTCGAGCTGATCGCCGACACGCGCGCGGCCGGCTGCGCCAGCTGGAAGCCGTTTTCCCAGGCTTCGTTCAGCTTCGGCCGCGGCATCGACCAGAACGTCAACCAGGGCGCCAGCAGCAGCACCTATATCTCCAACCAGGCCGGGGTGCCGGTGGAGCTGCCGCTGACCGACGACTTCCTGCCCAAGCACGATCAGTACACCCTGGTGACGGCCGACTACCTGAGCGACCTGAACGCCAACGGCACCACCGGCTATGTCCAGTTCCAGTCGCGCCGCTACGACCGCCTGGGCCATTACAACTCGTCCTCGCTGTTCTTCGGCGTCGACACCCCCTGGCGCTTCGGCAGCTGGACCCTGCACGGCAGCGCCAACCTGGGCCTGATCACCCTGGGCACCCAGCTCTACCAGCGGCAGACGCAGCTGCAGGCCCGGCTGGGGCCGCCCCTGCCCCTGCCCGGCAGCATGCAGTTCAGCGTGGTCGCCGGCCTGACCCGGGCCGACTATCTGACCCTGAGCAACTTCGACTCCAACACGGCCGAGCTGCGCGGCCAGTTCAACTACCGCGGCGAGGAAGACAGCGCCAGCGCCAGCCTGGGCTACCAGAACGACCATGCCCTGTCTTCCCGTCCCGGCGGCGACCGCCAGGGCTGGCTCAGCACGGCCCAGTGGCGCCACCAGTTCGGCGAGACGGCGGGCGAGCTGGCCTATACGCGGCAGAACTGGCGCGGCAGCAGCTTCTATTCGCCCGGCTTCATCAACACCGTGCGCGACCAGACCACCCAGGTGCTGCGCGCCACCATGACCTGGCCGCTGACCCGCACCCAGTCCGTGCAGCTGGAAGGACGCGCCGTGCACAACCGGGAAAACATTTCCATCTTTCAGTACAATGACCGCCAATTGCAGTTGAGCTGGGTTTGGCAGGGTTGGTAAGGTAGAAAGAATATGTGGTGGTATCCGGGTATGGTGATTGCGTGCGGGCTGGCCCTGCTGGTGGGCTGTCTGGTGCCCAATCGTTGGCTGCCGGCATCTTTGCCGAATGACAAGTTTCTCCATTTTGCGGGTTTTGGCACCCTGGGCCTGCTGGCCCTGCCCCTCGCCTCGAGCCGGGTGGAGGGCGCCTGGCTGCTGGCCGCCCTGCTGGTGCTGAGCTGGGGCATCGAATGCCTGCAGCAGCTGGTGCCCGACCGCGACTTCAGCTGGCGCGACCTGGCCGCCAATGCCGCCGGCCTGGCCTGTGCGGGCTTGATAGCGCTGGGCTATGCCTCCATCTGATTGGCGATTGGCTGATCCGCCGGCCGAACCAGTTACAATGGCGCCATGACCTCACTTTCCGATCCTACTCCAGCCGCTTCCGCCGAGTCCGTGCCGGAAGAACGCCAGGTGCAGATTCACCTGCGTAAAATTCCGCTGCTGTCCGGCCTGACGGACGAGGAAATGCTTTCCATCAAGGGTGAGCTGCGTATCCGCCAGTACGCCAAGCGCGAGGTGGTGCTGCACAAGGGCGGCAGCGGCGACGGCCTGCTGTTCCTGCTGGGCGGACAGCTGCAGGTGATCGACGTGACGGAGGACGGCCGCGCCATCGGCCTGCGCATGCTGGCTCCGGGCGACTTCTTCGGCGAAATCGCCCTCATCAACAATTCCACCCGCTCCGCCTCCGTGGTGGCCATGAGCGATGTGCTGGTGGCCTTCCTGCCGGCGCCCATCGCCATGCGCCTGTTTTCCCACTCGCCCACGGTGGCCAACCAGATGCTGCGCCACCTGGCGCAAAAGATCCAGCGCGACTCGGAATTCCGCGCCCTGCTCAGCATCAACAACACGGCGCGCCGCATCTACACCTACCTGGTGCTGATGCAGAAGACGACGCCGGAGGGCGTGGCGGTGGAAAACCTGCCCACCCACCAGGACATCGCCAATATGATCAACACCAGCCGCGAGACGGTCACCCGCGCCCTGCTCACCCTGGTGCAGCAGGGCATCGTGCAAAAGGAGCAGCACCGCCTGGTGATCAAGAATCCCGAGGCGCTGCAAAAGCTGGTCCAGGGTGACTAAGTGGCTGACTAATCGGCTGACAACTATTGCAGTGTGACAAGCTGTAACAGCGGACGGGCGACCACCACCCCTGCGGTATAATTGGCGCTTTTGCTAACAGATTCAGCCGCGCCTGCCCTACCGATGAAGCCTGCTCTTTTCTTCCACTACCCGGTGCAACGCGCACCTGCCGCATAATGGCGGTCGCGATGCTGCGCGGCGTCTGGCACTACCGCGGCTACATTCTCGGCAGCGTGCGGCGCGAATTCCAGTCGAAATACGGCAACGCCGTGCTGGGCGCGGCATGGACCGTGCTCAATCCGCTGGCCATGATCCTCGTCTACACGGTCATCTTCGCCCAGGTCATGCGGGCGAAAATGCCGGGCGCCGAAGGCCCCTACGCCTACAGCATCTACCTGTGCGCGGGCATCCTCACCTGGAGCCTGTTCGCCGAGATCACGACGCGGGCCCAGACCATGTTCATCGACCAGGCCAATCTGCTGAAGAAGATCAGCTTCCCCCGCGTCTGCCTGCCGCTGATCGTGGTGCTCAATGCGCTGATGAACTTCGCCATTATCTTTGGCATCTTCGTCCTCTTCCTCGTATTTTCCGGTAACTTCCCCGGCTGGATTTTCTTCGCCATCATTCCCGTGCTGCTGCTGCAGATCGCCCTGGCCAGCGGCATCGGCCTGGTGCTGGGTGTGCTGAATGTGTTTTTCCGCGACGTTGGCCAGTTTTATACGATTTTCCTGCAGTTCTGGTTCTGGTTCACGCCCGTCGTGTATTCCGCCTCCATTCTGCCGGCCGAGGTCAAGCCGCTGCTGGCCTGGAATCCCATGGCGCCCCTGATCGGCGCCTACCAGACCATCCTGCTGCACGGCCAGGCGCCGGACTGGGCCGCGATGACGCCGGCCCTGGTGCTGGCTGTCCTGCTGTGCGCGCTGGGCCTGCAACTGTTCCGTAAGCGCTCCGGCGAAATGGTGGACGAACTCTGATGGGCAGCATTCAAGTCAATCAACTGGGCAAGGCCTACAAGCAGTATCCCACCCGCGCCGCCCGCGCGGCCGAGTGGCTGCTGCCCTTCCGCGGTCCGCGCCACAAGCTCAAGTGGGTATTGCAGGACATCAGCTTCCATGTGGCGCCGGGCGAGGCCGTGGGCCTGATCGGCATCAACGGCGCCGGCAAGAGCACCCTGCTCAAGCTGATCACGGGCACCACCCAGCCCACCACGGGCGGCGTGGCCATCCAGGGCACCGTGGCCGCCCTGCTCGAGCTGGGCATGGGCTTCCATCCCGACTTCACGGGACGGCAGAACGTGCTGATGTCGGGCCAGCTGTTTGGCCTGTCCGTGGCCGAGATCGAAACCCTGATGCCGCAGATCGAAGCCTTCGCCGACATCGGCGACTACATCGACCAGCCCGTGCGCGTCTACTCCAGCGGCATGCAGATGCGCCTGGCCTTCAGCGTGGCCACGGCCCGCCGCCCGGACGTGCTGATCGTGGACGAAGCCCTGTCCGTGGGCGACTCCTGGTTCCAGCACAAGAGCTTCGAGCGCATCAAGCAGTTCCGCCGCGACGGCACCACCCTGCTGCTGGTTTCGCACGACAAGCAGGCCATCCAGTCCGTCTGCGACCGCGCCCTGCTGCTGGACGGCGGCCACCTGGTGCGCGAAGGTGCGCCGGAAGAGATCATGGACTACTACAACGCCCTGCTGGCCGAACGCGACAACGCGCGCGTGCAGACGGGCGAAAGCGGCGGCAAGACCCAGACCATCTCCGGCACGGGCGAGGCGACAGTGGCCGACATCGCCCTGCTCGACGCCAGCGGCAACCGGGTGGAAGTGGTGGACGTGGGCGTGCCCGTCACGCTGGAGGTGACGGTGCAGGCCAAGGCCGACATTCCGCGCATGGTGCTGGGCTATATGATCAAGGACCGCCTGGGCAACACCATGTACGGCACCAACACCGACCTCAAGGCCATGCCGCAGGATGCGGTGCGGGCCGGCGAGCGCCTGGTCTACCGCTTCGATTTCCCCATGAACCTGGGCGCGGGCAGCTATTCGGTGGCCACGGCCATCGTCAGCACCGACACCCACCTGGTCAACAACTACGAATGGCGCGATCTGGCGCTGGTATTTAACGTCGTCAATATGCGCCGTCCTCACTTCGAGGGCACGGCCTGGCTCGACCCTTCGATCACCATACACCGCCCATGAGCTTTATCACTTACGCCCAGAATGGCGAGGACGTGCTGCTGTGGCGCGCGCTCGGCCACATCGCCAACGGCTTCTACATCGACGTCGGCGCCAACGATCCCGAGCTGCACTCGGTGACCAAGGCCTTCTACGACGCCGGCTGGCGCGGCATCAATATCGAGCCGATGCCGTCCTACGCCGCCGCCTTCCTTGAGCAGCGCCCGCGCGACATCAACCTGGCCGTGGCGGCCGGCGCCGAAGAGTCCAGCATCACTCTGTTCGACGTGCCCTCGGTGAACGGCTGGGCCTCCACCGACGCGGAAGTGGCCCAGGCCCACCGCGCCGAAGGCTATGAGCTGGTCGAGCAGCAGGTGCCGCTGCGCACGCTGAACGCCATCTGCGCCGAGCATGTGCAGGGCGAGATCCACTTCCTCAAGATCGACGTCGAAGGCTTCGAGGGCGAAGTCCTGCGCGGCGTGGACTTGCAGCGCTGGCGTCCCTGGGTGCTGGTGATCGAAGCGACCATGCCCAACAGCCGCGTCACCAACCACGAGCAGTGGGAGCATCTGGTCACGCCCCATGGCTACCGCTTCGCCTGGTTCGACGGCCTGAACCGCTACTACGTGGCGCAGGAGCATGCCGGACTGCTGGACGCGCTGCAACTGCAGCCCAATGTGTTCGACGACTATCTGCCCACCGCCCTGGTCAAATCCTGGGACCACGGCAAGGCCGAAACGGCGCGCGCCGACCGTGCTACCCGTGACAGCTGGGACGCCAACGCCCGCCTCGAAGCGATGACCGAGCAGGAAGAACAGCAGCGCCTGCGGGCGGAAACGGCCGAAGCGGAAAGCGCCCGCCTGGCTGAGCTGGAACGCCAGCTCAGGACCGATCTGGCCGCCTCCACCACCTCGGCGGCCCAGGCCGACGCCTGGGGCCGCGACATGGAACAGCGCCTGCTGGCCACCTTTGCCAGCACCTCCTGGCGCGTGACGCGTCCGCTGCGCATGGCCTCGTCGGCGGCGCAGCTGCTGCGTGCGCGCCTGCGCTCCGGCAGCCGCGGACTGCTGCGCCGTACCGTCAGCTGGCTCACCTCGCGCCAGTGGCTGCGCCGCCTGCTGCTGCCACTGCTGGCCAAAGTGCCCAGCCTCGACGCCGCCGTCACCCAGGCCGTCACCCGCGTCAAGCAGGCGCCCGAACCGGATGCGCCTGACGCCACGCGCCAGCAAAGCGTGGCGCCCGAACTGCAGAATCTGAGCGCGGCCACGCGCCGCGTGCTGGCCGACCTGGAGCGCGCCCGCCCCAACCCGGAATCCGAATAAGTCCATGCGTATCCTTATCGACCTTCAGGCCTGCCAGCGCGGGCCTTCCGAACGTATTGCCGCCACGCTGGCCATGACGCAGGAGCTGGTGCGCCAGGCCGGTCCGCATGAAGTGCGGATCGCTCTCAGCCACCGCTATCCGGCCTCGATCGACGCCCTGCGCCAGGCGTTTGACGGCCTGCTGCCGGCATCGCATATCGGCGTCTACGAACTGCCTCCCGCCGACGCGGGCAATGGCGAGGAGCGGGCCTGGCTGGCGCGCGCCAGCGTGTCCGTGCGCGCCGCCTACCTCGCCGCCCAGCAGGCCGACCTGCTGTTCGTGCCTGGCCTGCTGGGCGCTGAAATGGAACACGACGTCAGCGCCCTCAGCCCGCTGTTCGCCCGCCACGCCTGCGTCCTGCAGCTGGCCGCCGTCCCGGACACCGCTGCCGCCGCCTGGCTGGAGACCGCCGCCCAGGCCGACCTGCTGCTGGCCGCCGACGCCGACAGCGCTGAACGCGCAAGCACCTTGCTGGCCGCCCACTCGCCCCAGTCCGCGATCGCTGTTGCCGACAGCGCCGCCGCCCTGTGGTCCCTGTTCGCCCAAGCCCTGCAGAACCACGCCGCGCAAGCGCAGGCGGCCGCGCCCGCGCGCCCCAAGCTGGCCTACATCTCTCCCCTGCCGCCGGAAAAATCCGGCATCGCCGACTACAGCGCCGAGCTGCTGCCCCTGCTGGCCCGCCACTACGAAGTGGACGTCGTCGTGGTCCAGCCCGAGATCAGCGATCCGTGGGTGCGCGACAACCTGGCCGTGCGCAGCGTCGAATGGTTCGAAGAGCACGCCGCCACATATGAGCGCGTGCTCTACCACTTCGGCAACTCGCCCATGCACCAGCACATGTTCGCCCTGCTGGAACGCCATCCCGGCATCGTCGTCCTGCACGACTTCTATCTGGGCAACCTGCTCGACTACATGCAGCACACGAACCACAGCTCGGACATCGGCGTGGCCGCACTGTACGATTCGCACGGCTACACCGGCCTGCTGGACCGCGGCGCCATCGGCGCCACCTCCGCCGTGTGGAAATACCCGTCCAACCGCGCCGTGCTGCAGCAGGCCGAAGGCGTCATCGTCCACTCCGAGCTGCCGAAGCAACTGGCCACCGACTGGTACGGCCCCGCCATGGCCGCCGACTGGCGCGTGCTGCCCCTGCTGCGCGCCCAGACGGGCAACGGCGACCGCGCCGCCGCGCGTCTGGCGGCCCGCGCCCACCTGGGCCTGTCGCCCACGGCCTTCCTCGTCTGCACCTTCGGCATGCTGGGCCCGACCAAGCTGAACGAAGAACTGCTGCAAGCCTGGCAGCAGTCGCCGCTGGCCGAGGACAGCAACAGCCGCCTGGTCTTTGTCGGCGCGCCCAACGACAGCCACTACTGCCGCAGCCTGCCCGGCAAGATCGCCGCCGGCAAGGGCCGCAAGCAGATCCAGATCACCGGCTTCGTCAGCGCCGACGATTACCGCACCTATCTCGAAGCCTGCGACGTGGCGGTCCAGCTGCGCAGCAACACGCGCGGCGAAACCTCGGCCGCCGTGCTCGACTGCCTGCTGCACGGCGTGCCCACCGTGGCCAACGCCCACGGCTCCAGCGCCGAGCTGCCGTCCGACGTGCTGTGCCTGCTGCCCGACGCGGTCACCCCGGCCGAGCTGGCCGAAGCCCTGCTGCGCCTGCGCGATAACCCGGCCGAGTGCCAGCGCCTGAGCCAGGCGGGCGCCGCCTATGTGCGCGATGTGCACGGTCCCGAACATGTGGGCGAGCTCTACCACCAGAGCATCGAGCACTTCGCCAGGCACAGCCCGCAGCGCCAGTACCGCCAGCTGGTAGCCGCCCTCGGCGCCCAAGCCAACGCCACCAGCGCGCGCGCCCTGCGCCTGTGCGCGGAAGCGCTGGCGGCCAACCACCTGCCGCCCGCGCCGCGCCAGCTGCTGGTCGACGTCTCGGCCATGGTGATCCACGACCTGAAGACGGGCATCCAGCGCGTCGTGCGCAGCATCCTGATGGCCCTGATCAAGGACCCGCCGCCCGGCTACCGCATCGAGCCCGTCTACAGCCCCGGCCAGGGCCAGCCCTACCGCTACGCCCGCCGCTACATGCAGCAGATCCTGCAGGCGCCATTCGACATGCCGGACGACGCGCCCGTCGACGTCAACGCGGGCGACCTCTTCCTCGGCCTCGACCTGATGATGCACGGCACCCAGCAGAACCGCGCCCAGCTCGAGCGCTTCCGCCAGCGGGGCGCGCAGATCCACTTCGTCGTCTACGACATCCTGCCCGTGCTGCAGCCGGACAAGTTCCCCTTCGGCGCCGAACCCGACTTCGCCGCCTGGCTGGACACCATCGCCGCCGTCTCCGACGGCCTGCTGTGCATTTCCGCCGCCGTGGCCGACGAGCTGGCCGGCTGGCTGGCCGCCCATCCCCCCCAGCGCGAAACGCCGCTGGGCATCGGCTACTTCCACCTGGGCGCCGACATCGACGCCAGCGCGCCCAGCACCGGCCTGCCGCCGGACGCCGCCGAAATCCTGCTGCAGATGGAAGCCGCGCCCACCCTGCTGATGGTGGGCACCATCGAGCCGCGCAAAGGCCACGCCCAGGCGCTGGCCGCCTTCGACCTGCTGTGGCGCGAAGGCGTGGCAGCCAACCTGGTCATCGTCGGCAAGCACGGCTGGATGGTGGACGAGGTGGCGCGCGACTTGCGCAACCATCCCCAGCTGGGCAAGCAACTGTTCTGGCTGGCCGGCGTCTCGGACGAGATGCTGCTCAAGCTGTACGCGGCCGCCGACGGCCTGCTGGCCGCCTCGGTGGGCGAAGGCTTCGGCCTGCCCCTGATCGAGGCGGCCCAGCACGGCCTGCCCATTGTCGCCCGCGACCTGCCCGTCTTCCGCGAAGTGGCGGGCGAACACGCCCATTACTTCAGCGGTTTGACAGCGGCGGACTTGGCAGATACGATGCGCGCTTGGTTGAATTTATTACAAAACAATACCGTTCCCGCCTCCTCCGGCATGATATGGCTGACCTGGGAACAGAGCGCGCGCGCCCTGCAGGCCACCGCGCTGCAAGCGCAGTGGCGGCACAAGATTCACTCTGAGAAATAAAAATCATGATTATTGGAAATGGCCTGCTGGCCAAGGCTTTTACCCCGGCGTTTGCGGCCGAACACGGCGTGCTGGTATTTGCCTCCGGCGTCTCGAACTCGCAGGAAAAGAATCCCGAACCGTATGCGCGCGAGCGCGCCCTGCTGGAGCAGGCGCTCGACACCGAACGCTTCATCATCTATTTCAGCACCTGCTCGGTCGACGACCCGGAGCAGGCGCACATGCCTTACGTGCAGCACAAGCAGCAGATGGAAGCGCTGATCCTGGAACGCGCGCGGCAGAAGGCCATTTTCCGCCTGCCGCAGGTGGTGGGCGGCACCCCCAATCCGCACACGCTGACCAACTACCTGCACGCGCAGATCAGCAGCGGCGCCCGCTTCAAGGTCTGGACCCACGCCCGCCGCAATCTGATCGACGTGGACGACGTGGCGGCCGTCGTCTGCCACCTGGTGCGCACGCACAAGGCCGACGGCGTCATCACCAACGTCGCCAGCCCGGAGCCCATCGGCATCCAGCAACTGGTGCACATCTTTGAAGAAGTGCTGGACAAGCGCGCCGTGTACGACACGGTGGAAGCGGGCGCCAGCTACGACATCGAAGCCGAGCTGGCGCTGCGCACGGCGCGCGAAGCCGGCATCGTCTTCGGTCCCGATTACGTCCGCAAACTGGTAAGGAAATACTATGGCCGATAATTCCGCAGTGCTTTCTGTCACGCCTGCGCCGCTGGCGCTGTCCTTCGTGATCCCCGTCTACGGCAGCGAGAAGGTGTTGCCGGAGCTGGTGTCGCGCCTGAAGGACGTGCTCGACACCCTGCCCGCCGTGCGCGGCAGCTACGAGGTGGTGTTCGTCTGCGACCGCTCGCCCGACCGCAGCTGGCACGTGATCCAGCAGCTGTCGGCCCAGTATCCCTGGGTGCGCGGCATCCTGCTGCGCATGAACGCGGGCCAGCACAATGCGCTGATGGCCGGCTTCGCCCAGGCGCGCGGCAAGATCATCATGACCATGGACGACGACCTGCAGCATTCGCCGTCCGACATTCCCGCCCTGCTGGACGAGCTGGCCTCCGGCCGCGACCTGGTCTACGCCCGCTTCAAGAACCGCCAGCACGCCTCGTGGAAAGTCTGGGGCAGCAAGCTGAACGACAAAGTGGCCGGCTACCTGATGCAGAAGCCCAAGGGCCTCTACCTGTCGCCCTACCGCGCCATGCGCGCCGAGATCGTGCAGGACATCCTGCGCTACCGCGGCCCCTACGTCTATGTCGACGGCCTGCTGCTGTCGGTCACGCGCAATATCGGCACGGTCGACGTCGAGCACCACGACCGCTTCGCCGGCGACAGCGGCTACAGCCTGAAGAAGTCCATCTCGCTGTGGCTGAAGATGGCCACCAGCTTCTCCATCGTGCCCCTGCGCCTGACTTCGTTTGCCGGCCTGGTCATCGCCGGCCTCGGCTTCCTGCTGGCGATCCTGCTCATCGTGCAGAAGTTCACCCTCGACCGCATGCCCAACGGCTGGTCCTCGCTGATCGTCACCGTGCTGCTGATCGGCGGCGTGCAGCTGGTGGCGCTGGGCATGCTGGGCGAATACCTGGGCCGCGTGCTGCTGACCCTGAACCTGCGTCCACAATACGTGGTGGGCGACAGCGTGGGCCTGGACCACGCGCCCGCCTCCAGCAACCTCAATCTCAACCTGCGCGACGACAAGGCGGCCTGATGCAACAATTCCTTCTCTACTGCCTGTGCGGCGGCATGGGCGTGTCGACCGACTACGCGGTGTTCTGGCTCAGCGTCAGCGGCGGCCTGTGGTACCAGGGCGCCAATCTGCTGGGCTATCTGGCCGGCACCCTGGTCAGCTTTGCCCTGAACCGCGTGTTCACCTTCGGCATGCGCGACCGCACCATGCAGCGCCTGGCCATGTTCCTCACCGTGGCCGCCGTCGGCTTCGGCGCCTCGGCGCTGATGCTGTGGGCCCTGGTGCAAGGCTTCCACCTCGATCCGCGCCTGGCCAAGGTGCTGACCCTGCCCATGGTGGTGGTCCTGCAGTTCACGCTCAACCGCCGCATCACTTTCCAGGCTGCGCGCAGCCAACAACAACGTAACGCATAATCATGACCCAGCAATTTGACGCAGTAATCGTCGGCGCCGGCTTCACCGGCCTCACCTCCGCCCTGTCCCTGGCCCGTGCCGGCAAGAAAGTGGTGGTGCTCGACGCCGACAGCACGCCCGGCGGCCTGGCCGGCACCTTCGAGTTCAAGGATGGCGTGACCATCGAAAAGTTCTACCACCACTGGTTCGACAACGACACCTATGTGCCGGAGCTGGTCAAGGAGCTGGGCATGGACGGCGACGTCGTCATCATGCCGTCCAAGACGGGCATGTACTTCAACGGCAAGCACTGGCGCCTGTCGACCCCGCTCGACCTGCTGCGCTTCTCGCCCCTGCCCTTCCTCGACCGTATCCGCCTGGGCCTGATGGTGCTCAAGGTGCGCAAGGTCAAGGACTGGAAGGCCATCGAGCACCTGACCATCAAGGAATGGCTGGAGCCCCTGTGCGGCAAGAACGCCTACCGCGTCGTGTGGAAGCCGCTGATCGAGAACAAGTTCAACGTCTACCAGGACGCCGTCAACGCCGTCTGGATGTGGAAGAAGCTGGTCCTGCGCGGCAGCACGCGCGACTCCAAGGGCGGCGAGCAGCTGGCCTACTTCAAGGGCGGCTTCGGCCGCCTGGCGGAAGCGATGGCCAGCGAGATCCGCAAGCTGGGCGGCGAAGTGCGCTATGGCGCGCCCGTCACCGCCGTGCAGGCCGAGGGCGGCAAGGTCAACGCCGTGGCCACCCCGGCCGGCGCCGTGCAGGGCAAGGAATTCCTGTTCACGCCTTCGTTCTCGCTGATCGCCGACATGTTCGACGGCGCGGCCGACGCCGCCTGGCTGCAGCGCCTGCGCCGGGTGAAATACCTGGGCAACGTCTGCCTCGTGCTGGAGCTGGACCGCAGCCTGTCCGACACCTACTGGATCAACGTCAACGATCCCGGCTTCCCGTTTGTCGGCGTGATCGAGCACACCAACTTCGACAGCCCGGCCAACTACGACGGCAAGCACATCGTCTTCCTCTCGCGCTACCTGGCCAAGGAAGATCCGCTGTGGAGCGCGGGCGACGAGGAATACCTGGACTTCGCCCTGGGCCACCTGCAGCGCATGTTCCCCAACCTGCAGCGCGACTGGATCCGCGACTTCCGCATCTGGCGCGCCGAGTTCGCCCAGCCGGTGACGGAAGTGGGCTACTCCGCCTACGTGCCGGGCCGTGAGACGCCGTTCAGCAACGCCACCATCAGCACCATGGCGCAGATTTATCCGGAAGACCGCGGCACCAACTACGCCATTCGTGAAGGCAAGGCGGTAGCCCAGCAAATCGCCGCCCGCCTCGCGGCCTGAGGCCATGGCGCGTGGTTTCTTGCGCCGGGACGGCGCACCGCTGCCGCGCTGGCTGATGCCGCTGTGCGCGCTGGTCCTGCTGCCCTTCATGGCGCGCGCGCTGTGGAGCGATTCGGTCGATCTGGCCCACCACTATGCGCTGACGGCGCGTCTGCTGCAGCACTGGACGCTGCCGCCGGGCTACGATCCCAGCCTGGGGGAGATGAATGTCTACCCCCGTGGCGCCCACCTGCTGGCGGCCGTGTTCGGCCGCATGGCGGACTCCGCCATGCTGGGCATGCAGCTGGTGACCGCCGGCGCGGCGCTGCTGGTGTGGTGCGTCTTGCTGTCCATGCTGCGCGCGCTGCCGCCGCGCATGGCGCTGCAAGGCGGCCTGGCCCTGCTCGCGCTGCAGGCCTTCAATCTGTACCGGCACTGGTATTTCTGGCTGTATGGCGCCGAGGTGGTGGACAACTACTTCTTCAGCCAGCTGGTGGGACAGGCCGTGGCCGCGCTGGCCGCGCTCGCCGCGCTGCAGCTTGAACGCCGCCGCGTGGCCCCGTCCTGGCGCTACGTGCTGCTGGGCGGAACCGCCTATCTGTGCGTCAGCGTCCACCTGCTGCCCGCGCTGCAACTGCTGGCCCTGATGGGCTTGCTGGCGGTGAGCGAGCTGCGCCGCGAGCCCCTGCGCCGCAGCGCCCTGGCCTTCGCCCTGACCGCTGTCACCGCCCTGCTGGTGTGGAGCCATCCGACGTTTGCCGTCATGCAGTCGATCAGCAGCCACAATGGCGGCATCGGCGACAGCATCTTCAACAGCCGCTCCGTGCTGACCACTTACGCCGCCCTGCTGGCATTGCTGTCCGCCGGCTTGCTGTGGCGCTGGCTGCGATTGTCCCCTGCCGCCGCCGCGCAGGCGCTGGGCTTGAAGTATCTGTCCCTGCTGGGCCTAACAGTGGCGCTGCTGTGCCTGACGCAGCTGGGCGCGCTGATGCTGGGTAGCGGTTCCGACTACGCCACCAAGAAATATATCTTCGGCCTCAACAGCATGATGCTGCTGGAGCTGGGCCTGCTTTTCGCCAGCCTGCGCCGCAGCGCGGACACCCCGTTCCGCCCATGGCAGGCTGTCTTGCAGGCCCTGTTGTGGCCGCTGCTGCTGGTCATGCTCACCATCGCCCTCTACCCGTCCTCGCGCCCGTCCTATCCGCTGGCCAGGCTGGTCGATACCGAACGCCAGCTGGTGCGCATGCGCGACCTCTACCTGTCCGCCAGCGCCGCCCATCCCAGCTACGCCACCGGCTTGCCCGGACTGTCGCCGGGCAATGCCTATGCCCTGTCGCTGGGTGTGTTCGGCGCGCCGCGCGACGCCAACGCCAGCGATGTCCTGAGCGGACAGGCGCCGTCCGATATGCGCGACCTGGCCTCCATCGTCACCGCGCCCGACCATCCCTATGCCCAGCGCGTGGAATGCCGCCGCCCCGGCGGCACGGCCCAGCTGGCCGTACTGGACGGCGCCTGCCTGGACCGCTGGCAGCACCCGCCAGGCACGCTCATCGACCTGCGCCGGCGGGGTGGCGACAACGACTGTCAGTTGAGCGGCTTCTCCCAGCCCGAAGGCGGCGGCCGCTGGAGCGACGGCCCTCGCGCCAGCATCAGCTGCCCGGTGCCCGACTTGCGCGGACTGCGCCCCGGCCACCTGTCCCTGACCATCCACGCCTTCGTCGACCACGTGCCGCAGCAGCGCCTGACGCTGCGCCTCAACGGCGGCCCCGCGCAGCAGTTCAGCTTCGACAGCCCGGCGCCGCAAGTGCTGGACCTGCCGCTGCCTGCCGGCGGCGCGCGGGTTGCGTTGACCCTGGAACTGCCCGATGCCCGTTCTCCCCAGTCGCTGGGCCTGAGCGGGGACAGCCGCCAGCTGGGGGTCTTGCTAAGCACGCTAGAATTTCGTTAATATTTACGTAATTTTACTTTTTTATAATTACCGATGCTTACTGCCCCCGCCCCGCACCAGCTTCCGCGCAGCGCCAAACTGGGCCTGTTGCTGCTGACCGTGCTGTTCCTGCTGTGCAGCGCCTTCGACAATATCTGGGCTTCCTCGTCCGACTTTGCCCACCATTACGCGCTGGTGGCGCGCCTGAGCCAGCTGTGGGGCATGCCGCCCGGGATCGACTTCAGCCTGGGTGAAATGAATTACTACCCGCGCGGCAGCCACATCCTGGCGGCCCTGCTGGGCCAGCTGTTCCACTCGCCCTTCATCGGCATGCACCTGATGACCCTGCTGTCCATGATGGGCGCCTGGGCCGCTCTCGGCGCGCTGGTGCTGAGCCTGCCCAAGCGGGCCGGCATGCCCGCCCTGCTGATCCTGCTGGCCTTTCTGGCCACGTGCTTCGCCCCCCATCATCTCGACATCTTCGGCATCGAGGATGTGGTCAACTTCTTCTACGCCCAGCTGGTGGCGCAGAGCTTCATGCTGGGCGCCCTGCTGCTGGCCCTGCACCTGGAGCGGCGCGGCGCCATGCCGCTGCTGCGCTATGCGCTGCTGATAGCCAGCGGCGCCCTGATCACCAGCATGCACCTGCTGCCAGCTTCCCAGCTGGTGTGCGTCACCCTGGGCTGCATCGCGCTCGACATCCTGCTCGACAGCCGCGGCGGCCCCGTCCAGCGCCTGCGCGCCGCGCTGCCGGGACTGTTCTGCATGGCGGCCGCCGTGGCGGCCCTGGTGCTCAACCCCAGCTTCGCCGCCATGCGCGAGATCGCCAAGAACGACGGCGCGCTCTTCCCCGCCCTGTTCTCCACGACCGCCAGCATCGCCGTCTACTGCGTACTGATCCTGGTCATCTCCGCCTCGCTGATCTGGACCTGGGTCCGCATGGAGCGCGGCCTGGCGCGCAGCCATTTCCTCGCCCTCAAATATATCGGCCTGTTCGGCCTGGCGGCGGCCAGCCTGTGCCTGCTGCAAATCGTGCTGCTGCAACTGGGCCAGGGCTCCGCCTACGCCGTCAAGAAGCACATCTTCGCCCTCAACAGCGTGTTCTTCGCCGAAGCCGCCCTGCTGCCCCTGCTGCGGTGGCCGCGCCTGCGCACGGCGCCCGGCGGCAAGGATGGAAGCCTGTTCTACGAAGCCCTGGCCCTGCCCCTGGTGACGGCCGTGGCCTTCCTCTCGCTGATCCATCACCCACCCTATCTGGACGCCTCCAATGTGGCCAGCCTGGAGCACCAGCTGGAGCTGCGCCGCGACCTGAGCCTGCCGCCCCATCCGGGCAAGAATGTGTATGTGGTGGACGTGCCGGGCATGCCGGGCGGGATCCAGTACATGATGAGCATTGGCGTGTTCGCCACGCCGCGCACCGCCAACAGCATTGACGTGCTGGCCAGCAGGCCGCTCAGCGAGCCGGACCTGGTTGGCGTCATCATCGCCGGTCCACGTTCCACCTATGGCCAGATGCAGGATTGCCTGCTACCCGGCAGTAACGACCAGCTGGCCGTGGTGGAAGGCGTCTGCGCCGAAAAAGAACTGCGCAAGGGCCGCCGCCATATCGGCTTCACCACCGAGGACGGCCAGCCAGCCTGCGTGCTGACCAGCTTTGGCGGCGCCGAAGAGGGCGGCCGCTGGACCACGGGCACCGAGGCCAGCATCGAGTGCCATGTGCCGCAGATCGGCGATGCAGCCGCGCGCAGCGTGACCCTGGACGGCGCGCCCTTCCTCGCCGGCGCCCTCACGCGCCAGCGCGTGACGCTCAGCGTCAACGACGGTCCCGCGCACAGCTTCACCTATGCGCCCGGCGCGCCGCCACCGGCGCTGACGCTGCCCCTGCCGGCCAATACCGAGGACAAGATGGTGCTGCATCTGGCGCTGCCGGACGCCGTCTCGCCCAAGCAGCTGGGCATGAGCGACGATGTGCGCCAGCTGGCCTGGATGCTGAGAACAGTGGACTTCCAATAAAAAAAAGCAGCCCGAGTGAGGGCTGCTTTTTTTATGCCTTGGGCGCTCCGCCCAGCAGGAAGGCCAGCTTGGGCTTGGCCTTGATGATGGAAGCGCCGCCGACGGCCGGCGCTGCCGCCGGAGCCGGCGCCTTGGCCGGTTCGTAGGGCTTGAGAAACCAGGGATCGACCTTCTCGCGCCGTGGCGCGGGAGCGCCGTACGAGGACGGCGTGCGCGGACCGCGCTCGCGGCCCTCGTCGGCCGAACGGCGGCCACGGCGTTCGCCGCGCTCGTCGCTGCCGCGCGAGGAACCGGGCGCGAAGCCGGCCAGGTCGCCGCGCTTGATGGTCTGCTTGATCAGCTTCTCGATATCCACCAGCAGGCGCTCGTCCTTGTCCGAGTAGATCGAAATCGCGTCGCCCGAGGCGCCCGCGCGGCCCGTGCGGCCGATGCGGTGCACATAGTCTTCCGCGTTATAGGGCAGGTCGTAGTTGATCACGCAGGGCAGGTCGGAGATGTCCAGACCGCGCGCGGCCACGTCGGTGGCCACCAGCACGTCGATCTCGCCCTTCTTGAAGGCGTCCAGCGCCGCCATGCGTTCCTGCTGGCTCTTGTCGCCGTGGATGGCGGTGGCCTTCATGCCCTCCTGCTCCAGGCCGCGGGCCAGGCGCGAGGCGCCGATCTTGGTATTGGAGAAGACGATCACCTGCTTCAGCTCGCGCTGGCGCAGCAGATGCGCCACCAGGTCGCGCTTCTGCTCTTCCGGCACCTTGTACACCACCTGGGTGACCTTGTCCGCCGTCTGATTGCTGCGCGCCACCTCGATCGACACCGGGTTGGTGAGGAAGGTGTTGGCCAGCTTCTTGATCTCGGGCGAGAAGGTGGCCGAGAACATCAGGTTCTGCCGCTTCTTCGGCAGCAGGTTGATGATGCGCTGCAGATCGGGCAGGAAGCCCATGTCCAGCATGCGGTCGGCCTCGTCCATCACCAGCATCTGCACCTGGGACAGGCTGACGTTCTTTTGTTCGATGTGGTCCAGCAGGCGGCCCGGGGTGGCGATGACGATTTCCACGCCGCCGCGCAGGCTTTCCGTCTGCGGCTTCATGTCCATGCCGCCGAAGACGACGGTGGTGCGCAGCGGGGTGTGCTTGGCGTAGGCCTTGACGTTGTCGGCCACCTGCACCGCCAGCTCGCGCGTGGGCGCCAGGATCAGCGCGCGCACGGGATGGCGCGCGGGCGACATGCTGGTGTTGGCCGTGGCCAGCAGCATCTGGATGATGGGCAGGGAGAAGCTGGCCGTCTTGCCGGTGCCCGTCTGGGCCGCGCCCATGACGTCGCGCCCCTGCAGCAGCACGGGGATGGCTTGCGCCTGGATCGGCGTCGGATGCACATAGCCCTGCTCCGAGAGCGCACGCTCGATGGTTGGCGCCAGGCCAAAATCGGAAAACTTCACTTGCGCGGCCGGGGCGGCGGGCGCTGCTTCGTCAGGGAGAGGGATAATCGCGGTTTCAGACATACAAACGGAATGGACACATTATGAGCGGCGTAAACTATACCCTAAATCGCATCAACTGCGCAGGAAAAAGGCAGTATTGGCCGAAATCATTGCATGAATGTCATGTTCAAAGCCTGCCGGCGATCGGTGTAAGATGCGGGCTATGACCGAAAACACCGCTCCGCCCCTGCCGCAAGACGATCCCAAGCCCACCGAGCCCGAACGCCCCGCCCCGGGCGACTGCTGCCACAGCGGCTGCGCCTTCTGCGTCGAAGACCTGTACCAGGACGAACTGGACCGCTACCGCGTCGCCCTGGCGGCCTGGCAGGCGCGCCATCCAGCTGCTTGATCCGCTACGCCAGTCGCCTTTATTCGCCCGTTACAGGCCAGGCATCCAGACGCGCGGGTTTAAACTGCGCCAACTCTTCGTCGGTTAATGGCTGAGCATCCGGATCTGCCAGAGCGGCTGCCGTAATAACAGCATCCTCTTCATCGCTTGGAATAATAATTGTACGCAACTGGCCGTTGATCATCACCTGGATGATCTCTTCCTCTGCGGAGCCTTCTATGGCGCCGGTGGCTTTCGCTGTGCGTTTTCTATTAGCATGTTTGCTGGACATATTGCTTTACCTCCCGCCGGCTCGCTTTCCTCAGGCTGATGATTCGCCGATTGTCATCCCGGTCCACGTATGCCACATAATAGATCCGATCCGCTATCAACCCAAGCGCACTCATCCTCTCTTCACCATAGCTATACCGCTTATCCAACCAGCTCACCGCACTAGCCCAATCAATCTTTTGAGCGTCTGCCAGTGAAATCCCGTGTGCGGTCTGATTGCGGGCATCTTTGCTGGGATCAAAGATAATGCGCATAAGACGATGGTCGAGAATAAAAATTCCATCATCATGAATTTCGGGTGCGCGCCTTTATCCCATATCAATCAATATCTGTCTTGTAGATCCGAACTTCAGAATTCTTCCCAACTGTCCTCTCCCGCCGGGGCGGCCTGGATCTTCGCGGCTGGCTTGGCGGCGGGTTTGGATGCTTTCAGCGCGGGCGTGGGGCGGGCCGCCACTGCGGGTGGCGGCGCCTTCGCGGCAGGTGCGGGACGGGCCGCCACCTGCGGCGGTGCCGGTCGGCGCGGCGCGGGCGGGGCCGAAGACACCATTGGTGCGCCCTGCGACGCCAGCAGCTTGAACACGCTGACCACCTCGCTCAGCTGCGCCGCCTGATTCTGCATCGACTCGGCCGCCGCCGCCGCTTCCTCCACCAGCGCCGCGTTCTGCTGCGTCACCGCGTCCATCTGCACGATGGCCGTGTTGACCTGCTCGATACCGTGGCTCTGCTCCACGCTGGCCGCCGTGATCTCGGACATGATGTCGGTGACGCGGGTAATCGCGGCCACCACCTCCTGCATCGTTGTCCCCGCATCGTTCACCAGGCGCGATCCCGCCTCCACCTTTTCCACCGAATCGCCGATCAGCTGCTTGATGTCCTTGGCCGCCGCCGCGCTGCGCTGGGCCAGGTTGCGCACCTCCGACGCCACGACGGCAAAACCGCGTCCCTGCTCGCCCGCGCGCGCCGCCTCCACCGCCGCGTTCAGCGCCAGGATATTGGTCTGGAAAGCGATGCCGTCGATGACGGAAATAATGTCCACGATCTTGCGCGAAGAATCGTTGATCGCGTTCATGGTCTCCACCACCTGCCCCACCACGTCGCCGCCGCGCGCCGCCACGCCGGACGCCGACTGCGCCAGCTGGTTGGCCTGGCGCGCATTGTCCGCGTTCTGCTTGACGGTGGACGTCAGCTCCTCCATCGAGGATGCCGTCTCTTCCAGCGAACTGGCCTGTTCCTCCGTGCGCGCCGACAGATCCTGGTTGCCGCTGGCGATCTCGCTCGACGCCGTGCTGATGGTGTCGGTCCCGCTGCGCACCTTGCTCACCAGGCCGCGCAGCTTGATCGTCATGTCCTGCAAGGCCTGCATCAACTCGCCCGTCTCGCAGGTGGTGCAGGCGGTGATGTCGTGCGTCAGGTCGCCGTCCGCCACATCGCGCGCCAGCGACACCGCCTCCTCCAGCGGCGCCGCCACCACACGCGCCACCCACACCGCCAGCCCCATGCCGACGACGATGTTCACCGCCAGCAGCACGATGGACGTCATGCGCGCCTGCTTGAAGACCACCGTCGCGTCGTCGCTGGCCTTGACGCCGCCGTCCGCGTTGAGCTTGACCAGCTTGTTGGCCAGGTCCGTCAATTTGGTGATGGTGGCGGCTGAACTGCCGGTGGTGATCGCGCGCGCCTCCGCCTTCTTGTTGGCGCGCGACAGCGCGATCATCTTCGCGTGGTCAACCATGAAGCTGTCCCAGGTGCGGGAAAATTCATCGTACAGGGCCTGCTCTTCCGGGCTGGAAATCAGCTTGCTGTATTGTTCGCGGTGCGTCTTCATCAGCGCCAGCGATTCCTCCATCTTCTGCTCATAGCGGGCCATGGTGGCCTCGTCCTCGTTGAGCAGATGGGCCAGCTCCCAGCGCCGCACTTCGCCGAAGTCGGCGCGCACCTCCATCACGGCCTGCACGCTTGGCATCCAGTTCTCCGCCAGATCGCTGGAGGCCTGGTTGACCTTGTTCATGGAGAGAATATTGCTGACACCCAGTACCAGCGTCAGGAGCAGCACCAGGCCGAAGGAAACGATCAGCTTGGTGGCGATTTTCAGGTTATAAAACCATGTCATTTTAGTCATCCTCGCGTGGCCGTCCGGACAACCAGTATGCAACTATGCGCCGCGCTCTACCAGCGGCTTGGCGGCCCTGTCGGATGGGCGCAACAGGCCACAGTCTTGCAAGCGACTGGCGTCCGCACACGCCCCTGGGTTAAGCTAGCGCCATGAAGCCATTCCTGAAACGTTGCAGTCTCGTCCTGCTGGCCGCCGCGCTGGCCCTGCCCGCGCTGGCCGACGACGTGCGCCCCTTCCCGCGCCATGCCCTGCGCGGCAAGCTGACGCCCGGCTACTTCCCCGACCTGACCCTGGACGGCAAGCCGCGCCAGTTCGCGCCGTCGGCGCGCATCTTCAACCAGGACAATATGATCGACATGCCGGCCACTCTGCGCGGCAGCGACATCGTGGTCAACTACACGCAGGATGGCGCGGGCTACATCAACCGCGTGTGGATACTGACGCCCGAGGAAGCGGCCCTGCCGCTGCCCTCGGCCACGCCGGCGACGCAGGTCGTCGTCGGCACCCAGGACCCGCCGGCGCCCCGTCCGCGCGCTCCGGCGGCGACGCCTGCGGCGCCCGCAACGCCTGCGACTCCCGCCGCTCCAGCTACGCCAGCCGCGCCGGCAGCACCAGCGGCCGCCACACCGCCCGCGCAGTAATCAGATCGTGAAATTGTCCCTCGGCTGCTGCGTTTCCAGCTCCGCCGCGAAGCGCTGCAAGGCTTCCGGCGCGACGGGCCGCGAGATGTGGTAGCCCTGCAAATATTGACAGCCCATCCCCTCCAGCAGGCGCGCCTGGCCTTCCGTCTCCACGCCCTCGGCCACCAGCTGCAGGCCCAGGCTGTGCCCCATGGCGATAATGGCGTGCACCAGATTGTGGCTGCGCTGGCTGTGCTCGATATCCATCACGAAGGCGCGGTCCACCTTCAGCGTATTCAGGCGGAACTGGGTCAGATAGCTCAGTGAGGAATAGCCGGTGCCGAAATCGTCCAGCGAAATGCTCACGCCCAGCGCGCGCAGGCGTTCCAGCACGGCGCGCACATTGACGCCGTCGTCGATCAGCACCCGCTCCGTCAACTCCAGCTCCAGCTGGTGCGCCGCCAGCTCATGCCGCGCCAGCGCCGCCTCCACCAGCGGCACGAAGCCGGGATCGACCAGCTGCCAGGCGGAGACGTTGATGCTCATGGTGACATCGCCCAGCGCGCCGTAGCGCCAGGCGGCCAGCTGGCGGCAAGCCTGCTCCAGCACCCAGGTGCCCAGTTCGACCACCATGCCGCTGTCCTCCGCCACGGGAATGAAGCGGTCCGGCGGCACGAAGCCCAGCATGGGGCTCTGCCAGCGCAGCAGCGCTTCCACCTTGCGCAGATGGCGTCCGCGCGCATCGGCGATGGGCTGGTAGACGAGGTGGAATTCATTATTCTCGATGGCTCCGCGCAGGGCGCCGTCGATCACCAGCGCGTCCTTGGCGGCGGCGTTCATGGCGTCGTTGAAGAAGCGCAGCTCGTTGCGGCCCGCCTTCTTCGCCTCGTACATGGCGATATCGGCGTTGCGCACCAGGGTCTCGCTGTCCTCGCCGTGGGCCGGGTAGCAGGCCACGCCAATGCAGGCCGAAACGCCGATCGCATGGTGCGACAGCTCGAAGGGCTTGGCCAGGGCGGCGATCACCTGCTCCGCGCAGGCGCCCGCCATCATCTCGCTGGACGCTGGCGCCAGGCCCGGAATGACGACGATGAATTCGTCGCCGCCGAAGCGGGCCAGAATATCATCCGGCCGCAGCAGGGCGTGCAGGCGCTGGGCCGTCATGCGCAGCAGCTCGTCACCCGCCGCGTGGCCGAAGGAATCGTTGACCCGCTTGAACTTGTCGAGGTCGATGAACAGCACGGCGCATTCGCGCCCGCCGGCGCGCGCCTGCTCCACCTGCTCCTGCAGGCGCAGGCCCAGCGCGTGGCGGTTGCTGAAGCCCGTCACCGGATCGACGCGGGCGGCCTTGTACAGCAAGGCGTCCTTGCGCTTGCGCTCTGAGATGTCGAGCAGCTGCACCAGGCAGTACAGGCGTCCCCTCTCGATATAGGGCGAGCCGATCAGCTCCACCGGCAGCCGCGTGCCGTTGTGCAGCGTGAGATTGGCTTCGTCCGTCATGGGGAACTGCGCGCCAGGCACGAGGAAGCGCTCGAAATATTGGTCGGCTGCCTGGCGCGACACGCCCGGCAGCAGTTCGCACACATGCCTGCCGACCAGCTGGGTGGGACTGTCGTAGCCCAGCAGCCGCGCGCAGCGCTCGTTGGCGACGTGGACGAAGCCGCGCTGGTCGCGGATCAGAAAGCCGTTGCTGAGCGAGTCGATGGTGCGCAGATAGCGCTGGCGGATCTCCGCCAGCACGGCGTGGATCAGGCCCAGCAGGGAAATGGACTTGAAGACGGTGGAGACGATAAACCACGGCAGATACAGCTCCGGCACCAGGGTCACCGTTCCCAGCAGGTCGAACAGGCCGCGCAGGGCCATGATCAGCCCCAGCAGGCGGTAGCGGCGCATACGTCCCCGCGCCAGCGTCATGCCGGCCCAGATCATCACCAGGCCCAGCAGCATGGCGCTGACGGGCACCACCAGGTCAGGCCGCAGATTCCACAGCACTTCCAGCGCCAGCGCCAGCGCGCCGAAGCCCAGCGCGGGCAGGCGGTTGCCCTCGCGTTGCAGTTGTCCCAGGAAGTAGCGCGTGCCCGCCCAGTAGCCGGCCAGCGCCAGCGGCATCAGCAGGGCGCAGACGGGACTGCGCAGGGCCAGCGCCCACGGCGTCTCGGCCAGGAAGGCCAGCATGGTGCCGCCCATGATGGCCAGCTGTCCCACGCCCCAGAACAGCGCATGCTTTTCCTTGCGCTGCATCAGCCACAGGAAAATCAGGATGGTACTCAGGATGACGTCGGCCACCAGAGTGAGAATGGCGTACTGGCTCGGTTCCGTGCTCATGTCCGTCAAGGGTAGCGGTGGTAATCCATTGTATGACGAAAGCCGGACTCGGCAAACAAAAATTGTTGCCAGGTGGCACTATCAAATTCACAACAAGCATGCTTTGCAAAGCGTGCAAACATGTTCATACTGGGATGCAATGCCGCCGTTGATGCCAATCCACGGAACTTCCCCATGCCCATCACCCAGACGCTGCTGACCTGGCTGCACAAGAGCGCGGGCGCCAGCCTGGGACGGCGGCTGGCGCTGCGCATCCTGCTGTTCAGCACGGCCGTCACCCTGCTCTCCACCGCCGTCCAGCTGGCCCTGGAATACCGGCGCGACGTGGGCGACATCGCTTCCCGCCTGTACCAGGTGCGCAGCAGCTATTCGGACAGCCTGGCCTCCAGCCTGTGGACCGCCAATCCGTCCGACGTCGAGCTGCAGCTGACGGGCATCATGCGCGCGCCCGACATGCAGTACGTGGAAATCTTCGACGAGCAGGGCAAGGCTGTGGCGCGCGCCGGCAGTCCGCTGGCGGACGGCAGCCTGAGCGACGAATTCCCCCTCTACTACAGCCAGCGCCAGAAGCCCGTCTACCTGGGCCGCGTGCACGTGGAAGCCAGCCTGGCCGGGGCCTGGCGCCGTCTGCAGTCGAAGGTGATGCTGATCCTCGCCGCGCAGGCGGTGCAGATCTTCCTCGTCGCCCTCTTCATCCTGCTGCTGTTCCAGCAGATGGTGGGGCGCCACCTGAAAAAAATCGCCGCCGACTCCGACCTGATTTCCGCCGGCGGCCAGGAACAGCCGCTGCTGCTGGACCGTCCCGCCAGCCGCCGCAACGGACAGGACGAGCTGTCGCAGATGGTGGCCGCCATGAACGCCATGCGCGAGCGCCTGCGCCTCTCCTACCGCCAATTGCAGGAAAACGAATTCCGCTGGAAGGCGGCGCTGGAAGGCGCGGGCCACGGCGTGTGGGACTTCAACGTGAGGACGGGACAGGTGATCTTTTCCAGGCGCTGGATGGAGATGCTGGGCTTCGCGGAAAACGAGCTGCCCAACCACATCGACACCTACCGCCTGCTGGCCCATCCCGACGACCAGCGCGTCGCCTTCCGCCTGCTCGAGGCCAACCTCAATGGCAGCTCCAGGAACTACGCCATGGAGCAGCGCATGATGTGCAAGGACGGCAGCTGGAAGTGGATTGTTGCCCGCGGCACGGTGATCGAGCAGGACGAGCATGGCGGCGCCGTGCGCATGATAGGCACCCACACCGACTTCACCGAGCGCCGCAACGCCGAGATGGAAATGGCGCGCCTGCTGCAGGCGGCGGAGGCGGCACGCAGCGCCCTGCGCGAAGCGAACGAGAACATGGAGTCCCAGGTGCGCGAGCGCACGGCCCAGCTGGAGCGCGCCAACCGCGAGCTGGAAGCCTTTTCCTATTCCGTCTCGCACGACTTGCGCAGTCCCTTGCGCGGCATCGACGGCTGGAGCCTGGCGCTGGAGGAAGACTACGGCCACTGCCTGGACGCCACGGGCCGCGAATACCTGACGCGCGTGCGCGACGAGACCCGGCGCATGGGCCAGCTGATCGACGGCATGCTGGAATTCGCCCGCCTGAGCCGCACCAACCTCAGTCCCAGCCGCTTCGACCTGTCCGCCCTGGCCAGCACCGTGGCCGGCCGTATCCGCGAAGACAACCGCGAACGGCCCATGGAATTCCTGATCGAGCCCGCCGTGCAGGCCTGGGGCGACCGCCGCCTGCTGGAAGCGGTGCTGCAAAACCTGATGGAAAACGCCAGCAAATTCTCCGCTATGCGCCATCCGGCGCGCATCGAGTTCGGCCGCATGCGCACAGCGGAACCGGACAGCGGCAAGACGGTCGACGCCCTGTTCGTGCGCGACAACGGAGCCGGCTTCGATATGCAATACGCGCCCAAGCTGTTCGGCGTGTTCCAGCGCCTGCACCGCAGCAGCGAATTCCCTGGCACCGGCATCGGCCTGGCCACCGTGCAGCGCATCGTGCAGCGCCACGGCGGCACCGTCTGGGCCGCCGCCGCGCCCGACGCCGGCGCCACCTTCTACTTCACCCTGGGAGAAACGACGTGAGCGACAAAGCCATCCTGCTGATCGAAGACAATCCCAGCGACATCGCCCTCACCGAGCGTGCCCTCAAGCGCAACAACATCGGCAATCCGCTGGTGGTGGCGCAGGACGGGCAGGAAGGCGTCGACTACCTGTTCGGCGCGGGCGCCTACGCCGAGCGCGACACGGCGCAGCAGCCGGTGCTGATCCTGCTCGACCTCAAGCTGCCCAAGCTGGACGGGTTGGAAGTGCTGCGCCGTATCCGCGCCGACGCCCGCACGCGGCGCACGCCCGTGGTGATCCTGACTTCCTCGCGCGAGGAACAGGACATCGCCGCCGGCTACGACCTGGGCGTGAACAGCTATATCCGCAAGCCCGTCGATTTTCAACAATTTACGGAAACGGTGCGCCAGCTCGGGCTATACTGGCTCGTCATAAACGAAGCGCCGTAAGTCCGATGAATCAGATGAGGCCGCCCGATGACTCCCCTCTCCGTCCTGCTGGTTGAAGACTCCGACAGCGATGCCGGGCTGATCCTGCGCTGCCTGCAAAAAGCCGATTTCGAGACGACCTCGGCGCTGGTGGAAACGGCCGAGGCCATGCGCCAGGCCCTGGCCGGACAGACCTGGGACCTGGTGATCGCAGACCACAGCCTGCCCGGTTTCAGCGCCGGCGCCGCGCTGGACCTGCTGCATGCGGCCGGCATCGACCTGCCTTTCATCATCGTCTCCAATAATATCGGCGAAGAGGCGGCCGTGGCCCTGATGCGGGCCGGCGCCCACGATTACGTCATGAAAGGCAACCTGGCCCGGCTGGCGCCCGCCGTCAAGCGCGAGCTGCGCGAAGCCGGACAGCGCCGCCGCCACCGCGCCGCCGACCAGGCACTGCGCGACAGCGAGGAGCGCTGGAAGTTCGCCCTGGAAGGAGCCGGGTATGGGGTGTGGGACTGGGACATTCCCAGCGGCACCGTGCTGTTTTCGCCATGTTGGCAGTTAATTCACGGCTACGAGGACGGCGACATCCAGTCCAGCGTGGCCTGGCGCGAAAGCCTGATCCATCCCGACGATCTTTCCCAGGTGCAAACCGCGCTGCGCGATTATTTCGCCGGAGATCAAGTCCGCTTCAACCACGAATACCGCTCGCGGGGCAAGAGGGGCCAGTGGAAATGGGTGCAGGACAACGGCATGATCGTCAGTCGCGCGGCGGACGGCCATCCTCTGCGCATGATCTGCACACACGTCGATCTGAGCGAGCGCAAGCAGGCCGAGGCGGCCCTGCGCGAATTGAACGAGCAGCTCGAATCGCGGGTCGAGGAAAGGACGCGGGAACTGTGCCAGGCCATGGACCAGATCGTTGCGTCCGAGAAACTGGCCTCGCTGGGGGTGCTGGTGGCGGGCGTGTCGCATGAATTGAATACGCCCATCGGCAATATGCTGCTGGCCGCCACCTCGCTCAGCGATAAACTGAAGGAACTGGATAAATGCGCCCAGCAGAATAAACTGACGCGCTCCTTTTTATTGCAGGGTTTGCAGGAATGTCTGAGCGCGAGCGAGATTATTGCCCGCAATGGCTACCGTTCCAATGAATTAATCGACAGCTTTAAACGGATTTCCGTCGACCAGACCAGCCAGCGGCGGCGGGTATTTGATTTGCGTACGACAGTGCAGGATAGTTTGACCGCTTTAGGCTCCATGATACGCCGCTCCAAATCCGTCATTGAATTGGATATTCCAGATGGAATTGAAATGGATAGTTATCCAGGCCACCTGGAACAGATTATCAATAATATCGTCATGAATTCCATTATTCATGGATTCGATGGAAAAGAAAACGGCCGCATCCATATTCACGGCGCCAAACACGGCGACCATATTGAACTGGTTTATAGCGACAATGGCCACGGCATTGCGTCCGATTTACAGCACAAGGTATTTGAACCATTTTATACGACCAAGCTCGGCCAAGGCGGTTCCGGACTGGGATTATCCATTGTCCATAATCTGGTACAAGCCATTTTCAAAGGCACGATGAAACTGGAAAGCGCACCCGAGGAAGGCGTGCGCTTTTATTTCTGCTTCCCTGCTTCAACGCCCGACATCGCCAGTCAGCCGCTGCACGGCGCCCACGCCTATCCCGCCTGCAAATAAGCTTTTCGCCCTTGCCCGGGGCGGTGCGCCCCGTTTTTGCGTCCTGTTTATGCTAAAAATTAGCACGAACACACCAGATTTCAGCGCAGGCCCGGGGTGGCGGCGGACTGGCGGCCGCTTGCCGGAATCAGCGGTTTTTCAGGCCCAGGACTTCGATCGGTTCGATCGTCGGCGGACGGACAAACAAATCATCGGCCTTGGCCATTAATGCCTTGGCGATGGGGCCATTCAAATGCGCCTGACGGCCGGCTTCCGTTTCAAAGGCGTCGAATACGCCGAAAACGCTGTCCGACAGTTTCAGCGCAAACCAGATCGGCGTTTGTGCTTCCTGATTGGCCAATTCCAGGCCCATCTGCAGAAATTCGGCGACTTCATTTTCTTTCCCGGGTTTTGCTTCAAAACGGGCAAACAAGGCGTGCTTAATCATTTGTATCTCCTGAGGTTTGAGTATCGCAGCTGCGACAGGAAGAACTTTACAGACCGCGCAGCGGTTGCGATACTGGCGTATATGACATCTTTGGTATCAATCGCGCCACCATGAATATCACCGTTCTTGCCTTGGAAGGCGTATTCGATACCGGTCTGGCAACCGTGCTGGATGCCTTCGGCACGGCCAATGAATTATCGGCGCTGCAAAATATGAATGTGCCGAAATTCAATGTTTCCATTGTCGGCGTGCGGCCACGGGTTTCCAGCGCTTTAGGATTCGGAATACCGGTCATCAGCGTGGAAAATAGTCCCATGCCGGATCTGGTGGTGCTTCCGGCGCTCGGCTATAAAATGCCCGATTCATTGCAACAAGCTTTAGCGCGGGACGACGCGGCCGACGCCATTCAATTATTGCGCACCTGGTCAAGCGCCGGCGTACGCATCGCCGCCGCCTGTATCGGCACCTTTTTATTGGCTGAAAGCGGCTTGCTGGACGGTCATGAAGCGACGACGACCTGGTGGCTGACAGCCCTTTTCCGCCAGCGCTATCCGGCGGTCCGGCTCGACACCAGCCGCATGTTAGTTAGTTCTGGGCAATTTATTACGGCCGGGGCGGCGCTCAGCCACCTCGACATGGCGCTATGGCTGATCCGCCAAACCAGTCCCGAACTGGCGGCGCTGGTGGCCAACTACCTCGTGGTGGATTCCCGACCCTCGCAGTCGTCCTACATCATTTCCGACCATCTGGCGCACGCCGATCCCCTGATCGAGCGCTTCGACCGCTGGGTGCGCAGCCATATGGACCAGGGATTCAACCTGGACGCCGCCGCCCATGACCTGGCAACAAGTAAGCGCACACTCGCGCGGCGCCTGCAGGAAGTGCTGGGCAAGACGCCCATCGCCTATGTGCAGGATTTACGCATCGAGCAAGCCGTCCACTTGCTGAAAACGAGCAGCCACAGCGTGGACCGGATTGCCGGGCTGGTTGGCTATGCCGACGGCGTCACCCTGCGCACCTTGCTGCGGCGTAAGCTGGGCAAGGGTGTGCGCGAACTGCGCGCGGCTTAGAAAAACAGGGAAACGGCGATGCTCCACATGACGATGGCGATGCTGCCGTCGAGAACGCGCCACGCCACGGGACGGGTAAACACAGGCGCCAAATAGCGCGCGCCCAGGCCGAGGCTGCTGAACCAGGCGACGGAAGCCATCATCGCGCCCCAGGCGAAGAACACGCGGCCATTCCCCGGCTGCTGGCCGCCGATCGAGCCCAGCAAAATAACCGTGTCCAGATAAACGTGGGGATTAAGCAGGCTGAACGCCAGCATGGCCAGCACGACGGCGCGCCGGTTCGGCACGGATTCCGCCTCGCCCAGCTCCAGCGCGCCCGGTTGCAGGGCGGAGCGGGCAGCGCGCAAGCCGTACCAGCCGAGGAAGACGGCGCCCGCGATCTTTAGCCACAGCAGGAGCGCGGGCGCTTCCACGATCAACTGCCCCATGCCCGCCACGCCGGCGGCGATCAGCACCACATCGCACAGGATGCAGATGGCGATACAGGTCAGCACAAATTCCCGCTTCAGGGCCTGACGCAGCAAAAACGCGTTCTGCGAACCGATTGCCACGATCAGGCCGCCGCCCAGCCCCATGCCTTTGAAAAAAGCCGCCGTTTCCATTTTGTCCTCCAAATTCGATGGAACGCAGCTTACCGGCGGGAAGCAGATAAGTATAATTAATCTTATTTGCCAAATATTAGGAAATCTAATGAGCAGAGTCGATTACCGGGGTTTGGCCGCGCTCGATGCGGTGATCGACTATGGCAGCTTCGACAAGGCCGCCGCCGCGCTATCCATCACGCAATCGGCCGTATCGCAGCGTATCCGTATCCTGGAAAACAGCGCGGGGGAACTGCTGATCGTGCGCAGCCAGCCGCCCCGCGCCACCGAGGCGGGACAGCGCCTGATCGCTCACTACCGCCAGGTCAAATTGCTGGAAGCGGCCCTGTCCCAGCGCCCCGGCCAAGGCGAGACGCGACCTGAGATCGCCGTCGCCGTCAACGCCGACAGCGCCGCCACCTGGTGGCAGGAAGCCGTTACGCCGCTGATGCAGACGGGCGAGTGCATGCTCAACTGCCTCATCGACGATCAGGACCATACTTTGACGATGTTGAGAGAAGGCCGCGTTTTCGCCTGCGTTACCAGCGAAAGCACGCTTGTTGCAGGCACCACGTCGACGCCGCTGGGCGTGATGCGCTACCGCTGCGTGGCCAGTCCCGCCTTTGCCGCGCGCTGGTTTCCCGATGGTATGCGCGCGGCCGCCGTCCAGCTGGCGCCCGGCCTCAATTTTGACCGTAAAGACGCCTTACTGAGCCGATTTATCGCCCAACAGACGGGATTTTCGGCCAAATATCCGTATCACTCGCTGTCCAGCTCGGATGGCTTCGTACGCTTTATCGAGGCAGGTCTGGGCTACGGCATGCTGCCCGCCCAGCAATGCGACCGCCCGCTGGCCGCCGGCGCCATGGTGGATCTGACGCCCGGCGCCTGGCTGGACGTGCCTCTGATTTGGCACGCCTGGGATATCCAGACGCCCTACACCCGAGCCCTGTCCGCCCAGGTGGTGGAGACGGCGCGGCGCTGGCTTATCCAGTCCTAAGTCTTAGTCCGCTGCACAGAGCGGGCGATCAGGTACAGCGCCAGGTAATACGTCCCCAGCACCAGCACCGATGAAGCGGGAACCGACGCATAAAACTTGTTGTAGGCCAAAGTCGTATCCGAAATCAGGAAAAACACGCCGCCCACCGCCGCCAGCCGGCTATCGGCCGAGCCCAGCGCCATCGCCCGCGAAATGGACTGCGCCGCCATGCCGACCAGGCACATCATGTAGGCCAGCACGGGAATATGCAGCGCAGGCGAGATCGACGGCCACAGCACCGCCAGATTACCAATACTGATCACCAGCAGCACGATCAAGGGCAGCCGCTTGCTGAACAGCGCCGCATCACGCGTAAACGCCCGCAGCAGGAACAAATGCGCCACCAGAAAACTCGCCAACCCCAGCTCAAATCCCATCCCCAGCACGGATTTCGGCAGCATCAAGCTGACATCTCCGCACAGGGACATGAACAGCCCGGTCACCACGGCCCGCTTGTAATCCGCCGACACTGGCTCAGCCGTGCGCCAGGCCAGCAGCAGGATCAGTATCGTAGCAAGCGGTTTGAACACGTAATGCAGCCAGATCGCGTCGCCGCCCAGGCTGGAACCGAGAATGGCCAGCGCCGCGGCCACGACTATCAGGAGAGGTTTTTGCATCCATGCATCATACCTGCGGAATTTCCGCATAAGCAATCTGCAATGTTGCATTTGCTTACATCGCTTACAGAAACATTGTCAGCCTGCCGGGGTCTGACCCCGTTTTTGGCTCATGGGCGCCTTGCTCACAACGATAGAAAGGAAATGAAAAATGAAGATCAACAAACTGATTCTGGCAGCCACCTTCTCCGCCATCGTTGTCCCCGTGTTCGCGCAGACGGCGACGCCGAAGATTGATGCCCGGGAGCAGCAACAACAGCAACGTATCGCCAATGGCATCGCCTCCGGCCAGCTGACCGCCAAGGAAGCCCAGCATCTGGAAGGCCGCGAAAGCAAGCTGCAGGCCGATGAGAAAGCGGCCAAGGCCGACGGCGTGGTGACCGCCAAGGAGCGCCGCCAGCTGACGCGCGAAGAAAACCGCGACAGCCGCGCCATCTACCAGAAAAAGCACAACAACAAAGTGCAATAAGCTTGTTTTCGGCAGCTCTCCGCCGGCCCGCCTCCAAACCGGGCGACGGACCCAGGGCTGCCGTCTTTAGTTGGAATCCAGCACGCCGATCCCGGCTTTGAGCCTGCCTGCTTCGGTCAGGACACGGACGATTGTAGCGGCTGGAATATTGTGCGCCGTCATGTACACCCAGGCATGCGCGGCGCCATCCAGCGCATCAATCGCAATCCCCTCTTCAATGACGCGCGCCACGCGCAGTTCTTCTGCGGTTTTCATTTCCCTCTCCCATGATTGGACTTATCTCTTGCTCACGGGATTGGGTGAGGCGGCAGGATAAAACTTTCTGAGCGCAAAGATGTGGCGCTCAAAAGCAATATATCAGCTTTGCAAGCGACTCTCGATTGGATATTGCAATGACGCAATGACTTTCGATTTTGCTTGACTTCATTTCATGTGTCAGATAATGTTTACACATGACCGAAAAACCAGACCATCGCAACGGAGATCAGTTATTGGCGGCGCTGTCGGCGCTGTCCAACCCGCATCGCCTGCGCATCATTGCGGCCCTCCAGTCCGGCGGACGCAACTACGTCAGCCAGCTGGCGCGGGAAATCGGCATTAGTCGTCCCCTGCTTCATCTGCATCTGCAAAAACTGGAGGCGGCCGGACTGGTCGCCAGCCAGCTCGAACTGTCCTCGGACGGCAAGGCGCTCAACTATTTCGAAGTCAGCGATTTCGCCCTCGCCCTCACCCCGGCAGCCATTGCGGAAGCAGCGCAATCCCTTAGCACCAACAACCCTGAAACGTAGAGGCTCATATGACTGAAAATATGTTTTATTCCGCCTTCTTCTTCCCGGCGGCAGCGGTAGTGATTGTGTTCTTCATGAAGTACGTATCGTCCGTCCTGCAGGCGCGCGTGCGCCTGGCGCAGGACGAGGCCTACCGCGAACTGGCCACCAGGGCCGCGGCGGCGCAGGCGGAAGCGGCAGCGGCCATCACCTCGCTCGGCACCTCGCTGGACGAAGTCCACTCGCGCCTGACGGCGCTGGAAAAAATCCTGCGCGAGGTCGAATAATGTCCAACCTGACCTTCGGCCCCGAGGCTCCACTGCTGGCGCGCCTGGCGGCGGACGCCATCCTGTTCACCCACATCGCCTGCGGCAGCGTGGGCATCGTCTCCGGCCTGGCGGTGCTGCTCGCGCCCAAGGGCGGACGCGTGCACCGCCTGCTGGGCACAGCCTTCTTCTGGTCGATGTGCGTGGCCTACGCCATCGGCGCCGCCGTCGCCCCCTTCCTCGACACGGGACAGCGCCCCAATTTCATCGGCGGCGCGTTCGCCCTGTACCTGACGCTGACTTCGTGGGTGACGATCAAGCGGCGGCAGAAAACCACCAACCTGCTGGATAAGGCCGGGCTGGCCGTCGCCCTGCTGACCGCCGTCTCCGGCGCTGTCCTGGTGCGCATGGCCATGCACGACGCCAGCGGCTCCATCGACGGCGCGCCGCCGCAATCCTTCTACGTTTTCCTCGTGCTGGGCACAGCCGCCACGCTGGACGACCTGCTCTACCTGCTGCGCGGCGGCTACACGGGCGCCGCCCGCATCGCGCGCCATCTGTGGCGCATGTGTGCGGCCCTGTTCTTCGCCGCCGGCTCCTTCTTCCTGGGGCAGCCGCAAGTCTTCCCCGAAGGACTGCGCGACTCGGCGCTGCTGTTCATCCCCGTCGTGTTGCCGATACTGGTGATGCTGCTCTGGCTCGTGCGCTTGCCCGTCAAGGCCTACTGGCTCAAGTCAGCTCGCCGATCAACCGCCCCAGCGTTCGCAGCGAGTCCTCGGTCTCCTTCGACCACGGATAGCTGTAATTGAGCCGGATGTAGTTGGGATAGCTGCCCTGGGCGGAAAACATGTGGCCGGGACCGACCGTGATCTTGCGCTCCAGCGCCCGCGCATAAAGCTGCAATGCGTCCACGCCCTGCGGCAGCTCCACCCACAGCACATAGCCGCCCTGCGGCTCGGACACCCGCGTCCCCGCAGGGAAGAAGCGCAGCACGGCCGCCGCCATCATGCGCGCCCGCTGCGCATAGCCCTTGCGCACCTGGCGCAGATGGCGGTCGTAGCCGTCGTGCTGCAGATAGTCGGCGATGGCCAGCTGCGGCAGCGAGGCCGTCGTCAGCGTGTTCAGAAACTTCAGCTTCTCCACCTGCGCCGTATAGCGTCCCGGCAGCGCCCAGCCGATGCGGTAGTTCGCCGTCAGGCTCTTGGAGAACGATGAGCAGTGCAGCACCAGCCCCTTGGTGTCGTAAGCCTTGAGCGCAGTGGGATGGCCTTCGCCGTAATACAGCTCGTTGTACACGCCGTTCTCGATCACCGGCACGTCGTACTCGGACAGCAGCTGCACCAGTTCCCGCTTGCGTGTGTCGGGCATCAGGAAGCCCAGGGGATTCTGAAAATTCGGCATCACCATGCAGGCCGCCACGCGCTGCCGCCCCAGGATGCTGCGCAAGGCTTCGACATTGATGCCTTCGCACGGATCGGTGGGCACTTCCAGCGCGCGCATGCCCAGGCGCTCGATCGCGTGCAGCATGGCGTAAAAGGTGGGCGACTCGACGGCGACGGTGTCGCCCGGCCGCGCCACCGCCTGCAGGCAGAGATTGATGGCCTCCGTCGCGCCCACGGTGACGATGATCTCGGACGGGTCGATGGCCAGCCCGTTGTCCATGTGGCGGCGGGCGATCTGGCGGATCAATTGCGGATTCCCCGGCGGCAGATCGTCGATCACCGACCAGTGCTGGCTGCGGCGGGCGATGGCGTTGGCGTAGCGGCTGATGCGCGGCCAGGGAAATGGCGCCGGATCGGGATACGGGGAACCCAGCGGCACCGCGCCCTCGGTGCGGATAGTGCGCAGCGTGGACAGCACCAGCCGGCTCACGTCCACCTCCGACGACAGCACCAGCGAGGGCGCCGTGGCCGGACGCGGTCCCGGCTTGCTCCTGGCGCGCACAAAGAACCCCGACTGCGGACGGCTCTCGATCACGCCCTTGCTCTCCAATAGCGAGTAGGCGCGCAGCACGGTGCTGATGCTCAGACTCCGGTGCTGGCTGGTCTGGCGCACGGAAGGCAGCTTCTCCCCTTCCAGCAGCACGCCGCGCGTGACCTGGCCCTCGATTTCGGCGGCAAGTGACTCGTAGAGGTTCATGCGGGCCAGTATAGCGCAGCAGTACAGTCAGCAAGCGCATCGCCAATCTGTACCCCTCGCGCTCATCCGTTTCTGTGCATGCCGCCGGACCCGCCCAGCGCCGACACTGTCGCCACCTATCACGAGGAGTTGATCGACATGGCGAAAAAAGAGAACGCGGGCCGCATCGCGCCCTACCACAATCCCGCCGGCGGCTGGGGCGCGCTGAAATACGTGGCCCTGAACCTGTACCGCGAGCGCGTCAGCGCAGGCAATCTGCCCACCCTGCTGTCGCAGAACCAGCCCAACGGCTTCGACTGCCCCGGCTGCGCCTGGCCCGACCGCGAGCACACCTCCACCTTTGAATTCTGCGAGAACGGGGTGAAGGCCGTGGCGGCGGAAGCGACCAGCAAGCGCGTGCGCCCCGAATTCTTCGCCGCCCACACGGTGACAGAGCTGCTGCGGCAGACCGACTACGAGCTGGAGCAGCACGGCCGTCTGACCGATCCCATGGTCTACGACCGCGCCAGCGACAAGTACGTTCCTGTCGCCTGGGACGAGGCCTTCGCCCTGCTCGCCCGCCATCTGCAGGCGCTGGACGATCCCAATCAAGCCGCCTTCTACACCTCGGGCCGCGCCAGCAACGAGGCGGCCTTCCTCTACCAGCTGTTCGTGCGCATGTACGGCACCAACAACTTCCCCGACTGCTCGAACATGTGCCACGAGGCGACCAGCCGCGGCCTGCCGCACACGGTGGGCATAGGCAAAGGCACCGTCACCCTGGACGACTTCGAACTGGCCGATACCATCATGATCTTCGGCCAGAATCCCGCCACCAACCATCCCCGCATGATGGGCGAGCTGCGCGAATGCGCACGGCGCGGCGCATCCATCGTCTCCATCAATCCGCTCAAGGAGCGCGGGCTGGAACGCTTCCAGGACCCGCAAAGCCCGCCGGAGATGATGTTCAACTCCGCCACCCGCATCAGCTCCATGTTCGTGCAGCCGCGCCTGAGCGGCGATTTCGCCCTGATCAAGGCCCTGGCCAAGCGCGTGGTGGAGCTGGACGATGAAGCGCTGGAGACGGGACGCCCGCGCGTGCTGGACACGGACTTCATCGCCAGCCACACCATCGGCTTCCACGAATTCGCGCGCGACCTGCGCGACGAGAGCTGGCATGTGCTGCTGGAGGAATCCGGCGTCGGACGCGACCAGATCGAACGCCTGGCCCGCCTCTACGTCAACAGCGGGCGCGTAATCGCCTGCTGGGGCATGGGCCTGACCCAGCACAAGAATTCGGTGGCCACCATCCAGATGCTGTCCAACCTGATGATGATGCGCGGCCAGATCGGCCGCCCCGGTGCCGGCCTGTGCCCCGTGCGCGGCCACTCCAATGTGCAGGGCGACCGTACAGTCGGCATCGAGGAGCAGCCGACGCAAGCCTTCCTCGACCGCCTGCAGCAGGTGTTCGATTTCGATCCGCCGCGCCACCACGGCTACGACGTCGTCTCCACCATCCAGGCCATGATAGACGGGAAGGTGAAAGTCTTCGTCGGCCTGGGCGGCAACTTCGCCCAGGCCACGCCGGACACGCCGCAGACCTGGCACGGCCTGCGCCAGTGCGCGCTGACCGTGCACATCGCCACCAAGCTTAATCGCAGCCACCTGGTGCACGGCCGCGAAGCGCTGATCCTGCCCACGCTGGGCCGCACAGAGATCGACCTGCAGAACGGCGTGGCCCAGGGCGTGACGGTGGAAGACTCGATGAGCATGGTGCACATCTCCTACGGCATCAACCAGCCCGCGTCGCCGCAGCTGATGTCCGAGGTGGCCATCGTGGCCAACATGGCCCACGCCACGCTGGGCAAGGGCAAGGTGAACTGGCTGGCGCGCGCCGCCGACTATGCCCTGATCCGCGACGACATCGAAAAAGTGTTCGACGACTTTTACGACTACAACGCCCGCGTCTCCAAGCCGGGCGGCTTCCACCTGAAGGTCGCCTCACGCGAGCGCGAGTGGGTGACGCCCAGCGCCAGGGCGCAGTTCATCGTCAACGCCGTCGACCGCGACACGCCCATTCACCGCGCCCGCGCCGCCCACGGCAAGCGCCTGCTGACGATGATGACCACCCGCTCCCACGACCAGTACAACACCACCATCTACGGCCTGGACGACCGCTATCGCGGCGTGTTCGGCCTGCGCCGCGTCGTCTTCATCAACCAGGAAGACATGGACATGCTGGGCTTTAAGGCGGGCGACCACGTCGACATCACCAGCGTGTGGGAAGACGGCGTGGAGCGCCGCGCGGACGACTTCATCCTGGCCGCCTACGACATCCCGCGCGGCTGCGTGGGCGCCTACTACCCCGAGACCAATCCGCTGGTGCCGCTGGCCAGCGTGGCGGTCGGCGCGGGCACGCCGACCTCGAAGTCGATCCCCGTGCTGCTGCACCCGGCCAAAGGCCGGAGCGCGTAATCAGGCGCGGAAGCGGGAAGCGAAGTTGCAGGGCTTGTGGCGGCTATCCAGTTGTTCAACGAGGATGCCGTCCCAAGCCAGGGCGCAGGCGCCCGGGGAACCGGGCAGGCAGAAGATGAGGGTATTGTTGGCGATGCCCGCCAGCGTGCGGGCCTGCAGCGCGGAGCTGCCGATATCGCCGTAAGACAGCTGGCGGAACAATTCGCCGAAACCGGGGATTTCCAGGTCCAGCAGCGGCAGCACGGCTTCCGGCGTCACGTTGCTGGCGGCGAAACCGGTGCCGCCGCTGGTCAGCACCACCTGCACCGCCTCGTCGGCAATGCAGTCGCTCAGCACGCGCCGGATCTCGTAGCGGTTGTCGCGCACGATGGCGCGCCGCACCAGCTGGTGTCCGGCCCCCTGCAGGCGCTGCGCCAGCAGATCGCCCGCATCGTCATCGTCCGGCGTGCGGCGGCCGTTGATGGTCAGGACGACGCAGCGCAGGGAAATGGGTTCAGCCATGCGATTCCTCCTTGTTTATGCCGCCCGTGCGGCCTCGTCCTGCTCCGTCAATTGCCCGATGTCCGGCCGCCATGCGGGCAGCAGGGAGGCCGGCATCGGACGCGCGATTAGATAACCCTGCGCCAGATCGCAGCCCAGGGAGCGCATGAACAGCCAGTCGTCCCAGGTCTCGATGCCCTCCGCCACGGAAGTGATGCCCAGCTCGCGCGCCAGGCCGATGGCATGGTGCAGAATGGGGTCCATATGCGGACGCCGCCACGCGCCGTGCACCAGGCGCTGGTCCATCTTCAATTCACTGAACGGGATACGCGACAGCTGCAGCATGGAGGCGTGGCCCGCGCCATAGTCGTCCAGCGACAGGCGGTGCCCCTCAAGGCGCAGCTTGAGCAGGATATGCAGGGCGGCGGAAAGATCGGCGATCTCCGCGTGCTCCGTGACTTCAAACGTGATGCGCGAAGGCGGCAGCCCGGACTTGCGCACGGTTTCGATGAGCTGTTCCGCCATATGACGGTTGGTCAGCGCCAGCGGCGACAGGTTGACCGACACCGGCACGCGCAGGCCCGCCGCGTCCCAGGCCTGGGAATCGGCCAGAGCCATTTGCAGCACCTTCATCGTCAGCAGGTCCACCAGGCCGGCGTCTTCCGCCCGCTGCAAAAAGCTGGCCGGAGACAGCAGGCCATGCTGCGGGTGATTCCAGCGCAATAAGGCTTCCGCGCCGCGCAGGCTGAGATCGGACAGCGATATCTTCGGCTGGTAGTACAGCTCGAATTCGCCGCGCAGCAGGCCATCGCGGATCTCTTGCGCTTCAGGCTCCGGCGGCAGCGCATGCGGACCGCGCCGCGAAGGGCGGGCCTGCGCAGCGGCGCTGGCCTGCGCGATGGCGGCGCTCAGCGCATCCGAAGTGAGTGGACTGACGGCCACGCACGAGGGCAAGCCAAGCGACGACGCCAGCATCTCCGTCGTGTCGCGCATGCGCGGGCACGGTATGTTGCAGATCACCAGCCCCAGATCACAACCCATCTCGCGCTGGCACGCCGCCAGCGACTGCAGCCAGTCGGCGATATCCATGTCCGGCAGCCCGGCGCAGGCGATCACCAGCAGCGGCTTGTCCGCCATGGACTCGATCAACCCCAACCCGGCGCTGGCGCTCGGCGCCACGCCGATGACGGACAGGCCGAGCTCCTCGCACAAGGCATAGACGAATTCTTCGCTTCGGCCTTGGCCGACAATCAGGACTTCACGCATCATTTCAAACTCCGGCAGAGGGGCTAGGCGCTATGCGCCAGCACGAGCCTGGGCCTGTCCTGCGGCGCCGGGACAGACTCAGTCTCCGCTGCCGCCACCTGACGCAGCGGCGCACGCTGCACGGTAAGAGCCGGCGGAGCGCCGGCCACGTCGATGCGGAAGCGGCTCACCGCCTGCGCCAGCTGCGCCGACTGATCCTGCAGCGACTGCGCGGCGGCGGCCACTTCTTCCACCAGGGCCGCGTTCTGCTGCGTGCCCTGATCCATCGCCGCCACGGCGCTGCTGCAGGAGACGATGCCCGCGTGCTGTTCGGCGCTGGCGTTGCGGATCTGCGCCATGATCTCTTCCACTTTGGCCGCGCTGTCGACGATGGCGCTCATGGCGTCGCCCGTCTTCTGCACCATCTCCGCGCCGGCGTTGGCCTGCTGCGTGGCCGATGCGATCAGCGTGCCGATCCGCTGTGCCGCCGAAGCCGAACGGTGCGCCAGCTGGCGCACTTCCGTCGCCACCACGGCAAAGCCACGGCCTGCGTCGCCGGCGCGCGCCGCCTCCACCGCCGCGTTCAAGGCGAGGATATTGGTCTGGAAGGCGATGCCGTCGATCAGGCCGATGATGTCCTTCATCTGCCGCGTCGAGCTGGCGATATCGTGCATGCGCGCGGTGACGGCAGCCACTGCGTCACCGCCCCGCTCCGCCGCTTCGGACGCCTGCTGCGCCAGGCGGTTGGCCAGTTCCGCGTTACTGCTCGTCTGCTCCACCGTGGCGCTCAACTGCTCCATGGCGGCGGCGGTTTCTTCCAGGCTGGCGGCCTGCTGCTCGGTGCGCCCTGACAGGTCCAGATTGCCGGCGGCGATCTGCATCGACGCCGACGCGATCTGGTCGGTGTCGCGGCGCACCTGGCCCACCAGGTTGCCCAGCTCCGCGCGCATATGCTCCATCTCATACATCATGCTGCTGCGGTCGTCGCCGCGCAGGGCGATGGCGCCGCTCAAATCGCCGTCCGCGATGCGGGCCGCCGTCTGTGCCGCCACTTCAGGCTCGCCACCCAAGTCGCGGCGCAGGCGGGTGATGATCGACGCCGCCACCGCGACGGAGACCAACAAGCCAACCGCGCCCAAGGCCAGCATCTTGATGCGGGTTTCGGCATAGGCCTGCTCGGCGTTTTCGCGCGCGGTGTTCATCAGCTCCACCTCGTTGCGGATTTCAGCCGCCAGCGCATCGCGGCAGGCTTGCAGCATGGGCTTGACTTCATTGTTCAGATAATCGCGCGCCTCGGCGTCATGGCCCGATTGCACGAGGGAGACCAGTTGCTGCTGGCCGGAGGCATAGGCCTGCATCGCGGACGCCACGCGGGCCAGGGCGGCGCGGCCGCCGGGCGTGATCACGCGCCTGTCCAACTCCGCCATATTGGCGTCCGCCTCCTTGCTGTAGCGGGCGATATCGTCGATCTGCTTTTGTCGCACGGCGGGGCTATCCGTCAGCATCACATTGCGCAGCGCGACGGCGATATCCGTCACGCGCAGGCGGACGTTGGTGGTGAGTTCGATTTTCGGCCAACGGTCATCAGCGATGCTGGCCGTGGCGCGATTCAGCTTGGCTTGCTCGCTCAGGCCCAGCGCGATCGTCGCAGCGAGAAACAGGCACACCATGCCAAAGCCGGACATCAGCAAAGTTGCCACCTTGAAGCGGGAGGTTTTCATACAAGTCTCCTCGAGGAAAAGTCGGGCGACGCGGCGCACCCAGCCGTGCTGTCCTTTCCTAGCCAAGCACGGTGCGAGAATATCCCGGGCACAGATTGCCGCGTCGCTACAGTTTCTCTACTTCGGGAGGGGTACAGTTTCCAGACGGAACTAGGGACGGGGCTGTTTGATCCAGTTGGCGATCAATTCCACGGCCTCGCTCTCCATGCCGATGTAACCATGCCAATGTTCCGCTTCGCAGGGATTGCCGCTCGGGTTGCTGCCGCCGTTGACCAGGATTTGCTTCTTGACGGGCGCGTTTTTCAGACCGGCCATGATGGCCGGCACCTCCTGCGGCTGGCAAATGCTGCACGCGTCTTTTTCGTGGTGCATCACGAGGACGGGAATGCGGATCTTTTCCAGCTCCTGGCGCGGCACGGCGCCCTGCTTTCGGTAGCTGGTGACGCTGGACGTGAGCACCAGTCCCGCGATCAGTTGCGGATCGCGCTCGGCGATCACGGCCGCCGTGGCCGACACCGTGCCCCGGCTGGTGCCGACCAGCCACAGCGGCGCGGAAGAGCGCGCCTTAAGCTGCGTCAAAACCTGGTGCAGGTCCTGCAGATGCGCATCGCTGACGCGAAAGCCGAAATCCATGTCGGCCACATCGGAAGGCCGCGACACCATGGCGATATTGAAACCCTGCTGCGCAAACAACTTGCCGCTGCGGACAAGGAAATTACGGCTGCCGGGCCAGCCATCCCCGTCCAGGGCGCCGATGCCGCCCGCGCCGCCGGGCAGCAGCACGAGCGTGGCGACCGCATCGGCTCGCTGATGCCAGAACACGGGAACCGCCACACCAGGCCGCGTAGCGACCTGCAGCAACTCTCCGTCCGCAGCCGCCAATGCAGACGCGGGCGGCAAAAACAGCGCAGACCAGACCAGCAGCAAACTCAGGAAAAGTTTTTTCATTGTCGGAGTTGAAATTGCAATGCACGGGATGGCAAAGGATACCCCAGCTGGAACTCCCGCCCCCGAATCATCCTTACACCATGTAACAAGAGTCTTGCCCGCCCCTGAATTGCTCACCCGTTCAGCCTCGCCGTATATTTATCGCATCAGACTTAAACGCACACGAGGAGAGACAGCATGGCAGCAAAAGAAATTCACGTCCAACACTACACCCACGGCATCATCGGCCCCAGCCAGAAGATGCTGGGCCCCTTGGCCGACGGCGGACGCCTGACCACCAGCACCCCGCCCGGCTGCTGGGGCCCCATGATCACGCCCGCCTTCCAGGGCGGCCACGAAGTGACCCAGCCCGTCGCCATCGAAGGCGCGGAAGTGGGCGACGCCGTGGCGCTGAAGATCGGCCGCATGCGCGTGACCTCCGTCGCCACCTCGTCCGGCGTGATGCAATTCGTCGACGGCCGCTACCGTGGCGATCCCTTCGTCTCCAAGCTGTGCTCGGTGTGCGGCACGGAACACCCGGCCAGCCATGTGGAAGGCATAGGCGAGGACGCCATCCGTTGCAGCAACTGCGGCGCCGAGGTCAACGCCTTCCGCTTCAGCCACGGCTATGTGATCGTCTTCGATGAGGAAAACCAGGTCAGCCTGACCGTCAACCAGGAAGTGGCCGACCGCCTGGCCGGCAAGGCGCCGGAGATGTCGGCCCTGCCCGAGTTCGCGGCCCAGCACTCCATCCTGTCACTGGCGCGGGCCGACATTCCCGGCCTGGCGGCGCATATGCGTCCCTTCCTCGGCAACATCGGCACCACCCCGGCGCGCGACCTGCCGGACTCTCACAACTGCGCCGACTTCGGCCAATACCTGATCGATGCCCCCCACCGCTTCGGCATGAAGCAGGAAGAGCTGGACGCGGCCCGCACCGACGGCCACATGGACACCAACTCCGTGCGCGAAGGCGCCATCCTGATCTGCCCGGTGAAGGTGCCCGGCGCCGGCGTCTACCTGGGCGACATGCACGCCCAGCAGGGCAACGGCGAGATCGCCGGCCACGCGACCGACGTCAGCGGCACGACGGAAGTGACGGTGGAAGTGATCAAGAACCTGACTATCGACGGCCCCATCCTGCTGCAAAACCTGGATGACTTGCCGCCGATGGCGCGTCCCATGAGCGCCGCCCAGCGCCAGCATGTGCGCGCGCTGGGCGAACGCTGGGGCCAGCATGAGATCGAAGAGAACGGTCCGCTCACCTTCATCGGCAGCGGCAAGAACCTGAACGAGGCCACGCACAACGGCCTGGCCCGCGCCGCCGCCGTGACCGGCCTGCCCTATGACGAAGTGCTGAACCGCGCCACCATCAACGGCTCCATCGACATCAGCCGCCTGCCCGGCACGGTGCGCGTCACCTTCCTCTGCCCGATGACTATCCTCGACCGCATCGGCATCGGCCACCTGGTGCGCGAGAAGTACGAGCTCTAAGCTCAGTGCCCCATCAAGTCATTCCACTGTGGCAGCAGGACAATGCTGTTGGGGTTAAGCCCAGCGTTCTTCAGCGTGTCCATGCTTGCCACTGCGCTGCCGCTTTGCAGGTCGACCACGGTGACAGCGCCGTCGCTCATGCCGGGAAGGTTGAGCAGGGCATTCTGCACGAAGGCGTACTTTCCGTCCCTGGTAAATGCGACATGGTGGGCGCCTTCCGCCGCCGGAATGGACCTCACCAGTTTGGGCTCGCTCACTTTGGACGAGATGTCGAAAATGTGCAGATGGCCCGGCTTGGCCGTCGTCACATACATGCGCGAGGCATTATTGTTAAAGTAGATTTCCAGCGGAACGCCGGCCTTCAGATCGGCGAAGTCATAGGCCTGGGCGACTTCGAAATCCTTCTTGTCCGGTTTCCAGCTGGCGGTCCACAGCGTTCCGCCATACATATTGGTGACATAGGCAACCGCTGGCTTCGCATTCGGCACAAACAGTACCTCGACCGGCGCCTCGCCGGCCGGCGAAGCTTTCTTCGATACCTTGTAAGTACCGAGCACCTTGCCCGTGCTGGTTTCCACGGCGCTGATCACCTCGCCCGCGTCGCCCAGGTCGGAGGCGCGCACCGTCGATGTAAGCAATGTGCGATCAGCGCTGGCCGAAACAGCCAGCCCGTGCGGATAAGGCGCGGCGACCTTGATCGTTGAAAGCACCTTGTCGCTATGGGCGTCTCCCACCACCATGCTTTGCGTGCCCATGCAGCTCACATACCAGTGCTTGTGATCGGGAGAGAAGGCAATATCCTCACCGACATTGCAAGTTGGGATGCTGACAGTTTGCATGGCATAGTCTTTCGACTTCATATCCATCACGCGCAGCTCTGACTTGCCAAGCGCCGTGATGTAAGCCTTGCTCATATCGTGGTTGTAGAAAATGTGGTGCGCCACGAGATCTGCAGGCAGGGGAATATCCTTGACGATCGAGCCGAACGATCTGGAGTTGGGATCGACATCGACAATGGCGATGCCCTCCTTGCGCGTCGCCGGGGCGACCGGATTTTTAAGGGACTTCAGCGATTCGGCGGACTTGGTTTCGTAATTCATCATCGCCAGGATTTCGGCGCTTGCCCAGCCGTGCAAGCACAGACCGAGGACAAGAGGAAGCAAGGAACGGTTGCGCATGATTCACCACCTCCCAGTCAGGTTGAAGGATCAACCCTCAAATTCTACGCCTTTGGGCAAGAAAATAATTGACGGAAATTTAATCCTCAATAAAATCAGCACATGGGACCAATCCGCCTTCTCTGCTTCGTGGCAGCGCTGCTCGCCAACGCCCCTCTTTGGGCGGGGGAGCAGCATGCAAGCTTCGAGGTGAAACAACAGCGCATCGCCAACCCAGCCCCTACGGTACGCGTGCAGCAAGGCGATACGCTGCTACTGGATTTGCGCAGCGACGTGGCGCTCAACGTCCATTTGCACGGCTACGACGTGCCGCTGTCGCTCAAGCCCGGCATACAGGGGCGGCTCAAGCTGGAAGCCACTACACTGGGACGCTTTCCGCTTGTAGCGCATGGCGCTGACCATCAGCACGGCCCCGCCCTCCTCTATCTGGAAGTCGTCCCGCGATGAAGCGCTGGCTGCTGGCGGCCGTTCCGCTCCCAGCCTTTGCACATGGATTCGGCCAGCGCTTCGATTTGCCGCTGCCGCTGTGGATGTTCATGACGGGGGCCGGCGCGGCCGTCGCCGTGACCTTCGTCCTGCTTGCGGCCCAGCGCCAGGCCCTGCCGCTCGCACCGGGACAGGCCACGCCGCTGATGCGGATACCGCTGGCCAATACACTCGCCGCGGCTTTACGTCTGGCCGTGCTGTTCCTTTATCTGCTGGTAATCTGCGCCGGCTACTTCGGCGTGCAAAGCCCCGTCAGGAATATCGCACCTGCGATGGTATGGGCCGTCTGGTGGGTGGGCATGGCTTACCTGTCGGCTTTGCTGGGTGATGTGTGGGCGCTGGTCAATCCGCTCGACACGCTCTATCGCTGGACGGGCGGAGCGCGTCCCGCCAGGCTGGCCCTGCCTGAACGAGTGGGCGTCTGGCCGGCGGTAGTACTGTTCTTCGTCTTCGTCAATCTGGAACTGAACTGGGAGGGCAGCGAGCAGCCTTCGAGCCTGGCAACAGCGATACTGGCGTATTCCGCTTTCACCTGGCTGGGCATGTATTTGTTTGGGCGCCGCAGCTGGCTGGCGCAGGGAGAAGTGTTTGCCATCGTATTCGGTCTGCTGGCGCGCTTCGGGCCAAATAGCGTGCGTGATGGATGCTGGCAGGTGCGTCCCTTCGGTGCGGGTTTGCTGTCCGAACGGCCGGCGGATTGGTCACATATCGTCCTGGTCATGCTGATGCTCGCATCGGTCAGCTTCGACGGGCTGATGGAGACTCAGATGTGGCTGGATATGCAGGCACAAGTGCCGCTTCCACCGGCGGGCGCTCGCGTTCTGGCCTTATTCGCGCTGCCGCTGCTGTTCCTGCTGGCCTACCTGGGCGTGTGCCAGCTCATTGCGTGGTGCGGCGGAGGTGCGGAGCTGACGGCGACGGCAGGCTGGTATGTGCTCACCCTCGTGCCCATTGCGATCGCCTACCATTTCGCTCACTACCTGTCATTTTTGGCGATGGCGGTGCAGTACCTGATTCCCTTGGCCTCCGACCCGCTTGGGCAAGGTTGGGACTTGTTTGGCACCGGCCTCTATTTCATCCGGCCTGGCATCGTGGATGCGCGCATGGTGTGGTATGTGTCCTTGTTCGCCATCATCGCGGGACACGTGGCCGCCGTCTGGCTTGGGCACCAGACGGCACTGCGTCAGTTTGGAACGAAGGCTGCGCGCAGCCAGCTGCCCATGATGGCCCTCATGGTCGCGTATACGCTACTCAGCTTGTGGATCATCGCGCAGCCTATCGTGAATGGCTAAGCCAGAGCGCTGTCGACAGGTTGTAACCGTCAACGTAGACGTTTGTTCTCGTCATTGGCGCCTCGTTTTCCGCCCTTAATAGTAAAACAGCCACCCAAGAGAGCGGCTGCTTCGTTCCAAGCGGCAGCCAACTAAATGACCCCACGAGAAATGAGTGGTACGCTCATTGGATCAAATTTGCCAAGGCGCGTCAAACATGGTTAGCAAAGGCCCACTGGAGAGGCATTGATGCGCACCGAGAGGCGCATTACATCGCGGCGAGCAGCTTTTGCTTTGCTTCTGTAAACTCGGCGTCTGTAAGGATGCCATCGTCACGCAGTTGGGCCAGTTTGTGCAGTTCGTCGGAAAATGAAGTCGTCGATGTCGAGGCCAGCGCAGCATTGTGGCTCTGCATTGCCGACTCAACAAGGGCTTTGAACTGCTGTATTTCTTCATTGCACCCATGCCCAAACACAACGGCATCTGGATCTAATGCAGCGTCCATCATCGTGCCGGTGAATTGCTTCCCTCCCGCATACGAAAATTGAATAAAGCCGTTCAAAAATAAACCACCGAGCTTCATCTGAATCGCTGTGATGGATGTGGCTGGGATGGACCGTTCACCGCCAGGACCTTGGACTAAAAAACTCCGCAAGCCCTTTTTTCGGATAAGAACCCGTCCATCGCGAAATTCCAATTCGCCGTTACTGGCCTGAACGATCATCGCCGGCTCCAAATTAGTTGAATTAGCAAATTGTATGAAATATGACGATCAGAAATCTCTCCAATTATTGCCTTTATATCACCAACAAAACACCTTGATGCCTCACTCCGTCAACATCTATCCTAAAAAGCGCCCGAGAAAAAGGGGAACGGGTTTAGCCGTGCGTCCACGGCTAACCGCTACATGGCTCTGATCCAGGCCATTCTGCGCCATGCCCATGATGAATGGCCCCCCCGGCAGACCAAGGACGAGGAAGACATTCATGTCTCGTTGAGCCAGTTCGCTGTAGACCTCCTACAACGGCAGCTAGGCAAGCATCCCGTGCGAGTCTTTACACAGGCCGGTCATCCAATCAGCCAGATCAGCACGAAAAGCTGGCGCGATGCTGTAACACGAGCGGGGTTGCAGAATTTCCGCTGGCACGACCGGCTGCGCACCTAGGCCAGCAGGCTGCTTCAGAACGCCCCCATACTGGGCCGTCCGCCGACGGCCACCACCGAACAGCGCGCAGACATCATCGCCAAGTATGCTGACGGTGCCGACGAGAGCGTCAGCGTCCTGGCCATGATGAAACCTGCGCATCTCCGGCATATATAAGCCGAGGCATGCGCTGAAAATTAAGGAGTGGCGGCCCTGATTATCTGTTCTTGATAGAACGAAATATCGTTCGATGCAAGCGCGCAGGCCATGAGTTCCGCAGTTATATCTGCTGGCAAGTTTCCAAGTTGCTTCACATCCCCGGCGAAATGCAGTGCGACGAGGTCTGCATCCCTAAACTCGTAATATTCATCTAGACAAACCCATGTTGCCTTCGGCAAGATGCAACAATTTTGCACCAGATGAAAGTTTGGAAAACGGTCGCCAAGCTGACAACCATAGGAAGAACTAAATCGATAGCTTTTGGATGTGGTCTTCACCACAACCGATACCCCAGCATCTGAGCCAAGAACTATTAATATCTTGTTCCCTATCGCCCCATCGTGGAAACGGAAATTTTGATGTTGGAGAATTGTCCCTGGCGCCATTACATTAACGCGCGCAATTCACTAAGACTTCGTCACGCTCACGCACTACGTCGCGCAATTCACCCTCCTCCTGAGCTCGAAGCGCCAGTTCGAAAGGAATTGATTGCTGCTTTAGGCCAAGCTCATTGTAAATCTTATGCCAAGGCTGATTCTCTAGATGAGTAGCTTCAATCATGTCGTCTGCCTTGGTCTTCGCAAAGTCCGAGGCTAAGCGCTCCATCAAACGGAGCTCGCGCTTCGAGAAATGCGATGGGTCAAATTCGGCAAGGGGCGTTACCGTAAGCATCTGATTATTCCCGTTGACTTCTTTCTTGCCAAACTGAATCTTGGCGGCCATGTCAGGCTTTGGCGCATCAACCTCATTGTGCAACGCAACTGGCACCGGCCCCATTGGCCAAGCGTTATATTCCATGCCCGTGACAGAACGCCCGGTTTCTTTGAAGTGCTCAAAATCCAAGAAGTAGAGCAGCTTCCAAAGCTTGGTTTTACCGAGATAGCTAGTGTTATTAGCGAAAAAAATTATCGCGTTAAGAAGCTTCTCGCGTTCGTGGGTGATTAACATAATAGGCACAGGTTTGCGCTGACCGCATTGGGCATAGAGCTGTTAGATACAGAATACACCGCGTACACTGAGATTTGTATAAATTTCTACTATAAGAAAAAAGACTAGTTGTATGTAGGTATCATACCGCCAATTTCTCCGCTGCGTCGCACGAAAAAATCTACACTGCGCCTACATGACCCAAAAAGGCAAAAAGCCCAATCGGCAAAGACTGGGCTAAGTGCTTGATGATATTGGTAGGCCTCCCCGGAGTCGAACCGGGCACCAACGGATTATGAGTCCGCTGCTCTAACCAGGCATGAGCTAGAGGCCCTGAGTGCTACTTGCGCTGGAACCTGTGCCACCGGTCCTCTGACGCGCCCGCCATAAAAGCGAACTCGCGAGGATATCGGTTAGCACGGCCCGCCGTCAAGTCTTAGTTACCCTCGAGGAAACTCTTGAGCTTGTCGGAACGGCTCGGGTGGCGCAATTTGCGCAGGGCCTTGGCTTCGATCTGGCGGATACGCTCGCGCGTCACGTCGAACTGCTTGCCCACCTCTTCCAGCGTGTGGTCGGTCGACATTTCGATGCCGAAGCGCATGCGCAGCACCTTCGCCTCGCGCGGAGTCAGCGAATCGAGCACATCCTTCACCACGCCGCGCATGGAGGCGTGCAGGGCCGCGTCGGACGGCGCCAGGGTGTTGTTGTCCTCGATGAAGTCGCCCAGATGCGAATCGTCGTCGTCGCCGATCGGCGTTTCCATCGAGATCGGCTCCTTGGCGATCTTCATGATCTTGCGGATCTTGTCTTCCGGCATTTCCATCTTGATGGCCAGCGTGGCCGGATCCGGCTCGGCGCCCGTCTCTTGCAGGATCTGGCGCGAGATACGGTTCATCTTGTTGATGGTTTCGATCATGTGCACGGGGATACGGATCGTGCGCGCCTGGTCGGCGATCGAGCGGGTAATGGCCTGGCGGATCCACCACGTCGCGTAAGTCGAGAACTTGTAGCCGCGGCGGTATTCGAACTTGTCCACCGCCTTCATCAGGCCGATATTGCCTTCCTGGATCAGATCGAGGAATTGCAGGCCGCGGTTGGTGTATTTCTTGGCGATCGAAATGACCAGACGCAAGTTCGCTTCCGTCATTTCGCGCTTGGCCTTGCGCGCCTTCATTTCACCGGCCGCCATCTGGCGGTTGATGTTGCGCAAGTCGGGCAGCGGCAGCACGACGCGCGCCTGCAGGTCGATCAGACGCTGCTGCAGTTCCTTGATGGTCGGGATGTTACGGCCCAGGATAGCGCTGTAGGCGTGGCCGGCGGCCACTTCGCCATCGACCCATTCCAGATTGGTTTCGTTGCCGGGGAAGACTTTGATGAAGTGGGCGCGCGGCATGCCGCACTTGTTCACGGCCACGTCGAGGATTTGCTTCTCGATATGGCGCACTTCGTCCACCTGGCCGCGCAGGGTGTCGCACAGCTTTTCCACCACCTTGGCGGTGAAACGGATACCCAGCAGCTCGGCCGAAATGGCTTCCTGCGCCTTCACATAGGCCTTGGAGTTGTAGCCATCCTTCTCGAACGCCTTGCGCATCTTTTCGAATTGCATGGCGATCACGTCGAATTTATCCAGCGAGGCGTTTTTCAGCGCTTCCAGCTGCTCGGCGGAATAGCCGGCGGCGCCCGACGGGCTGCTCGCCTCTTCCTCTTCTTCCTCTTCCTCGTCTTCCCCCTCCTCGTCATCATCCTCGTCGTCGGACGCGGCGGCGACAGGGGCGGCGACTTCATCGTCCTCATCTACCAGGCCATCGACAATTTCGTCGATCTTGATTTCATCGGAGCGGATACGGTCCGAAGCGGCGATAATTTCGGCGATCGTCACCGGGCAGGCGGAGATCGCCTGGATCATGTCCTTCAAGCCGTCTTCGATGCGCTTGGCGATCTCGATCTCGCCTTCGCGGGTCAGCAGCTCGACCGAGCCCATTTCGCGCATATACATGCGGACAGGATCGGTAGTGCGGCCGAAATCGGAATCGACGGTGGACAGCGCCGCCTCAGCGGCCGCTTCCGCCTCGTCATCGCTGGTGACGGTGGCGACGTTGTCGGAAAGCAGGAGGGTTTCGGCATCGGGCGCGTGCTCGTAGACGGCGATGCCCATGTCGTTGAAGGTGCCGATAATGCCTTCGATCGCTTCAGGATCGACGATGTTCTCGGGCAGATGGTCGTTGATCTCGGCATAAGTGAGGAAACCGCGTTCCTTGCCGAACTTGATCAGGGTCTTCAGCTTCTGCCGGCGGCGCTCCAGCTCTTCCTCGGTCGCTTCCGTATCCGACGAGAATGCATCCTTCAGCAGCGCCTTTTCCTTGGCCTTGCGATCCTTGGCCTTCGCCTTGTCCACCGCCTTCAATTCCGCGCGCTCGACCGCGTTCAGGGCCGCGACTTCGTCATTCTCTGGCTGGAATTCTTTCGGCTTGCGCCCGCGCCGTCCAGGCACTTTGACGGTTGGCAGCACGTAGCCGGAGGTGTCAATGGCGGCCAGAGCCGCCGCATCCGTGGTCTGGCTGACGGCCGGCGCTTGTTTGCTGGCGACGCGCGTTTCCGGTTTGTCTGCCGCTTTGGCAGATTTGGCGGTCACTTTGCTTGGCTTTGCAGCCGCTTTGGATTCAGGTTTCTTGATTGGCACAGGCGCTTTCGATTACACAACGACTTGCGAATTAGGATAAAGTTCTTACGGCTCTTGTGGAGCCTTGCCTCCGTCCCTGGCCAACTGCGCCAGGCCCGGCATTACTACGACTTACTTACACCTCGTTGGGCTCGATCAACCACAACTGTTTCCTCACCGACATTTTCGGAGGAAATTCTACTGCATTAAGACGTGCGTGTGGGGGCAAAGCCATGCGTTTGAAGGCGGACGGAACCGTCCTCGCCGTCCCTGGCCCAAGCCGCCGGCGCCGTCTTGCTGCGCCGATCAAGAGCCTAACTTTCTGAAAACAAATACAAATTCTGAACTGAAAAACGATGCCAAAAATTACAACACTTAGCGTTTTATTATAGCACGCCACTTTTCAATTTCCAGAGGGCAGACCCCCCCGCTCCGCCTCTGGGCCACTCTAGCGGTTGCCCAGATCGGCCGCCGCCTCACGCAATAGTTCATCTTGCCTTGCCGTTAACTCGCGGTAGCGCGGACCAATCTCCGCCGCCGGCAAGTTGGCGCTGGACAATTCATCCAGGGCCCGCTTGATCACGGCGTATTTCACGTCGCGAATGGCGCTGCGCAGGAAAACCCGCTGGGCGTCATAGTCCGATTCCGAGTCCTGCACGATTTCGCCGATGATGCTGTCGTATTCCTCACTCTGCGATTTTAAATGTTGCGCAAATGCAGCAAAACTTCCCTGCGGACCCAGCGCCTGGGCCGAGGCCACCAGCTGGCGCAGGCGCTCGGCCGGTTCGGCGCCGAAATGGGAGAAGGCTTCCAGGGCCGCGTCATCCATTTCCAGCGCCAGCGGCGGGTGGGCCACCAGCAGGCGCACGATCTGCAATTCCAGGCCCGTGGGCACGGGACGCCCCGTCCTCGGCGGCGCCTGGCGCGCCACAGCCACCGGCTTGGCCAGCTCGAACAGGGCCTCGATTTCGGACGGCGTGCTCTGCGTCAATTGCGCCAAGGCACGCACGATCTGCAGGCGCAGGGCCGAGGGCGCCATCGCCTGCAGCAGCGGCTTGGCGTCGAACTGGGCGCGGGCGCGGCCTTCGGGACCGTTCAAATCATGCTCGCTGCACACTTCCTTGATCAGGAACTGGGACAGCGGCATCGCGTCGTGCACTTCCTGCTCGAAGGCCTCGGCGCCGTGCTCGCGCACATAGCTGTCCGGGTCGTGCTCGGTGGGCAGGAAGAGGAAACGGATGGTCTTATTGTCCGACACATGGGGCAAACAGGCTTCCAGCGCGCGCCGCGCGGCGCGGCGGCCGGCCTTGTCGCCGTCGAAACTAAAAATCACAGTGTCGGTTTGACGCAACAGTTTCTGCACATGATGCGTGGTACAAGCCGTCCCCAGGGTCGCCACCGCTTGCGGGAAGCCCATCTGGGCCAGCGCCACCACATCCATATAGCCTTCCGTCACCAGCACATAGCCCGCATCGCGGATCGCCTGGCGCGCCTCGAACAGGCCATACAGCTCGAAGCCCTTTGAAAATAAAGGCGTTTCGGGAGAATTCAAGTACTTTGGCTCGCCCTGGTCGAGCACCCGGCCGCCGAAGGCGATGACCTGGCCCTTGGTATTTTTGATCGGAAACATCACCCGCTCGCGGAAGCGGTCGTAGCGCTTGCGGTGGCCGCCATCCTCGTCCGATTTGTCGATCACCAGGCCCGCCTCGGCCAGGGCCACGACCTCGTAATCGGGAAACACGGAACGCAGATTGTCCCAGCCGGCCGGCGCATAGCCGAGGCCGAAGCGGGCCGCGATCTCGCCCGTCAGCCCGCGCCGCTTGAGGTAGGCGATGGCTTCCGTCGCGCCGCGCAGCTGGGCGCGGTAAAAATCGCAGGCCTTGGTCATGGCCTCCGTCAGCGCCAGGCTCTGGGCCTGCATCTGGGCGCGCTGGGCGGGCGGGATCTTGTCATCCTGCTCGGGCACCACCATGCCCACGTTCTGCGCCAACTCTTTTACGGCATCGACAAAGCCCATGCCGGAATATTCGATCAGGAAGCCAATCGAAGTGCCATGCGCGCCGCAGCCAAAGCAGTGATAGAACTGCTTGGTCGGGCTGACCGTAAAGCTGGGCGACTTTTCATTGTGAAAAGGACACAGCCCCATGAAATTGGCCCCGCCCTTCTTCAACTGTACATAGCGTCCGACCACATCGACGATATCGACGCGATTGAGCAAATCCGAAATAAAAGACTGTGGAATCACGGGCTAGGCGGTGTTGTTATGGATCAGACTATACCGCCGCACTTTGACGGGCTTTGAGCCACATCAAGGTGCGGCGCAGATGAGCACTCAGGCCGGGCTCAGGGCCTTCTTGACCAGGGCCGACACGACGGTCATGTCGGCGCGGCCTGCCAGCTTGGGCTTGACGATGGCCATGACCTTGCCCATGTCCTGAGGACCGGCGGCGCCCGAAGCAGCCACGGCGGCGGCAACCTCGGCCGCCACTTCCTCGTCCGACAGGCCGGCCGGCATGTAGACGCTCAGCACGGCCAGCTCGGCTTTTTCGATATCAGCCAGGTCGGCACGGCCGCCCGCTTCGAACTGGGTGATGGAATCCTTGCGCTGCTTGATCATTTTTTCCACGACGGCCACCACCTGGGTGTCGTCGAGCTCGATCTGCTCATCCACTTCCTTGCGCTTGATCTCGGCGATGATCAGGCGAATGGTGTTGAGCTTGCCCGTTTCCTTGGCGCGCATGGCGGCTTTCATGTCTTCGGTGATTTGTGCTTTCAAGCTCATAGTTTTCCTCTGGAAATAGTCAGGGTAGAAATACGAAAGCCCGCTGCGGCGAACCGGAGCGGGCATTCAGACGGTACCTCACCAAACCCGTGGCGAACACGCGCCAATCAAGCGGGTCAAGTCGAAGTGAACGGTCTTAGAAGAGTTTTTTCGGCAGCTGCTGGCTGCGGATACGCTTGTAGTGGCGCTTAACAGCAGCGGCCAGCTTGCGCTTGCGCTCAGCCGTTGGCTTCTCGTAGAACTCGCGTGCGCGCAGTTCGGTCAGCAGACCGGTTTTTTCGATGGTGCGTTTGAAGCGACGCATTGCGACTTCGAACGGCTCGTTTTCTTTGAGGCGAATAGTGGTCATGTAAAAATTCAAACCGTTAGAGGTTATAGGAAGACAGCGACTATAGCACTTTTTTTCAGCAATGGGAAGTCCGGTGGTTTCCCCGTTGCTAAAACTATGGCCTGTCCTGGTAAGATTTACTGTAATGCAATGCCTGCGGCCACACCGGAAGCCCAAGCCCACTGGAAATTATACCCGCCCAGCCAGCCGGTCACATCCACAGTTTCGCCAATAAAATACAGACCCGGCACTTTATTCGCCATCATGGTCTGCTGCGACAGTTCGCGCGTGTCGACGCCGCCGCGCGTCACCTCGGCCTTGCGGTAGCCTTCGGAACCATTGGGCGTCAAGGTCCAGCGGTTGATGGCCTCGCCCAGCTTGCGCAGCTTCGCGTCCGGCAGATCGGCCAGGCGCGCGTCGAGCGCGAAGCCATGCGCCAGCAGCAGGCCTTCCGCTAGGCGGGTCGGCAGCCACTGCGACAGCACATTGCCCAGCTGTTTCTTGATCGTGCTCTTGCCTTCGATGAGCGTCTGCGCCAGATCCATCTCCGGCAGCAGGTTGATGACGATGGGCGTGCCCGGCGTCCAGTAGCTGGAGATCTGCAGGATGGCGGGACCGGACAGGCCGCGGTGCGTGAACAGCAGGTCTTCGCGGAAGCGCGCGCCCGTGGCATTGCGCCCCTTGAGCGAGCCCGTCTCCACATCCACTTCCAGCGCGATGCCGGACAGCTCGGCGAACGGCGCCCACTCGGCCGCATCGAAAGTCAGCGGCACCAGGGCGGGACGGGGCTCCACCATCTTCAGATCGAACTGCTTCGCGACGCGGTAGCCGAAATCGGTGGCGCCGATCTTGGGAATCGACAGTCCGCCCGTGGCGATCACCACGCTCTGCGCCTCGATATCGCCGCTGTCGGTGGCGAGCAGGAAGCCGATGCCATCCATCTGTTGTTCCATGCTGGCGACCTTGCACGGCATGCGCCAGTGGACGCTGCCCGCCGCGCATTCGGCCTTCAGCATGTCGATGATCTGCTCCGCCGAATCGTCGCAGAACAGCTGGCCCTTGTGCTTTTCGTGATAGCCGATGCGGTGCTTCTTCACCAGCGCGAGAAAGTCCTGCACCGTGTAGCGCGACAGGGCGCTCTTGCAGAAGTGCGGATTCTCCGACAGGAAGTTGGCCGGACCGGCGTTAATATTGGTGAAGTTGCAGCGCCCGCCGCCGGAGATGCGGATCTTCTCCGCCAGCTTTGCCGCATGGTCGATCAGCACCACGCGCTTGCCATTGCGAGCCGCTGTCGCCGCGCACATCATCCCTGCGGCGCCCGCGCCGATCACTGCCACATCAAACTTTGCCATGCCACTATCCTTACGGTCCTGCCGCTGAGTACAAAGCCGTGATTATACGATTGGCTCGCTCACCCGCTGCCGCGATTGCAAAGTCCTCGACACCAGCAGGCATTGCGCCACCTGTTCCGCGATGGGCGGCGGCACGGGGATATCGCCCTTCAGCACGGACGCAATCCACGCCGCCGTCATGGCCGCGTCCTTGTCCTCCGGCAGATCGGGCAGCTCGCCGACCTCGATCTGCTTAGGCACCAGCATCGTGCGCAGGCCGCCGTGGAACCAGTCGATCTGCTGCGCCTTGTTGGCGTTGGCCACCGTCTCCCCTTCCGTACCGCGCATGAGGAAGGCGTCGCCCCGTTCAGCCAGCGCCTCGGTGGTAAAGTACTCGCCCAGCATTTCCAGATACTCCGGATGCGTATAGGACACCAGCCGCAGCGCCGGTCCCGCAAACGGCTGCATGATCTTCACCAGCGTGTGTGTCGAATTGCGCACGCCCAGAATGCGCCGCAGCGACAGCATATGCGCCAGCTTCGGCGCCAGCGCGTCGATGGTGATGAAAGCCACATGGCCCTGCGCCATCGCCTCCTCCGCCTCCGCATGGTCCTGCGCCGGCTTCACGCCCAGCTCCGCCAGCACTTCCGCCGTGGCGATGCGCCCAGCGTCGTGCGCCACGCCGTGCACCAGCACCGGCACACCCTCGCGCGCCAGCAGCAATGCCAGCAACGCCGTCAGATTTGCCAGCTTGCGCGCGCCGTTATAAGTGGGTATCACGACAGGAGCGAAGTGGCCGCACGGCGCCGTCAAGGGCGCGAACGAGGCCTCCGCCGCGTCGAGGAAGCCGGCGATCTCCTGCACCGACTCGCCCTTGATGCGCATGGCCAGCAGGATGCCGCCCAGCTCCAGGTCGGAGACGCGGCCATCGAGAATGGCCTGGTACAGGTCGTGGGCGTCGTCGCGGCTCATGCTGCGCGCGCCTTTTTTGCCGCGGCCGATCTCCTTGATGAAGCGGGCCGCCGGGAATGGGGAAGAGGTCATAAGCGCAGCTTACTATTTTTTTAAAATATTTGTATCATAGCAAGCACCTTCCGGCACGGCGAAGAGTTCCCATGAAAATGATCCGAACAGGCGTTTTACTTGCGGTCCTGGCCTGCCTCGCCCTGCCACCCTTCGCCGGCGCCCAGCGCGCACCGCATCCCGAACCCCACGAATACGCGCGTGAGCATCTTGAAGAAGCCATGCGCCAGCGCGAGCCGGCCGCCGACGGTCTACGCTTCGAGGAAATTCCACCAGCGGTGCTCGACGCCATACGGACGCAGGCGGAAAACAAGTATGGCATCAAACGCGAATCCGTGAGCGGCTCGTCCAAAGCGCAGCTCCGCTTCTACAGCAGCCTGGATACCCCACTGCCCGGCAAGCAGATGGAACTGGCGACCCTGCTCGACCAGCATCACTTTGCACGCGAACTGAACGATATCGACGCCGTCTGGCAAAAGCGCACCAGGGAGCGCTCGCTGCAGCTTCCCGCCAGCGCGGAGCTGCTGGACGACTGGTTCGCCCTCCACCCCGGCGTCACCATGATGGTGGTGGGCCACATGGTGGACCGCGACCTCGTGCTGACCGACGCCCATGGCAATGAAAGCAGCCGCCTGCCGCTGGCCTCCGTGAAAACGGCCGCCGAGCGCCACGGCAGCGTGGTTGTGCCGATCAGCTGCAAGTCGGCCAACGCGGACGCGGCCCTGGGCTTCACGCAAAACATCAACGCAGGCAAGGTCGCCAGCTTTCTGGCGGCGCTGGACCTGCAGCCCACCTTGGGCGCGCTGGTGAAAGGCATGCAGACCATTGGCGACATGAAGATCAACGCCGAGGACGCGGCCGCCGTCGTGCTCACCGCCGCCACGGCCGACGACCGGAGCGGCAAGGACGAAAGCGAGCTCGAAGTCCGCGTCGACCTGCCCCCGCCTGTCGTAACCAGGCCTGCCGCAACGCCGTCCGTCAGCAGCCAGGCCGCCACCGGCAGCGGCGGCAAGCGCTATGCCACGCTGCAGCACGTCACTCTCTACAGCATCTTCCTCACCTTCGCGCTGATGGCTTCGGAAGAATTCTTCTACAAGCTCCCGCGCAGCCGCTTTCTGCTTGCCAGCCGCTCGCGCAGCCGCTACATCGGCATGGTCCACCGCATCAGCAATGCAGCTGAGCTCGTACGCAAGGGCATGCTGGCGCTGACCGCGCTGTTGATACTAGCCGTCGTCATCACCTACAACCAATAAGCGATATGAGGGAGGAATAGATGGGCATCAGCGCCAGTTCGAACAGCGATCTGAACAACATTATCCAGTCGGTCTACCCGGACGCCTTGCAACGCCTGCGCGAAAAATATCCCGAGCAGGAAAGCCTGTTCTCGCTGTACAAGGAGCTGGGCGAAGACGACGGCCAGCATGCCCAGTTCTCGCTCGAAGCCCAGCAGGAGTATGCCCAACTGGCCGCCAGCGCCAACCACACCCGCCTGGCCGCGCTACTGGAACGCACGAGAAAGCGCCTGATCCAGATCCAGATAGGCCGCACCGTCGGCGTTCTCGCCACCGGCGTGCTGGGCATTATCACGGCGCTGATGGCCTACTTCGACGTACCCAAAACCTTCACCGCCCTGCTGGCCGGCATCATCACCCCGCTCACCGCGCTGAGCACCAAGCTGCTCGACCTGCGGGGACGCAGTCCCACGGGCGAGCAACTGGCCGATCCACTCAAGTATGCCGAACTGGCCCAGCTCGACGTGGAAAACGACAAGTTACAGGAAGAATTGCAAGTCACGCCCTTCAACCAGCCCAGCCGCGACAGTCTGGCGAAAACCTACGCCGCCCTGCAGGAGGTGGCCAAGGGCTTGCGGAAGTTTGAAAAAATCGGCGTCTGAACCCAGGCGCGAAAAGGCCTCCCGCCAATTGGCCGCATTTCAGCTAAACTATACTTTCCCCGAAAGAAAATCATCGAAAAAATTATGACCTCGCCCAATCTTGAAAACGTCAACGTTACCTCGTTCGCGTCCATGCCGTCGCCGGAAGTACTGCACGGCAAGCTGCCGCTGAGCGAGCTGGCGTCGCAGACCGTCATGAAGGGCCGCGAAGCCCTGCGCAATATCATCGACCGCAAGGACAAGCGCCTGTTTGTCGTCGTCGGTCCCTGCTCCATCCACGATCCCGTGGCCGGCCTCGATTACGCCCGCCGCCTGAAGGCGCTGCAGGCCGAAGTGGCCGACACCATGCTGCTGGTGATGCGCGTGTATTTCGAAAAGCCCCGCACCACCACCGGCTGGAAGGGCTATATCAACGACCCGGACATGGACGACTCCTTCCGCGTCAACGTCGGCATGGAGAAGGCGCGCCAGTTCCTGCTGGACGTGTGCGAACTGGGCCTGCCCACCGCCACCGAGGCGCTGGACCCGATCTCGCCCCAGTATCTGGGCGACCTGATCGCCTGGACCGCCATCGGCGCCCGCACCACGGAATCGCAGACCCACCGCGAGATGTCGTCCGGCCTGTCGACGCCCGTCGGCTTCAAGAACGGTACCGACGGCGACATCAGCATCGCCATCAACGCCATCCTGTCCTCGGCCAATCCGCACTCCTTCCTCGGTATTAACGCGCAAGGCAATGTGTCCATCGTGCGCACGCGCGGCAACGCCTACGGCCACGTCGTGCTGCGCGGCGGCGACGGCCGTCCGAATTACGACTCCGTCTCCATCGCCATCGCCGAACAGGCGCTGGCCAAGGCCAATCTGCCGGCCAACCTGGTGGTCGACTGCTCGCACGCCAACAGCTACAAGAAGCCGGAGCTGCAGCCGCTGGTGATGGGCGACGTGATCCACCAGATCACCCAGGGTAACAAGTCGCTGGTGGGCGTGATGATCGAATCGAACATCGTCGGCGGCAACCAGAAGATTCCGGCCGACCTGAGCCAGCTGAAGTACGGCTGCTCCGTCACCGACGCCTGCATTGACTGGGAAACGACGGAGAAGATGCTGCGCGAAGCGCACGCCCACCTGCTCAACCGCCCATAAGCCAGCCGTAAGCCATCCATAAGCGGCGCCTGGCGCCAAAGCATGGGGAATCGCCATTTCCTTTACAATGGCGGATTCCCCTTTTTATTTGTAGCGTTTTCATGATCGTTCTCGGCGTCGAATCCTCCTGTGACGAAACCGGCCTGGCCCTGTATGACACCGAGGCCGGCCTGCTGTCCCACGCCCTGCATTCCCAGGTTGCCATGCACGAGGAATACGGCGGCGTGGTGCCTGAGCTGGCGTCGCGCGACCATATCCGCCGCGCCATCCCCCTGCTGCAGCAGACGCTGGAACGCGCGGGCAAGGGCCTGAACGACATCGACGCCATCGCCTACACCCAGGGGCCTGGCCTGGCGGGCGCCCTGCTGGTCGGCTCCTCCGTCGCCTGCAGCCTGGGACTGGCGCTGGACAAGCCCGTGCTGGGCGTGCACCACCTGGAAGGCCACCTGCTGTCGCCCCTGTTGGCCTCGCAGCCGCCGGAATTCCCCTTCGTCGCCCTGCTCGTATCGGGCGGCCATACGCAGCTGATGCGCGTGGACGGCGTGGGCCAGTACACTCTGCTGGGCGAAACCCTGGACGACGCGGCCGGCGAAGCCTTCGACAAATCGGCCAAGCTGCTGGGCCTCGGCTATCCGGGCGGTCCCGCCATTTCGCGCCTGGCCGAATTCGGCGATCCGGAAGCGTACAAGCTGCCGCGCCCCATGCTGCACTCGAAGGACTTCAACTTCAGCTTCTCCGGCCTGAAGACAGCCGTGCTGACGGTGGTGAAGAACCATCACGAAAAAGTCATCGCCAATATCTGCGAGCAGGACAAGGCCAATATCGCGCGCGGTTTCGTCGACGCGATTGTCGACGTGCTGACGGCCAAGTGCGTGCTGGCCATGAAGCACACGGGCCTCAAGCGCCTGGTCATCGCCGGCGGCGTGGGCGCCAATTCCCAGCTGCGCGCCTCGCTCAACGCGGCGGCGGCGAAGAAGCGCTTCAAGGTCTACTACCCCGAGCTGGAATTCTGCACCGATAACGGCGCCATGATCGCCTTCGCCGGCGCCATGCGGCTGAAGATCAACCCCAACGCGGCGCAGCGCGACTACGGCTTCAACGTCCGTCCCCGCTGGCCGCTGGACGAACTCAAAGTCGTCTAACGCGACAGCAGATCGGCGCGCGGATAATCCCAGCCCGGAATATCGAGCTGGCAGGCCGTGCGTTCTCCCCGCTCCACCTGCAAGGTAGTGAAATTGCCGCGTGGGGTGGAAGCGAAGCGGTAGTCGCTCAACTGCCCGTCGCCATCGCGCTCCACCAGCGCGGGCGCGCGGGCGAAGCGCAGCCAGGCGTCGACTTCGCAATTGCCAATCTCCAGCTCGCGCAGCGCCTGCAGGCTGGACGTGATCTGCGCCGACTGCACGGCGCCCGGCGCCAGCGCCACGTCCGCGCCGCGCTCCACCAGTCCCGCCGGACAAGCCAGCGCCGCCAGCCACTGCGGCCTCACGCTGGCCGTGCCGCGCCGCAGGCGATAGCTGCCCGCCGCCTCATTGCGTTCCACCGAAACGAAATTCCAGCACAGGGGCTGCGAAGGGAAGGCCGTCATCACCACATCCAGCACCTGCGATGCGGGGTCCATGCGCTGCAGGGCGGACGTGATCTCGCGCCGTCCCTCATCGCTGACTGCGCCCTGTGCGCAGCAAAAAGCCAGGCAGACGCCCAGCGCCAGCAGCAGCCCTTCCCTGCCCGCACGGCCGTCGCGGTCTGCGCGGCGCTGCGCGGCGCTGCGCCAGTCCGCAGACGGCGCCGACGAGCACCAGCGCCAGCAGCGAAGGCCAGAGCAGATAACCCTTCCACGTCACAGCCAACAGCACCGCGCCTAGCAGGACCAGCGCCGCCGCGCGCACGCGGGGCCAGCGCATGACCAGAGCCAGCGGCACGCCCACCGCCACCCAGTACAGCGGCTCCACGATGAACACCATATCGCCGTAGAACCAGCGCGCGTCGAAAGGATAGAAGGGATGGATGCCGTAAGAATTGGTGAAGTCCATCAGCAGATGCAGGCCCAGTCCCGACACCACCGTCACGCCCAGGCCCACGCGCGCGGGCACGCTGGCGCGCAGCAGGCGGCGCGCGGACGGCCAGCATAGCCACAGCAAGACAAGCAGTAGCAAGGCTTGCGGCAGCAGCATGGGCAGGGTGTGGGTGATGCCGCGATGGTGCAGCAGATAGCCCAGCGGCGCGGGCAGCAGATGGGTCAGGAACAGGTCGAGGTCGGGGAAATTGCTGGACAGCGCGCCCGCCACCAGCAGCAGGCGGTGCCGCGTGCGCTGCGCCTGCGGGTCCGCTTCCGGCCGCAGGCTGCGGTGCACGAGCTCCCCCGTGCCGAAGCCGACGATGCTGTGGGTGAGATTATCCAATCAGCGCTGGACCTCGACGCCGCGCCAGAACGCGACGTGGTCCTTGATCTGCCGCGCCGCGTCGGACGGTGCAGGATAGTACCAGGCGGCGTTTTCGTTCACCTTGCCGTTGACCTCCACGCTGTAATAGCTGGCCAGGCCCTTCCACGGGCAGCGCGTGGTGTGGCTGCTGGGCTTCAGGTATTCCCGCTTGACGCTGGCGGGAGGGAAGTAGACGTTGTTTTCCACGATCTCGACTTCGTCAGCGCCAGCTTCCGCGATGACGACGCCGTTCCAGGTAGCAGTCGGCATATCCCCTCCTCCGGGTTCAAGTTCAATAAGCGATGCGGTTGCGGCCACCTTCCTTGGCGCGGGACAGCGCGTCTTCGGCCTGGCGCAGCAGGCTTTCCGCATCGTCGATTTCCATATGGTTGAACGATCCTACACCCAAACTGGCCGTCACGGGGATCACCCTTATGCCCACGTGGTGCAGCTGGGCTTCCAGCTTGCCGCGCAGGGTTTCGGCGAACTTGCAGGCGCCCTCCAGCGGCGTATTGGGCAGGATGACGCAGATTTCCTCGCCCTCCCAGCGGCCGGCGATGTCGATCACGCGCACGCTTTCGCGCAGCATGCGGCCGATATTGGCCAGCACCTGGTCGCCCGCCGCGTGGCCGAAGCCGTCGTTGATCTTCTTGAAGTGGTCGATGTCGATCATCACGGCCGACAGCGGCGTGCGGAAGCGCTTGGAGCGCGCCACCTCGAACTTCAAGCGCTGCTGCAGCGAGCGGCGGTTGTGCAGACCGGTCAGCTCGTCGGTGGTGGACAGCAGCTCCAGCTCGCGCTGCGAGGTGTTCAGGGCGCGCTCGTTGGCGCGCAGCTCGATCAGGGCCATGGCCTGGCGGCCCAGGTTGGCCAGCATGCGGTGCTGGTCTTCCGTCAGCGCGCCGGGCCGGGTGTCCATCACGCTCAGGGTGCCGATGGCGAAGGCGTCGGCCGACATCAGGGCCACGCTGCTGTAGAAGCGCATATGGGGCGCGTTGACCGTCAGCGGCATATTGGCCGTGCGGTAGTCGTCGCTCAGGTCGGGAATCTCGGTCGCCGGATCGCCCAGCACGGCCAGCGAGCAGTAGCTGTCGCCGCGCGCCAGCGTCTCCAGCGCCAGACCGGTGGCGGCCTTGACCCAGACGCGGTCGGTGTCGACCAGCGAAATGAAGGCGTAGGGCATGCCGCACAGCTTGGCGGCCAGTTCCGTGATGAAGGTGAATTCTTCCTGCTGGGGCGTGTCGAGGATGTTGTAGCGGTGAAGCGCGGCCAGACGGAATTGGTCGGCTGGCGGTTTGGCGGTGGTAAGCGTGTGAATCTTTTCTGCAGCCTGCATGTATCCCCCTGTTATCGCCGGCGCAGGCACCGGCGTTTATTTCTGAACTCTATTGCTACTTCGTCCAGTTTATCGCAAAAAAGGCAAGACGGGAGCAAAAAGTCTCCCGTGGATACAGGCATTTTTCAGGCTTGCGCCATGATTTCACGCAGGGCGCGCTCGAAAACCTCAGGCGGCTGGCCGCCGGAGATCAGGTGGCGCTGGTTGATGATCACGGCCGGCACGGCGCTGATGCCGTGGCGGGCGAAGAATTGCTCGCGCTCGCGCACTTCGTCCGCGTAGCGGTTGGTGTCCAGCACTTCGCGCGCCGTGTCGGCGTCCAGGCCGACGGCAGCGGCGACCTTGACCAGCACATCGCGCGAACTGACATCCTCGCCATCGGTGAAGTAAGCCTTCAGCAGGGCGTGCTTGAGCTGACGCTGGCTGCCCTGCTCGCCGGCCCACACCAGCAGGCGGTGGGCGTCGAAGGTGTTGTAGATGCGGTTGCGCTGGTCCATATTGAACTCGAAGCCGACGCCGGCGCCGCGGGCGCGGATCGCTTCGCGGGCCTGGGCCTGCTGCTCCGCCGTGGAGCCGTATTTCTCGGTCAGGTGCTCGACAATGTCCTGGCATTGCGGGCCCATCTGCGGATTCAGCTCGAAGGGCTGGAAAAACAGCTCAACCTGGGCTTCCTCGCCGATATTGGCCAGGGCGGTTTCCAACGACTTCAGGCCGATGGCGCACCAGGGGCAGACCACATCGGAGACGAAGTCGATGGTGAGGGGAGTACTCATTTTTTCTTTCCTTTCGCGGGGGTGGCGGTCGCGGCCGCGCTCTTGCCGCCGATGCGCGATTCCTTACCCGCCAACAAATTCGAAATATTCTTGCTGTGACGGAAACCCAACAGCAGGCTCATCACGACCACGGCCAGCAGTTGCGGTTCGACGCCGAACAGCAGGCCATAGTAGAAGGGGGCGAACAGGGCGGAAATCAAGGCCGCCAGCGAGGAATAGCGGAAAGCGAAGGCGACGGCCAGCCAGGTGACGAGGGTGGCCAGGCCCAGCCAGGGATTGAGGCCGATCAGCACGCCCAGCGCCGTGGCCACGCCCTTGCCGCCCACGAAGCGGAAGAACACGGGCCACAGGTGGCCCAGGAACACGGCCACCGACACCAGGGCGATGGTCATGTCGCCCACGCCCAGGCGGTCGGCGTAATGGCTGGTGAGGAAGACGGCCAGCCAGCCCTTGGCGCCGTCGCCCAGCAGGGTCAGCAGGGCCGCTTTTTTATTTCCACTACGCAATACATTGGTGGCACCGGGGTTGCCCGAGCCATAGGTGCGGGGGTCGGCCAGCCCCACGAGCTTGCTCACGACAACGGCAAAGGAGATCGAGCCGATCAGATAAGCGGCCACGGTCAGTAAAACAGTATTCATTGTTCCCTCTAATAATAATTATTCCCGGCATCGGCCAGGGGCTGCTGAATATACACCGGATTGCGCCAAACCCCAACGCCAGCCAGGCAATAATAGATGCCTTAGAGCAATGCGAAGCCCGATACAAATAATTCGCTTGCACGCTGCGGCGATCGGTGCCAGTGTTAGCAAAACGTGATTATCTCTTAGGAGACGGCGATGGCGTCGGGCATGCTGACCGGACACGCAGTCAAGATGGTAGGCCTTCCAGCCGATCACACCTATGTGACCAGCAGCGCCGGCCATATCTGGAATTGCAACGGCCGGGGCGCGGGCGGCATGGCCATCTGTGTCGGCTCGGGCAACGTGGACCAGGCGGACTGCCTGTCCAATCCGCTGTCCCATGCGGGAATCAGCTATGGAATAACAGGAGTCTGCCACCAGATGGCAAACAGGATTCTTTATCCAGCCGGGCAGACCGTCTCGCGGGCACAAAGATATCAGTGGTCATGTTTTATGTACGGAACCTATGGCAAGGATCCCCTGACGGGCGGCTTTTATTCGCCAGCCCACGCTCCATGGCCGGAACTGACGGTTTGCCATACTCATACGCATCCATAGCCCATGAGCCCATACGATTATTTTGATATGCGCATTGCCCAGATTCACGGGCTAAACCGCGCGGGAGGCAGCAATATGGACATCAGGCATGAAGAATTCATGGCGATGGCAGATGCTTTTCTTGGCCCCGATTACGATAAAGGCAAGCTGCAGCAAGTAGAGCAGTTGCAGTTGGAGTTGCACGCCCATCAGGCGAGGCTGGCGGCCGACTTTCAGTCCCGGCAGCTGGACGAGCAGGCCTTTGTCGACGAAAGCAACCGCCTCAGCGCCTTTATCGCCGCCCGATGCGAGGCCATCCTCGGCGCGGCCGACTTCCACAAGCTGTTCGGCGCCGCCGCGGCGGACTTGAACAGCTATATCGACGCCAACGCCTTTCTTCAGGCAGTTTAATCAGCCAGCGCGCAGTGGACGGGGCGGGCGCCGAGGGCGGCGGTCAGCACGGCGGGGACGATGCCGACCAAGTAGCCCCGCCGGCCGCCATTGATATAAATCGTTTCCAGCGACAGGATGCTCTCTTCCACATAGATGGGCATCGCCTTCTTGGTGCCGAAGGGCGAAGTGCCGCCCACCATGTAGCCGCTGTGGCGCTGCGCCACCTCCGGCTTGCACGGCTCCACCGATTTGCAGCCGATGGCCCGCGCCAGGTTCTTGGTCGAGACCTTGCAGTCCCCGTGCATCAGCACAATCAGCGGCTTGGCCGCTTCGTCCTGCATCACCAGCGTCTTTACAACGTGGTGTTCGTCCACGCCCAGCGCGCGCGCGGAGACGGTGGTGCCGCCATGTTCTTCGTATTCGTAAGGGTGTTCGCTGAACGCGATGCCGTGCTTGCGCAAAAACTGCGTGGCCGGCGTCTCGGAAATATGTTCTTTTTTCGCCATGGCGTGATACGCTAACTGTTCAAGGAGGAGTTTCGCATTATGCAGCAAGAAATTCGCTTTGCCACTTTCAACGTTTGCAATCTCGCCCCGCCGGGCGCGAAATTGTACGACAATCTGGCGCCCTTCACGCCCGAGGAATACGAAGCGAAACTGGACTGGACCGCGCAGCAGCTGGACCAGCTCGACGCCGACGTCATCGGCTTGCAGGAAATCTTCTCCATGGCCTCGCTGCGCGCAGTCCTCGCGCGCAGCCGCCGCTACCGCGACGCCGCCGTCTCCGTCTCCGGCTTCGATCCCGAACCCGATCCCGCCACTGGCGCCCCGCGCTGGACGCCGCAGGTGGCCCTCGTCTCGCGCCTGCCGCTGGCCGCGCCGGCCGTCGCCTACGCCATGTTCCCCGGCGGCGTGTCCCTGCCCAACGGCAGCCGCGACGCCGACCGCTTCGCCCGCGCGCCCGTGCACGCGCCCCTGCGCCTGGCCGACGGGCGCATCGTCGACGTGCTGGTGGTGCATCTGAAATCCAAGCGGCCCGACTACCGCAACGGCGACTGCGGCGACGATCCCATGCTCTACGCCCAGGCCAGCCTACGCTCCCTGATCCGGCGCGGCACGGAGGCGGTGGCCCTGCGCGCCCTGTTGAGCGAACTGGGACGCACGCAGCGCCGCCCGCAAGTGGTGCTGGGCGACTTCAACGACACGGCCGACGCCGTCACCACCACCATCGTGCTGGGCGCGGGCGCCAGCTGCAATACGCCGGGCGAGGAGCTGAGCGGACGCATGTTCGACTGCAACCAGATCCAGCTGCGCCAGGACCATCTGCGCCATGTGGGCTACACCAATATCCACGAAGGCCACTACATGACCATCGACCATGTGCTGGTGTCGGAGGAATTCAACCCCGCCTCGCGCTACGCCATCGGCGAGGTGCTGGACGTGACCTATCTGAACGACCACCTGCTGCAGCAGAAGCCGGAAGCGTCCGACCACGGCCAGGTGCTGGTGCGCCTGCGCCTGTACGGCGCGCGCGACCGGGCCGCCGCGGCCTGAGACTCATCCCCGCGAAGCGCCGGGCAGCGCGTCCGGTCCCGCCGCCGCGCCGGCCTGCCGCCCCTGGTACTGGTCGCAGCCGTGGCGGCGCAGGAAGTCCAGCTGCGCCGCCGTCTCCACGCCCTCGGCCGCCACCTTCATGTGCAGGCTGTGCGCCATGGCGATGATGGCGCCCACCACGGCCGCGTTCTCGCTGCCCTCCCCGTCCAGGTCCGTCAGGAAGGAGCGGTCGATTTTCAGCTTGTCCACGGGGTAGTCCTTCATCTGGCCCAGGTGGGAATAGCCGGTGCCGAAGTTGTCGATGGTCAGATGCACGCCCAGCGCGCGCAAGGCCTGCAGCGTCTCCTGCGCCGCCCCGCCCTGGCGCATCAGGGTCGCCTCCGTCACTTCCAGCTCCAGCCGTTCCGGCGGCAGCGCGTGCCGCGCCAGCGCCGCCCGCACCTGGGCCGCCAGGTCCTTTTGCGTGAACTCGGCCATCGACAGGTTCACCGCCACCGCCATCGGCCGCCCCGCCGCGTTCCAGCGCCGCGCCTCGCGGCAGGCCTGGCGCAGCACCCAGGCGCCGATGGGCCGTATCAGGCCGCTGTCTTCCGCCGCGCCCAGGAAGCGCTCCGGCAGCAGCAGCCCCTGCTCGGGATGGCGCCAGCGCAGCAGCGCTTCCGCGCCCGCCACGCGCCCGCCGCCGATCTCGATCACGGGATCGAAGGCCAGCTGGAACTGGCGCTTCTTCAGCGCCTGGCGCAGCGCATTCTCGACCCCCACCCTCTCCATGGCGCGCGCGTTCATTTCCGGGTCGAAGAAGCGGAAGCGGCTGCGGCCGCCGTCCTTGGCGCTATACATGGCCAGGTCGGCGTTCCTGGTCAGGGTCTCGATGTCGTCGCCGTCGCCGGGAAAGAGGCTGATGCCGATCGAGACGCTGACGCTGACCCGCTGCCCCTCCAGCATATAGTCCTGCGAAATGGCCTGCAGGATGGTGTCCGCCACGTGCGCCGCCTGCTCGATGCCGCCGATCTCCGCCAGCAGGATGACGAATTCGTCGCCGCCCTGGCGGCTCACCGTGTCCACCCCGCGCACGCATTTGACCAGGCGCGCCGCCACCTCCTGCAGCAGCTGGTCGCCGGCCGCGTGGCCCAGCGTGTCGTTGATGTATTTGAAGCGGTCCAGGTCGAGGAACAGCAGGGCCAGCATGCTGCCCTTGCGCCGGGCCGAGGCCAGCGCCAGGCTCAGACGGTCCAGCAGCAGCACGCGGTTGGGCAGGTCGGTGAGGAAGTCGTGTTCGGCCAGGTGGCGCGTGTGTTCCTCCGTCTTCTTGCGCGCCGAGATATCGGACAGCATCAGCATATAGTTGGAGATGTCGTTGCTGCCGTCGCGGATCGCGCGCAGCGACAGCCAGGCCGGATAGCGCCGCCCGTCCTTGTGCTGGGCGCCGATCTCGCCCTGCCAGTGGCCGTCCTTGTCCATGGCGGCCCACACCTGGCGATAGTGTTCCTCGTCCTCGATGCCGCCGCGGTGGGCCGCCAACGGCTGGCCCAGCATGTCCGGCAGGGTGTAGCCCGTCACGTCGCTGTAGGCGCGGTTGACGGAGAGCACCAGCCGCCGCTGGTCCGTCAGCAGGATGGCGTCGGGACTGTTCTCAAACACCTGGGCCGCCAGCTGCAGCGCCGCCTCCTGCCGCTTGCGCGCGGTGATGTCGACGTCCATGCGGCACACCTGTTGCAGCACGCCGCCCAGGTGGATGGGCAGCAGAGTGGAATAGGTCCATAACTGGCGCCCGTTGGCCGTCTGCACCCGCCAGTCGCGCGGCTGGCTGGGCTTGCCATCGCGCCAGACGCATTCCAGCACGTCGCCATAGCCGTCGCTGCCGTCCACCGGCCACACCAGGCTGCCGTAGTCGCGGCCCTGCGCCTCCTCGACGGAGATGCCGTACATGTCGAAGCAGGCGCGGTTCCAGAAATGCACCCGCCCCGTCCGGTCCATGCTGCTGACGGCCACCAGCGGCGTCAGCTCGACGGCCGCCACCATTCTTGCGATCAATTCCGCGGCGGCCTGCGCCGCCCCTGCCGTGCTATTCCATTCGCTCACCTTGCCCCCGCTCGCCGCTTTCGCCTTCGCGGCATCGCTTTATTTTTACGCTCCTTTTGCGACGGATTTTGAGATGTCTCAAGAATGCGCGGGGGGAGATGACTATGGCCGGGGCCAGGCCGATAGCTCGCTATCAATACTGTGGCCGGATAACCGCGCTCGCCCCGGCTTTTTTGCATTTCAGTCCCGCCTTTTGTCGCTTTGTCGCATTCCCGTAGCGGTCAGGCTTGATAATTCTTAAAGTGCCAGCATGCGAGAACCCGAGCGCTGCACTCACATTTATAGAAGATCAACATGAAAATCGAGACCTTGCCCCGTTCCCCCCTGCTCACCGCCACCACCCGCGGCAAACGCTGGCGCGCGCCCGTCATCGGCCTGGTCGTGCTGGCCCTGGCCGGCGGCGGCTGGATCGTCATGCAGAGCAAGGCGCAGCAGGCGGCCACGGCGCCCGCCCCGGCCCAGGCTGCGGCCAAGAAGGAAAAACAGGAAATCCTGGAGCTGGCCAGCGCCGACGTCGCGGCCATCGACACCCGTTCATTGGCGGTCAGTCTGCCCCTCTCGGGCTCGCTGGCGCCACTGAGTTCCGCCACCATCAAGTCCAAGATCTCGGGCGTGGTGGAGATGACCTCGGTGCAGGAAGGCATGGCCGTCACCGCCGGCCAGGTCCTGGCCCGGGTCGACCAGGCCGACCTGCGCGCCCGCCTGCAGCAGCAGCAGGCGGCGCTGGACGAGGCCCAGGCCAAGCTGTCGCTGGCCAACAAGAACGAAGCCAACAGCAACGCCCTGCTGAAGCAGAAATTCATCTCGCAGACGGCCTACGACGGCATGACCAACGCCGTCGACCTGGCCCGCGCCAACGTGAAGTCCGCCTCCGCCATGGTGGAGATCGCGCGCATCGCCCTCAACGACAGCGTGATCCACGCGCCCATCAGCGGCATCGTCAGCAAGCGCCATGTGCAGGCGGGCGAAAAGCTGGCGCCGGATATGCCGATCTTCTCCATCGTCAACCTGTCCGAGCTGACCCTGGAAGCCCAGGTGCCGGCCTCGGAAATCCCGCGCGTGAAAGTGGGCCAGGAAGTCACCTTTAAAGTGGACGGTTTCCAGGGCCGCGACTTCGCCGGCAAGGTCACCCGCATCAATCCCACCACGGAGGCGGGTTCGCGCTCCATGCTGGTGTACATCTCCGTGCCCAACGGCGACGGCGCCCTGCGCGGCGGCATGTTCGCCAAGGGCAGCATCGTCACCGACCGCTCGGCCGTGATGCCCATCGTGCCCATGGCCGCCGTGCACAGCGAGCAGGGCCAGTCGGTGGTGTACAAGGTGGAACAGGGCAAGATCGTCGTGCAGCCTGTCACCCTGGGCCTGCGCAACGAGGACGAGGGCTATGCCGAAGTGCGCGAAGGCCTGGACAAGGGCGCCAACGTGATCATCTCGCGCCTGGACAGCCTGAAGCCCGGCAGCGCCGTCAAGCTGCCGGCGAACATGCCCGCGCCGACCACGCCGCAAAAAGCCTCCATGCTGGCGCAAAGGGGTTGAATCATGTGGATCACTAAAACCAGTATCCGCAACCCCGTCTTCGCCACCATGGTGATGGTGGGCCTGATGGTGCTCGGCCTGTTCTCCTACAAGGGACTGGGCCTGGAAGCCATGCCCAACGTCGACATTCCCGGCGCCATGATTGAGGTGATCTATCCGGGCGCCTCGCCGGAGGCGGTGGAGAACGACATCACCCGCCCCATCGAGGACGTGGTCAACACCGTCAGCGGCATCAAGACCCTGCGCGCCAACTCGTGGGAAGGCAAGGCCGGCGTCTATATCGACTTCGAGCTGTCCACCAATATGGACAAGGCCATGCAGGACTTGCGCGACAAGGTGGCGCAGGTGCGCCCCCGCTTCCCGCGCGAGGCCAAGGACCCGTTCATCGTCCGCTTCGAGGGCGAGAACGCGCGTCCCATCGCGCAGATCGGCCTCACCGCCAGCAACCATTCGCTGCGCGACCTGTCCACCCTGGCCGACCAGCTGATCGGCAAGCGCTTCCAGGGCGTGGCGGGCGTGGGCCAGGTGCGCCTGAACGGCACCGCCTCGCGCCAGATCCTGATCAACCTGCGCCCAAACGACCTGAACGCGCAGGCCATCGGCGTGGACGAGGTGATCACCGCCATCCAGGCCACCAACACCAACCTGCCGGCGGGCGCCATCAGCTACGGCGCGGCCGAACAGCTGGTGCGCGTCGAGGGCAAGATGAAGGATGCGAAGGACTTCAACAAGATCATCGTCGCCCGCCGCGCCAACGGCCCCGTGTTCCTGGAGCAGGTGGCGACCGTCATCGACGGCGCGCAGGAAGAGCTGTCCATCTCGCGCCTGAACGGCCAGCGCGCCGTCACCATCGACATCACCAAGGTGCAGGACGCGAACGTGGTGGAGGTGGGCCGGCGCATCCAGAAGGTGGCGGCCGAGCTGCAAAAGACCCTGCCCGCCGATATCCATCTGACGCTGCTGAATGATGAATCGCTGAAGGTGCAAAGCCAGCTCGATAACGTGCAGGAGACCATCATCGAAGGCGCCGTGCTGACCATGGTGATCGTGTTCTTCTTCCTCCACTCCTGGCGCTCGACCATCATCACCGGCCTGACCCTGCCCATTTCCGTCATGGCCAGCTTCATCGCCATGAAGATCTTCGGCTTCACGCTTAACTTCCTCACGCTGATGGCGCTGTCCCTGTGCATCGGCCTGCTGATCGACGACGCCATCGTGGTGCGCGAGAACATCGTGCGCCACCTGGGCATGGGCAAGAACCACCGCAAGGCGGCCGAAGACGGCACCAACGAGATCGGCCTGGCCGTGATGGCCACCACCTTCGCCATTGTCGCCGTGTTCGTGCCGGTGGCCTTCATGCAGGGCATCATCGGCCGCTTCTTCATGCAGTTCGGCGTGACGGTGGCGGTGGCCGTGCTGGTGTCGCTGTTCGTCTCCTTCACCCTGGACCCGATGCTGTCCTCCGTCTGGCCCGATCCGGTCAAGGACCGCTTCAAGTACGCGCCCTGGCTGGGCCGCTTCATGCACTGGCTGGAAGGCGGCGTGGACAGGCTGCATGTGATCTATGGCCGCATCCTTGGTGTCGCCCTCAACTGGCGCAAGACGACGCTGGCCCTGGCCTTCGCCCTGTTCGCCGGCAGCCTGCTGCTGGTGCCCATGATCGGCGGCGAGATGTTCCCCGACGAGGACAATGGCTGGATCAACCTGCGCATGAAGACGGCCGTCGGCACCAGCCTCGAATACAACGACAGCAAGGTGAAACAGGTGGAGGAAGCCGTCAAGGCCTTCCCCGAAATCGAGAAGGTGGTGTCCGTCGTCTCCACCCAGGAAGGCCGCAATGTGTCGCAGATCGACATGAAGCTGGTCGACCTGAAGACGCACAAGCGCCGCTCGCAGAAGCAGATGGAGGCGGCCGTGCGCGAGCGCCTGAGCAAGATCGCCGGCATCCAGCTGTCGGTGGGCTTCAAGCCCATCTTCATCGCTATCCTCGGCACGGACGAGGGCAAGCTGGACACCCTGGCCCACAAGCTGATGGACAAGATGCGCAAGATCAAGGGCGTGGCCGACCTGGAATACAGCCAGGAAGGCGCCAATCCTTCGACCAATATCCGCATCAACAATGAGCTGGCCAGCGACCTGGGCCTGTCGGTGCAGCAGATCGGCAACGCCCTGCGTCCCTTCGTGGCGGGCGACACGACCAGCCACTTCCTCGCCGACGACGGCCAGAACTACGACGTCAACGTGCAGTTGCCCAAGTCCGGGCGGCAGAAGGTGGCCGACCTGGCCGACCTGTCGCTGGCCTCGAGCAAGCTGGGACCGGACGGCCGCCCCGTGATGGTGCCGCTGCGCCAGGTGGTGGACTTCGTGCCCTCCTTCTCGCCGCAGGTGCTCAAGCGCCAGGCCCTGCAGCGCCGCGTGGCCATCTATGCGGCGGTGGAAGGCCGTCCCGGCGGCGACGTCGACAGCGACGTGAAGAAGGCCATGAACGAGATCGAACTGCCGCCCGGTATCCGTTTCGACGTGGGCGGACAGGCGCAGGATATGGAGGAAAGCATGTCCTCGGCCATGGTGGCGCTGGGCATTGCCGTGATCTTCATCTACCTGGTGCTGGCATCGCAGTTCGGCAGCTTCCTGCAGCCGGTGGCGATCATGATGTCCTTGCCGCTGTCGCTGATCGGCGTGCTGGCGGCGCTGCTGGTGACGCACACCACGCTCAACATCTTCTCCGTGATCGGCTTCATCATGCTGATGGGCCTGGTGACCAAGAACGCGATTCTGCTGGTGGACTTCACCAACCACGAGCAAAAGAACGGCAAGAGCCAGTTCGAGGCGATCAAGTGCGCCGGCCAGGTGCGCCTGCGTCCGATCGTGATGACGACGCTGGCGATGGTGTTCGGCATGCTGCCGATGGCGATGGGCATGGGCGACGGCGGCGGCACGCAGGCGCCGATGGGCCGCGCCGTGATCGGCGGCGTGCTCACCTCGACCCTCTTGACCCTGGTGGTGGTGCCCGTGGCCTACACCTATCTCGACAACTTCGGCAAGCGCGCCGCCCGCTGGTTCAAGCGCGGCCACGAAGAGGCGCCGGAACTGAGCGTGGTGGGCGATACGGAACAAAAAGCCAGCTGATTCAAACCAAAACCGGGGTCAGTTCCGGCAAATGGACATCAGGACTCGTCACTGTCGGGTTCCTGTCCGATTGCCGGAACTGACCCCGGTTCTTCTTCCTCATCCTCTTCCGATTCAGGGCGGGCGCCGCCATTGGCCTTCATCTCCGCCTTGCGGCGGGCTTTTTCCTCGGCTTTGCGCTTCTTTTCCAACTCGCGTTGACGCTTTTCGTACTGGAAATTTGTCTTGGCCATTTACCACCTCGTTCCTCACCAGGTTGAACTGCACGGCCTCCATTATGCGCCTAGCCGCGCGGGTGGTGCTGGGCGTGCAGATGCTTGAGCCGCTCGCGCGCCACGTGCGTGTAGATCTGCGTGGTGGAGATGTCGGAATGCCCCAGCAGCAGCTGCACCACGCGCAGGTCGGCGCCGTGGTTCAGCAGGTGCGTGGCGAAGGCGTGGCGCAGCGTGTGCGGCGACAGCGGCGCCGTGATGCCGGCCAGCTGCGCATGCTTCTTGATCAGCACCCAGAACATCTGCCGCGTCATGGGGCCGCCGCGGCGGGTGACGAACAGGGCGTCGTCCACCTGGCCGTCGAGGATCACGCCGCGCGCCTCGCGCAGATAGCGCTCCAGCCACTGGCGCGCCTGGGCGCCGAAGGGCACCAGCCGCGTCTTGGCGCCCTTGCCCGTGATGCGCAGGACGCCGTCGTTCAGGCTCAGTTCCAGCATCTTCAGCGCCACCAGCTCGGACACGCGCAGGCCGCTGGCGTACATCAGCTCCAGCATGGTGCGGTCGCGCAGGCCCAGGGGCGTGTCGACGGCGGGCGCGTCCAGCAGCGCCTCCACCTGCGCCTCGCTCAGCGTGTGCACAAAGCGGGGCGCCTGCCGCGCCGACACCAGCTTCAGACAGGGATCGGCCGCGATCCGCTTCTGCCGCAGGGCCAGCTGGTAGAAACGCTTGAGCACCGACAGCCGCCGGTTGGACGAGGTTGCCTTCTTGCTGTCGGCCAGGCGGGCGGCGATATAGGCTTCGATATCATGCCCCTGCACGTCCAGCAGGCCGTCCAGCGCGGGACGCTGCGATTCCAGCCAGCGGGCGAACAGGCGCATGTCGCGTCGATAGGCTTCCAGCGTGTTCTTCGACAGCCCGTCCTCCAGCCACAGGCTGTCGCAGAACTCGTCGATCAGAGCAAGGTTGTCTGCCGCCATGCGTACTCGCTCGATCCTTCATGCGCCAGCAGCCAGCGCTTGATGTTCAGCAGATAGCCGTTGGGATCGTGGCTGTTGGCGAAGCCGCCCAGCCCCTGCGCCGCCGTCACCCGGTGGCAGGGCACCACCACGGGGAAGTAGTTGCCGCCGCAAGCCTGCCCCACCGTCTGCGCCGCCGAACCGAGGTATCTGGCCAGTTCGCCGTAGGTGCGCATGCTGCCGCGGGGGATGGTGCAGATGGCGTCCCACACCTTGCGCTGGAACTCGGTGCCCACCGTCGCCAGCGGCAGGTCGAACTGGAAGTCGGGATTCATGCAGTAGCGCTGGACCTGGTCGGCCACGGCGGCGGCCAGCTCGTCCTCGGGGGCTTTTTCCTCGTAATACGGCGGCAGGTAGGCCAGCTGCTGCACCACCCCGCCCGCCGTGCGCGCGCCGAGCTTGCCGAACGGCAGCGCCACCACGACGGAAAATAATTCACTGCCCTGTTGTTTTTTCATCAGTTAAGTTATCCTTTTGTCGCGACTTCACCACGCCGTCCTGCCGCCATTGTAAACGTCCGGGCGAAAAAAAACGCACCTCTCAGGGTGCGTTCCAGTCCTGCTTCACGTTCCCGGCCGTCTTGGCTGCCCGGATCGCGCGCTTGTGGCGGCTTGCCAGGGCATTCCAGCAGCATTCTGTAAAACGTGGTCTCCTCGAAATTGCGCCGGCCTTTAGACGAAGCCGTTGTTATTACACTCCCCACTGACAAATTCTGTATTTCTTTACTACCGGCAATTATATGTTTATGAGTTATACGTCCGACAGCGACGCCATCATAACGCACCTGAATGGGAGAATTCCAATTTTTTTTGCACCAGCCCGGTGCGATGTAGTTTAGATGTAAATCAAATTGTACCGCCCAAAGAGATGTGGTATGGCCCTTCCTTTCGGCTTGGCGGCAGACCGTAGTATCCCGTATTGCCCGCCTATCATGTTGCATGTATTTTATGTTTCAGCGCGGTTTTCCTCGCCTCAATAAAAACTACTTCAGAGACAATTCCTATGTTCATGAAAATTCTGGACCACCTGGAAGAGTGGATCATCACCTTCCTGATGGCAGGGGCTACTCTGCTGATCTTCTTCTCCGTCCTGCACCGCTACGGCACCAGCTTGCCCATCCCCGGGGTACAGGACTGGCTGCTGTCGCTGCACTTCGAGTGGGCGCAGGAGCTGGCGATCTATATGTTCGTGTGGATGGCCAAGTTCGGCGCCGCCTACGGCGTGCGCAAGGGCGTGCACGTGGGCGTGGACGTGCTGGTGAGCCGCCTGCCCGAAGCCTGGCGCCGCAACACGACGGTGCTGGCCCTGGTCTGCGGCGCCCTGTTCACCGGCATCGTCGGCACCCTGGGCCTGCGCTTCGTGTGGGAGAACGGCATGCACCACGCCGTCTACACCCTGCTGGGCATGAACGTGGACGACGTGCCGGAAGGCCCGACCACGCCCGACCTGGAATGGCCCACCTGGTTCGTCTACTCGGTGGTGCCGATGGGCTCCTACCTGATGTGCTTCCGCTTCCTGCAGGTGCTGGTGGCCTATCTGCGCACGGGCGAAATGCCGCACCATGACGAATCCCACGTCGAGGGCCTGGACGACGACAACGACGACCTGTTCGCCGCCGCCCATCCCGCTCATCCTGTCGCACAAGGAGGCGTCAAATGAGCCACGCTGCCAACGCGATCGGCGGCCCGGTCGCCATGAGCAAGGGCCGCGCTGCGGCCTGGCTGGCCGGCATCGCCGCCATCCTGCTGTCCGTCTGCCTCATCGGCGGCAAGGTGGGCGTCGTCTTCTCCCTCCTGATCCTGCTGATGCTGACGGGGATTCCCGTCTCCATCGCCCTTGGCCTGACGGTGCTGATGTTCATGTACCTGCTCACCACCGTGCCGGTGGAGGCGGTCGCGCTCAAGCTGTTCAGCGGCATCGAGAAGTTCGAGATCATGGCCATTCCCCTGTTTATTTTGGCCGGTAACTTCCTCACCCACGGCGGCGTGGCGCGGCGCATGATCGCCTTCGCCACCAGCATGATCGGCCACTGGCACGGCGGCCTGGCGCTGGCCGGCATCATCGCCTGCGCCATGTTCGCGCTGGTGTGCGGCTCCTCGGTGGCGACGGTGGTGGCGATCGGCTCCATCATCCTGCCAGCCATGGTCAAGCAGGGCTATCCCAAGCGCTTCGGCGCGGGCGTGATCATCACGGCCGGTTCGCTGGGCATCCTGATGCTGCCCTCGATCCCGAAGGTGATCTACGCCATCTCGACCAACACCTCGATCGGCGCCCTGTTCCTGGCCGGCCTCTTCCCCGGCATCCTGCTAACCATTATGCTGTGCACCACCACCTGGGTGCTGGCGAAAAAGAACGGCTATCCGCGCATGCGCAAGGCCAGCTGGGCCCAGCGCTGGAAGGCCTTCCGCGACAGCGTGTGGGGCCTGCTGCTGGTGGTGATCATCATCGGCGGCATCACCAAGGGCATCTTCACCCCGACCGAGGCGGCGGCCATGAGCGCCGTGTACTCCTTCTTCATTTCCGTCTTCGTCTACAAGGACATGCCGCTGTCGAAGACGCCGGAAGTGCTGAAGAAATCTGCCAGCCTGAGCGCCATGCTGCTGTATATCATCACCAACGCCGTGCTGTTCTCCTTCCTCATGGCGCACGAGAACATCCCGCAGGCGATGGCGGACTGGATTCTGGCCAAGGACCTGGGCCAGGTGGGCTTCCTCTTCTTCACCAATATCCTGCTGCTGTTGGCGGGTAATGTGATGGAGCCTTCGTCGATTATTCTGGTGATGGCGCCCATCCTGCATCCGGCCGCGATCCGCCTCGGCATCGACGCCGTCCACTTCGGCATCATGATCGACGCGAACATGGAAGTGGGCCTGTGCCACCCGCCCGTGGGCCTGAACCTCTATGTGGCGAGCGGCATTTCGAAGATGAGCATCTCGGAGCTGACGGTGGCGGTGATGCCATGGCTGCTGACGATGATCGTCTTCCTCCTCATCGTCACCTACTGGCCGGGACTCTCGCTCTGGCTGCCCAAGGCCATGGGCCTGATGTAAAAAAGCGCCGCAGCTGCAGTGCTCCGACGGCCCGGCCATTTCGATGGTCAGGCCGTGTTTTATTGGGCGGCGCTCGCCGGACAGGGATAGGGAGTGCTGCGCGCCTCCCTATCGCAATCCTACTATTCCCTTTCTATTTTCTTCTGTTTTGAACGCTTCCTGGCCCTGCAGGTCTAAATAGAAAAAAGCAGAACTTCAAATTGGAGGGAATAGTATGTTTGCGACACAGAGCGTGGAGCTGCCCCAGTCCACCTATACCGCCACGCAAAGATAGCCTTCGAGTGAAAAAAATGCCGCTCAGTTTTAACTGAACGGCATTTCCGCAGATACGGCTTTTTTTGAAGGGGCGATTGATTTACTTGGCCGCTTCCTTGTTGATCGCCGAGATCAGGTCCTTGCCGATGCGGCCTTCCATCTCCTTCTGCACCGGCAGCAGCGCCTTGCGCCAGTCGGCCTGCTCTTTCACGCTGAGCGTATAGATCTCGGTCTTGCCGGCCTTCTTGATCGCCTCCAGCGCCATGTCGTTGTCGCGCTGGGCGATGGCTTTTTCAAAGGTGGTCGCTTCCTTCATCGCCTTGTCCAGCTGCGCGCGGATATCGGGCGGCAGGCCGTCCCAGAACTTCTTGTTGACGATGACGGCGTAGCCCAGGTAGCCGTGGTTGGACACGGTCACATACTTCTGCACCTCGTGCATCTTCTGCGTGTACATATTCGACGGCGGATTCTCGGTGCCGTCCACCACGCCCGTCTGCAGCGCCTGATACACCTCGGAGAAGGCCAGCACCTGCGGATTGGCGCCCAGCGCGCGCATCTGCGCGTCCAGCACCTTGGACGACTGGATGCGCATCTTCAGGCCCTTGAAGTCGGCCGGCGTATGCAGCGGCTTGTTGGCCGACATGACCTTGAAGCCGTTGTCCCAGAACGCCAGGCCGGTGATGCCCTTCGGCTCCAGCTTCTTCATCAGGCCCTTGCCGATTTCGCCTTCCGTCACGTTATACAGCGCGGTCTTGGACGGGAAAATATACGGCAGGTCGAAAGCTTCGAATTCCTTCACCCCCAGCGGGCCGAATTTGGCCAGCGACGGCGCCAGCATCTGCACGGCGCCCAGCTGCAGCGCTTCCAGTTCTTCCTTGTCCTTGTACAGCTGGCTGTTCGGATAGACCTCGATCTTCACGCGGCCGTTGGTGTACTTCTCGGCCAGCTGCTTGAAGCGGTCGGCGGCCTGGCCTTTGGGCGTGTCCGTCGCCACCACGTGGCTGAATTTGATGACGATCGGAGCCTGCGCATACGCGTTGAAGCTCAGGGCTGCGGTCAGCGCGACCAGGACGGTGTTCAGTTTCATGAAGTCTCCTGAAGGGGTGGAAGTACACTATTATTCTAGTCTGACCGATTCTCACCGTCCCTGGCAAGAGCGGCAAGTGTGGAAAACCACAATGACACCCATTCCTTAGCGCTGTACCCTCATCTGGATGAACAATCTGTCCTCCCTCGCCCACCGCCCGCAATTCAGCAATCTCCTGCGCTGGCTGATGCCCATCGTGCTGGTGCTGTTCTTCCTCCTGATCCTGATCTGGCTTCCCTGGCAGGCGCGCGAAATGGAGAGCAACGAGCGGCAGGAACAGCTGATCGCCGACACCCTGTGGGTGGAGCAGACGATCCGCTTCCAGCTGGGGCGCGACGAGGAAAGCCTGCGCAATCTGGGGCAGGAAGTCAGCGCCGGCCACCTCACGCCGGAGCGCACCCACGAGCGCATGACGCGCATGCTGCGCAACGGCCACGAGCTGCTGCGCGTGATCCTGCTCGACCCGCACGGCAAGACCATCGCCAGCAGCGACGCCGCGCTGGCCCAGGTGGAACTGTCGCCCGCCTCCGCCGCCACCTCCGAGCTGGCGCGCAAGACGCGCAATCCCGCCTACACCCAGCCGGAATCGCAGACCGCCAATCCCGCCGCCGCGCCGGCCGCCGTGCTGATGGACTATCACCTGCCGCTGTTCCGCGGCGACGAATACGTGGGCGACCTGGTGGCCACCTACCAGGCCAGCGCCCTGCTGGAGGAAATGGTGCCGTGGTGGTTCGCCCAGGAGAACCAGGTGTCGCTGGTGGACCGCGACGACAAGGTGCTGGCGCGGCGCGCCGCCGCCGGCCCGGGACACGGCGTCTACACGCACAAGCGCCCGCTCGACCTGCCCGGCGCCTCCGTCACCCTGGTCACGGACAGCGTCAAGAGCGAGCCGCAGCTGCTGCCCAACCTGCTGGTCGGCTCGGTGATCGTGCTCTCGCTCGCCCTGCTATGGAGCCTGCTCGCGCTGTGGGGCCACATCTCGCGCCGGCTGGAGGCCGAAGGCGCGCTGCGCCAGCAGATGACATTCCGCACGGCGATGGAAAACTCGCTGGTCACGGGCCTGCGCGCGCGCGACCTGGAAGGCCGCATCACCTACGTCAATCCCGCCTTCTGCCAGATCGTCGGCTACCCGGCGGAGGAGCTGATCGGCCGCCTGCCGCCCATGCCCTATCTGGCGCCGGAAGAAATGAACGAATACCAGACCCGCCTCGCCTCCATCCTGGCCGGCACGGGCACGCCGCAGTTCGAGACCATCTTCATCCGTCCCAACGGCGACCGCGTGCCGGTGCTGGTGTTCGAGGCGCCGCTGCTCGACAACGACGGCAAGCAGACGGGCTGGATGGGCTCCATCCTCGACATCTCCGACCGCAAGCGCATCGAGGAATTGAACCGCCAGCAGCACGAAAAGCTGCAGACGACGGCGCGCCTGGCCACCATGGGCGAGATCGCGTCCATGCTGGCGCACGAATTGAACCAGCCGCTGGCCGCCATCTCCAGCTACACCACGGGCGCGCTGAACGTCGTGGGCCGGGCGCAGCAGGCCGGCGCGGAAATCGACTGCGGCATGCTGCGCCCCGCGCTGGAGCAGGCCAGCATGCAGGCCCAGCGCGCGGGACAGATCATTCGCAGCGTGCACGAATTCGTCAAACAGAGCGAGCCCGAACGGCGCGACGTCAGCGTGCTGTCCATGCTGGACGGGATACGCGCGCTGATCGAACTGCAGGCGCGCAAGCACTACGTCTCCTTCAGCGCCAGCATCCCCGCCGACCTGCCGCTGGTGCGCGCCGACAGCACCATGGTCGAGCAGGTGCTGCTCAACCTGACCCGCAACGCCATCGAAGCGATGCAGGACATCACCCCGCTGCGGCGCGTGCTGAGCGTGGTGGCGGAATTCGACGCCGCCGCCGCCCAGGTCAGCGTGGCCGTGATCGACCAGGGCCACGGCATTCCGCAGGAGGTGGCCGAGCGCCTGTTCTCGCCCTTCTTCTCGACCAAGGCGGAAGGCATGGGCATGGGCCTGAACGTCTGCCGCACGGCCATCGAATTCCACGGCGGGACGCTGAGCCACAAGGCCAATCCCGGCGGCGGCACCATCTTCACCTTCACGCTGCCGGCGGTGATTCAGTCTACAATAAGCGCCATCACACTGTAGGAAACGACACCATGCTCCATATCGTCGACGATGAAGAAGTCGTGCGCGACTCCCTGACCTGGCTGGCGTCCTCGCGCGGCATCGCGGCGCGCGCTTACGGCAACGCCGCCGCCTTCCTCGAATACGCGGAACAGGAGCAGTTCGATGCCGACGGCGACTGCGTGCTGCTCGACGTGCGCATGCCGGACATGAACGGCGTGGCCGTGTTCGACCAGCTGGCGGCGCGCGGCCTGACCCAGCGCCTGCCCGTCATCTTCCTCACCGGCCACGGCGACGTGCCGATGGCGGTGGACACGCTCAAGCGCGGCGCCTTCGACTTCTTCGAGAAGCCCTTCAACGACAACCAGCTGATGGACCGCGTGCAGGAAGGCCTGGCCGGCTCGCGCAAGGCGAGCGAAATGGCCGCCGTCCACGCCCGCCTGGCCACCCTGTCCACGCGCGAGCGCGAAGTGCTGGACCTGATCCTGGCGGGGAAAATGAACAAGGTGGTGGCCGACCAGCTGGGCATCAGCATGCGCACGGTGGAAGTCCACCGCGCCCATATCTTCGACAAAATGCAAGTCAAAACGGCCGTCGAACTGGCGGGCCTGCTCAAATGAAAACCATCGCTGAAAAAATGTTCGTCAACAAGGCCGCCTCCGTCGCCGTCATCAACGCCAAGGGACGCGCGCCTGAACTGGTGGCGGCCATGCCGCAGGATCGGCTCGTCGGCGGCGGCCAGCAGGCGGACTTCGTGCTGGTGTTTGCGGGCAGCCAGCAGGAGCTGGAAGAGGTTCTGCCGCAGGCCAAAACACGCCTGTCGCCGAAGGGCGCGCTGTGGGTCGCCTACGTCAAGGGCACGTCAAAGCACAAGTCGGACGTGCACCGCGATACCATCGCCGCCTATGCCGAGTCCATCGGACTGGATGCCGTGTCCATCGTCTCCGTCGACGACGACTGGTCGGCGCTGCGGATCAAGCACAAGGCCTGAGCCCGGACGCTCAGGCGTTCAGGCGTTCAGGCGTGGCGGGCCAGCGCCCATTCCACGTGTTCGCGCACCATGGCGGACGGATGCTCGCGGCGCGCGGTCAGGGCCGCCACGATGGCCGCATCGCCTTTGGCGCCGGCCGCCGCCGCGTTGCCCAGCCCTACGGCGATATTGCGCAACCAGCGCTCGTGGCCGATGCGGCGGATCGGGCTGCCCTCCAGGCGGCGGTTGAACTCCTCCTCCGTCCACGCAAACAGCTCCGCCATCGAGGCGCCGCCCAGGCCATTGCGCTCGTCGAAGTCGGGCAGCACGGCGCGCTGGGCGAACTTGTTCCAGGGGCAGGCCGTCTGGCAGTCGTCGCAGCCGTAGACGCGGTTGCCGATCAGGGGCCGCATCTCTTCCGGAATCGCGCTTTTCAGCTCGATCGTCAGATAGGAAATGCAGCGCCGCGCATCGAGCTTGCCCGGCCCCAGGATCGCCTGCGTGGGGCAGACGTCGATGCAGGCCGTGCACTGGCCGCAGTGCTTGCCCGTCGGCTCATCAATGGGCAACGGCAGGTCGACCAGGAATTCACCCATGAAGAACATGGAGCCCGCCGTGCGGCTCAGCAGCAAGGTATGTTTGCCGCGCCAGCCCAGGCCCGCCTTTTCCGCCAGCGGCAGCTCCATCACGGGCGCCGAATCGGTGAACACGCGGTAGCCGAAATCGCCGATCTCCGCCTTCACCCTGTCCGCCAGCTGCTGCAGGCGCGCGCGCAACACCTTGTGGTAGTCGCGTCCGCGCGCATAGACCGAAATGACGGCAGCCGCCGGATCGGCCAGCCGCGCCGCCTCCCGCTCGCGCCAGTCCTCGCCGGTGGACATGGGCAGATAATCCATGCGCGCGCTGACCACGCGCACCGTCCCCGGCACCAGCTCCGCCGGCCGCGCGCGCATCATGCCATGCGTTGCCATATAGTCCATCTCGCCGTGCATGCCCGCGTCCAGCCAGGCCTGCAGGCCCGCCTCCGCGTGCGACAGGTCGACATCGGCGATGCGGATTTCGGCAAAGCCCAGCTCCTGGCCCCAGCGCTTGATGCTGGCGGCAAGTTCGGCTAAATTGGTTTCAGTGAGGGACATCGGCGGTTACAATGGCGGGAATTACAGGGACATTCTATTCGATGCAGCATTTTACAGCCCATCTCCACGACGAAGCCGGCACCGCCGCACTGGGCGCCGCGCTGGCGCGCGCGCTGGCGCCCGGCATGGCGATCCACCTGCACGGCGACCTGGGCGCCGGCAAGACGGCCCTCACGCGCGCCCTGCTGCACGCCGCCGGCCACACGGGCACGGTGAAAAGCCCCACCTACACCCTGTCCGAACCCTATACCGTGCAGATGGACGGCCAGACGGTCGACGTGATCCACTTCGACCTGTACCGCATGAGCAGCCCGGAGGAATTCCTCGACGCCGGCTTCCGCGAAGACTTCAACCACCAGAACATCTGCATCGTCGAATGGCCGGAAAAGGCCGAAGGCGTGCTGCCGCCGCCCGACCTGAACGTGTTTTTGACTGTGGCCGGCGCCGGCCGTGATGTAGAATTGCGGGCGTCGTCCGCCCTGGGTCACTCATGCCTTCAACGCCTCAAATTCGCCCCCAACATGTAGGCAGCCGCCGGCTGTCGCGTCGTACCGTATTGAAGGCCGGCGGCACGCTGCTGCTGTCGGTGCTGGCGCCGCTGCCCGCGTACGCGGCGCAGATCCTGGCCGTACGCGTCTGGCCGGCCGAGGATTACACCCGCGTCACGCTGGAAAACGACACCAATCTGAAGGCCACCCACTTCATCGTCAAGGACCCGGAGCGCCTGGTGGTCGACATCGAAGGCCTGGAACTGAATCCCACGCTGAAAAGCCTGGTGGCCAAGATCCAGTCCAACGACCCCTACATCAAGCAGGTGCGCGTGGGCCAGAACCGGCCCAACGTGGTGCGCCTGGTGTTCGACCTGAAGGAAGAAGTGACGCCGCAGGTGTTCACCCTGGCGCCCGTGGGCGAGTACAAGCATCGCCTGATCTTCGACCTGTATCCCGTCAAGCCGGTCGACCCCATCGCCGCCATGATCGAAAAAGGCGACTGGACCGCCACTGGCGACAAACCGAAGGCCGAGCAGCCTGCGGCCGACGCCATCGCCGCGCCAGCGCAGCCACAGCCGCCGCAACTGCCGCAGCCGCAGCCGCTGCTGGAAGCGCCCAGGCTGGAAGCCAAGGCCGAGCCCAAGCCGGATAACAAGCCCCTGCCCGGCCAGAAGATGGTGCGCATGCTGACCATCGCCCTCGACCCCGGCCATGGCGGCGAAGACCCCGGCGCCACGGGCGCCAACGGCAGCCATGAAAAAGACATCGTGCTCGCCATCGCCAAGCGCCTGAAGGGCAAGATCGAAGAGTTCCCGAACATGCGCGTGATGCTGACGCGCGACGCCGACTACTTCGTCCCGCTCGGCACCCGCGTGGAAAAGGCGCGCAAGGTGCAGGCCGACCTGTTCGTCTCCATCCACGCCGACGCCTTCGTCGAGGCCAGCGCGCGCGGCTCGTCCGTGTTCGTGCTGTCGGAAAAAGGCGCCACCTCCTCGGCCGCGCGCTGGCTGGCGAACAAGGAAAACCTGGCCGACACCATCGGCGGCGTCAACGTCAAGGTCCACGACAAGCAGCTGGCCAGCGTGCTGTTCGACCTGTCCACCACGGCCCAGATCAACGACAGCATGAAGCTGGGCAAGGCCGTGCTGAGCGAAATCGGCGGCATCAATCGCCTGCACCGGGGTGCGGTGGAGCAGGCCGGATTCGCCGTGCTGAAGGCGCCGGACATCCCTTCCATCCTGGTCGAAACGGCCTTCATCTCCAACCCGGAGGAAGAAGCCCGCCTGCTCGACGAGAACTACCAGAACCAGATCGCGGACGCCATCGTCAAAGGCATCAAGCGCTATTTTGCGAAGAATCCGCCGCTGGCCAAGAACCGCATTACCTGATCGAGGAATAAGCGATGGCGCTTGTCAGCAAGGTAGAATACGGCGCGCTGCCCGCGGCGCGCCTGACGGCGGCGGACGGCGCCGAAATCACGGTGGCGCTGTTCGGCGCCCACCTGCTGTCGTGGAAAACGGCCGATGGTAAGGAACGCATGTTCGTCAGCCGCCAGACGGCGCTGGACGGCAGCAAGCCCATTCGCGGCGGCGTACCCGTCATCTTCCCCCAGTTTAATGTGCGCGGGCCGCTGCTCAAGCACGGCTTCGCCCGCATCTGCCACTGGCGCCTGACGGACAGCGGCGGCGACGGCGGCCGCTCCTTCCTCCAGTTCACGCTGAGCGAGCAAGAGCTGCCGCCCGAACTGGCAGCCGCCTGGCCGCACGCCTTTGCGCTGCAGCTGCGCTTTGCCCTGTGCGGTGACAGCCTGGAGATGGACTACAGCGTGCGCAATACGGGCGAGCAGCCCTTTCCCTTTGGCCTGGCCCTGCACACCTATTTCGACGTGGGCCAGCTGGACGCCACCAGCGTCAGCGGCCTGCAGGGTGCACGGTACGAAAACCACCATCTGCAAACGCTGGTGCAGCAGGAACCGGCCCTGCACTTCACCGAGAAGCAGGACCGCATCTACCAGGCCCCGCCCGGCGTCACGCTGAACACGGCCGACGCCACGCTGCGCCTGGAGCAGCAGGGCTTCAAGGAATGGGTGGTGTGGAATCCGGGCGCGGACGATGCGCGCGCCATGGCCGATCTGGCCGACGACGAGTACCTGCGCTTCATCTGCATCGAGCCGGCCCGCGTGGACCAGCAGCCGCTGGCCGCCGGCGCCGAATGGGCCGGGCGGCACAAGATCACCGTGGCTTAGTTGGATTCTTTGATGATGCGCCCGGAGCTGGGCTGCACGGGCCGCGAATTGAGCGGATACAGGCGGCTGAACAGCGCCATCTGCTGCGGCGACGCCTGCACCGGCTCCTTCATCACCAGCCACAGCACGCCTTCCGTGCAGGGCGGCGTGGTCAGCGATCCCATGAAAGTGTAGTAGTCGCGCCGCGCCGGAATCAGGTCCAGCGGATCGAGCACCACGGACGGCGACGAGACATCGTATTTTTCCAGCGGCAGATTGTTCCACACGGTTTGAATGACGGGCTGCGGACGGCCGCGCTCCAGCAGCAGCGCCAGCACGGCCAGATGGCCTTCCGCATCCTTGTGCACCATGTGCAGCACCATCTCATAACCCTTGCCATTGATGCGCTCCTCCGACGGACGGTGGAAGTGGAACTGCATCAGCTCATACATGCGGTTGCCCACGGTGAGGAAATTGCCGCCGCTGAGGGTCACCTGCACCGTATGGCCGTTGTCCTGCACGTTGAACGAGGATGGCTTGTAGTCGAAGGCGATCTGCTCCAGGTCCACCTTCATGCCGTCACGGATGTCGATCGGCGACTGGCGGTTGCCCGAGCCACACTTGGACCATTCCGGATTGATGCGGCCCCAGTTGGCCGGGCCGGTTTCGCCTTCATAGGACCAGTGGGTGCTGTAGATCTTGGGCGCCGCGGCGGCGGCAGCGGCTGCGGTCGCGGCGGCCTTCTTGGCCTTGGCGGCGGCGGCCACGCGCGCGGCCTGATTGGCGCGCATGATGGCCAGACGGGCCGCGATCTTGGCCGACAGGTCGGCCTCGGCCTGGTCCTCGCGCTCACGCTCGCCCAGCTTCGCCGCCGGCTTGGATGCGGACGACGACGCGGACGAGCTTTCGCCGGACTTGGTCGCTACAGGATTTTTCGCCGACGGCGACAGGGCCGGATCGGCCGCACTTGCCGCCGCAACGACGAAGCAACCGGCAATGAGGGCGATCTTTGTACGCATGGGCATCCAGAAAGTATGAGATTACTTTCCGGTTTACGGATGCACTACGGCAAAACTTGAGGTCGAATTTAACAAAACGTTACGCAAGACGCCGCCGCCCTGCGTAACGTTTGCCTGAATTTTCAGCGCCGCAGCATGCGGCGCGACAGCTTCCACACGCCGCTCAGGGCCATCGGCACCACCGCCACGCCCACGCCGAACAGCACGATGGCCGTGAAGTTCTCGCGCACGAGGGTGTTGTTGCCGAAGAGATAACCAGCCGTCGTCAACGCCACCACCCACAGCGTGGCGCCGGTGATGTTATACATCTGGAAGCGGCCATGCGTCATGTCCGACACGCCGGCCACGAAGGGCGCGAACGTGCGCACGACGGGCACGAAACGGGCCAGCACAATGGTCTTGCCGCCGTGGCGCTCGAAGAAATCGTGGGTGCGGCGCAGGGCGTCCTTGTTGAGCCAGCGGTAATCATGGGTGAACACGCGCTGGCCGATGGCCTCGCCTATCCAGTAATTGAGGGTGTTGCCCAGGACAGCGGCCGCCGTCAGCAAGAGCATCAGGAAGGGCAGGTTCATCTCGCCCACGGCGCACAGGGCGCCGGCGATGAACAACAGGGTGTCGCCAGGGAAGAAGAACAGTACGACCAGGCCGGTTTCGCTGAAGATGATCGCGAACAGCACTGCATAAATCAGCGTTCCGTACTGTTGCAGCAGCGTTTCCAGCGTTTTATCGACATGAAGAATCATGTCAAAAAATTGCATTAAATCCATATCCATCCCAATCGAGGTAGCCCGGAATCATACACCACCGGACCGGGCCTTGGACCAGATTATCTGCCGCCTTGGCAAAATGGCTATACAATCTGCCGACCCTAACAATACTTAAAGGAGACCCCGGATGCAGCTGAAAAACGCTCTTGCCCTCACCCTCGTCCTGGCCGCCGTCGCCGCGCAGGCCGCCAACAAGCCAACCGTCAGCGAAATCGTCAAAGCCTCCAAGCCGGCCGACTGGCGTCCGCTGGATCCGGACAATACGCTGTACATGGAGCTGCCGTCGGGCCGCGTGGTGATCGAGCTGGCGCCGGAATTCGCGCCGCAGAATATCGCCAACATCAAGCTGATGGCGAAAGAGCACTACTACGACGGCCTGTCCATCCTGCGCTCGCAGGACAATTACGTGGCCCAGTGGGGCGATCCGGACGAGAAAAATCCCAAGTCCCTGGGCAGCGCCAAGGCCAAGGTCAAAGGCGAATTCACCGTGCCGCTGGCGAACGACAAGCGCTTCGTGCGGCAGAAGGACGTGGACGGCTACGCGCCGCAGGTCGGCCATTCCAACGGCTTCCCCGTGGGCCGCGATCCCAAGGCCGGCACCACCTGGCTGGCCCACTGCTACGGCATGGTCGGCGTGGGCCGCGACAACGACACCGACAGCGGCAACGGCGCCGAGCTGTATGCCGTGACGGGCAACGCGCCGCGCCAGCTGGACCGCAATATTACCGTCGTCGGCCGCGTGGTCGCGGGCATGCCGCTGCTGTCGGCGCTGCCGCGCGGGACGGCTCCCATGGGCATGTACGACAAGCCGGAGCAGCTGGTGCCGATCAAGTCCGTCCGCCTGGCCTCGGAAGTGCCGGAGGCGGAGCGCAGCCGCCTGGAAGTGATGCGCACCGAGACGGCCACCTACGCCGCCGTGGTGGAGGCGCAGCGCAACCGCAGCAGCAGCTGGGACAAGTACCAGGCCAACCACGTCGACCTGTGCAACGCGCCCATCCCCGTGCGCGAGCAGAAGTAAGGTTTTATCCGCCCCGCCGGCCGCAAGCCGGCCGGGGCGAGCAGTTATAATCCGGGTATGAACGCGCCAGACACCTCCCCCCGCACCCATCGCCCCATCCAGGCCCTGCCCGACCAGCTGATTTCCCAGATCGCCGCCGGCGAAGTGGTGGAGCGGCCGTCCGCCGTGGTCAAGGAACTGCTGGAAAACGCCCTCGACGCGGGCTCCAGCCAGATCACCGTGCGGCTGGAGGAAGGCGGCGTCAAACGCATCGCCATCACCGACAATGGACGCGGCATCGCGCCCGATCAACTGACGCTGGCCCTGTCGCGCCACGCCACCTCCAAGATCGCCTCGTTGGACGACCTGGAGAACGTGTCCACGCTGGGCTTCCGCGGCGAGGCACTGGCCTCCATCGCTTCCGTCGCCGCCGTCACGCTGACCTCGCGCACGGCGGACGAGCCGCACGCGTGGGAAATCGTCGGCTCGCACCTGGGCACGCCGTCGCCGTCCTCGGGACCGGTGGGCACCACGGTCGATGTGCGCGACCTGTATTTCAACACGCCCGCGCGGCGCAAATTCCTCAAGTCCGAGCAGACCGAATTCGGCCACTGCGCGGAAGTGGTGCGCCGCATCGCGCTGGCGCGGCCGGACGTGTCCTTCTCGCTGAGCCACAACGGCCGCACTGTCGATCACTGGAATGTCAGCGAGATGTCCAAGCGCAGCGCGGCGATCCTGGGCGACGGCTTTGCCGACGCGCGCCTGCCCGTCGACGAGGCGGCCGGTCCGCTGCGCCTGCACGGCTACGTGGGCCTGCCCACGGCGTCGAAGGCGCGCGCCGACGGCCAGTTCTTCTACGTGAACGGCCGCTTCGTGCGCGACAAGCTGCTGGTGCACGCGGTGAAGGCCGCCTATGCCGACGTGCTGCATGGCGACCGCTTCCCCTCCTACGTACTGGCGCTCGATCTCGATCCGGCGCTGGTTGACGTGAACGTGCACCCGTCGAAGATCGAGGTGCGCTTCCGCGACAGCCGCGCCGTGCACCAGTTTGTATTCCACGCCGTGCAGCGCGCGCTGGCGCAGACTTCGGCCACGGCGCACGGCAGCTCGCCCGCGCCGCTGCCCGCCGCCGACACGCTGGAAAGCAGCAGCACCTGGCGCAGCGAGCAAGTGCAATCGACTTTCGGCGCCCTGCTTCGGCCGGACTACGCACCCACCTTCTCGCCGTCGCCCTTCGGCACGCGTGACGGCGACGACGCAGCCTCGCCCTTCGGCGGCAACGGCGCAACGGGCTTCGGCGCCGGCTCTGGCGCCGGCGGCGCTGCGGGCTTCGGCGGCGGCATGGACGGCATGAGTAGCGCCTCGCGCTTCGGCAGCGGCGCAGGCGTCGCGCAAAGCACGGAGCGCTACGGCGCCCTGTTCAGCGACGGCGGCCGCGTTGACGGCTACCGCGCCGAATCCGACATGGCGCTACCGCAGTCCGCACCCTTCACCGTCTCCCCCGCCGCCATGGCGCAGGAAGAATTCCCCCTCGGCTTCGCGCTGGCCCAGCTGCACGGCATCTACATCCTGGCCCAGAACAACAAGGGCCTGGTGCTGGTCGACATGCACGCCGCGCACGAGCGCATCCTGTACGAACAGCTGAAGAACGCGCTGGACAGCCAGATCGACGGCCAGGAAATGCAAGTGCAGCCCCTGCTCATCCCTGTCACCTTCTATGCAGACGCAGTGGAAGTAGGCACCGCGCAGGAACACGCGGAAACCCTGAAAGCGCTGGGCTTCGACATCGCCGCCCTGTCGCCAACCACGCTGGCCGTGCGCTCCGTCCCCGTGCTGCTGAAGAACGCAGATGCGCAAACGCTGGCGCGCGACGTGCTGCGCGACGTGCGCGAATACGGCGGCTCGCGCGTGCTGATCGAGCGCCGCAACGAGCTGCTGGGCACCCTGGCCTGCCACACGGCGGTGCGCGCCAACCGCATCCTCTCCGTGCAGGAGATGAACGCCCTGCTGCGCCAGATGGAAAATACGGAACGCGCCGACCAGTGCAACCACGGCCGCCCGACCTGGGTGCAGGTCGAGATCAACGCCCTGGATAAGCTGTTCCTGCGCGGTCAATAAGAATGAACAAGCAAGCATCGCGGCCGCAGGCGGTCGCCATCATGGGCCCGACCGCGTCGGGCAAGACGGCATCGGCGCTGGCCATCGCGCAGCGCGTGCCGTGCGAGATCATCTCCGTTGATTCCGCGCTGGTCTATCGCGGCATGGACATCGGCACCGCCAAGCCGACCAAGGAAGAACTGGCCGCCGTCCCCCATCACCTGATCGACATCATCGACCCGCTGGATGCGTATTCCGTGGCCCAGTTCCGCAACGATACGCTGCGCCTGGTGGCCGAGATCAGCGCGCGCGGCAAACTGCCCCTGCTGGTCGGTGGCACCATGCTGTACTACAAAGGCCTGCAGGACGGCCTGGACGACCTGCCGCAAGCCGATCCCGCCGTGCGTGCGCAACTGGATGAGGAAGCCGCCCGCATCGGCTGGCCTGGCATGCACGCCAGACTGGCACAGGTCGATCCCGTCACCGCCGAGCGCCTGAAGCCCAACGATTCACAGCGCATCCAGCGCGCGCTGGAGATCCATATGCTGAGCGGCCAACCCATGTCCTCCCTGCTGGCTCTGCGCGAAAAAGAAGAGCTGCCATTCGAACTACTGTCCTACGCGCTGGAACCATCCGACCGCGCCTGGCTGCACGACCGCATCGCGCGCCGCTTCGACATCATGCTGGAACAAGGCTTCCTCGATGAAGTGAAGGCCCTGCGTTCGCGCGGCGACCTGCATCTGGGCCTGCCCTCGATCCGCTGCGTGGGTTACCGCCAGGCCTGGGAATATTTGGACGGAACGATCGACTACGCCGCCATGCGCGAAACGGGCATCATCGCCACGCGCCAGCTGTGCAAGCGCCAGCTGACCTGGCTGCGCTCCATGCCTGAACGCACCGTCATCGACTGCATGGCGCCCGACGCGGCGGAGCAGCTGATGCAGCAGGTATTGGCGCGCACATTGCCAATGCAAGCATGACAATGTGGCCATGAATTAGGTCTTGACAGTCACTCCGCCCACCCGGATAATGCACGCCTCTTGGTGATATAGCTCAGTTGGTTAGAGCATCGCATTCATAATGCGGGGGTCGCTGGTTCAAGTCCAGCTATCACCACCAGATTACATTGCCCTTGCTATGATGCGGCAGGACGTTTGACACGTTCTGGAAAATCCGTCATAATCGCTGGCTCTGGTGATATAGCTCAGTTGGTTAGAGCATCGCATTCATAATGCGAGGGTCGCTGGTTCAAGTCCAGCTATCACCACCAAATTCAAAAAGCCGCAGCTCATGCAAATGAACTGCGGCTTTTTTCTTTTACTTCGCCGGAACGGCGGCCAGCGTTTCGTGCTGGCTGGTGTGGCGCGGCGGCGCTTTGTGCACCATGGTGTAGGCGTAGTCGACGCCCATGCCGTAGGCGCCCGAGTGCTCGCGCACCAGGGCCATCACGGCGTCGTAGCTGTCGCGGCGCGCCCAGTCGCGCTGCCATTCCAGCAGCACCTGCTGCCAGGTCATCGGCACCACACCGGCCTGGATCATGCGCTGCATGGCGTAGTCGTGCGCTTCCTTCGACGTGCCGCCCGAGGCGTCGGCCACCATGTAGATCTCATAGCCGCCTTCCAGCATCGCGCTCAGGGCGAAGGTGTTGTTGCACACCTCAGTCCACAGGCCGGACACGATGACTTTTTTCTTGCCCGCCTTGGCCAGCGCGTCGCGCACCTTCTGGTCGTCCCAGGAGTTCATCGACGAGCGTTCGAGGATGGGCAGGCCGGGGAAGACATCCAGCAGCTCGGGATAGGTGTGGCCGGAGAAGGCCAGCGTTTCCACCGTGGTGATGATGGTGGGGATGTTGAAGATCTTGGCCGCCTTGGCCAGTCCGACGACATTGTTCTTCAGCGCCTGGCGGTCCATCGACTGCACGCCAAACGCCATCTGCGGCTGCTGGTCGATGAAAATCAGCTGGCAATTCTGCGGCGTCAACACTTCGAGTTTGGGATTGCTCATGATAGTTTCCATTCGTAAATTGAGGGGTTGGCGATGGGCCCTGCCATCATGGAAATCCTATGCGCCTCGGCGCACCTCGGCATCTGCCTAAATGGAGAGATTTCGCTTCCCTGATACAGCCATGGCCAATGAAGCTAGTAGAAGTGGCAAAAGTTTAAATGTCATGTAACATCGTCGGCGTCTCAACTACTTGCGGAGTGTTTGAATGCGACTGTCCTTCCCCGTACTGCTGGCCGCCGCCGGCATCGTCCATGGCGCCAGCGCCGCCGATCACGTCAGCGCCGTCCACTGCGGCCAATTGATCGACACCCAGGCCGGCAAGCTGCTGGGCGAGACCACCGTCATCATCGAAGGCAAGCGCATTCGCGACGTCGTCGCGGGCCACAAGACGCCCGCCGGCGCCACCGAGATCGACCTGTCCGGCGAAACCTGCATGCCCGGCCTGATCGACAGCCACACCCACCTCACCCACCAGACCAGCCCCACCCGCTACACCGACCAGTTCCGCTGGAATAACGCCGACTACGTGATCCGCGCCACCGTCTACGCGCGCACCACGCTGATGGCGGGCTTCACCACCGTGCGCAATCTGGGCGACCAGGACAACGAGTCCGTCGCCCTGCGCAACGCCATCAGCGCGGGCGTGATTCCCGGCCCGCGCATCTTCACGGCGGGCGGCGCGATCGGCAGCACGGGCGGACACGCCGACGACACCGACGGCTACCGCAAGGACCTGGCGGGCGATCCCGGCCCCATGCAGGGCATCGTCAACAGCCCGGACGAGGCGCGCAAGGCCGTGCGCATGCACTACAAGCTGGGCGATGACCTGATCAAGATCATGCCGTCCGGCGGCGTGCTCGATGAAAGCGCCAGCGTGGACAACGCGCAGATGACCATGGACGAGATCAAGGCCGTGGTGGAAACGGCGCACGAATACGGCTTCACGGTGGCGGCCCACGCCCACGGCGCGGAAGCGATCCGCCGCGCGGTGATCGGCGGCGTCGATTCGATCGAGCACGGCACCTATCTGAGCGACGAGAACATCAAGCTGATGAAGGAGAAAGGCACCTACCTGGTGCCGACCATCATCGCCGGCAAATACGTGGAAGACAAGGCGAAGATTCCCGGCTACTTCCCGCCCCAGGTGGCGGCCAAGGCGCTGGCGGTCGGTCCGCTGATCCAGGGCGCGGCAGGACGCGCCTACAAGGGCGGCGTGAAGATCGCCTTCGGCACCGACGCCGCCGTCTACCCGCACGGCGAGAACGGCCGCGAATTCGGCTACATGGTGGAGGCGGGCATCCCCGCCATGGCGGCGCTGCAGGCGGCCACCGTCAACGCGGCCGCGCTGCTCAGGCATGAGAAGGACCTGGGCAGCGTCAGCGCGGGCAAGTTCGCCGACCTGGTGGCGGTGAAGGGCAATCCGCTCAACGATATCGGCCTGATGTCGAAGATCAGCTTCGTCATGAAGGAAGGCGTCGTGTATAAGCAGGACAGCAAGCCGGTGCCGGTGGCGCTGGCCGAGGAAGCGCCTATCCCGCCGAAGGACGTGGGCTACGGCTTCTGAACTGGGTGGGCGTCACGCCCACTGTCGCCTTGAACTGGCGGGTGAAGGCGGAATGGTCGCCATAGCCGCAGGCTAGCGCGATCTCCGCCACGCTGGCCTCCCCCGCCAGCATGCGCGACGCCGCCTCCAGCCGCGTCTTGATGATCATCTGCCGCGGCGTGAGGTGGAAGATGCGCAGGAAGTAGCGCTCGATCTGCGCCACCGACATATTCGCCGTGCGCGCCAGCTCCGGCAGTTGCAGCGGCTGGTCGAACTGCTCGTGGATCAGCCGCACCGCCGCCGCCACCTTGCGGTAGGCGGGATTCTTCTTGTCCGCCATGGCCAGGTCGCGCGAGATGCCGGCCAGGCCGACGATGCGGCCTTCGCGGTCGCGCAGGGCCATCTTGCGCGTCAGGCACCAGCCGGGATCGCGGTTGGGATACAGGTGCAGCTCCAGCTGGTCTTCGATTTCCTCTCCGCCCGCCAGCACGGCCAGGTCCTGCGCCAGGTAGTTGGCGCCGAAGGGCTGGGCAAACACTTCCTCCGGCGTGCGCCCGATAAGGGCCGATTTCTGCCGCAGTCCGCAGCGCTTGACCAGCGTTTCATTCACCACCACATAGCGGCCCTGGCGGTCCTTGACGAAGAAGACCACGTCGGGCAAGGCGTCGAACAGGGCCTCGCTGAAAAACAGGTCGGCCACCGCCTCGCTCAGGGCGCGGCGCTCATCATTGGCGGTGGTGTCGGTGCGGTTCATAGGCTTATTCTGCCACAAAGCGATTGTGCAGATTTCGTCATCCATGATGCGCAGCGCAGGCAAGACAGCGGCGGACGCCCGGCCTAAGATGGTGGCATGAAAACCATCTCCATTATTGATTCCCATACCGGCGGCGAACCGACCCGCCTGGTCATCGACGGCGGCCCGGAACTGGGCGCCGGTCCACTCAACGAGCGGCTGGAACTGCTGCGCAAGGAATACGACAAATTCCGCTCCGCCGTCGTCTGCGAGCCGCGCGGCTCGGACGTGCTGGTGGGCGCCCTGCTGTGCCAGCCGTACGCGCCCGATTGTGCCGCAGGCGTCATCTTCTTCAACAACGTCGGCTACCTGGGCATGTGCGGCCACGGCACCATCGGACTGGTGGCTTCGCTGGCCTTCATGGGCCGCATCGGGCCGGGACGGCACCGCATCGACACGCCGGTGGGCGTGGTGGAGGCGGAGCTGCATGAAGACGGCAGCGTCACCGTCGACAACGTGGCCTCCTATCGCAGCCAGCGCCAGGTCAGCCTGATCGTGCCCGGCTACGGCGCGGTGACGGGCGACGTGGCCTGGGGCGGCAACTGGTTCTTCCTCGTCTCCGGCCACGGCATGGAACTGCGCCGCGAGAACGTGGAAGAGCTGACGGCCTTCACCTCCGCCATCGCCCATGCGCTGCCCGCGGCGGGCATCTTTGGCGACAACGGCGCGCTGATCGACCATATCGAGCTGTTTGCACCCTCCTTTACGGGCGCGGACAGCCAGAGCTTCGTGCTCTGTCCCGGCAAGGCTTACGACCGCTCGCCCTGCGGCACGGGCACCAGCGCCAAGCTGGCCTGCCTGGCGGCCGACGGCAAGCTGGCGGAAGGCGCGCTGTGGAAGCAGGAAAGCGTGATCGGCAGCGTGTTCGAGGCATCCTACCGCTATCGCGACGAGCAGCTGATTCCCAGCATTCGCGGCCGGGCATGGGTCAACTCGAAGGCGGAGCTGATCCTCGACCCCAGCGATCCTTTTGTGTGGGGCATCCGGTGACAATTCCGGCAAGCTCGCGCGCGGCCGATGTGATCGTGATCGGCGCCGGCATCGTCGGCGCGGCCTGCGCCGATGCGCTGTCCGCGCGCGGCTTGCAGGTGATGGTCATCGAGCAGGAAACCGTCGGCAGCGGCGCGACGGCGGCGGGCATGGGCCACCTGGTGGTCATGGACGACAATGCGGCGGAACTGGCCCTCTCCTCGTATTCGATCTCGCTGTGGAATGAGCTGGTGTCCGGCGAGCCGCAGCGGCATGAATACAGCAACTGCGGCACGATCTGGATCGCGGCGGACGAGGAGGAAATGGCCGCCGCCCGCGCCAAGGCGGAGACGCTGTCGGCACATGGCCTGCCGTGCGAAATGCTGTCCTCGCAGGCCCTGTATGCGCGCGAGCCGCAGCTGCGCGCCGGACTGGCGGGCGGGCTGCTGGTGTGGGGCGACGCGCTGGTCTATCCGCCCAAGAGCGCACGCATTCTGCTCGACCGCGCGCGCACGCAGGGCGCATCGCTGGTGATGGGCAGCGTGAGCAGGATCGAAGACAACGGCGTGCTGCTGGCCGACGGTTCTCGGCATCAAGCCAGGTATGTCGTGCTGGCCGCCGGTTCGCGCTCGTCGGCGCTGCTGCCGTCGATTCCCGTGCAGCCCAAGAAGGGGCATGTGGCGATCACCGACCGCTATCCGGGCTTTATCCGCCACCAGCTGGTGGAGCTGGGCTATATCAAGAGCGCCCATGCGGCCAGCGGCGATTCGGTCGCCTTCAATTTGCAGCCCCGTCCCACGGGACAGATTCTGATCGGCTCATCGCGCCAGTTCGGCGCCACCGACCTGGCCGTGGAGCCGGAAATGATGAAGCGCATGCTGCGCCACGCGGCCACTTTTACGCCGGCGCTGGCGCAGCTCAACATGCTGCGCTGCTGGACCGGTCTGCGCGCCGCCACGCCGGACGGCCTGCCGCTGATCGGCCCAGGCACGGCATATCGCGGCCTGTGGCTCGCGACGGGACATGAAGGCCTGGGCATCACCACTTCGCTGGCGACGGCGCAGCTGCTGGCCGGCCAGATCATGAACGAAAAGACGGCCATCTCCTGCGCGCCGTATCTGCCGGGCCGCTTCCACATGGTGGCGGAAGCCGCCGAAACCGAGGTGCACGCATGAGCAAAGCGATTACCCTGAGCGTCGACGCACTCGAGATCAGCGTGGAGGAAGGCGTCACCGTCACCGCGGCGATCGCCTATGCGGCGGACAGCGCGGGCAAAAGTCCTGTCACGCGCAGCTCCGTCGGCGGCATGCCCCGCGCGCCGCTGTGCGGCATGGGCGTGTGCCAGGAATGCCGCGTCACCATCAACGGCCGCCCGCACCAGCTGGCGTGCCAGACGCTCTGCACGCAAGACATGGACGTTCGCACCGCCGCGCCGGAGTTCGCGCAATGAGCCACTACGACATCGTGATCATCGGCGCCGGCCCCGCCGGACTGGCGGCGGCACATGCGGCGGCAACGCTGGCGGCGGCGCCGTCAAGCGGCGCGAATACGGCCCTGCGCATTTGCGTGGTGGACGACAATCCGCATGCGGGCGGCCAGATCTGGCGCGGCGGCCCGCAGCGGCAGACGGACGAACGCGCCCGGTGCCTGTGGGCCGAGCTGCAGGCCATGCCGAACGTCACCTTCATGCACCAGAGCCGCGTTCTGTATGCGCCTGCACCGGAAACGCTGCTGGTGCAGGGCGCGGAGAGCGCTGTCACCCTGCACTACAAGCGCCTGATCATCGCCACCGGCGCGCGCGAGCATCTGCTGCCCTTCCCCGACTGGACGCTGCCCGGCGTGAGCGGCGCGGGCGGATTGCAGGCGCTGGTCAAGGGCGGCTATCCCGTCTCCGGAAAGCGCATCGTCGTCGCCGGTTCCGGCCCGCTGCTGCTGGCCGTCGCGGCTACGCTGAAAGACAAGGGCGCGGTCATTTCCGCCATCGTCGAACAGGCCACGCTGCCGCAGCTGGCCCGCTTCGCCTTCGGCCTGCTGGCGACGCCGTCCAGGATCGCGCAGGCGCGCCAGCTCAGGAAACAGCTGCGCGGCATCCCTTACTGGACCAGCAGCTTCGTGCAAGCCGCGCACGGCGACGGCGACCGCCTGGCTTATGCGCAGATTCAGCGCAACGGCAAGACGGAAAACCTGCCCTGCGACTATCTCGCTTGCGGCTACGGCCTGCTGCCCAATCTGGAGCTGGCGATGGCCCTCGGCTGCGCGACCGGCGACGCCGTGCAGGTCAACGACTGGCAGCAGACCACCGTCTCCGGCATCTACTGCGCGGGCGAAAGCACCGGCATCGGCGGCGTCGACCTCGCGCTGGCGGAGGGCCGGATCGCCGGACTGGCCGCCGCGGGACGCGGCCACACCGCGCCGCCAGCACAAATCCAGGCGCTGTTTGCCGAACGCGCGCGCTGGCAGCAATTCGCCCGCCGTCTGGCGCGCGGCTTTGCGCTGCGTCCCGAGCTGCGCGAACTGGCCGCCGACGACACCATCGTCTGCCGCTGCGAAGACCTGCGCCACGGCGAATTGCGCCAGCACGGCAGCTGGCGCAGCGCCAAGCTGCATACGCGCTGCGGCATGGGGCCATGCCAGGGACGCATCTGCGGCGGCGCCACCGGCACGCTTTATGGCTGGCGTCCCGACGCGGTGCGCCTGCCGATTTCACCCGCACGCATCGCCAGCATCATCGGCACGGAATAACACTGTCCATTTCAAACCAAGGAGACCAGCATGGCCGCAGCAAAATGGGAAGGCGTCTTCCCCGCAGTAACCACCAAGTTCAAGGCGAACGAGGACCTCGACCACGCCGCCATGGAAAAGCACTTCAACTTCCAGATCGACAGCGGCGTGCATGCCCTGCTGACGGGCGGCTCACTGGGCGAGGCCAGCACCCTGTCCTTGGAGGAGCGCCTGGATGTGGCCAGGACCGCGCTGACCGTGGCCGATGGCCGCGTGCCGGTGCTGGCCAACGTCAGCGACACCCGCACCCTGAACGCCTGCCGCTTCGTCGAGCAGGCGCACGAGATGGGCGTGCAAGGCCTGATGGTGATGCCGTCCGTGCTGTATGCCGCCGACGCGCGCGAAGCCAAGGATAATCTGCGCACCATCGCCAAGGCGGCCCAGCTGCCGATCATGGTCTACAACAATCCAGTCTCCTACAAGGTGGACCTGACACCGGAAGACTTCCAGGACCTGGCCGACTGCGAGTGGATCGTAGCAATCAAGGAGTCGACCGACAACGTGCGCCGCATCACCGACCTGCGCAACGCCGTCGGCGACCGCTACTCGCTGTTCATGGGCGTGGACGATCTGTCTTTCGAAGGCTTGGCGGCCGGCGCGGACGGCTTGTTGGCCGGCCTGGTGGTGGCCTTCCCGAAAGAGACTGTCGCTCTGTACAAGCTGATGAAGGCCAAGCGCTATGACGAAGCGCTCAAGCTGTACCAGTGGTTCATGCCGCTGCTGCATCTGGACGTGTCCACCAAACTGGTACAGAACCTGAAGCTGGTGGAAACGCTGGCGGGCGTCGGCAACGAGAACGTGCGCCGTCCACGCCAGCCGCTGCAAGGCGCCGAGCGTGAGCGCGTGATCGCCATCGTCGAGAAAGCCATGGCCACCCGCCCCGACGTCAGCGCGTTGTTCTGATTCCAGCGCATCATTCTCCTTTTCGGCGCCCCACCGGGGGCGCTTTTTCTTTTCATCACCACGTTCGCTGTATGCCGTGAGAGGTTTGTTTTTTTTGGGCGGTTTACTAAACCTTACGATTCCATACTACCTTCCACTATCCATCACTATTTTTCTCTCAACGATACTAAAACCGGAACTAAACAGTACTAAACGCCTCTAATAACCAATGCCGTCGGAATTTATTAGTACGATTTAGTGTCAAAAGCGGAAATTTTAGTAAGCAATAGTGTGTTGTAGCGATCCTTAGCAAGGATTAGCAGGGTTTAGTAAAAACCGTTTTCAGGAGCCCCCAATGGCCATCGTCTACAAGTCCGTTCAACTGCCCTCCGATTTGCTTGAGGCTCTCGGTGATGACGCCGATTGTTTCTGGTCCAGTCCGGAGTTGGAGCCTGTTATCTGCGATGCTATCCGAGCCTGGCTGAAGCGTGCGCCGACAGAGCAGCTGCAGCCCGCTACCGAGTCCGACGCGGGATATCAGTGGAAGCAGGTATTTCTTCCGGAGGGAACCAAGTTGCGCTCAAGCTTTGACAACGAGGCTTGGTTCGCCACGGTGGAGGGAGGAAAGATCAAGTACGATAGGCAAGCCGTCTCACCTTCTCACTTTTCCAATCTCCGTGGCAGCGGCAATCGGAATGCCTGGAAAACTATCTGGCTACGCCTTCCCGGCAGCGAGAAGTGGCTGCTGGCAGATATCTGTCGCTCGGTGCAGCGGGCCGCCATCGCCCGCATGATGAATGACGGAGCAACCGCAATGCGGTAGCTCTTTATTATCCCAGCTTTCCTTCGTAGACCGGATGGCCTTCGTCGATATGCAGCGTGACGCGCAAGGGCCGCACAATCAGCAGCGGCGCAAAATGGGACCGTGCCTGCGCCAGCAGCGCCTCGCCCACAGCTTGCAGAAGTTCCGCACTGCGGCCCGGCGTGATGCGCAGATTCAGATAGACGAAGGCGCGGTCACCTTCGCCATCGGCCACCGCGTGATACGGTGCTGGATAGGCCAGCACGCGTGTCCCCGCCAGCGGAAATACGGCGGCGCCCTGCTCGTCCTTCATTTCCACCAGCGTGCGTGCCAGTGCTTTGCACAGCGCTTGCATATCGCTGTGCTGCGCGATGTTATCGGTGTATTCAATCTTCAAATGTGGCATGCAAACTCCTGGCGGAAAAGCGGAAGCTGGTCACGGCGCGGAATACCTGTCCCGGATACAGCGCGGTAGACGGAAAATTCGGGTGATTCGGGCTGTCCGGCAGATGCTGCGTCTCGAAGGCAAAGCCGTCGTAACGCTGGTAGCCGACGCCTTCGCTGCCAACCTCGCTGCCGTCAAAGCCGCTGCCGCTGTTCAGTTGCAGGGCGGGCTCGCTGGTGCTGATTTCCATGCGCCGTCCGCTGGCCATGTCTTCGATCACCGCGACGCGCACATACGCGCCCAAGGGCTTGGAGAACAGCAGGCTGTGGTCGATACCGGGCAGCCCACCCGGCGGCGCCAGCAAGGGCGACGCAGCGGCGCCGGCCAGACGCTCCGTCATGCCGGCAGCGCGTCGAAAATCCAATGGCGTGCCCGCCACGCTGGACAGCACGCCGCTGGGGATGCGGTTGCCATCCGTCTCCGCATATCGATCGGCGTCGATCTGGAAGCGCTGCGTCGCCATACCGTGTGCGCCAGCGCCAGCGAGGTTATAGAAGGCGTGGCTGGTCAGATTGAGTACCGTCGGCGCATCCGTGGTGGCGGCGTATTCGATGCGGAATTCGTCGCGCTTGCGCATCAGACGATATGTCACGCTGACCTGCAGCGTGCCGGGAAAATTCTGATCACCGTCCACGCTGCGCAGACGGTAGATGGAGCCGATGGACTGGGCGTCCGCAAAATCCTGCCGCTGCCACACGCGCTTGTCGTAGCCATTCGGATCGCCATGCAGCGCCGCGCCTTTGGCGTTGGGCACCAGATGCACCGTACGGCCGTCCAGCGTGTACCGCGCACCGCCGATGCGGCCCGCATAGCGGCCCATGATGGCGGCAAAGCGCCGTCCCGTGCGTTCGTAGGAAGCCAGATCCGGCAGGCTGAGGATGATATTGGCGCGCTTGCCATGGCGGTCCGCCACGTCAGCCTCCGTCAGCGTGGCGCCGTAGTCGATATAGGCCAGCCGCATGCCAAGGTCGTTTTCCAGCGTGACCTTTTGCACCGCCTGTCCGCCGCGCGTGACGCCAAAGGGCTGCACGCGGATACCGGTGGCGTGCGCGGAAAACGCGACGCCGCACAGCAATGCCGCAGCAGCAACGGCGGCGAAGCGAAGATGGAAGCGAGCCATCTTACAGATCGCTGATTTCCTTATGGCGCGGCACCAGCGCCTTCATCACCGCCCACGCCACCAGATAGGCCAGCGCGCAGATGGTGAACATGATCATATAGCCCGTGCCGATATCGCCCAGCGCCTTGTAGTAGTCGAATACCCAGCCGCCGATCTTGGTCAGCAGGACGCCACCCAGGCCGCCCGCCATGCCGCCGATGCCGATCACGGAAGCGACGGACTTCTGCGGGAACATGTCCGACACGGTGGTGAAGATATTCGCCGACCACGCCTGGTGCGCGGAAGCGCCCACGCCGATCAGCAGCACCGGCACCCAGTAGCTGACCGTGCCCAAGGGCTGCGCCAGCAGCACCACCAGCGGGAAGAAGGCGATCACCAGCATGGCCTTCATGCGGCCATCGTAAGGCGCGGCGCCGCGCGACATGAAGTAGCTGGGGAACCAGCCGCCGCCGATGCTGCCGACCATGGTCATGCTGTACAAGACGGCCAGCGGCACGATGATGTCGTCGCCCTTCATGCCGTATTGGACCGACAGATAAGTGGGCAGCCAGAACAGGAAGAACCACCACACGCCGTCCGTCATGAATTTGCCGAAGGCGAAGGCCCAGGTCTGGCGGTATTGCAGCAGCTGGAGCCACGACACATTCTTTTCGTTCGCCGAAGGCGCCGCCGTCACCACCGCGTCGCTGCGGATATAGGCCAGCTCCTGCGCGGACAGGCGCTCCTGCTGCTCCGGCTTTTCATACAGCGTGATCCACACGCTCATCCAGATATAGCCCAGCATGCCGATCATGATGAAGGCCGCCTGCCAGCCCCAGATGCTGGCCAGGATAGGCACCGCGATCGGCGCCAGGATCGCGCCCACATTGGCGCCGGAGTTGAAGATGCCGGTCGCCAGCGAGCGCTCCTTCTTGGGGAAGTATTCGGCAGTGGCCTTGATCGCGGTGGGGAAGTTGCCCGCCTCGCCCACGGCCAGCACGGCGCGCGACAGCATGAAGCCGACGATGGACGGCGTGGCCGCCAGCCCGAACACGCCGACGACGGCGGCGATGCCGCGTCCCAGCGGCACGGAAAAGGCGTGCATCAGCGCCCCGCCCGACCAGATGCAGATCGCCACCACGTAGGCGGCCTTGGTGCCGATCCTGTCCACCACGCGGCCCGCGAACAGCATGGCCACGGCATACACGAACTGGAAGGCGGCCGCGATATTGGCGTAGTCGGTATTACTCCAGCCAAATTCCCGCGACAGCTGCGGGGCCAGCAAGCTCAGCACCTGGCGGTCGAGGTAGTTGACCGTGGTGGCGAAAAACAACAGGGCACAGATGGTCCAGCGGTATTTGCCGACAGTCTGGCCGACCGTTTGCGCAGGGACGGGCTCGCTCAAATTCATGGCATCACTTATTGTATGGTTTTAGGTGATGATCTCTCGTGTCTCCGTCGAGATCATATAGTCGTATGTCATCGTACAACTATAACCCCACGCAAGCAAGGGGAGTTTCGGGCAGTAGGCGCCCATGTTGTATGATGACTAGGCGTAAAAAAAACGCCTCAGCATTATGCCGAGGCGTTTTCAATTGAACAACCGGGAAGGATCAGACTTTCACGCTCAGCAGGTTGCCCGAGTTGGAGCTGCCTTGCAGGTTCTGCGACAGGTTCTGCAGGAATTGCGGCAGCGTGGTCGAGCTGCTGGACTGGCCCGTCGCCGCCAGCAGGTTGTTGAAGCTGCTCTGCAGATTGCTCACCGCCGACGAGGACGCGCCGCTCGACGAGGACGAATCATCCGAGCCGGACGAGGAGCTCAGCTGCTGCGCCAGTCCCTGCAGGGCGCCAGCGATACGGCCACCGCCGCCGCCACCGCCGTGATGGTGGTGATGGCCGCCGCCCTCACCGCCGCCCTGCGCGCCTTGCGCGCCCTGGTGCTGGCCGAACTGCGACTGCAGGGCCGTGAACAGGCTTTGCGCGAACGCTTGCTCGGCCTGCTTCGGGTCCTGGGTCGAGCTGCTGCCGCTCGTGCCCGAGGTGGACGAAGTGGACGAGGTGCTGCTGGAGGACGTCGCGCCGCCCAGCTGGCTCAGCGTCTGCTCGATGGCGGTGGCGAAACGGCCGCCATTGCCCGTGGCCGCAGGGGCCGGGGTGCCGCTGTCATTCTGCTGCTGGGCGATGGTGGTGGACGAAACTGAAAACTGGCTGTAGTTGACGGCAGTGTTACTGCCCAGGCTGTCAATGGCCATGCTGATCTCCTTATGTGGGTGGGTGTGAATGACTTAGCGACGCAAGTCTCCCATTTCCTTTGGGCTAAAGAGTTCAGTTTTGTAACGCCATGTGTTGGGCGTAACGTAGTGCGGGGAGCGCTTCGCGGCGCGCCGCACGGGGTGGCCAATCCTGTTACCTTCGCTTACATATCTTAAGAATGGTTCACACCGGATTTATCTGCGCCAGGGCGGCGCTGATGTCCGGCTCCCTCAGGGGACGCACGAGGCGTGTTACTTCTTTGCCATCACGCAGGAAGACCATGGTCGGCCACAGCTTGACGCCGAAGGCGCGTCCCAGCAGGCGGCCGGGGCCATCCTCGATCTTGTGATGCTGCACGCCGTCATGGCCGGCCATGGCGGCGGCCAGGGGCGCCTGGGCCGCGCGGCAATGTCCGCACCAGTTGGCGCCGAATTCCAGCAGCACGGGGCCCTGGCCGGCTTCGACGTCGGCGCGGCTGGGCGCGGCGGCGAGATAAGTGGTTTGCATAACGATACCCTCAGGATTTGGGATGGAACTGGGCGCACTGGTCGGCGCGTTTCTGCGGCGGCAGCAAGTGGACCACATCATAGCGCCCCGGCCCCTCGTCCGCTTCGAGGAAGCCTTCGCTGCGCACGCTCAGGCGCGGCTCCTGCAGATTGATCCAGCGCGCCACGCCGATGTCCTTGCGCACATGGCCGTTGCCGGCGATTAGCACCACGTCGCGCGGCTGCTGTTCGCGCAGCAGCTTGGCCATCCAGATATCGCGCGAGATCTGGGCGTTGACCATGCCGCCCGCCATCATGTCCGACAGCATATTGCAGTGGCCGGCCGCGATTTCCCGCTGCTGGCCGCTGACGATGTCGGCCGGCAGCGGCTGGTCCAGGTGGTAGGCGGCGACCGATTGGGGGTCGAAAGTGGCTTGCACGCCGTCGCGCACCACGCGCGAAGCGTCGTTGCGCGACAGATTGGCCGCCACCAGCGGCAACTGGTAAGTCAGCGCCAGCTGGATCACGGGGTAGTACAGCTGCCAGTCCCAGCCCGTGCCGCCCGCCACGCGGATCACGCAGGCCGCGTCCAGGCAGCCTTTTTGCGCCTTGTCGAGCAAGTCCTGGTTTTCGCGGTCGAACTGCTCCATGGCGATGGCGGGACGCCAGCCCGCCTCCACGCGCTGGCGCAGCAGCTCATAGCGCTGGCGGTGGCCCTGGGGATTGTCGTGCACCTCGCCCAGCAGCAGCACCTGGGGATTGGGCTGGGCCGCAGCGGCGGCGGGCGCGGCCGCGGGAGCCTTGGCGGAGGCGGGCCAGCCGAAGCGGCCCGCGCAGCCCGCCAGCGAGGCCAGCAGCGCCAGCACAGCGGCGGAGGCCAGGATACGCCGGGACTGCTTGTACATCATATTCATGGCGCCGGTTGCAAATGAAGCGCCCAGTCTAATCGAAAGCCGCCGGCTGCGGCAATTTAGCAACAGGGAGAGACGCCCGGCAAAGCGCTTTTCCCTCTGGGCGCGGAGAAAGCGCGTTTCCGCAAGACAAAATATAATTTCCTCATGCAAATATAAATGCCTTTTTGAAACCGGATATGTTTTAATCCTGATCAAGGAGTGAAGAAAAAATTTGAAAACAGCCGCTCTCATCCCAGCCCTGCTTGCCGCCACGTTTCTGGCCGGCGCCGCACATGCTGGCACGAAAACAGCGCCTGTGATTGTGATTGACGTTCCGCATTGCTCTTCGCATCTGTCGCCCTATGTGTGCCCGGCGGACGAGGCGGAACTGGCCCGGATGGATTTGCATTACGCCGGCGGCGATGAGCAGATTCTGCCTCTGCCCGGCGCGAACGACGAAGCAGACGACGCGGCGGCCGCGCCCATCCCCGAGCCGCAGATGTTCGCCATGATTTTGATTGGACTGGTTTTATTTGGCTTCACCTCCACCCGCCGCGAAGCGTATGACAAATTCTCGGCATGAAGGTAGGCCTGTACTTAAATCCCGCTGCGGCGGTAATGCCGTTCAGTTAAGGTCTCGTTTGAGAACGCGAACGGTATAGCGCTGAGGTCTGGCTTTGACGGCCCGGTCGAATTTTCGACCGGGCCGTTGTTCATTCAGGAGCGTTACCAGGCGG